>Ga0307412_10000052_pt1 | contig 150085 bp, 130 predicted proteins | sample DK1Cmetagenome_3_FD_203823 | JGI IMG/M metagenome (GOLD analysis project Ga0307412, IMG submission 203823) | Maize rhizosphere microbial communities from greenhouse at UC Davis, California, United States - DK15-C-1 | ecosystem: Host-associated > Plants > Roots > Rhizosphere > Soil | place...
CTTGAACTCGGGGTCGTGTCTTCTGCGTTTGCCTTTCATTTTGTGCGTGTTCGGTTTGGTTTGCGGTACCAACCAACACTCCACAATCATAGCTTAGCCCCTGGACCGGTTTTCGGGGGCCAGCTCACACCGTTTAACACCGCTTCAACCGTCGCGACCGAATAGCCTTTGCTCTCTAAATACACTCTTCCGTCTCGCTCTGGAAATGCGGGTCCATTGCAGGCAAATAGGGCGACAGAGACAGCCGCGAGCGCCGAGAACGGCAACAAGGCCATTATTGATCTAATCATGGATGGATCATGGGCAAATACTTGGATGCGCTCCTGGCTTTAGTGGTAGTCCGGGATGCGTAATGATGGGAAGAAGAGGGACGCCGTTTCGACCAAAATTTGCCCGACATCAATCCCTTTGGCCCGACGTTTACCGATTTTACATCGGTGTTTACCGATTTTGCTTCGGCGTTCACCGATTTACGTCTCCATGTGCTCCTCCACCAGCGTGGCCTTGCCGCCGCACTTCTTACAGATGGCGCTCACCAAGGTCGGCTCGGCGCCGGGGCCCTCCTGATGCCAGACGGAGTCGAAGCCTTCAAAGACGCCTTCCGCCGGCCAATAGGTGCCGTTGACCCGATCCCCTCCATCGTAAAGATCAGTTTGCCCCAGGGCGCCGCAGGATTCGCAGCGGATCGTGAAATGGTCTGGGCCCATGGTTAATAATTTATGCCCGACCGAGGGTTTGAGGCAAGGTTCAGCCAAAGGCCAAAGGTGGCTGGTCCCGAGCCGCACTACCTATCTTTCGCTAAACCTTGCTCGAAAGCGCCACCGTTTTCGCCATTTGTTTCCCAATTTCCCGCCGGGAAACATTCTCCCCTTTCCCCCTCCGCACCGGGCTTTCCCGGCTTGCAATCAGGGCGTTGAGCCGAAAAGCTCCGCGCGTTGCAGTCCGGGGCCATTTGCCCGCATCTTCCTCATTTTCCATGAAACCGCAGGTTTTCCTCGCCGCCTTGGTCGGCATCAGCGCCGTCCATGCCGAACCCGCTCCGGCCTCCAAGTCCGCACCCCGTTCCGGCCCGATCGAGGTGAACGCCATCGCCGCGAAGGTAAACGGCCGCGTAGTGACGAAGAACCAGATCTCCTTCATGCTGGCGCCGGTCTACGCCCAGCTCGCCGCCCAGTTTCCCCGTCGCGGCGCGGAATTCGAAAAGCGCCTGAAAGAAGCACGCGACAAGATCCTCGCCGAACTGATCGACCGCGAGATCATCCTGAGCGAATTCAAGATGATGGGCGCACAACTCAAAGGCCCGATCGTCGATGAGGAAATCGATCGCCAAATCCGTGAAATCTACAACGGCAATGAGGCGAAATTCCGCGAGGAGTTGAAAAAGAGCCGTCTGACCATGGAAGGCTATCGCGAGATGACCCGCGACAAACTCGTGGTGCAAGCGATGCGCGCGCAGCATTTCTCCGACGCCCCGCCGCCCCTCCCGAACGAAATCGAGAAGGAATACGCGGAGATCAAAACGCAGATCCGCGACATGTCGAAGGATCGGATTTCGTTCCAAAAAATCTTCATCGCCGGAAGAGATCCGCAAAATCCAGCGGCCACGCCTGAAATCCAGCTCGCGAAAATCGAGGACATCGCGAAGCAACTCGAAGCGGGCAAAGATTTCACCGACCTCGCCAAGGAGAACTCGATGGACGCCTTTGCCGCTCAAGGCGGCGTGCAGGAAAGCGTGCCTCGCACCGACCTTTCACCTGAGTTCGCCGCCATTCTCTTCGACGCCGAAGAAGGCAAAGTTGTCGGTCCGCTGCAGGACCCAACCGGTTTCACCTTGGTGAAAGTGACCAAGAAGCAGCTCGGTCCGCCGCCGCCGCTTTCCAAAGTCCGCGATCAACTCGAAGAACGGGTCCGCCGCAAGAAGACCTCCGCCGAATACGACCGCTGGATCGCCACGAAGCGCAAGCACGCGATCATCGAGAAGAAGATCTAAAAGACGCAAGACTGGAAGACGTAAGAAGGAAGAGAAGAGTTCAGACTCTGACTCTCAACCCTCAACTCTCAACCTGGGCTTTGCCACGCATCGTCATCACCCTCGGCGATCCCGCCGGCATCGGTCCCGAAGTCACGCGTAAGGCGCTCGATTCGGGCGAATTGCCGGACGGGTTCGAGTTTGAGATTCTCGGCGATGCCTCCGCCGGCACACCCGGACAACCGGACGAACGTTCAGCCCAAGCGGCCTACGACGCGCTGCAAGAAGCCGCCCGGCAATTGATTTCCGGGGAAGCCGACGCGGTGGTCACGGCTCCCGCCTCGAAAGAACAACTTCAACGCGCGGGCTTTCGTTTTCCCGGGCAAACCGAGTTCTTTGCCGATGCGCTTGGCGTGGATGATTTCGCGATGTGCCTGAGCGGTGATCGCCTCACCGTCGGGCTCGCCACGATTCACGAACCGCTCGCCGCGGTGTCCGGTTTGCTGACGGTGGACGGCATCGTGCGAACGGGCCTTTTGCTCGCGCAGTTTCTTTCGCGAAAAGGCGGCACGCCTCGCATCGCGGTCGTCGGGTTGAATCCCCACGCAGGCGAAAACGGTGCGTTCGGCGACGAGGAAAAACGCATCATCGCTCCGGCCATCGAGCGATTGAATGCCACCGGCGTCGCGCGGTTCACCGGCCCGGAAGTCCCCGACGCCGTGTTTCGCGCCGCCGCCCAAGGCCACTTCGACGGCGTGCTGGCGATGTATCACGATCAGGGCCTGATCCCGCTTAAGTTGCTCGATTTCGACACGGCGGTAAACGTCACCCTTGGGCTGCCAAAACCCCGCACCAGCCCCGATCACGGCACCGCCTTCGGCATCGCGGGCAAAGGCATCGCCGATCCTTCGTCCATGATCCGGGCGATCCGGCTCGCGTGCGAGATGGTGAAAGGAAGAGGTTTTTAGCCGCAAAAAGGCGCAAGAAGACGCAAAAGGAAGAAGGAGAAAATCCTAATTCCTAAACGAAGAGGAAGAACCTGAGAAGAGCCTCACTGGTTTTTTTTGCGTCTTCTTGCGCCTAAAAAATCTTCTCAAAACTCCCCTCTGAACGAACACCGCGCGGTAGGCGTTTCGTAGATCACGATTTCCGCCAGACCAGGAAGATCCTTTTCCAGCTTCCGCCAAAACCACCCCGCCATGCGCTCGATGGTCGGGCTTTCGAGGCCTTCGATGTCGTTGAGATAGCCGTGGTCGAGCTGATCGAGCAACGGCGCCATCGCTTGAGAAATGCGTTTGTGGTCGTAAACCCAGCCGATGGTTTCATCGACCTCGCCTTCGATCGAAATCTCGACCTTGAAGCTATGGCCGTGCATCCGCCGGCATTTGTGGTCATCCGGCAGGCTGGGCAACGTATGGGCGGCTTCGAAACGAAAGTCTTTGGTGATCCGGGCGCGCATCGCCGCGAGCGTAAGCCGATCCCCCGCCCGCGACCAAGCGGCAAGTTCCGGCAGCAACGGAACGAGACTCGCAAGGCACGTAAACGCACATTCATATCAACAACAAGCCATTCGATCATCTTGTTTGACAACAAAACTAACAGATCTTCACATCACGGCGAATTACCCACCCATATCAACCCATTTCGCCTTCCCTTGAAATCCATTTCCCGGATTCCTCCGTTGTCCTCGGCCTTGCAGCGCCGGGCGGAAACCAGACCGAAAACACCCGTCCCTGCACCTTGCCCGACCTGTGGTCATTTATGCGTCGCTTTGTCTCAAGCCATCGCCTCCTCCGAGGTATCTCCTTCTTCGCAAGATAAGTCCGGCGTTTCCTCCGCTCAACCGGCCAAACCAAATCCGGCCTCAAAAAAACCGTCACACCCAAATGTTCCCCAGCCAAAAACCGCGACCGTCCCGAAAGCAACTGACTCCGGCAAACTCGCGAAGCCGATGCCAAGCAGTCGTTTCCGGCGCTTTTGGAAACGCATCGGTGGAGGCTCGTTGAGCGTCGCGGCCGGTCTCCACCTTGCCCTGTTGGTGATCGGAGCGTTTTTTATTTTCCGCACCATTCGCCCGCCGCAAAAGCGAATCGATTTCCTCCCATCGGGCCGCGGCGGTGGTGGCTCGGAAGGCATTTCGGTAAAAAAAGCACAGGCGAAAGCCCGGTCGAATCCCTCTACCGGCTTAAAGCGGGTGTTTGCCGAAGGGGTGAGCACGTCACTCGCGTTACCTCCGCCGGGCGATTCGTTTGGCAGCTTGCCAAGTTTGGGTTCTCCCGGTGGAGGTGGCAGTTTGGGCAGTGGGTTAGGTGGCAAAGGCGGATTCGGTCGCGGCGACGGCGCGGGCAATGGCTTCGGTTCCGGGCTGACTGGCGGGTTGGGCGGAAGTGCGGGCGCGGTGACGTTTTTCCGCCAGGAAATCCGGGCTCAACGAATCGCCTACGTCATCGACTACTCGGCTTCCATGCGGGGCAAACGCGAGAAGCTGATGCGGGGCGAGCTGGCAAAGTCGGTCAGTGGGCTTTCACCGCTGATGCAATTCCAGCTCATCTTCTTCTCCGGTCCGGTTTGGGTCGCGGGCGATCAGGTGAAAATGGCCGAGGATCGTCGGTCGGCGAGCGTGACCAGCGGTTCCACGACTTATGAATGGGAAGCGAGCCGGGAAACGCCGGGCGGTTGGGAACCGAAAGGCCGCAAGCCTCGGCCCGCATGGATCGATGCCCGGCGCGACGCTTTGGAAAAGGCCAGCCAGCAAATCGCGTCTACTCCGCTTGTTTATGGCACTTACTGGATCGCCCCGTTGGAAATGGCGCTCGCGATGGATCCCGCGCCCGATCTGATCTTTTTCATGACCGACGGCGTCTCGGCCAGCGGCAAAAATCCGGAGGTCATCAAGGCCATCAGCAACCGGGCGAAATCCCGCAAAACCACCATCAACACCATCGCCATGATGGAGCCTCAGGCCGAGGAATCGATGAAGGCCCTCGCCCACTCCACCGGCGGGCAATTCTCGATCATCCACAAGGACGGGAGCGTGGAAGTGATGCCGGCTGGGGTCACCGGCAAGAACGACTGACCGCAACAAGTCTCTCGTATTCAACACACTTGCGCGGATTGTGGAGCGACCGCCGCATTCCTCCCGCATTCTCTTGCATCGTTTCGGCGAGACCCCTACTTTCCGCCCGCCGCGCACGACATGAAAGCTATTCTCGCTCTTGAAGACGGTCGCACGTTCGAAGGAAACTCCTTCGGCGCCACCGGGACGACCACCGGGGAAATCTGTTTCAACACCTCCATGACCGGCTATCAGGAGGTGGTCACCGACCCGTCCTACCGCGGCCAGATCGTGGCGATGACCTACCCGCAGATCGGGAACTACGGCATCAACATCGAGGACAACGAGTCGTCCCAGCCACACGTCCGCGGATTCGTCATCGGCGAACTCTGCAACGTTCCGTCCAACTGGCGCTCGAGCCTGAACCTCGACGAGTATTTCAAACAGCACGGCATCCTCGGCATCGAGGACATCGACACCCGCGCGCTGACCAAGCACCTCCGCTCGCTCGGCGCGATGCGCGCCTGCCTCACCACTGAACTGGATGAAGCGGCGGCGGTCGAAGCGGCGAAAAACTCGCCCTCGATGGAAGGCTCGGACTTCGTGAAGGAAGTTTCGACCGAGTCCAACTATCAGTGGGATCAGGAATCGCGGAACTGGATCATCCCGAACGCCTCCACTGGCGAGCCCGGGCCCTATCAGGAATTGCCGGCCGCGCGTCACCGGATCGTCGCCTACGATTTCGGCATCAAGTTCAACATCCTCCGCCGCTTGCGCCAGGCCGGCTTCGAAGTCGAAGTGGTCAACTCCCGCACCACCGCCGAAGAAGTCCTCGCAAAGAATCCGGACGGCATTTTCCTCTCCAACGGCCCGGGCGATCCGGCCGCGCTGGGTTATATCCACGACGAGTTAAAGAAGCTCATCGGCAAGAAACCGATCTTCGGCATCTGCCTCGGCAACCAGCTTCTCGCCCACGCCTTCGGTGGCACGACCTTCAAACTCAAGTTCGGCCATCGCGGCGGGAACCAACCGGTCAAGGATCTCCGCACCGGCAAGGTGACGATCACTTCGCAGAACCACGGCTTCGCGGTCGACCCGGAATCGCTGCCGGAAAACGTGGAAGTCACTCACGTCAATCTCAACGACGGCACCGTCGAAGGCATGCGCCACAAGGATTTCCCGGTGTTTTCGGTGCAGTACCATCCGGAAGCAGCCCCCGGCCCGAACGACGCGACTTACTTCTTCGAAGAGTTCGCCGCGCTGATCGATCAGACGAAATAAGTCCCACGGGACTTCGAGGACAATAGGATCTATTTTTTAATGAACACCATCGTCACAGGTCTCCAGTGGGGAGACGAAGGAAAAGGCAAGATCGTCGATTACCTCACGGAAACGGCCGACGTCGTGATCCGTGGCCAAGGCGGCAACAACGCCGGCCATACGGTGATCGCCCGCGGCACGAAATACGTGCTGCACCTCCTCCCTTCCGGCATCCTGTGGGATGACAAACTGAACGTCATCGGCAACGGCGTGGTGGTCGATCCCGTCGGTTTGGTCGCCGAAATCCAGAAGGTCGAAGCCCAAGGCGTTTCGATCACCCCGACGAAGCTGCTCATTTCCGATCGCGCCCACGTGGTGCTGCCTTTCCACAAGGAACTCGACGCCGCTCGCGAAGCCGCCCTAGGCGACCAAAAGATCGGCACGACCAAACGCGGCATCGGCCCGACTTACGCCGACAAGATCAACCGCTGCGGTCTGCGCATGGCGGATCTGCGGAACAAGGAATTCACCGCCGCCCAAGTCGCCCGTCGAGTGGTCGAGGCGAATGAAGTGCTCGCGAAGTTCGACCTGCCGACCTTCACCGCCGAGCAGGTGTTGGAGGAAGTTTACGCTGCGTGGGAACGCCTTGCGCCGCACGTGACTAACACGATTCCTCCGCTGCACGAAGCGTGGAAAGCCGGCAAAATTCTATTGTTCGAAGGCGCTCAGGGCACCTTGCTCGACATCGACTTCGGCACCTATCCGTTCGTCACATCCTCAAACACCACCGCCGGTGGCTCCTGCACCGGTTCCGGCCTGCCGCCGACATCGGTGCAGCGCGTGATCGGCGTTTGCAAAGCCTACACCACCCGCGTCGGTGCCGGCCCGTTCCCGACCGGCGACGAAGGCCTTTCCGAATATCTCCACGGTCTCGGCCGCGAGTTCGGCGCGACCACCGGCCGCCCGCGCGGCTGCGGCTGGCTCGACACCGTGCTGCTGCGTTTCTCGGCGATGGTCAACGGCGTCACCGATCTGGCCATCACCAACCTCGACGGCCTCGACGCCTACGACACGTTGCAAATTTGCACGCATTACGAAATCGACGGCGAACGCCACGACCTGCCGCCCGCCTGCCGCGCGGCTTGGGACAAGGCGGTGCCGATCTATGAAACGCTGCCGGGCTGGAAAACCGACACCACCGCGTGCACCAAATACAGCCAGTTACCGGAAAATGCGAAGGCCTACCTCACCCGCTTCGCCGAACTTTGCGGCGCGCCGGTGAGCTTCGTCGGCGTCGGCCCCGATCGCGCCCAAACACTGGTAGCCTGATTCGTAACCGCGGATTCTATCGCCCCCTTTCATTCCCTTCTTCATCCCACATGGAGAAGGGAATTTTTTTAGATCGGAGGCGTTGCGGACAAAAAGCGCCTCCAGTCGAATTCACACGATTTTCACGCATTCGATTCGCCCGTGTAGGTAAACTCCACGACCGTGCCGACTTCCGAAACTTCCGCTGTTCCTGTCGCCGCTTCCATGGTTGAAACGACGCGCTCAACGATGGCTTCGCACCCCGACAATCCCCGCCACATCGCCATCATCATGGATGGCAACGGTCGCTGGGCCAAAGAGCGTGGTTTGCCACGTCGTGAAGGCCATCGCGCCGGCGCGGAATCGGTGCGCGAAGTGGTGGAAGCCTGCAAGGAACTCGGCGTCGAATTTCTCACGCTCTACGCGTTTTCGTCCGAAAACTGGAATCGCCCGGAAGCCGAGGTCAAAGCGCTGATGGCGTTGCTTGATCGATTCCTCGCCGAGCGCGCGAAGGATCTGATGAAACAGGACGTGCGCTTGCAGGCGATCGGCCAGATCGAACGCTTGCCCGCTTCGACTCGCAAACGCCTCAACAAGATCATCGACGAGACGGCAAACAATCGGTCGCTGACCCTCGTGCTCGCGCTGTCCTACGGCTCGCGCGAAGAGATTGTCGGCGCAGCCCGTTCGCTCGCCGCCGATGCCGCCGCGGGCAAATTGAAGCCGGAAGCAATCGACTGCGCTTTGTTCGCTTCCCGCCTCGATACAGCGGCTTATCCCGACCCGGATTTACTCATCCGCACTTCGGGCGAGCTCCGCGTTTCCAACTTCCTGCTGTGGCAAATCAGCTACGCGGAAATCGTGATCGTGAAGAAGTTCTGGCCCGAATTCCGCCAAGGCGATCTGTTTGAAGCAGTGGACGAATATCGCCGCCGCCATCGCCGCTTCGGAGCTTTGTAACGCAAACATTCCTGTTTGCGATTCTGGGGGAAGGAGTAGCCGCGCTGGTGACAGCGCGGGCGGCGAGCAGCTACGAAGTCACACAGAATCTCCTTTGCTCATCCAGCTGCGAATCTCCAAGAACCGTCGGCGTTCTCCTCCAACCCGCGTTGTCACCACCGCAGCTACCTTTGCCGTTGCCAAGCTTGCCCGATCGTGTGGTGCGGGCAAACTCGTCAAATAGTGTTAGCCATGACATCAACCGAGCTAATCTGGAATAGAGCCTGCGAAGGCGGCGGGCCGAATCTATTAGCAGGCGACTATGCGCTTGCCGCACTTCTAAAAGCTCACGGACTCGCGATGAACGGAGGCGTCTTACACGCGGTGGAGTGTCTTGCTGATTCGGAGCTGTCTGATGCTGAGGATGGCTACCGCTATTTCGGCCTTGGAGCTGTGGCTGACCTTTTGTCTGGAGCGCTGAAGATTGCGAAGTCGGACGAAGACCTTGAAACTTACGAGTCTCAGTTCGACGAAGACTATTCAGCGCTGATTCCGGATGATTCAGCACTGAGTGACCAGTTCATGAGCATCTATGCCGCGCGGCCTGGAGAATTTTCCAGTGTGTAAGCCCCGATTGGCCTCCCGTGACGATACGATGAACGACCCACTCGCCCGGCAACGAATCTTTTCAGAAAGCTCGGTATCCTCCCAACCCGCGCTGTCACCAGCGCGGCTACGTATTCGCTTCTCCCCTTCCCGGCCGTTTTTGCGTGCCATCTTCGCCCGGCCTGATTGACTTTCGGCCCCGTCACGATGGAAGAAAACCCCGCCGAGGAAACCCTGCTGATCGTCGATCCCGACCATGATTTCCTGGATTGGGCGACGAAACATTTGTCCGCCCGGGACTTGCGCATCCTCCGCTGCGACAACGCCCAAAACGCGATCAAGGTGGTCGAGAAGACCCCGGTGGACGTGATCATTTCCGCGATGGAGTTGCAGCCGTTCGACGGCTTGGAACTCCTCACCCGGGTCCGCCAGCAGAGTCCGCAAACGCTCGTGGTGCTCACCGCCGGCTTCCCGACGACCAGCCAAATCATCGAGGCGACCCAGCGAGGCGCGCACGACGTGCTACGAAAAGAGGCCCTCCCGTTCGAACTTCGTCCGGTGGTGGAATCGGCGCTGCAGACAATCGACGATCGCCGGAACGCCGAGCACCCGATTTCCGAACTACCGACCGTCGATGGCCGGGTAAAAATCATCGGCGTTTCCCGCGCGTTGCAGGAAGTTTTCAAAATGGTCGGCCGTGTCGCTCGCACCGACGCCCCCGTGCTAATTTCCGGCGAAAGCGGCACCGGCAAAGAGCTGGTCGCCAAGGCGATCCACGAATACAGCCCGCGTCGGCAAAAGGATCTCATCACGATCAACTGCGGCGCGATTCCGGAAAACCTACTCGAAAGCGAACTCTTCGGCCACGAGAAGGGTTCGTTCACCGGAGCGATCGCCAAGCGCGAGGGCCGCTTCGAACAAGCCGATGGCGGCACCTTGTTCCTCGACGAAATCGGCGACATGCCGCTGACGATTCAGGTGAAACTCCTCCGCGTCTTGCAGGACGGCAGTTTCTCCCGCGTCGGCTCGAACGAGATGTTGAAAACCGACGTCCGGGTGGTGGCGGCGACTCACAAGAATCTCGTGGCGGAGGTTTCCGCCGGACGATTCCGCGAAGACCTTTATTACCGCCTCAACGTCGTCGAGCTGCGAATCCCTCCGCTCCGCGACCGTCGCGAGGACATCCCGCTGCTCGCCGAATTCTTCCTGCAAAAGATCACCCGCAAGAACGGCATGGCACGCATCCGCCTGTCCGGTGAAGCGATCGGCGCGCTGCAACAACACAACTGGCCTGGCAATGTTCGCGAGCTGGAAAACACGATCGCCCGGGCCTGCGCCCTTGCCTCCTCGACCATCCTGCTGCCGTCCGACATCCCGCTGGCAACTTCCCCGAGTAGCCATCGCGACGAAGTGACCGAAGCGCTCGATCGACTGATCAACGCCGCCCCGGCGAACACGAAGCTCTTCGATTGGCTCGCCCGTGAAGCCGCTGGTCGCGTGGTCGAACGCGCGCACGGCGATTTGAAAGAAGCCTCGATCACTTTGGACATCACACCGGCCGAACTCCGTCAGTTGCTTTCGGGTCCAGCCTAGGGCGAACTTCCCGCGTTCATGATTTTCCGATCGTCCGTTCTCACCCTGCTGCTGGCGCTGCCACTGGCGGCCGCGTCGTTGAACGAATTGCCCGCGTGGAAACAGGGCAATGAGGCGCTCGCTTCCGGCTTATGGGAAGTGGCGACGAATCGTTTCGATGAAGCCCTGCGATCGCCCGGCCTAAGCGAGGCGGATCAACGTTTGCTGCGTTTGAGACGGGTTGAGGCTTGGATTCGCGGCGATCGCGGGACCGAAGCACTTGAACAATTGAATCAACCGCCACTGGCGGAAATGCCCGAAGCGATTTTCTGGCGCGCGCAAGCGTTGGCCGGGCTCGGCCGCTATCGGGATGCGGTGGAAACGCTCGCCCCGGCGGTGGCGAATGCCAAAACGCCGTTTCGCGCGGAGTCGTTGTTCACGCGTGCCGGCTTGCAGCTTTCGCTCAACGACCGCGAAGGCGCGCTCGCCTCACTGGAGCCGTTGACGCAAAGCCCGGATGAAAAAACCGCCAGGCTCGCCCGCTTGCGCCAAGCGGCCATTCTAACGGATCTGGGCAAGTTCGCCGAGGCTCGGGCGCTTTTGCCCGACGAAGCTTCGCTGGATACCACGGACCGCCAGGAGCGAACTTTTCTCGATGCGAGATTGTTGTTAGAGGAAAGGAAAGCAGACGCGGCGGCCTCGACTTTCGCCGTGCTGCTCGATCAACCGGAAGGTCAATCGCGTACTCGTTACCATGCCGCCGCACTTGGCCTGGCCGATGCTTTGGATGCGACGGGTAATCGTGCGGGTGCGGCCGACTCGTTGCTGGCGTTCGTCCAAAAATTTCCCGATTCCCCCGCGCTGGACGCGATTTTCAAACGCCTCCTGCTCTGGCTGCCCGAGCAACCCGCCCCCAACGACGCGATCCTCGAACGGCTCGCCCAGTGGTCCGCGCCCACCAGCGTTCCCGCGACAGGTGCTTTGGCGTCGGATGGAGCGTCGGGCGCATGGCCGGTCAAACCCGCAAAGGAAACCAACGACCTCGCCGCTTTCGCACTATTCACTCGGGCGATCGGTTTGCACCGGATCGGCACGCCTGAGGCGAAGGCCGAAGCGGAGCGAATGCTCACCCGGCTCCGATTGGATTTCCCCAATCATTTCCTCGCCCCACGCGCGTTGTTGCAGCTCGGGCGATGGATGCTGGAAGAAGGTCGCACGGAGCGCGCGTTCGCGGCACTGGAAGCCGCACGGCAGTCAATCGCCCCTGCCCGGCTCAAAGGCGAGGCCGCCTTCCTGGAAGCGAAGGCCGCATACGACCGTGGCCAAATGGCCGAAGCGGCGAAATGGTTCGAGGAAGCCGCCGCTAGTTTGGAAGATCGGCCAGGCGAAATCGCCGAACTCAATGCCGCGCTCGCCCGTTTGCAAAGCGGCTCCCTGCCTGGACTCGCACCATCGGGCGACCCACAACGCGATGCGCGCTTGCTGACGGAACTCGAACTCGAACGCGCTCTGACGGCCTCTTCTCGCGAAGCGCTGGAGCGTTTCCTTGTCGCCAACCCCCATCACCCGCGTGCGAGTGAAGCGCGTTTGTCCGTCGCCGACGCCGCCCTGCGCTCCCAACCTCCCGATTTGGCCGGTGCCCGCGCTCAGCTTGAAGCGCTGGCCGCCGGAGCACCTCAGAACATTTCGCCCGAAGAAATCGAGTGGCTGCGACTACGCATCGCCGATCTCGGGGGCGATGTGAACGAGATCATTCCCCTCGCCCGCGATTATCTCAGCCGTTTCCCGCAAGCTCCTTTCGCCCGCGAAGCCGCCCTCGTCCTCGGACGCGGTCTGTTCCGCAATGGCGATTACAATAACGCACGGCTGACTTTGGAAAAACTCGCGCTGACCGAGCCGGACTCGCCGCTTTCCCAAGCCGCGCTTTTGCTCGCCGCTCGCGCCGCCGCCCTCGGCGCGACCGCCCAGTCGCGGGAAGAAGCGCTCGCGCTGTTCCAACGCGTCGGATCTGGTAAAGGGTCGCTCGCTCCTCTGGCGCGACTCGAGCACGCGCGTTTGCTGATCGATCGCGATCGCCTCGACGACGCGATTTCGTCGCTGCAACCGTGGTTCGATTCTCTTTCCCCAGAAGACTCGCTCCGTTTGCCCGTCGGCCTTTTGCTCGGCGAAGCCCTATACGCCCGGGGAAATGCCAAACCCGGCTCTTACGCGGCAGCGCTGAATGTTTACGATCACCTGCTGGCCGATGCGAAAAACCAGCCCGCGTTTCTCGCGCGCCTGCATTACCGGCGCGGACTGACGCTTGAGCAGCTCCCGAGGACCGACGGAGCCGAAGGCAACCGCGATGCGGAAGCGCTCGATAGCTACTATTCGGTTCTTCAGAGCGCCAACGACCAGCCTCCGGCCGAATGGGAGTGGTTCGAAAACTGCGGTTTTCGCGCGCTTTTCCTCCTGGAATCCGCCGGCCGTTGGGAGGCTGCCATCGCCGTCGCCACCAAGATCGCTTCGTTCAACGGCCCTCGCGCCTCGGTCGCCGCCGCCCGTGCCAAGCAACTCCGGCTCGACCATATGATCTGGGAAGAATGATTCGCCTTGGCCACGAGCGATCTCTCTCCACACTCCCCGCCACCTTTTCCACCCGTCAGTTCCCACCATGCCCAAGCTGTTTATCCCCGGACCGATCGACGTTTCGCAGGAAACTTTCGCCGCCATGAGCCAGCCGATGATCGGCCACCGCGGCTCTGAATTTGAAGCACTCTACGCCTCGCTTCAACCCGGCCTTCAGGAAATCATGGGCACGAAACGCCCGGTGTTCCTCTCCACTTCGTCCGCTTGGGGCGTGATGGAAGCCTCGCTGCGGAACCTCGTCAGCAAGAAGGTGCTCACCCTTTGCTGCGGTGCGTTTTCCGACAAGTGGTTCGACGTCGCGAAAAAGAACGGTTTCGACGCGGATAAAATCCAGGTCGAATGGGGCGAAGCGATCTCCCCGGAAGCCGTCCGCGCCAAGCTCGAAGAAGGCGGTTTCGATGCCGTGACGCTCATCCACAATGAGACCTCGACCGGCGTGATGAACGACCTCGAAGGCATCGCCAAAGTGGTGAAATCGTTCCCGGGCGTCTTGTTGATCGTGGACGCGGTTTCGTCGCTCTCCGGCGTGCCGATCGAAATGGACAAACTGGAAATCGACGTCCTGCTTGCCGGCGTCCAAAAGGCGCTCGCCCTGCCGCCGGGCCTGACGGTTTTCGCCTGCTCCGAAGCCGCGATGGAACGCGCCAAGGCCCAGCCGAATCGCGGCTACTACTTCGATTTCCTCGAATTCGCCAAGAACGCCGCCGCGAACAACACGCCGTCGACTCCGGCGATTTCCCTGCTCTTCGGTCTTCAGCAAATCCTCGGCACGATCGAAAAAGAAGGCTTCGCCAACCGCGTCGCCCGCCACGCCGAAAACAATCGCATGATCGCCGTTTGGGCCGAAAAGCACGGCTTCAAGAATTTCGCGCCGGAAGGCAATCAGTCGAAGACGCTGACCTGCTTCCACACGCCCGAAGGCTTCGACCAGTCCAGCTTCATCAAGAATCTGAAGTCCAAGCACGGCTTCGTGATCAATGGCGGCTACGGCAAGATCAAGGGTCTCACCTTCCGCATCTCGAACATGGGCAATGAAACGCCTGAGACGATGCAGGAGCTGATCGACGCGATGGACGACGTCCTCGCCAACTGATTCGAGCTTAAGCGCTGACTCTCAACGCGGAGCCCTCACCGGCTCCGCGTTTTTTTTGTATCATTCGAAATACGTGTCCTCGTGCGCATAAGGCGGTGCGCAGCAGCACAAAAACCGCAAGGGGCCGGTCGCCTGGATCTGATGCCACGCACCCGCCGGAATCAGGATCGCATCGCCGGGAGAAACCTCCCTTTCCTCCCCATCGATCTCCATTCGCCCGTTTCCCTCCAGAATGTAGTAAAACTCCTCACTCACCCGGTGGTAATGCCGCTCCGTAGCAGCCCCATCGGGCAAACTCGCCTCGGCCAGACTTTGATTCGCCACCGGGGCGTTCGACCGGTCGAGCAGGCTCCGGATGGTCGAGCCGTCCTTGGTGGTGAAGGGAATTTGCTCGGCGTAAGCGCGGATTTCCATTTCCCGGGATTCCAGCGATTCTCTCGGCGCGGGGCAACTCCGCGGCCGGGTTATTCACAAAAAACCGCCCGCGAAACCAAGATTCTGCTTGGCAAGGCGGGGCCATCGGTGCAATTTCCGCGCCCGCCCGTTTTTAGGGCACATTCGAACGCCCCACTGACATGGCCGTAGCTCTCCGACTCAACCGCCAAGGCACCAAAGACCGCCCGTACTACAAAATCGTCGCTGTGGACAGCCGCAAGCGTCGTGACGGTCGTTACATCGAGCAGATCGGCACCTACGATCCGCTTAAGGACGGCGCCAACTACGAAGTCGACCTCGAGAAGGCCGACAAGTGGCTCGGCGTGGGTGCCCAGGCTTCGGAAACCGTGGCCAGCATCATCCGCAAGGCCCGCACCGCCGCCAAGTAAGGCGAACCGATTTTCAGACAGCCGCGCTCCCCTCGGGACCGCGGCTGTTTTGTTTTCCGCCCCCATGGACTACTCCGCCCTGATCGCCAAGCGACGCCAGCGCTTTGAAGAAATCGACGACGCCATCGCCGATCCGGAGCTGTTTTCCAATCCGAAGCGCGCGACCGATCTGCTCCGCGAGCATCGTCGATTAAAGCAGACGCTTGAACTGTGGGATCGCCACGAAGATCTCGCCCGCCAGCTCGCCGATAACGAAGCATTGGCGAAATCCGACGACCCGGAATTCGCGGCGATGGCAGCGGAGGAAATTCCTGCCCTGCAAAAAGAAGCCACGCAAGTGGCCGACGATCTTCAATACGCGCTGCTGCCCGCCGATCCGAACGAGGATCGCGACGCCTTGCTTGAAATCCGCGCCGGAGCCGGTGGCGATGAAGCCTCGCTCTTCGCCGCCGAACTGATGCGGATGTATCAGCGCCACGCCGAGCAACGGGGCTGGAAATGCGAGCACCTCGAAAGCAGCCCATCGGAAGTGGGTGGCTTCAAGGAGGTGATTCTCAAAATCACCGGCAACGAAGTTTTCCGCTTCCTCAAATACGAATCCGGTGTGCACCGCGTCCAACGCGTGCCCGCCACCGAAACGCAGGGCCGGGTTCACACGTCCACCGTCACGGTCGCCGTAATGCCGGAAGCGGAGGAAGTGGACGTCGAAATGAAGGCGGACGACCTGCGCATTGAAGTTTGCCGGGCGGGTGGCGCAGGTGGACAGCACGTCAACCGCACCGAATCCGCGGTCCAGGTTTTCCACCTTCCCACCGGCATCATGGTCCGCTGCGAAGATGGCCGATCCCAAGGACAAAACAAGGAAAAGGCGCTGCAGATTCTCCGCACGCGGCTTTATGAACTGAAGCTGCGCGAGCAGCAGGAAGCCTATTCCGCGCATCGCAGGTCGCTGATCGGTTCGGGCGATCGCTCGGAAAAGATCCGCACTTACAATTTCCCGCAATCCCGCGTGACCGATCACCGCATCGGCTTCACCTCGCACAATCTGACGGGCATCCTCGACGGCGACTTATTCGAAGTGACCGGCAATCTTCAGAAGGAAGAAATGGCCGAACGCCTCGCCGAGGTTTCGTAATCACCAGAGTCCGTATTTGCCGTAGGCCATCGCGTAGAGGCCCATGAGCAAATTGGCCGTCGCATGCATCGCCACGCACGCGCCGAGGCTCTTGCTGCGCACGCAGAGCGCGTATGTGATCGTTCCGTAAACGAACGCCGCGGGCCAATCGAGCGGTTGGTGGATGAACACGAACGCGATCGTAACGATCCCATACGAAAGCCCGCTCGGTTTGCCGAAGGGCACGTTCCAATAATCGCCGTCAGGTTTGAAAAGGAAGCGCATGAGGAACCCACGCCAGAAGATTTCCTCCATCAACGCGACGACGATGACCGCCCGGAAGAAGCGTAGAATCACCGCGATCCACCAAGCGGCGGGCGACGCGAAAATCCCCGGATCGAAACCCTCTTTTCGCGCGGCAATGCCAAGCCATTTCATCCACCCTTCCGGATCGCTCGTCAGGCCAAGCCGGTCGTAAAGCGTCGTCGGCAAAAGCCAGATGCCGATGCCGATCGCACCGAAGAGAATTCCCGGGATCACGCCTTTCGCCGACCAACGGAACTCGTAGTTTTTTCTATACCGCAGCAGCAGCGCGAAAACCGCGAGCGATTGAACCGGATACAGCCATTGCTCGGGAGCTTGCCGCCACCACGGAGCGCTCGGGTGTTTCCATTCGATCAGCGGCCCGATCAGCAACTGAAGCAGCATCGATAACCCGATGAATACCGCGAACGGCAGAATATGCGCGCGATTCAAACGCGAAAAATCCGCCGGACGAACGGGCTGCGTACCGGCGGATTCCTTGCTCATGAATGAAGCGCGTTACAGGGTGCCGACGAAACGTTCCATCTTATCCATCGCGATGCGCAAATCGTCGAAGGCGGTCGCGTAGCAGCAACGGAGGAAACCTTCGCCGCTCGCACCGAACGCACTGCCGGGAACGGCCGCGACGTTCTCCGCTTCAAGCAGCTTCGTGGCGAAGTCTTTACTGGAAAGGCCGGTCGACCGGATATCCGGGAAAACGTAGAAGGCCCCGCCCGGCGTGTGGCACGACAAGCCCATCGCGTTGAGCCGCTTGACCACGAAGTCGCGACGCTGATGGTAGCTCTCGCGCATTGCCATCATCGCCGGCGTGCCGTTTTCGAGCGCTTCGAGCGCGGCGTTCTGGCTCATGATCGGCGCACAAAGCATCGAGTACTGATGGATCTTCATCATCGCCTCGATGATCGGCTGCGGCGCGCAGGCATAGCCCAAACGGAAACCCGTCATCGCGAACGCTTTCGAGAAACCATGCAGGAGAATCGTGCGTTCCTTCATGCCGGGCAGCGAGGCGATCGAGACGTGCTTCACGCCGTCGTAACGAAGTTCGCTGTAAATTTCATCGGTCAGCACGATGAGGTCGTGCTCGATGCAAAGCTTGGCGATGCCTTCGAGATCCTCCTGAGTCGCGACCGCACCTGTCGGGTTGGTCGGGAAATTAAGCATCAATACGCGACTGTTCGGCGTAATCGCAGCGGCGAGCTTTTCCGGCTTCAGCGAGAAGCCGTCTTCCTTGCTCGTTTCCACCGACACCGCCTTGCCATACGCCATGACGATGCTCGGGCTGTAGGAAACGTAGCAGGGCTCGTGATAGATCACCTCTTCGCCCGGATTGAGCAACGCACGCAAAGCGAGGTCGATCGCTTCGGAAACGCCAACGGTGACCAGCACTTCAGTCGGCGCGTCATAGGAAACGCCGAAGAACTCGCCGACGTAACGCGAGATCGCTTTGCGCAGCGATAGCAGGCCGAGGTTCGAGGTGTAGGTCGTCTGGCCTTTTTCCAGCGAGTAAATCGCGGCCTCGCGGATGTGCCACGGAGTGACGAAATCCGGCTCGCCCACGCCGAGGGAAATCACGCCCTCACGACCTTGGACGAGTTCGAAGAAGTCGCGGATACCCGAACGGGGAATACCCGCCACATGCCGGGCGATTTTAGAAGAATAGTCCATGAACGGAAAAAATAAGAGGGAAACGAAGACGTTGCTTCAGGGCGAAACCGCCAGGCGTTCGGTGCGTGACTCGCGATCGAAAAGGAAGCCCTTTTCCTTGTAGGTCTTCAGGCGAAAATGCGTCGCGGTGGAAAGCACACCGTCGAGCGTGCTGAGTTTTTCCGAGACGAACCGAGCGACGTCGCGCAGGTCTTTGCCTTCGACAACGACCATCAGGTCATAGCCGCCGCTGGCGAGGTAGCAGCTCGAGACTTGATCAAAGCGGGCGATCCGCAACGCCAGCCGGTCGAAACCACCGCCCCGTTCCGGCGTCATTTTCACCTCGATGAAGGCGGAAACATGACCCGCTTCGGAAAGCTCCGGATCGGTCACCGCTTGGTAGCCCAGAATCGTGCCATCCTTTTCCCAGGCGGCGATGCGCACCTTCACCTGTTCAGGGGTGAGCGAAAGCAGCTCGGCGAGTTCCGCATCGGAGAGGCGGGCCTGGCTGCTGAGAAGCTGAAGGAGCGGGTCGGTGGACATAATAAAAAGTGGTAAAAAGAGATCCGAAAAATGGGCGAACTTACTCGCCGAAACTGACGCCGATGGCACGGGCGGCGGCAACCAATTCGCTGTCCGCTTCAACCAGACGGAGCTTGTTGACGGCGTCTTCGATCGGCACCGAATCGACGTGATAGGCTTGGTAGCTGACCATTCGGCCGAATTGCTCGTTTTCCGCCAGCTTCACCGCCATCACGCCGAAACGCACCCCGAGGATGCGATCGAGCGAAGTCGGCGCGCCACCACGCTGCAAATGACCGAGCGTGCACGAACGCGTTTCCTTGCCGGTGAGTTGCTCAAGCCGTTTGGCAACGATTTCGCCCACTCCGCCGAGCCGCACTTCGCCGCCGGCATTCGGGTCGACCGTGACGATGTCGCCTTCCGGCAAGGAGGCGCCTTCGGCCACCACCACCAGAGTGCTGTGATAACCTTGAGCATCGCGTTCGCGGATGTGCGCGGCCACTTTCTCCAAGCTGAACGGAATCTCGGGCAAAAGGATCACACTCGCACCACCAGCGATCCCACCCCACAGCGCGATCCAGCCGGCGTGACGACCCATGGCTTCCACCACCATCACGCGCTTGTGGCTTTCCGCCGTCGTGTGAAGGCGATCGAGCGCATCGACCACGGTGGTCACCGCACTGTCGAAGCCGAACGTCATCGCGGTCGCCCGCAGATCGTTGTCGATGGTTTTCGGCACGCCGATGATCGGCCAGCCTTCCCGATAAAGCTGCAAGCCCGTGGTAAGCGAGCCGTCGCCGCCGACGATGATGAGCGCGCGCACGTCGAGCTGCTCCATTGTGCGCTTGGCTTTGGCGACGATATCCGAGGGCACTTCAGCTATGTCGCCTTTACCCACCTTGGCCGCGAAGTGGCCCTTGTTGGTCGTGCCGAGAATCGTGCCGCCGTGTTTGAGAATGCCAACGGTATCTCCCGGCTTGAGAATCGTATAATCGCCGGGCGGAAGAAGCCCCTCGAAGCCATCGCGGAATCCAATGACTTCCCAGCCAAGCTGGCTCGCGGCGCCCACCACTCCGTGAATCACCGCATTGAGCCCCGGGCAATCGCCCCCGCTATTGAGAATTCCGATGCGCATCGTCTTGTTGTTAGCCCGCGAATCGCGGAGGCGTAAGCAAAAATCCCGCGAACGGGAGACTTCCGTGTTAACGCGAATCGCCCACCTTGATCAGCTCGCGCTTTGGATCGTTGACGGGAGCGCCGGCTGTGAGCCACGCGTCATAAGCATCCCAACCTTGGCGAACCAGCGAGCGGGCGCGATTGAAACGATCGGGATTGTTCAACACCACCACGATCAAGCGCCGAGGCGTGACGCCTTTGGTGCCGTCCGGTTTCGGTCGGACCAAGGGATCGCGTTCGACGGAAACTGCCACGCAAGGACCCGCGGCGGCAGTGGTGCCCGTTTTCACGCCAAGCACGCCTTCCTCACCCACCAGTTCGTTGGTGTTTTTCACCGTGTAGCTCCGCACACCGGTCGCGCCGTTCACTTGAATCGCGCGGTCTTTCTGCCGGACGATGAACGAAAACGCATTGCGACGCATCGCATAGGTGGAAAGGCGAGCGATATCCGCCGCGGTGGAATAGCCCGGCTTCTCGCCCGCAAGTTCCAACCCGTGCGGATTGACGAACCGCGTGGAAGCCATGCCAAGCGCCTGAGCCAGCTTGTTCATTTCGACCACGAACGCCGCCACCGGATCGCCCTGGCGTCCCCGTCGCGTGAGAAGCTCCGTGCCGATGTGGTGCGCGATCGCCTGGGCCGCAAGGTTGTCTGATCCAAGCAGCGCCGAATAAAGGGCATCGCGCAGTTTCAAACGATCGCCCGGCTGAAGTTTCATCGGGTTCGGCCCGCCGATATTCACGATTGATTCCGGCACCGTGATTTCGGTGGTGGCCAGGTCATTTCGGGTCGCCGCCGCCCAATCGACCGCGATCGCCCCGGTGGCCACTTTCGTCAGACTCGCCACCGGCCGCTTCACGGTCGCGTTGGAAGCGACCAGCACTTTGCCCGACCAAGCCTCCATCACCATGACGCTTTCCGGCGCCTGAGCCGTGGCCAGGACGGGTGAAAACGCGACAAGACAGGGGAAAACGCGGGTGATGAATTGCTTGAACATGGCAGACCGGGCGAACGGCGGGGAATCTACCGGCACGCGCCCGCGACTCAACTCCAAACCCATCTTCTTGCCTTGCCAATCGTCGGGAAAGCCGTAGGTTCCCGCGGCAGCAGGAACTTTCCGCTATCCCGGTTCCCCGCCGTCGGCTCTTTATTACCCAATGGTCCTTCACAGCGACCTTGGCGACCGCGCAATCCGGATTCCGTAAATTTCCTGCCCTCGGGCGGCGGTGCAAGCCGGCCGGCACGGACCTTAGCGGTATGAGCCCATCCTGTACTCCAGCGGCTTTCCGCCCGGCACCAAAAAAGCCGGGGCTTTCGCGCCACGCCGGTCCACCCTCGGACCTATCCGCTTCACCGGGTTTTATGAAACCCGTGGCACCGGACCGCCCGCAACCACGACCCATGCGACAACATGTCCAGCCCCACCAACGAATCCCGGAATCCTAATCCGGGACGCAAACGCCGCCGCCGCAATCGCGGAGGCCAAAACCGTAATCCGCAGAACCAACAGCAAAACCCTCGCCCGCAAGGTCCGGGACGCCAAGGCAATCAAGGCCCCCGCCCGTCCCGCCGCCCGCAACCGGTCAAGCTGACCTGGTGGCAGAAACTGCTGAAGGCTATCGGCCTCTACAAGGAACCCGTCAAACCGGTCCGCCAACAACGTGAGCGCACCGAACGTCCGGAGCGTAGCGAGCGCGTCGACGCCCCTAAAAAGGAGCGTGCGAGCCAGCCGGTGAAGTCCAACGTCCGCGTCGCCCGCGGCACGGAAGGCCAGCCAAAGCGCGACACCGAACGTGAGCGCGGCCCGGTCGAATCGCCCCGCCTCTATGTCGGCAACCTGTCCTACGACGTTTCCGAAAGCGACCTGACCGATCTCTTCAAAGGCATCGGCGGCGTCCGCAACATCGAGATCGTCTATAACCGCAACACCCATCGCTCCAAAGGCTACGGCTTCGTGGAAATGCTCCACGTCGACGACGCCAAGCGCGCCGTGGAAGTGCTTCACGACCAATTCTTCATGGGCCGCAAACTGAACGTTTCCGGTGCCAAGTCGAAGGGCCAGGACGAGCGGGAAGACCGCGACGAAGAACGCGAAGAACGCCGTCCGAAACCGCAGGCCGCCGCACCAGTTGCCGCACCGGCGGAAGCGGTTGAAGCCGCGCCTGCCCAACCAGTCGTCGCTGCGGAAGCTCCGGCCCCGGCCGAAAATCAGACCGAAGCCGCCTAAGCGCGCTTTCCCAAAGCACCCCGCCTCGGTTCGCCCGTGGCGGGGTTTTTCTTTGCCCCGGCGGCTCCCTTTGCTTCCCTCCCCTCGCCCGTGATTGATTTGCCCACGCCTCTCTACGTCTGCGGCCCGACCGCTTCGGGCAAAACCGCGCTCGCCCTGGAATTGGCCCGGCAGCACCACGGGGAAATCGTCAACGCCGACGCCTTTCAGCTTTATCGCGGATTGGATACGCTGACCGCCGCGCCTTCCGCCGCCGAGCAAGCCGTCGTGCCCCATCATCTTTTCGGGGTTCTCGACCCCTCCGAGCCCAACGACGCGCAGTCGTATGCGACTTTGGCGACCAAGGTGATCGCCGAAATCATCGCTCGAGGCCGAACTCCCATCGTCACCGGCGGTTCGGGGCTTTATTTGAAATTTCTGACCCACGGCGCGGCCCCTCTGCCTCAGGGTGAACCCACCCTGCGCGCGGAACTCGACGCATTACCTTTAGAAGAATTGGTCCGGCGACTCGGAGAGCTCGATCCCGCTGAAGCCGCGCGCACGAATCTTCAAAACCGTCGCTACGTCAGCCGGGCGTTGGAAATTTGCCTGCTCACCGGAAAACGTGCCTCGGAGTTGCGCGACCAATGGGAAACTGCCACCCGGGATCGCGTCGCGGCGTTACGCGGCTACGTCATCCAGCTTCCACGACCGGAACTGCACGCCCGAATCGCCCGGCGAACCAAGGCGATGCTGGACGGTGGCGCGATTGAAGAAGTCGCGGCTGTCGGCTCCGTTTCCGAAACCTGCGGCAAGGCGATCGGGTTCCGCGAAATCCAAGCTCTGTTACGCGGCGAAATCGATCGTCCGGCTTGCGAAGAGCTCATCAACGCCGCCACCCGCCAATACGCCAAACGCCAGGAAACCTGGTTCCGCCGGGAAACTTGGTTGAAGCCGGTTTAAAAAAACAGGGAGCAAGGACATTCCTGTCCTTGCCCGTGCTTCCAGTGGGACAGGAATGTCCCAACTCCTTGTTTACAACGGCAAATCGTAGCTACGGCCGCTCACACCCTCATACCAACGGATGTACGCGTTGTTCACCATCGCGTAACCGCCGGCGGTCGGGTAGTTGCCGGTGAAGTACCAATCCCCGCACTCGCCTTTGACCGACGCGTGGAGGTTCTCGATCGTTTGGAAAATCACCTCGACGTGACCGTTCCACTCGATGTCTTCCGGATACACCATCCGGCTGATTTCCTCGGAAACCTCCTCGTCAGTGAAATCAGCATAAACGCCTTGCACGCGGTTGCGACGTTCGTCGGCGGGCTTTTTCAACTCCGCACGGCATTCGTCGTAGATCCGGTCGAGCAACGACTGACGACCCGCGCGACGATGCAGCGCCACGGCGGCCTGGAACGCGATGAAACGTCCGATGTCCGCCATGTCGATGCCATAGCAGTCCGGATAACGGATCTGCGGGGCGGTCGAGCAAACGACGATCTTGCGCGGCTGGGTGCGGGCGAGGATCTTGAGAATCGACTTCTTCAACGTCGTGCCGCGAACGATCGAGTCGTCGAGCGCCACCAGCACATCGTCAGGACGCACCACGCCGTAGGTGATGTCATAGACGTGGGACACCAATTGGTCGCGTCCCTTGTCCTGGGTGATGAAGGTGCGCATCTTGATGTCCTTGTGGGCGAGCTTTTCGCCCCGTGGCCAGTTGCGCAGAATAAGATCGTCGAGTTTTTCGGGCGTGAGTTCGCCTTCCGCCACCGCCTTGAGAATTTCCGAGCGGACTTCCTGACGACGGAACAAACGAAGGCCATCCATCAACCCGTAATAGGCGGTTTCCGCCGTATTCGGGATGAACGAGAAGACGGCTTTTTCAAACGCGCCGTCGATCGACTTCACGATCTGCGGCACAAGCGAAGCGCCCATCGCCTTGCGCTCGCGGTAAATCTGCGGGTCGTTGCCGCGCGAGAAATAGATTTTCTCGAACGAGCACGGACTGAATTTCTGCGGAGGCGAAAACGGCGTGTCGCTGAAAGAACCGTCGGCCTTGATCGTGATGATCGAGCCCGGATCGACGGCTTTCACCTGATCGGCCGAAGCTTCGAACACCGTCATGAGCGGCACCCGTTCGGAGGCGAAGGCGATTACGTCCTCAGTGACCAGCATGTGGCACGGACGAATGCCGCGCGGGTCGCGCATGACGAACATGTCGCCATTGCCGACTACGCCACAAATCGCGTAGCCGCCATCCCACGGTTGGGCGGATTCGCCGACGATGCGGGAAATGTCCATCTCGGCGGAAATGCGCGCTGGCATTTCGCGTCCGTCCACTCCCGCGTCGCGGAGCTTGCGGTAGAGATCGGTGTGAGCCTCGTCGAGGTGGTAGCCGATTTCCTCCAGCACCGTCTGGGTGTCCGTGCCGAACACCGGGTGCTGACCGCGTTCAATAAGCACCTGGTTAAGCTCCGCGGCGTTGGTCATGTTGAAATTGCCCATGACCATGAGCGTGCGGGTCGGCCAGTTGCTGCGGCGCAAATACGGATGGCAGGAACCTTCGTCGAATTCGCCCGAAGTGCCGTAGCGCAAGTGACCCACCAAAATTTCACCGCCGAAATCGAAGCGTTCTTTAACGCTTTCGGGATTCTTCGGGTCCAGAACGCCCTTCCGCGTCATCTTGTGGAAGGTTTTCACCTCCTTGCGGAAAATCTGCGCCAAGGCGTCCTGCTCGATGCCCCGGCGACGGAACACGTAGGGCTGGCCGAGTGGCATATCGAGCTTCACGCAGCCGATGCCGGTGCCGTCCTGGCCGCGGTTGTGCTGTTTCTCCATGAGGAGAAACAGCTTGTTGAAACCCCACAGGCTCGTGCCGTAGCGGTCGAGATAATAGGCCAACGGTTTGCGGAGCCGGACGGCGGCAATTCCGCATTCGTGTTTCAGGAAGTCGCTCATTTAGCGGTTGGTTGGCGCGTCCTCACTCGCCGCGCACTTTCACCCGAACTCCTTCTTCGTCAACCATTCGGCCGATGATGGTGCCGCCGGGACCCGCCTTGAGGGCGGCTTCCACGTCGGATTCGGCCACGATGGCAACCCAGCCGATGCCCATGTTGAAGGTGTGGAAGCGGTCTTCGGAATCGACGTGAGCCAGCAGTTTTTCGATGCCCGGCAGATCCCACTTGGGGATTTCCAGGTCTGCGCCCATGCCGACGAACAAACGCTCCAGATTTTCCGGCAAGCCGCCGCCGGTGATGTGCGACATCGCCTTCGGCTTCACGCCGGAAGCTTTGAGGCCGTTGACCACATCGTGATAAAGGCGGGTCGGCTTCAGCCACGCCGCGAGTTCTTCTTCCGTCACGTCAGGCGCGTGATCCTTGAGGACACGGCGCACCAACGACCAGCCGTTGGCGTGGATGCTGTCGGACGCATAGCCGATGAGCACGTCGCCGACCGCGACCGTCGTCGGGTCGATCAGGTCGGATTTTTCCGCGCAGCCGATGCAAAACCCGGACAGTTCGATCACGTCGACCGGAACGATTCCCGGCATTTCGGCCGTTTCACCGCCCGCGAGGATGCAATTGCACGCCTCCAGGTAATCGGCCATGCCGCCGATCAAACGAGTGATTTTTTCCTCATTGAGCGCGGCGATGCCGATGTAATCGAGGAAAAGCAACGGATCGCCACCGGTGGTGAGGATGTCGTTGACGCTCATCGCCACCAGGTCCTTGCCGGCGGTTTCGAGCAAATCGTGTTCGAGGAGCAACTCCAGCTTCGTGCCGACGCCGTCGCAACCGGTCATGATCACCGGTTGTTTGTAGGCGCTGAGGTCGTAGCAGGCCGCGAAAAGCCCGAACGCGCCGAGCAATTTCCGTTGCGCCTGGGTGCGACCCACGTGCGTTTTGATGTCCCCCACCAGAGCGGCCGCTTTGCGCGTGTCCACTCCTGCCTGTTGATACGTGAGCTTGCCCGCCATGATGCCGTTGGCCGCGTCATAGCAGCCCACCCCCCCGCGTCACGCGGAAAATCCTCGTTTGGGAAAACTGAAGCTTTTCAATGGCCGATTTTTTTCCTCAGAGTCTGGAAACTCTTGATGCAATTCGCCCCCCGAAATTGCATTCCGCGACTCCCTATCGTGAAAACCCTTACTTTCTTCCCACCTTTGAACTTTGGAAGACTTCTAATTCCTGTTGAAGGCACGCGAATTGGGGTTAATTAACAGAACGCCCTGTATTTCAATGCATCCCGCAACCCAACCCTTCGTCCGACTGGGAGCCGGACTGGAGATCGGCTACGGCAGTCCCTTGGCCCGTTCCGAACGGGAAATCACCTTGGAAGGCGGCACCCATTTCCTGCTCGCCCGCAACGGCCGCGGTAAAACCACCCTGCTCCGCACGCTCGCCCGCACGCTGAAACGCGTCTCGGGCGAATTCGAAACCCGCGGCTTCACCCAGTATCTGCCGGAGGAACTTCGCTTCGACTCCGAAGTGCCCGCCATAACCCTTTTCCGCACACTTCTTCCGAAATCCCGCCTCGACGAGGCCATGGATCTCGCACGTCGCATCGAACTCGACACCCGCAAACCCTACGGACGGCTTTCCACCGGCAACCGCCGGAAGACCAGCCTCATCGTCGCCGAATACTCGGTGCATGCCGACGAAGCCAACATCCTGCTTTTGGACGAACCGTTCAGCGGTCTCGACGCCTACACGCGGGAAGCATTTGAAACGATCTGGCACTCGGGAAACCACCAAGTGCTGCGCTTGGTAAGCTGTCATCCGGACTACGACGCCATGCCGATGCCCAGCGCCCTCCTCATCGAGAGCGGTCACATCGCGCACCACGCTTCGCCCGGTCAAACCTGGTCCGGCCTAAAAACCCTTCTTAACTGAACGATGCGACTGTTCCGGCTCACTTTTGCCACGATCCTGCGACGCAAATCCTGGGCGGTTTGCGCGTTCGCAATCATCGCGTTGCCGTTTCTCCTGCCGGAGTTTTCGATGGCGAGCGAACGCCCCGTCATCCTCCAACCCGCACGCGTTCAAGCCACCTGGAGCATCTTGTGGATCTGCGCGTTATTTTGGGGACTCTTCACCGCATCGCGCCAAGGGGAATCCAACGCCCGCTCCGGTTTGGGGGAATACTTTCTCACCACCGGCGTCGGCGCCCCACGGCAATGGATTCAGATCTGGCTCGCGGTGCTCGCTTACATCATCCCGCTCGCGTTGCTCGCCGCCGTCATGTGTCTGGGATTCGCGCTGCCGAAGGATCCCGCGGAGCAAACGATGTGGTGGGCACTGAATTTCCAATATGTAGCCCTCTTCCTGCTAGCGGTGGCCCCCTTGATCGGTTTGGCCATTGCCTTGGCATCTCGCTTCGGCGGGATCGCGGGATTCACCCTCACGCTCGGGCTCGCCTTGTATGGGCTCTATGGCGTCGGCCATCTCGACAACATGCTTAAGCAGGAGCCCGATCCCTTGCTGCAAACCCTCTGGCAATTTTCCCCACAATACCGCTGGGCCGATCTTACCCAGCGCCTCTACCTCAAGCTAGGAGCCTTGCCTGCTCCGTTGTTCTGGAAAACCGCCGCCTATTTCACCGCCATCCTCGCAGTTTACGCCGGCCTTTCCCGCCTGATCTTCCGCACCAAATCCGCGGTCTGATGTTCCGAATCCCGTCCAACGTCCTTTCCCTTCTTCTGCTCGGCGCAGGTGCCGGCGCATGGGCGTTGAGCGTACAGCCGCTCACCCGCGAGCCCGACTTACGCATCCCGCCGAATCCCTTGGGATTGAAACGAAGTCCCTACGGGGAAGTGCTCGCCATGGCGATGCAAAGCCCGATCAATCTCGTGTGGCATTCCGGGGTCACCGGTCATGAGCATCACCACCATGCGCCCGGCGAGCCCTGCAATGAAGAGCATGAGCATGAGCATGAACACGGTCACGAGGAAACGGTTCCCGCGCCTCCTTCGGCGGGGCCGCTAGGTTTTTACCAAGCCTACCTGAACGAGTTGAACGACGCGACCGAACTCCGCACCAATCACAAAGCCGCAACGGAAGCCCATCGCTTCGCCATGCGCCGGAAAGTGGAAGACCAGCTTCGTTTCGCTTACGAATTGGATCCTTCCCACTATGGCAACTACAACGCCTACCATTTCTTCCTGACTCAGCCGACGCTTGGCACTCGACCGGAACTCACCCGGCAGTCAATGGCACTGACCGAGGACACCATTGAATACTGTCTGTCGCGTAACGACGATCCACGCCCCGCTCTGACCGCCGCCGCCGCGATCGAAAATGAACTTCTGATTTTTTTCAGCGATTCGGCCCGCTATCCGCTTTCCGAGATGCGGCGCAAGCTCGACTTGTTAGATACGAGCCTCGCCCGTCACCGCGAACTTCGTGAACAATGGGTCCAAACCGGCAACTGGAACTTGATCTCTCCCGCACGACAGGAGGAAATCGACGAACGCTATCGGTTCGCCCTCAAACTTCGTGACGCGGCCGCCGCCACCATCCAGCGCCTCGCCTCGGACAACGCAAGTCCCACCTCATCCGGCCAACGCGCCCTTCGGTAGCACCTCTTCCATTCCGCAATCCGAAATTCTTCCATGTCCTACACCCCACCACCCCTTCCCGGAGCCGCCGCTCCTGACTATCGCTTCACCCGCGACATGGACGGGCAAGCGCTGCTCGGCCTGATCTTCCGGGTCTGCAAGGAATTGAGGGTATCGGACATCCAGATGCGGTCCCATCGGCCGGTCTATATTCACACCAACCGGGGCATGGAAAAGCTCGAGCACCTCGGCGTGCTCGATGCCGCGCAGATGGACGAGATTCTCAAGGCGCTTATCAGCAACCGCGAAAGCGCGAGCCACGGATTCGGGGAGGAAACTTCCACCCTCGAAGACCGCGTCGAAGACAAAATCGAACGCGCCATCGCGGATTTCGCCAAAACCAAGGTGGCCGACTTCTCCTGCGATGGCATTCCCATGGGAGAAAACGGGGAAAAATCGGGTCGTCTCCGTATTCAAGCCCACCTCAGTTCCTCCGGCCTCGGCGTGACGTGCCGTATTCTCAACGACCACATTCCCGAACTCGAAGCGCTCGGCATCGATGCCGACACCACGACCACTCTCCGCCAGGCGGTCCTCAAGCGTGCCGGCCTCTGCCTTGTCACTGGTCCCACTGGCTCGGGTAAATCCACCACTCTCGCGGCTTTGATTGACTGGCTCCGCCGTAATCACCCGAAACACATCGTCACCGTCGAGGACCCGATCGAATACCAGTACCCCGACGACATGCCGGATCCGGAATATTCCGGCCACCGCATCCCCTCCCCCTCGATCGTCACTCAGCAGGAAGTCGGCCGCGACGTCCATTCCTACCGGCAAGGCCTCAAGGACGTCCTTCGTAAAGCGCCCCACGTCATCCTTCTGGGGGAAATCCGCGACCGCGAGGCGATGGAAACCTGCATGGAAGCGGCGCAAACTGGCCACCTGGTCCTTTCCACCCTTCACACGACCGGCGCGGTGAAGACCCTCGGCCGTATTCTCGAGCTTTACCCTAAGGATAATCACTCGGCGGTGCTCAGCCGCCTTTCGGAAATCCTCATTTTCGTCCACTCGCAAGGCCTGCTCAACGGCATTGAGCGCCGGGTGCTCACCTATGAGTTCCTGCAGAACAACGACGACGCCGTTTCCAGCGCCATTGCAAATTACGGCGGCGGTGCACGATCGCTCGAAGACGTCATCCGCCGCGCTGGCAACATCGAATGGGACGCCAACCTCCGGCGCTTGTACCGCCAAGGACTTATCGACGAACAGACCCTCGTCAGCGCCCGCATGAACCGCAACGATTCCGAGATTTTGTAGCTTGATTTCCCTCCCCCGCCCGATGCAGACTGCACCGCTTGATTTACCAGCCCCCCTGAAATCAAGCTTTTGCCGAATTTCATTCTCCCCTGGCAAAAACCCAAAAAACAAAACACACCCATACAATGAAACTGAATACCCGCAATGTGACGAAGAAGAAGTCCGGTATGACCCTGCTTGAATTGACCGTGGTCATTCTCGTTCTTCTTTCGCTCATCTCGATCCTCTTCATCGGCGCACGCGCTTGGAAGAAGGGTTCCGACCGCGCCGGTTGCATCATGAACATCCGCAACGTGCAGCAAGCCGTGCGTGGCCATCAAAACATGATGAATCTGAGCACTAATGCCTCTTTGCCTTCCACCGCTCTGGTTGGCCCGAACGGTTATCTTGGAAATGACCCCAAATGCCCAGCAGGAACCCAAGGTTACACTTACTTGGGAACCGTTCCTGCCCTCGGAACCGTGTATGCCAAGTGCAATGAATTTGGCGGCACCAGTGACGGCTTGAATGTTAATCCAAATGATCCTTCGACCAAAGCAGTCACTCAAGAGCACTTCCCTACCGGCAACCTCGCCGACTGGTAATTCATACAACGTGGTGGCTCATGAACTCAATGAGCCACCACTTTTCACTGTCCTGCGAAAACCTGACTTTCCAAAATTTTGAGCAGCCTTCAACACCCATCTACTCTTAACGAACTTCAGCGTTACCGCCAAGTCAGCTCAATCCTCAGAACGACGAGTCGCGGGCGCAACAAAGCATGGTTTCAAGAGGCGCTGGACCTAGACGCTCAAGTTCATCTTCGCAGCGATGGCGTTTCGATAGTCTCGCAATTCTATAGCCGGAGGACCAACGAATGGCTAGAGGGACCCAGTGTCTCATCGAATGTCCTGACAAACCCAGAAGGGGCCGCCAATTTCGCAGATCAACTCATTCAGTTGGCCAAACAGCATCGCGCTAATGCACTAGGAGTCTTACTTTATATCGCGGACGAATTCGCAATCGCTGAATTAAAAACCGAATTCGACAACCCCAGCCTCCTCACGGAACTCCGTCAACGCGCTGAAACGAACCCTTCCGAAATTTTGGAGGGAGCATCCACTTTCTCGGACTCTCAATCGTTCAGGATTTTACCATATCCCGCTGGCGGAGAAACTATTGCAACAGCTATTGCGCTAAGCCGCCAAGATGCCGCCTTCCTAGACACCCTTCGGCTTGCAGGGGAAGAGTATAATTTCCCGATCATTACTCACGCGCTTAGCGCCCCCTTAATTGCCCTGATGGCAGTGCCCTCGGCCGCCCGGCCTACTGCCGACAAACCTTTCCTAACAATCCTTTATTATAGCTCATTCACAGTAATGGGCTTTTTCAATGAGCACGGCGATTTGCGATTACTTCGAACGATTCAGCATAGAGGACAACGAAAGCCGCTGAATTTGACCGGTATCGCCACAACTACTTTGGCCGCATTGGAGTTCGCAGACCCAGACATCCTCGTTCTGCCGTTAACTCGCCATGCCGATCCAACAATCATAGTCGAGCTACAAAGCAAGTTCCCCAAGTCCCGCATTGATACAGTCGACTGGACCAAAACCCCGTATAATCACCCAAACATTCCCGCCCACTGCCCAGAACTCCTTATCGCCACGAAAGAAGCCGACTCAAGCACGACATCGTTTAGCGTAACCTTTGAAACATTTGCTAATGAAAAGTGGGCAGCGCAAAATTTCCTACCACCCATTCCAGAAATCGCCCAAATTTATCCCACGAAGAGCGAAGTTAAACTACTCCGGATTACACACATAGCTCGCGCAGCCCTGATCATTATCAGCCTTCTAGCTGTGACTTGGGCGCTGATGGATACTTGGAAAAAAATGAGCCAGCCTGCTTGGGCGTTTCAACCCACACAGGCATCGAACGTGCAGAAAAAATCCGCGTCATTAGCTAGCGAACGCCTGCAAATAGAACATTGGGACAATCTTCTAGAAGATCGTTCGAAGGCATGGGCGTCCATGGAGCTACTTAGCCGCCTCATTCCGGAAAATAGCGGCTTGTTAGTGAAGGCATTCAATCAAACAACCCGGCCAGAAACAGCTGTCGGGAAAAGCAAGGCCAGCTTCATTAAAGAGTGGCGAATTACGGGCTTCGCCCGAGAAGAAGCTCGCGACAAACTTAACCATATTAGCAGCAGAGAAGGAATCAATGCCCTATTCAACGAAGTCGCCCAACATACCGGCAACGACGCCTTCCGCTCTGACATCGGAAACCGAAGCATTCTAGTCACAGTTCGCCAGCAGCAAAATAGCACATTCAAAGCGGACAACGAGGCAACCCCAAGCGACGGAAACAGCTACCCACTAACTTTCGAGCTTCAAATCATCCAGCGCTTCGAAGCCAATGACCCGTTAGCCCTAACAACCAGCAAAGCACCCTAAACTAGCGCCAATGTATTACCGCCAGTCAATTTTATTTTTCGGGTTAGTGCTTCCAGGAGTTTTGGCAGCCCTCTTGGTTGGTGGAGCCTTCTATGCGCACCAAACCATAGACACCAAATACAACACAAAGAACACTCAATACATCAGTTACAAAAAAAATGAGCAGAACGTTGCAGCGCTAGAAAAAGAATTATCCTCGAAGCGCGAACATGCAGCTCGATGGAAATCCTTATTTAGCGAAGAAACAAAAAGCCAAATCAACAATCATATTCGAAACCTACAAGAAGCATTGCCTAGCAAAGAATTCCAACAAACCAGCACGGATTCGCCGATCACAACTGCTGGCTTTGGCTCTGCTTCAGCTCAGCGTTCAGCTCAGATTCGTCTAGGCTTTCGAGGCACTTACCGTGCCCTTCAGCGCGCCTTCCTCGAACTCGAAACTCGTATGCCTCAACTTCAAATGCAGGAGTTGAAAATCGACACAGGGATCAACCAATCAAACCTCAACAATGTCGAAGTTTCCTATACTGCTTGGGAAAACTGACGCTGGGAGCCAACGTTCGATAGTCATGGCTAAAACTTTTTTCCATTTCCTTAATCCCTGCTTGATCGCGCAATTCGGGATTGCGCTTTGTTGCATTTGGACATCGGCCGCTGCACCAGCTCCACTTCAAAACTCCACGAGCCAATTAGAAATTTCCAAGGCATCAAGGCACACCAGTGATACGGATGCCTATATCCAATCGATTAACGCACGCTTGGCGATTACTAGCCGCAGTGTAGACCCGTTTGGAAAAGCTCAAGACCCATCAGTCAAGCCCATTCAGCCCCCTACAGCTAAATCTCAGATCGACAAAAAAGCCTCCCAACCCTCAGCAAAGCCATTGAGCGAAGTCGTAAAACTCATCCGAGTAACGACAGTAATGCCTGGAGAAGGTCGGTTCTTGATTGGAACCCGCCACATTTCTCGTGGCGATATCGTGCCTTTAGTCGTGCAAGGTCGACGTTATCAGGTCAAAGTCGTCGAGGTCACTGCGGAGCGTATTTTGTTTCGGGACCTCGGCAACTCCGAGGAAGGGGAACTCCGCCTTGATGTGATGCCCCAAGGCATGACCCGCGGCATCCGCGGTGTGCTCGCTCCGGGCATGGAAGCGTCCAAAGCCGACGCCCCTATCGAAATCGACACCCCTGGTGCCCGCCCTTAACAACCTTCAGATCTCTTTCTTTCTTCTCTCCATGAAATCCACCCGCCTCTCTCTGCTCGCGCTCGCCACGGCGATGACCGCCGGCCATTTGCTCGCTCAATCGCCGGATAGCGATTCGGTTTACCGCGCACTCGTGGAAAAACGCGACAGCCCTGCCGCTGCGGCGGAAAACGAAGCGCTGGTCGAGCCGGTCGTGCCAGCGACTCCGAAAAAAACCAACGGCAACACCCGGACCACAGTCACAAAACCTCAGGAAGCCGCGCAAATTTCGACGACGGCGGAAGCGGTGGAGGTGGACAAGAAACCAGTCGCCGATTCCGAAGAAGGCTACCTGATCAAGGACGCCAGCTTGAACGACATCTTCCAGTATCTCGCCAAAGAAGCGGGCCGCCAATACTTCCACAATTCGAAGATCGCGTCGCCCGAGTATCGGGTGACCGGGCACCTCAACAGCGGCAATCCGCTCCAACAGATGGAGGAGTTGGCCTTCATGTACGGCCTGACGCTCTACACGAAAGGCGGCACGGTTTACGCGTTGACGCAGGCCCAGCTTGGGCAGTTGCCCGGCGCTGAGTTTCATTACCAACTGCGGTATCTTCGCCCGACCGACATGGAGCAGATCAAGCAATTGATCCGGCCCGTCCTCAGCCCGACAGGCGCGGTCAATTTCGAGCCGAAGACCAATACCGTGATCATCGTCGATAACGCACAAAAAATCGAAGCCGCACGTAACTTGCTTCACAACGTCGACCGGGCTAAAGGCCAAATTGTAGTGGAAACAAAAATCTTCCGCATTAATAGTAAAGCGGCGGATCGCGCTGGAGTAAATTGGTCTAAATCCCTTGGCGCAAACGGCACCAATTTGGAAATCGCGCGTAACCTGAACAGCGTTTTTGGGATAGACTCGGGCTTCGAAACAGAAGGCGGCTCCTTGGGGGACTCTCTCGCGTCGATTGAAACGTCAACTAATAATCTGGTCCTTTCTCCGCTCCAACTGAACGGCGTCCTTCGCGCGTTAGCTGAAGGCGGCTTTGCCAAACAAGTATCTAATCCCACGCTTATTACCGAGGATAACGAGCAGGCAACCATCGCCATCATTGATCGCGTGCCGATCATTACTGGAACAACCACCGCCTCCACTGTTGGTCAACCGACCACCACGGAAGAAGTTCGTTATAAAATCGATGAAAGCGACTCCACCATTGATAAAGAACCTGAAAAACATCGAGAAATTGGCATTTCATTGGTGGTAACTCCGACTCTATTGCCGGACGGCACCGTGCGCATGCGCATGCGCCCCCGTTCTGCTCAAATCACCGATGAAGTTATCAGCGCTACTTCTCGCAACGTTTATCCGCGCGTAACTGAATCGATGCTTGAAACTCTGGCGCGCGTACCCGATGGATACTCCCTTATCGTAGGGGGCTTTTACGGAGAATTGCAGCAGAAAGACAAAACCAAAGTCCCTTTGTTAGGTGACATACCGATCCTGAATTTTTTCTTTAAAAGCAAAGACCTCAGCAAGGAAAATACCAGTTTGGTCTTTATCGTCACACCGAAGTCCTATGATCCGCGTAACCGCTGTGAGACTCGCGACCGCAATCTAGCGCTTCGCGACAAACTCGCACTGCCGACAGATCACGACTGGGCGGACCCGACAAACGATGGCCCGGCTCACGAACCAAACCTCCGTCGCAGTCTCCGTGGCATCCAACCCAATCCAGCCCCTTATTATCCTCAAACGGAAAAAGTGGTCGCAGAGGACATCGTCGTGGACGAAAATTGTGATAACTCCTCGAAAGCGGTAATCGTCCCTGCGTCCTCGAAAACCCAGTTCAGCCGAGCCCGCCGCTGATCTTAAAGTCAAACCGATTCAACCCATGTCCCCGACCATCTCTCATCCGACAAAAGCGCTTAAACGCGTCAACATCGATGACGCGATGAACGAATGCATCGCCCGCACCGCGGAAGCGTTGGGAGCATGCGGTGCGGCCGACGGTTCGGAAATCGCGGCCGGTTTGCGATTGGTGCAGAGTGCGCTGATCGAAGGCAAGCCGGCCGACCTGGTCGAATGCGTGGTTCGCGCGCAAGGCCACGATGTGGAGCGTCTCGGTCCCGCCGTCCTCAACCTATCGGACGCGGTGGCCGCCGACATGAATCCCTACCCGCCGGTGTTTCCATTTGCGGGCAAGCTCATCACCCCGACCGCTTTCTACGAAGCCTTCCCGGATTTGCACGAACTCGCAAAAGCCTTGCTGACTCCGGTTGTGTATGCCGAAGACACCGACGCGATCGGGATCGCCTCGATCAACCCCATCGCATCGACCATTTTCGCCGAAGAAATCCTAGGCTGCATGGAAGACCGGGTAGGCGTGAAGCCTTTCATCACCCTGATGAGAATCGATTACGAAAGCTGGGCGTTCCTGACGCGGAAGCATTTCGCCCTGCAAGGCTGAGCCTTTCATTCCCTTACACCGCTGACCCTCTTTTCTCATGATCGAATTCGACGGCATCGCCTTCAATGAATCGATCAGCCGCCGGATCATGACGGCGCTGGCCGAGCATAATGCCTCTTTCGCGGATTTGGCTCAGGATCAGGTCGCCAACCGCGTGACGCGCTACAGCTTCATGGCGGCGGTGGCCCAGATCAACGGACTACCGTTTTTCCCGAAGATCGCGGAATTTTGCGACTCGGCGCTCCATGCTTATTGCGACCCCGCCGTGATGACGCGCGGGTTCTTCACCCCACTGTGCCAAGCTCCGGGCAACAAGCTTATCGTGGCCGTCGCCAACCCATGGAGCCCGCTGGCGGAAGAATATCTCGCCCCGCGTTTCCCCGATCTGGAAATCGTCAAGCTGGTCACGCTCGCTTCGGAAATCAGCCGTGCGATCGAATCGGTCGCCACTAACAGCGGTCCCAGCCGTTCAGAACTTGAGGCGATCGATGTAGAGGATCTCGACGAAGGGCACCGGGATTTCGACGTCACGAGCGATTATTCCGAGCCCATGGCCCAGTTAATCGCCACGATCATGGCCGATGCGGTGAAATTGCGCGCCTCGGACATCCACTTCAAGGTCGAGAAGGAAATCTTCTATTACACCTACCGTGTCGACGGCGACCTTGGCAACAAGGTCGAGATTCCGATGAAGCTCAAGGACCGCCTCGACGCGTTCCTCTTGAACCTCATGAAGCTGCCGACGGAGATCCGGAATACGACTCCCGGGATTTCCGGTCGCTTCACGATTTCTTATTTCCACCGTCCGATCGACATCCGCTACGAACGTCACCGCACCTACCGTGGGTACCACATCACGATGCGTTTGCTCGACAAGAGCCACATCAACGTGACCTTGGGCAAGGGCACGCTCGCCTTCGATGACGAGACGATGTTCGAACTCGGGCGAGTGATGAAAATCCCGGCAGGGATTATCGTGATGTCCGGCCCGACCGGTTCGGGCAAGTCGACGACTCTCAACGCGATCCTGCGCGAACTCAACCGCCCGGAAGTCAATATCCTGACGCTGGAAAACCCGGTGGAAGACGAAGTTCCTGGCATCACGCATTGCGACTTGAAGAGTCCGAAGGAATTCAAGCCGATGATCAGCTCGTTCATGCGAAGTGATCCGGACATTATTCTGATGGGCGAGGTGCGCGACATCGAATCCGCCGAACTGGCGATCGAAGCGGCCGTCACCGGCCACAAGGTGCTGACCACGATTCACACCCCTCGAGCCTCCCAGATTATCGAACGTTTCGAGCAACTTGGCATCGAGCGGTGGAAAATCGCCCAGACGCTCAAGGCCGCCTGTGCCCAACGACTCGTCAAACTCCTTTGCCCCTACTGCAAGGAGATCCAGATCGGCATCAACGAGATCGAGCGACGGACCTTCAGCCTGGATGACACTTGGGCGGACGTGCCGGTGTTCACCGCGAAGCATGGCGGTTGCCAGGAATGCCGGAACACCGGCTACAACGGCCGAACCGCCATTCTCGAAATCATTCCGATCACGCCCAAGGTTTCCGACCAGCTTTCCAAAGGAGAAATCAGTCCCTACGAACTCGAGGTCCGGATTCAAGAAGAGGGCGTTCTCCCGAACCTCCGCCGCAGCGGTCTGCGCCTGCTGCGGGAAGGAAAGACCGACTTGCACGCGATCAGCCAGGTGATCGACATGACCTATACCGATGAGTAACGCCGGCACCACTCTCAAACCCTCGCCTTCCCTTCCCACTTCCGCAAAGGGAGCCGTTCCGCCGAAAGGGATTACGTTCGGAAAGAGTTCCAAACCCAAGGAGTTTAAGAAGAAGGAACTCGTCCAGATGTTCCGCGGTCTTGGTGCCATGCTGCGCGCTCAGATCAACACGGCCGACGCATTGAAGTACTATGGCCAGGGGCTGCCGAATAAAGTGATGGCGGACACACTGCTCCGTATTCGGGAAGACATCAATGCAGGGATCAATGTTCATGAGGCCTTCCGCCGCACCGGCCGGTTCAGCGACATGATCGTGGGTCTGATCCAAGCGGGATCAGACGCGGGCCAGCTTCATGAAGCGTTTCGCTCGTTGGGTCAGAGACTCACCAATGAACTGCATTTCACCAAAGCATTGCGTAAAGCCACCGTCATGCCGGCGGTCGTCATCAGCATTCTGGTCGGAGCATTCATCGTTTCCCAGATCAAGATCGTGCCCCAGGTAGAGCAGATGCTCGCGCAAGTCCGGCAAAAACCAGATGGTTTGACCGCAATTTCATTCAATATCAGCCATATCGTTCAGAAGATTTGGCCTATCGTAATTATTTCAATTTTGGGAACTGCGATTGCAATCTGGCGTTCCGAAAAGATTCGCACCGTGATTCTTGGATTGGCTATGTCCAAGTGGCGTCTTCTCCGTAATCTGATCATGAGTGTGCGTCAGATGACCTTCCTCGCTACGATCAAGTTGCTCCACGGCAATGGCATCAATCTTGCGAAATCGATTCGAGTTTCCGCCAATAGTGTCAAAGGCACTCCTTTTTACGGGGAGCTTCGCGAGGCGGCGGACAAATACGAAAAGTCGGGCGTACCGCTCTCGACCGCCTTCTCGAAATATACGTCGGTCGACCCTCAGGTCGTGCACATGCTAGCAATTGGCGAGAAATCAGCCTCGATCGATAATCAGTTGGAAATGCTCACGATGATGTACGAAGAGGAGGCTGAAAATCACATGGCCACTTTCACCGCATCCATCAATTTCCTGGTATTGCTGATCGCTGTGGGCCTCATCGCGGCGGTATTCATCGGAACCTTCCTGCCAATCTTCCTGATGGGGCCGAAAATGATGCAGAGCGGAATTTGACACCTCATGCAGCTCACCCGCTTCGACCGCTGGCTTCGTGAACGTTTCGTTCTTGAAACGCACATTTACACGCTGCGTCCGTCGGCGGGGCTTCCTTCGGGCATTCGGCACGAATTAATGCCCGAAACGGCTGCCTCCAAATACCGTCATCGTTACATCGCACGCCACTCGAAACAGGCGGATGCCTTGATCAATCGACTCAAGGAGGATAATCAGATGTTCACCACTCGAGTGGTTGAACGCCAAGCGTGGTTTGTGCCTTTTCTAGCGCCCAAAGACAAATCGGTCACTTGGTGGATCACTTGGAAAGTGGTGGCTACGGTTGCCATTTTCTTCACCTTGAGCTGGGTTAAATCTTTGTGGGACAATCCTCAAATCCGCACTCATTTAATCGATGCGATGAAGGTGCTTAAAAATTAATAGCAAACATGAGATCACCTACTAAAATTCGATCACCGCATGGCGCGACACTCATCGAGATGTCCATTGTGATCTGCGTGTTATTGGCCCTTATGAGTACGGGCTTGTATTTTGGCAGTAAGATCAGCGAATGGCAGGCGGCGAAGGAAGCGGCAGAGCACTTACGCGGCGTGTACGCGGCGCAGCGCATGTATCTCGCAGACCACCCCACGACGCCCGTGGCTAACCTCGTAGATAATGACATCATCCCGTATCTACCGAACAATCCGGGAGTGATGCCGACGATCCTATCCTCGAAAAAAGAAGCGCTCGGGATTAATATAACGGTTTCGCCGCCGACCCTCACCTTAGCAGGTGAGGTTTACGATCCTTCCGGCAGTGCCAACGATTCCTTGTGGGACGTCGGGGAATGAAGGGCCTTCTGATAGCTCTCGGGGGTCTGTGGCTGGCGCTCGGCCCATCGGCCCATGCTGAGGAATTCCGCCATGTCGGCGATTATCTCCTCAAGTCCCGGATCAAACTCAACGGCACGCGCTCGATTCCGATCGCGATCAAGCCGATGGTTTTTCACGTCTTCACCGACGGCGTGACCGTCCGCATCACCGCCGAAGACGACGAAGAAGCGCGCACGACTTTTGAAATTTACCGGTCGGACGGGATTGGCAGTCAAAAAGGTGCCAATGGGGCGCTTGAGATCATTCCCGGGGTCCAAGCTCTAAGCCGCAACGGAGGATTGTTTCGCCACTTGCGGCTCAGCCGTGAATCCCTCACCATCACGGCGTTCCCGGGAGTTTCGGATCAAACGGTCGTCACTCATGCGATCGCGGTCGAAGGCACCGCAACTTCTCCGGCGAGCTTTCCGGCCGGTCACCCCGAGCCGCCTTCAACTTCGCCATGAACCCTCTTCCAGCAGACGGCAGCGCCCATTCGGGAGCGCCTGACACTTTTTCAAACCGGCGCAAACACGGCCAGGGCTCCGGTGCGTATCCTTTTCTTTTGTTGTTAAGCACCGCCATTGCCGGCTTGTTTTGCTACCTCTATCTCACCAAGCCGGTGATCGTAGAGGCCACGAACGTCTCGCCGACAGTTCCACCTGCCGTGATAGAAGAGAAACCGGTCGTGGCCGTACCACCGGTTGCCGCGCCGACTCCGGCTCCCGCCCCGCAAACGCCCGCCGCAAAACCCGCAGTCGCGCCTACTTTGGCACTCGCGCCCTCCAGCCAAAAGCTCCCGGGCGACGACACTCCTTCCGCAGCTCAGCCGCGCAAAGTGATCAGCAAAACGGGAGCGAATGGGTTCGAGGAAACCAATCTGCGTATTCAGCATGTCCTGATCGCGGAAGCCCCTGGCGGCGCGCGCAATCGCTTGGAATTTGAAGTCCCTGTGCTTTATCGCAGCCGGAATTTGCGCTGGAGCTCCGCCGAGGTCGCCCAAGCGCGCGAGTTGCTGAGCAAACTTGCAGATTACCAGGAAAGGAACCGGGCCTTGCGCGCGGAAGGGATCGTTTTGCTCGATGCTTGGAATCATCTCGTCAACCGATCGATTCCTGGCAGTGTCTTGCGGGCAGACAGCCCTTCGCTCCCGGCCAATCAAGACGAGGCGAAAGTTACTTCGCAGCCATCGGTGTTGGACACAACCGAAGCTATCCGTCTCAATCCCAACGGTCCATGAAACGCCCCCTTCTCGTATCGATTTGCGCTTTTACGTGCGTGCCCTGGCTCGCGATGGCCGAATCGCCGTCGGAGCCTGGGGAGGATGCTTTGTTTGAAATCCTGCGTGACAGCACCGGTGGAAAGCCACGCCGAGAAGTGACCGTGGTGCTGGAGGAGGAAGGCAAACCTGTTGCGCCTCCTACCTCGCAACCGGCCGGGCCAAAGCCCGCTGAACCCGCGAGCTTAGTTGCGATGGCACCGCTGACGGAAAAAAAAGATGCTCGCAAAGGGGTCGCTGTCCGGGTGGAAACCCTCCAGACGAGCGAGACCCCGATCGATCCGAAGCAAGTCAAACTGCTCGCCCCTTTCCCCGCCAAACCGCTCTCCGAAGCGCCTACCGGCTGGACACTCGACGCTTCTGGAAAAGCCCCGGCGTTCGTGAAAGACGTCGAGCTTTCACCTGGAGTGAGCATTTCCCTCAGCATCAAACCGCACGTGCTCACGGCAGTGGCGGATGGCACGAAGTTTTTCAGCGTTAGCGAGCCGGGATTCGATGCCACGCTGAGCTATCAACAAACCCATACTCTGGGTTCGATTCTCTCCACTTCCATCGAACAACTCGACGAAAGTTCGAAGCGAATGGGCGAAGCCATCGACCACCTTCAGCAATTGCTGGTCTCCCTCCCTGCACCCGCAACCGAAACACCCGCGCCTCTTTCTGAAGCGCCCATGCCTAAGGACATCTCCCAGCCTGTCAGAAAGCGATGAAAGCCTCCATCATCCCTGTCATCTGCTCCATCGCTCTTACCGGCATGCTTGCTGTCGGAGCCACGCATTGGTGGTCCGTTAAACAATTGGTCTCTCTTGCAGGCAAATTGCCCGCTCCGCAGTCGGCCGAAACGATGGTGGCGTTAAAATCCCCCGTCGTCCCCACCCCGGTGGCCGTTACCCCGCCTCCTGCGCCCGCCCCCGTCGTAGCGAAAGCCGAATCCGGCCCGGGCAAGAGCGAGCGCGAGTTCTTTTCCTCCTTGGTCGATGAACTGAAAGCCGTCCGCCAGCAAAACCAGGAACTCCGAGATCAGGTGGCCGAGACCAATCGGGATCTGATGGAACTGCAATTCCGGGTCGACACCCATTCGGAGTCGTTCCGGCCGCTCAAAGTCACTTCCGAACCCGCCCCGCTCCAAAGCGAAGTCGGTGGCGTCCTGCCTCCCAAAGCCCTCCCTGTGGAATGATTGGTCGACCTGTCTGATTGTAGTTGCCACGGTCATTCCAGCCGTCATTTTGATAAGCCCCCAAAGGCATCAGCCATCCCTTCCTGCCGTGTCAGCCCGCATGTTACTCGTCCGGACCGGACCAGGTGTCTTTGACGCCAAGGTTCTGGTCGCCGTCGAAACCGGATTCCATATCCGGCCGATCGCCAGTCCCCAGGAGCTTGCGCTGGCTCTTCAAACGGAGTCGTTCGATTTGATCCTCTTCGATGGGCGGGAGTTGGAAGGCGACCCGCTCGTTTTCGTCGAAAATGTCCGCGAGCATCAGGCCACGTTGCCGATTTTGATGCTCACCGATAAACCGCAGGTCCAGTTGATCGTGAAAGCGATCCGCTTCGGCGTGCGCGACTTCTTCCACCCGCCGGTCAATCTCAGCGATCTTTTCGCGCGAATCACCGAGCTTCTTCAGCCGCGCCTGGAAAGCCGCACCGAAAGTGTCGCTCAGCACGCTCGGTCGGAGATCACTCTTTTCCTCGCCGGTGAAACTTCCTACTCGCCGGACGAGCAAGCTCCCGCGGGACAGGTCGACGACACCCAATTAAAAGCCCTCCACGAGGAATGCACGCGACTGAAGCGCGAGCTCCAGGAAGAAAAAGCGAAACGCTCGGAAGCGGAAGCCGAAGCGGACAAACGGGCGAAGGAACTCGACGAGCGGACCAAGACGCTGGCCGCCAAGGAGGTGACTTTTAACAACGAACGCGAATCGTATGCCCAAGCGCTGATGCGCATGGAAGCGGACCGCGCGAAATTATCTAAGGCCAAGGCCGAACTGGCCGGCCGGGAACAATCGCTGGATCCCGATCGCGAAGAACTCGCCCAAGCCCGGACGGAACTCGAATCCGCCCGGACCGCCTTGGCCGAAAAAGAAGCCTCGCTCACCAAACTTCAGGCCGAGGCCCAACAGACTCAATCCGAGCTGGAAAGCGAACGGGCCCGCCTCGAAAGCCAAGCTGCGGAATTGAAAGCCGTACAGGCCCAGGCCGAAGCCGCGCTCAAGGGCCAAGCCGAGCGGGAAGCCACCCTCGCCGAACGCGAAGCGGAATTGCGCAAATTGGCGGCGGGTCTCGACGAACGGCAGAAGGAACTTTCCCACGGCGATCAGTCGTTGAAAGAAGCGCTTGAGGAAAAAACCAAGCGTGCCGCCGAACTCGAAGCACAGCTCACTCAGCGCCAATCCGAAGCCGAGTCCCGCGAGCAAACGATCGCGACTGAAGAAGCGCGAGTGGCCCAGCTCCGCAAAGAACTGGAAGCCGAACGCGCGCGCCTGGAAGCGGAAGTCAGTGGCTTGGAAGCGGCCAAAGGCGAAGCCGACGCCGCGATCAAAGGGCATTCCGAGCGGGAAGCTGCGCTGGCCCAGCGCGAAAACGACCTTCAGGAGGCCCAATCCCGGCTCGCCAAACGCGAGGAGGAATTGGCACGAACCAAGAACGAGTTCGACAATCGCACCAAAGAAGCGGCCGCACAGGGCGACGAATTCGCCCGCAAGCTCGCCGAAGCCGAGGCCCGCGAGGCAGCCGTATCGGCCGAAGAAGCGAAGATCGCAGAGTTGCGCAAGACGTTAGCGGAAGACCGCGCCCGTCTCGAAGCCGATGCAAAGGGACTGGAAGCGGTTAAAAACGAAGCCGACGCCGCGATCAAAGGACACGCCGAGCGCGAAGCGGCATTAGCTCGCCGCGAAACCGAACTCCGCGCCGCGGAAGAAGGTCTTGGCCAACGCCGAAAGGAAATCGACGATGCCGCTGCCCAACTGGAAGCCCGCGGCAAGCAAATCGCCGAACAGGAACAGGGACTTCCAGCTAGGCTCGCTGAACTGGAAGCTCGCACCCAGGCCGTCGCCGCGGAAGAAGCCGAAGTCGCCAAGCTCAGAAAAGAGCTGGAAGCTGGGCGTGCCCGCTTTGACGCCGAGATGGCGGGTTTGGAAGGGGCGAAAGCTGAAGTCGAGGCCGCGCTGAAAGGTCATGCCGACCGCGAAGCCGGGCTGGGCAAACGCGAAGAGGAACTTCGTCAACTCGAAGCCGGACTTGAAAAACAGCGTCAGGAACTCGCGCAGAAGGAGGAAAAACTCGTTGCCGATGATAAAGCGGCGCGCGAAGCCCTGACTGCCAAAACTCAAAAGATCACCGAACGCGAAGCCGAACTTTCCCGTAAACTCGGCGATTTCGAAACTCGCGAGCAATCGCTCGTCGCAGAAGAATCTCGCCTTGGGAAGCTTCAGAAAAAGCTTGAGATCGACCGCGCGCGTTACGACGCGGATGTCGTTCGCCTTCAAGCAACTAAGGCGGAAGCCGAAGCAACCCTCCAGCATCAGGCCGAACGCGAGGCCCATGTCGAGAATCGCGAAGTCGAACTACGCAAACTCGAAGTTTCCCTTTCCCAGCGGCAGAAGGAACTGCAGCAGGGCGAAGAGAAGCTCGCCGCCGAAGACAAGTCACAGCGAGAAGCCCTCGCCTCCCAGACGCAGAAGGTCACGGCGCGGGAAAATGAAGTTTCCCGCAAACAAACCGACCTCGATACCCGCGAGCAGGCCATCGCGGCGGAAGAAGTCCGCATGGGCAAGCTCCAGAAAAAACTGGAGACCGATCAAACCCGTCTCGACGCGGATTCAGTCCGCCTGCAAGCCGCGAAGGTGGAAACCGACGCCGCGCTCAAAAACGCGGCCGAACGTGAAACGGCCTGCGAACAGCGCGAAGGCCAGCTTCGCAAGTTGGAAGCGACCTTGAACAAGCGTCAGGCGGACGTGGCCCAGAGCGAAGAAAAGTTCGCCACGGAAACGAAAACGCAACGCGACGCGCTTGCCGCCCAGACGAAAAAAATCACCGATCGCGAAGGCGAAATCGCTCGCAAGAAAACCGAGCTCGACGCCCGCGAACAAAGCATCACTGCGGAGGAAACGCGCATCGGCAAGATCCAGAAGAAATTGGAAACCGACCAGGCCCGTCTCGAAGCCGATTCGACCCGCCTGCAAGCTGCCAAAGCCGAAGCGGAAGCTTCGCTCAAACAGCACGCCGAGCGTGAGGCGGCCGCTGAGCAACGCGAAACCGAGCTTCGGAAACTCGAAGTCGGAGTGCACAAGCGCCAGAAGGAACTCGGTCAGGGCGAAGAAAAACTCGCCGCAGAGTCCAAGTCTCAGCGCGAAGCGATCGCGACCCAAACCAAGCAACTCACGGAGCGCGAAGGAGAACTGTCCCGCAAACGCACGGAGCTGGAAGGCCGCGAAAAGACAATCGCCGCTGAAGAGGCGAAGATCGTCAAGTCGCGCAAGGATCACGAAACCGAACGCGCCCAACTGCAGGCCGACACCACGAAACTCGCCGCCGCCAAGGCAGAGGCCGAAGCCGCTCTCAAGGCTCACGCGGAACGGGAATCCGCCTTCAAAAAGCGCGAAACCGAACTACGCGAAGCGGAAGCTGGCTTGCAAAAACGCCAGAGCGAACTGGAGCAAACCGGCAAGCGGTTGGAAGCGGAGGAAAAATCCCTCGCCGAAAAGCGCGCAGCTCAGGAGAAGCAAGCCTCCGAACGCGAAGCACAAGTGGAGCGCAGGAGCCAGGAGATCGCAGGTCGCGAAAAAGAAATCGCGGCAGAAACGGCCCGTCTCGCCACCCTGAAGAAAGACCTCGAAGCCGAGCGGATCCGTTTCGAGGCCGAAGCGCTCGCCGTCACCGAAATCCAAGCAGCGAACGAAGAAGCCAAGGCCGAACTGCAACGCCGCAAGGAGGAATTGGATGAAATCGAGGCGGATGCCGAGGTGACCACCGCGCGTTTGAAAAACGAAGCCGCGCAGCTTCAACGGGCGAAATTACAGCTTGCCGCCGATCAGGAAGCTCTCGAAGGGGAAGCCGCATCCCTGGCGGCCAAACAAAATGAGCTTGATTCCAAGTTGAAGCATTTCCGAGAAAGCATGAAAACGATGTTCGACGCCGAACGTTAAAGCCCCCACCTCTCCCGCCAATTCCCCAGTCTATCGCTATCCATGTCCCTGAATAAAAAACTCATCGTCGAACTTTCGCCTTACTCTCTTCAAATCGCCGTTCTAGCTGGGGATCGGTTGACCGTTTGTCGCGATTTTTCCGTAGACGCCAAGGACGCCATCGCTGGCTTTGTTGCGGAACATCAGGAAGCTCCTGTGACGCTAGCATTGCTCGCCCCTAAAAACTCATTTGGGCGACTTTCCACGGAAGAAGAAGCGGGTTCGGTCCGCTCCCAAGCCGACCTGCTTTCGTTCGCTGCGAAAAGCGGCGGCACTTTCGGCGCCACCGCTGCGGCGGTGGCCTGCGATGCGGTTTCGGGTCTGGCCCCGTCCTCCGATCAATCTTCCCATTGGATTCTAACAGGCGCGCAAGCCTCCGCGGTGGAAACCGCGACCGAACAGCTTACCGCCCTCGGATTGGCTCCTCAAACCGTAAGCTTCGCGCTTCCCGCTCAGTTAGGCGCTGCTGTAGCCGCGCTCAAAAATACGCCCGATCGCCGCGTGGCCCTGTGGCAGTTGAATGAAACGGACTCCGTTCTGTGGCTGGTTTCCTCGGCAGGCGTAGAAAAAGCCCACACACTTTCCATTGGCTTCAATCACATTTTCGATGCGGTCCAAGCCGAACTCGGCCTCAAGTTCCGCACCGCGGCCGCCAAGCTCTTCCTGAACAACGCCTACGAGTTCGGCGATCTGGCAGGCAACATCGCCGGTCGCCTGCGCGATCAGCTGCTGATCGGCCTCGCCGCGCTGGGCACGAAACCTTCCGCGCTCAGTTTGCTCAACTTGCCCGTCCACCAGGCTTGGTTTGCCCGTGGTGTCGCGCAGGCGGTCGATCTTCCTCTGTGGTCGGTCGATGTTTCCGCCTTGTGCACGCAACTGGGCGTTGAGGGCGAAGCGGTGAATCCGCAGCTTCCCGCTTGCACGCTGGGCCTTTTGAAAGCCTCCGGCTCCGCCGGCAAAACCGGTGTCGCATGGATTCCGCCTCTCTTGGGCGAGCAGCCAACGGCCTCTAGCGCTCCGGCCAAGGAAGCCCCGGCGAAACCCGCTACCGCCCCAGCTCAGGCCCCTGCTCCAGCTGCTTCCACGCCTGCAGCGGCCTCCCCAGCACCCGTTTCCACGCCCGCTCCAGCCGCAGCGACTCCTGTTGCCGCCGCAGCCCCCGTCACTCCGGTTCCAGCCGCCGCACCGGCCAAGGCTTCGCCTGCCCCTGCACCCGCTGCTCCCGCACGTTCGGCGACGCCTGCGACACCGCCAGCTCCGGCTGCTGCCGCTGCGTCTCCGGTTTCCCAAGCTGCTCCTAAGCCCAAGAAAAGCCCCCTCGCTCTGATCGCGGTGGGCGGTTTGGTGGTCGCCGGCATTGCTGTCGCCGCCGTGAGCTTCGTTCTCAAGGACAAGAACAACGCGGCTTCCAATCCTACCGCCCAGCAGCCCGGCCAACCGGTAGCGTCTAATGCCGCGCCGTCTCCCGCCGCGACACCTAAAGAAATTCCGGTTCCAGCCACGACCGTTGCCTACTATCGCTTCGAAGAGGGTGCTGCGAACCAAGTGTTGGGCACGAAGAGCCAGGGAAACATCTCCGATTTCACCAAAAAAGGGGGTGATTTCCAGGTCAAGGCAGGGAAGCCGATCTATAGCACCACCGTTCCTTCCCCCAGCATTGACGGCCGGAGCAACGCCCTCTCCGCACAGCTCCATCACAGTGACAATGTCGAATACGTGTTGTCCTCGCAGGCGGGTCTGAACAATGCGGCCTTTCAGGATTTCACCGTGGAAGCATTCGTGAAGCTCGACGACATGAAGGGCTGGCAAACCTTCATCGGACGCGATGCCGGAGCTCCCGAAGATACCGATAGGAACTTCGGACTATTCTACCTTCAAAAGACGAGCGATACGGGACGCCCGAACGATTCGTTCCTCAACGTCTTCCGCGTCGCGATCGTCACCACCGAACGCAGGACATGCGAAGTCAAAAGCTTATTCGTTCCGCAACTGGGGAAATGGTATCACCTGGCCGCAGTCGGTGATTCCAAGGCCGGCACGCTCACCCTGTATGTCGATGGCAACAAAGTCGGCCAAGCCCAAGGCTACACCGGCCTGATGAAACCAAAATCGTTCAGTCCGTGGACGATCGGCCGCGGACAGTATGGCCGAAAGCCGATGGACCAAATGACGGGCGGCATCGACGAGGTTCGTTTCAGCAACGCCGCTCTCAAGCCCGAGCAATTCCTGAAAGCCAACGGCAAGTAAGAAGCCGATTTCATTCCAAAGAAAAGGGGCGCCGGTCGAACACCGGCGCCCTTTTCTTTTCGTATTCAAGAGATCATGAGGCGGATCAAAGACCCTTGTCGGTCACCGCGCCTTCGCTGGCGGAAGTCACCAGCTTCGCGTACTTCGCCAGCACGCCGCGACGGTAACGCGGCTCGGGTTGCTTCCAGGCCGCGCGACGGCTTTCCAGCTCGGCAGCGTCGAGTTTCACGTCGATGCGATTCTTTACCGCGTCGATGGTGATCTCGTCGCCATCCTTGAGCAGGGCGATGGTGCCGCCCACGAAGGCTTCCGGCGTGATGTGGCCCACCACGAAACCGTGGCTGCCACCGGAGAAACGACCGTCAGTGATCAGCGCGACCTGCTTGCCGAGGCCGAGACCCATCACGGCGCTGGTCGGCCCAAGCATCTCGCGCATACCCGGACCGCCCTTCGGTCCTTCCATGCGGATGACGATCACTTCGCCCGGTTTGATCTGCTTGGCGAGGATCGACTTCATGGCGCAATCCTCGGATTCGAACACGCGGGCTTTGCCGGTGAAGACTTCGCCTTCCTTACCGGAAATCTTCGCCACGGCGCCGCCTTCCGCGAGGTTGCCGTAAAGAATGCGCAAGTGGCTGTCCTTTTTGATCGGGTTGGAAAGCGGGCGGATGATCTCCTGACCTTCCGGATAAGGCTTGGCGAACTTTTCAATGTTCTCGCGCAGCGTGCGACCGGTCACGGTCATGCAGTCGCCGTGGAGCAAACCGGCTTCGAGGAGCATCTTCATCAACGGCATTGTTCCGCCGATGCGAACGAGGTCAGCCATCGCGTATTTGCCCGACGGCTTGAGGTCGGCCAACACGGGAACGTTTTTGCCGATGCGCTCGAAGTCATCGATCGTGATGTCCACGCCCGCGGCGTGGGCCATCGCCGGAAGATGCAGTGTGGCATTGGTCGAACCGCCGAGGGCGATCAGCACGGTGATCGCATTCTCGAAGGCTTCCTTCGTCATGATGTCGCGTGGACGGATACCCAGATTGATGAGGTTCATCACCGCGGCACCGGCGTCGAAGCAATCGCGCATCTTGTCGTCGGAAATCGCCGCCTGAGCCGAGCTATTTGGCAACGACATGCCGAGCGCCTCGATGGCCGACGCCATGGTGTTGGCGGTGTACATGCCGCCGCAGGAACCCGGACCGGGAATCGCGCAGGACTCCACCTTGTCGAGTTCTTCGTCGTTGTATTCGCCGTTGGCGTGTTTACCGACCGCTTCAAACACGGAAACGATATCGAGATCCTTTTTCTCGCCTTTGATCGTCGCGCAGCCGGGAAGAATCGTGCCGCCGTAAACGAAGACCGCCGGGCGGTTCATGCGGGCCATCGCCATCACGCAACCGGGCATGTTCTTGTCGCAACCACCGATCGCGACGAAACCGTCCATGCCTTCGCAGCCGACCACCGTCTCGATCGAGTCGGCGATCACTTCGCGGGAAACGAGCGAGTATTTCATCCCCTCGGTGCCCATCGAAATGCCGTCCGAGATGGTGATCGTGTTGAAAATCACGCCCTTGCCGCCCGCGGCGTTGGCACCGTTGCTGGACTCGATGGCGAGCTTGTCGATGTGGACGTTGCAAGGCGTGACCTGGCTCCAGGTGGAGGCGACGCCGATGATGGGCTTCTTGAAATCTTCTTTCTCGAAACCGACCGCATAAAGCATCGCGCGGCTAGGCGCGCGGTCGGGGCCATCGAGCATGGGGCTAGAAAAGGGGCGAGTGGAATCGGACATCGGCGGGATGTTTTCGCCCCGCCCGTCCGACGTCAAGAGCGCCGCCCCGCGTTCCGGCGATCCTGACGCGTCTTTCGGCACTTTCTCCAACAAGTTCCGCCAAACGGAAGCACCCCACCCTTGCCAGTCGCCGCCCCGGGAGTTACACGACGCGCCTCATGGCAACTTACCGCGTGCTCGTTTCGGACCCGATCTCGGAAAAAGGCGTCGACGCCCTTCGCTCCGCCCCGGAAATCGCCGTCGATGTCAACACGGGCCTCAAGCCCGAAGAATTGCTCGCTATCATCGGCGACTACCATGGCTTGGTCGTCCGCTCCCAAACCAAGGTGACCCCGGAAGTTTTCGCCGCGGCGAAAAACCTCAAAGCAATCGGTCGCGCGGGTGTTGGTGTGGACAACATCGATCGCAACGCCGCCACCGATCACGGCGTGGTCGTGATGAACACCCCGAGCGGCAACACGATTTCCACCGCCGAGCACGCGTTCACGCTGATGCTCTCCCTGGCCCGCAACATCCCGCAGGCCCACGCCACGGTGATCGCCGGCAAATGGGACCGCAAATCGTTCGAAGGCGTCGAAATGCACGGCAAGCGCCTCGCCATCCTCGGCATGGGCCGCATCGGCACCGAGTTCGCCAAGCGCGCGCAGGCTTTCGGCATGCAGGTCGTCGCTTACGATCCTTTCCTCACCACCGCCCGCGCCCAGGCCCTCAAGGTCGAGCTCGCGGAAACCGCCGACCAGGCGCTCACCGGTGCCGACGTGGTCACGCTCCACATCCCCCTGACCGACGAAACTCAGCACATCCTCAACCGCTCCCGTATCTCCTTGATGAACAAGGGCGCGCTCATCGTGAACTGCGCCCGCGGTGGCCTGGTCGACGAAGCGGCGGCCAAGGAGCTTCTCGACTCCGGCCACCTCGCCGGCATCGCGCTCGACGTCTACGAAGTCGAGCCGCCCGCCGCGGATCATCCGCTTTTCAGCGCGAAAAAGACCGTTTTCACCCCGCACCTCGGTGCCTCCACCGCGGAAGCTCAGGAAAACGTCGGCATCGAAGTTGCCCATCAGGTCAAAGATTTCCTCGTCAGCGGTGAAATCCGCAACGCGGTGAACATGCCGAACCTCGACGCCAAGACTCTCGAAAACGTCGGTCCTTACCTCGACCTCGCCACCGCTCTCGGCAAGCTGGTTTCGAAAATCGGACCGGCCCAGGCCGACGCGATCCGCGTTTCCTACCTCGGCCCGGTCTCGGAACTCGACACCGAGCTGGTCACCCGCACCGTGCTCACCGGCTATCTCGCCGGCGCGCATCACGAAGCGCAGGTCAACCTCGTCAACGCCCCGGCCGTCGCCAAGTCGCTCGGCCTGCGCATCACCGAATCGACCGTCGCCCTTTCAACCAACTACACCGAACTGGTTGAGGTTTCCGCCATCAAGGGCGACGAAGTTTGCACGGTCGCCGGCACGTTCTTCGGCAAATCCCCGCGCATCGTCCACATCGCCGGTCACAACGTCGAAACCAGCCCGGCCGGCCAGTTCTTGTTCGTCGAAAACGACGACCGTCCTGGCATCGTCGGCACCGTCGGCGGCGCACTCGGCACCGCAGGCGTCAACATCGCCAACATGTCGCTCAGCCGCACGGCCGACCGCACGAAGGCCGTGACCGTGATCGAAGTGGACTCCGAGCCGCCGGTTTCCCTGCTCGAACAACTTCGGGCCACCCCGGGCATCCTGCGGGTGCTTTCGTTCGGTCTGTAACCGTCATCGAGATCAAAAATCCCGTTGCAACCCAGCCATCGCTTACCTAACTTTTTTCCCAGCATGAAAAAACTCCTCGTTCTTGCCACCGCGTTCGCCGCGCTCGGCGGCATCGCCCACGCGGACATCCAGGCGCCTCCCGGTTCCACCTACACCTCGACCCGCAAACTGGGCCGCGGTCTGAGCAACATCCTCTATGGTTTCATGGAGATTCCGGAGCAAATGGTGCGCAAGCAGGATCAATTCGGCCGCAAGGCGGAATGGTCCTACGGCGTTGTGGATGGCACCCATCGCGGCCTTCGCCGTTTGGGCTACGGTTTCTACGAAGTGCTGACCTTCACCTGCCCGACCTACCGCGGCACCTTCAAGCCGCCGTATGAGCGCTGCGGCGAGGACAACCGGATCGAAATGAATCCGTCCGATGGCCTCTCCGAGTTCCCGCCGGAACTGGGTTTCGAAAGCCACTTCGGCCATACCCGCACCCAGGCCTGGTAAGCGGTCGTTTCTTGCATTTCCCATCCCGGCAGCGGCCCCGCCCTGCCGGGATTTTTTATGCCGCCTTCTGCGAAGAATTTTAGCCGCAAAAAGGCGTAGAAGATGAAAAAGTTGGAACAAAATGATCCAACACCACCTCGCGCTCCGCCTATGCGTTTAGTCTGGGAATAAGGATTAAAAATTTTCTCTTCCTTTTGCGTTTTTGCGCCTTTTTGCGGCTAAAAACTCTTCGCATCCCTCCAACATTGACCCCATTGCCAAGGTGGGGTTTGTTCTGACAATCTCATGATTTATCGCACGGTCATCTTCGACTTCGACGGCACACTGGCCGACACGCTTGAGGAGACGCGCAAAATCTACAACCGGATGGCCGCGGACTATAAGCTCCGCGAGGTTCACGAAGACGAGCTGCCCCAATTGCGGCATTTGTCGCTGAAGGATTTGCTCGATCACCTCGGCATCCCTAGCCGTCGCGTGCCCATGCTGCTCGCGAAGGGCACCCGCCTGTTGCGTGGCAACATCGCCAGTTTGCCGTTGATCAAAGGCATGGAGGAAATCCTCCCGATTCTGCGCCCGCGGGTGCAGTCGTTCGGGATCCTGACTTCGAACGCTTCCGAAAACGTTGAGCTGTTCCTCGAAGCCCACGGCATCCGCGGCTTGTTCGATTTCATTTCTTCGACCTCGAAGCTAACCGGTAAGTCGCGCCACCTGCGGGCGATTTGCAAAACCTTCTCCCTGCGACCGCAGGAAATGCTCTACGTCGGCGACGAAATCCGTGACCTCAAAGCCTCGCAAAAAGCCGGTGTGCCCGTCGCGGGGGTCACCTGGGGATTCAACTCGCGCGAGTCGCTTGCCGCCGAACAACCGCAATACGTGCTCGATCGACCGGAGCAGTTTCTCGAAATCATCCGCGCCGACGTTTGATCTTACCGCCTATCACCATGCCGGAAATGCCCGACCCTTCGACCGAATTGCCGCTGAAAACCGAAACCATCTCGGATCCGGCGGCGGCAGCCTCGAAACCCAAACCGATTTCCGGCACGTCACTCGTGCTCGGGTTCGTGGTCTTCGTGCTGGTGGGCATGCTGATGACGAATGGATTGAAACGGATGAAAACCACGCCCGCTTCACGGGAAGAATCCTTAATCGTTCAGGCCGACCGATTGGAAGAGCAGGCAAAAACCATCGCCAACCGGGCAAGACGTTTTGAAAGCGAACTCGCCGCCAAAGATCAGGAAATCGCCCGCCAAAAATCCGCGACCGATGCCGCTGAAAAACACAATCAAGCGCTTCAGGAGCAAATCACCCGGCTGAAAACCGAACTGGCCCAGGCCAACGCGAAGATCGCCGCCGACAGGTAAGACTCAAAACCCTCCGGGCCCTAGCAGGCCCAGATACCACGTCCAAAGCTTCCAACCGCCGAAAGCCCAGGTCACGCCACCCAAGGCAAGATAAGGGCCGAATGGAAGCGCCTTGCCGAAACCGATACGGCCGATCAGCGCGGCGACGATGGCATAGAGCGAAGCGGCGAAAAGGGTGAAAAACATCCCGCTCCACCCGAAAAAGGCGCCGATCATGCCGAGCAGATGGATGTCGCCCATGCCCATTGCCTCGCGCGGAATCACCGCCCGGGTGGCGGTACCCTCGAGGGAACGGATATCTTCGAATTTTTTCAGCGTGCCGTCGGGGAGTTGAAACTCGCTTTCGCGCACGATGAGTTCGCCGCCTGATAAGGCTTCGCCATCAACGACAATCGATTCCGCATTGAGCACCAACCGGTCGGTTTTCCGCGAGAAAATGTCCCACCAGGTTATCGTTTCCTCGCCGAGCGTGAATTCGAGCGGGTCCTCCTCGCCTTTGCCTTCTTTCACGTTCCAGGCGACCGCCGTTTCAAACTTCCGGTCGAGCTTACCGAAGGCCAATTTCCCCAGCTCCACCACGCCCCACAGGCCGAAAAATCCCGCTGCCCAACCGATGGCCGAGTGTTTCACCCCATCAAGCCAGGTGAAGTCCCCGATCACCGCCAACTGCGGCAACTTCGGCCACACCGCGCAAGCGATCAGCCCGACTACGGAACCTGCCCACGTCAGTTCGGTTGGGATGATCAAATGTTCGGCATCGATGAACGTGATCGCCACCAGCAAGGCCAGCATCACCCACAAGAACGGCACGACCTGCGGGGGAAAAATCCACCACGCGGCGGCGAAGAGAAGCGCGGTGAGCAATTCGACGCCGAAATAGCGAAACGGAATCCGCGCCTTACAGTCGTGGCATTTGCCCCCGAGCAATAACCAGCTGAGTAAGGGAATGTTTCTTTGCAGGGGAATGGCGCTTTTGCACTTCGGACAAAACGACCGCTTCGGATCGTTCACCGAAAGCCCGAGCGGCAACCGGTAAATGACCACGTTGAGAAACGATCCGATGCACGCGCCGAGCAGAAACGCGGAAACCAGCCAGAACCAATGGTGAAAGGGCGGATAAATCAAAGCCCGCTTATTCAATAGTCATCGTTCACCGTGCCAAGTTCGATTTCGGATTGCGGATTGCGGATTGCGGATTGAGAAAACCAAGACGGCGCGGCCTCATCCTGGACTCTTCCATTCCGCAATCCGAAATCCGCAATCCGCAATTCTCCATCATGCCCGCCCGCACCGCCGCCGTGGAAGTCGCCCGACGTTTGACCGACGCCGGGTTCGAGTCGCTATTCGCCGGCGGCTGCGTGCGCGACCATTTGCTGGGCAAGGAACCGAAGGACTATGACATCGCCACCTCGGCCACACCCGACCAAGTGTTGCGGTTGTTTCCCGGCTCAAACGTCGTGGGTGCGCATTTCGGCGTGGTGATCGTCCGCCAAAATGGATTTCACGTCGAAGTCGCCACCTTCCGAACCGACGGCAGCTACCATGACGGCCGCAGGCCGTCTTCGGTCGAATTTTCCAGCCCGCCGGAAGACGCCAATCGCCGGGATTTCACGATCAACGGCTTGTTTGAAAACCCCTTCACGGGCGAGGTGATCGACCACGTCGGTGGGTTGGCCGATTTGAAAACGGGCACCTTACGAGCGATTGGCAATCCGGTCGCCCGATTCGCGGAAGACTCGTTGCGACTGCTCCGCGCGGTTCGCTTTGCCACGGTGCTCGGTTTCGAAATCGAACAGCCCACCTGGCTTGCGATCGTCCATCTCGCGCCGGATCTGCGGAAAATCGCGCCCGAGCGAATCCGCGACGAGTTTTCGAAACTGATCGCCGCCCCGAATCGCGCCCGTGGACTCGACCTGTTGGTTTCGTCGGGATTGATCGAGCAATTCATGCCGGAGGTGCTGGCGCTGATCGGCTGCGAGCAACCGCCCGAATGGCACCCGGAAGGCGACGTCTACACGCACACCCGCATCATGCTCGACATGATCGGGCCGGATGCACCGCTGACGCTTTGCCTCGCGGTGCTGCTCCACGACATCGGCAAGCCGCCGACGCACCATTTCGACGAAGCGGCGGGGCGAATCCGTTTCAACGGCCACGACAAGGTTGGCGCGGAAATGTCCGCCGCGATCCTCCGTCGACTGCGCTACCCGAACGACGTGATCGACGCCGTGGCGCCAATGGTCGACCGCCACATGCAGTTCATGCACGTGCAGAAAATGCGCGTGGCGAAGCTGAAGCGCTTCATGGCCGGGCCGAATTTCCCGCAGGAACTGGAGCTGCATCGGGTCGACTGCGCGTCGTCGAACGGCTTCACGGACAACTACGACTTCCTTTTGGAAAAGCGGGAGGAATTCGCCAAGGAACCGCTGATTCCCACTCCACTCGTGACCGGGCGGGACCTTATCGCCCTCGGCCAGCAGCCCGGGCCGCGGTTCAAGGAAATCCTCGAAGCCATCCAAACCGAGCAACTCGAAGGACGAATCACCGACCGGAATGCCGCCTTGGCATTTCTGGAGTCACTGATTTGAAACCACGATAAACACGAAATTTCACGAAAGGTTCGTCAGTTTCGTGTCTTTTCGTGCCTTTCGTGGTTCTTCTCCGCGATCGTTTCCGCGCCATTTCAGGCAAAATCGGCATAGCCACTCCGGCCCTCGCGGGTTATCCCTCCCCCGTCCATGAGCCACACCGTCCCCGTCGAGCACAGCGATCCGGTTAACGCCAAGATCCTTTCCGTTTCCGAAGACTTGATCGCCGGTTTCCACCGCCATCCGTTTCACGTGATCGCGGAAAAGTCGGACGTGGAACTGCCGTTGGTGCTCGAACGCATCCGCGCCATGCTCGAAGCGGGCGTGATTCGCCGCGTGCGCCAGACCTTGCTTTCGACCAAACTCGCCCACGGCTCACTAGTCGCCTGGCGTTTGCCCGAAGAGAAGCTCAACGCCGCCTTCGATTTCATGTCGAAGCAGGACCCTTTCTCCGGCCACGTGGTGATCCGCTCGACCGATACCGAGGTTTCCGGTTCCGGCTATCGGCTTTGGACGACGCTGAAAGTGCCGGTAGGCGAATCGCTCGACCACCACGCCCAAGCGTTGATGCGACTGACCGGCGCGGAAGAATACCTCCTCATGCCCGCGAACGGCGTTTTCGCCCTGGGCGTCGGCCACATCCGTCGTCGCGCGATGGAGCCGGGCGAAAAAGCGGAGGTGCCCGCGACCATGATGACCACCACCCCGGTCGAGCTGACCGATGAAGAGTGGAACGTCTTGCTCTCGCTCAAAGAGGAACTCACCCCGGACGAAGTCACCGGTAACCCGTGGGTCGGTCGCGCCGAGCGGGCCAAGGTTTCGCTCGATCGCTTCTGTGAAGTGGCCGAAACGCTCAACGCCAAGAAAGTGATCGGTCGCTTTTCCACCTTCCTTGAGCACGTCAAACCGTCCGCCAGCGGCGAACGCGTCACCCGCTTCAACGGCCTGTTCCATTGGGCAGTGCCGAAAGGCCGGGAAATCGAAGCCGGCGCCGAAGTCGGCCGTCACTACTGCATGACCCATTGCTACTGGCGCGAAGGCGGCCCGCAGTTCGGCGACGTGAACATCATGGGCGTCGTCCACGGCACCGAGAAGGCCCGCGTGATGGAGCATAAGGCTGCCATCGATCGCCACCTCGAGTCCATCGGCATTCCCGTTTCCTACACCAACGTTTTCTGGGGCGGTCGCTCCGAAATCAAGCCGTCGGAAATTTCGCCCATCGTCTATCACGAGTGGCACAAGAAATTCGCGGGCGAAGCGCCCCGGGCGTGAGGCAACGTCGCTTTTCCAAATCAACCCGGCGACTTCGGTTGCCGGGTTTTTTCGTCAGGCATGAAAATCCCACCAACCTGATCACGGGCCGAGCAAGGCACATGAAAATCGCGCTAATAGTCATCTCCGTTTTCATCATCGTTTTCGGAATATGGGCCGGGCCTTGCCACCGCGTGATTCAGACACCTCCTGATTCCTCGCTGCTGAATCTCCGGCGGGAGATTGAAAACCTTCCCATCGAGGCGGATGAAGTTGAAAGCCTTCGATCGATGATTGCCGAGGGAATCACCCGGAATCGCAACGAGCGGGCCAGACTTTCAAACCACTTGGATACCGTTGCCCTCATGTCGATCGGACTAGGGCTCACGGGCATGACTTCCGCTTTCGTGATTTCTAGCTGTTATAAAAGGAAGGGAATCACTGAAGCAAAGCGATCCGATGAGACTGCGGATTGAATCAATCCACGCGGCGAAATAGATACGGGCGTTAAACAGAAAAGGCGTGCCTTACCGACCGTTCCTTGGTGAATTGTAGAGACGATGCAGGCATGTCTGTTACCACCGAGATTTCCCGCACTTTGCACCCCCCTGACGGCGAACCGCCAACTGGGCGATTGCCCGATCGCGAACGTTCCGCTGCGGGAATTGGTTTCCACTGAACTCACGCGGGCGGGCTTTCAAATCGTGCAACCGGCTCAGGCCACGGAACGGACGCTGCGCATTCCAATCGATAACTGGATCGAAGTCGGCGCCTTGATGATGCTCGGGCGAATCGATCAATCCGCTTGCCTGATGAACGCCGATGGCGACGTGTTGGCGTGGAAAGGCGGCCCGGATCATTCGAAGTGCGTCGAGAAACTCGTCACCCGCGCCGATTGTTTCACCATCCGCTACCCGTGGGATCTCCTGCGGCTCAACGAAGAAGTCCTCGCCCTCATGGACGAGTCGACGATGCTCGGCGAAGTGGGCGCGAATGTGACGATTCGCGGCGTCGTCCGGATTGGAAAAGGAACGCAAGTGATGCCCGGCACGGTGATCGAGGGCCCGGTATTGATCGGACCGAACTGCCACATCGGACCCAATAGCTACATCCGCGGCGCGACCACCATCGGCGCGAACAGTTTCGTCGGCGCGGGCGCGGAGGTGAAAAACTCCGTTCTCTACAACAACTGCTACATTTCCCGGCAGTGCTATGTGGGCGATTCGATCATCGGCACCCATGTGACGCTCGGCGCGGGAACCTGCACCGAAAACCATCGCCATGACGGTCGCCACCACATGTCCATGGTCCAAGGGAAAGAAATCAACACGGGTCGTGTGAAACTCGGATCGATCATCGGCGATGGGGTAAAAACCGGCGTGAACACCTCGATCGAAGCGGGCGTGAAAATCGGCATCGCGCGCACCGTCAAGCCAGGCACTTACGTCGCCAAAGACCTCCTGTGACGCTTTTGTCACGATCCATCCGTTCGCGGTTGATCCCATTCCTCGTTACACCCCGGTCGAGATGCAGAAAATCCTGATCGTCGAAGACGAGCGAGACATCGCCGACCTCATCGGCTTTAACCTCGAACGCAACGGATACGCCGTCGTGAAAGCCTACGACGGCATCAGCGGCACCGACACCGCTTTGCACGAGCGGCCCGACCTCATCATTCTCGATCTGATGCTGCCCGGTCGCGATGGATACGGCGTATTCAAAGAACTCCGTCGCGACGCCCGCACCGCTCAGATTCCGGTGATCATGCTCACCGCCCGCGCCCAAACGGAAGATCGCATCCAAGGCCTCGAAGCCGGCGCGGACGATTACCTGACCAAGCCCTTCAGCCCAAAGGAACTCATGCTGCGGGTGAGCGCCGTGCTTAAACGCGCGGACGGTCCGCCCGGTGCGGTGGAGTTTGTCTTCGGCCCGTTTCGTTTCGATAAGAACGCACTCAAATTTTACATCGACGGCGAACCGGTGGACCTCACCGCGACCGAGTTCAAATTGCTGCTCTACCTCTGCGAGCGCGGCGGCAAAGCTCAGGATCGCAACGACCTGCTGCGCACCGTTTGGGGTTACAGCGACGAAGTTCACAGCCGCACGCTCGACACTCACATGAAGCGCTTGCGGCAAAAACTCGGCGAGCATGGCTCGTTGATCGAAACCATCCGCGGCGTCGGCTACCTCGTCGCCTTGCCGAACGTCGGATGAAGGAATTACTCGCCATCCTTCTCATCGTCTCGTTGATCGCCCTGGCGGTGTCCTTGCTGCGCTTGAAACGCACGAAGGCAAAACTGCGGGAAACGAGCGAACTGTGGAAAGTCCGCGCGGAACTGGACCTTCGCCAAGCGCGCGAGGAACGGGACCGCTTGCTCGACGCACTCGGCGACGCCTTCTTGCTCGTCGATAGCAAGGGCGATATCCGCTTCGCCAACCGTGCCGCTCGCGATCTTTTCGGTGGCAGGGAAATCGTGAACCGCCCCGTGGCCGAAGCGTTTCTCGACCGTCGTTTGGCCGAAGCCTTGCTCAAGTCGCTCGAAACGGGCCAAGCCGTGCAATCGAGCGTCGTTTTGCCGCAGCAAACTTCGCTCCGTGGCGACCTCGAAACCCGCGGCGTCAACGCGTGGATCATCGACGCCGCTCCTCTCCGCGATTCACCTGAAGCCAAACCGTTCACCCGCGTCGTCATCCGCGACGTCACCGCGGAACATCAACTTGAGCAGGTCCGAAAGGATTTCGTCGCCAACGCTTCGCACGAACTGCGGACGCCCTTGGCGATCATCAACGGTTACCTCGAAAACCTGCTCGATGATGGCTTGGTCGAAGATTCGCCCGTCGCCCGCCGTTTCCTCGCCATCATGCGGAAGCACTCCGATCGCATTTCGCGCATCGTTGAGGACATGCTCGTGATTTCCCGCCTCGAATCGGGCGAAGCGGGCGCGCTGAACCTCGAGCCGTTCCGTTTCCGGTCGTGCGTTCACGACGTATTCGAACGCCTCGAATCGTTGATTCAGCAAAAGCAGGCCGAAGTGGTGATCGTCATGCCCGACGAGGAACTGAAACTGAATGGCGACCGCTTCTACTGGACGCAGGTGCTTTTCAATTTGGTCGAAAACGCTCTCAAACAAAATCTGCACAAGGGCCTGCGGATTGAGATCGGCTGCGTACGGGAGGACGAGCGGATCCGCATTTGGGTCGCCGACAATGGCGTCGGGATTCCCAGCGCCGATTTGCCCCATATTTTCCGTCGTTTTTACCGGGTGGAAAAACACCACTCCCAGCAGGAGATCAAGGGCACCGGCCTCGGGCTTTCCATCGTGAAACGCGCGGTCGAGGCGCACGGCGGGACGATCCGGGTGACTTCCACCCCGGGCCGCGACACGCGTTTCCATATGGAACTCCCGTCCGACCTCGCGGCCTGATTCGCGCGCGCGGAGCGAGAAAGTTGCCCGAACCGGAAAGCGCGGGTTAAATTGGGCGGCTGTGGCTCTTTTTCCCCATGAATCGTCCACCGACCCGGCATCGCCCCGCCTCGTCGGCCTCGGCCTGCGAACGGCGGCGACCCTCGCGGAGCGGCCTGTGTTGGGCGCGCCGTTGCGGGGACGAATGCTCCACGCGCTCGGCATCGCGCGATTCCGCGGGCTGAAACTGGAGGAGGTGCCCACCGAAGCGCCGCGGGTTCCGCCCAGCGACGCACAACGAAACGCCCAGCCCTTCGATGCTGCGGAGTTGATCGCGCTGGTCGATTCCGAAACGCAGGAAGCCGGCGGGTTCCGGCCGCCCACGGTGGCCGATTACTTTCACGCCTTTCGCGAAGGTCACACCGATCCCGAACGAATCGCCCAGCAGGTTTTCGCTTCGATCCGCGCGTCGGAAGAAGCCGACCCGCCGTTACGGGCGATCATTCATTCACGCAAAAAAGATCTGCTTCACCAAGCGCAAGCGTCCGCCGAGCGGTGGATCGCGGGCCGCCCGCTTTCGCCTTTGGACGGCGTGCCTATCGCGGTGAAAGACGAGCTGAATCAGATCTCCTACCCCACCCATGCCGGAACCCGTTTCCTCGGGTCGAGCCCGGTCAGCGCCGACGCCACCGCGGTCGCCCGCCTGCGTGATGCGGGCGCCTTGCTGATCGGCAAAACGAACATGGATGAAATCGGACTCGGGGTGACTGGGTTGAATGCGCATCACGGCGTGGTCCGCAATCCTCATAATCCGGCGTATCACACCGGCGGTTCTTCGGGAGGATCGGCCGCGGCCGTGGCCGCGGGGCTTTGCCCGGTGGCGATCGGGGCGGATGGCGGCGGCTCCATCCGGATTCCCGCCGCGTTTTGCGGAGTGGTCGGCTTGAAACCGACTTACGGGCGCGTCAGCGAGCATGGAGCTTGGCCGCTCTGCTGGTCGGTTGCCCACATCGGACCGCTCGCCATTTCCGCCCGCGACGCCGCACTGACCTATGCGATCATGGCGGGCGAAGACCCGGCGGACGCGCGGACCCTCGGGCAGCCGCCGGTCCAGCTGCCGGATTTTTCGAAACGCGATCTGGCCAGCGTGCGAGTGGGCATTTGCGACGCGTGGTTTGACGCCGCGAGCCCGGTCCATTCGCCGACGCTCCAAAGCGCGCTCGAAGAATTCCGCCAACGCGGCGCAGTGATCCATTCGGTCGTGTTGCCCGAGCTCGACGTGATGCAGCTGGCTCACGCGATTTTGATTTCCATGGAAGTGGCTGCGGCGCTGTCGCCCTATGAAGAACCGCATCGCCACGAGCTCGGCTGGGATCCTCGGCTCAGCCTCGCCTTGGCGCGGCAACTGACCCGCGCCGACTACGAAAACGCGCAGCGCGTGCGCACTCGGGCGATGCGCCTTTTCGCCGAGGCATTTGAAACGGTCGACCTCCTCCTGACTCCGGCCACCGCCTGTCCGGTTCCGACGATTCGCCCGGACGCCCTCCCCGCCGGCGAATCCGATCTGGACCGTTTGCAAGCGATCATGCGGTTCGCCGTGGCCGGCAATCTGACCGGGCTGCCGGCGATTTCGTTTCCCGTCGGCTACGATTCGGCCGGTTTGCCGGTCGGCTTGCAGGCGATTGCCCCGTGGTGGGAGGAAGCCCGGTTGCTGGAACTCGCGGCGATCGCGGAAGACTTTGTCCCGCGTAGAAAACCACGCGTGTGGCTCGCCCCCTCACGAGGCTGACTTCCCCCGGATCGCGCCCCGGTCGCTTTTTTTGAGGAAAAAACTGCCTAATCCCCCGATTGCCAACCTCGTCCGACCGTGGCAGCTTCCGCGCCCCATGAACGGGCCTATCCCACGTAAAATTCTGATCATTGGCGGCGGCTTCGCCGGTTTGGCTTGTGCCCGACGTTTGGCAAACGACTCACGTTTCGAAGTCACGCTGGTGGACCGGACCAACCACCACCTTTTCCAACCGCTTCTTTATCAAGTCGCTACAGCTTCCCTCGCGGCACCTGATATCGCCCGTTCGCTTCGTCAAATCCTGTCCAAAGCCCGCAACGTTACGGTGCTGATGGACGAAATCACGGCGATCGATCCGGCTGGCAAAACCGCCGCAGGCGCGAGCGGCACGGCTTACCCGTTCGACACGCTGATCCTCGCCGCCGGCGCGCGGACCGGCTATTTCGGCCACGACGAGTGGGCCGAGCACACCTTCAGCCTGAAATCGCTCGCCGAAGCGCAGACCCTGCGCCGAACGGTTTTGGCGAATTTGGAGCAAGCCGAACTCACCAACGACCCCGTCGAGCGCCAACGCCTCATGACCGTGGCGATCGTCGGCGGCGGCCCGACCGGCGTCGAACTTGCGGGTGCGTTCTCCGACCTGATCCACCGGTCGATGAAGGAAGACTTCCGCCGGATCGACACCTCGAAACTCCGCGTGATCCTGATCGAAGGCTCCGACCGGATTCTCGAAGTGTACGAACCCGACCAAAGCGCCTACGCCAAGCGCCGCCTCAGCGAACAAGGCGTGGAAGTTTGGACCGGCAAGCGCGTCGACAACATCACGCCCGGCAAACTGCACTTCACCACCGGTGAAGAACTCGAATCGGCCGCGATCATTTGGGCGGCCGGCGTGGCAGCGAATCCGCTGACGAAAATGCTCGGCGTGCCGACCGATCGTGGCGGCCGCATCACTCCGGAGCCGGATCTCACCGTGACCGGTCATCCGGACATCTTCGTCGCCGGCGACCTCGTCGGCATGAAAGACGTCGACGGCAAAATGGTGCCGGGCGTGGCTCCCGCCGCCAGCCAGATGGGCAAATACATCGCCGACCTGTTGCGCGCCGAAGCTCGCGACAGCGGCAATGCCAAACGGACCCGCGCCGGTTTCCGTTATTTCGACAAGGGCCTCATGGCGATCATTGGCAAAAACCACGCCGTGGTGAAAGCCGGTCACCTGAAAATGGAAGGCGTGATGGCCTGGCTCGCCTGGCTGTTCATCCACATCCTTTTCCTCGTCGGCTTCCGCAACAAGCTCTCCGTCTTGCTCGGCTGGGCGTTCGCTTACATCCGCGACAATCCGTCGGCACGGGTGATCGTGAACACGCCGCGTGCAAGAAAAGTTCCCTGATTCCCGTTTGCGGAAAACCAGTAGCGGGCGTTCGTTAACGGGCGCCCGCTTTTTTCTTTTCGCCCGATGAACCGAAACACCCTGCTCACCCTTGCCGCCGCTACCGTCATCGCCGGGGGCTCGTTCATTGCCGGCCGACTGTCGGTTTCCCAAAACTCCGGAGACGCGACGGCATCCGGTGCCCAGATGAGTTCGACACGCGCAACGACCGGCGACGGCGCGTCGGCGACGGAATCCTCCGGTTCCACCCGACCGGGCGCGGGCAAAGCGTCTTCCGCCCGCTCCACCGGCAAGGAAGCCAAGCTGGCGAAACTTGAGGAAATCGTCAGGCAAAACGATCCGCTCGAACGAAACCGTGCGCTTCTTGCCTTCCTCGACCAACTCGGGCCGGGCGACATGGAGGAAGCGATCGAGCGATTCAAGGCGCTCGACCTCGGCGAAAGCCGCAACGGCGAATACGCGATGCTCCTGGCCGCTTGGGCGAAAGTCGATCCGGTGGCCGCTTTGGGCCATGTGAAAGACGACGACGATGACGGCTTCGCGATCAAAACGATTCTCGCCACTTGGGCAGGCAACGATCCCGATGCCGCGCTGCGCTGGGCGGACACTCAACACGACGGCGACGGCGCCAACCCTTATCTTATCGGCGTGATTCAAGGCATCGCCGCCACGGACCTCGACAAGGCGACCCAGCTTCTCGCCAGCATGCCTTTCAGCAACGAACGCGGTGAAGCGCTGAGCAGCCTTTTGCCCTACGTTCTGACCAAAGGCGGTGACGCGGCCCGGGAATGGGTTTTCTCGATTAAGGACGATCAACTTCGCGAAGGCATCCTCAATCGCGTGGTGGAGCAACTCGCCAGCAAAGAGCCGAAAGAAACCGCCGACTGGTTGCTTGCCAATCCGAGCCAAGCCACGATTCGTCAGCTCGACGACGCCTTGGCCGCCTGGACGGAGAAAGACCAAGAAGGCGCGGTCATTTACTATAATTCCCTGCCCACGGGAGAAGCCCGGAGCATCGCCCTGCGCGGCATCGTCAACACGATGGCGACGGAAAACCCGAAGGAGGCCGCCCGCTTTATGGACAGCCATCCGGCCGACACGAACGATCAGGTCATCCAACAATTCGTTTGGCATTCGTCGCAGGGCGACCCGGCGCTTGCGGCGACCTACATCGCGAAAATTTCCAACGAGCGGGAGCAGATCAATTTATACAACCGCATGCTCACCGGCTGGATGCGCCGTGACCCCGCGGCCGCTACTTCGTGGATCCGCTCGAATCCGTTGCCCGAAGCGGTGAAAATCAACATGCCGCAGGGGAAGGCCCGCTGACGGGTCAGCGTTTTCCCGCTTCTCCGGTCATCGGCACAAAGCGCACGGGCAAAGTCCGCTGCGTGACCAGCTTGCCGTTTTCTTTGCGAAGAACGATCAGTTGCTGCGATCCGCCCGCTTCGCCCACCGGGATGACCATTCGCCCGCCTTCCGCGAGTTGCTCAATCAGCGGTTTGGGAACCGCATCGGGCGCGCAGGTGACGATGATCGCGTGAAACGGCGCGGCTTCCGGCCATCCTCGATAGCCATCGCCCAAGCGCGTGTGCACCCGCGCGTAACCAAGGCGCTTTAACGTTTCCGCCGCTCGTTTGCCCAACGGCTCGACGATTTCGATCGTGTAAACGTCCTTTACCAGTTCCGCCAAAACCGCTGCCTGGTAGCCCGAGCCCGTGCCAATCTCCAGCACCCGTTCGCCCGGCTTCAGTGCCAGTTGTTCGGTCATGAAGGCGACAATATACGGCTGGGAAATCGTCTGATCTTCCCCGATCGGCAAGGGCCGGTCGTCATACGCGCGGTCCCGCCACTCCGCGGGCACGAATTCATGCCGAGGCACTTTCCGCATCGCCGCCAGGACTTTGGGATCCCGGATTCCGCCTGCTTCGAGATGCTCCCTTACCATGACTTGGCGACGTTGTTTCAACGCCCCGTCATCCTCCGCCTGGCAACCGCCCGCGCCGCACATCAGGCCCAGCCCCGCCAGCAAAGGGAGTTTCATCCCTCACACTCCGCTCAAAGGCCGCTTATCGCCAATGGGGTTTTGTCGGTCCCACCGTGCCAACTTTCTGTTTCAAAAACCCGCCGGGAGATCTTTCACCCCCTCCAATGAGGCCCGTTCATTCATTTCCCGCCGAGCCATTCACGGAACCGCATAACCTCCCGATTTTCGGCCGAAATCGATGAACTCAGCGCATTTCCCGGGGAAACTGGATTCAGTCGCGAAGAGACGCCCAATTCCCAATCTGGCAAGCCGCGCGCTCTATGGAAGGGCGACCACCATGAAAGCAACAACCCTGCTCATGCTCACCGCTGCCCCGATTTTCGCGGGCACGACTCCCACCCCGGCTCCGGCCATCACCCCCGCCCCGTCCAGCTACTGGCTCACCCCCACGATCGACATCCGCGCTCGCTATGAGTTCGCCGACATCGACGGCTTCGATCCGTCCCACGCCTTCACCGTCCGCGAACGCCTCGGCTTGAAAACCGCCGCCTGGAACGGCTTCTCCGCGTTCATCGAAGGGGAATTCACCCAATCCGTCGTCGACGACTACAGCGCCGGCCCACTTGCCGCCGGCGTTGACCCGTTCGTGCCCGGCAATTCCGCCATCTTCGACCCGAACAACAACGAACTCAACCAGCTCTACGGTCAATACGCCGGCTTCGACACGACCGTGAAGCTCGGCCGCCAGCGCATCATCTACGACAACGCCGCCTTCGTCGGCAACGTCGGCTGGCGCCAGAACGAGCAAACCTACGACGCGCTCTCGATCACCAACAAATCGGTTCCCGGCCTGACCGCGAGCTACGCGTTCGTCAATCAGGTGAACCGCATCTTCGGCGCCGACGCGAGCGGCTTCTTCGAAAACGTTCCGGGCGAAGTCCACCTCCTCAACGCTTCCTACACAGGCGTCCAAGGCGTGACGCTCGGCGGTTACATCTACCTGATGGACTTCGACGAAATCGAAGGCTGGGACAACAACACCTTCGGCATCAGCGCCAAAACGAAGCAGTTCGGCCTCACCTGGTATGGCGAACTCGCCTTCCAGGAAGACGCCGGCGCGGCCAACGACGAAGAAGGCCTCTACACCCACTTCTTCGCGATGAAGGAATTCGGCAAGCACTCCCTCACCGTCGGCATCGAGCATCTCGACGCCGGCGTGCAAACGCCGCTCGCCACCGTGCACGCCTTCAACGGCTTCGCGGACGCCACCGACGCCAGCCGCATCGACGGTTCGCAACCCGGCCTCACCGACACCTACGTCACCTACGCGCTGCCGATCTTCTGCGGCATCAAGTGGGCGAACTCGGCGCACATCTTCGGCGACAATGCCATCGACACCGATCTCGGCTTCGGCTTCGACTCGGTGCTGACCAAGAAGTTCGACGAACACTTCACCGGCATCTTCAAGCTCGGCTACTACGACTCGAACGATTCGATGTATCTCTCCACCACCCGCGCTTCGGTGGAGCTGAACTACGCGTTCTGATTTCGTAAGGTTTTCGGATTGGTTTGCGCCTTACGCGGTCGGCTTCGAAAGGAGTCGACCGCGTTTTTTCGCCTTGGACGCGGACGTTCCCACGCGATGAAGCCCGCGCATTTTTCGCACGAAGAGGATTCACGCGGCACGCTTGATCGGATGCCAACTTGGCAAACACCGCGCTACTTCACCTTCGAGCTTCTTCCCGACCCGAAGCTCCCAGCGGCGCCGCTGCTTTCACGACTTTTCTGGCTAGGTTGTTCGGTAAAACACGTGGTCGGCCTTCATTTGGAGGCCGGCCGCGCTGTTTCTCATGAAGGCGCTTTCCTTTCAGGCGACCGAACGATGAATCCAACAAATCGTCCGCCGGAGAGAGATTCACGTCGCTTTTCCTCCCTCCGGTTCACTTGGCAGGCATCCCGCTTTTAGAAGGGCAGTTCTTTCCCTGTCAAAATGAGTTCCAAGACCATCAAAAGCGTATGCCCCTACTGCGGCGTCGGATGCGGCATCGTGATGGAAATCAAGGACAACCGCGTGGTGAAGGTCACCGGCGACAAGACGCATCCGACGAATTTCGGCCGCCTTTGCACGAAGGGGAACACCTGCGGCGAAGCGATCGCCGCCCCGGGTCGCCTTGAGCGCGCCCGGATTCGCCCCGCCCGCGGAGAGGAGGCCCGGGAGTTTTCGACCGAACCGGTGATCAAGGAAACGGCGAGCCGTCTCCGCAAGATCCTCGACGAACACGGCCCGGACGCGATTTCCCTCTACGTCTCCGGCCAAATGTCGCTGGAGGCCCAATACCTCGCGAACAAACTCGCGAAGGGCTTCATCCGCACCTCCCACATCGAGTCGAACTCGCGCCTCTGCATGGCCAGCGCGGGCAGCGGCTACAAACTCTCGCTCGGTTCCGACGGCCCGCCCGGCTCGTATCAGGACTTCGATCAAGCGGACCTGTTTTTCGTGATCGGCGCGAACATGGCCGACTGCCATCCGATCCTTTATTTGCGGATGATGGACCGCGTGAAAGCGGGCGCGAAACTCATCGTGGTCGATCCACGCCGCAACGCGACCGCTGACAAAGCGAACCTTTTCCTGCAAATCAAGCCGGGCACCGACCTCGCGTTGCTCAATGGCCTGCTCCACCTGCTGGTGAAAAACGGCAAGACCGACCCGGCGTTCATCGCGGAGTTCACCGAAGGCTGGGACGCGATGCCGGAGTTCCTTGAGGACTACGCGCCGGAAAAAGTCGCCGCCCTTACCGGTCTCTCCGAAGAAGCGATCCATCAGGCCGCCGAGATGATCGGCGACGCCCCCGAGTGGATGACGTGCTGGACGATGGGCCTGAACCAAAGCACTCACGGCACCTGGAACACCAACGCCATCTGCAACTTACACCTGGCAACCGGCGCGATCTGCCGGCCCGGCAGCGGACCGTTTTCCCTCACCGGCCAGCCCAACGCGATGGGCGGACGCGAGATGGGTTACATGGGCCCGGGTTTGCCCGGCCAACGCGTTGCTTTGGTCGAAGGCGATCGTCATTTCATCGAAAACCTCTGGGGCATGGAACGCGACACCCTCCGCCCGCAAGGCGGTAAGGGCACGGTTTCGATGTTTGAAGAAATGGCCCGCGGTGAAATCAAAGCCTGCTGGATCATTTGCACCAACCCGGTCGCCTCCGTTGCGAACCGGCGGAACGTCATCGCCGGCCTGGAAGCCGCCGAGCTTGTCATCGCGCAGGACGCTTACCTCGATACGGAAACGAATCGTTACGCCGATATCCTTTTGCCCGGCGCTCTTTGGGCGGAAGGCGAAGGCGTGATGATCAATTCCGAGCGAAACCTGACGCTCGCGCCCCAAGCGATCGAACCTCCGGGCGACGCAATGCCCGATTGGGAATGGATCGCCCGGATCGCCTGCGAAATGGGTTTCGCCGACGCTTTCACCTACGCTTCCGCCTCGGAAGTGTTCGAGGAAATCAAGCAGGCGTGGAACCCGAAGACCGGCTACGACATTCGCGGCGCAAGCTACGAACGCCTGCGCCGCACGCCGCTTCAATGGCCGTGCCCGCCGGATACGCCCGAGAACCGGAATCCGATTCGCTACCTGAACAATGGCATCAGCCAGAATTTGCTGAGCCTGCCCGATGGCTCCACGCCGCGACTTTCCTTCGCCACTCCGAGCAGCAAGGGCGTGTTCTTACCCCGCCCGCACATGGACGCGGTGGAAATGCCCGGTGGCGATTTCCCGTTCGTGCTCAACACCGGTCGCCTCCAGCACCAGTGGCACACGCTGACGAAGACCGGCAAAATCGCGAAGCTCAACAAACTCAACGGGGCGCCCTTCATCGAGATCCATCCGGAAGACGCCGCCGCACTCGGCATCGCCGACCAAGACTCCGTGGAAATTCTTTCGCGTCGCGGCAAAGCGATCCTGCCCGCCGTGGTCACCGACCGCGTTCGCCCGGGCAATTGCTTCGCGCCGTTTCACTGGAACGACGTCTTCGGCGAAAACCTCGCGATCAACGACGTCACCAGCGACGCCGTCGATCCGATCTCGCTGCAACCGGAACTCAAAGCCTGCGCGGTTTCCCTGACCCGCGTGGAAACCCCGGTCGCCTTCACCCCGCCCGCGACCGAACCGGCGACTCAGCCCGCCCCCCTTTCACTCCCCGCCGACCTTCCCTTCATGTCCCGGATCGACCAACTCTCGACCTTGCTCGGCCTCGAAACCTCCGCGCCCCCCGCGCTGGACTCCAACGAGTCGCTCTACCTGCAAGGACTGCTGACGGGGCTTCGCACGGGAAGTGAAATCAATGATCGCAACGTGCCGATCCTGCCGGATAACGCGCCCGTCGCCGAGCCGAAGCGGCTGTGGTTGAACGGCCTGCTCGCCGGGATGTTCTCGCGCACCCGGACCTCCGCCGCGCAGCTTCTCGTCCCACGCGAACCGGTCACGATTTTGTGGGCTTCGCAAACCGGCACCGCCGAGGGCGTGGCGAATCAATTCGCCGACCGGCTGAAGAGCCAAGGACACGGCGTGACGTTGCTTTCGATGGATCGCTTCAAGATCGACGACCTGCCACGGGCGAAACGCATCGTCCTGCTGGCCAGCACCTTCGGCGACGGCGACCCAACCGACAACGGCACCGGTTTCTGGAACGACCTCCAGTCGGAAAGCGCGCCGAAGTTGTCCGACACTTCTTTCTCCGTACTCGCGTTCGGCGACTCGAACTACGACCAGTTCTGCGGGTTCGGGCGCAAGCTCGACGCCCGCCTGGAAGCGCTCGGCGCGACGCGTCTCGCTCCACGCGTCGATTGCGAACCGGATTTCGAACAACCGGCCAACGCATGGATGGACTCGGTGATCGCCGCTTTGGCCACCCAAGACGCGGTGCCAATGCCGGTCGCCGAAACGACCGCACCCGCTACGCTTGCTCGCCCGGTCTATAGCCGCACGCAACCGCTGCGAACCCGCCTCCTCTTCAATCATCGGCTCAGCGGCGAAACCTCCGCCAAGGAAACGCGCCACTTCGGCTTCGACCTGAAGGGCAGCGGCCTGACTTACGAAGCGGGCGACGCCCTCGGCGTGTGGCCGATGAACTGTGCGAAACTCGTCGCCGAAATCCTCGGCGCGCTCGATCTTTCGCCCGACCTCGTGGTGGCCGTGAAAGACGCGGGCGAAATGACGCTGGCGAAGGCGCTGAAGCGTCACTTCGAGATCTGCCGTATTTCGAGCGACTTCATCCGCTTCGTCCACGAACGCTGCGCCAGCCCGGACCTCGCTGGTTTCCTCGTTCCGGAAAACAAGGCCGCGCTCAAGGATTGGCTCTGGGGCCGCCAGATCGTCGATCTGCTCCACGCCTACCCGATTCGCCCGACCGCCGAGGAATTTCTCGCCGCACTCAAGCGCTTGCAGCCGCGGCTTTACTCGATCTCGTCGAGCCCGAAGGAGTTTCCCGATGAAGTGCACCTGACGGTTTCCACCGTGCGCTATCGCCACGACGGCAAGCAGCGCATGGGCGTGGCTTCCACCTTCCTCGCCGACCGCGCGGCAAACGAGGAAGTCGCGATCTTCGTTCAGAAGTCCGCGCACTTCCGCCCACCGGTGAACCGCAAGTTGCCCGTGATCATGGTTGGCCCCGGCACCGGCATCGCGCCGTTCCGCGCCTTCCTGCAGGAACGTCGCGCCAGCGGAGCGACCGGCAAAAACTGGCTGCTCTTCGGCGAGCAACGCTCCGAGACGGATTTCTACTATCGCGATGAACTCGAAGCCATGCAGGCAAGCGGTCTATTGACCCGCCTCGACACCGCCTTCTCACGCGACCAGCAGGAAAAGATCTACGTGCAACATCGGATGCTCGAACACGGCGCGGAGCTGTGGGCCTGGCTTGAACAAGGCGCGCACTTCTACGTCTGCGGCGATGCGACTTTCATGGCCCGCGACGTCGACCTCGCCTTGCGAAAGATTGCCCGCGTTCACGGCGGACTGGATGAGGACGAAGTCGACGCCTTCATCAAGCACCTCGCCGAACAAAAGCGCTACGTCCGCGACGTGTATTGAAAGGTAGCCGCGTTGGTAACAACGCGGATTGGGAAAACTCCCGACCCTCTCTTTCGCCTCATTTGCCGAAAAAACAAACGGGAGCGTGGGCGACTTCAGCCCAGCTCCCAGCCCGCGTTGTCACCAACGCAGCTACGCACCCTTCACACCGTCACCGGCCGCGCCATCTCCTTGCCGATCATCGCGCAGATGCCGACGAAGGTTTCTTCAACCAGCGTGAAATTGCGCTTCACGCGGGTGAACACCGACCAGTCGCGGCGAACTCCATGTTCACCCATCGGCACTGCCACTAGGCGACCGTCGGCGATTTCCTTCCGCGCGACCCAGGGCGCGACGATGCCGACGCCAAGACCGATCCGAGTCATTTCCTTGATCGCCTCCATATCGCCCAGCACCAGCGGCGCGCGCAAACGAACGCCGCGTTGCTCGAACCAGTTTTCCACCAAGCGATGCGTATGGGTCGATCGCGTATAAACGATGAACTGCATCGTACTGAGCGATTCGGGCGTGATCGGACCGCCGGTCGCCCATGGATGCGCGGGCGAAACGATGAAGGTCATTTCATCGCTGAAAAGCGTGCGGCCGCTTTCAAGCTGCCCTTCATTGCCGAGACCGATGACCAGATCGAGCCCGTGATCTTCCAGCCGGTTGATCAGCCAGGACGTGTCGCCGGCTTCGATCACCGGCTCGCAACGCGGGAAGCAATCGCGGAACTCGCGTAGGACGGTCGGTAAAAGAAAGTGGCAAAGGCTATGCGGCGCGCCGACACGGATGCGGACCTGTCCCCAGCGCTTGAGGCCATCGAGCTCGCGCTCGGCGTGCTCCAGCTCCGATAGCGCGCGGCGGCAGCGACGGATGAAAACCTCGCCCTCGGGAGTCGGCACGGTGCGCTTGCCCTGACGATCCAGCAACCGGCAGCCGAGTTGGTCTTCAAGAGCACGCAGCGAGTGACTGATCGCCGATTGGGTCAGACAGAGGCGTTTCGCAGCCATCGTAAAGCTGCCTTCGTCCGCCACAGCAACGAAGGCGCGAACTAGGCGAAGATCAGGGAGGAATTCACTCATGAGAAACGCTCATCGAAAAAAGTTACTAAAAGTCAGCACCGTTCATGCCAATTTTTGAAACTTGGCACTCTTTTCGCTGTCCCGCCTCTTGATGTATTCCAATCCGCTCGCCGTCCGGCAACCGATCCGCCTCGGATTCGTGCCACTCAACGACTGTGCCCCGCTCGCCGTGGCCCGTGAGACCGGCCTTTTCGAGCGCTACGGCGTCGACGTCCAGCTCGTCCGCCTCCCCGGCTGGGCAACCGTCCGCGACATGCTGTTTTTCGGCGAACTGGATGCGGCTCAAGCGATTGCCGGTTTGGCATTCTCTCTCACACTCGGCATCGGCCAGCTCCGCCGCGACGTGTGCGTGCCTCTGGTCCTGAGCGGCCACGGCAACGCGATCACCCTGGCCAGTCGCGTGCCGTCCGAGCTGATCGGTCGTGGTGAGGGCCTCGCCGGATTCATCACACACCGATGGAAAGAAAACCGCCCGTTCACGATGGCGGCGGCGCATCGGTATTCCTCGCACCATTTGCTTCTTCAATCGTGGCTGCGCCAACACGGCCTCCAGCCCGGTCGCGATGTGGAATTGATCTTCCTACCGCCGCCACTGATGCCCGGTCACATGGCGAGCGGCCACCTCGATGGCTACTGCGTGGGCGAACCGTGGAATTCGGAGTCGATCCTCAGCGGCCAAGGCTGGTGCGTCGCCACCTCCGCCCAAATCGCTTCCGGTCACCCGGAGAAAGTCCTCGTCGCCAGCGGCGAACTCGCGGGCGAACGTCGCCAGGAACTGCTCTCGCTCACCGCCGCACTGCTCCACGCCTGCCGTTTGTGTCAGGCACCCACTTTCCGCGACGAACTCATCCGCATCCTCGCCTCGGATCGCTACACCGGCGCCTCGGAGGCGGCATTGCGAAATAGCCTCGGCCCCGTTTTCGAAACCGGCAAAGGTCAGCTCGACGCTTCCTCGTTCCATCTTTTCCACGGCGGCGACATCAACTGTCCGACTCCCGACAAAGCCTCGTGGTTCCTCGCGGGCATGCGCGCCGCCGACCTTCTGCCGGAAAACACGCCGGGCGGTTCACTGACGCGTATTTATCGTCACGACCTCTACCGTGCCGCCTGCGATCTGCTTTTGCCCTCAGGCGAAGCTCTCGTTTGAATCTCGGCTCAAGGCGATTCGCCCAGACAACGCCGTGCCTCGAACGCATCGGCTTCAATCTGCGCTTTTAGTGCGTCGAGCGAATCGAATTTGCGCTCGTCGCGCAGGTGGCGAACGAACGTGACATCCAATTCGCGGTCGTAAAGATCGCCTTGGAAATCGAAGAGATGCACCTCAAGGGCGCGGGCCGTGCCGTCCACCGTCGGGCGCACGCCGAGATTGGCCACGCCTTCGAGCTCTTTGTCGCCCAACTCCACCCGCACCGCCCAAACGCCGTCCGGCGGCAATTGGACGTCGCCGGTTGAAACATTGGCGGTGGGAAACCCGAGCTGTCGGCCGAGTTGGCGGCCTTGTTTCACCACGCCCTCTACGCTGTACGGGCGGCCCAGCATCCGCGCGGCAGCGGGTAAATTGCCATCGCGGATCGCCTGACGAATCCGCGTGCTACTGATCCGCTCGCCATCCGCCATGACCGGCGGCACGGCTTCCAGCGTGAATCCGTGTGCGACGGCGGCCTTTCGCAGCATTGCGACATCGCCGCGTCGACCGCGACCGAATTTCCAATCTTCGCCAACGGCCAAAGTTTTCACCTGTGGAACGCACAAGCGGTCGATGAACTCTTCCGCCTCCACTTGAGCGAACGCTTCGTCGAAATGGATCGCGAGCATCATCCCGACGCCCAATTCCGCGAGCAAATGCGCCTTGTGATCCAACGTCGCCAGCAACGAACTCGGCGCCCGCGACGGAGCGAGCACCCGGATCGGATGAGGATCGAACGTGACCACGCCCGCGAGCCCGCCGCCACGGCGGGCCGCTTCGAGCGCCCGGCCGATGACCGCGCGATGGCCGACGTGGACGCCATCGAAGACACCGAGAGCAAGGTGAAGATCCCCCTCGATCCCGGCCAGTTCTTCAAAAGTCGTCAGGCGCAGCACGCGGTCAGGCATAGGCCCTGAATCTCAGATTTGAGATCTCAAAGTTCAAATTTCCACTTCAAGCGCCGCGCATCAACGAGATCTCAGCGAGTGAAACCATCGCTTTGAGCAAATCCTCACGCGGACCGTTTTTGAGCTGATCGACCGTCACGGCGCGGTCCAGCGTGAACTTGCCCGAACGCGTGCGGCGCAGCGCGCTCAGGTGAGCGCCGCAACCGAGCAATTGGCCGATGTCGTGCGCATAGGTGCGAACGTAGAAGCCCTTCGAGCAATTCACCGTGAAATCCACTTCGGGCAATTCGATGCGGGAAATCTTATGATCGGTGACGTGCACCGGGCGCGGCGCGCGTTCGACTTCCTGACCCTTGCGCGCCAGTTTGTAGAGAGGCACGCCGTCTTTCTTGATGGCCGAAACCATCGGCGGAATTTGTTCGAACGGGCCATTGAACTTGCCGAAGACTTCTTCAATCTGCGCGGCGGTGAGATCCGGCACCGGTTTTTCTTCGAGCACTTCGCCTTGGCGATCCTGTGTCGAAGTCGTTTTGCCGAGGGAAAGCGTGCCTTCGTACTCCTTGTCCTCGCTCATCAGGAGATCCTGGATCTTGGTCGCGCGACCGATCACCAGCATCAGCAAGCCGGTGGCCATCGGGTCGAGCGTGCCGCAGTGGCCGATCTTCTTCGTGTTCAGAGCCCGGCGAGCAATAGCGACGACGTCGTGCGAAGTCATGTCCGGGGCCTTGTCGATCAGCAGGACGCCGCTCGGGCCCTGGGGTTCGAATTCGTTTTTACGCATGGGAAAAGAGGAGTTGAGGCTTTTAGCCGAGGAAAGTCTTCCGAGGCGGAGCCAGCCTTTGAGTGGCCAGTGGTTAGTGGCCGGTGGTCAGCGGAGAGAAGAAGAGTTCAGAGCCTCGCTGCTTCGATCGCACGATGAATGGCTTCGAGCACTTTCGCTTTCGCTTCTTCGATCGGTCCGGCCATCCGGATGCCTGCGGCCAACGCATGACCACCGCCGCCGAATTCCATGGCGATCTTGCACACGTCGAGGCGACGATCCTTCGAACGCATCGAGACGCGAACTTTGCCGTCGGGAAGTTCTTCGAAAAACACCGCGACCTGCACACCACGAATCGCCCGGATGATATCGATCAGCCCTTCGCTGTCTTCCGGCCGAAGCTCAAGATCGATCCGCGTTTGATCACGCAACATCCAATTCGCCACCACGCCGCAATCGGAAAGCTCCAGCGTGTTGAGCAACGCGCGCATCAGTTCGACGCGACGGAACGGATGGTTGTCGTAGGTCAGCTCGTTGATCTTGCCGACGTCGAGGCCGCGACGAATCAGATCGGCGCCCATTTCGTAGGTCTTCGCCGTCGTCGATGGATACTGGAACGAACCGGTGTCGGTGGAAACCGCCACGTAGATCGCGTCGCGCGTTTCATCGGGAAACGGCAGATCGAGCGCGGTGATGAGATCGTAAAGGATCTGGCCGGTCGCCGGACTGGTCGAATCGATGTAGTTGAAATCGCCGTAACGCGGATTGGAAACGTGGTGATCGATGTTGATCCACACGTCGGCCGCCGAGGCGGCGTGCAAGGCGGCATCGCCGAGACGCGGCTTGGTCGCGGTATCGAGCGCGATGGCGACTTCCGCATCCACCGGATCGGCCGGCGGCGATTCGATCCGGTGCGATCCGGGCAGGAACGTCAGGTTGTCGGGCAAACCGTCCTCATTGATCAGGCGGACCCGTTTGCCCGCCGCTTCCAAAGCGAAGCCGAGGGCGAGCTGGGAACCGATCGCGTCGCCATCCGGGCGCACGTGGCTGAGGATCACGAAAGACTCGTGGCGACGGAGGATAGCTCCGATTTCTTCGAAAGTGGCGTTCTCGCTCATGGGATGGAACCGCGGCGCGGGGCGCGGATTCTGCAAACCGGCCACCCCCGCGCAAGGACAAACGGGAACTCCCTGCGAAGAGTTTTCAGCCGCAAAAAGGCGCAAGAAGACGCAAAAAAAGATCAAATCTTGGGTTTGGAAAATGGCGATGCCGCTTAATCGGCGTTCCACTCGATCGAAAGGTCGATCATTTCAACCTCTGTGATTCTCGCGCCTTTTTGCGGCTAAAATCTCTTCGCCTCCCGGCGTCCGCTTTTGCATTTACCGGATCGCTCCCAACGGCCAGCATGCGACCCGTGAATCAGGAAACCACGCTGTGGCAAGGCAGCCCATCGCAATGGCTGAATCTCGGGCACTACCTGCTCGCCGTCATCTTGGCGGCAGGAGTGATTGCGGGCGGCATCTTTTTCCCACCGGCCTTCGCCTTGATCGCCGTGCCGTTCTTTTACATCGGCTGGCGCTTTCTGGTGGTGCGCTCGACGTGTTTTGAACTCACCACCGAACGCCTGCGACTGACCCGCGGCGTCTTCAACCAGAAGATCGACGAAATCGAACTCTACCGGGTGAAGGACCTCTCGATGGAGCGGCCCTTCTGGATGCGAATCACGGGCCTCTCTTCGATCCTGCTGACCACTTCCGATCGATCCCAACCGACGCTCGTTTTAGGCGCGATCCCCAACGGCATGGAACTTCGGGAAAATCTTCGCCGTCAGGTTGAAGACATCCGCGACCGCAAACGCGTGCGCGAGCTCGACATGGAAGAGCATTCCGACGGGACGCTCACGGAGTGAAAGGTAGCGCGGCCTCGCCGAGGCAGCTTCGAAGCCGTAACGGCTTGAGAAATTTGCGGGTGAATCGAAGACCTCGATTCGCCCGTTTTCTTATAAGGGCCTCACCGGCTGACGAAACGCTTTCGGCGAAAAAAGCGCGCCACCTCAAAGCCTGAACCACCCGCCGCGTTTTCCGCCGATGCATCCCGCCCCGATCAAGGCGATCGCGAGAAACACCATCGACCACACGCCGAGCGCCGCGGCCAATGCAGTGCCATTGCCGAGCGTGCTGAGCAACGTGTAGATCGCTTTCGTGATCGGATAATGCTGCGCCTGCTGGGCGAGAATCAGGCTATCGCTCACCTCCATCATCGAGAAGGCGAAGGCGAGGATTCCGCCCGCCGCGAGATTCGCCCCGATCAAGGGCAACGCCACGCGCTTCAGCATCCGCCAAGACGTGGCACCGAGCGAACGTGCCGCTTCTTCCAGCACCGGATTCGCCTGCTGCAAACCCGCTGCCGCCGAACGCACGACATACGGCAGCCGTCGTATCGCGTAAGCGACCACGAGCAAGAAAAACGGATTCCCATTCGCGCCGACGAGGAAATGAAACGGCTTTCCTTCCTGCGATAGCGCGAGGTAGCCGAATGCCATCACCAGCCCTGGCACGGCAAGCGGAAGCATCGCCAGCGTATCGAGCAGGCCGCGCCATTTCAAATCGCTGCGCACCACCACCCAAGCGATTCCGAGGCCCATGACCAACGCGATCACCGTCGCTCCCGTCGCGTAGAGCAGGCTATTCTGAATCGACGGCACGACCAGGCCATTCCCCAACGCTTCGACGAAATGCCGTGTCGTCAGATGCTCTGGCAAAATCGAACCATACCAGTGTTCCGCGAGCGAAAGAAGCACCACGCCGAGATGCGGTAAACAGGCGATGCCAACCACGCCACCAAACGCCGCCGTACAGAGCCAGCCTTTCACCCCTCTCGCCGGTCGACTCGCCATCCTGCCAGCCGGTCGTGCGGCTGTTCCGAGACTCGATTTCCCAAGCACGCGTTTTGAGGTGACGAACACCGCCGCCGCGGAAAGCATCAACACCGATGCCAGCGCGTAAGGGATCGGATTCCGGTCGAGCCCCTTGATGCCATCGTAAATTTGCACCGGCGCGACCCGCCCGAAGTCGAACACCAGCGGCACGCCGAGTTCCGTGAACGCCCAGATGAACACGACCGACGCACCCGCGAACACACCCGGCATCGCGAGCGGCAGCGTGATTTTCCAAAACCTCCGCCATGGCGGGCTGCCGAGGTTTTCCGCCGCTTGCTCCATCGCCGGATCAAGATTCGCCAACGCCGCCGTGATGTTGAGGTAAAGGATCGGATACAAATGCAGCGCGTTCATCAGCACCATCCCGCCGAAGCGACCATGCGCGAGCCAATCGAAGGGCTGTGCCGCCTCCATCCAGCCGAGATGTTGGAGCAAGGCATTCAACGCTCCTTCCACGCCGAGGATTTGCTTCACCCCTACCGCGCCGACAAACGGCGGCAGAATCATCGGCGCGAGAATCAACGCGCCTAACCACTTCTTGCCCGGGAAATCGTGGCGATGTGCGATGAGCGCGAGCGGAAACGCGATCGCCAGCGACGCCGCCGTGCTCGCTACGCCGAGAGCGAATGCATTCGCCAAACCTTCCCGATACAGCGGATCACGAAACACCAGCGCGATCGCATCCAAAGTAAACCCACCATCTGCTTGAACGAACGCCTGTCGCAAAATCGTCCACGCCGGATAGAGGAAAAACACGACGAACAGCAACGTCGTGACGAGTGCGATGAGTCTGGCGGTGCCGCGTTTCATCATCGGGAAAGGTTCGCCTGCGTTTGTTTCGCCATGGCTTCGGCACGACGGAAATTCGCGCGGAACCATTCGCCCAGTTCGCTCGCCCGTTTCGCCGCGGCGACCGGATCGTCACCATCAAGCACGGCATCGCCTTGCCCAAACGACTCGTAAGGCACGGCGGAAACATCAAGCAGCACGGCAGTCGCGTCCGGTGGAAACCCGGCGTCGGCCAGCGTATGCCACGCCCGTTTCAATTCCTCATGCGAATCGATGCACGCGACTTTCACCAGTTGCCGCAAAGTATTGAAGGACTTTCCGGTCAACTCCTTGCGATACACAAACGTCGCTTCGCCCGCGTAGGGATTCACTTCGGGAATCGTCGAACGAGCCACGTTTTCCGGCGCATATGCATCGCGTCGAATCGGTGTCCGGTTCAACGCCCGTTCGCCCGGACCACCCGACGTGCCTGGTTTGGCGAACCAAAGCGTTTGTCCTTCCGGACTGAGGCAAAATTCCACGAAAGCCTGCGCGATTTCCGGATGCGGCGCGCCTTTCAACACCGCCACCGGATCGGCGCTGTAGGATCCGCCCGCTTCCGGCGCGATCCATTCGACGCGCGATGAACCATCCGCACGCAGCAACGATTCGCGATAAGCCCGGCCGTAAAAATCGATGCACATCCCTGCCGACGCATCGCCTTGCCCGATGTCGTGCGGAATCTTCGATGCACTGTCGGTGAAGTAACGAGCGTTCGCCGACATGCGTAGGATCAGTTGCAAGCCACTCGCCCACCCTGATGCCGCCGCTTTCGATGGATCGGCACCCGGCTCCGCCATCGCCCGTTGCATCTGCGATTGCACCAACAACTCGAACGCCCGTGCCACCGAACCGCTCTTCGTCGGATCGGCCAACGCGAGCGTTCCCCTCAGCTTCGGATCGTCCAGATCGTCCCAGCGCCGAGGAGACGAAACATTGAGCCGCTTCAACACATCGGGATTATAAGCGATGCCGAACTGGGAAAGGCAGCAACCGACCCACGTCCCATCGGCCGCCCACAAGCGTTCGCCCGTGAGTATTGGCGGCACCGCGCCGTTTTCGCCGAACCAATCGGGATGACGATCGAACACCTCCGCGCGGACCAAGCGACCTTGCTTCGCCTGCGACGCGAAATCCGGTTCGCCACCCCCGAAAAACACATCAATGCCAATTCCTTCGCCACCGGTTTCCTTCGCCGCTTTGAATGACGCATCCAGCACCAAACGAATCTCCGACGTTCCGCCCGGGGTACGCCAATCGACGTAAAGCCGTCGACCGGTGTTCGCCCGCCAATAGGAAGCGAACGCACGAGCGAACTCGCGACGGATCGTTTCGTTGTGCGGACTGATCACGACCAGACGATCATCCGCCGATGCCGCTGGAATATCGGCCGATTCGCGACGGAACGCGATCGGCAAACCCGCCAGCAACGCGAGCAACAGGACGATGACCGCCGCGCGTTTCATGAGATCGTAGAAAGCTCCTGGGGAAGCACCGCCACATCATCCGTGCGGACATGCAACGTTACCGGTGCTTCGCCCACCTCGTGGATGACGTGCGGATTCAGCTCCACCACTTGCTGCGGCCCCGAGGCCGTCTCGACGGAATACTGAATGCGCTGACCCACGTAGGTGCGTTGGACGATGCGGCCGGTGATCGCGTTATCCGTCGCCTGTCCGAGCCGCCACGCCTCCGGGCGAATCGATAACTTCACCGCTTCGCCCGTCGCGGGCGACCAACTCGGCACGGTCGCTCTTCCCCGCAATCGACCTGACGCAGTTTCGACAACGATTCCCCCCTGCTCCGCAGCCACGATTTCCCCCGCGAGAAAGTTCGTCTCGCCAATAAACCCGGCCACGTGAGCGTTCTGCGGATGACGGTAAATTTCCTCCGGCGTGCCGATTTGAGCGATCGCCCCTTTTTCCATCACCGCCAGGCGGTCGGCCATCGAAAGCGCCTCTTCTTGATCGTGGGTCACATAAATCGTGGTCAGACCGTTCTCTTTCACGATCCGGCGGATTTCGTGACGCATCTCCACCCGCAGCTTCGCGTCGAGATTCGAAAGCGGTTCGTCGAGCAACAAGCACTTCGGCTTCACCACCAAAGCCCGGGCCAAGGCCACCCGTTGCTGCTGACCGCCGGAAAGCTGATCGATCGACCGTTCGCCCAGTCCCGCGAGATGCACGCTTTCCAGCGCCTCGCTGACCCGTCGACGGATTTCAGGTTTCGGCAGCCGCTTTTCCTCCAATCCGAAGGCGATGTTCCGCTCCACGTTCAAATGCGGCCATAGGGCGTAGCTTTGGAACACCATCGCCGCCTCGCGCTGATGCGGTGGCAGCTGGGTCACGTCCCGCTCGCCGAAACGGATCGCCCCGGCGTCTGGGGACTCCAGACCGGCGATGCAGCGCAGCAGGGTGGTCTTCCCGCAGCCCGATGCTCCGAGCAGAAAAAAAAGTTCACCCGGCGAAACGTCCAAACTCACCCCGTCCAGCGCCCGGACTTTTCCGAACGCCTTGCTAACCTTCTCCGCACGAATCGCTTCCATCGCAAGGCCATGCTCCCGCGCCTACCGTAAGAGGCAAGCCGGAAGCGTTCTCGACTGGGTGGCGGGAAATTTTCCTCACATTTCTTGTAAAGATTCTCTTGCCAAAAGGGGTCGAACCAGACTACTTCCGCCGCGCACCGAATCACCTGCTCGGGTGGCGGAATTGGTAGACGCGCTAGACTAAGGATCTAGTAGGGCGACCTGTGGGGGTTCGAGTCCCCCCTCGAGCACCATTAATATTCGAATGCGAGCAAGCCCGCCCTCACCGGCGGGCTTTTTCGTGTCCCGAGCCCTGCGTTTCAGTCCCCTTCCGCGCCCGATAGGATTCCTTTCAATCGATGAGGAGGGATATCCGCGGCGAAAAGTTCTTCATCATTGAAATCACCTTGGCGACGACCCAAAGCGAGGATGGAGCAAAAGGTCTCTTCGCGTAGCGATGGATCGTCGAGCAAGTCCGCCCACTTGAGAGCGAGCGCGGAGTTACCAGAGGTGGAGAGATGACAAGCGATATCCGCGAGAGCGGGCTGAAAAGCGGTGAGATCTTTTTGCGGGATCAACCATTGGCGAACCGCTTCTGGATCGACTCGGAACCACGTAGGCAAGAGCAAGTTAAGGCCGTGTACATCGCCCGCTTGTTGAAGCGCTTCAATTTGCTTGGCGAACGACGGCGAAGCGACATCGGTCCGAATACCGAGGGCGATGGGATCGATTTCCAATGGAGGGCGGAAATCAGCGGAAGACGGCAAACGAATGGAACGGCTCTCCGAAACCGGCACTCACCCGGGTGTCCCGATCGAACCACGACAAGTCGTCAAGGGTCGCCTTCACATTCGCTCCGGCGAAAATGCGTTCGTCGCTCTGCCGGAACTGATCGCCGTTGACGGGATCGTCGAGGAAGTAGGTGAAGTTGGAAAAGAGATCGAGCTGGTAGAACCCGGCATACGCGCCGCCTTCCCAGCGAACCCGCCCGGTGCGATGCGAAAAGGCGGCCGAAAGGCTGTAGCGCTGCGAGTCTCCGCCGTTGCTCGGATCGATGTAGCCAAAGCGATCGATCAGCCCGGCGGCGATCGCGCGTTGAGGGATCTGGTCGGTCGACCGCCACTCGCCGTCGGACGCCATCAGTGTAACGGACACAGTTTCATCGCCCGACCCCTTGCTCCATCGGACCAAACCGTTCAAACGGTGCGCGTCTTCCGGCAACAGCCACGGTCCTTCGTTGTAACTACCTTCCAGCCCAAGAGTCAGAACGCCCGAGCCTGCTTGGAAGGAATCGCCCGTGACGGCGCGGAAATAAGAATCCTCGCCCACGGTGAACGACGCAAAACCGTGGTCCAACACATCCGCGAGATGGAATTTCGCCGTCCCCGCCGTGGTGAGGTCGCCATTTTCCGCCGCATACGGACCCTTCGTGTAATCCAACCGGCCGGTGAGCTCGGGGATCAGGAAACTGATGTCGGAGTAGCCTTGGCCGTGAGCGTGAGAGCGGAAATTCACAGGCATGCCCTCGACGAACACGCCGAAATCCGTGCCGTGATCGAGGTTGTAGCCACGGACGAAATACTGGTTCGCCTTGCCCGAGCCGCTGTGCTGCGTGACCACCATGCCGGGTACCGTTTCTAACAATTCGCCGCGCCGCGAATAAGGACGCGCCAGGAGTTCTTCCTGACTGGCGGAACCGGACGAAGCTTCACTCGCCTCGCCGAGCACATCCTCCGCCTTGCCCGTCACGATCATGTCGTCGAGCACCGAAATTCCTTCCGAATGAGCGCCGGCGGGTGTTGGCAGCAGAAAGAGGGCAAAAGCCAGCTTAAGCAATGAGCGGCGAGAAGATCCGGCGCGAAGTAAAAGGGCTACCATTTGATCTACTCCAAAACCGCGAGAATGGAATGGGGCAAGGTTTTGTTAGCGAAGGTATGGCCAGAAAGAGACTCCTCTCAAATGACCTTTGGATGCGGATAAGCAGCCTCCATTACCCGAGATGCTCACATACACGCAAGCGTCCCCGGAGCACCCGTGACTTCGTCTCCGTGTTTGATGCCTTGCTCCAGTGCTGCTGCGACCACCGCGGTTGCCTCCGAAGGAGAAACAAGACGATGAGGCGTGTGCGGCCCGACGACTATCCTCTTATACGGCTCTAGGGACAGTGTTGCGTTAGCAACAGTTGAGCAGCAATGGTGCTTCCACGTGATCAACCTTACCATCCTTAGCAATTTAGTTAAATTGCTGGTATTCATACAGTTATAAACCTGGCACAAAAGTTGCCCTAATAGTGGCACTTTTGCGGGCAGGTATTCAAATCCACCCACTTCGGCTCCTACCTGATCACGGCGGAGCAGCCTCTTCCACACGACCGCATCTCTGGAGGTGGAAGCCCGTCCTTAGCCCTTCGAACCCCATCCATTCCTAACCATGCACTTCCATCGTTTAGCCGCTATCGCCGTCCTCACTTCCACCGCCTACGCCGGAAATGAAAGCTCCGCGACGGCACCCGTCGAGGCACCCGTAAAATCTATCTTCAGTGGAGACCTCACCCTCACCATCGCCAATCAATACAACACCCGAGGCCTCATCATTCAGGACGATGGCGTCACGTTCCAACCGGCTCTCAATCTCTACGCGAACGTTCACAAAGGCGAAGGCTTCATCAATTCGGCCTCGCTCATCCTCGGCTTATGGTCGGATGTAAGTAAGGAAACCGACGTATCCGATCCCGGCGACGCCGGCCATTTCACGGAATTCGATTACGGCCTCGGCTTCACCTTCAACTTCGCCAAGCGCTGGTCGTTCACTAGCTTCTATAACCTTTGGACCAGCCCTGCCGACGGCTATGGCGACGGCAGCTGGATCAACGCCACCATCGCTTACGACGACACTGGCTTGCTCGGGGAAAACTTCTCCCTGAAGCCTTATTTGATCGTTCTCCGGGATCTAGGCGGAGAAGCCGGCACCGGCTTGGAAAAAAACTCCTGGTATTTCGAGCCGGGCATCCGCCCCAACTACACGTTTTTCTCCGGTTCAAGCACTCCGGTGAATCTCGGTCTGCTGATCAAGGCGGGCCTCGGCGAAAAATTCTACGCCGGGGAAACCTACGGTTATCTGGCCGCCGGTCCCCAGGTGTCGGTTCCGCTTGGTTTCATCGATCCCTCCGCTGGCAAGTGGACCGTTTCAGCGGGCTACCTCGTCTACGACTTCGGCAGTACCTTGGAGGCCTTTAACGGCAGAAGCCATGACCACCTCGCGACGGTGAGCCTGTCGGTCAGCTTCTAACGACCGTCTGATAGTATTTCCACCCCCGACAAAGTCATGTCATCCGAACTCTACTCATTGCCTGAGTTCCGCGTCACGAACGTCAGCCCCGCGGTCGATGCGGATCGCGCATCTGCTCGTTTCTCGGTCCGGGAAAGCACACGTGAGCGAGCTCCGTCTCAGGGAACACTCGGGTTGTCCGGAATCAGCCTCGCATTTGGAGGCGTCAGGGCCTTGTCGGAGGTGGATCTTCAAATCGAAGCCGGAGAAATCCGTTCCATTATCGGACCGAACGGCGCGGGCAAAAGCACGCTGCTCAACGTCATCAGCGGCATTTACCGTCCCGATCAGGGCGTAGTCCGTCTCGCAGGCCGCGATTTCCGTAAAGTACCCACGCATCGGCTCGCCCGTTTGGGCGTCGCCCGCACTTTCCAAAACCTCGCACTGTTCCGGGGCCTCAGCGTTCTGGACAACGTGAAGATCGCACGGGTCCACCACACCCGCGCGACCTGGATTGAACAGCTTCTACCTCTTGGCCGGGCGAACCGTGAAGCCCGAACGGACACGGCCAAAGCGGAAGCGATCCTCGAGTTCCTCAATCTCCAGGACGTCCGGGATCAGCTCGCGACCAACTTGTCTTACGGCCTGCAGAAAAGAGTCGAGCTCGCCCGCGCGCTGATCGCCGAGCCTTCGATCCTTCTGCTGGACGAACCGATGGCGGGGATGACCCCTTCCGATAAAGCGGACATGAGCCGTTTCATCCGGGCTACTCGCGACGAGTTCGGCACCACGGTGGTCTTGATCGAACATGACCTCGGCGTTGTGATGGAACTCTCGGACCGGATCGCGGTGCTCGATTACGGCCGGAAAATCGCCGACGGAACGCCGGCGGAAGTCCGCGCCAATCCGGCAGTGATCGAGGCCTATACGGGATCCGCTCACGTGGAAACTTCAACCGAGGGCTCGCTTGAACCATGAACGGCTTCGACTGGTTGTTTTTCAGCGAGGTCCTGGTGGGCGGCTTGCTCTCCGGCGTCATGTATTCGCTCGTGGCGATCGGCTTCGTCCTCATTTACAAGACATCCGGCGTCTTCAACTTCGCTCAGGGCGCGCAGGTGCTCTTCGCCGCGCTCACCTTCGTCAGCTTGGTGGAACGAGGCGTTTCCTTCCCCCTGGCGTTGCTCGCGACGTTCGCGCTGATGGTTTTGCTGGGTCTTGCCATCGAACGCGCCGTTCTACGACCGCTGGTCAACAAGCCACCGACCACGCTTTTCATGGCGACGCTTGGCTTATCCTATATTTTGGAAGGTGGCGCTCAATTGTTGTGGGGCACGCAGGTCCACGCGCTCGATCTCGGGATCGAAGACCTGCCACTGGAAGTGTCCGGCATGTTGATCAGCAAGTTCGACCTGATCGCGGCGGGGATCGCCGCCTCGCTGGTTGGCGTGCTATCGCTTTTCTTCCGCTTCACCCGCACCGGCTTGGCCTTCCGTGCGGTGGCCGATGACACCTTCGCCGCGATCTCGATCGGTTTACGGCTTCCTAGAATTTGGGCCGCCGTCTGGGCCGCGGCCGGCCTGGTCGCCCTGGTGGCGGGTCTGTTGTGGGGGGCGCGTCTCGGGGTTCAATTTTCCCTCTCTCTGGTCGTCCTTAAGGCGCTCCCCGTTCTAGTGCTCGGCGGTTTCGACTCGGTCCCCGGCGTCATCATCGGTGGCTTGTTGATCGGGGCCTTTGAAAAACTCGCCGAAGTCTACATCGGCCCCTTCCTGGGTGGAGGCATCGAGAGCTGGTTCGCCTACGTCATTGCCCTCGCCTTTCTCCTCATCCGCCCCGTCGGCCTGCTCGGTCAACGCCCCGTCGAACGCGCCTGAACCGCCATGACCTCTCCTCGTTCATTACCCAAAAAACCGGGCGCTTCGTTCCGACCTTGGATTGCGCCACTGCTGATCCTCGGCGTCGCCTACGGGATCATTCCCTTCGTTGGAAACAGCTACCTCTTCGAAGCGATCCTCATCCCTTTTCTCGCGCTCTCGTTGGCCGCGGTCGGCTTGAATATCCTGACCGGATACGCGGGCCAACTGTCGCTCGGGTCCGCCGCCTTCCTCGCGGTCGGCGCCTTCGCGGCTTTCAATTTCAATTTACGAGTTCCCGGGTTGCCGTTGCTGGTCAGCATCCTACTCGCCGGCCTTTCAGCCGCCGTTATCGGTGTCGTTTCCGGCCTGCCGAGCCTCCGATTAAAGGGGTTCTATCTCGCGATTTCCACCTTGGCCGCTCAATTCTTCGTGCAGTGGACATTGACGAAGTTCGGCTGGTTTTCCAACGACGGCCCGTCCGGCGTGATCGACGCGCCACCGCTGAATCTCTTCGGCATCTCCTTCGAGGGAGCCGTGGGCCGTTACCGGTTCGCCCTGACGTTCGTCGTGTTTTTTACCTTGCTCGCGTGGAAATTCGTCACCACCCGCACCGGTCACCATCTCATTGCGATTCGGGATCATGAACTGGCGGCGAAGGTCATCGGTGTTCCGGTGCTGCGCACCAAACTCCTCGCCTTCGCTCTCTCCGCGTTCCTCATCGGCATCGCCGGAGTAATCTGGGCTTTCGCTTATCTCCGGACCGTGGAGTCGGCCGGCTTCAACCTCGATCGATCGTTCCAGATCGTTTTCATCATTATCATCGGAGGTCTCGCCACGATCCGCGGCGCGTTCTTCGGGGCGGCGTTGATCGTGATCTTTCCGCTCGTGCTTTCACGCCTCGGACAGCTGGCGTTGGGCAACATCTTCGATTCCGGAGTCCTTGAGATGAGCCAGCTCATCGTGCTCGGCGTTCTCATCATTCTCTTCCTGATCCTTGAGCCGAACGGGCTCGCCGCTCTCGGAGACCGTCTCAAACGGAAACTCCGCCCCCTTCTGTCCTGATCCAAACGAACAACACAACCGCACACATGAAACTAACTGCATTCAAACACGCAGCCCTCGCCTTGGCGTTCCTCGCACCGCTCACATCCTCCACTTGGGCGGACGAGCAATTCTTCCCGCTGCAAAGTTATCGCGTCGGGCCCTACGCCGCCGGCGGCACCGGCTTTTTCGGAGGGTTCATCGATTACTTGAACCTGATCAACACCCGCGATGGCGGAGTCAACGGCGTCAAACTCACGTGGGAGGAAGGCGAAACCCAATACGAAGTCGAGAAGGGAGTCGAAGTTTACGAGCGCCTTAAGACCAAGCCTAACATCGCGGCCTGGACGCCGCTTTCGGTCGGTATCGCCTACGCGTTGATCGACCGCGTCACCGAGGATAAAACCCCGCTCACCACCATCAATCACGGTCGCACGGACTCCACCGACGGCCGCATTTTCCCTTACATCTTCCCGCTTCTCCTGAATCCTTACAGCGAAACCTCCGGCATCGTGAACTACCTCGCGAGCAAGTTCGGCGGACTGGACCAGCTTAAGGGTAAGAAGATCGTGGTCCTCTATCACGGTTCCCCTTACGGCAAGGAAACCATCCCTATCTACGAACTGCTCGCCGCCAAATACGGCTTCACGGTCCAGCAGATCGAAGTCCCTCATCCGGGCAACGAGCAACAATCCCAATGGCTGACCATTCGCCGCGCCAAACCGGATTACATCGTCCTCCGTGGCTGGGGCGTGATGAATCCCGTCGCGCTCAAAACCGCCCAAAAAACCGGGTTCCCAGCTGACCGGATCATTGGAAACGTCTGGTCGAACTCTGAAGAAGACGCCGCGCCCGCGGGCGACGCGGCGAAGGGCTACATCGCCATCACCACCCAAGCTTCCGGTTCTCAATATCCGGTCATCCAAGAGATCACCAAAACCCTCTACGATCAGGGCAAAGGAAACCTCCAGGACAAGAACCGGATCGGTTCCGTCTATCACAACCTTGGCGTGGTCAACGGCATCCTGAACGTGGAAGCGATCCGGATCGCTCAGGAGAAATTCGGTAAGCGCACGCTCACCGGCGACGAAGTTCGCTGGGGATTCGAACACCTCCAGCTCTCCCGCGAGCGGGTGAAGGAACTCGGCGCCGAAGACCTGTTCCACTCGATCCACGTGACTTGGGACAACCACGAGGGCAACGGCTACGTGAAATTCCAGCAGTGGGATGGCAAGAAATGGACCCCGGTCTCCGATTGGATCGCGCCGGATTGGGCGCTGCTGCGTCCCATCATTGAAAAGTCCGCCGAGGCTTATGCGAAGGAGAAGAGCCTTCCGATCCGCACTTCCGGCGACGCCGAGATCATCCACAAGGAAACCGCCTCGCACTGACCCCTGATTGAACCTCACCGGCTGCGGGCGTGTGCCTTCTCTCGTAGCGCATCTCCGCGGCCTCTTCTTCCTTTTTACCTACCGATCCAATCCATGAGCGCTTCTTTCACCTTCGATTCATCCATCGGCCTCAAAGGCGTGCCAGGCCCCGCGAGACCTTCCGAACCCGCACACATCATCCGCTCAGACGCCGAAGCGATCGAGGTCGCGACCCGTCTGGCGGCCGAGTTCGCCCAAGGCGCTTCCGAACGCGACCGGAAACGCCGTTGGCCCGTCGCGGAACTCGATACTTATTCCCAAAGCGGACTGTGGTCGCTGAACGTTCCGAAAAAATTCGGCGGGCCGGAGTTGTCCTACGCCACCATTTCCAAAGTCATCGTGATCATTTCCGCCGCCGATCCCTCCATCGGCCAGATCACGCAAAACCATCTCGGCGTCGTCGCCGCCATCCGGACCACTTCGGACGAAGCCCAGCAACGGCTGCTCTTCGACGAAGTCCTGAAAGGCACCCGTTTCGGCAACGCTTTCTCGGAATTCGGTTCGAAACGCGCGACGGAGTTCGAAACCAAATGGGTGGACGCGGGCGACCATGTCCTTGTCACCGGCCGGAAATTTTACTCCAGCGGCGCCCTGCTTGCCCATCTGGTGCCCATCGTGGCCGTCGATGACCAAGGGCAGGCTTGGTATGCCATCGCCGACCGCGATGCCGAAGGTCTCACCGTGATCGACGACTGGTCGGCATTCGGCCAACGGACCACCTTGTCGGGCACCGTTCTGTTGCAAGACGTCAAGGTGCCGAAAACCCATCTCGTTCCCGGCTACAAAGGGTTCAACAAGCCGACCGCCGATGGACCGATTTTCCAGATCATTCAAGCTGCGGTCGATACCGGCATCGCGAAGAACGCGCTCGAAGATACCATCTCCTTCGTCAAAAGCAGTTCGCGCCCATGGGTCGATAGCGGCCTCGAGCATGCCTCGCAGGATCCTTACACGATTCAGGCGATCGGCGACCTCACCATCCGCTTGCACGCGGCCGAAGCGCTGCTGGAAAGAGCGGGTCACGCGGTCGATCGAGCCGTGGAAAATCCGACCGCTGAAACCGTTGCCGCCGCACAGCTGGCGGTCGCCGAAGCGAAAGTGCTCAGCACCGAAGTCGCTCTGGCGGCCACCAATAAGCTCTTCGAACTCGGCGGCACCCGTTCAACACTCGAGGCTCACAATTTCGACCGACACTGGCGCAACGCCCGCACGCACACGCTGCACGATCCGGTGCGTTGGAAATACGCGATCGTTGGGAATCACGCCTTGAATGGCGTCAATCCCCCGCTTCACGCCTGGAGCTAACTCCGTATTGCCATGAGCCGTCCCACCACTTCGGACACGCAGCTCGTCGTCAGCAACGTCGAGGCGGTCTACCACCATTCCATCTCCGCACTGCGGGGCGTTAATTTCAGCCTCCGCCGAGGAGAAATCGTCGCATTGCTCGGTGCCAATGGCGCGGGGAAATCGACCACTCTGAAGGCGGTTTCCAATCTCCTGCCTGCGGACCGCGGGCGTATTTCCAGAGGCTCGATCCACTTCGAAGGGCGGGACATCGTCCGGACTCCCACTTCGACCTTGGTGAGACTCGGCCTCGTCCAAGTGCTCGAAGGCCGACATTGCTTCAAATCGTTGACCGTTGAGGAGAACCTCATTTCCGGCGGCCTCGGCCGTGGAGCGTCGCGCGCGGAAATTTCGGCCGATCTCGAAAAAGTCTACGGCCTCTTTCCTCGTCTCAAAGAGAAGCGACGAACGCCCGCCGGGCTGACTTCCGGAGGCGAGCAACAAATGACGGCGATCGGGCGCGCCCTGCTCTCCCGCCCTAAACTGCTGGTGCTCGACGAGCCTTCCATGGGCCTCGCTCCTCTCCTCGTCCGGGACATCTTCCGCACCTTGCAAGCACTCAACCAGGAAGAAGGGCTTTCGATCCTCGTCGCGGAACAAAACTCCAGCGTCGCGCTCCAGTTTGCCCATCACGTCGTCATCCTCGAGAACGGCGTCACCGTCTTGGAAGAAACTGCGGCGGAGCTGGGGCGACGTGGTGACCTCCAGTCTTATTACCTCGGTGCGCGCGGCCTGTCGCCGGTTGCCGCCGCTTAAATTGCTGCTCCAGCAACACCTTGGCAGCACGGGTGCATGCAGGCGAACAACCGCAGACACCAACCAAAATACGCAACTCATTGGAATTCAACGTAAACAATACTATGGCACAAAGTATGCTTTTGAGAGTATAGTTAGATCTCGAACGCGGAGTGCTGTTCACGCAGCATCACCGCCCTCGCCGACCGGACCACCGGAGCATGAGGAAAGATCTCCGCCGCACGCGGATTCACCGGCAGCCAATGCCACCCTCATCCACTCCACTTCCGATCATGAGTTACCAAGATTCCTCCGCCTTCGAAAACGAAGAGCCGATCAAATTCGCCTATTGGGTGCCCAACGTCAGCGGCGGCCTCGTCGTTAGCAAAATCGAGCAACGCACCAGTTGGGATATCGATTACAACCGCAAGCTCGCCAAATTGGCGGAAGACAATGGCTTCGATTACGCGCTGAGCCAGATCCGGTTCACCGCGGGCTACGGTGCCGAAAATCAACACGAACCCGTGATTTTCAGCCAAGCGCTTCTTGCCGTCACGGAGCGGTTGAAGCTCATCGTCGCCTTGCTGCCCGGTCCATGGAACCCAGCCGTCGCCGCCAAACAAATCGCGACGCTTGATCAAATCTACGGCGGTCGTGTCGCGGTGAACATCGTTAGCGGTTGGTTCCGGGGCGAGTTCCGGGCGATTGGCGAACCCTGGCTGGAGCACGACGAGCGCTACCGTCGCTCCGAAGAGTTCATTCGCTCGCTCAAAGGCATTTGGACCGAAGACCACTTCACCTATCGCGGCGACTTCTACCGTTTCGACCACTATACCCTGCGACCCAAACCGCTGTCCTGGCCACATCCCGAGATCTTCCAGGGCGGAAGTTCCCGGGCCGCGCGCGACATGGCCGCCAGGGTCAGCGACTGGTATTTCACCAACGGCAACACGCCCGAAGGGCATAAGGCTCAAATCGACGACATTCGCGCGAAAGCGGCGGCGAACGGCCATTCGGTGAAAATCGGGGTCAATGCCTTCATCATCGCCCGCGATACCGAAGAGGAAGCGCGCGCCGTGCTGCAAGAGATCATCGACAAGGCCGACCCCGAAGCGGTCCAGGGATTCGCCTCCGAAGTGAAAAACGCGGGCAAAGCTTCGCCTGAAGGAGAAGGCAACTGGGCGAAGTCCACCTTTGAAGACCTCGTTCAATACAACGACGGCTTTAAAACCAACCTCATCGGCACGCCGCGCCAAATCGCCGAACGCATCGTCCATCTGAAGTCCATCGGCGTCGACCTCATCCTGTCCGCCTTCCTCCACTTCCAGGAAGAGGTCGAATATTTCGGTAAACACGTTCTGCCGATCGTTCGCGAACTCGAACAGGAACGCCTCTTGGCCACCGCCTAATCGTCATGTCGAAAATTCTTCTTATCGCAGGCAGTCCGACCGCTCCGTCACGCTCGGCGCTTTTGTTGGATTACGCCGCGGAAGCGTTGCGTGGCCGCGGCTTGGAGGTGACGTCGATCAGCATCCGCGATTTCCCTGCGGAGGATCTCATCCAAGCGAAGTACGACAGCCCCGCTTTCGAAAGTTTCAAGCACGCCCTCGCGGAAGCGGCGGGCTTGGTCGTCGCGACGCCCATTTACAAAGCGTCCTACACCGGCAGCCTCAAGGCCTTGCTCGACATCCTCCCGCAAGGAGCGCTGCGTGGAAAAACGATCCTGCCACTCGCCACCGGCGGCTCGCCCGCTCATCTGCTCGCCATCGATTACGCCATCAAGCCGCTGCTCGCGGTGCTCGGCGCGTCCGATATCCAGCAGGGCGTTTACGTGGCCGACTCGCAATTCGAATACGCCGGGGCCGGTTTCACGTTGGAACCGGAACTCCAGCAGCGGTTCGACGAAAGCCTCAACCGTCTCGCCCTCACTGTTCACGCCCTCGACCGATGAAAATCCTGTGGTTCATACCCACCCACGGCGATGGCCGTTACCTGGCGACCGGTCACGGCGCTAGAGCGACCTCCCTGCATTATTTAAAACAGATCGCCCAGGCGGTCGATGAACTCGGATACTACGGTGCCCTGCTTCCGACCGGTCGTTCCTGCGATGACGCCTGGGTGGCCGCGTCCACTCTGATTCCGCTCACCACGCGGATGAAATTTCTCGTCGCCATCCGCCCAGGCCTCACCTCACCCACCCTTGCCGCCCGCATGGCCGCCAGTTTCGACCGACTTTCCGGCGGTCGACTGCTGATCAATGTGGTCACCGGCGGCGATCCGGTGGAACTCCGGGCCGATGGTCTGTTTCACGATCACGATACCCGCTACGATCTCACCGACGAGTTCCTCGCGATCTGGCGTCGGGTGATGGCGGGCGAAGAGGTCGACTTTGAGGGCGACCATCTCCACGTGGAAAAAGCGAAGGTGCTCTTTCCCGGCGTTCAGGCACCCTACCCCGATCTCTACTTCGGAGGATCATCCGAGGCGGGCCACAAGGTCGCTGCGAAGCACATCGACGCTTACCTTTCCTGGGGTGAACCTCCGGCGCAGGTCGCGGAAAAAATCGCCCACATCAAGAAGCTTGCCGCCGCCGAAGGCCGAAAACTTCGTTTTGGCATCCGCCTCCATGTCATCGTCCGGGAAACCGATGCGGAAGCATGGGACGCCGCGAACGATTTGATCCGTTATGTCACCGACGACGCCATTGAAGCCGCGCAGAAGGTTTTCCAACGCTTCGATTCCGCCGGGCAGGCGCGCATGAGTCGCCTGCATGAGGGGCGCCGCGACAACCTCGAAATCAGCCCGAATCTTTGGGCGGGTGTAGGTCTGGTCCGCGGAGGCGCGGGTACCGCGCTGGTCGGTTCCGCCGAAACGGTGGCGCGCCGGATCAAGGAATATCAAGCGATCGGAGTCGATGAGTTCATCTTCTCCGGCTACCCCCATCTTGAGGAAGCCTACCGCTTCGCCGAACTGGTTTTCCCTTTGTTGCCCATCGAACGCCCGGCCCTCGACGACCGCCCGCAATACCTGAGTCCCTTCGGCGAAATCGTGGCCAATCAAGAGCGTCCAGGCAGGCAGCCTGTAGCCGCCAGCGCGTCCTGAAGCCCTCAACGCATCGAACCATCATGTCCGTCACCCTTCCCACTCCCGGAACAAGCTATCGCGCGAATGTTCAGGAAATCGCCGAACAACTCGCCGGCATTTTCGCTCAAACTGCCGTGGAGCGCGATAAACTCGGAGGCACCGCCAAAGCCGAACGCGACCTCCTCCGGGAAAGCGGCCTGCTCAATCTCCTGATTCCGCAGGAAGACGGCGGCTTCGGCGAGGAATGGCCTGAAATTTTACGCCTGGTGCGTCTGTTCGCCCGCGTCGATAGCTCGATCGCCCACCTGTTCGGCTTTCAACATTTGATGCTGGCCACGATTCAGCTCTTCGGCAGCGAGGAACAACGGGAGAGTTACTTCCGCGAGACGGTCCGCCATTCTTGGTTCTGGGGGAACGCGCTCAATCCACTCGACACGAAAACGGTCGCGTCGAGGAGAGACGAACAGATTTTTCTCAATGGTCGAAAAGGCTTTTGCTCAGGGTCGGTCGATGCCGATGCGCTCATTATTTCGGCGACGGAACCGGGCAATCCACGCCTTTTGATTGCTGCCGTGCCGACCCCGCGCCAAGGCCTTATCGTGAGAGGCGACTGGGACAATATGGGCCAGCGCCAAACCGACAGCGGCACGGTCGATTTTTCTGACGTACCCATTTACGAGCACGAGCTTCTCCGCACGCCGGGTCCGCTCGGCAGCGTCCGCGCATCCCTTCGCCCCTGCATCGCCCAGCTCATCTTCGCCAACATCTTCCTCGGCATCGCCGAAGGAGCGTTTGCCGAAGCGCGCAACTACACCCTCGCGCAAACGCGACCTTGGTTGACCTCCGGAATCGAAACGTCAAGCCAGGATCCCTACATCCTTCGTCATTACGGCGCTCTCTTCGCCCAACTCCAGGGAACGCGCCTGCTCACCGACCGCGCGGCGGAAACGCTGCAACGCGCGTGGGAATCGGGAGACGCCATCACCGAAAATCATCGAGGCCGGGTCGCTCTCGACATCGCCACCGCCAAAGTCGCCACCACCAAAACCGGCTTGGATGTCGTCAACCGCGTTTTCGAAGTGATGGGTTCGCGCTCCACCACCGCCGCCGCCCGGCTCGATCGCTACTGGCGCAATCTCCGCACCCAGACGCTTCACGATCCGGTCGATTATAAGATCAAGGAACTTGGCGACTGGGCCCTCAACTCCCGCATTCCCAACCCAACTTTCTACTCATGAACACCGAGCTGTCCCGTACCTCGCGCGTCGAAAACGCCATCGCAGCCATTGCCCGTGGAGAAATCGTGGTGGTGGGGGATGATGTCGATCGCGAAAATGAAGGCGACCTGATCATCGCCGCAGAAAAAGTAACCCCGGAGAAACTCGCCTTCATCATCCGGCACACCAGCGGGCTCATCTGTGTCGCGGCAAGCGGCGAAATTCTGGACCGGCTCAATCTGCCCCAGATGGTCGCGCACAATTCCGAATCCCATCGTACGGCATTCACCGTTTCCGTGGATTGGAAACACGGCACGACCACTGGCATTTCCGCCGCCGACCGGAGCGCGACCATCCGGGCCATCGGAGATCCCGATTCTACGGCCGAGGGGTTCGTCCGCCCAGGCCACGTTTTCCCGCTGCGGAGTAAAGACGGCGGCGTCCTTGAGCGTCAGGGTCACACCGAGGCCGCCGCCGATCTTGCCCGCCTCGCCGGTTTGCAAACGGCGGGCGTTCTCTGCGAGCTGGTCAATGACGACGGCACGATGATGCGGGGCGAACAGCTGGGGAAATTCGCCCGCACACACGGGCTGCACCTGATCACTATCGCGGATCTTGTCGCTTGGCGGCGACGAAATGAACCCCTCGTCGATCTGACGGCGACCGCTCGCATGCCCACTCGTCACGGCGTTTTCACCGCCCATACGTTCCGCTCCCGGATCGATGGCACGGAACACGTCGCGCTCGTGAAAGGCGATCGCGCCCGCGCCGAAAACGTTCTCGTCCGGGTTCACTCTGAATGCCTTACCGGCGACATCCTCGGCTCCTTGCGTTGCGATTGCGGCGTCCAGCTTGAACTCGCCCTGCAAAAAATCGAACGCGAAGGCGCCGGCGTCATCGTCTACCTGCGCGGCCACGAGGGACGCGGCATCGGCATCACTCATAAGATGCGCGCCTATGCCCTTCAGGACGTCGGACGCGACACGGTGGAAGCCAACACCGACCAAGGTCTTCCCGTCGATTCCCGCAACTATGATATCGGCGCCCAGATTCTCACCCATCTCGGAGTGACCACGATTCGCCTGATGTCGAACAATCCCGCCAAATTTACCGAACTCGAAGGATACCGGATCAAGATCGTCGGCCGCGTTCCTCTCGTCACCCAGCCCAACCGTGAAAACCTTTCGTACCTCCGCACGAAGCAACAGAAACTTGGACACCTCCTGGAGTTACCCGTCCACGCCGCTTGACGCGGACGAGGAAGACGATGAACTCGAAGTGACTCCTCCTCAAAAACCTCTTCTGAAACTCTCCAACGTTGGCTCGCGAACTCCGGTCTCGCGAGCCAGCGTGCTTGTGTTCGAAGACCCGAAATCCAAGGCTTTGATGGAGCACATCAAACTGGTCGCTCCCAGCGACGCGAACACCCTCATCATCGGCGAAACCGGCACCGGAAAAGAAATTGTCGCGCGCCACGTCCACGATCTCAGCGCCCGGGCGAAAAAGCCCTTCGTGGCGGTCAATTGCGGCGCGTTCTCGGAGAACCTGATCGAGAGCGAGCTCTTCGGTCATGAACGCGGAGCGTTCACCGGCGCCACTTCGGCGAAAGCCGGGTGGTTCGAAACCGCCAGCGGCGGCACGCTCTTTCTCGACGAAATCGGTGAGCTTCCCCTTGCCCTTCAGGTGAAACTTCTGCGCGTCCTGCAGGAACGCCAGGTGGTGCGCCTCGGTTCCCGCAAACCGGTGGAAATCGATGTTCGCTTCATCGCCGCCACCAACGTACAGCTCGACGAAGCCGTCACCGCCGGCCGTTTCCGTGAAGATCTCTATTATCGGATCAAAGTCGCGTCCCTGGAGATCTCGCCGCTGCGGGAACGCCCGGGCGACATCCTTCCGCTGGCGAAGCACTTCCTTTCCACCTACGCGGCCCGCCTGGGGATCAAGAACCCCTCTTTTCAGGCGGCTGCCGAATCGGCCCTCGTCCACGGTCACTCCTGGCCCGGCAACATCCGCGAGTTGGAAAACGTCATCCATCATGCCCTCCTCGTCAGCCGTGGAGAATCGGTTCGCCCGGACGATTTAAACCTAGGCACGCTGCGTCACCGGCCAGTCGAGAGCCCCGGTAAGGCCATCGTTCCCTCCGGCGAAGCCTTATTGAAGGAGGCGTTGCATGTTCTCTTTGAAGAGAATCACCCGGATCTCTTTGAGATCATTCAGGATAACCTGATCCGCACCGCTTACGATTATTGCCACCGCAATCAGGTTCAAACCGCAAAGCTTCTTGGAATCAGCCGCAACATTGTCCGAGCTCGTCTCGCGCAGTGCGGTGAGCTTCATATTCCCGAGCGGAAAAAAGAGCACCGCGCAAAATGAATGAACGGGAACTTACCTTCTTCAATACCTATGCCTTCCTCACTAGAAGACCTGTTATCACTAATAACCCGTTCGATGCCACTGTCAGCTTTACGATCCACCTGGTGACGGCGCAACCGCACGGCCGTTCGGAGTAAGTCGTTGGAGCTCGGCGATCCCCGCGCTTTCAGTTCGCTCTCTTCAAAACACTCAATACAGCGCGAGGAGGCGGGGTCGTGCAACCCCACTCGTGCAGCATGCATTGAATGTTTCAGGCGCTGATTCGTCTAAGCTTTGATACCGTGTGAGAAGTGGAGTCACGGCTCCGGGGGGAACCGTCCGCCTCTACGCAGGGGTCACCTGGCCCTCCCACTCCCTGCGAGCTGGGAGGGCTTTTGGGTGAGAGGAGGATCTAACTTGCAGTTTGCAAACCATTTTGGCATAATGCCGGAGCATCCCGCCACATGACCACCTTTTCGGACATTCTTATCCGTTACGAGGCAGGCGATCTAACCCGCCCTTAAGCACTGGAGGAACTTGTGCGGTTCGGGATTTTCACTAGTAATGCAGAGGAAGCACTTGGCATCGCGGAGACAGAGTCCCATCGGTCTTATGAATTCATAGATCGATTGGACGTGTTGCCCCACTCACGCCCTTAAAGAGGATCGCGAATTGTTCAGACAGGACCTGCTGGCCCATCCCTCTCGTAGGTAGACGCAAAAAGAGAAAGCACGGAGGCCCTAACGCGCCCAGCTTAACGCAGCTCCTGTTGGAGGGAACGCTTAACACACCGGGCTTACTTCCAGCCCTATGAATACCGATGCTAAACTCGAAAACACACCTGGAGTCTTTTTGGAACACTTCGATGTGGCCCCCGGCCGCGTCTCTCATGAACAGGTTCTTAAAGCAGCACGTCAGGTAGCCGAGGAAAAGGGCTGGATGCTCACACCGGCGAATTGGCAGCGTTCGCGGCGGGGCAAGCCGCTTCAACGCGCCGCATAGATCGTCATCGTCGTCAAAATCCTGCGATGATGACGACGATCAGGGTGCCGTTGCAACGTCAACGGCATGGCGCTTGGCGTAACGCTTACAGATCACGACCGAACTCCGGGCGCTGGCGGCGATCCGGATGGCGGGGGAATCCGAGGCGCATACGCTCCTCCAACGGCGCTGGTGCACGAAGCGTGGCTGAAAATCTCGAAATCGGGGCCGCGAAGCTGGAACGACTGCGCGCATTTTTTCCGCGTCACAGTGATGGCGATGCGACGGATTCTCGTCGATCACGCCGGGCAAAAGGCGTGGATGAAGCGTCGGTGTCGACGAGCACCTCCGCAATCCAAGGATGCAAATTCACGGGGTGCAAGCAGTGGCGGCTTGCGAATCGGGCGAGTCGAATTCCATCCACCAACCTGAACCCCGCAAATGGCGAGTACCAGTGACGTTTCACAAATGTGGGTAACGGTCACGTTGTTGTGGGGGCGACCGAGCTTTTTAGAGCTTCACGAGGTCCTTCACCTCCAGGTTCACCACCGTTTCTTTCTGATTACGGATCACGCGCAGCTGCAGCTTGCCGTCGTTCACGGTTTGGAGCGCCTTGCGGAGTTCCTCGATGCCGCTCATGGGGTTGCGGTTCAGTTCCAGAATCAGGTCGCCTTTTTGCAGGCCCTGCGCCCCGCCGAGCCGCGAGTTGTTGTCGATGTCGTCGATCGCGAGTCCCTTCGTATCGAAAGAAACGCCGTAGGCGGACATTTCGCTGCCGGTGGCCGGATGGAGGCGCACGCCCATCCAGACGGTCGCCGCTGACATGACCTTGGCGTTGGCCGGAACCCGGGTGTCGATCCTCATCGACACTTTGGGCATTTCGGGCGTTTCGGCGATGGCTTTGAGCGCGGGCTTCTGGACGCCGAAACGATCCATCGGGAAGTTTTTGAAACCGATCTCGTTCGCGAGGTCGGTGTTTTTCACAGTGAAATCGCCCGAGACGGGATCGGCGAACTGCGGATCGCCGACGACCGAATTCATGTCGCTGCCGTTCTCCGCGAAGCGCAGGCGGTCGTGGTGATTGCTGGCGAAAAGATTGCGGTCGATTTCCCGCCCCCACTTGTCCTTGGGCATGCGGGAGGGACTGTAAGGCTTCATCACGATGTTGCCGGTGAAGACGTCGCCGCTTTCTGGATACCAGACGTGCGGGTGAAGCGTGTTGTTCACCAGGATGTTGTTGGTGACGACGCGCCGATAGCCCTCGCGGAGCTTGAGCCCGCCGTTGAGCATGAGGTTGTTGGTGATGACGTAGTTGGTGGAGGCGTCGTCGAGATCGATGTCCCAGCCGTGATCGCAGCGCCAGCGGCTATTGCGGATGGTGGTGGGCTCGATGGCGTCGAGGAACGGCAGGTTCGGCTCCTTGGCGACTTCGCGTGCGGTGATGCTGGTATCTGGCACCCAGAACCGGTCGCGGCCCCAAGAATTGAACGACCCGTGGTCGCCCGTCTCCTGCACGGTCCTGAAGACATCGCAGCCATCAATCACGTGTCCGCCCCAGGTTCCTTCGTTGATATTGATGCCCGAGCGGGAGGTCTCATAAATGGAGCAGTTTTTCACGGTGATGCGGCGCGACATGGAGATCTGCACCCCGGCGCCTTGTTTCTCCACGGTGCCAACCTCGTGGATCAGCGAGTCCTCCAGAACGCACTCCATCGGGTAGTTGTCGGTGATGGGGCCGGGAGTCCGGTCCACCTTGGAAACGTCGTGGGGGTGTTCGTAACGGAAGACGGGATTCCGCACGGCCTTGGGGTCGCCCACGAAGGCGACGCCGCTGGCCCCGCAGTCGAAAATGTGGAGGCCCGAAAGGCGGACGCGACGGTTGTAGTTATTGACGAAGACGGCGTTAGCGCCGGACTGGTCGATGAAGCAATTCAGCAGGGCGCAATCTTCCGCGCCGTTGAAGAGAACGGTTCCGCTTCGATGAATCGTCCAATCCGAGCGCAGCAGCGGCTCCTTGTTGTCCATGAACGTGCGCGCGGTGTGACGCAGGGTGAAGCCGTCGAACGCGACAAAGCGCACCGGTTTTTCCCGGGAACCCTGAAATTCGATCAAGGTGGGCAGGCGCACGCCTTCCACCTTCGCCTTCGCGAGATCGAGGCCGGCCGGCGGAAGGAAATAAAGGGTGTCCGTCTTGCGGTCGTGGAACCACTCGCCGGGAGCGTCCAGTTCCTCGAAAATGTTTTCCACCATGCGGAACTTGGGGTGCATGCGGGAGGGCCGATTGTTCTGCCATCCGCCTTCGTAGGTGACGTCTCCCGCGGCGTTCTTTCCGGTGATCCGATAATCGAACCCGCCCCAGAGGTCCGAGTGCATGATGTGGATGAATCCCCCGGTCGGATCCGCCCATCGCGCGGCCCGTTCACGGGAAATGGCGTCGGCCGCCGAACCACGGTAAGGCACGGCTTTTTGGGCCGGATCGTAATTCGGATAACGCGCCATCCGTTGCCGCACGCCATCGACGAAGAGCTGGTCGAGTTCGAGACCGGGCGGAGTCTTGGCCTGAAAGACGCCATTCTGATAGGGTATCCACCGCAACGTGAGCGGCATGCCGCCACTGAGGACCGCTTTGCCTTCGTGCGCGGCGCGGTAAATGACGGGGAAGCCGGGCGCGCCGGAATCCTCGCCGTGCAGCACCAGCGCCTTGTCGAAGTAGTAAACCCCGTCCTGCACCGTGATCGTGACGCGTTCCCGGCCGGCCTTGGCCCGAGCCAGCTTGCGGGCGGCTTCGAGCGATTTGACGGGAGCCGCCTGCGTGCCCGGTTGCTGATCGGAGCCGTTCGGCGAGACGTGGATTTCGAGCGCGGCGGCTGACGAAACCAAGGTGGCCGAGAGCAAGGCCATGACGGCGCTGAAAAGGCGTTTTTTGGTGGGGAGCGAGGTGTGGACAAGCATTGGAAGTGGTGATCAGGGGCGCGGGGCGAAGTGGCGATGAAACAGGACGGGGGGAACTAGATGAGTATTATGGTTGAGAGGCGCGGACAGATGTCGGGATGGTCGGCGCGGAGCCGGCGCCATTCGGACCCGAGGGGCGCGCCACGAGAACATCGGCACCACCCCGACGAGGGTCTGGGTGGTGCCGAGCTGTTCGACCTGGCGATGGGCGGCCGAGCAGGCCGGCTGGGGGATTTGAGGGAGACGGGCCGGAGGACACGCCGCATACGATCGCATAGACAATCTTGCCATCCTTGGAAGGGCTGTGCCGGCCATCTTCTACACATCACTCTATCCTGAAGCAGATCGCCGTGGCAAAAGGCATGGCCTGCGGGCAGGTGACGACGAGAGAGTCGGGCTCTTGTTTCCACCGGAGCGAGGCGCCTTTGTGTCCAAGGAGCGTCACCGCTTTCACCGGCTTGCCGAGCCGGTTGGCTACGGAGCCGAGCGAGGTGATTTTCAACTCGGTGCCTGGCGCGGGAACGGTCATGCAGAACGCGTAAAGGGCGCCGTCCTTGCCCACCGTGAAGCGGAAATCCCGGGTATCGAAACCGAACGTGGCCTGACTCTTGCCCAGCGGGCCGCCGGGCAATTGCCGGACTTTGCCGTCCGGACCTTCGCCGAGGACAACCCACGAACGGCTGCCGTAGATCGCCTCGCCGTTGATACGCATCCATTCGCCGACTTCCTTGAGCATGCGGGTGCTGGCTTCTTCGAGCGAGCCGTCGGGAAGCATCGGAACGGAGATGGCCACGCTCCCGTCCCTCGACACCGCCTCGAGGATGTTGCGGATCATCGATTTCGATTCGTAGGCGAGTCCCGGCCGGTAAAACCAATCGCCCACTTGGACCTCTCCGATCCACGCCTGGTCGGTCTTGATTCCGTCCGGCAGCCTGCTCTCGGTCGTATTTACCGTGCCGTTGGTCTTCCCGCGGAATTTGATGATGCTGAACGTGTCCACCTTGCCGCGTTTTTTCAGGGTGTGGTTGTAATAATCCGCGATGACGCGCTGGGTGGCGTCGCATTTGATGCCGGTGCCGGTGCGGTCGCCGCTGAACGGCTGGGAACCGGTGCCGTCCGTGTAAATGAAGTCGGGGTCGTAATTATGAACCACGTCCATCATGCGCAGCGCCCAGTTGGCCGCATACCACTTGGCATACTCGAGGTGGCGGGTGAAAACGCCCGCGGGTGGAGGGCTCCACGGGGAATAGGCGGCGCTGGTCACACCTTTGTATTCACGGAGATCAACGTGGTAGAGGAGGCGCGGGTCGAGACCTTCCCACCACTTGCCCTTGCCGTCGGCGAGGGTCAGGTGGCCGTCATAGGGGACGCCGGCTTTGGGGCCTTCCTTGTCGCTGCCGAAGGCGGTCTGCCACCACCACCAGGAATATTCGTGGTGGAAGGAAACTCCGTAGCGGATGCCCGCGGCTTTTGACGCTTTCGACCACTCGCCGAGCAAGTCGCGCTTGGGGCCCATGCGCGTGGAGTTCCACGGCTGGTAGCGGGAGTTCCAGAGGTCGAAGTTGTCGTGGTGCACGCCTTGGATGATCAGGAATCGCGCGCCGGCGTCCTTGTAAATCGAGACGAGTTTGGCAGGGTCGAGCTTGTTGGGATTCCAATCGCGGAGGACTTCCTTAAAACCGACCTCGGAGGGATGGCCGAAGTTCTTGAGATGATTTTTGTAGGAGGTGTTGCCCGGAATGTAGAGCTTCCGTGCATACCAGTCGCCGCTCTCGCCGGCGGCCTGCGGACCGAAGTGGATCCAGATGCCGAACTTGGCCTCGCGCAGCCAGTCAGGTGTGCCGGGGTAGTTTTTCTCGATGGATTCCCAAGTCGGCTGATACGGGCCGGGTTCGATGGGTAGCTCCAGCTTCACCTCCGGCGTTGTTCTGGAATCGCCCATTGGCACGCTGTCGGCCGGCAGTGGCGAGGGGATTGCCGGAATGGGCTTTGGAGGTGGCAATTCGTAGCCGAAAAGCGATGCGGTTGACGCAACTAACAGGGCAAAGGCCGTTGAATTTCTGAGCAAGGCAAGGGGGTGTCTGATCATCTGTAGGTTGATATTTATTTGTAGGATTCGTGCTCTCGGTTGGCGTTGTCGTTGGCCCGCCGGTGTATGAGAGGCGAAACCGCCTTGCGGCCTTGGCCCATTCACCGACGATGTCCGACCGCGACGGAGTCCCAGGGGCTGGTATATTTGCTGTTCTACATGTCTAGGGAGTTGTGGTGGTGGTCATCGCGAAGAAGTGTTGGCGCCGACGCGCTTGGAGAGGGCGACGAGTTTCTCGGGCTCCCATTTTTCGGCCTTCCACTCATGGGTCACGTCCTTGAAACCGAATTCGGAGGGGGGGCGCAAGTGCGTTTTGTAGTAACCGTTGCCCTCGACATACATCTTGCGGGCATACCAGTCGCCGGCCTCCGGCTGGCACTACGGTCCTCAATGGGCCAAGATGCCGAACTTGCGGTCGCGGAACCATTCGGGGACCTCGTATTGGGAGAGCGATTCCCCGGTGGGCTGGAACTTGCCTGGAGCGATTGGCTCGGCGGCGGTGGATATGATCGCCGAAAGTTTTAAATCGCTGGGAATCGGGCCGGGCGGCGAAGGCCGGCAAGCCGGCGGCGAGCAGGAGAGCAGGAGAGGAACGGTTGCGAGGAGGGGTCACATGAATACAGGTTTCAGAGAATGGCGGACGCGAGGCAGGACAGGCATTCCTGCCTGTCAGGCCGTTGACAAAGTCTTCAGTCGCCGAAATTCGGCGAATTTAGAGAAATTCGCCCACTGAATGTTAGAGAGTTACGGAAGCCATTTCGCCGAAAAATCGAGTAGAAATGAAAACCGATGGGTTTGTCAGCAGCCTGGACAGGCATTCCTGCCCGTCTGAGGATGCGCAGGAGGTCTCGAGAAGAGAAGCGCCGATTCCCGGGAAAACCCGCCAATTGTTTTCCCCGACATGCGTCGCCCGGGCGTCCCGGAATCAAGGGAGGGCGCGCGCCCTCACCAGCGTTGCCTTCGGCTAATCCGCGGGTGAAAAAATCGACCAATACCAAGTTCAACAAAACCCAGATCCTCGACCACATTTCCGCGAGCACCGGCGTGAGCAAAAAGCAAGTCTCCGCCGTGCTCGATAGTCTGGCCGAAGTGATTCAATTACACGTCAACAAGAAGTCCGTTGGGGAATTCGTTCTTCCCGGGCTTCTCAAGATCAGCGCGGTAAAGAAGCCAGCGGTCAAGGCACGCAAGGGAATCAGCCCGTTCACCAAAGAGGAGGTCATGTTCAAGGCCCGCCCGGCGACGACCGTCATTAAAGTGCGCCCTCTCAAGAAGCTCAAAGAGATGGCCCTTTAAGGATCCGATGGCTTGTTAAGCAGTCCCGGCGTGACATTCGGAGACTGCACAACAATCTCCGCGTTACCTACTCGGACCACTCAAGCGACTTCCTTAATTTGGGAAACCACTGAGCCGTTCGGTCCAATCGACCAGAAATCGATGGCTTCCTTCACCGAGTACCGGCCCACGTAGTGGCGCCGTAGAAGCTCGGGCCCGTTGCTGTGACCGAAACTGAACAGAAGATTCTCCAGAGTCGCACCATTGGCGATTGCGGCACTGGCGTGGGTGTGGCGCAAAACGTTCTGAAGCCAAGGCCCACGAGTCGCAGTTGGGGGGGAGCCTTCAATATCCGAGCCGCGACATCCCACCCGGCGAGACGGCGCACAGCTTTATCCACTTCGACCCAGTTCATGCAGGGTTCAAATGGATAAACGTCCAACCACGCCCGCAACGTGGAGTTCATCGGCACGTGACGGCGGAGCCCTTTTTGGGAAAGGTTCGCCGGGATCTCAATGCCCTCATCATTGAAATGAACCGCATCCAGACGCTGGATTTCTTCAGCGCGGACGCCGGCAAACAACGCGACGGCATAGATGCAAACCGCTTGAGGAAAATGTCGTTCGGCGGTTTGCAACAATGCCGAAGCTTCTTGCGGAGTCAGGACGTGGATTTCGCCCCGCTGGGGTTTCCGGGGGTTGCCCACCGCTTCAAAGACCGAGACCTCACACCAGCCCCGAGGAGCCTTCGCGCACCAGCGCCAAACGCTCGGGCATTGCGACGATGCATCGCATAGGACGTTCCACCTTGGGTTCGGAGCGCCGCCTCCAAATCTTCCGCGGTCACCGAGCTGAGCATCCTGTCGGCAAGGACGGCGTCCAAGCGCTTCATGGTATAGCGGTAGCTGTTGATGGTAGCATCGCTAAGCTCTCCCTCCGCCGTCGCCATCCAAAGCGTCGACGCTTCGCTGCTTCAACTAGAGACTTACCCCATGGGGCGAGAATTCGCTCCGCTTCAACTGCTTGCTCAGCCAACGTCGGCGAAATTGTCCGCGCCTGTTCTCCGAAGGCGTCTCACCGGCGGGCTTTTTCGTTTTTCTCACCCTTGTGCAGCACGGCGAAAAACGCAGGTTTCGGTTTTAGCTCACGATCGATCAGCAGCGGATGATTGGTTCGCCCGCGGATCGGAAAATAGTTGAGCCAGCTCTGGCCGTCGTCGAGTCCCCAGAAGGTCACGCGATTGATCTGCTCGCGGTGCCGGAGAAACACGGCGAAGAGTTCGGCGTAGCGCTGCGCCAGTTTCTCCTGCATTTCCGCGGGCAAACCGTTGGCGTAGGGATCGAGCGACGGATCGGCTTGTTCGCGACGGGAAATATCCGCGTTCCCCATATTGCCGCGCGAGGGCAACACATCGACATCGAACTCAGTGATCATCACCTTCAGTCCGAGCGCCGCGAAGTCCTGAATCGTCTGTTCGATCACCGCCGCGGGCGGATGATTCAGGTGATAGTGCCCTTGCAAACCGACTCCATCGATTGGAACGCCCCGCTGGATCATCCCCCGGAGCATCGCTAAAGCCCGCAACCGCTTCTGTTCGTTCTCGAGGCCGTAATCGTTGTAATAAAGCTCGGCTTTGGGATCCGCCTCCCGGGCAAAACGAAACGCGTGGTCGAGAAAATCATCGCCAATGATTCGCCGCCACGGCGAGTCACGTAGAATGTCCGGGCCACCGTCGGCGACCGCTTCGTTGACCACGTCCCATCCCTTGATTCGTCCGCGATAACGCCCCGCCACCGTGTGAATATGCTCCCGCATCCGATTGAGCAGCACTTCGCGCGAAGCGGGCTGACTATCGTCGCCTTTGAAAACCCACTCCGGAGTTTGGCTGTGCCACACGAGCGTATGACCGATCACCGCCATGCGATGCTTTTGACCGAAGTCCACGTAGGCATCCGCGGCGACAAACTCGTAGCGCTCGGGCGCGGGGTGCACCGCTTGCCATTTCATGTCGTTCTCCGCGGTGAGAGAGGTGAACTGACGGGAAACGATTTCCGCCGCGCGTGGATTCGCGCCATTGACCATCGGCCTATTGAGCGCCACGCCGATGAGGAAATCGTCAGCATACACTTTTCCCAGGGAGGAGCTCTTCGGGACATCATCGCAATGAGCGGCGGAAACCGCGACCGCGAGGAAACCCAAGATCCAAAACGAGAGCATGCGAGATTTGATCATCCGTCGTGAGAAACTGCCGGAGCTTACGCGGTTTTGCCACGATGGATTTCAACGCACTCAAAACGAACTCACGCGGCGATCGAGATTCAACTCGGGTCCAAGAGGAACGATCCCGGTTGGATTGATTTCCCGGTGCGTGAGGTAGTAATGCCGTTTGATGTGATCGAAGTTCACCGTCTCCGCGATCCCTCGCTGCTGGTAAAGATCGCGCAAATAGCGGTCTAAATGACGGTAGTCGACGATCCTCCGCACGTTGCATTTGAAGTGAACGAAATACACCGCGTCGAAACGCACCAACGTACAAAACAAACGCCAATCCGCTTCCACGATGCGATCGCCGAATAGATACCTACGATCCGCCAGACGCGCTTCCAATTCATCCAGCGCGGAAAAAAGTTCGCGGCACGCTTTCTCATACACTTCCTGACTCGTCGCGAATCCGGCTTTATAGACGCCGTTATTCACCTTCTCGTAAATGAACTCCGCCAGCTTCGTGTGTTCGTCCTCGATCTCATCGGGAAACAAATCGACGCCCGGAGTTCCGAAAGCAGCGAAGGCATCGTTGAACATCCGGCAAAGATCGTCTTCGGAGTTGTTGATGATCCGGTGCGTTTGTTTGTCCCAAAGCACCGGCACGGTCACTCGTCCGTCGAAGTCTGGGTCGGTCGCGCGGTACGCTTCGCTGAGAAATCGAAAGCCATTCACGGGATCATGGCTATGGCCCGGACCGTCACGAAATGCCCAGCCTCGTTCGTCGCGAACCGGATCGACCACGGTCATGCCGATCGTCTCTTCCAGCCCCCTCCACATACGCACGATCGCCGTGCGGCTCGCCCACGGACAGGCCAAGGAAATATACAGGTGGTAACGTCCCGGAACCGCGGGATAAGGCGTCGAGCCGTCTTTCGAAATCCAATCGCGGAACGCGTCGTCCTGTCGCTGAAATTCGCCCGAGTCGGATTGTTCGCTGGGAAATTGGGACTTCACCTTCCGATATCGCCCTCCTTTCGCCCGCCGTCCAATGGCTTCTGAAGTTCTCGGCGCGCGGGCAAATCCTGCCTTCGTCGGCTATATTGCCCCAACCTTCAAATCCGATGACCCTGTTGCAAATCGCAGGCGGCCGGACATGGCCAAACTTTCTCCCCTTGCTGGGATACAAACCGTCGAAGGTTATTTTTCTCACTGGCGCCGATCCTGAGGCAAAATTCGCCGACAGCATCGCGCACCTACGCACCGCGTCCCATCGCGCGGGGCACGATGTCGGATTCGTTCAAATCTCCACTCCAACGGTGCAGCCCAGCTTAATCGAGTGCCGCGAAACGCTCGACAAGCTAGCGTCCCACGAAATTGCGCTGATCAATCTCACTGGCGGCAGCAAAGCCATGACGCTCGCCGCATGGCAATTTGCCAAAGCCCACGGCATTCCGACGTTCCACCTCGACCCTCGCCGAACGACTCGCCCCTTCGAAGATTTCGGCACCGCTCCCCACGCCTTACCCTTCCCCGACCTATCGGCCATCGCACATTGCCTGAACGTCGGCATCGCGCTCGAAGCCCAGGGATTTCCCGTGCCCGAATCCTTCAAGCAACCCATTCCCGAGCATCTCCGCTTCAGCGTCGAAGCGGCGAACCTACGGAGCGACAAAGCAGCCGATCATGAAATCGGTGCCGAAATGGCCGAGCTACGCAAAGCGCTCACCGCTGAGGACGGCAGTAAATTTCTCCGCAAAGGAAAACTCCGCCCCGCCCTGCAACATCCCATCGTCGCGGAGCCGGGCACCGCTTGGCATCGCTATCTCGAGGCGGCGACGCGACAAGGCATCCTCCGCCAACTCGATTCGGGAAATGAATACCTACTCGTGACGCTCGACCCGCAGATGGCGAACTCCGACGATCTGCATTCTCAAGCGGAAACGAACTTCAAATTGCTCGAAGGCATCTGGTTCGAACTCGCGCTATTGGAGCGATTGCAAACCTCCGCTCGCTTCAGCGACATCCGCTGGAGTGTCGAAGCCGATCAATCCACCGATCCTGCCGCGAGTTCCAAAGGCGAGACCGACCTCATCGCCTTTAATCCGGAAACCTTCAACCTCCACTTCCTTTCCTGCAAAACCGGCGGCCCGCACGCGACCGCTCTCGAACACATCCAATGCTTACGCCGACGCGCGACCAAAGAAGGCGGTGAATCTGCTCAAGCAGAGCTGTGGATCTTCCGCCCCCGTTCCGACGATCATCGACGCGATCTCGAAAACCACTGCCGCGAGCAAGGCGTGGCGTTTCACGTTTTCACGGAAGAGTTTTGAACAGGCGAAACCTCAAGGCTTCACCGCCCACTCCGCGTCGTCGGTGATCGTTTCACCTGCTCGGGTCGCGGCGAGTTCGATGCGATTCGAGCCGCTTTGAAGAGTCACCTCAGGCCAGCGAACAATCTTCAGGTCGTCAGGCGACTTCTCCCCAAGCGATTTACCGTTCATCTTCAGTTCCACTTCGTCACAATTCGAATAGGCTTTCACCACCGTGACGTTCTCCTGACGCTCGATGGCGTATTTACCGGTGAGGCGAACCACCGGCTCGTCACTCCAGTTAGCCTTGTAAAAATAAAACGTATCTTTCCGGATCTTGCGGTCGGCAGTGACCAGTCCCTTGTCGTTTTGACCGGGCACGCCCCCCCTCGTTGCGTTTGTCGCTCGCAAAATCGAACATCACCCAGATGAACGCGCCCCCTCCAAGCGGGTGAAACATCGAGCGGCCGTGCATACCACGCCGGACCACGGTAATACCCTTCCGGCTGATCGGGATCCGCCGCGAGACCGTTGGCGCCATCGACGACGTTCCAGGTATAAGGAATCGAGACGCTCTCCCACGTTTCGGTTTTTGCAGCCAGCCCCGCGTCCTTTCGGATGAATTTCCAATCGCCCTCCAGCAACCGATCTTCCCGCTGGGCGAACGAAGGCGCGAGGCTACCGAGCAGGCAGGCGATCGCGCGAATCATCAGCGAGGAAAAGCACTTGGAGCGAATGAACCGGATCATGGTTGGAAGCGGGACATACGGGCCTCACGGCGATTTATTGCGCGCCAATTTCCCAGTTCCCCGGCGAAAGCAGGAAGACCTCTCTGCCGTTCTCGACGCGAATCGAGCGCGATTTCCCGGAGCCCGTCACTTTCGCGCCCTTCGGTGAAACGCATGAAACTCCGCCACGGTTCCTTTCGGCACGGTGACCAACGCATTCCATTGCTCGCCTTCGCGCAACAGCTTCACGACGACACTTCCGGCGGGCGTTGGCAGCTTGAATTTCGCTTCGGTGAGTGACCCCGGTTGGGGTTTGCGCACAAGTGGCGAGAAACAAAAAGCCCGCGGGAATGACCCACGGGCTTTTGAGATGGAAATGGATGAGTCCGTTTAGCGATGACGACCGGTCCGGTTGAACGTCGAGTTCGCCGCCGGATGCTCGCCTTCCTTCTTCGGTTGGTCCGGCTGGTGGTAATCGCTCGCCTTTTCGCCCACTGGGACAATGCAATCCGGCGGCGGGATGGTCCCCTCCGCGAACTTGCGCAGTGGTTCTGAAACTTTGTAGCGCGCGTCGTTATTCGCCTGCACGCCATCGAGCTCGCAATCGTTGCCGACGATGGTCGGCTGGATGAAGATGAGCAGCTCCGAGCGATCTTTGCTCTTGGAGGTCGTCGAGAAGAGGTTTCCAAGCACCGGAATCTGGCTCAAGACCGGAATGCCGGTTTTGGAATTCCTTTCCGAAGTGGTGATCAAGCCACCGAGCATGATGGTCGAGTTGTTCGGCACGGTGACGGTGGTGGTCAGCTCGCGCGTGCCGATGGTAGGCACGAGACCCACTCCTTCCACGCTTTGCTCGCCGACAATGTCGTCATTGAGCAATGCGATCTGAAGCGTGACTTCATGTTCGGAGTTCACCAATGGAACGACTTCCAATTTCAACACCACGTCGCGGTATTCGATGTTGGTGGAGATGCCGGTGGAAGCGCCGCCCTGATAGCTATTGGTGGGAACCGCGATCCGTTGACCGGACGAAATGACGCCCTTTTGGTTATTGGCGACGTAAATGCTCGGCCGGGAAAGGATGTTGAACTTACCGGTGGCTTTGAGGGCGTTCAGGTAGACGTTGAGGTTATTCCCGATCGTGCCGTAGAGGCTGATCCCCGCAGTCGCAGGAAAGACACCGGTGGCGGTGGAGCCAGTGCCACTGATGACCGAGGGATGAATCAAACTCCTAGGATCGATCAAGTTTGCCAGAGGCGTACCGATCGACGATCCTGCGAAATTACCATTCTTGCCGGGAACCGTGACGATCTTGTCGTCAGACGGGTCAGTAAGATTGGTCCCATAATCGATGAACGACGTTCCTGCATTAAACGTCTTCAACCACTGCACGCCGTAATCAAGCCCGTCAGTCAGGCTCAATTGTCCGAACACCGACGAGATCATCACCTGCTGGGCTTTCACGTCGAGTTGTTCGAGAAGCTTCTCGATGATCTCGACACTGGCCGGCGGGCCTTGAACGACGATGGAGTTCGTAATGTTGTCGGCGACCAACAACGTGCGGCCCACGACGATCGAAGTCGGATCGGTGGAAGCTTCTGGAGCCGACAACGCGTCGCCACGGGTCGAGCCCCCGCCGGAACCGCCGCCCGATCCTCCCAAGCCGCCGCTGCCGCCACCAAAGGAATTTCCTCCCGCGCTCGCGCTGGTATTGCTCCGCGAGCCAGTGCCGCCTGCACGGCCTGTGCCGGAGTTACGGGAACCTCCGCCGCCGAAATTGGCACCCGTCGAACCCGCGCCGCCCGCAGCACCTCCGCCTTGGGTCGAACCGCTGAACGCACGGGTGAGCGCGTCTTCGGCGACGTTCAGGAACGAAGCAACCGGCAGGAAACGGAGCTTGCGACGGAGGTAATTGCGATTGTCGCTCGGGGTATCGAACTCCCGCACAAGACCTTCGACGAAAACCAGATCGACCGGCCGACCCATGGCGAAAATCCGGTTGGTGCGGGCGTCGGGCACGATTTGCACCGGCGTTTCTTCGCCAGCGCTACCGCCCGATTGCGCGGTCTGCACCGTCGTGGCGGTCGTGACAGGCTGCCCCGGCGCGACCGGCGGCTGTGATTGCACGGTCGTGCGCTGGAGGCTCGCGGAGCGCTGCGATTGCTGCTGCGTGCCGAGCATTTCATTGAGCGTTTGCGCCAGCTCGGTGACATCGGCGTACTGGACCTTGATGAACCGCGTGCCGACATCGGACGAAGGTTTGTCGATCTGCTCCTTCAATTCGATGAGCTTGCGGATCAGCGACGTGTTTTCGGTGATGACCAACGCCGCCGCATTCGGCACCGCGGCGATCGAGCCGTAGGCACCGAATTGACCGACGATTTGATTGAAGACTTGCTGAGCCTGCTCGGGCTTCAAATAACGCAAGGTCATCACGTAGTGGATGACTTCATCGCCTTCCGGCAGGCCGGTGGTTTGGTCGTAAACCGAAAGGCCCGCTCCCTTCGGATTGGTTCCGCCGCTGGCGACGAGGAGTTTGTCGATTTCACCATCCGGCACGAAGACGAAGTTTTCGATCAACGCCGCTTTCTTGAGCAATTGCGCGACCTCCGCATAGGTCAACGAATCTGTCGGGCTGGCTTCCTGCACGAAGGCGAACTCCGTCTGCGCCGCGGCGGCAGAAACGATGACCCGTCGGCCGGTGTATTTCTTATAAAGCGCCGCCAGTTCGTTGCCGTTGAGTTTCGGTTGAACGATCGGCTCGGTGATCTTGCGGTCGGCCAGAGGGACATCCTCCGCATTCGCCGGAGCGGCCGGGGCGTTCATCTGACCGCGGGGAGCGGGACGAACCGGAGCTTGGGGAGCGGGAATGACCGGCGCGGGTTGCACCGGAACGGCCGCAGGCTCGGGCATCGGCACCGGCGGTTCGGGTTCTGCGACTTCCCCTTGGGCGAAAACTCGGACGCACGCCACGGAGGCGGCGAACGCGAAGGGAAGGATGCGGCGACGGATCGGATGCATGGGCGAAAAGAAGGAACGCGGTGGACGAAAAGGATGAGAGCGGTTCAGCGAGTCGGCGGAATCACGCGCGGACGAGGAGGACGGGCACCGGAGCCCTGCGTCGCGCCCTGGCCGTTTGGGTTAGGACGGCCTCCGGCCTGCTGCTGCGGAGGAGCGATCGGCTGAGGTTGACCTGGTGGCTGGCCCGCGGGCGTGCCGGTTTGCCCGGCGATCGGAGGTTTCCCTCCGGTGGGTGCGGTTTTGAGAGTCAACAATTTCTCGTCGAAACTGAGGAGTTTGCTTTTGCTTCCAGCTCCCACGAGAACGCTGGTGCTCAACGGGCCGGTATCGCCTGGACGCACTTCCAGCACCCGGAAGTCCGAAGTCTGGCCGGGCTGGATGATGACTTTTTCGTCGGGCTTCTTGCGGTTGAGCAGAATGACGAAATACCCGCCATCGACCGGAGAAACCCCACCGAGCGCGTAATCATCGAGCGGAGTGGTTTCCACGATTTGCTCGGGCGGCGGCTTGCGGGTGAAGGGCGATTCGCTCCACAGCTGGATGTAGCGGGTGAGCGCGGCTTTCTGCGGCACGTCGGCGGATGAGACGGCGATCAAAGCCAGCGGGAAAAAGAAAAGCGCTTTCATGGGCTTCAGGCGTTGGGCACGTACCATTGCTCCACGATCACGGTGGCGTCGATTTTGGTGTCGTCTTCGCGGTTGGGCGAGAGGCGGAGGAAGGTGACGGCGCGGAATTCCGGCGGCGTTTGCAAGCGATCGAGCCAACTGTAGAGCGACTGCTCGCTGCCGCTGACCGGGATCTCGTATTTCACCCGGTGATAATGGGGCCCGGTTTTATCGGTCGGGAGATATTTGCCCGGCTTCAGAGTGAGCCCCCGGCTGCGGGCTTCACGTTCCACCAGTCCTTGGAGAGCGCTTTGCACGTCCTGTTCCGCAGAAGGCTCCGGTTCGTGTTCCGCGAGCCAATCCATTTCGCCCGCCACCTCGTCGCGTTTGGTACTGATCATTTTCGCCTGCTCCAATTGGCGAGCCGCGTTTTCGCGATCGCGTCGCACGGTGTCCCGCTGTTCGGCGAGCAACCGGTAGCCGAAGACATTCAGCAGAATGAAGCCGGCGGCGGCGAAGAAGATCAGGAGGCGTTTTTCGCGACTGGACATCGGAGATTGGGCGGAAACGGGCGGATTGGCAGCGGAGAGAAAACCGTCTGTAGGAAAATTTGTCGCAGACGGGGATAAAAATCAGTGGGCGGCAACGCCCGGCGCGGTTCCGGTGTAGATGAATTCCGCCCCCTTGTTGGTCTGGTTCGGCGGCGGAACTTCCCAGGTATAGCCCGCCAAGAGATCGCTTTTCGTCAGCGCGAGGCTGTAGGCCAACGCCGGACCCGGTTCGTTGGCGCTGCCGATCAATTTGATCAGGCCGTCACTGCTGACTTCCGCGGTTTTCAAGCGAACGCCCTGGTTTTTGGGAATCGCGCGGGCGGCGCGGTAAAGCATTTCGACCGGCGATTTCGAATTGTCGACGACTGGACCAAGTTCGTCCCACTTGGCGACGTGGACGGCATAGGCCTCGCCCTCCGGGGCGACTTTTTTGGCCTGCTCGCGGAGCCGCGTCGCTTCGCGAGCGTCTTTCCAAACGGTGAAGCCGAACCATCCTGCAGCGCCCAAATAGATCACTGCCAAGGCCGCGACGCCCAGCACGACCTGCTGTTTCTGGCGAGCCGCATGCCGGGCGGCACGGACATCCGCCGGTAAAAGCTTGCTGCGCGGATCGGGCAAAACCGGAGCCGGACGAGGATGAACCTCCACCGGAACCCCAAGGGAAATGAGCGCGGAGGGCGAAGGATTCCCGGAGGCGTATAGCGTCACGCGCGCGGGCTGGACCGCCACGCCTTGGAGCGAAAGCTGGACGAGAGCGAGGCGGATCTCCCTTACCAACGCCGCATCGGGCTCGGGTGAACCGATGGAAGTGGCTTGGCAGTAGGCGAGCTTGCCCGCTTTCGAGAAGGCGAAAACCCAGCGGTCGAACTCCTTCCAAACGACCAACGAATCGCCGTGAAAAGAAATGGCGCGGGCGGAAAGATCGAATTCCTTGGGGCCACGGACCGGCATTTCGCCTTCCGCTGGAGTCCGCAAAACGACCGACAGCAAGGTCGTGCCTTCGTCGTCGCGCAGCACTTCGAACGTATCCGCAAGCTGCCCGGCCATCGGATCCGGACGCAATCCCAGCCGTTCGGCGTGCATCGCAGCGAGATCGCCGAACAACGTTTCGTCGTGGCTCGTCACGCGCAACGGCACGGCCGTGAAGGATTTCACCGGGAACAACAGCGTGAGATCACCGGCTGGAATTCCGGTCACGTCCCCCGCACGCGATGTCTCGCCCGCCGAATGGTGGGTAAACCCCGCCGCCGGAGTGCCGGTCCAGATTTCCCAGCCGGACTCGCCCGGCATCAAAAGCACGTTTTCGGACTGTTTGCTCACGGAATGACTTCTTCGGATCGTTCTAGAACGGCCGGACGGCCGCTACGGTTGCGCAAAATCATGGAAATCTTTCGTTTCGCGCCTTCGGCTTGGCCGACGCTTTCGATGCGGACGGTGGAATCGTTGACGGTAATCCGCTGGCCGATATCTGGTCGGATACTCGTATTCACACCTAGCAAGGCAAGCACGCTTGCAGCGTCCTGAAACGGCACGTCGTCCTCGGTGTCGCGAATCCCATCCGGCCCCCTCACCTTTTCCACCACTTGGTCCGCCACGTCGACCGACACTTCGGCCGCCGCGGCGATCAACTCGGCCGACGCTTCATTGGCGTCCAAAGCCCCGTTGCTCCAAACGGTAAACCAGTTGCGCCAGTCGGGTTTCGCGGCTTCCACTAGATCCATGCCGCGAACGAGACGGGCTTCGTCGAGGCTATAAAAGGGACGGTTGAAAGGCTGGTTGATACGCCCCTCGCCTTCGTACCAGCTTTTCTCCGCGCCATTGAGCGAAGCCTCGTCGTCGCCATCCACCCAGTCCGCCAAGGCGTCGGTGACGTCCTGGGCCTCGTCCAGGTTCAAGCCCCAATCGATAAAGATCGACCGCACCAACGCTTTATCGTCCCGCAGCAGGAGGGCGTTGAGATTGAATCGTCCGCCTTCGGAAATGATTTTCGCGTCGTACCCCTCGCCGTCTTCATTGCGCCGATGCAGTAGCGGGTCCGTTTTTTTGACGCTCGAATTGGCCGCAACGGCGATGCCCATTTCGGCGAATTGTTTCGCGCGGAAACCGTGGATTTTCGCTCCGGCAATATCCATGTCGAAGGACACCACGCGAAGCGCGGCGATGCAGGCCATGGAAAGAATCGCGATTAGCCAGATCACCGCAACCAAAGCGGTGCCACGCGAAGCCGGGTAGCTGAAACCACACCCTTTCATTCGGGATCCGGATTAGGTTGCGGGTTTTGCCCTTGCCCTTGCTGGAGCTGACGCATGAACGCCTCGGGATTTTGTTTCGGCACGAGCCAAAACACGTGGCGTAATTCCTCACCGTCCCTGCCGAAAGCGACCTTCAATTCGAGCTGCAACGGCAAACGCCCCTGGATGTCCCAGTCGTATTGCCACTCCATCGTGCGGCCATCAAGCACGCGCCATTCGAAATAACGGACGTCTTTTAACAGCGTGATTTCCGCAAAAGGCTTCTGATCCGCCATGGATGTTTTCGTGGCGGTGTTGGAATCGGGCAGGATCTCGTTTTCGTAATAGCGCAGGACGATATCGAGGTAGTTGTCGCGCTTGCGAACGGTCGTGAGCTGGATCGCTTTCGCCACGCGGCTTCCCCCGCTCCACGTGAAATTGAGGGGAACGTTCTGTAGCGTCAGATCGGACACGATCGGATTGCCGTCGGTGTATTTCAGATCGAAGCGGGTGTTGCCCGGCATCGCGGCGAACCGCTGCCCTAGGAAATCGAAGAACGCCTGGTGCAGCATTTCCTCGTTTTGGGTTTCCACGACCTTATTGCCGAGAGCCAGCGAACTACGTGAAATCCCAAACACCATGCCCACTAGCATCGCGAGCAGGGCGATGGCTAAAACCAGCTCCAGCAATGTGAAGCCGCCGCGACGGGAAATGGAACTGCGACCTCTCACGGTTGGTAAAGTCGCGCGTAACGCCACGTTTCCGCAGCGCGTTCCTTCCATTCGTTGTTATGGAACCAGCGCGCGGTGACCGTGACCCGGTAAAGCTCCTGCAAAACCTGACCGTCTTGGTTTTCCAGATCCTGTATGAGTTCGATCTTGGTAATGATTTCGATGCCGGTGTTACCGACTGGCGTGGTGGTCGTCCCCTCCTGCAGGGTGGGAATCGATAGATTCTCGTCCAGAGCGCTTTCCAGAATCCGGGTGATTCGCAGTTCGTTCTGCGCGAGATCCGCCGCTGACGCCATTCGGTGAATGGCCACGGAAAAGGCGGTTGCCGCGACGCCGAAAATCGCGATCGCCAGCACGACTTCCAGCATGAGGAAGCCTGAGCGAAAACGAGAGCGTCGCCGGGTTTTCATTTAAATTGAGTGGAAAGGTCGCTCACGGAAGCGGTCAACGGGTGATACGTCTGCTCCACCCAACTATCGCCAAGCGTGAGGCGCACTCCAAGCGGTTCGCAAAGACCTTCGGGATCGAAACGCCAAACCTGTGGCTGACGCTCGTTCATCGGCAGCCATGCATCGCTGGCCCAGTGACGGATAAAAACGCCAAAATCTTCATCGAATAAAATTTCAGCGTAAACCGGAGCGGCAACCGTCGATGGTTCGCTTTCCGGCTCCGTGGCACGAGTCCCTCCGACAGGTCTCCCGGAAGGCATCTCAGATTCCGAGCCAACGGCTTCTGCGAAGGGCAATAGCCGGACTTTTCCGGGGACGAACTGGAGTGCGTAAGGTTTTTGCTGAAGCTGAGCGATCGTGCGCGCACGTTTCGCGAACACTTCAATGTCGGACGATTTACGCTCCAGTTGACGCTTGCTAGAGGAAAATACCACCAAGCCCATTGCTGATCCGATCAATACGGCGGCAACCGCGAGCACGATGACGATCTCCAGTAGCGTGAATCCGCGGCGATCAGTCGTCTTGGCTACTAAGATCATCCTGCGTCCCTTCCTGGCCGTCTGGACCTTTGCTGGTGATTTCTGGCTCAGACGTATTTTTGCGCCCCGGGAAGCGGTAACCGTAAGAATTCTTCCACGGATCCTCAGGGAGAGATTTCATGATCGCTTCCCAGCGTTTCGGCACAGGCGCTGACGTCGGACGTGTGGTAAGTGCATCCAAGCCTTGTTGAGTGGTTGGGTAATTACCGGTCATGATCTTGTAAGCCATCAGGTTGCTATCGATGGCTTTAAAATCGCCTTCAACGCGGCTGAACTTGGACGAACTAAGAATCCCTTTGCTCGCGTAAATGGCCCCCCCAAGGATCATCGCGATGATTCCGAGCACGATGACCATTTCGAGCAAGGTGAAGCCGGACTTGAGGTGAAAGCGGGTTGGACGGGTCGTTTTCATGAAGGAAATGCGGGCGATCGGTCGGACGACACCCATACATGGCATAAAAACACCATGCGACGGAAAAGTTGCCGGTAAAAAGTGCGGAATTCAGCCGCAAAAAGGCGCAAGAGAACTCAAAAGCGCCCAAGACCCGGATTTCATCAGCAACCAAAATCTCCCCCTATTTGCGTCCTCTTGCGCCTTTTTGCGGCTAAAAATCTTTTCCCTGCTCTCGATTCCGAAACCGGGAAATCCTTGCCAGCGGCCCCCGATTTTTCCACCCCTAGGCCGTCCATGAACAAGGTTCTTCTCATCGGTGCCGGCGGTGTCGGCAGTGTTGTCGCTCACAAATGCGCCATGCTGCCCGAGGTTTTCGGCGAAATCACCCTCGCTTCGCGCACGAAATCGAAGTGCGACGCCATCGCCGAGTCGGTGAAAGCCCGCACCGGCCGCGACATCGCCACCGCCCAAGTGGACGCCGATGATCCCGCGCAAACCGCCGAACTGATCCGCAAAATCGGCGCCAAGCTCGTGGTCAACGTGGCGCTGCCCTACCAGGACCTGACGATCATGCAGGCCTGCCTCGACGCCGGCGTGGACTACCTCGACACCGCCAACTACGAACCGAAGGACGTCGCGAAATTCGAGTATTCGTGGCAGTGGGCGCTGCAGGATAAATTTGAAAAAACCGGTCTTTCCGCCCTCCTCGGTTCCGGTTTCGACCCGGGCGTGACCAACGTTTTCACCGCGTGGGCGCTGAAGCACCATTTCGACGAAATCCACACGCTCGACATCATCGACGTGAACGGCGGCAACCACGGCAAGGCGTTCGCCACCAATTTCAACCCGGAAATCAACATCCGGGAAGTGACCGCCGAGTGCCGTCACTGGGAAAACAAGCAGTTCGTCGAAACCCCACCGATGTCCACGCATCAGGCATTCACCTGCCCGGAAGGCGTGGGCACCTATGAAATTTACCGGATGTATCACGAAGAGCTGGAATCGCTCGTGAAGCACATCCCGACGATCAAACGCGCGCAGTTCTGGATGTCGTTCTCGCCCAACTACCTGAAGCACCTGGAAGTGCTGCAGAACGTCGGCATGACTCGCATCGACCCGGTGATCTACAACGGCGTGGAAATCATCCCGCTCCAGTTCCTCAAAGCGGTCCTCCCCGACCCCGGCGAACTTGGCCAGACGACCAAGGGCAAGACCTGCATCGGCAACGTCATCACCGGCCTCAAGGACGGCAAACCGAAGGCGATCTATATCTACAACATCTGCGATCACGAGGCGTGCTTCGCGGAAGTCGGCTCCCAGGCGATTTCCTACACCACCGGCGTGCCGGCGATGATCGGCGCGAAGCAAATGCTCACCGGCGGCTGGAACAAGCCCGGCGTGTGGAATATGGAACAACACGACCCGGACACCTTCATGGCCGACCTTAATGCCTACGGCCTGCCGTGGCAGGTCATCGAGCTGACGCCCGAGCAAGCGGCGGCGTTCCAGGTGGCTTGAGACATCGTTTTCGAAAAGGGGCCGGTTTCCTTCGGGAGGCCGGCCCTTTTTTTATACAAGAGAACCACGGATGGACACTGATGAACACGGATCGAATTGATCTGAACCCCGACGCGTGGTCATTTTTCAGCGAAAATCCGTGTCCCTCCGCGTTCATCAGTGGTTCCTCCTCCCCCATTTCCCCGGATCTGAACGAAGAAAGAGGAGTTCCGAATTGGACGCCGGGAGTTCGTCGGGCCATGCTTTCCACGTGTCCGCTGCCTACGTCATCTCGCTCGAAGCGCTGAAGCGCAACACCACCATCTTGCGCCAGGTCAAGGAGGCCGCTGGCTGCGGACTGGTGCTGGCATTGAAAGGATTTTCCTGCTGGAAGGCCTTCGACGCGATCCGCGATGACCTCGACGGCTGCTGCGCGTCCGGCCTGTGGGAAGCCCTGCTCGCCCGCGATCATTTCGGCAAACACGTGCTGACCTATTCGCCCGGCTACACGGAAAGCGACATCGCGCTGCTCTGCGAATTCACCCATCACCTCGACTTCAACTCTCTGTCGCAGTGGTTTCGCTTCCGCGATCAGGTGATGGCTCACCCGCGCTTCCAAAGCGGCGAAATCCAATGCGGCTTGCGCGTGAATCCGCAGTGCTCGACTGGTCACACGCCGCTCTATGATCCATGCGTCGCGGGCTCTCGCCTCGGCATCACCGCCGATCAGCTCGAAGGCGAGGACCTCACCGGGCTTTCCGGCCTCCATTTCCACACGCTCTGCGAACAAGACTCCGACGACCTCGAAAAGACGCTCGCGGCGGTCGATGAAAAGTTCGGTCACCTTCTTCGCTCGGAGCAATTCACCTACCTCAACATGGGCGGCGGTCATTGGATCACCAAGCCGTTCTATGATCGCGAACGATTGGTCCGCCTGGTGAAAGAGACGCAGGCGAAATATAACGTCCAAGTCTGGCTCGAGCCGGGCGAAGCGATCGCGATCCACACCGGCGTGCTGCGCGCGACCGTCCTCGACGTCTTCGAATCCGCCGGACATAAACTGGCGATTCTCGACATCTCCGCCACCGCCCACATGCCGGACGTGCTGGAAATGCCTTATCGCCCGGACGTTTTCCTCGTCGATCGCCACGAACCGGCGATCCTTCCCGACACCAAGCCTGCGGTCACGTTCGAGGGCGAGTTCTATCACCCGGCCGACGACCCCGCGACCCATGACCCGCAGTCGCAATTCGTCTATCGCATCGGTGGCCCGACCTGCCTCGCGGGCGACGTCACCGGCGACTTCGCGTTCCACCGCCCGCTCGAAGTCGGCGACATCCTCGTTTTCGACGACATGGCGCATTACACCATGGTGAAAACGACCACGTTCAACGGCGTCAAACATCCGGACATCGTCTTCCAAGGCGAGCACGGCAGCTTGGAAACGATTCGCGAATTCCACTACGCGGACTTCCGGGATCGGCTGGCATAGTAGCACAAGCATTCCTGCTTGTGATGCAGGCGGCGAACCGCTGTTAGCAGATTCAAATCGTCCGGAACGGTTCGCTCCGCCCATGCGCAAGTTAGAAACTTACGCTACTTCATCGGCCGGTGAGTATCTGTTCCGGCGGGCTCCCATAATTCTATGCGATTTCCCTCCGGATCTCGCAGATGAGCGAACCGGCCATTCGGGTATATGGTCTCCTCCACATTGACGTGAATGTCCGATGAGCGAAGCTGAGCGACCATGGCATCCAAATCTTTCACCCGGAAATTGATCCGCCAGGAATGCCCGGCTCCTCCCAACTGATCCGCTTCTGATTCCGCACCAAAAACCGTTGGGCCCTCATCCTGCCACCACGAGCCGTCTTCATAGGCTTGCCCGGTTTTCCTCACGCCTAAGTGTTTCTCATACCATTCGTTGAGCTTGGCCGAGTCTTTGCTGAGGAAGAAAAACCCTCCGATACCGGTTACTTTTTCCATAGTGTGAAGTTCAGCGGGCTCACCCCACATTCCCCGTCGCCAACACCGGTTGCATGTGGCTTTCGGAAACGAGGGCGATCATGAGGTTGTTCACCATCACCGCCTTGTTCGACTCGTCGAGTTTGATGATGCCGTCGGCCTCCAGCTTTTTGAGAGCCACCTCCACCATCCCGACCGCGCCATCGACGATCAGCTGGCGCGCGGCGATCACGGCGGCGGCTTGCTGACGACGCAGCATCGCTTGGGCGATTTCCGGACTGTAGGCGAGGTGGGAAAGCTGGGCCTCGATGATCTGGATGCCGGCAATCGCCACTCGTCCCTGAAGCTCGCTTTGAAGGGTTTCGCCGACCTTTTCCGGGGATCCGCGCAACGAAATTTCGTCGAGCTGGTGCGGTTCGTAGGGATAATGGTTGGCCAAGTGGCGCAGCGCGGTTTCGCACTGGATGGCTACGAACGTGTGGTGGTTTTCGACGTCGAAGAAGGCCTTCGCCGTGTCCACCACCTTCCAAACAATGACGCAGGCGATCTCGATCGGATTGCCTTGAGCGTCGTTCACCTTGAGCTGCTGACTCTGGAAATTGCTGACCTTCAGCGAAATGGAGCTTTTATTGGCAAACGGGTTGGCGAACCAGAAACCCGACTGGTTCACCGTTCCCGTATAGCGGCCGAAAAACGTCAGCACCTTGGCTTCGTTGGGGGAAACGATGAACAGCCCCTTCAGCCAGAGCAGGATCAGCGGCACGATCAGGACCATCAGGAAGGGGGCATCCCGCAAAATCACAAGATGCTTCCCTGTCGCCACCGCTGCCGCGATCGCGCCGATCAAAACCAGCAGCGGCAGGAGCCCTGGAACGCACAACGCTTTTCGTTCGGTCATGTCCTCTTTCTCCGCGAAAAGCCCCTAAAGGACAAGTTCCCGGTGAAATTCTCCCCTTCACCCGCGACTTCCCCTTTCTTTTCCGGGAAAATCCCCTTTTCTTCCGCCCATGGTTCCGCCGACCGACACCTCCGACAAACCCGCCAAGCGCAAAGGGAAAGACTGGTCCCCCGCCAAGTCCGCCGAGCTTTATGGCGTCGAAAACTGGGGCCACGGCTATTTCGGCGTGAACAAATCCGGAGAAGTGACCGTCCGGCTGGCCGATGACAGCGGGAAAGCCGACGTTTCCCTGCACGAGATCATCGAAGGCCTGCGCGATCGCGGCACCCATCTGCCCGTGCTGCTGCGCTTCCGCGACCTCCTTCACAACCGGATCGCGGAGATCAACCATTCGTTCCGCAAGGCGATCAAGGAAATCGGCTATCAAGGCAGCTACCGCGGCGTTTACCCAATCAAGGTCAACCAGCAGAGCCAGGTCATCGCCGAGATTTCCGAGTTCGGGAAACAATTCCACTACGGCCTCGAAGCGGGCTCGAAGCCGGAGCTCATCGCCGCACTGGCCCACATGCACGATCCGGAGGCTTACCTGATCTGCAACGGCTACAAGGACGAAGAGTTCATCGACCTCGCCCTGCACGCGCAGAAAATGGGCCTCAAAGTGATGCTCGTGCTGGAAATGCCAAGCGAACTCGATCTGATCCTCGAACGCTCCCGCGCCCTCGGCATCCTGCCGAACCTCGGCATCCGCGTCCGTCTTTCCACCCGAGGCTCCGGCCATTGGCACGAAAGCGCCGGCGACAAGTCGGTCTTCGGCCTCAGCGCCGCCCAAGTGATCGACGCCGTCGATCGTTTGAAAGACGCCGGTTACCTCGGCTGTTTGAAAATGCTGCATTATCACCAAGGCAGCCAGATCCCGAACATCGCAGCGATTCGTGAAGGCGCGACCGAGGCGACCCGCATGTATTGCGACCTCGTGAAAGAAGGCGCGCCGATGGGCGTGCTCGACATCGGTGGCGGCATGGCGGTCGACTACGACGGCTCGCACACGAATTTCCACTCGTCCTGTAACTACTCGATTCCGGAATACTGCGCCGACGTCGTCGAAACGATCGCGCAAATTTGCGACAAAGCCGGGGTTGCCCATCCGAACCTGATCTCCGAATCGGGTCGTGCGGTGGTCGCTTACTATTCGGTGCTGGTTTTCAACATCCTCGACGTCACCAGCGCACAGACGACCGAGAACGAGCCGGCCGTGCCAGAAAAGGCTCCCCAGAACCTCCTCAACCTCATCGAGGTGAATAAGGTGCTGGCGAAGAAAAACCTGCAGGAGTGTTTGAACGACGCGACGTATTACCGCGATCAAATGCGGGCGCAATTCTTCTACGGCAGCGCCACTCTGCGGGAACGCGGCCTAGCTGAAGCGTGGTACTGGCACATCCTCACCCGCCTCTCGAAGCTCCTCAACGAACTCGATGAAGTGCCGGAAGACCTCCGTGAACTTTCCTCGACGCTCGTCGACTTCTACTACGGCAACTTTAGTTTGTTCCAGTCGCTGCCGGACTCCTGGGCGATCGAGCAACTCTTCCCGGTGATGCCGATCCATCGCCTCGACGAACGCCCGCTGCACCGCGCGGTGCTCGCGGACATCACCTGCGATTGCGACGGCAAGATCGACCGTTTCATCGACAAGGAAGACGTCGCAAAAATCCTGCCGCTGCACGATTTCAAACCGGACCAGCCGTATTACGTCGCGGTGTTCCTCGTCGGCGCCTATCAGGAAACGCTGGGCGACCTTCACAACCTGCTCGGCGACACCAACGTCGTCGGCGTGCACCTCGAAAACGGCAAGCCGGTTTACACCCACGAAGTCGAAGGCGATACCGTGGCGGACGTGCTCAGCTACGTGGAATACGATCCGAAGGAACTCGTTTCCCGCTTCCGCAATTTCGCTGAAAAAGCGGTCGTCGAAGGACGCATTTCGCCGAAAGAACGCCGCGAGATTCTCGACATCTACCGCACCGGCCTCGGCGGCTACACGTATTTCGAGAGCTAAGTAGCACAAGTTTCTAACTTGTGATCGGTGAGATGACGCAAGTTGGAAACTCGCGCTACTTCGACGCCGCATCCACCGCGAACAAACGCTCGGCCGCGCGCCGGGCGTTTCCGTTTTGGGGGAGGCACTCGGCCCCGAGCGGCAGCGGCAGACCAAGTTCCCGCACCACGCGAAACACTTCGCCGTAGTTCACCTCACCGGTCGAAGGTTCACAGCGGTCCGGACTATCGGCGAATTGCACGTAGCCGATCCACTTCGCGCCCTTGCGCAGGTTGTCGATGAGATTGCCTTCGAACCGTTGCATGTGGAAGAGGTCCCAATTCAGCTTCACACGCTCCGATCCCACCGCTTCGCAAATCGCGATCCCATCGGCACTGCCGTAGAGGCAATGATCCGGATGATTGTAGGGGTTCATCGGTTCGACGATGACGGTCAGGCCATGGCGCTCGAGTAACGGCACCGCGGCCTTGAGTTTCTCTACCACCGAAGCGTGCATTTCCGCTTTCGTCAGACCGGGAACATTGTCGCCGGCCACCACGGTCATCCGTTCGCAACCGGGCAAACGCTTGGCAGCTTCGCAGGCAGCCTCGATTTCACGGACGAATGATTCGACCGGAAACTTTGGATCGTTGATCTCCTTGCCGAAGCCCCACGCGGTGAATTGCGTGGCCGTCATGCCGTGACGACGCAGCGCTTCCGCCCCCGCGTCGAGATCCTTATCGCGCCACGTCCAAAGCTCGATCGCCGGGAAACCCAGCTCTGCCGCCTGGTCGATGCGTGACACGAAATCGCCCGTGAACCACATCTCGATGTTCACAGCGATCGGAGTGTGCGGCGTGCGACCGGGCAAAGCGGGTGAAGTCATGGCGCGGAAATTGAGCCGAAGCCACCGACGCCGCCAGCCCGAAGATTGGCGGCGTCCCGGAACTCCTCAATGGTCGCAAGTGCAGGCGTATTCCGAGAGCTTGCACTCTGGACAGGTGGAAAAATTCACGCCGAATTTTTCCGTCACTGAAGAAGCTTCTGGCGTCATCTTCAGTTGCAGCACCACTGGCACGTTGTCACCCGCGGGCAACGGTTGTTCGGAAACCAACGCGCCGTCTTTCGCGGCGAAGGTCAGCTTGGTCGGATTCATGCGATCGCCGCCCGTGAGGGTCGCGGTTTGACCAGAGAGTGCAACCGGTTTGCCGGCGTCATCTAAAAACGTCAGTTTCACCTTGCGATCGGCGGTAACGAAAAATTCAACGCTCGGCGTCACTTTGGTGATCACGCGACCGCCATTCGGCCCGGCTTTCTTTTTTTCATGTGCGCCGCTGCCATGCGCATAGGCGGGAGCGACCAGGGAGCCGGTGACAAGGCACCCGGCGATCAGGGAGAACACGATTCGAGTCAGTTTCATTTGGGGTGGGTTGTTGTGATGAGGTTGAAAAAAATGGGATGGGTTTAACGCGAGGCGGCGGATTCAAATTCGATCGACCTCGCGGCAGCTTTGCGCCCCAGCAACCAGAACATCGCCGGGGTGACCGCCATGTCGAGGAGGGTGGAGGAAATGAGGCCACCGACGATGACAATGGCCACCGGGTGAAGGATCTCTTTACCGGGTTGATCCGCCGCCAGTATCAGTGGGATCAGGCCGATCCCCGCGGCGAGCGCGGTCATGGTCACCGGCACGAGCCGCTCAAGCGTGCCACGCGTGATCATCCGGCGGGTGAAGCCTTCGCCTTCATGCTGCATCAGGTGCAGGTAGTGCGAGATCATCATGATGCCGTTGCGCGCGGCGACGCCGCCCACGGCGATAAAACCGACCAACGTGGCAATGTTGATGTTGTTCAATTTGAGCCACGTGAAGGCGAGCCCGCCCATTAACGCGAGTGGAATGTTCACCAGCACCTGCAAGGCTAGCGACGCACTACGAAAGTAACCGTAGAGCATCATGAACACCGCCGCGAGCACCACGACGGAAAAGACGACAATGCGCTGCGTCGCTTCCTTCTGCGCCTGGAACTCGCCTTCGAACGTGATGAAATAGCCTTCGGGTAATTTCACCTTGACGGCCACTTCTTCCTGCAACCGAGCCACCAGATTCGAGACGTCGCGGACGGTTGGTTTGATGGCGACCGCGAAACGGCGCTGACTGTTTTCGCGGAAGATCACGTTTGGCCCCTTCGCCTCGCGCACATCGGCAATCAGTGAAAGCGGCACGTATTGATGCTCGGACACTTGGATGGGCAGTTGCGCGATTTTCTCCGGCGAGTCACGCCACTCCATCGGCAGGCGGGTCACTAGATTGATCGAGCGTTGGCCGTCGCGCAGTTCAGCCACTTCCTTGCCGCCGATCAATGCGGAGAGCTCCCCGTTGAGTTTGCCCGGGGCGATGCCATAGGCCTTCGCCCGGTCACGACTGGCTTCGATCCGGAGCTGCGGGATGGTCGATTGCACGTCGAGTTTCGCATCCTCGAAGCCAGGAATCGTTTTCGCTACGTTTTGCACCTGCACGCCGAGTTCTCGGAGCGTACCCAGATCCGGCCCGAAAATTTTCACCGCCACGGGCGCGGAGACGCCGCTCATCATATGGCCGATCCGGTCCGCCAACGGACCGCCGATCGCAGCGAAGACACCGGGCACTGAGCGGACTTTCTTGGAAATGTCGTCGAGGATCTCCTTGCGGCTCCGGCCTTCCCCGCCATCCGCTTCCCGGAAATCCACGTCGAACTCCGCAGTCGACACCGGCACCACATGATCGCCCCGTTCAGCGCGACCGAGGCGGCGACCGACCTTTCGCACCTCCGGCACCGAAAGGATCTGCTGCTCGATTACGTCGGAAATCCGATTCATTTCATCCAGCGAAGTCCCCGGTGCCGCGGTCGCCGCGACCAGCGCGGTCTCCTCCTGGAACTTCGGCAAGAAGTCCTTGTTCATGATCGGATAAAGCGAAAACGCCGCGACCAGGAGCACGAAGGCGATCGCCAGCACCATCACCGGTTGACTGAGCGCGAATCGCAGCAACGTATGCTCCAACAACCACTTCATCCCGCGCACAAGGCGACCGTCTTTGTGTTCCTGGTGCGCCTTGGGATTAAGCAGGAAGGAGCAAAGCACCGGAATCACCGTGAGTGACACGACGAACGAAGCGATCATCGAAATGATGGTCGCGATCGCGATGGGCGCGAACAGCTTGCCCTCCACGCCGTTGAGTCCAAGCAGCGGAAGGAATACGAGAATGATCAGCACGGTCGCGTAGAAGATCGAGTTCCGCACTTCGCCCGACGCTCTCGCGATCACCGCGAGCTTTGGATGAGGTTCCTCCAACGCGGCGTTCTCGCGCAGCCGACGGAAGACATTTTCCACATCGACGATCGCGTCATCCACCACCATGCCGATCGCCACGGCAAGACCGCCCAGCGTCATGCTGTTCACGCTGATATCCAGGCCTTCGAATACCAGCATCGTGATGCCAAAGGACATCGGCATCGCCATCAGGGTGATGAAGGTCGTGCGGAAATTCAGCAGAAACAGGAACAGCACGATCGTCACCATGATCGCACCGTCGCGAATCGCCTCGGTCAGGTTGCCGATGGCGTGGTCGATGAAGTCCTTTTGTTGGAAAAGAAGCGTCGTTTCCATGCCCTTCGGCAAGGTCGGCTGGAGTTCCTTCAACGCCGCTTCGATCTTGGCCGTTAGGTCGCGAGTATCGAAACCCGGCGATTTGGTGATCGACATGATCACGCCATAGGTCGGCGATTTTTCCGGGCTCTGACTCACGGTCGCGTCGCCGCGCATCGGCTCAATCCCCCACTCCACTTTCGCGACGTCCGAGATGGCGACCGGCCGATCCTCCACCTTTTTGATCACCGTGTTGGCGATGTCCGCCAGCTCCACGCTCATGGAAAGATTCCGCACCATGATTTCGGTCGGACCCGTGTTGAGGAACCCGCCAGTGGTCGTGCTCGCAGCTTCGGCAGCGGCTTTCTCGAGTTCCTCGAAGCTCACATCAAGCGCTTGCATGCGATGGGGATCCGGCTGGATTTCGATCCGCTTCACCCCGCCGCCCATGTTGAGAATTTCGGCAATCCCTGGAATGCTTTGCAGGCGACGCTTAATCGTCCAATCGGCGATGGAACGCACCTCCCGCGGGGGAAGATAGCCGGGTTCGCCCTCCTTGACGGTTGAGCGCACGCCGACCAACAGGATTTCGCCCATCAACGACGCGACTGGAGTCATGAAAGGCTCCGCGCCCTCGGGCAATTGCTCCCGCACGCCTTGCAGGCGCTCCTGCACCAACGTGCGCGCCTGATAGATGTCCGTGTCCCAGCCGAACTCGGCATACACCAACGAAAGCGAAACATCGGAGTTCGAGCGCAGGCGGGTGAGTTTCGCCACGCCCATGAGCGCGCTTTCGATCGGCTGCGTCACCCGCGTTTCCACTTCCTCCGGCGCGAGGCCGGGCGCCTCGGTGAGAATAATCACCGTCGGCTTGGTCAAATCGGGCAACACCTCGACCGGCAGTTGGGTCGCGGTGCGCAAGCCGAGCGCCATCAGCAGGAGCGAGATCCCGAGAATGATCGCGCGGTTCGCGAGCGACCAATGAATCAGTTTGTTCAACATGGTTCAGTGGCGTTCCGGGTTGGACGAAGGCGAGGTTTCTTCGTCGGGCGAACGACGGCGGGATTTGCCGAAAAGCGAGGCAAGCAACAGCACCAGCAACACGCCGCTGACGTATTTCCACACGGGGCTGGGTGCTTCGGCAGGGGCGCCAGGCGTCATGCCTTTCTTCTTTGCCTCGAGCTCCGCCCGCTTTTCGGGAGTCAGTTCCGAACCATCCTCGGCGTGTTCATGGCCATGGGCGGCATCAAGCGCTTCCTTGAGCGAAATCCCGCTGCCACTGCCGGCGAACGAAAGCGAATATGCACCGCGAGTCACCACCTCATCGGCTGCGAATAAACCGCCGACGATTTCCACGAAGCGATCGTTCATCGCACCGACCTGCACAGGTGTTTTGAGAAACGCGTTCGGCAGGTCGAAATGCTTCACGTACACGAAGCGATTGCTTGCCTCCCCTTGCAACGCCGCGCGTGGCACGTTGATCACGCCTTCGCGCTTACCGGTGATGATGGAAAACTCCGCACGCATACCAGGGCGAAGCAGAAGCCCGGGGTTTTCGACATGGAATGCCGCCTCGACCGTACCGGTTTCGCTATCGGCTTGCGTCCCGAAATGGACGAGGGTCGCGAGGTATTCGCGGGTTCCCGCCCCGGCCACTCGGATGTGTGCCTGCTGGCCCAGCTTCAGCGTTCCGGCAAGATGCTCCGGCACCGCCGCCACGGCGTGAACCAGCGTCAGATCCAAAATTTCAATTAACGAAGCATCCGGCTCCACCGGCTGGCCCGGCGCGATGTTGACTACGGAAACCAACCCGTCGATGGGGGCGGGCAGCTTAATCACCGGCGGAGGATCCCCCGGCTGGCGGCTTTCGACCGTGAGAGCGGTTTCTCCCTTTTTGACGAGGGTGTCGATATGGGCGTTCACCTCCATCGCTCGCCCGGAGATACGACTGCTGACCACCGTGCGATGACCGGGCGCGACGCGGATTCGTCCGAGCGCGAAAACGGTTTCTTCGAAGGTGGTTTCCTCCACGCTCACCGTCTCGATGCGCAAATTTTTGACGCCCGTTTCGTCGAGGATCACGGGTGGATTGGCGATCTGCGCCAATACCGCGAAAGGACTGAATAAAAGGAACAGGAAAGGTTTCATGAATCCGTGATTAAAATCGGTTGAGCGCGGCGAGGAACCGGACGCGGGCGAGATGGAATTCGCGCAAGGCGTTCAAGCGCGTGACTTCGAGCTGGAACCGTTGTTCGCGAGCGCGGAACACAGCTTGGATTTCGCCCTGGCCGTTGCGGTAGGCGCCTTCGGCGAAGTCGACCTGTTTGCCGGACAAAGGCAGCAATTCGCCCGCGATTTCGCGTTCGAGCTTCGCCCACTGCGCCATTTCCTCGCGAGCGGCGGCGGCCTCGTGGCGAATCGATTCGCCCAACGCCGAAACTTCGCGCCGCTTGCGTTCGATCTTGGCGTCGGCGGCTTCGATCGCGCCGGAACGATCGTCCCATAGCGGCAACGGAATGCTGAGTTTCAGCCCGATGATCGCTTCGTTATCGCGACCCTCTGGCGCGTCTTCGCGACGTTCGCCTCCAAGGAAAACGCCCGCTTCGAGATCGTCGTAACGTTTCGCCCGTTCGAGAGTCGCCCCCGTTTCCGCCGCGCGGACTTCCGCTTGGGCGATTTGCCAATCGGGACGATGCGACGGATCGTTCGTTTTGGCGGGCAAAGCAACGGGCGAAAGCTCGCCGCTGGCACGGAGTTCGCCCCCCGGTGCCATGCCCAGCAACGGCTTCAGTTCGCCGATGGCGGCTGCTTCCTCCGCATCGAGCAACCGCGTCTCCGCCGAGAGTCGCGCTGCTTCGAGTTTCGCTTGTCCGGCGTCGATCGGCGACCCCTCGCCCTTTTCTGCCGCCTTGGAAATGAACTCGGCAAACTCGCGCGACGCCTCGGCCTGATTGCGACGCAACGTCCGCTGCTGGCGAACGGCGAGCGCTTTCACCAACGCCGTGCGCGCTTGAGCGACCAATCTGCGTTCGACCTCACGGACTTCCGCTTCGGCCGCTTTCAGCTCCGTCGCCGACAGGTCTTTTTCCAATCGCAGCCGCGATGTGACGGGAAACTTCTGGGTGAAACCGAGTTGGAAGCGGCCCTCGCGAAAACGCGGGTCGTGCTCGAACTCAGTTTCGACCCGTGGGTTTTCCGCCAGCCCGGCTTGTTTCATCCGGCCGAGCGCCTCGGCGATTCGCAGGCGCGCGGCAGCCAGTTCGGGATTTTGGGCGCGAACCCGGTCGGCAACACCTGCCGGTGTCACAATTAAGGCCCCCTCCGCGAACAAACGGATGGGTAAAAATAGCGCGGTCCACACGACCGCTTTCAGGAAAAATTTCATCGAATGCCAAAACGAAGGAGTTCCATTTCATCGCCCCGAAAACGGAGCGGAAGGGCCGCGAATAGCGGCGACGTACGAAAGCCACGCTGAACCAAATGGCGCGGCCCTTGGAAAATCTTGCGACCGGACCTTTCGCCCGGTCGCGCTCCCGGCCATGCGGGAGCCCCTCGTCAGATTAACGGTGGCTTGTCGAGTGGCAGCACCGGAGCTTCCGGTGGCCTTTCCTCCGACAAAACGAGCCCGGATGTCACCGCCCACGGGGGAAACAACGCCGCCTGCGCGGTCAACGGCAGCCACTGCGGCACATGGCAGCATTCGCCATGATGATGGTGCGACCGGTGCTGATGAGGCACTGGCGGACAATCCGGGCAATGACTGTCTGAATGATCGGTCGCCGCAGCGTCGCTGTCGCAGCAACTCACTTCATGCTGCCCGGATGAGCAATCGTCGAAGTGCGCTCCGGACGCACGTAGCCCCAACCCGGCGAACGCGCCGAGGAAAAAGAGCCACTGCAACAACCGGAACATCGCCGACAGCAAACCACTCGGGCGGGTGGCGGACAAGGCGAAACCTGAAGCGCGGCGATTCATCGCCCCTGAGAAAAGCCGATTTCCCGGCGATTGAAATCGCCTCCGCTGAGGGCGGCGATGAATCGCACGCACTCCAGGTTCTTTCCCAGTTGCCCCCGTCGCCTGGGGGTCGTTTCATCCGGCATGGATTTGTCGGATTTCCGGAAGGAATACTCGGACCGGGGTTTGCACCGCGCGGATTTGAATGAAGACCCCGTGGCGCAGTTCGCGCTTTGGTTCCAGCAGGCGATCGATCTAGGCGTGCACGAACCGAATGCGATGACGCTCGCGACAGTCGATGAGCGCGGCATGCCATTCCAGCGGACCGTCCTGCTAAAGTCGTTTGACCACGAGGGCTTCATTTTCTTCACCAACTACGGCAGCCGCAAAGCCAAGCAGATGGCCGAAAACCCGCAGGTGGGTTTGTTGTTTCCGTGGTTGATCCTGGAGCGACAGGTCATCATCCAAGGCCGGGCGGAAAAGATCAGTTCGGCGGAGTCGCTGAAGTATTTCCTCAGCCGCCCGCGTGAATCGCAAATTGGCGCATGGGTTTCGAATCAAAGCGAAGTCATTTCGTCGCGGAAATTCCTTCTCCAGAAGCTCACGGAAATCCGCGACAAGTTCGCCCAAGGCGAAGTGCCCCTGCCGTCGTTTTGGGGCGGCTACCGTGTCGTGCCCGAAACGATCGAATTCTGGCAAGGCGGATCGGCACGGTTGCACGACCGGTTTCTTTACAGCCATGCCGGGCGGGATTGGAAAATCGATCGACTGTCGCCGTGAAGGGAGATCCTCAGGGAGCCTTGCTGCCAGCGTCCCCGGTCAGAAGCCGGGCGATGGAGGCGGGAAATCGGATCATGATAAAGCCGAGGATTAAGGCGACGAGGAATCCGATGTGGTAATACGACAAGACGGATTGCATTTGCTCGGTCAGCATCGACCCCGCGAACTTCTTCGCCTGGCGAATTTCCAGAATTCGGAAGATGGAATAGCCAGAAAGGGCGATTCCGCACAGACGAACAATCAACGTCGGGGTTTTCATAAAGTCTTCCGTGATTGGACAAATTGCGCCTTATCTGCGCAACGGCGAAAGTGCGCCACTTCCAGTTCTCAGAATTTCTCCGTAAGAATCTCCCCGCGCTTCACCTCATACTCGGCGTGGGAAATTAAACCCTCTTCCTTAAGCGCTTCGAGGCGGCGCAACTTCTCGTCGAAGGGCATTTGAGCGCTTTGAGAAATTTTCACATCTGCCTCGTCCAGCGCATCCTTCACCAAACCGCCACCCATTCGGGCCCACGGTTCCAAATCTTCCTTTGCCTTTCTTGGGTCGAGAACCAAGCCGGATCCCGCCGTCCCATGCGAGCCGATCGCGCGAATCACTCCACCCACTCCCACCAGCACCATACCGATGAATGCGCGCAGGAACTGGTTGCGCCCTCTTTCTGCAAAATTGCTGAAGTCACCGAAATGCATCGCCGCGGAAACAAAGACCGACAGGAAAAGCAAGATCCCAACCGCCATCAGGATCAACCCGACTGTATAAAGCTTCTTTCGCTCCGGAGAGATTTCCTTCATGCCCCACTGGGCTATCAGACGTGGGACAAAGTGCAAGCTGGCGCGGCCTAGTCGAGGGCGCTCGAGACATCGATTTCGCCGCACCCCGGAAGATTTCCCACCACCTAGTCGGGACTTTTCCGTTTGCCTCGTGTCCCGGATGCCCTAGGTAAGTGCCCCCGCCGATGCGAGTTTTCTGGATCCTGCTGAAAAAAGAACTGAAGGGCTTCTTCCTGAGTCCGTTCGGGTGGGTCGTGCTCGGCTTCGTCGCCATCATGCATGGCGTCTCGCTGTCGTCGGCGATGAAGAGCTTCCGCGACACCCCGGTGAAGGACAGCCTGGTTTACGTCGCCTTCCACACGCCGGTCTTCTGGTTCTATTTCCTCTTCATCTTCCCGCTCATCACGATGCGGCTATTCGCCGAGGAGGAGAAATCCGGCACTTTGGAAACGCTGCTGACCGCCCCGGTGAAAACGTGGCAGGTGGTGATGTCGAAGTATGGCGCGGCGTTCCTTTTCTACACCGCTCTCTGGATTCCCAGCCTGTTGCAGTTCAAGATGTTCGATTGGCTGACCGGCCTGCCCCCCGCTTGGTCGATCGGCGGCATGTTAGGCGCTTACGCAATCGTCCTGCTCATGGGTGCGGCCTTCACCGCCTTCGGCTGCCTGGCTTCCTCGCTGACCTCCAGTCAGATCATTGCCGGCTTGCTCACGATCGGCCTGCTGGTGATTCAATACTTCCTCGGCTACGTGACGGTGATCTGGGGCAATTCCTTCCCGGGCGCGCCGATGTTCGATTACATCTCGTCCCAGCAACACCTGCACTACTTCGCCAAGGGGCTTTTCGACACCCGTCCGGTGGTTTTCTACCTCTCGTTGACGGTTTTCCTGCTCTTCCTGACCTATCAGGTCGTGGACTTCCGCCGCTGGCGGCGCTGATTTTATACTGATATGGCCGAGGCTTCTCCCGCACCCACGACGAAACGTCCGGCGCGCTCCATCAATCGCTGGGGCGTGGGCCTGCTTTCGGTAATCCAAGTGGCATTACTCGCGATCATCGTTCTCGCGGGAAATTATCTTTCCTCGCAGCAATACGTCCGCCGCGATTGGAGCCGCTACGAGGATTACACGCTTTCGTCCTCGACCACCCGGTTTCTCCGCAGTGCCACTTTGACCGAACGGAAGGACCCGGTGAAATGGATCATCGCCATCCGTCGCAGCTCGCCGTTCAGCGAACGCGTCCGTGCCCTGGCTGATGAGTACGCGCGCTTATCGAAGGGCAAAATCGTCGTGGAAACCCTCGACCCGGTGCGCAGCCCGGACCGCGCCCAGCAACTCGCCGCCGCCTACGGGATTTTCGATACGCGAGGCGACCAACTTTCCCGCAAGGATCTCGTCATCATCGATGCTCGGACACAGGAGGAAATTGCCGCCGCCAACGCGAATCCGGACCACAAAACCGCTAGCAGCCACGTCCGGATCGTTTCCTCGGATGTGTTGTTGACCTATCAGGTCGATGAGAAAAACCAGCGCAAGATCTCCGGTTTCCAAGGCGAAGACGCGCTGACCGCCGGACTCGTGGCGGCGATCGAAGGCAAGCCGCGCAAAATGTATTTCCTTGCCGATAAGAGCCGGATCGACGCCACCGGCGAGCGCTCCGCCTGGAGCACGCTGCAAACCACCCTCGCTTTCCAGAACATCCTGCTGGAGCCGATCACGCTGGCCGACAAGGACGCGATTCCGGCCGACGCGGCGGGCGTCGCCTTAGTCGCGCCGAAATACGATTTCTCCGAGAGCGAACTCGCCGTGATCGAACGCTACTGGAGCCAACCGCGCTCCGCGCTGATGGTCCTGCTCGACCCGGGCCAGGCGCCGCCGCGTTTGCGGACCTTTCTCCGCACCAACGGCATCACCCCGCGCCGCGACCGCGTGATTACCCGTCGCGCCGGGCAAACCGTTTCCACCGTTCGCGCCGCCTTCACCGCTGGCATCGATTTCACCAAAGATCTCGCGGGCCAAGCCACCGTCTTTGAAGGCGCGAGTTCGTCTCTCGAAATCCGGGAAAACTCCGAGGATCTGCTCAACAAACGCATCGCTCCCCTGCCGTTGGTCATGGCCGACCAAGGTTTCTGGGGCGAAACGAAGTTCGGCGACGGCAAGGAAACTTACGACGCCCGCGAAGACCATGCCGCCCCGCTTTACCTCGCCGGGGGGGTGATCCGCGGCGCGGAAAGCGACGATCGCTTTGCCGCCGGTTCGTCCCGCATGTTGGTGATGTCGAACACCGATTTCCTCGATCCTGACCGTCAGTGGGAGGAGAACCTCGATTTCCTCTCCACCTGCGCGAACTGGCTGATCGGTCGCGAGGAACTCGCCGGCATCGGCCCGCGTTCGCTCGAGACTTACAAGCTCCCCCTCCTCGACACCCAGGTCACCTTCATCAACCGGATCAACCTATTCTTCCTTCCGGCCGCGGTGCTGATCCTCGCCGCGTTCATCTGGTCCTCGCGCCGCGCCTGATCCGATGCGCTCGCTCGTCGTTACTTTCCTGCTCGCCTTGGTCGCGCTGTTCCTGTGCGGCTTCGCCGGTTGGCGGCTGGTGCAGGGAAATCTCAATGTCTTCCTCGGCGCTCCCGCGACCCAACCCGGCGAGCCGCTCTATACCTTCAAAGCCGAAGAAGTCCGCCTCATCCGTCTCACCGGCAACGGCGTCTCCGCGGAATTTGTCCGGGACGAACACGGCTGGAAAATGGTCAAGCCGTGGCAGGATCGCATGGATCCCCGCGCGGCCGCCAGCATCGTCAGCTTCACCCTCGGCACCCGCGTGGCGGATGTGATCCCGCAGGAAAAAATCGTCGATAGCCAGCAGGCCGGTTTTCGCGACGGCACCATCGACGTGCGGATGGAAGACGCCGACGGCCGTCCGTTGTGCAAATACAAGATGGGGCGTCGAACCGCTTGGTTCGAAACCGATCCCGAGACGGGCGAACCCGTGCCGACGGTTTTCCTCCGTCCGCGCGACAAAAACCGCAAAAACTACGTCTACGCCTGCACCGGCGACATCCACCTCGCGTTCAAAGACGGCTTCCGCTACCTCCGCGACCATCAACCGTTTCTCTTTCCTCCTCAAGGCCTCCAGCGCATCCGCTTGAAGGGCCCCGAAGGTGAACTCCTGCTCGCACGAGAAGCGCCGAACAGCCCCTGGCGCATCGTGAAGCCACTCGATCTGGCGACCGATCCGGCGACGATGAAACGCCTCATTGAGAGCGTGTTCCAACTCCGCGCGGTGAAAGTCAGTGATCGCTCCAGCGTGACGCTGCCCACCGGCGGCACGACTACCGGCTCCCGGCAAATCGCGATTCAACTATTCGGCGCACCCAGCGAAACAGTGCTGGAAATTCTTCCGCCCGAATCGCCTGACGCCCGCACGGTGATGGCCACCGTAAGCGATCGCTCGAACGCCGTCTTCGAACTTCCGCTCAAAGCCGAAGCGGACATGGTTTCGATCGCCCAAATCCCCTTTAGCGTGAACGAACTTCGGAGCGCCACGCTGACCAACGTCAACCCGGCATCACTGCAGGCGATCACGGTTTCGCCTTCGACCGGCACCGAGATCAATCTGGAACGCCCGGCGGGTCAGCCGTGGAAAATCCGCACCGGCGACACGCTCGCGCCCGCGAACGAAAAACGCCTCTACGAACTGCTCAAGGCCGTAACCGAAACCAAGGCTACCGGTTTCGTCACCGACGCCGCGGTGGACTTTGCACCCTGGGGCCTCGACCGGCCGGTGCTGACGCTGCGTTTCCAAGGAGCCGACAGCCAAACCCTGGAACTCGCCTTTGGATTAGGTCATGACGGCACGCTTTATGCCCACCGTCGAGGCACTTCCACGGTGATGAAGGTCGGCGATGAGTTCCTGAAGAAAATCGCGACCCGCCCCTACCAATGGCGCGACGCCCGGCCCTGGTCAGTCAGCCGCATCGACCTCGCCGCGATTGAGCGCACGATCCGTAATCGCCCTCCGATTTTTCTGCGCTACGACGACCTCGACGAATCCTGGGAAGCCGAACAACAAGGCAAAGACGTCACCGCGGAACTCGATCCGAACCGCGCCAATTTCCTCGCGGTGTCGTTGGAAAATCTCCAGGTCGATCGTTGGCTCGCACCTGACGATGCGGACGCCAACGCCGCGCTCGCGGATCCCGCGATGACCGTCACCGTGGCCATGAAGCGCTCAAACGATCAAGGCGACTACACCGGAGAACTCGATCGATTGGAACTCTTCATCGCCCCGTCCGGCGACAACCGGATGTTCTACGGACGACTTCGTTCCGAACCTAATCCCTTCTTGGTCGATCGTGAGACCGTCATGAAATTCACCGTGGATTTGCTGGGCGAAAAATAACACCCGACGGTTGACCCGCGGTTTTTCCGCCGATTCCGGCTTTCCCACACCGGCATCTTCCGCTTTTCTACTCTCAGCTTTTCTCACTCATGGAACTCGACCTCATCGACGTCCACTTCGACCTTCGCGATCTCAAGCCAAGAGAGATCGAAGAAGCGCTCGAAGATCCTTTCGGCGTCCGCTTTCTGCCGGATGTCGATCGCGCCGATGGCGAGGCCCGCTTTTACGCGCTCGGCCGCACCATCGCCGACCGTTACCTTTTCCTCTGCTTCCGCACGGACGGTAAAGCGACGCGCGTCATCGCCGCCCGCCCGATGTCCGAAGGCGAAGAACGCTTCTACGCCCGCAAATACGCCGAACTCCGCTGATGAAAGCCATCACCCGCTGGTCCGATATTCCCGAGTTCGAAGACGAGGAGGCCGAAGCCCGGTTCTGGGACGAGCATGAACTCGACGGCCGTCTGATGGCCGCCTCGGTGCAGGAATCCGATACTAAGGAATCCACCACCATCACGCTCCGCTTCGACCCGCGCATGCTTTCGCGCATCAAACGCATCGCCCGCTCCCGCTTCCTCAACTATCAGTCGATGATGAAGCAGTGGCTCGCCGAGCGTCTTGAAGACGAGATGCGCAAACAGTGAGCCGCATGCCACGGGTTCCTCATCAGCCATTCGCTTGGCTAGGTCTTTGGATCGTCTGGTCCCTGGTGTTGTGGGCGCTTTCCTCCGGCCCCGTCCTGAGCCCGCCGGGTCCTGACATCCCCTTTTTCGATAAAATCTGCCACTTCGGCTACTTCTTCGGGGGCGCGGGTTTGTTGTCCGCCTTCCTGTTTCGCCTGCGCCCCGAGCGGCCGGATTGGGGCAACATCCTCGCGATCTGCCTTCTCGTAGGATTGGTGATCGGTCGCCTCGATGAATGGCATCAGTCTTGGGTGCCCCTGCGCTCCGGCAACGATATCGACGATTTTCTCGCCGATGTGGCCGGCACTCTTTGTGGCTCGCTGGTCTTCCGCCGGTTACATCGTTTCGTGAACTGACGATCCGGGAAAGTTTCCGTCGGGCGAAAAGCGGATGTGATTTTCCCAAGGCCAGGCGTTATGAAATCGCGACGCCGCATGGACGATCTTTTCAGCTTCAGCTCTCCGGAAACCCGCATTCGCCAGCTCCGCACCGAGCTCGAGCGCCACAACCGGCTCTACTACCTGGAAGCCACCCCGGAGATTTCCGACGCCGCATACGACAAACTCTACCGTGAGCTGGAGGAACTGGAGGCGAAGCACCCGCAATTCGCCGATCCCAATTCGCCCACGCAGCGCGTCGGCGGCGCACCGATCGAAGGCTTCCAACAGGTCCGCCATCTCGTGCCGATGCTCAGCATCGACGACGTGTTCGAGCTCAAACCACCGGATGAGCCCTCGCCCGATTTCGTCGCGGAAAAGGAACTGATCGATTTCTACAAGCGCCTGCAAAAAGGCCTCGGCCGCGAAAACGTCGCCGTCACGATCGAACCGAAGATCGACGGAGTCGCCGTCTCGCTGGTCTATCGCGACGGCCAACTCTCCTACGCCGCCACCCGCGGCGATGGCACCACCGGCGATGACGTGACGAATAACGTCCGCACGATCCGCTCGATCCCGCTGACGTTAGCGAAATCCGAACGGGCCGGGGAAATTGACCTGGAAAGGTTCCTTCGTTACCTTCCCCCACGTGAGCGACACCATCCAAGCGCAACTTCTGGCGGACCGGCTGCGAAAAGCACGGCGGAAAGCCTGCGCGATCGGCTCATTGCTGACCTCCGAGCAAGTGATGGAAAAGATCTTCAAGAACGGGTCCGACAGGAAACCGAATCCATTCTTGAGTGGGGAACTGAAGCTGGTCGGATCCTCGCGCCAGATGACTTATTTAAAGTCATCGAAAACTGGCAAGATCTAGGCGGGCAGTCCGAGCATACCGTATTTCACATTCGAGAACTGGAGCGGGTGATCAAGTTCACCCTCCCGCCTCATTTCGGCGCGCAAGGTGGCATCGGCTATCTGGAAAACATCGAAGCTTCAAACCGCTTGTTCGGAGATTCGATTCGGTTCCATGGGATTTTGAATACCGACAAAGGACCCGCTTTTGTCATTTCCCAACCCTACGTCGATGGCACGGAGCCAACCGCCGAAGAGGTTGCCGCTTGGTTCGAAGCCAACGGCTATCGGTCGATCGGTCATAATCGTTGGAAAAACGACTTGGGAACGGAAATCGCCGATGCCCATGTTGGCAATCTGATCAAAACGAAAAGCGGCGAACTCGTCCCCATCGACCTCCAGATCCTTTCCTTGGGATCTTTCGACCCGCAATCCGCAATCCGCGATCCGCGATTTCCCATCCCTTCCCTTCTCGAAATCCGCGGGGAAATCTTCATGCCGAACGAAGCGTTCGCGGCGATGAACACGGAGCGCGACGAAGCCGGGCTGCCGACCTTCGCCAATCCGCGCAACGCGACCGCCGGCACGCTGAAGCAGCTTGACCCGAAAATCGCCGCCAGTCGGCCGCTCGCATTCCTCGCTCACGGCCTCGGCGCCTATGAGGGCGAACCGCTGGAAACCGAAGATCTTTTCCATGAGCTGCTTGGCCAACTCGGCATACCGCACAACCACCCGATCCTATACGCGGATACGCTCGAAGAGACGCTCGATGCCGTCCGGCAACTCGACCAACATCGTCACGATCTGGGCTACGCCACCGATGGCGCGGTCATCAAAGTGCTCAATCGCGCCGAACGGGAGAAGCTCGGCTTCACGTCACGCGCTCCGCGTTGGGCTGCCGCTTATAAGTTTTTGCCGGAGCAAAAGGAAACCGTATTGCACGCGATCACCGTGCAAGTCGGGCGAACCGGGGTACTCACTCCCGTAGCCGAACTCGAACCCGTCCTCGTTTCCGGCACCACCGTTTCCCGCGCGACGCTTCACAACGAAGAGGAAATCCAGCGCAAAGACGTCCGCATCGGCGACGCGGTGGTGATCGAAAAAGCGGGCGAAATCATCCCGGCGGTGGTGAAGGTGCTCACGGAAAAACGCCCCTCTGACGCCAAACCCTTTTCGCTCTTCGATCACGTCGGCGGCAAATGCCCGTCGTGCGGCGGCCCGATCGCCAAGGAAGAAGGTTTCGTCGCTTGGCGCTGCGGCAACTTCGAATGCCCGGCGCAGGCGGTCTCGAAAATCAAGCAGTTCGCCTCTCGCAAAGCCCTCGACATTGAGGGCGTCGGCGAAATCGTCGCCGAAGCGCTGGTTTCCCGCGACATCTGCCGCACACCGCTCGATCTGTTCACTTTGACGGAAGAGGCGCTGGCGAATCTCAATCTCGGCACCGAGGACGAACCGCGACGTTTTGGCGAAAAGAACGCCGCCAAAGTGATCGCCGCCTTGGAGCGAGCGAAAACCAAACCGCTCGACCGTTGGCTCTACGCGATGGGCATCCGCCAGGTGGGCGAATCGGCAGCGAAGGAATTGTCGCGCTTGCACGCTTCGCTGCCAGAAATTGCGGAATCCACGATTCTTACGGAACTGCTCAAAGATACGCGAGCCGACGCGAAGAAGAAAAACCCCGCGCTTCAGCCCTACGCCATCACCGGCGACGTCGGCCCGGCGGTCGCGGAAAGTTTGCACGCGTTTTTTGCGTCGGAAGCCGGAGCGCACGTGCTTGGGCGAATGCGCGAACTGGGTCTTGATCCTCATTCGGCCAACTACGCGCCGAAAGCCGCTGAAGTGGATCTTTCTTCCCTGCCTCTTGCCGGTAAAACCTTCGTCCTCACCGGCACCCTGTCGATTGATCGCGACGAAATGAAGCGCCTGCTCGAAGCCAAAGGGGCGAAAGTTTCCGGCTCGGTTTCCGCGAAAACACACTACGTCGTCGCCGGCGAAGGCGGCGGGTCGAAGCGCGACAAAGCCGAAAAACTTGGCGTGCCCATCATTGACGAAGCCGAAGCCCGGCGGATGATGGAATGATCCTATGTCCGACTTGCCCGTTCTCTATATCAAGCCCGGCTGCCCCTGGTGCGACGACGTCGTCGCTTGGCTGGACCAGCGTAAAATCGAAGTCGAAACCATCGTCGTCAGCGGAAATCGCGAGGCAATGGCGGAAATGGTCGCCCTTTCCGGCCAGTCGAAAGCCCCCACTCTGGACTGGCACGGTGACGTCTTGGCCGATTTCGGCGTCGAGGAACTGATCCCGTTCCTGAAAAAACGAGGCGTCATTTGACAACTCGTTCTCCTAACCTGGCTTGCATTGGCCGGAAATTTGCTCTAAGCCCTTCGGCCCCAGCCAGCCCCATGAATCCAGCCAAACTTTTCACGACCGCCTGTCTTATGACGGCTGCCGTGCTGTTCACCAGTTGCGGAAACCAATCGAAACCGGACAAAACTCCCAAGCCCTCCGCTTCGACCGGCGAAAAGTTCGTCAATCCTTACCCGCCGGGCACCTACGATCACTTCAAGGCCGATCCGAAGTATCCGAAAACCTACGCGGTTTGGAAGAACGATCAATTGCTGCCGAAGACCGATGCGAGCAACTCCCGCGTGGTCATTTCGCTTTCGAAGCAACGGGGTTTCCTGATGAATGGCGATGAAGTCGTGATCGACTACCCGATTTGCTCGGGCATCAAAAGTCGCCCGACTCCGGTGGGCGAATTCAAGGTGCTGGAAAAGGTCGTCGACAAGCAGTCGAACCGTTACGGCAAAATCTACGACGCAACCGGTAACATCGTGAACGGTGATGCCGACGCGCAGCTCGACCCGATCCCCGAAGGCGGTAAATTCGAAGGCGCGAACATGCACTACTGGATGCGCCTGACTTGGGATGGCGTTGGCCACCACATCGGACCGGTGAAGCGCTACCCGGCCTCCCACGCCTGTATCCGTGGACCAAGCGCCGTGATGCCCATCGTCTATTCGAAAATGAAAGTCGGTTCGTCGCTCAGCGTGCAGAACTGATTTCCTTTCCTTCTCAACGGCCCGGGCGATTCGTTCGTCCGGGCCGTTTTGCGTTTGCCTCCTGCTTTTCCGCCCCGGAATCTACCCGCCATGTCCGACACGCTCACTCCGATGATGGCCCAATATCAAGCCATGCGCCGGACTTTGCCCGCGGATGTGCTGCTGTTGTTCCGGCTGGGCGATTTCTACGAAATGTTCTTTGAGGACGCGAAAACCGCCGCGCCCATCCTCAATGTCGCCCTCACCCGCCGAAACACCGTGCCGATGTGCGGTGTGCCCTACCACGCGGCGGAAGGCTACCTCGCGCGACTTCTCAAAGCGGGCAAACGCGTCGCCATCGCCGAGCAAACCTCCGAACCGAAACCCGGCAAACTCGTCGAACGCGAAATCGCCCGCATCCTCTCCGCCGGATCGATCGACGATCTTTCCCTGCTCGACGACCAAAGGCCGAACTACCTCGCCGCCGTTTTTCGCCACGGCAAAAAGTCCGGTCTCGCGTGCGTCGACCACACCACGGGCGAATTCTCGCTCGCCGAGTTCGATCATCCCGGCTTGCTCGCCGACGAACTCGCCCGCGTTTCACCGTCCGAACTGCTTGTGCCGGATCATCAAACGGCGGAGTTCAACGGGCTCGTCAATTCGCTGCCTTACGACGGCTATGCGTTCCTGCCCGATCACGCGGGGCAACTTTTGCGCGATCACTTCGGCGTACACTCGCTCGACGGCTACGGCTGCGCCGGGCTGTTCGCGGCAACCGGAGCAGCGGGAGCGGTGCTACATTACCTGATTCATCAGCTTCGCCGTCCCTGCGGCCACCTGCGCTCGCTGAAATTGCGCGAGTCCGCGAATCACGTGCTGATCGACGCCGCCTCGCAGCGGAATCTCGATTTGGTCGATTCCCGAGCGGGTAAATCCCACACCTTGCTCGGGGTGCTTGACCGCACCGCCACGCCGATGGGCGCGCGTTTGCTGCGCGACTGGATTCTTCACCCGCTGCGCGATCTCGATTCGCTTACGCTCCGTCAGGATCGCATCGCCGCGTTTTTGGCCGAACCGTATTTGCTCTCAAAATGCCGCGAATCGCTCAAAGGCATCCGCGACATCGAACGAACCACCGGCCGACTCGCTCAGGGCTCCGGTAACGCCCGCGATCTGCAAGCGCTCGCCATTTCGCTCGGTCACATTCCCGCCTTGCGACAGGACCTTGCGTCGCTCTTCGAGTCGGGCTTTTTGCTGCACGATTTCACCGCGCTAACCGATTTGCTCGCCCGCGCGCTCGCCGACGAACCGCCTGCAAACCTAAAAGAAGGCGGCATGATCCGCGATGGCTGGTCGCCGGAACTCGACGAACTCCGATCCGCTTCCCGCGATGGCAAAGGCTGGATCGCCCGTCTCCAGGAAGACGAACGCCGACGCACGGGAATCGATTCGTTGAAGATCAAATTCAACAACGTCTTCGGATACTTCATCGAAATCACCTCGTCGAATCTCGCGAAAGTCCCGGACGACTACACGCGCAAGCAAACGATGGCGAACGCCGAGCGTTACATCACGCCCGGGCTCAAGGAAATGGAGCACAAGGTGCTCGGCTCGGAAGAACGTTCGAAACAGCTCGAATACGAACTGTTTCTCGATCTCCGTAAGCAGGTCGTCGCTCATCTTGATCCGTTGCAGCAAACCGCTGCGGCAATCGCGCAGATCGACGTGCTTTGCGCGCTTGCTGAAACCGCGCAGCTTCACCGTCATTGTCGGCCGCTCTTGGAAAACTCCAGCCGCTTGCTCATTTCGAACGGTCGCCATCCTGTTCTCGATCAGACACTCCAAGGCGAAAAGTTCGTGCCCAACGACACGACGATGGAACCCGGAGAATCGCAGCTTCAAATTCTCACCGGTCCCAATATGGCCGGTAAATCGACCTACATCCGGCAAGTCGCCCTCATCACCGTGATGGCGCAGATCGGTGCGTTCGTGCCAGCGGAGCAAGCCGTCATCGGCTTGACGGATCGTATCTTCTGTCGCGTCGGAGCCTCCGACGACCTTTCCCGCGGCCAATCCACTTTCATGGTCGAGATGAACGAAACCTCGCTCATTCTTAATCATGCCACCGACCGCTCTCTCGTCATTCTTGACGAAATCGGCCGCGGCACCGCGACCTTCGACGGTCTCTCGATCGCCTGGGCGGTCGCCGAGCACCTGCACGACCAAATCGCCTGCCGCACGCTCTTCGCCACCCACTATCACGAGTTGACCGACCTCGAAGCCACTCGTGCGGGCGTCGCTAATTTCAACGTCGCGGTCCGTGAGTGGAACGAAGAGATCATTTTCCTCCGCAAGATTCTGCCGGGTGCCGCCGACAAGAGCTACGGTATCCAAGTCGCCCGGCTGGCCGGTTTGCCCAAGCCGGTGCTCGAACGCGCCAAGGCGATTCTTTCCCACCTCGAACTACACTCGATCAAACCGGAAGCGAAGCCCCGCGGCCCGAAAGCGAAGAACACCCGTCAGGCCACCGATCTTCCCGCCGCCAATCCTCCGCAGATGGATTTGTTCGGGGACTTCTGAAGACCATCACTTGGCAAAAGTAGCTGGCCGTACCGAACCAAACTCCCGCGTACGGCCATTTCGCGCCATCCCGCCACAGGAAGAGGAAAAACGGCCGGTCGAACCAAAACCATCGCGGATGGGGAGTCACTTTTTCCGGAGCCACGCCAAATGGTTCAGCTTCCGCAGTCGCGGTGGCCGCGAATTTCACTCCACGTTCATCCACATTCAAACTGACGGACGACCGCGCTTGAACGATTCTCCATGGATCGCGGAGGTTCTTGAAATAGATGCTGCCGAGCAATTGATTCCCTAAATCGCCTTCGCACGTGAGGTCGATCACCGGCACGCGCAGATCATCTCGCGCATGTAAACGAGGATCCTGTGCGTTCGGTCCGCCGGATTCCTTCGGCCATTCGCTCCGCCATTTCCTCACCTCCTCCATCGCGGCCTGCAGGGTGGAAGGTTGCGCAGGCAAATAGAGCACGAGTGTGTCGTCTCCTTCTTTAGCCGGGAATTGCAAGGCGTAGGATTTGTCGTCCGGCTTGTACATGAGCACTCTCACCTCGGAATGCCTTCCAGAGCGTTCCTTACGCGTGCCGAAAAAGCTCACCGGCGTCCTTTCATTTCCCCATGACAGTTTCAACTCGCCTGCCTTCGCAAATGCCTGGCGGAAGGCGAAATCCCGTTTGATACCGGCGAAGGCGACTTCCCCGCTTCCCATGACTCGGAATGCCGGGGCCTGCGCTCCAGCCAATACGCGCCATTTTTCGTCGCACGAACCGCCAATTCTTCCGAAGCCGTCCCCGCTTCCACCAACCAACCACTCTCGGGCAAAACCGTCGTTTCATTCCATTGGAACTTTCCGATCGCTTCCAATGTGGCGTTGGGTGGAGAAATTTTTTCCACCATTCGCCCGCTCTTCGAACCAATGATTTTGGTCTACCGCCAATTGCATCGCGGCCGTCCAGATCCGGACCTCGCCCGGAGGACAAGGAACGTTGGGATGAGCCACAATCTCCGCGTCGGCGCGACTCACCCAAAGTCCGAAAAGCATCACCCCGATCGTTCGCATCATGGCCCCATCCTCATTCTCCCGAAGCGATCCAATCAAGGTCTCTCTCACGGATTTGCGGCGGTGCGTTTCAACGTCGTGAGTCTTTCGCGAATGGCCAACCCGAACCGGTGAACATCGAGAGCATCCGACGGGAAAGCGTTATCCTTCCGTTGTGAGGCCTCGAGCCACATTTGCTCGGTTCTCGGACGAAGCACCTCCGATCGCCCAACAATCACCCGCACGATTTTTTCGGGAGTCGGTTTGACATCCAAAGGCAAAATCCGGTCCGTCGTCGTCCGCGGCAAAACCCAGAAAACGCGGAGCCCCTCACTTTCAAAATAACTGGTCCACCACGTTTGGATCATGGCCAAAGCTTCGGCCTCCAACAATCCTTGGGACATCAGGCCCGACTTCAAAGAATCGTAAACCGGCTGTGGAAATTCTCCTTGGTGCGCGATCAATTCGACTTCATTTAACACCACCTCTTGTCCCGCCTTCAGCCCGTTTAGCTGAGCTTTCCAGAAAACCCGGTCCAGTCGTCTTTCAAAAACCAAGAGATAGGGGATGTCGGCTCCCGTGTCATTTCGCAACGCCAGGCTCTCATTCACGGAAACTGCCGTATGAAGTCCGGGCGAAAAATGTCCCAAGCCCCGATAAAACAGGTAGTTTTCCGTTTCGCCCGAAGGCGTGCGAACGACATTCGCCTCCGGCACCCGCGCACGCAACCAGTTGAGCGTGTCGTCGGGCTTGAAAGTTCTCGCCGCGCGCGATTGCTCAGGCGACAGCACTTCCACCTTCCATTCGATTGATCCGCGATAGGGTTTCGAAAAATCGATCCTCCACGGTTCGAGAGACATAGACTGAGTGGGCGGCTTTGCCGGAGGCGGAGGTTCCGGCAAAACTTCTCCCCCGCTACGCTCCGGATACCACTGACTGATTGTTCCACCTTCAAAGCCCACTTTCACCTGCGCATGGAACCCGCTGCTGGAGTGAAAATAGATCACCGGCGTCTCCATTTTCACGGTAACGCCCGAAACGGGACGTCGGCCCAAGCCCTTCATGCGCGGTTCGAAGCCGGTAAAGCCGTAAAGGGATTTCAAACGGTTGAACGTTTCGATTGAAGGAGGCTGCCCGTTCTCAAACCCGAAATGCGCATGCACGAATCGAGGTAGCGCCTCCTCTTCCCTTTGGAGTCCCGATAGCAACACTCCATCCGACCCGGAAACCGTGGTGAAGGTTCCCCATTCATGAAGCTCGTAGGCTTGTCCGCAAGACAACGAAACCACCAGCGCCAGCAAACAGCTTATCCCTTTCATGATCCTAGAAAGTGAGGCTCGCCTCGAAGGCTCTCAAGGATCATCCATTCCTTTACACCGAATTTACGAATAAGCCAAGGAGCCGGGACATTCCTGTCCCGTTCTTCATCGATTGAGAATCGGGACAGGAATGTCCCGGCTCCTTG
>Ga0307412_10000053_pt1 | contig 148594 bp, 127 predicted proteins | sample DK1Cmetagenome_3_FD_203823 | JGI IMG/M metagenome (GOLD analysis project Ga0307412, IMG submission 203823) | Maize rhizosphere microbial communities from greenhouse at UC Davis, California, United States - DK15-C-1 | ecosystem: Host-associated > Plants > Roots > Rhizosphere > Soil | place...
CGATATGGTGAACCCCCGAGTAACGCCGAATGCCCGCAATCGTGTTCCGCGTTTCAAAAGTGCAAACCCAGCATCCGTCGTAATGCATCTGAGCGCATCGACGACGGATATTTCAACGGCCTGTTAGCCCTTTAGCCGCTCATTTGTCCTTTCTCATCGACAGGAGATGCCAGATGACTGAACTGAACCAGGCTTCATCGACGCTCAAGCCGGCCCGCGAACTGGCCGACTCGCCGCGCCGTTTTCCCGGCGAAAGCGCCGAATATCGGCGTGCACGCAATGACTTGCTCGCTGAAGAAATCGAACTGCGCCGCCATATCGAACGCGTCGCCGCGCAGCGCCGCGCGTTGCCGCTCGGCGGCGCGGTGCCGGAGGATTATCGTTTCGGAGGAGAGTCCGGACCCGTCACGTTGTCCCAAATGTTCGGCACTCACGACACACTCGTCACCTATAACTGGATGTTCGGTCCACAGCGCGAGCGGCCTTGCCCAATGTGCACTTCGCTGCTGAGTGCGTATGACGGCGAAATGCCCGACATTTTGCAGCGCGTCGCATTTGCGGTGATCGCGCGTTCGCCGATAGAGAAACTCGCCGCCTTCAAGAAAGAGCGCGGCTGGCGCCATTTGCGGCTGTATTCGTCGGCGGGCAATACATTCAATCGCGACTATGCGGGAGAAGATCCGGACGGCGACGACGTGCCCGCATTCAACGTGTTCACGAGAACCAATGGGACGGTGCGTCACTTCTGGGCTGCGGAAATGGGTCCGTGGACCGCCGATCCTGGCCAGGACCCGCGGGGCGCGCCCGACGTAATGCCAATCTGGACCGTGCTCGATATGACGCCAGGCGGCAGGGGCAGCGACTGGTATCCGAAGCTGCAATACGACAATGCACCGCGTTAGCGCGGCGCGCGGCAAGGGCGATTAGCTCGCTGCGTCGTTTGCCTGACTTTGCGCGAGCGCGGCTTGCAGATAGCCTGACACGGCGCCCGAACGCATGGGCGGACTGAACAGGTAGCCTTGCACCGCGCGAGCGCCCAATGCCTTGACGACTTCCGCTTGCGACGAAGTCTCGAGCCCCTCGACCACACATTCGAGCCCGAGGTTCTTGCACAGATCCAGTACCGATTTGACGATCTTCTTCGATGCGCTATTCGAATCGACGTCGGTCATGAAACTGCGGTCGATCTTGATCGAATCGAACGGAAGACGGTGCACGTAACTGAGGCTCGAATAGCCGGTGCCGAAATCGTCGAGCGAAACGCGGCAGCCTGCCTGCTTGATCATCGTGAGCGCGGAGCGGGCCTGCTCGAAGTCGCGCGTGACCGCCGTTTCCGTGATCTCAAACGACACGCGATGCGGCGGCACGCCGCTTGCCGAGACAATGTCGATAAGACGGCGCGCGCGTGCCGACGTCGAAATATCGATCGCGGAAAGATTGAACGACAGATAGAGTTCGGCTGGCCAATGCGGAACTTCGGCGAGTGCTTTATGCAGCAGTATTTCCGTAATCCGCAGAATGATTTCGGTGCGCTCCGCGATGCGGATGAACTCTTCCGGCTTGACTGCGCCGAGCCGCGGATTGTGCCATCGGCCGAGTGCTTCGAGTCCGATTGTCCGTCTCGTCACGACGTCGGAAATCGGCTGAAACTCCAGAAAGAGTTCGGACTCGAGTTCCGCATGACGCAATTCCTGCGTGACGAGACTCGAACGCCGAATGCGCGTTTCGTGTTCCGTGGAGAAGATCACCGCTGTGCCGCGGCGGCCTTCCTTGCCGACGTAAAGCGCTGCATCCGCACGCTCGAACACTTGAGTAACGGTGTTGCCCGCGTCGGGAAATGCCGCCCAGCCGATCGTGCCCGACAGTTCCGCGATATTGCCCGCGACGCGATACGGCTGACTGAGCGCGTCGCAAATGCGCTGGCCCAATTCGAGCAGCGCGTCGTTCGATTGCCGGTTTTGCGCGAGTACTCCGAATTCGTCGCCCCCGAGCCGCGCGAAGAATATGCCGGGCTCGGCGAGCGCAAGCAGCCGCACGCCGACTTCCTGCAGCACCAGATCGCCGCTCGCGTGGCCGTAGATGTCGTTGACCTGCTTGAAGCCGTCGAGATCGATAAGGCCCACATTAAAGCCGCCGCCAGTGGCGAGCGCCTGCTCGGACAGCGCGCGCAGCGAGGCGAAAAAACTGCGGCGATTGGGCAGGTCGGTCAGGCTGTCGATGCTTGCGAGTCGAAAGTTCTCGTCGCTGAGTCGTTGGGTCTTCTCCTGACTCGCCTGCAAATCGCGCTGCGTGTGCACGACTCCCGCAAACGAGCGGTAATACAGTTCGATGATGAACGCGAGTGCGAGTCCGATAAGCGTCATGTCGATCGCCATCGCGATGAAAACCGGCGAGCCGGTGAACACGAGGAACGTCGAAAAACTCAGGATAACGATCGATAGCAGCAGCAACGCGGCCACGCGCAAATGCATCAGGCAGAACACGCAGCCTACTACCGTCGTCGCCATATAAAACGCGACGTGCGCCTGTTCATACGGCGTGCCGTAGGGCAGCAGCATCAGCGACCAGGTAGTGAATGCAATGCCGAAGATGCCCGCTACCCAGATGAGCCGGCGCAATTCGGGTACGGCTTTCTCGTGAGTCAGTACCAGGTTGCGGCCACGCCACCATCGCATGCAGCGCACGACACACAGCGTGCAAAGCGCGCCGGGAATGTAGATCGACATCCACGCCGGCGCGCTATGCAAATGCGTGAACGTGACGGCCATCGTATTGACGATCAGGATGAAGTAGAGAAGGGGAATCTGACGGCCGAACGCCTGGACCTGCGAACGCACGAGCTCGGGGTCTCCTTCCGCAACCGACAACGCTTCTCGCAATCTGGTTATTGCAACCATTCCTGTCCTTTAACATTTGCGCCGCATACGCAGCTTGGTATATCGGCAGGGGCCGGTCGGACCTTGAGCGCAGTCGATGCGAGCTTCAGTTCGTGAGACGGTAAGAACGACCTGCGTGTTGCGAAAGGGGCGTTTATTCACGCGTCGTTCGAGTAACTTTGACCTTGGGATTGCGGCTCAAAGCGTGGGGCAGGACAGCACGCGCAAGGGTCCAAGCGTCGTACCCGGTTCGCCGTTCGTGGCGGGAGTGCCTTGCGGCGGCGTCGAAACGAGGCGCACGGCGTCCTCACCGGCATTCGCCAGAACATACTTTTCGGCGCTGTTTTCAGGCTGCCAGTAAGCGCGAAACACGCCGTTTTCGCCGAATACGAGCAGCTTGCCATGCACCGTTTTCATTCCGCTGATGAGATCCACCGGCTCGCCGTCGCGCACCTGAAAAGCTTGCGGCGTGGCCGAATGAGCGGCGCTTGCGAGCGTTGCGCAGCCGTTTTCATCGGCTGAAGCAGTGCCGCCGACGAGCGCGCCGAGCAGTGCACATGTTGCAATATGGCGAAATTTCATCTTTTTCTTTCTCCCGATTGCTGGCTTGTCGGCGCGTCGCAAGGCGAATGCCTCTGCTCGCGGGCGGCACCATAACATAGTAAAAAATCGCTGGGCGATTGCGAGAGGCCGCGCTAAAGCACTGAAATTGCAACGGATTGTGATTCGACGCGTGCGCCGGTACGGCGCGAGAAACGCGTAAGCGCGCGATTCTTATGGCACTTTGCCGAAGAAAATCGTCAAATCCCCAGTGGGCGGGTGAAACAAGGCTTACACGCGGGGTTTGCGCGAATGCGCGCCTATGCGTTAGTGTGTCGGTCCCGGCGCGACAGATGTAGCGCCGTTTCCATGATTACCATACGGGAAGTGCTATGAACAAACAGGAACTGATTGATGCAGTCGCCGCAGCGACGGGCGAAAGCAAAGCGGCCACGGGCCAAACCATCGACGCTATCGTTGAAGCGGTGACCAAAGCCGTGGTCGGCGGCGATACGGTGCAACTGGTCGGTTTCGGTTCTTTCTCGACTGGCGCGCGTGCAGCACGCGTGGGCCGCAATCCGTCGACGGGCGCCGAGATCCAGATCGCCGCAGCCAAGACGGTGAAGTTCACCGCAGGCAAGGCGTTCAAGGAAGCAGTCAACGCGTCGTAATGCAACGCGCTTCACACTGGAGCGTCCGCCATGCGCCGTCATGGCGCTGCGAGCGACGCCTCGAGTGTGAAGAATCGCGCGCTGCGCAGCCCCGATAGACGAACGCGTCGGCGGATGGCGCGGCGCGTGTGCGCCGGCTTTCGTCGAGCGCGCTCGACGCAGCGAGGCTGCGTCTGCAATCAGCTCGCGCGGCGCTTGCGCGTCGCTTCGGCGAGCGTCTCCAGCACCGGCTCCGTTTGCGTCCAGCTCACGCATGCATCGGTAATGGACACGCCGTAACGCAGCGGCTCGCCGGCCTTCAGATCCTGACGGCCTTCTTCCAGATGACTTTCAAGCATGACGCCGATAATGCGGCGCTCGTGTGCGGACAGTTGTTGCGCGAGATCCTGAACCACATCCAGTTGACGCAAATGCGATTTGCCGGAGTTCGCGTGCGAGCAGTCGATCATCACCTGTTCACGCAGCCCCGCTGACTTAAGCGCTGCGCAGGTTGCCGCCACTGAAGCGCTGTCGTAGTTCGGGCCTTTCTTGCCGCCGCGCAGAATCACGTGAGCGTCGTCGTTGCCGCGCGTTTCGAAGATCGCAGCCATGCCCATCTTCGTCATGCCCATGAACGCGTGGCTTGCGCGCGCGGCGACGATTGCATCAGCGGCAATCTGCACACCGCCGTCGGTGCCGTTCTTGAAACCGATCGGACAACTTAGGCCCGAAGCCAGTTGCCGATGACTCTGACTTTCCGTTGTGCGCGCACCGATTGCGCCCCAGGCGATCAGATCGGCAATGTACTGCGGGCTCAGCAGGTCGAGAAATTCCGTTGCGGTCGGCAAGCCGAGTCCATTGATGTCGAGCAGCAATTGCCGCGCGAGACGCAGGCCCTCATTGATGCGGAAACTGCCGTCCAGACGCGGATCGTTGATATAGCCTTTCCAGCCGACGGTAGTGCGCGGTTTTTCGAAGTACACGCGCATGATGATCAGCAGGTCGTCTTTGTACGCATCCGCCGCGGCTTTTAGCTTCTGCGCGTAGTCGATTGCCTGGTCGTGGTCGTGAATCGAGCAGGGCCCGACGATCATCACGAGGCGGTCGTCGCGCCCGTGCAGAATGTCGGCGATTTCCACGCGGGTTTTTTCCACCAGCGATTGCACCGTGGGCGGCACGGGCAGTTCGTCCTGCAGCAGCGCGGGCGAAATAAGCGGACGTACCGCGCCGATGCGAACGTCGTCGATGCGGGTGGTGTCCTGGGTGGCGTCGGCCGAGCCAACTTCCTGGTCGTGCAGAGGATTGTCGATGGCGCTCAAGGTATTCTCCCGGACTTGTCGATGTGAGCTGGCCTTGCGGCCTTGAATGTGGGTGTCGTTGCGCGGTGGGTCGCGCAGCAATTCGCTGCCGGGATTATGACATTCGCGCGCCACCGCGCACACCGCGCGGCTCGAGGGTGCGCGCGAAGTGAGCGAGAACTGAGTGAGAACTGAGCAAAAGCCGCTCGAAAGCGTTGCTTAAAGCCGCTCGATCAGCGCCTTTGCAGCGGCCGGATTGCGTTCCTTGAAACCGCTGATCACGTAGAGATACACATCGCGTGCGGCTGCTTTCGCGGGCGGCGCGCCACAGGTTTCCAGATCGCCGGGCGTGGTGCCCGCCGCCAGTTGGCGCGCGCGTTCGGCCCATGCGTCGAGCGCTTTCGCCGGATAACCGTTGGCCTCTTTGTCGGTTGTGCCCATGATGCGCGCGTACACGAACGGCGCGGTGATGTCGGCGATCTGCGGATATTCACTGTCGCCGGCCAGCACCACCGCGACCTTGTATTTGCGTGCCAGCGCAATGAATTCGGGTGTCCTGAAGCTCTCGTTGCGCACTTCGATTGCATGCCTGAGCTTGATTCCTTCGATGCTCGCGGGCAGCAGCTTCAGGAAAGCCTCGAAATCTTCGCCGTCGAATTTCTTGGTCGGCGCAAACTGCCAGTTGACGGGGCCGAGCTTCTGCTTGAGCAGCAGCACGCCGCTCGCGAAGAAACGCTCGATGGTCTCGCCGGCATCCGCGAGTACTTTTCGATTGGTCGCGTAGCGCGGCGCCTTCAGCGAAAAGACGAAATCATCCGGCGTTTCCTGATACCACTTTTCATAGCTCTCCGGCTTTTGCAAGCCGTAGAACGTCCCATTGATTTCGATGCTCGACAACTGGCGGCTCGCGTATTCGAGCTCGCGCTTTTGCGTTAGATCTTCGGGATAAAACACCCCGCGCCACGGGGCATAGGTCCAGCCGCCAATGCCCACCCGGATTCGCGGTTTCGTGCGCGTTGCCATATGCGGTTTTCCTCGTTGTTCTGGTTTGCCTCGCGGCGCCCCGGTGTCGATTCGAGCGCTGACAGCCCTACGTTGCGTCAGGCAGTAGCTTACTCGATCGTGCGTCGCGTGTAAGGAAGGGGCGGGGCATTCATCAAAACGGGGGTTATCGAGGAAGCATCCGGTAAAGCCGATGTTCCGGTAAAGTCGCAACGAGTTGCCAGCCAGCCAGTGTTTCAGACAGGCGCCGTTGCGGATCGAACACTGCCAGGTACACCTCAGTGAATCGGGTTGGCAAGTCCGGAAATGTGTTTTGCAAGTCTGCTGCCCACGCGCGCAGCATATCGTCGTTTGCGCGGAATGCCTTATCGCCGTTTTCAATGTCGTCCTGGAACTTCCTCAACGCGGCGTTTTTGGTGCGGTAAAGCACCGGCTGTTGACCCGCCTTCAAATAGAGATCCGGTACGAGAACACGATCGAGCGTGGCGAGCGCGACGACTTTATCCAGATACGGATTCCACCGGTCGGGCGCCGTTCTTGGCGACGGGTAAGTCGTATCCTGTTTGTACTGGAACAGAACAGAGCCTGATTTCAAGGACGCAAACGTAGCCCTGTATGCCTGAATGGCAGGCTTCGCCGCACGCCAGTCGGCAGTTACCGTCGCAATGCGGAACAGGAAGACGATAGTGAGCGCCACCGCGCCGGCACGTTGCAGACGCGGTCTCGAAGCCCGCACATCCACCAGTGCAGTCAGCAGGAACGCGAAGCTCAGCGCACATCGCTCGACAACGCCATAAGAAGCAAATGCGGAGAATGGCGCGAATAGGGCCACCAGCGGAAGCGCGATGACGGTTATCCGGCACTCAGGCTGACACGTCCACCACCTCAGCAGAAAGCCCACGGCTAACGTCAGGCCCAGGCTTGCCAGAATTGCAATGTCGGCGGGAGGATTACCGATTGCGAAGACATTGAGCCAGCGGCTCACTTTGGCGAATAGATGAATGAAACCGAAGTCGACGGAACCACGAAGCCCGCCGGTACTGCTGTGCGCCAGCAATACCACGGGAAGTATCAACGGAACCAGGGTTGCGCTCGCATGCCTGAACATCGACCGGATGCGGAATTTGTCTTCCTGTAGCAGACAGCCAAGCTCCCATGTTCCCGTGACCAGTGCAAAGACGGCCAAAGGAAACAGATGGCAAAAATAGATGAGAAGCGCGCTGCAAGACGAGACTGCGATTCGAGCGACCGTGGACCGGCGTAGCGTGACATGCAACGCTATGGCCCATAAACAAAGGCCGATTCCGAACAGAAAGTTGTCGTAGCCGCGTATCAGAATCCAGTTGTAGAGCAGCAGAAAACTGGTCAATGGGAACCATGACCAGCGGCCGTTCAGCGCACGGCTGAGGATCAGGCATCCCGAGCTGATCAACGCGAGTTCCACAACGATAAAGAGCCACGCAGCCCATTCCACCGGCATGAGCTTCGCGATCCACGGGACCGTCAGGTCCATCGCAAGATCGGGTAAGGGGTCCCACCGAACTACAAAGTCGCCGGCGTAGGAAACCGGATGCGCAAGAATGTCTATCCTGACGATATTATAAAAGTGCTGCCCCAACGGAGGTATCGACGAAACGAAGAGCGGCAATGAGGCCACGAGAGTGGCGATTAGCCAGACGGCCCACAGATACAACGGCCTGCCGCCCTGCACGGTTCCTCTTTGTGCAGTCATCAAATCCCCTTTCAGGTTGTTAAAGCGCTTTGCGTCGTGCGGGTAACGAACGAATCAAACAACCTTGAGGATCGAAGTCGCGAAAGTTCTAATCTCATCGAACTGGGTAACAAGTTCCAGGCACAACACGAATCCAAGCATCGCCGATAGTCCGGGGTAGCGCTCGATCCAACGCAATATAGGAGTTGCGTAAAGCGGTCTCACGGAATCGCGCGTCATGACATAGGTAATGACGATGCCGATCGCAGCGCCTGCCAACAGGTCTGTCGGATAGTGGAAGCCGAGGTAGGCGCGCGGAATGCAAATGAAAATGGCGACGTAGAGAAGCGCGAGAATGCCGATGCGGCGCGAGACGACAAAGAGTCCTACTGCGACCGACATCCACAGCATTGCGTGATCGCTAGGAAAGGAACTCCACGTTGACAACATGCTTTCGCTTTGCGGGACAAACGGGAAATGAAGGTTTAGCTCGGGTGAAAAGGCGGGGCGCATACGGAAGGGTAAAAAATGCGCGAGAAGCCTTCCTGCAAGAAGGGCCAACAGGCCACTCACGGCCGTTGCAATGACGACTTCACGCCTCCATTGCCGACGCTCCGCCGATTGAAACCATATCCACCACAAAGCCGGGATCAGAACCAGACCTTTGAAGGTGTACATGTTGGCAATGGCTTGCACCGCATGATTGCAGAGCGCACACGAATTGAATCCGCTAAGGAACGTCTCGATGCTCGTATCGAAGCTGTTCATTTTTCGCGTAGACAGTAAGGTTCGTACTGGGACTGGACGGCAACCCTCCGTCTTGCGGAGGGGTTCGCCCAACGAGTCGCTTTCCTACCTGCGGTACACCCAGATTATGATATTTGCCACCGTCGGAGGATCGACATCGGCTCTCGAATGCGCGCTTGCGCACGCTACGTTCCAAAAAATTTCCCGTTGTGGCCTGAAATGAAGAATGCTTTCAGATCGCCGTCACGGAACATCGGGTCACGCGCAAGCAGTCTCGCGAAGTACTGGTATGAGCAGCGAAGTTCAGGTCAGCACCACGCTCACGGCCTTGCACTCGACGGCAGGTATAGCAACAGCACGCTTATGAGAAGGAAGCCGGCGCCTGCGACGATCCGCGGCGAAACCGCTTCGCCTGACACGACGCCAAACACAAGAATCTCGAGGATCGTGACTGCAACCATCAGCGGATAAGCCACGCTCAGCTCGACGCGCTTGAGTGCCAGCGCATAAAGGCCGAACCCGGCACCATAAGCCGCTATCGCGGCGAGTCGATAAAGTAACGGCCGGCCACCGGTCGCGAACAACGAGGGGTCGTTATCAACCCGCGCCGCAATGCGCAAAAGAATGCTCGCCGAGGCACTGCACGTGCCGCTCAGAAACAGAAAAAAGAATTGCATCGATTGAATGGTCGAGGGTCAGCTTGCCGCTATCACCGTCGCTACGCAGAGGCAGACCACCAGCAGGCTAAGGCGGTTCTTGAAGGTGAACACAATCGGATCGTCTTGCATCTCGCCGCGAAAGGCCAACATCCACACACGGCTAATCCAGAAGAGCAGCAGCCCGAATAACAACCAGAGTGCGTGCGGGTGCCGATAGAGCATCCGTACATCGGATGAATTCATGTAAAGCGCGAGCACCAGTACCGCGACGTAGCCAGAAGCCGTGCCGAATGAACGCAGAATGCCGAGATCCTGCGTAACGTAACCGCGCCCGACTGCGCAAACTTTCGCTTCGCGCAATAGCGCGTCGAGCTCCGCGTAGCGCTTCACCATCGCGAGACTGAGAAAGATCAGAATAGAAAACATGATCAACCAGTCCGACAGGGGAATGTCCCCCGCCGCGCCGCCCGCCGCGACGCGGGCGGTGTAAAGAGCCGCGAGCACAAAGACATCGATAAGCACGAACCGTTTGAGCCTGAGCGAATAAGCAAGCGTAGTTGCGAAGTAGCCGGCCAATACGAGCTGAAAAGTGGAAGGCAAAAGCAGGGCAAGACCCGCAGAGGCGGCGAGGAGCGCACACCCGATAAGCATGCCAAAAGCGAGAGATAACTGTCCCGAGGCAAACGGCCGATTGCGCTTGCTTATGTGGCGCCGGTCCGCATCGAGGTCCAGCATGTCATTGAGCAGATATACCGATGAAGCACAGAAGCAGAAGGAAAAAAATGCGATGGCTTCGGCTCGAAGCGTGTCCCCTTCGGTAAAACGGTGCGATGCGAGCAGCGGCACGAAGATCAGGAGATTCTTGACCCACTGATAAACACGCATTTCCCTGACGGTCAGGCCGATGAGCGATCGCCGCTCCTCGAAGAAGAGAACCTTCTGATTCACCATCTCGGCCGCCTCGGCGATCGGGCGCGTTCCCACAACGATTGCCCGTCTGCACTGTTTCCACACGGGTACGTCGCACAGCGCGTTGCCGCAATAGTCGAAGCCATGCGGACCGAATTCCTCGGACAAAGCGCACGCCTTCTGGACGCCGGAGAGATTCAGAGCGTCGTTGCTCGCGAGAATACCCGCGAAGAAACCGAAGTATGAGGCTATCTGTTCCGCGAACTTGCGGTTCGCAGCCGTGCATAAATAAAGATCCCTGCCACTGGATCGCTCTGCACGCAGGAACGCCACGAGGCGCGCGTTATAGGGAAGCAATGTCACATCGATTGCCGCCCGCTGGGCAATCTGCGCTTTCAGATGCGCTTTGCCGCGAAACAGCCAGCCAATACAAAAGAACGCATACAGTGGATTTCGCTTTATCAGCACGAGGAAAGATTCGACCAGAAGGTCGGTGCTGGTCAGCGTGCCATCGAGATCGACGCAAAGGGGTACGCTCGCCTGGGACATCATCACCTCGTGTGAGTCTGGGCTGCATGCCTGATTCGTCAGGCAACGCGCATTGCATACACTTTCCTCTTCAAGAATAGTGCTCGATTTGCTCTGCACTGTGCGTCAGAACACACTTGTCGCGGCGTCGTTAAAAAAACTGTCACACTGGCTAAAGCGCAACTGTTCTTCAGGTTTCCTTAAGGTTTTGCGCATAGCATCTGAGCGATATATGCGCCTTCGGTTCAGATGCTGATGCCGGTTGCGGACAAACCTTTTCTGCGATCTCTTGCCCGTCGCTGGAAACCGCGCCATGCGGCGAACCGAATGGCGGGCTCGCTGCTATGACGAATTAGCCCGCCTCGCGAAGTTAGCGCGGCTTCTCACCTTCCATCGGCTCGCCTAACACGAACGGCCCACCTTGAAAGCGCTGCGCCGGGTCGTCGCGCGAGTCGTCAGGCGCCGTTGCCGGAAAGCGCGACGCGAACGGCGCGGAACTGTCGCGCGGATTGAAGCCGAGGAACGCGGCCTTGGTGTTATCCCACCACTTGACCGGATTGTCCGACGCGCCGTACACGACCACATGCCCCACGCGATTGGTGAATAGCGAGCAGCGCACGAGTTCGATGAAGTCGCGATAGCTCAGATAGGTGACGAGCATCCGCGGATTTTTAGGCTCTTCAAACGACGAACCAATGCGCATGCACACCGTTTCTATCCCGAAGCGATCGTAGTAGTAGCGCGACAGCGCTTCGCCGAAGCACTTGGTCACGCCATACAGACTATCGGGGCGCTGCGGCGCATCGGCGTCGATTACTTCAGTTACCGGATGAAAGCCGATCACATGATTCGAACTCGCGAACACGATCCGTTTGACACCGTGTTTGCGCGCGGCTTCATACAGGTTGTAAGTGCCGGCGATGTTCGCGCCGAGCAGATCGTCGAATGGCGCGTCGATGGAAATGCCGCCGAGGTGCACGATTGCGTCGACACCGGCGACGAGTTGCATCACCGCTGCGCGGTCGGCGAGATCGACCACACTCGTTTCTTCATGCGCCGCGGGATCGCCGAGACTCGCGATGTCGGTCACGCGCACGACCTCGGCCCATTCCGCGAGTGCGCCGCGCAACTGCCGGCCCAGGTTGCCGGCGCCGCCTGTCAGAAGCAGGCGCCGGAACGGCTTGCGATCTACTGTGGACGATTCGCTGATGGTTTGGCTCATCGATAAAACTCCTGCCTATTGCGTGGTTAAATTGCAAAAACGTTTTGTGCGGCCGGCGACCGGCGGCACGCCGCAGCCTGCAACCGAATCAAAACAAACGCGCGCCAGCCCATTTCTGCGACAATCCGTTAACAGGAGAACCCGTTAACTGCGCGATGAAAAAACTTCCTCCAACTATTCGCGACGTCGCGGCTGCCGCGGGCGTATCGGTCGCAACCGTGTCCAAGTTCATGAACGGCGCGCAGCGCTTCTCGCCACCCGTCGAGGCGCGCCTCAAAGCGGCGATCGAAGATCTCGGCTACCGTTCGAACCCGCTTGCGCGATCCATGATTACGGGCCGCACACGCGCGATCGGATTGACGATTCTCGACATCAGCAATCCGCACTTCACTAACGTCGTGAAGGGCGCGAACCGCATTGCGCTGCGCCACGATTACACGCTGCTGCTCGTGGATACCGACGAAAACCAGGCGCGCGAAAAGCCGTTGATCGAAGCACTCGCGCAGCGCGTCGACGGGCTGATCATCAGCTCGCGCATGTCCGACAGCGAGTCGCAATGGCTGCTCGATCTCGACAAGCCGCTCGTCCTGTTGCGGCACAGCGAGACCTTGCCGATACCGAGTGTGGGCATCGACAACCGGCTCGCAACTTACATGCTCGCGCGGCACCTGCTCAATCTCGGGCATCGTCAGATCGCTTATCTCGGCTTTGGGCAGGCACGCATCAACGACGAGCGCATTCGCGGCGCGCGCGATTGTCTCGAGGAAGCGGGTCTCACGCTCGACGTGTACGACGCGCATGCGCCCACTGCGCATGCCGGCGAACATGCGTGCTCGCGCGTGATGCTCGGACCGCACAGGCCGCAAGCGGTGATCTGCTACAACGATCTGATCGCGCTCGGCTTCATGAAAGAGGCGGCGTCGCTCGGCATCAAACTGCCGCAAGAGTTGTCGGTGACCGGCGTCGACAACGTTCCGTACGGCGAATATGCGGCACCCGCGTTGACCACCGTCGATATTCAAAGCGAGAAGATGGGTGAACTCGCGATGCAAAAGCTGATCGATCAACTCGCGGGCCACGCGCAAACAGGGCATTCGATGTGCGAGCCGAGGCTCATCGTGCGTGAATCCACGGCGGCCTGCGGCTGACACATATCGCGCTTTCAACCCGTACTTCTCGCGCTTCTCGCGTTGTTGTTACGCTTCGAGTTTCGCCGGCGCCATACGCGGCGTCAGCAAGTGCATCACGCCAAACGCGACGAGATAGGCGAGCGCGCCGATAGCGAACAGTACCCAGTAGTGCCCCGTGCGTTGCAGTACCTGGCCGATTACTTCGGAGAACAGCACGCCGCCAATCGAACCGGCCATTCCGCCGATGCCCACCACCGCGCCGAGCGCGCGCTTCGGAAACAGGTCCGACGCCGTGGTGAACAGATTCGCGGACCAGCCCTGATGCGCTGCCGCCGCGAGGCCGACGATCGCAACCGCGCCCCACAGATTGTCGACCTGCGAGACGAATGCAATCGGCAACACGCAGCACGCGCAGATCAACATCGCGGTCTTGCGCGCGGCGTTCACCGTCCACCCTGCGCGCAATAGTGCCGACGAAAGCCAGCCGCCGCCGATGCTGCCCACGGTCGTCATCGCGTAGATGCACACGAGCGGCAGGCCGATATGCTGCATGTCCATGCCGCGCGATTCGTTGAGCCACTTCGGCAGCCAGAACAGATAGAACCACCATACCGGGTCGGTCAGGAACTTGCCGATCAGGAACGCCCATGTCTGGCGCTTGCGGATCAATACGCCCCAACCAGGCGCACGCGCGTTCACGTTGGCGGCGTCGAGTGCTTCGACTTCGTCGCGCGCCTCGCCGAGATCGTCGTCGTGTGAGCGCGGTTCGGCCGAGCGGTAGAACGCGAACCATACGACGAGCCACAGCAAGCCCAGCGCGCCGATGATCACGAACGCCGCGCGCCAGCCAAACGCGAGCGCAAGGGGCGGAATGATCGCGGGCGCGAACACGGCGCCGATATTCGCGCCTGAGTTGAAGATGCCGGTTGCAAGTGCGCGCTCCCGTCGCGGAAACCATTCGGCGGTGGTCTTGATGGCGGCCGGGAAATTGCCGCCTTCGCCTATGCCGAGCAGCGCGCGGACCATCGCGAAGCCGGTGACTGAACCTACTGCCGCATGCAGCATTGCGGCCACGCTCCACAGGAGCATGGCGAGCGCATACGAAATGCGCGTGCCGAGCCAGTCGACGATACGGCCGAAGCACAAAAGCCCCACTGCATAGAACGCGGAAAACGCGATCACGATGCGGCCGTACTGCACCTGCGTCCAGCCGATGTCGTGCTGCAGCAGCGGCGCGAGCAGCCCGAGAATCTGGCGGTCCATGTAGTTGATGACGGTCGCGAAGAACAGCAGTGCGCAGACCGTCCAGCGGTAGCGGCTGGCTGTACGGGCAAGACCGAGTACGGCAGTTTGCATGGATGTCTCCGTCGCACGGCTTCGCTCGTCGCGCCGCGCTTTTCTGTGCCGGGCGACGAGCGCCCGGGCCCGCGGCGCAGCACCCGGCGCAGTCGCGCGCGGTCAGCGATTTGGACCCAATTAGGAAAACGTTTTTCTAGAATAGAAGCTTTGCGGCCGCAATGCTAGTGCCGAGTTTACCTAGGGTTGTGCGCGACGGCGAAATGGTGGGAGGATAAGCGCCTTGCACTAAGTTAATCGTTTTCTCGAAGGTTGCCAGGAGCCGCCGAGCTCTATCCAACACTAATCAGGAGACAGACATGCGTTCCCCACGAAAGTCCATCGGCAGGTGTGCTGTGAGTACGTTGACGCTTCTTCTCATGTCGGCCTGCGGCAGCGGCACCGACGATGCGAACCAGCCGCCCGCGCCTACGCCCACGCCGACAGCCGCGCCGTCGCTGCATGCAATCGTTTATGGCGCGAGCGATACCAGCGTTCCGCGAGGAACCGATGTGCCCATCACGATGATGGGCCAGATGCGGGCGCTCTTCGATCTGATCAGGAAATCGCCGGACTTCACGCAGGTCGTGATGGATCTCGGCGACGGCACTCCGGTACACGTGCTCGACACCAACACGGGCGACAAATTCCTGCCCGGCAAACTCGCGCTCGGCCTTTCGTACATCCTGATCGATATGAAGGCGAAGGGCGATCCGAAATACGCGGACTATCTGGCGACCTACCAGAAGATCACCACCGCGATGATGGCGCAGCCGAGCGGCGGCAATTACACCTACGCCAATACTTCGTGGGGCGAATACTATTACCTGGTGGCGCTGAACAATTTCAAGGCGCACGGCATGCTCAACGAAGTATTCAGCGACACAATGCTGGCGACGCTGCAAAACCGTCTAACCTTCTGCGACATGTTCGGCGCGGACTCAAGCGGAAAGACGAATACATGTCCTGCGGCCGGCGTGCCGATCGACGTTGCATCGCTGAATACCGCGCAGAATTACTATGCTGTGTCGTACGGCATTGCTGGGTTACGGCAGAAGCTCGGCTGGAGCAATCCGACCTTTTCGTCCACCACCGACCCGGCCGTTGCCACGATGAACGCGCGCGACGCGTTGCTGTACACGCTGACGAACCATATCCGCAACGATTCGTCGGGCGGTTTCTCCGACGAAGCATCGAACACGCACACGACCTATTACGACCAGGCGCGCTTCGACAGATACAGCACGTTGCTGATCGGCGAAGTGGTCGAGCGCACACTCGAAATGGGCAACGAGGCCAATCTCACGCCGGAATTGAAGGGCTATTTGAGGAAATCGGTCGATCTTATTCTTCCTCAATTGAACGCGGACGGCGAGGGCTTCAACTATGGACGGTCCATTGGTCCTTATGGCGATTCGGCATTCATGGAAGTTCTCACTGCCGCAGCCAATGCCGGCGTATTGACGCCGCAGGAAATGCAGATCGCCTATACGTTCATCTATAAGGCGGCTCGCCGCTATGAAACGTTCTGGTATGACCCGACGTTGCCGACTCCGTCGGTGAATATGTGGGTGAAAGGCCGCGGCACTGATACTTACCGCGGCAAGCCGCGTGTGATGGGCGAGAACTTCAGCCTGCTGCATCAGTACATGTATGTCGATGCGTGGTGGAGCAAACTCGGTTTCGGCGGCAAGGCGCCGATGGCCGATTCCGACTATCAGGCGTGGCTCGATGCAAGGCCGCGCTATACGCTGACCTGGTACAACCAGCCCACCGATACCGCGCACCCGTACAGCGCGGCGCTTCTGACCGTGCGTGACGGCAATCGGGTTATCAATCTGAATCTGAGCCAGGCGCCCGACTACAATTCATTCACGCCGTATTACCCGGTTCCTTTCTCCGACAAGCTTATCTACGGTACGACCGACCTCGGCTATGCATTGCTGATTCCGCAGGTGTCGTATAACGGCAAGACCTATATACCCGTCACGTACTATAAAAATCTCAACGTCACGGAGAGTAATGGTCAGGTGATCGTGTCATTCGACACGGCGAAGTTCAGGCAAGCCGCGAAGAACGCGGCGTTCTCGACCGACCTCGATTTGCAGGCGCATACGGTGCTCACATTCGGCCGGGGCACGCTGACGCGCACCGATACGCTGAGCTCGGCAACGCTGACCGGCGATGTGACGGTGGAAACCGACTTCACTTCATTCGCCGATTACCAGAGCACGACCGCCAACGGCGACGGCTTCTCGGTCAATTACGCCAATAACGCCAATAGCAATGCGACCGGCTACGGCACCACCGGTTTCGACAGTTGCGCGCTGTCGAACTTCGATACGACGGCGGGCGGCGCCACGAACCCCTTGTCGACGACGCCGATCGGTCAGCTGCACTCGAACTTCGCGTGCGCGACGCAGCCGTTCACGATCAACGCCGGCAGTACCCGCACGTTCGGCTGGAGCCTGAAGTACAGCAGTTAGCGTTAGCGTTGTTCTTCGTTCGTCTTTGCTGCGGTTGCTCGATGATCGGATACGAGCGTCCGCAGCATCGACGGATCATCGGCAGGTTCACGATCCAGACGCCGCGATCGAACCATCTTGCGCATGGCCAGACGCGCCAGCCTGACCCAGCCGGAAGGACGCGGATCGGCAAGCATGCTGAGCGCGCGCGCATAGTCGAGCGTGAGGCCGGGCGTCCACGCCATCGTCGCCGCGCGTTTGCGTATTTGCGCCGCAACCCATAGCTCCGGCGTCGTGATCACGCGAAGAAAAGGCCGCCACCCGCCGAGGCCGCCGACGCCACTGAGGCCGCCCCATACGCGTGTCGAAGCCCCTTCGATCGCCGCCTCGAGCGCGCGCGAGACACTGCTCGAACAGTTGCGGGACGTCAGGTTATACGTGGTGTCTTGCCGGTACGCGTCCCAGAAGCGGCGCAAGCGGAGCGGATCGTAATTGCGTATGCGCACCTGAACCGTCGAGGGACACCACGCCTTCGATTCCGTCGCATAGTCAGGCTGGAACACGCCGGGCACATCGTTCTCGCGCGTGGCACGCAAGAGCCGCGCGAAGTCATCCGGCGAACGATCGAATTCCACCGCGGGATAGAGGCTCACGTAAATGCCGTCAGGTGCTTCGAGCGCCGCGTGTCCGGTCGAGATCACGCCGTTGCGATCCACCGCCGCGATGTAACGATCGACAATTGGCTGTCGCCGCGCCTCGCCTTTGGCCGACCCGACGGGGGTCCACACATGCACGGTGAGCGCGGCTTCGTCGGCGGCGGGCGGGCCGTCCCATTCGATGTTCGTCATCGCGGCCCGAGTCGCTGCATCGCTGTTGTCCAATCGTTCGGCATCCGAATCGACTGCGGGATTCGACACGAGGCGCCGCACGCGCGTACTCAGCAACAAAAGATTCCAGCCGCCGAATATCAAACCGAGGCCGAGGCAATACGGTACGGTGCCGACATAATGCGTGGGATAAGGCTGATAGAAGAAGAGCGCCAACGCGATTTCCACGCCGCCGCCAATCGTAGCAAGCCGCCACGTACGGTAGCGCACGACATGTGCCGAGACGATCTGCAACAGGCCATCGGCGAGAAACAGCGTGCCGAAAATCATCGACAGCGCGAAGTGTCCATGATGATGACCCGCGAGAATCAGCGCCGCCGCCAACGAGAACGCGATGCCCTTCGCATAGCGCAGCGTGCGCTGGCCGCCCATGCCGGTCCACGCGACCGCGAGCGTGGCGAGCCCTTCGAGCAGCAACAAAACCGCAAACGGCGTGATCGGAAAATAGAGCGCGCCGTCGAGCGCGTCGATGAACACGACGATGCCGAGCAGCAGGCTAGCCGCGCCCATCATCCTGAGCGAGCGCCAACGCGTGCGCAGGTAATCGACGCCGAGCAGAATCATGACCAGACGAACCATAACGAATCCTCCTTGACGCGTTCAGTTTGCACCGGCACCGACGCGCGTGATGTCCTGTTCGCACTCTAAAGGCGAGCCGTTTGACGACGATGCAGTTTCTCGTCCGCGGCTGGCGGCGATCGATCGATGTTGAAGAGCGGCAGCGCGGATGCGCTCGGCCATGAGCGCATCCAATGGCGTGTACACGACCATGCCGAGATCCGGCCGGCCATCGACGGCGAATAGCGAATATTCCATTTCGACCTGCCCGAGCGTGGGATGCAGCAGGCGCTTTACGTTCTCGCCGTCACCGTGACCCAGCACCTGGTTTTCGCGCCACATGCGGTCGAAGTCCGCGTTGGCGCGGCGCAGATCGTCGACGAGTTCGCCCACTTCGGAAGCGAGCCCTGCGCGCGCCACGTCGGCGCGGAATGTTCCGACCACGAAGCGCGCGACGCTTTCCCAGTCGTGCTGTTTCGCGCGAACGGCCGGGTCGCCGAACAGGAAACGCAGGATGTTGCGCTGGCCGGCCGGCAGCCTGCCGTAGTCGGTCAGCACGACCGCGGCGGCCGCATTCCACGCGACCACGTCCCATGTCGCCGTCTTGATGATCGAGGGGCTCGCGTCGAGCGAATCGAGCACGCGCTGCAACCGCGGGTTCACACCGTCGACGCCGCGATAGCGCACCTCGGGCGGCCTCCCGAGACCTAGCATGAAAACGTGTTCGCGCTCGGTATCGGTGAGCATCAGCGCCGCGCAGATGCGCTCGAGCACATGCGCGGAAGGCGCACCGCCGCGGCCCTGTTCGAGCCAGGTGTACCAGGTGGAACTGATGTGGGCAAGCTGGGCGACTTCTTCGCGGCGCAATCCAGGCGTGCGCCTGCGGCCCGAAAAGCCGAAGCTCGCCGGGTCCAGACGCGTGCGGCGGCTGCGCAAAAAGTCACCGAGGGTTTGAGCGTCGTTCACTGACATGCTGAGCCTGTTAGTCCTTTTACCGGGATAACGTCACTACTTAAACAGGATAGCGGATGAACGCATAGTACAGGGATGACTACCTAAGGAGGCATTGCCATGCGGATCTTTGTGACGGGCGCAACGGGCTTCATCGGCTCGGCGTTGGTGCCCGAACTTATCGAGGCCGGTCATCAGGTGATCGGCATGACGCGCTCCGATGCGGGCGCGCAGGCGCTGCGCGCCGCGGGCGCCGACGCTCATCGCGGCACGCTTGAAGACGTCGACAGCGTGCGCAGCGGCGTCACGAACGCGGACGCCGTCATCCATCTCGCATTCGACCACGACTTTTCGCGCTTCGCGGCGAACTGCGAGAAGGACGCACGCGTGATCGAAGCGCTCGGATCGGCGCTGGCCGGTTCCGATCGTCCGTTGCTCGTCACGTCGGGCACGGGCGCGGGCAGCCGCGACGACGGGCAGCCCGCCACGGAGGATGTGTTCAACACGGCGCACCCGAATCCGCGACTCGCAACGGAGCTGGCGAGTAATGTTCTGCTGGACGCGGGCGTCAATGTCTCGGTGATGCGCCTGCCGCAAGTGCACAACCCGTTCCGGCAAGGGCTGATCACGCCGCTCATCCAGATTGCGCGCGAGAAGGGGGTTTGCGCGTATGTCGACGAGGGCCGTAATCGCTGGCCCGCCGGACATCTATCGGACGTCGTGAAGCTGTATCGACTTGCAATCGAAAGAGCGGAGCGCGGCGCGCGCTATCACGCGGTCGGCGAGGAGGGGGTGAGCGCGCGGGAGATCGCGGAGGCGTTGGGCCGTGGCCTGAAGCTGCCGGTCGTTTCGATCGCGCGCGAGCAGACGCAGGCGTATTTCGGATGGATGGCGATCTTCGCGGCGCTCGATATGCCCGCGTCGAGTGCTCTGACACAGGCACGTTTGGGCTGGCAACCAGCAGGCCCGACGCTGATCGCCGATCTCGACGAAGCGCGTTACGCCGACGATGTGCCGGCGTGACTCAACCGTTCGACACGCTGACGAGCTTCTGACTGTGTTCGCCCGTCCAGCGCTTCACCGTCCCCGCGTCGATATCGAATAGATCGAGCACGCGTCCCAGCGTGTGATCGATCATCGACTGCAAACTGTCGGGCCGCGCGTAAAACGCCGGCACCGGCGGATAGATGATCGCGCCGGTTTCCGTCGCCGCGGTCATATTGCGCAGATGCCCGAGATGCAGCGGCGTCTCGCGCACCATCAGCACGACGCGTTTGCGTTCCTTCAACATCACATCGGCGGCGCGAGACAGCAACGAACCCGTGTTGCCCGTCGCGATCTCCGCGAGCGTTTTCATCGAACACGGCGCGACGATCATGCCGTCGACGCGAAACGAGCCGCTCGAAATCGCCGCGCCAATATCGGCATTGGGATAGTGCTCGTGAGCCAGCGCCTGAACGTCGGCCGCGCGCACGTCGGTTTCGTAGGCGAGCGTCATTTGCGCCGAGCGGCTCATCACCAGATGAGTCTCCACGTCGAGCTCGCGCAGCATCTCGAGCAGCCTCACGCCATAGACAACGCCGGAAGCGCCGCTGATTCCCACCACGATACGTTTGCGTCGGTCCATGTTCGTCGTCTCTTGTCGATCCGCTGCGCGGCGGGTTCGTAGGTTCGTATGTTCGTCTGTCTCCGCACTCAGGTTGCATGACATGGCCCCTGTCGTTCAAACGAAATCTGTTCATGCCTCGCATGAGGGCTTTTCATTGTCCGCGGATGAAATCCGTTCATGACGTACATGAGAAATCAGCGTTTGCGAGGGGAGGTCGTTGTGCGTCAGTCTGCGCTCACCGTCGTTCCCCTTGATCATTCACCGGACAACCATGAAAACTTTCCCCTCGTTCCAGACCCACTTGCAGGCCCTCGAGGAAAAGGGCCTTGTCGTTCACGTACACCGCGAAATCAACAAGGACACCGAACTCCATCCGCTCGTGCGCTGGCAATTGCGCGGCGGCATTCCCGAGTCGGATCGAAAGGCGTTCGTGTTTCATAACGTCGTCGACAGCAAAGGACGCCGCTACGAGTTGCCCGTCGTGGTCGGCGCATTGTCGATCAATCGCGAGGTCTACTCGATCGGCATGGGCGTGCCCGTCGATCAGATCGGCAAGAAGTGGCAGCAGGCGAAGGGCAATCCGATCGCGCCCGTTCTCGTGAACGAAGCGCCGTGCCAGGAAGTGTGTTTTATCGGCGATGAACTCGATGTCGACGGTCAAGGTCTCGAACATCTGCCGATTCCCATTTCGACGCCAGGCTTCGACAACGCGCCGTACACGACCTGCTCGCAGTACGTTTCCGTCGATCCGGAAAACGGCATTCAGAACATGGGCACGTATCGCGGACAGATCAAGGGTAAGCGCCGCGTCGGTTGCAATCCGTCGATCGAAATGGGGCAAGGCATCTATCAGCATTGGCTCAAGTACAAGGCGATGGGCAAGCCGATGCCTGCCGCGCTCGTAATTGGCGGCCATCCGGCCGTGTCGTTCTGTTCCGTCCAGAAGCTGCCGATCGACGTGGACGAACTCGGCGTGGCCGGCGCGATTCTCGGCGAACCGCTGCGCGTGGTGAAGTGCAGGACGAACGATCTACTCGTGCCCGCCGACGCTGAAATCGTGATCGAAGGATTCGTTCCGACGGATACGCTCGAACCGGAAGGGCCTTTCGGCGAATCGCACGGTCACGTGAATTTGCAGGAATTCAATCCGTACATGAACGTCACGGCGATTACGCGACGCAAGAACGCGCATCTCGTGTCGATCATCAGCCAGGTGACGCCGAGCGAAAGTTCGCTCGTCAAGAAAGTCGCGTTCGAGCCGCTGTTTCTCGATCACTTGAAGAATTCGCTGCGTATCGCAAGCGTCGAAAAAGTCGTGATGCACGAGCCGCTGACTAATCTGCGCAAGCTCGTGATCGTGGTGTTCAGCGAGAAGGCAACCGAAACCGAAATATGGCGCGCGCTGATGGGCGCGGCGTCGCTGCAACCGGCTGTCGGCAAGCTGGTCGTTGCCGTGAGCAACGACATCAACCCCGAAAACAGCGATGCGATCTTCTGGTCGATGAGCTACCGGATGAACGCGATCAAGGACGTGCAGATCCTGCACGGCCGCGATACGGGACACGGACCGCGCACGTCGGGCGCGCAACGCGGCGACGATGCGGTTGACGGCGTGATCCTGATGAACGCGACACGCAAGGAAAAGCTGCCGCCGCTTTCGCTGCCGACGCGCGAGTACATGGAAAACGCGAAAGCGATCTGGGAAGAACTCGGGCTGCCGCCGCTGCGTCCGGAATGGCCGTGGTACGGCGTCTCGATGGGCGACTGGGACGAGCGCAACGAAGCGATGGCGCAGCGCGCCGTGAAGAGCGAGTACTTCGAAACGGGCGAGGAGCAGACGCGTCAACGCGTCGGGCCTGAGTGGATCAATAAGGATTCCGACTGGTTCTTCGCAGAAAAGAAAGACATCTAACGCGCCGCGGATAGCGGCCACCATATCAATAGAACGACATCGATGGAGGAGATATGCACGACAAAGGAGAAGCACTTCCGGCTGTACGAATGAGTATGTTGACGCGCTCGCTCGCGGCATTCACATTGCTTGGGCTGTCGAGCGGCGCGGCGCATGCGCAAAGCAGCGTCACGTTATACGGTTCGCTCGACGGCGGCTTGCGCAATCTCGTGAACGGCACGAAGGCGGGCGGCGCGGCGTTGACGATGGCGTCGAACGGCGTCTACAACTCGAACCGCTGGGGCCTGGAGGGCAAGGAAGATCTGGGCGGCGGCTACTATGCGCGCTTCAATCTGGAAGCAGGCTTCGTGCTGTCGACCGGCGCGAATAACAACACCAACAACCAGATCTTCCAGCGCACGTCGACGGTTGGAATAGGCGGGCCATTCGGGCAGGTCGATATTGGGCGGCAATTCACGCTCCAGCATTTTCTGATCAAGGACTTCGAGCCGTTCGACTTCCATTACCTCGGCATTACGGAATCGACGGCCGTGTCGGGCGGCAACACCGGACGCGACGATAACGACATCAACTATCGCGGCATTTTCGGGCCGTGGGTGGTTCGCGGCGAATATGCGCTGGGCGGCGTGCCGGGCAGCGCCGCACACGGCTCGACGCTCGCCGGCGGCCTGAACTATCGGGGCAAGACGATCAAGCTGGGCGCGGGCTATACGCACAAGTCCAATCCGTTGACGGCGACGTCGAGCGAATACTTTAGCAATGACCAGTACACGGCAGGCGGCACGGTGAGCGTGGGCCCTGTCGATGTGATGGCCGGTTACTCGCTCGATTTGCAGGACACGCCCGCTTCGGCGCGCAGCATGACACGCAATCAGTACTTGTGGGGCGGCTTGCGTTATCAGGCGACGCCGTTCTTTAGCGTGACCGCCGCGTATTACGACAACAAGAACAAGACCGGCGGCGTGGACGGCAGGAAAGACGTAGCGATTCTCGGCATTGACTATCTGCTCTCGAAGCGCACCGAGCTTTATGCGGACATCGACTATACGCATTTCACCGGCGTTTATGTCACTAACGCAACGTTGAACGCGTCGGGTCACGCGAAACAGACGGGCATCTCGTTCGGTATGAATCACTGGTTCTAGCCGTAGCTTCTACTGCATCTCAACTCACGCAAAAAAAAACCGGTCGGAAGCCTTTAGGCTCCAACCGGTTTTTTTACGCTTGAGCAATCAGTGTTCAGTGATCGTCGAGCGACCCTTGCGCATTGAAGTGTGCGCGAATCGTCTTCGTGTGATGCAGAAATGCCGGCGTTGCCATCACCTCAAGGGAACGCGGACGCGGCAGATCGATATCGTAGATCGCGGCAATCGAGCCCGGCCGTTCCGACATCACCAGCACGCGGTCAGACAGGAATACCGCTTCGGGAATGCTGTGCGTGATGAGCAGCACGGTTTTCTTCGATTCGAGCCAGATGCGCTGCAATTCCATGTTCATGCTCTCGCGCGTCATTGCGTCGAGTGCGCCGAAAGGTTCGTCCATCAGCAGAACGGACGGCTCGTGCAAGAGCGCGCGGCAGATCGACACGCGCTGCTGCATGCCGCCGGAAAGTTGCCACGGATACTTTTGCTCGAAGCCTTCTAGACCGGCCATGCTGATCAGTTGCATCGCTTTCTCGCGTGCTTCGCGCCTCGGCATGCGGCGCATTTCCGCCTGCAACAGAATGTTGTCGAGCACGTTGCGCCACGCGAGCAGCACGGCGCTCTGGAACACGATGCCCACGTTCTTTTGCGGACCGCGAATCGGCTCGCCGGACAAGGTCATCGTTCCCGACGAGATCGCTTCGAGTCCGGCGACCATCTTCAGCAACGTGCTTTTGCCGCATCCGGACGGTCCGACGATCGAGACGAACTCCTGTTCGCGGATGTCGAAGTCGAGCGGTTTCAGCGCTTCCATCATGCCTTGCGCGCTGCGATAACTCTTCGTCACGCCGCGCAGTTCTATCAGCGATCTGGCGGGCGCGGGCGCGGAAAAAGACCGGTGATGCTTGTCGTCGAGCTTGAGTACGGTGGTCATAGCGGGGCGGGTTTCGGGTGAACGGAAAGGAACGACGCGGCGGCGCTAGTGCGGCTCATGGAACGAATGCGCCGGTGTAGTACTTCGCGGGCACGTTCGCCGACGGATCGAGCTTGCTGTACTGCACGATCGCGGCCACGGAGTCGTCGATGTTCTTCGCGCTGACGTGGAAGATCGGCGCCTTCTCGGTTTCGGGCGTGCGGTAGAACGGGATCGTCGCCTGCAGCGTGCGGATCATCGTGTCGCGCGAACCGGCGGCGGGCAGCGTCTTGAGTAGCGCATCGACCGCGGCGGCCGGGTCTTTCTCGCTGTCGTTCACGGACTTCGCCGTCGCGCGCATGAAGCGTTTGAGCAGATCGGCATGGTCCTTGATCATGTCGTCGCGCGCGATGATGCTAAGCGTCGCCACGTTCACGTTGTAGTCGGCAAACAGGATCGCGCGCGCAGGCTTCTTCGTGGCCTGCTCGACGGAGATCAGCGGGATCGTCGCGAAGCCGACCAGCAGATCCGCCTGACCCGTAATGACCGCATTGATCGTGGTCTGCGGATTGCCGGTGATGGTCTTGAAGTCGGAGTCCTTCAGGCCGACCTTGTTCATGAACATCGTCCATAGCTGCGACGACGCGTCGCCGGGCGCAACCGCGACCGTTTTTCCCTTGATGTCCTGCGGCGTTTTGATGTTCTTGTCCGCGAGCCCGACCACGGAGGTCGGATTTTCCTGCATCAGCACGCCGATCGCTTTGACGGGTGCGCCCATCGCGGCGACCTTGACCATCGTGCTGAAATCCGCGTAGCCAATGTCCACGTTGTGCGTCGCGACGGCCTGCACGGTCGGGCCCGAGCCGTGTCCTTCCATCAGCTTGAGATCGATGCCTTCGGCGTCGTAGTAGCCCTTCACCTTGCCGAGATAAAACGGTGCGACCGCGCCGTTGACCGTGTAGTTGAGCATCAATGTCAGCGAGTCTTTCGCGTAAGCGGCGTGGCTCGTGCAACAAACCGCTGCAAACGCGAGCGCGGCTGCCATGCGCGTCGGCTTTCGTGATTTCATGGTGTCTCCTTCCTGTGGCCCCATCTGAAATGGGTGCTGTCTGCTTCTTGATGTGGGGTAGTCAAAGCGAATGCGGTGGAACCGCGCGAACGCCGCGAACGCCGCGAACGCCGCGAACGCCGCGAACGCGTTAAGCGCGTCCAAGCAGCCGCGAGCGATGCGACGCATGCCACGGAATCGCGATGCGCTCCAGCATGTCGATGGCGACGAACAGCAGCGCGCCGATCACCGACAGCACGACCAGCGCCGAGAAGATCAGCGGCTGGTCGAAGTTGCCGTTTGCACGTTGCAACACGAAGCCGAGTCCCGAATTCGCGCCGACGAATTCGCCGACCACCGCGCCGACGACAGCGAGCGTGATCGACACCTTCATGCTTGCGAAGATCGACGGAAGCGCGTGCGGCAGGCTGATCTTGAAGAACGTTTTCACCGGCGAACTGCCCATCGACTTCGCCAGATCGGTCAGATCCTTCTCGACCGATTTGAAGCCCATCACCGTCGATACGACAACCGGAAAGAAGCCGAGCAGGAACGCAACCAGTATGCGCGGAAAGAGTCCGAAGCCGAACCAGACCACAAAAAGCGGCGCGATCGCCACCTTCGGAATGCTCTGCGAAAACACGACGAGCGGGTACAGGTAGCTCTCGATCAGCGGCGACGCGGCGACCAGCATCGCGATCGGCACGCCGATCAGCACCGAAAGCGCAAAGCCGCCGAGCGTCGCGTACAGCGTCGGCAACGACTCTTCCAGCAGCATCGACCATTGCGCCGCGATCTGATGGAGGATCGCTTCGGGCGTCGGCACCAGATACGGCGGAATCTTAAAGATGCGTATCACGAGATCCCACGCAAGCACGATGACCACGATAAGCAGCAGCGGACGGACCCACTGCGAACTCAGGACTTTCCTGGTGAAGTTCACGGCATTCGACCTTTATGGTTGAGAAGCGGAAGAGCGGGAGGAACTGGAAGACCGCGCGCGGACATGCGCCGGCATGCTCTGGCAGCAAGATTGACCGCCAGCCATGCGCCGGGCAAACGCTAATTGTTCATGCCGCATATGAGAGAAATTCATCCGCTGTGTGCGGCGACTTCATGCGCGATAACGAAACGCGCATCGTCGTCGATGCGATGGAACGTCCGTTCGCAAGCGATGAATTGTTTTCATGCTTTACATGAAAGATCGTCGTTTGCCGGTCCAACGGCGAGCCCGCAATATCCGGCTGAGGGCTCGATGACCCGAACTCGAGCGCATTCGATAGCCAGTGGAGCATGCAATGAATCAACCGATCAGTCCCGATGTCGTGTCGTCGCACGTTACCGTGCGTGACGGCACGCAAATCGGCTACACCCTCTACGGCGCAAAAGACAACACGGTGCGCGTGGTGCTCGTGCATTCGCTCGCGATGGACCGTCACTTCTGGGCGCCTGTCGTCGAGCGGCTGTTGCCGCGCGCAGCCGTGCTCGCCATCGATGCGCGCGGTCACGGCGCGTCCGGCAAGCCGGCTGGTCCGTACACGGTGTCGCTGTTTGCGCAGGACGTCTACGACGTGCTGCGCGCGACGGACTTTCGCAATGTGCTGATCGCGGGCGCGTCGATGGGCGGCTGCGTCGCGCTGCAATTCGCGGCCACATGTCCTGATGCGATCGGCGCGGGCTTGATCGACACGACGGCGTGGTACGGCGAGACGGCGCCGCAGGATTGGGACGCGCGCGCCCAGAAGGCCGAGACCGGCGGCCTTGTGCCGCTGGTCGAGTTTCAGACCACGCGCTGGTTCAGCGACGCGTTTCGCGCCGCGCATCCGCAAGTGGTGCAACGTTGCGTGGACACCTTCCTGCGCAACGACGTTGCCGCATTCGCCGCCACCGGCCGCATGCTCGGTTCGTTCGACGGCCGCGCGCTGATGGCGAAGGTGAAGGTGCCGACGTGCGTGATCGTCGGTGAAGAGGACTATGCGGCGACGCCCTCAATGGCGCGCGCGTTGCACGCGGGCATCGCCGGATCGACCTTCACCGAGATCCCGAAGGCGCGTCATCTGACGCCGCTGGAAACGCCCGACATCGTCGCGCGCGAACTGCACGCGCTGCTCGATCGCGCAGGCTGCGCCCGCTAGATGCACAAGAAACCTGCAACGAATACGCGCAACAAGGAGTGCCTGGATGATTCCGTTTGAGCTCGCGAAGCCACGGTCGCTGAAGGAAGCGATTGCGCTGCTGGACCCGGAAGACCCGGATATTCGCCCGGTGGGCGGCGGCACCGCGGTGATGTTGATGATGAAGGCCGGCGTGCTGCGGCCGACGCGGCTCGTCAGTTTGAGCGATATCGAGCCGCACTATGCGCAGGTTCGCCTGGACGACAACGGCGAGTTGCGTATCGGCGGATTGACGCGGCTCGCGACGCTCGAGCATTCGCCGGTCGTGAAGGAGGGATGGCCGCTCATCGCCCGCACGTTGCGCACGCTGTCGAATGTGCGAGTGCGCAATGTGGCGACCATCGGCGGCAACCTCGGTCACGCCGATCCTCATATGGATATGCCGCCGGTGCTGAGCGCGCTCGGCGCACGCGTGACGATCACGGGTCCGCACGGCGAACGTACGGTGCCCGTCGAGCAATTGTGCACGGGCTATTACGAAACGGTGCTCGCTCGCGATGAACTGATCTCCGAAGTGATCGTGCCGCCGCAAGCCGGCCGGCCCGCTGCGTACATGAAGGTCACGACCCGCGCGGCGCATGACTGGCCCGCGCTCGGCGTGGCTGTCGTGCTCGATATAGAGGGGCCGCGCATCGGCCGCGCGAGCGTGATTGTCGGCGCGGCGACGGATCGGCCGACACGGCTCACGCATGCCGAGGCGCTGCTTCGCGGCGCGGCGCCCGACGACGCGATTCTGCGTGAAGCGGGCGAAGCGGCTGCGGTGCAGCTCGATATCGTCGGCGATCCTCATGGGTCCGCGAGTTACAAGAAGCAACTGCTGAAGGTCTATCTGGGCCGCGCGGTGCGCACGGCGCTGGCCGCCGCGAGCGGACGCGCCGCTCAATTCGGGGATCATGCGTGATGAAGATCGACAAGGCGCTGGAAGAACAGCCAGCACAAAAGCAGGTGGGCCGCGCATTGAACCGGCTCGAAGCGCGCTCGAAAGTGACGGGCCGCGCGGAGTACATTCATAACCTCGTGCTGCCGCGCATGCTGTACGGCAAGATTTTTCGCAGCACGATGGCGCACGCAAAGATTGTCGGCATCGACACGAGCGCCGCGCGTGAAATGGAAGGCGTATTCGCCGTGTATACCGGCGAGGATATTCGCAAGGTGATTCCCGAGCCTTACTATGGCCCGGCGTTTCACGACCAGCCGATTCTCGCGCTGGATAAAGTGCGCTACATCGGCGAGCCGGTTGCTGTCGTGCTCGCGGCCGATCCGCATATCGCCGAAGAGGCAACGCATCTGATCATGGCCGAATACGAGGAATTGCCGGCCGTGTTCAACGAAGTCGAGGCTGCGCAATCGGATGTACTCGTGCACGACTTCCTGCGCCCAGCGGGTACGTTCCCGGACCTGAAGCATCTTGCCGGACGCAAAGGCACCAATGTCGCGCTCGATTTCCAGTTGCGGCGCGGCGACGTGGAGGCGGCCTTCGCAAGCGCCGCGCATGTATTCGACGACACGTTCACCACGCAGCAGGTGATGCACACGCCGCTCGAGCCGATGGTCTCGCTTGCCGAGCCGGATATGGGCACGGGAATGCTGACGGTGCATACGGCGTCGCAGAGCCCGTCGTTCGTGCGCATCGAAATCGCGCGTCTGCTCGGCTGGGACGAGAACCGCGTGCGCGTGAAGTCGGCGCTGCTCGGCGGCGGCTTCGGCGCGAAGCTGTATATCAAACTCGAAGCGCTCGTCGTCGCGCTGGCGATGCTGTCGCGGCGCAACGTGAAAATCTCGCTGACAATGGAAGAGCAGTTCTTCACGATCACCAAGCACGCCACCACGTTCCGCATGAAAACGGCGGTGAACGAAGAAGGCCGCATTACCGCGCGCAAATGCGAGGTCTGGTGGAACGGCGGCGCGTATGCCGATATCGGGCCGCGCGTCACGCAGAAGTCGGGGTTTACCGCTTCGGGTCCGTACGACATCGAGAACGTCTGGATCGATTCATATCAGGTCTATACGAATCTGCCGCCTGCGGGCGCATTTCGCGGCTTCGGCATTCCGCAGATGGTGTGGGCTTACGAGAGCCACGCCGATATGATTTCGCGCGCGCTTCGTATCGATCCGCTCGAATTCCGCCGCCGCAATATCCTGCGCGAAGGGCGTCCGCATGCAACCGGCACGCCGATGCACGACGCGGCGATCGGTCTCGTGCTCGAACGCGTCGCGCAGCGAATGAACTGGACGGCGCCGTTCGAGCGCGGCACAGGCACGCTGCGGCGCGGGCGCGGCATTGGAGTCGGCTTCAAGGCGCTGGTTGCGCCCACCACGTCGATGGCGATGGTGAGCCTCGCGGGCGACGGCAGTTGCACGGTTTATTCGAGCACGGTCGATATGGGCCAGGCGTCGGAAACCGCGATTGCGCTGATGGCCGGTGAAGTGCTCGGCATTCCCGCCGAACGCATCCGCGTGATGCGGCCCGATACGGACGTGACGCCCTACGACATGGCGACGCTCGGCTCGCGCTCGACATTCCACATGGGACACGCGGTGCGTCTCGCCGCTGAAGACGTGAACCGCAAACTCGTCGAACTCGCCGATGAACTCGGCGTGCCGGCCGCGCCCGCGAGCCGCGCGGGCGAACTGCTGCGGCGCAAGTACGGCATGCAGGCGGGCAACATCGTCGGCATAGGCAGCTTTATTCCGCCGTACAAGTCGCCGGAACACGAGACAGGGCAGTCGGAGAACATCACGCCGAACTGGATGGTGGGCGGCTGCGGCGTCGAAGTCGAAGTGGATACGGAGACGGGCCACTTCAAGCTGCTGCGCTTCGAGCATGTGGTGGATTGCGGCACGCCGATCAATCCGAAGGTGGTCGACACGCAGATCTCCGGCGCGGCCATCATGCAGCTCGGCATTTCGCTGTTCGAGCGCATGGAGTTCGACGAGGTCGGGCAGCTTCGCAATGCGTCGTTCGCCGAGTACAAGATTCCGGGCATCCACGATATTCCGCCGGTCATCGGGCGCGAGACTGTCGACTCGGTGCAGAGCAACGGGCCGTTCGGCGCGAAAGGCGTCGGCGAGAGTTCGACATTCGGCGTCGCGTCGGCGATTGCCGAGGCCATCGAAGACGCGGTCGGCGTGCGTCTGAAGTCGCTGCCGCTCACGCCCGAGCGTGTGTACCGTGCGTTGTGCGCCGCGCGCAATGAACCGCTATCCGAGGAATAAACATGAGCGCTACTTCCATCAACATTCAATTCACGCTGAACGGCGAGCGCGTGAGCGCCGAGGTCGAACCGCATCACACGATTCTCGACGTGCTGCGTCAGCAGTTCGCGCTATATGGCGCCCGCGAAAGCTGCGGTCAGGGCTTGTGCGGATGCTGCACGGTGATCGTCAACGGCGAGAGCGTGTCGGGCTGTCTCTATCTCGCCGCAATGGCCGACGGCGGCGAGGTCAGCACGATCGAAAACCTGGACGCCAATGGAGAGCTCGATCCGGTGCAGCAGGCGTTCATCGAGTGCGGCGCGTTTCAATGCGGCTTTTGCACGTCAGGCTTCATACTGATGAGCCGCCAGTTGCTCGACCGCAATCCGGACCCGAGCGAAGCCGAGATCCGTAATTTCCTGTCGGGCAATCTTTGCCGTTGCGCCGCGTATCCGGAGATCATCGAGGCCGTCAAGCTCGCCGCGCAAATGCGCAAGTCGAAGGCGACGGTGGCCGTCGTGGCCGCGTAGCGCGCCTGCAAACAACGGCAAATCAACGCAGTGACGCGCGTCTGAAGAACAACAGACGGCATGGCGCGCGATAACGACATCGAGGAGACAGTCGATGCAGCACCCTCTGGAGGAAAGCTCCGGCAGCGGCACGCGCGGCAGCCTGGGCGGCGAGCCGCGGGTCGCCCTGGACGACGCAACCCATGCCGTCTGGTATCGCTCGATCAACCGCCAGCAATGGAGCGCATTGATCGCGTCCAATCTCGGCTGGTTCTTCGACGGCTACGAAACTTACGCACTGGTTCTGACCGTGGGCGGCGCGCTCGGCCAGTTGCTGCCGGCGTCGGGCCACGCGCAGATTCCGTTCTACGCGGGACTCGTGATCGCGTTGACGCTGCTCGGCTGGGGCATCGGCGGATTGATCGGCGGCATTCTGACCGACTATATCGGCCGCAAACGGATGATGATGTTCGCGATTCTCGCGTATTCGCTGACCACCGGTTTGAGCGCGCTGTCGTGGGACTGGACATCGTTCGCGGCGCTGCGCTTCATCGTCGGTCTCGCGATGGGATCGGAGTGGGCGACGGGCACCGCAATGACTGCGGAAATCTGGCCGGACCGGCATCGCGGCAAAGGCGCGGGGCTCATGCAGTGCGGCCTCGGCACGGGCTTTTTCGTCGCGTCGCTGATATGGCTTTTCATGAGCGGCGCAGGCGAGCATGCATGGCGCTACATGTATCTGATCGGCGTGCTGCCCGGTCTCGCGACGCTGTGGATGCGCGCGGGCATTCCCGAGTCCGAGCAATGGCAGCGCGTGAACACGGAGCGCAAGGCGACGCTCGCGCGCAGGAAGTCGGGCGTGACGCTCGACGCGCGCGAACAGTCGCTCGCGCGCTTTACGCTCGTCGATCTGCTGGCCGATGCGAAGCTGCGCCGCCGCACGTGGATTGCCGTGCTGATGTCGCTCAGCACGACGCTCGGCTGGTGGGGCATCTCGACGTGGGTGCCGCCCTACATCGGTTCGGTCGCGGCGCATGCCGGGCTTTCTGCGGCCTCGTGGGCGAGCTTTGCCGGCATGGCCTACAACGTCGGCGCGATCAGCGGTTATATTGGCCTCGGCTTTCTCGCCGACGCCTATGGCCGCAAGCGCATCACCTGTCTATTCTTCGCGATGGCGTTCGTGCTGACGCCGGTGCTCTTCATGTGGACGCATGATGTCGGCCTGCTGCTGGCGGTCGCCTGCGTGGCAGGCTTTTTCAGCCTCGGTCAATATACGTGGATGCCCACGTGGCTGCCCGAGCTTTATCCGACGCGCGTACGCGGCACCGCTATCGCGCTGTGCTTCAATGTTCCGCGCTTTCTTGCGTGGACGGGGCCGCTCGTCGCCGGCACACTGATCACCCGCTTCGGCGGCTACGGTCATGCGGCGGTCATAGTCGGCTTCATCTATCTGGTCGGCCTCGCGCTCGCGCCGTGGCTGCCGGAAACGCGCGGCCAACCCTTACCAGAAGAGGTTTGAACCATGAATTTCATTTTCACCGAGAACGCGCCGTCTCCGGGCGGCCACTATTCGCAGGCCGTGCAGGCGGGCGGCTTCACGTTCGTCTCGGGCATGCTGCCGGGGCCTGGCGTGGCCACCGACGGCCCCGACAACTTCGAGCGCCAGGTGCGCGCCACGCTCGCTCATTGCGAGCAGGTGCTGGCCGCGGCGGGCTGCGCGCTGACCGACGTCGTGCAATGCACCGCGTACATCGTCGATGTGAAGAACTGGCCGGAGTTCAACCGGCTCTACGCGGAGTATTTCGGCGCTCACAAGCCGGCGCGCGCGGTCGTGCCGGTGCCCGAGCTGCATCACGGCTTTCTCGTCGAGCTGCAGATGGTCGCGCATCGCGGCGCATAAACGCGCCGCTTTACGGAGGACACGATGGACAGCATCGACGTGAGCGTGCTGCGCAATGCCGTCGACTGGCTCGCGGCGCGCCGCCGCGTCGTACTCGTCACGGTGACGCGCACGTGGGGTTCGAGTCCGCGCCCCGTCGGCGCGATGCTCGCGATGCGCGACGACGACCTACTCCTGGTCTTGATCCGCTTCCGGCAACTGCGGCCCTGAGCTGACGATCCCCCACCATTGCTGACGCAGTGCGTCGCGCAAGATCTTGCCGCGCGCGCTGCGCGGCAGCGCTGCAACCGGATAGATATTCATCGGCATCTTTTCGCGCGGCAGATGCCGCCGGCAATGCGCACGCAGCGCCTCCACGTTCGGCGCGATGTCCGGCTGCAGCACCACGAAGCAGACCGTTTCCTGTCCATACACCGGGTCGGGCACACCGAGCGCCGCGACGTCCTGCACATCAGGATGCGTACGCATCACATCCTCTATCTCCTGCGGCACGATCTTCACGCCACCACGAATGATGAGATCGTCCATGCGAGCCGCCATGCGCACGAAGCCGTCCGTGTCGCGTGCGGCGATATCGCGCGTGAAGAGCGGCGCGCCGCGAATCGGCAGCAGCGAGCCGTCTTGCTGAAGCACGCCGAGCGCGAGCTTGTCACCGTCGACGACAACCTGGCCTTCGACGCCGGCAGCGCACGGCATACCGTCGGCATCCACGATCTCAAAGCGGATATGCGCGGCCGGATAACCGACCGTTCCGAGCTTGCGATGCTCGAGCCGGTTGCCGCACATCCATCCCGCTTCCGACGACCCATACAGATTGAGGATGCGAATGCCGTAGCGCTTTTCGAAGCGCATCCATTGAACGGGCGATAGCGGCGCTGTGCTGCAGGTCATCGCGCGCAGCGACGAGAACGTGTCGGCGCTCACCTCGAGCGGTGCTTCGAGAAGCATGTTGAGCACCGTGGGCACGCCCGCGCAAACGGTAATGCGCTGATCGCGGATCCAGTCGCCGAAGCTGCTGCGCGAAAAGCGGCGCGCGACGCATAGTGTCGAACCGAGTTGCAGGAACGGAATGAAGCTCAGTATCTGCGCCGAGTACCAGTCGAACGAACGGTATTCGAGCATGCGGTCGTCGCGGCTCGAACCGAGCAGGTCGATACTGTCGAAACCGTTGAGCCAGTACGACTGGTGATCGTAGACGACGATCTTCGGAATGCCTGTCGTGCCCGACGTGCAGCACATCGACGCAATGTCGCGAAGCGTGCATACGGTTGCGCCATCGGGCAGCGGCGTGTCGTCGTGCGCGCCTGCTTCGAGCGAGATGATGTCGCCATCGCGGCCGATGTTCTCGCGGCCGGCCGAGGCCCACGAAACGAAGCGCACGACCTGCACGTTCGCTGCGGCGACGGAGGTGTCGGCGGGGTCCACGGCATCGACGGGAAACACGATCAGCTTCGGCCTGATTGTGTCGAGCAACTGCCGTGCGATCTTTACGCCGACGAAGGGCACGTCGAGCGGACACACGATTGCACCGAGCCGCCACGCGCCGAGCCACAGCAGCAGCTTGTCGGGCGCATCGCAGTCGGCGAGCACGACGCGCGTGCCTCTCGTCACGCCACGCCGCGCGAATTGTCTGGCGATCGTCTCGACCGATTGCGCGAGTTGCTCGAAGCTCATGCTCGCGCGCCGCTCGACATCGACGATGGCAGGCTTGTTGGGCGTTGCGCGCCGATGCTGTTCGAGCAGGGCCGCGACAGTGCGAAAAGGCGGATCGTTCGTGGGCGGATGCGTGCTGACCATGAGCTCAGCAGGGCTCGGGCACGGAAGGCGAGGCGGCCTCGCATTGCGCCGCGGTCTCGCCGCGATCGCGGTTCTCGCCGAGCCGCGCGAGCGCCCATTCACGGAAGGCTTCCACTTTCTTCGTGCGTGCCTTGTCGGTCGGCGACGAAACGAAATACGCGGAATTCGACGGCACACGCACGTCGAACGGCGCCACGAGTTTGCCGCTCGCCAGATCGCCGTTCACGAGCGGCGTGCGGCCGATTGCAATGCCGACGCCGTCCACGGCCGCCGCGAGCGACGTGAGCTGCAAATGGAAAACGGATTCGCCGGCGAATTCGACGGGCTCATGCACGGCCGCTTCGAGCCACGCGGGCCAGTCGTCCTGATACATCGAATAAAAGTACGTGCGAATCTGCCGCATGCGTGCGAGCACTTCCGCGACCGATCCGAACTTGCCCGCTTCTTCGAGCACCGCGGGCGAGCACACGGGGAAAAACTCCTCGCCGTGCAGACGGTCCGAGCGCGCCGACGCCCAGCGCCCGGAGCCGTAACGGATCGCGACGTCGTAGCTGTTGCGATCGAACTCGTTAAACGTCGAACTGGTTGCGACGTGCACGGTGATGTCCGGATGAGCACGCTGGAATTCGGGCAGCGCGGGGATCAGGCATTTGACTGCGTAGGTGGGCAGGCACGTCACCGTGAGCACGGTGCTGGGCTTTTTCTTGCGCGCGTGCGCCGTGGCGATGGACAGCAGATTGATCGCCTCATGCACCGAATCGAGATACTCGCGTGCCGCCGGCGTGAGTGTGAGCACGTTTCGGCGCCGCACGAAAAGCTTGACTTCGAGCCGGTCTTCGAGCGTCTTGATCTGGTGGCTGATGGCCGTCTGCGTCAACTCGAGTTCCTGTGCCGCGCGGGTGAAGCTCAAATGCCGCGAGGCAGCTTCGAATGCGAGCAGGCTCTGAAGCGAAGGGATATAGGGTCTCATCTGTTGTCAGCGCAATGCAGGAACGCCTGGGTAGTGGATCTTAGCGGGTTTCATCGGCGCGCGAGGCGCCTCGCACGGGCGCGGGAATACGTGTCGGCGGCCCTGCGGAAAGCCGCCCCGCGAAAAGCCGCCCTGCGGAAGGCCGCCCTGCGGAGAGCCGCCCCGCGGAAGGCCGCCCCGCGGAAAGCCGCACCGATGCCTGGATGATCGGCTGGTTACGGACCCCGAGGAAATGAAACTTTTTCATGCAGGCATGAGAAAAGTTAGTTTGCGCGCGTGGAAAGCGCTCATGCACTCTTGGTCCGGTCGAGCGAAGCGTCGTCTATCGGCGCACATTAATCAATCGTTACAAACCCGGAACGTCAATGTGCCGGGCCGCGCGCGAAGAACCGAAGCGTTGGGCAGTCAGGCCCGTTCACGCGCGGAAAGGGAGAGAACAATAGTGGATATCGATGTGCTGGAAAATCCGTTTCTTGCCAGCCTCGGCTTGTCGCGCACGGCCTGGCGCGATGGCTATGCGGAGTTTCGCCTGAGCCTGCAGCCCGAATTGCTGAACCGGCAACGCGTGCTGCAAGGCGGCGTGGTGGCGACGCTGCTCGATGCGGCCTGCGGTTATGCGGGGCTTTATAGCGCCGATCCGCTGCGGCCGATACACGCGGTGACGCTGTCGCTGACGCTCAACTTCCTCGATAAGGGAGTGGGCGAGACCTTGATCGGCAAGGGCTTTCTCGAGCGCAAGGGGCGGTCGGTTTATTTCGCGCGCGGCGAGGCGTGGATCGATTCGAAGACGCTCATCGCCACCGCGCAGGGCACCTTCAAATATGCGGGCGGTTACGGCCGGCGCGAGCCGTCGAGCGCCCCGCCTGGCGAACTCGACTGAACTTAACTTTACTTAACTGACATGCGGCGGGCCGCAGCGCCGCGGTCACTTCGTCATGATCGCATTCGCACGATCGCATTCGCAACCATCGCATGAATCCTTCTCATCCCTGTCATGAAGGATGGTCGTTTGCGTGTGCCGCTGCATTGCCTCATTGTGGCGATCAACAAGTGAAGCGGCGCCGCGTGACGACGGCGTTCGCAATCCCCCATACGAATACGAATACAAATCGCCAAACTATCGGAGACACACGACGTGACAGACAGCTCGACTTCCCATCCGCTCGATCTGCGGGCATGGCTCGACGAGGCGCGCGCGCTCGGCGAACTGACCGACGTTTCGGGCGCGCACTGGAATCTGGAACTCGGCGCGATCAGCGAGTTGAACGTGAAGAAGGAGCGGCCCGCCGCGCTGCTTTTCGACGATATCCCCGACTATCCGCAAGGACATCGCGTGCTGACATGCAGCACCGCGAGCCCGGCGCGATTGTCGTCGATTCTGCGCGTCGGACATCAGCCGACGCACCGCGCGCTGGTCGAGACATTGCGCGGCAAGCCGAAGCAATGGCAGGCGCATGCACAGGAATACGATCCGGTGACGGTGGCGGACGGCCCGGTGTTCGACAACGTGCAGACCGGCGGCGACGTCGATCTCTTTTCGTTTCCCGCGCCGCTGTGGCATGAGAAAGATGGCGGCCGTTATATCGGCACCGGCTGCATGGTGGTGACGAAAGATCTCGACTCGGAGTGGATCAATGTCGGCACGTACCGCGTGATGATTCACGACCGCAACCATGTGGGCCTCGACATGATTCCGGGCAAGCACGGCGCGATCCAGTACGACAAGCACATGAAGGCGGGCAAGCCGTTTCCGGTGGCGATCGTGATCGGCTGCGATCCGCTCGGCTACCTGATTTCAGGTATCGAAGTGCCGTTCGGCATGTGCGAGTACAACTATATCGGCGCGATCCTGAAGAAGCCTGTCTCCGTGGTGAAAGGGCAGTTGACGGATCTGCCGTTCCCGAGCGCATCGGAGATCGTGATCGAAGGCTATGCGCATCCGGGCGACGTCAGGATCGAAGGGCCGTTCGGCGAATTCCACGGCTATTACCCCGGCAAGGCGGAGACCGCGCCGGTGGTGACCATCGAGCGCATCTGCTATCGCAACAACCCGATCATCATGGGCAGCCCGCCCGCGAAGCCGCCGAACGACTACTCGTATTCGAAGGCCCTGATGCGCTCGGCGTTGCTCGTCGATGCGCTTCAGGCCGCCGGCGTGCCCGATGTCGCCGGCGTATGGGCGCACGAGATCGGCGGCGCGCGCATGTTCAACGTGGTGTCGATCCGTCAGCGCTATGCGGGACACGCGCGGCAGGCAGGACATATTCTCAGCCAGTGCGGCGTGGGCGCATACATGTCGCGCTATTCGATCGTGGTCGACGAGGACATCGACCCGGCCAATCTTCAGGAGGTGATGTGGGCCGTCGCGACGCGCACCGATCCGGACATCGATATCGACATCGTCAAACGCGGCATGGGGTCGAAGAACGATCCGATGTCGATTGCGAATCCGTACAAGGCGCCGTTCAACTCGAAGGCGATTATCGACGCGTGCCGTCCGTTCGATTTTCTCGCGGAGTTTCCGCAGGTTGCCGAGGCGAGCAAGGAACTGCAGGACAAGACGCGCGCGAAATGGGAACACATTCTCGGCTGACGCACGACAAGGAGAGTTGCACATGGAACTGACAGGCGAACAGATTTTGCCGCTGCCGCGCGAACGCGTATGGGCCGCATTGAACGACCCCGAAATCCTCAAGGCTTCGGTGCCCGGCTGCGAGTCGTTCGAACGCGTCGACGACAACCAGTTTCAGATGGTGATGGCTGCAAGCGTCGGCCCGATCAAGGCGCGCTTCAAAGGCAAGATGGTGCTGACTGATTTACAACCGCCGCAGTCGTATTCGATGACGTTCGAAGGATCGGGCGGCGCGGCAGGCTTCGGCAAGGGCGGCGCGCACGTCGATCTGCTTGCCGACAACGGCGGCACGCGGCTCGTGTACCGCTCGCATGCGCAGGTTGGGGGGCGTCTCGCGCAAGTGGGCGCGAGACTGATCGACGGTGTCGCGCGAAAAATGGCCGAGGACTTTTTTGGGCGCTTCACGGCGGCTGTGATTGGGCCGCAGCAGACGGCGGAAGATGAAGCACGCCCGGCGACCGCTTCTGCCGACGCTCACGCAGGCACGCTCGCCACTTCGCAGACAGCGGCAGGCACGAGCGCAAGAAACTGGACGTGGGCACTGGGCGTGGTGGTCGTCCTTGCGCTCGTCGCGGTGTACGCATTGCATTGATAACAACGACGGGATGCGTGAACGACGTATCGGGCGCCGCAGCCCGAACGCCGCTCGCGGCACCCGCAACAGGAGACGACGATGCAGGATGGCAATACGCTACAGGGCGCAGTCACACGCGACGACACGCAGACGGCGGCCGTCGAAGCGGCTGTCGACGCTGCAAGCGCGGCGCTGATTCGCCGGATAGAGAGCGTGCCGTTTTCGCGCTGGCATACCAAGGCGCGGATCATCGTCGGCAGCGCGACGTTCTTCGATGCGTTCGACGCGCTCTCGATCGCCTTCGTGCTTCCGGTGCTGATCGGCCTGTGGCATATCGAGCCGCTGGAGATCGGCGTGCTGATCGGCGCGAGCTACATCGGTCAATTCATCGGCGCGCTGACGTTCGGCTGGTACGCGGAGCGGCGCGGCCGAATTCGCAGCGTGACGATCGCCATCGCGATCATGTCCGTGATGAGCATGGGCTGTGCGCTAAGCGGCAGTTTCGCGGTGCTGCTGGTGTGCAGATTCATTCAGGGAATCGGCGTGGGCGGTGAAATGCCGGTCGCGGCGACGTACATCAGCGAGTTGTCCAACGCTCACGGCCGCGGCAAATACTTTCTGCTATACGAACTGATTTTCCCGGTCGGTTTGATGGCGACCGGACAGATCGGCGCATGGCTCGTGCCGCTCATCGGCTGGAAGATCATGTTCTGGATCGGCGCGGTGCCTGGGCTTCTGATCGCGCTGCTGATCGCGCGCTTGCCCGAATCGCCGCGCTGGCTGATCTCCAAAGGACGATTCGACGAAGCGGAAGCCGTGGTCCGCGACATGGAAGCGAGCACGGATCGCCGCATCGAACCCGGCCGGCGCCAGCAGCCGAACAAAGGCGTGATGAATGCGCGCGCGGGCTGGCGCGAACTGCTTTCGCCGTTCTATCGCGGCCGCACGCTCGTCGTGTGGGTGCTGTGGGCGACCGCGTTTTTCATCGCGAACAGTTTGAACAACTGGCTGCCGACCTTGTATCGCTCGGTTTATCACCTGCCGCTGCAAACCGCGCTGCGCGCTGCGTCGATGACCAACGTCGCACAAGTCGCGCTGCTGCTGATCTGCGCGTATGTGATCGATCGCGTTGGCCGCCGCAACTGGACGGTGTCCGCTTTCTGTCTGGCGGCGATTCTGTTCGCATGCCTCGGGCTCTTTGCCGCGCACGACGTATGGAGCGCAATGGTGCTCGGCACGCTGAGTTATGGACTGATCGGTTCGATCGCGGCGGTGCTGTACCTGTACACGCCCGAGGTTTATCCCACCAGAATGCGTGCAACGAGCACCGGGCTCGCCACTTCCTGGCTGCGTCTTGCGTCCGCGGTCGGACCGTCGCTTGCGGGACTGCTGCTGCATAAGCGGGGCATCGGCTCGGTGTTCGTGATGTTCGCCGTGGTCGCGGTGGTCGGCGCGATTTGCGCACTCAGAATGACAGAGACGCGCGAACGAAGCCTCGAGGAAATCGCGCCGTGACAAGGCTGCGGGTTGCGATAAGCGCGCTCACTCATTAGCGAAATACGCCGGCAACCTGAAGCCGTCATAGAAGCGGTTGCCGCGAATCGCCTGCTGAAACTCCACCGACCGATACGCGTCAACGATGTCCTGGGTCGCGCGCGCATTGCGGTTGCCGGCCTTCACGACGACCTGGTTGATATACGGCGGCGTCATCTCTTCCAGCGCGAGCGCATCGGCCAGTTTGTGGCCGCTGAAGATAGCGAAATTGCCCTGAATTGCGGCGAAATCCACATCGTCGAGCGCGCGCGGCGCTTGCGCCGATTCGAGCGGAACAATCTTGATGCCGGCCGGATTGGCGATCACGTCGCGCTCGGTGACGTCGACGGGATTCGGGTTTGGCTTGATCCTGATCCAGCCGATGCGCTGCAGAATCTTCAGCGCGCGTTCGAGATTCACCGGATCATTCGGCACCGCGACGCGCGCGCCGGGTTTCACTTCAGCGAGCGTTCGGTGCTTCTTCGAATAGAGACCCATCGGCGGCGTCGGCACCTGCACCACGCCGACGAGGTCGGTCCCGTTGCGCTCGTTATACGACTTCAGATAGACCTCGTGCTGCATCACGTCGGCGACAATCTCGCCGCGATATACGGCCTGATTTGCTTCGAGCCCTGTACTGAACTCGACGTACTTGATCGCATAGCCTTTCTTGCGCAGTTGCGGTTCGACACCCGCTTTGAATTCGTCCGCGTAAGGACCAGGCACGAAGCCGACGCGCAATTCGTGCGCGGTGTTCTTGCCATCGGCGGCATGCGCGCTAATGGACGTTAGCGCGGTGAGAGCGCTGAGCGTGGTGGCGAGCAGCAGCGCGCCGGCTGCGCGTTTTTTGAAGGGTGACGGGATAGTGATTGTTCGGAACATGACGATGAAAGTAGTGGCGATCGCACCGGCAACCGTGCAGCGTTGCTAGAGAACTTTGAATTCGAAGCAGTAGATCACGCGCCGTTTCGAACGCCAAACAACTAATTCTGCTTATCAATTGCCAGTTCTCGCTCGCAATGCAAGCCGCGATAAGCGTGCCGGGAAATTGCAATTTAAAGTCTCGCTGAATTTCAAATGCACGGAGCAATCCGTAGCAAACCCGACTTCGATGTTTGTCTCCCGCATTTCGCGATCCTAAGATTGGACCCCTTTCAGCCGATGATATTAACCACGACAACAAGGGGTAAAGATGAAACGAGTCGCTCTCACCAGCGCCGCCGGTCTGCTTGCAATCGCTCCACTCGCCGCTCAAGCGGAAAGCTCGGTCACGTTGTACGGGCTCGTGGATGCGGGCATCACCTACACGAACAACCAGAAGGGCGCGAGCAACTTCCAGCAGGCGAGCGGCAAGCTAAGCGGCAGCCGATGGGGCCTCAAAGGCAACGAGGACCTGGGCGACGGCTGGAAGGCGGTGTTCACGATCGAGGGCGGCTTCCGTCCCAACGACGGTACGCTGGCTCAGGGCGGTCGCGAGTTCGGACGGCAGGCGTTTGTCGGCGTCCAGAAAACGGGCATCGGCACATTGACGCTTGGACGCCAGTACGAGCCGCTCGCCGATCTCGCGGCGCAATACGCGGGCTCCGGTTTCTGGTCGCCGTCGACCCACATCGGCGATAACGACAATCTGAACCAGACTTTCCGCGTCAATAACGCCGTCAAGTTCCGCAGCGACACGATTGCCGGATTCACGGTGGACGGCCTATATGCGTTCAGCAATCAGGCCAGCGGCGGTAGCGGAACAGGGTTCGGCAACAACCGCGCATGGGGCATCTCGGCGAACTACGTCAATGGACCGTTGTCGATCGGCGGCGGCTACGTAGTGCTCAATCATCCGGATACGACGTCGAATACGAGCGGTGCGGTCGGAGGCGCGTCGACCACGACCGGCGACGATTACAGCGGCGCGTTCTTCTACGGATTGAACGGCGGCGTGGTGCGCCAGCAGATCGCGGTGGCGGGCACCAACTACGCATTCGGCCGCGCGACGGTCGGCTTTGCATGGAGTCACACGCAGCTCGACTACAACGACGGCTCGTCGCGCAAGTTCAACAACTACGACCTGAATGCACGCTACCTGTTCACGCCTGCGCTGACGCTGATCGGCGTCTACACCTATACGGATGGCCGCGCGACGAATCTGCCGGGAACCAGTGGCGCGAATCTGAAGCCGCGCTGGCATCAGTTCACGCTCGGTGTCGACTATGCATTGTCGAAGCGCACCGACGTGTACCTGTCCGGCGTGTATCAGCTTGCCGTCGGCGATGCATCGACGCGGGTCGGCTCGGGCTACCGCACCATCGCGGCGATTGCCGATGCCGGCACGGCTTCGTCGACGAACCGTCAGGTCGCCGTGCTTTCAGGCTTGCGCGTGAAGTTCTGACCGGAGGCCGCGACGGCATGGCGCATGCATGCCGTCGTGGCTTATACGCGAAACGTGATACGTGATTGAGTTGCTGAGTCGTTTCAGCCGCGCGCCGCTTCGGCGGCTTCGCGCGTCTTGCCGTGCTGAAGCCCGCGTGCCAGCAAGCGCACCGAGGCGACACGTTGCGCGGCTTCCGTCACCGGATTATCGATGATGAATTCATCCACGCCATAGCGGTCCTGCAGTTCACTGAGCGCGTCGTGCACCGCGTCGGACGTGCCATGCACGATGTGGTTCTCGCGTTCGTCGATGCGATGAGCGCCGCCGCCTGCCTGACGAACGAACTCTTCGGCCTGCGCGATGCTGCCCACCGTGACCGGCTGCTGATCGCCGACCTGCACGCGAAAACGCCGCGTGTCCGATGCGAGCCGCGCTGCTTCGTCAGCGCTTTCTGCTGCTATGACGGAGAGGGCCAGCAATGCCTTGCGTCCGTTCGATGCCGCGCGATAGCGCTCCAACGCGCGCTCGATCTCGTCCGGCGCGCCGTTGATGTGAGCCGCGTACACGAAGTCCCAGCCAAGCCGCGCCGCGAGCGCCGCGCTCTCGACGCTTGCTCCGAGCAGAAAAGGGCGCGCAGGCGAAGGCGGCAGCGGCGTGGCTCGCAGAACGGAACCGAACTGCTCGTCGCCGTCGGCAGCATCGTGTTCGCGATTCGCGGCGAGAGCATCGGCGAGATAGCGGTCCAGCTCGAACGCGAGCGCGGCGAAATCGGGCTTGTGCGCAGGGTCGCGCGCCGATTGCAGCGCGCGCGTGGAAAGCGGCAAACCACCAGGCGCCTTGCCGATGCCGAGATCGACGCGACCTGGCGCGAGCGAGGCCAGCAGATTGAAATTTTCGGCGACCTTGTAGGGACTGTAATGCTGCAGCATCACGCCGCCCGAACCGACACGTATGCGATTGGTGCGTGCAAGGATATAAGCGATCAGAATTTCCGGCGAAGGGCAGGCGAGCTGACTCGTGTTGTGATGTTCGGCGAGCCAGTAGCGCCGGTATCCCCATGACTCCGCATGGCGCGCCAGTTCGACCGTGCGCCTGAGCGCCTCGGTCGGCGTTTCGCCTCGTGCGATCGGGCTCTTGTCCAGCAGGCTTAAAGCGTAGGCGGTCATGTGAGGTTCTGGAAGTACGGCATATATCGGGCTTGCGCGGCGCGACGAGCCGATCATTAGTACGGCGATGGTATTTCTCGATGAACGGCGCGGTCAAACAATCTAGAAGAATAAGTAAAGGCAAAAAGATTTGTTCGATGCGAAGACGCCGGCCGATGTTTAATGAGGCCAACGCCTCGAATTGCCGGCATTTTCCAGAGAACTGTCATATGCACCTGAATCCAATCGTCAGCGAGGTCGACTTCGACCTGGCCGGCCGGCACACCGGTTATCTGCGTTTGCCGCACTCCGTGCATCGTTCCGCATACGGCTGGCTGCCGTTCCCCATCGTGTCGATAAGAAACGGCAGCGGGCCTGTCGTGCTCGTGATGGCCGGCAATCACGGCGACGAATACGAAGGACAAATTCTCGCCGCGCAACTCGCGCGCGAGATCGATCCGGCCCATCTAACCGGGCAAATCATCGTGTTGCCGGCCGCGAATGCGCCCGCGGTCGAGCAGGGTCTACGGACTTCGCCGATAGACGACGGCAATCTCAATCGCGCGTTTCCCGGCGACCCGCGAGGCTCGCCCACGCAGATCGTCGCGCATTACATCGAGCATGAATTGCTCGCGCGTGCCGACTATCTGATCGATCTGCATTCGGGCGGCAGTTCACTGCTCTATCACGGCGGCAACATGCTCGCGATCGAGCCGCGCGACGAGGCCGGGAAAGCGCGGCTAATCGATTTGCTGAATGCATTCGGTTTGCCGAACGCATTCATTCATCGCGAGAACCCGGTGCATGCGGCAGCGGCGGCGCGCCGCCAAGGCGCGGTGTCCATCACGACCGAACTCGGCGGTGCGGGCACGGTCAGCTCCGCGCTGATTCGCGAAGCGCGCCAGGGGCTGCTGCATTTCCTTGGGCACGTCGGTTTGCTGCATGGCCCGCTCGTCCCCGAATCGCCGCCTGCAAGCGTGCGTTTCAGACGCGTCGCCGGTGCGCGGCACTACGTTTATGCCTACGACAGCGGCGTTTACGAGCCGCTTGTCGAACTCGGCGACCGGGTAAGTCAGGGGCAACCCGCTGCGCGAATCCATTTCCCCGATACGCCGTGGCGCGAGCCGGTGATTCGCCATTTCGACAGCGACGGAGAAGTCGTTTGCAAGCGCGTGCCCGCGTTGGTCCGAAGAGGCGATTGTCTGTTTCATCTTGCAGAGGACGATCCAACGTTCTTTACGCAGCTCGCGCGCTGACGATGTTCTATTGACGGATACGCTGCGCGAATAACGCAATGCGATGCGCGAGCAATCGAACGGACAACAAAAAACGTTCGCCGCAGCGGCACCATATTCATATACCAATTGCTTGTTTAGCCGTCGAACGACTGCGCGCTATCGTGTGAATTCCACAAGACGAGCCGGCGCGTTCCGGCCGATCATCATGAGCTTTAGCGTTGTCGATACCAGTCCGCTCGATCCGCTTGCCCAACCTCTGCTAAGCGCATTGCAGCGCGAATATACGACGCGTTACGCATCGTTTCACAAGGACAACGGCGAGTCGGCCGCGCAGGAAATCGCGCGTTATCCGGCCGGGGCGTTCGCTCCGCCGGAGGGCGCATTCATTCTGCTGCTGCGGGACGGCGCGGCGATCGGCGGCGGCGCGTTCAAGCGCTACGACGCGCGCACCGCGGAACTCAAACGGGTCTGGACACGCGACGATGTGCGCCGTCAGGGCCTCGCGCGCCGCGTCGTGCAGGAACTAGAACAGCGTGCGCTCGCTCAGGGTTATACGCGCGTTTATCTGACCACCGGCTTCCGGCAGCCCGAAGCCTGGGCGCTGTATGCGAATAGCGGCTACGTGAGCCTGTTCGATACGTCGTTGCCTCCCGAGGTGCATGTTCATCTGCGCTACGGGAAGGACCTACTCGATCCGGGCCGCATCGATACCCTCGAAGACCTTCGCGCGAAACAAACCGATCTCGCGATCCGCTAAGCCCACCTGACATTCCAACGGAACAGATGACGATGAGATTGCGCGCGCATCTTGCAACGCTTCTATTGGCGAGCATGGCCGGCATGACGGCCGGCAGTGCCCCAGTGCTCGCCGCGGCGCCGGGTTTCGATTTGAGCCCGGCGCAACAGAACCGCATTCGCGGCGCGGAGGACCCGGCCGCCATCAAGGCCATACCTTCGAACTTCGCCTTCGTCGCGAAGAATGCGTTGACGGTGGGCATCGTTGTCGGTCATCCGCCGATCAGCACCTATGCGAGCGATGCGAGAACCGTAGTCGGGTTCGACCCGGACCTCGCGCAACTGATTGCGGACAGTCTGGGCAAGCATCTGAATGTCGTGATTCTCGTGTGGCCGGACTGGCCGCTGGCCCTTGCGTCCGGCAAGGTCGACGCGGTGATTTCCAACGTCACGGTGACGGAAGAGCGCAAGGCGAAGTTCGACTTCTCGACCTACCGGCAGGATCAGATCGGCTTCTATGTGAGGACCGATAGTCCGATCAGGCAAATCGCCGAGCCGAAAGATATCGCCGGCCTGCGGATCATCACCGACGCCGGGACCAATCAGGAAAAGATCCTGCTCGAGTGGGACCGGCAGAACGTTGCGCGTGGGCTCAAGCCGGTTTCCGTGCAGTACTACGACGACGATGCGGTGAGGTCCGTGGCGTTGCAGTCGGGGCGCGCGGACGCGATCTTGAGCGTGAATGCCGCGCTTGCCTACGATGCCGCGAGACAAGGCAAGACGCGCCAGGTCGGCACCTTGAGCGGCGGCTGGCCGCGCACGGCGGAAGTCGCGGTGACGTCGCGCAAGGGCAGCGGTCTTGCCGAGCCGCTCACCATCGCGCTGAACAACCTGATCCAGAACGGACAGTATCGCTCGGTGCTCGCGCGCTGGCATCTCGAGTCCGAAGCGATCGCGAAGGCGGCGACCAATCCGCCGGGCTTGCCGAAGTCGTGACGCGGCGGTCGAAAACGCATCACCGGCTTCGATCTTTCCTTCTGTCTGGCGAACGACATCATGAGCAAGAAGCACATCCCATTCGGCATCATGCTGCAAGGTGCCGGCAGCCACATGAACGCGTGGAAGCATCCGGCGGGACCGGCGGATGCCAGCGTCAATCTGGACTTCATGATCCGCACGGCGCAAAAAGCGGAAGCGAACGGCATTGCGTTCGCGTTCGTCGCGGACGGTCTCTACATCAACGAGAAATCGATCCCGCACTTTTTGAATCGCTTCGAGCCCATTTCGATCCTGTCGGCACTCGCCACGGTCACGTCGAAAATCGGTCTCGCGGGTACGGTCTCGACGTCGTATAGCGATCCGTTCACGGTCGCACGGCAGTTCGCGTCGCTGGATCTGATCAGCGGCGGCCGCGCCGGCTGGAACGTCGTCACGACGCCGCTCGAAGGCACCGCGAAGAACTACGGCGGATCGCATCCCGAGCATGCGTTGCGCTACGAAATCGCGGACGAATACCTGAGCGTGACGCAAGGGCTGTGGGATAGTTGGGACGACGATGCATTCGTGCGCGACCGCGAGCGCGGCGTGTTTTTCGATCGCGACAAGTTGCATCCGCTCAATCACGAGGGGAAATTTTTTCAGGTAGCGGGGCCGCTCAATATCCAGCGCTCGCCGCAAGGTCAGCCGGTGATCTTCCAGGCCGGCTCGTCGGATGCGGGCATTGCATTGGCCGGTAAATATGCGGATGCCGTATTCACGCATTCGGTCTCGGTTGAGGAGACGCGGCTTTTCGCGCAGCGCGTGAAGGACAGCGCCGAGGCGCATGGGCGCAGCCGCGACGACGTGAAGATATTCCCCGGTATCGGCCCGATTGTCGGCGCCACGCATGAAGAAGCGGAAGCGAAGTACCGCGCGATTCGCGATCTGCTCAATATCGACGAAGCGCTCGCGTATCTCGGCCGCTTTTTCGATCATCACGACTTTACGCAGTACCCGCTCGATGCCCCGTTCCCCGAACTCGGCGATCTTGGCCGCAACAGCTTCCGCTCGACGACGGACCGCATCAAGGCCAATGCCCGCAGCAACGGACAAACCTTGCGCGAAGTCGCACTCGAAGTCGCGACGCCGAAGACGCATTTTCTCGGAACGGCCGAACACGTGGTCGATGAACTGGTCCGCTGGACAGATGCGGGCGCCGCCGACGGATTCATTCTTGGCTTCGCGGTGCAGGCGCAAGGCCTCGACGATTTTGTCCGCTACGTGATTCCCGAACTGCAGCGGCGCGGCCGTTACGAAAGCACGCTCAGCGGCGCAACGCTGCGTGATCACTTAGGTTTGCCGCGCAAGGAAAGCCGCTACGCGCTGACCGAAACTGCATGAACACACGCGAACGGACACGCCAACGGACCGAGTACGAACGATGAACGAAGCCGCTAAAGTCGCCGTCCAGGCGCCAGGTTCCGCGCAAGCAGAATCGCAACGGGACCGCAACCGCTATCACGTCGTGCCAGCGAAGCATCGCGCGCGCACTGCCGGTGCTGCCCTCGCCGCTATCGTGATCGCGCTCGTGCTCGACTCCGTGCTTGGCAATCCGCGCTGGGGCTGGGGCGTATTTGCCGAATGGTTTCTGTCGGAACCGGTGCTCTCGGGACTCGGGCGAACACTGCTGCTGACGGCGCTCGGTGCGTCGATCGGCTTCGCGCTCGGCATGCTTATCGCGCTCGCAAGAGTATCGCGTTCCCCGCTTCTGGCAGGTAGCGCCTGGGTGTTCGTGTGGTTGTTCCGCTCGATCCCGCTTATCGTTCTGCTGCTGATCCTGAACAACCTCGGCTATCTATACGAGACGATCAGCGTCGGCATTCCCTTTACCGGCATTGCATTCGGTAACTGGCCGACTACTGAAGTCGTCAGTCCTTTCTGCGCGGCCGTTCTCGGCCTGACGCTTCATCACGCCGCTTTTTCGGCGGAAGTGATTCGCGGCGGCATTCTGTCCGTCGATCAGGGGCAACTCGAAGCAGCCGCCGCGCTCGGACTGCCGCGGCTTCGCCAGGCGCGTCGCATCGTGCTGCCGCAGGCCATGCGGGCCATCGTGCCGACCGCGTTCAACGATCTCATCGCGCTCGCGAAGGGATCGGCGATGGTTTATGTGCTCGCCATGCCCGAGTTGTTCTACACGGTGCAGATCATCTATCGGCGCAATCTCGAGGTCATTCCGCTGCTGATGGTGGCAACCGTCTGGTATCTGATCATTCTCTCGGTGCTCTCCGCGATTCAGGTGTACGTGGAGCGCTATTTCTCGCGCGGCGCGACGCGCAGCACAACGTCGTCGCCATTCGAACAGGCCATCAGGGCGCTTGCAGGATTCGTGCTGCGCCGGCGCGAAACTGCATTTGCCGGCGAGTCGCGGCTTGCCGCCGCCATCGCGCCGAGCGAGTCGAAAATCGCCGGCGCTGCGAATCCGTGGATCGATCAGCGCACAGGCGGCGAGATCGTCATCCAGAAGGTCTCGAAGAGCTTCGGCGCACTCAAGGTGCTCGACAACGTCTCGCTCACCATGCGTCCCGGCAGCGTCACGGTGATCCTCGGTCAATCCGGCTCCGGCAAGTCGACGTTGCTGCGCACGATCAATCATCTTGAACGCGTCGACGACGGTCTTATCGATATCGACGGCGAACTGATCGGCTATCGCCGCGACGGCATGACGCTCTACGAACTAAAGGAGCGCGACGTGCTGCGGCGTCGCGGCGACGTCGGCATGGTGTTTCAGAACTTCAATCTGTTCCCGCATCTGAGCGTGCTGGACAACATTGTCGAGGCTCCTGTCGCGCTTGGCCGCTTGCCGCGCAAGGAAGCGGAGCAGCTCGCGCGGGATCTGCTTGCGCGTGTCGGACTCGCGGACAAGGCGCACGCGTGGCCGCGGCAATTATCGGGCGGACAGCAGCAACGCGTCGCGATTGCGCGCGCGTTGGCGTTGAGGCCAAAGGTTCTGTTGTTCGACGAGCCGACATCCGCTCTCGATCCCGAACTGGTGAACGAAGTGCTCGACGTCATCAAGGAACTGGCGCGCTCCGGCACCACGATGGTCATCGTCACGCACGAGATTGGCTTCGCGCGCGAAGTGGCCGACATCATCGTGTTCATGGATCGCGGCCGGGTTATCGAAGCCGGTCCGCCGGCGAGCGTGCTGAACCATCCACAACATTCCCGCACGCGCGAATTCCTGTCGCGTGTGCTCTGACCACTCCTTCTTCGCAACACGATGATCAACAGGCGCAGATTCGTCATGACGGGCATCGCGGCGGCGTTGGCGACGATCGGCCGCGCACATGGCGCGCAGACCGGCATCGACCTCAGTCCGCAACAGCCCGGACGCATACGTACCGGCAAAAACGAGCAGGCGATTGCGGCAATCGCGAATCGCTACCGGTTCGTGAAGGAAGGGCTTTTCACAGTCGCCATCTCGCCGCATGGTCCGCCGACCGCGACTTATGCGACGGATGCGCGGACCGTCGTCGGTTCGGATGCGGACTACGCGCAACTGATCGCCGACGCCCTGGGGCTCAAGCTCGACATCGTGCCGATCACGTGGGCCGACTGGCCCCTGGGTTTGACGTCGGGGAAATACGACGCCGTGATCTCGAACGTCGGCGTGACGGAGCAGCGCAAGGAGAAGTTCGACTTCACCACTTACCGTCAGGGCTTGCACGGCTTCTATGTGCGAACCGCCAGCCCGATACGCCACATCGCGGAGCCGAAAGACATTGCGGGCCTGCGCGTGATTACCGGCTCGGGGACGATTCAGGAAAAGATCATCCTCGAATGGAACCGGCAGAACATCGCGAAAGGACTGAAACCCGTCGAGCTCCAGTATTTCGACGACGATGCGGCAAGCCGCGTTGCGCTGCTCTCCGGCCGGGCGGACGTCGAGTTCAATCCCAATGCTCCGCTTGCCTACGACGCCGCGCGAAGCGGCGCGATTCGCCAGGTGGGAACCGTGAATGCGGGCTGGCCCGCGAGAGCGGACGTGGCGATTGCGACGCGCAAGGGCAGCGGACTGGTCGACGGCCTGACACTCGCCACCAATGGCGTGATCGCCGACGGCACGTACGCGCGCGCGCTCGCGCGCTGGGGGATTCAGGCCGAAGCGCTGAACCGTTCCGAAAGCAACCCGCCGGGCCTGCCAAAATTCTGATCCAACTCCAATGACCTTCCGTTCCGTTTTTCCCGGCGCGTCGCTGCGGCACGCCCTGTTTCGTGGTTCGCGCCTTGGCGTGTCGATGGTGCTAACCGGCGCGCTGCTGATGAACGGCGCTTCTGTCCACGCCGCGCCCGCCGGCACACTCGTGTTCTGCTCCGAAGGCAGCCCCGCCGGCTTCGATCCGGGCCAGCATACGACCAGCACCGATTTCGACGCGAGCACCAATACCGTCTACAACGAACTCGTGCAGTTCCGCCGCGGCACGCTCGATCTCGAACCCGCGCTGGCGACGAGCTGGGATATTTCAGCGGATCAGCGCACGTACACGTTTCATCTGCGCGGCGGTGTGAAGTTTCATACGACCGCATGGTTTCGACCGACGCGCGACTTCAACGCCGACGACGTGCTGTTCACGTTCAACCGGATGCTGCATGCCGACGATCCGTTCCGCAAAGCATATCCAAGCAGCTTTCCGTATTTCAGCGATCTGGGCTTCGACAGGAACATCGAGAGCATCGAGAAGGTCGATGCTCTGACCGTGCGCTTTCGGCTCAAGGAGCCGGACGTGATTTTCGTGCGCAATCTCGCGATGAGCTTCGCGTCGATTCTGTCGGCCGAATATGCGGACAAGCTGAGCGCGGCGCATCGCGAGGCGGACATCAATCAGTTGCCGGTCGGAACGGGGCCGTTCGTGTTCCGCTCGTACCAGAAGGACGCACTGATCCGTTACGACGCCAATCCCGTCTACTGGCGCCCGGACGACGTCAAGCTCGCGCATCTGATCTTTGCGATCACGCCTGATCCGGCGGTACGCATGCAGAAGCTGGCAAGCGGCGAATGTCAGGTGTCCGTGTTTCCACGTCCCGCCGATCTCGAGGTTGTGAAGCGAAACGCCGCGCTTACCGCAGTTTCGGGCGTCGGCTTCAATGTGGGCTTCGTCGCCTACAACACGCAACATGCGCCGCTCAATCGCGTGGAAGTGCGCCGCGCACTCGATATGGCCATCGACAAACCCGCGATCATTCAATCGGTGTTCTCGGGCAATGCAACCATCGCGTCGAACCCGATGCCGCCCGCGCAATGGTCGTACAACAAGCAGTTGAAGGACGCACCTTACGATCCCGCAAAAGCCAAAGCGCTGCTTGCGCAGGCCGGCTTTCCGAACGGCTTCGAGATTTCGCTATGGGCGATGCCGGTGCAGCGCCCCTACAATCCGAATGCGCAATTGATGGCGCAACTGATCCAGCAGGACTGGGCGAAGATCGGCGTGCGCGCGAAGATCGTGAGCTACGAGTGGGGCGAATATAACCGCCGCGCGAAGCAGGGCGGCGAACACGATGCGATGCTGTACGGCTGGTCAGGCGATAACGGCGATCCCGACAACTGGCTCGGCACGTTGCTCGGGTGCGATGCGGTGCACGGCAGTAACGTGTCCAAGTGGTGCGATCCGGCGTTCAACGCGTTGATCGACAAGGCGCGCGCAGCCGCGAACGTCGACGAGCGCACGGCGCTTTATCAGCAGGCGCAGGTCATCTTCAAGCAGCAGGTGCCTTATACGCCGATTGCGCATTCCATCGTCTCTCTGCCTGTGTCGAAGCGTGTGAAGGGGATGGTGTTTTCGCCGCTCGGCAGTCATCGCTTCGAGGGCGTGTGGCTGGAGTGATTGCGTCTACGTTACGGCGAGTGCGGGACGACGATGCGATGGCATCGCATCGCATCGCCCCGGCGGTCGGCTCGAACTACGCCGTTGCGGCCGCTTCACGCCGCAACAGATGGCGGCTGAACGGACGCGGCAGCGCGAAGTGATCGCGCAGCGTGCGTCCTTCGTAATCGGTGCGGAAAATGCCGCGTTGCTGCAGCAGCGGAACCACGCCGTCGGTGAAGTCTTGAAGCCCGCCCGGCAGAACATCCGGCATCAGATTGAAGCCGTCGGCGGCGCCGCCTTTGAACCAGTGCTCGATGTCGTCGGCGATCTGTTCCGGCGTGCCGACGACGACACGATGTCCGCCGCCGCCCGCCAGCGCGCGAATCAATTGACGCGCCGTGTAGCCATGCGTGCGCGCCTGCGCGAGCGTGGCGTGGAAGAACGTGTGATTACCATTGCCGCCGCCGGGCAATGCGAGATCGTCGGGCAGGCGTTCGTCGAGTTTCAGGCGCTCGACAGCGATGCCCAGTATGCCGGCCAGTCGCGTGAGGCTATACGTCCACGGAATTAGATCGATCAGTTCATCGCGACGGCGCAAAGCCTCGGCTTCGGTTGCGCCGATGATCGTCGTGAGCCCCGGCAGCACGCGAATCGCATCGCTGCCGCGGCCCCATGCTGCCGCTCGCGATTTCAGTTCGCGTGCGTAGGCCGCGGCTTCATCGAATGATTGCGATGCGGAGAACACGGCTTCGGCGTGGCGGGCCGCGAGTTCGCGACCGTCGGCCGAGCCGCCGGCCTGGATCAGCACGGGATGACCCTGTTCGCTGCGCGGCAGATTGAACGGCCCGTCGACGCTGAAGTATTTGCCGCGATGCTCGATGCGGTGCACCTTCGCTGTATCGATGAAGCGGCCGCTCTCCTTGTCGCCGATAAAAGCGTCGTCTTCCCAGCTATCCCACAGCGCCTTCACGACCTCGGTGAATTCGGCCGCGCGCTCGTAACGTTGGGCGTGATCGGGCACCGCGTCGCGCCCGAAGTTGCGCGCCGAGCCGAGATCGGCGGTCGTCACGATGTTCCAGCCGGCGCGGCCTGCGCTGAGCTGATCGAGCGTGGCGAACCGGCGCGCGATGTTGTACGGCTCGTTATAACTCGTCGACGCCGTGCCGATAATGCCGATATGCGTGGTCGCCGCGGCAATGGCGGCGAGCAGCACGGTCGGCTCGAGTGCGGTGATCGGGCGGAAGTCGATCTGATCTGCAATCGACGCGTTATCCGCGAGAAACACCGCATCGAACTTCGCGGCCTCGGCGATCTGCGCGACGCGAACGTAGTGAGCGACATCGACGAAAGCGCGCGGATCGGCATCGCGCGTTCGCCATGCGGAAGGGACAAAGCCGGAGTGGAGGATGTTGACGTTCAGATGAAGCTGGCGAGGCGGATCGGTTCTCATGGTCGTGTCGAATGCGGGAGAAGTCAGCAACGAACGTGCTGACCGATTCGATCATTGTCGATGAGCGCGGCGGTCGCGACCACGAAGGAATTGTGGCATCGATATGTATGCGGGGACTAAGCGGGCGACGTCAGCGCCGTTGACACGCGCGCTCGCAACGCGGGCAAAACATCGGCTTCGAACCAGGGATTGCGCTTGAACCATGCGATGTTGCGCGGCGACGGATGCGGCAGCGGCATCACGCGCGGCCCGAATTCCTGCCACCGGGTGAGCGTGTCCGTCAAGGTTGGCCCCCGTGCGTCACCGAGTCCGAATTGTTGCGCGTATTGTCCGACCAGCAGTGTGAGCCTGACCGCACCGAGGTGTTGGAGCAACTCCTGGTGCCACCGGGGCGCGCACTCTGGCCGTGGCGGCAAATCACCGCTGCGGCCGCGGCCTGGATAGCAGAACCCCACGGGAACGATGGCAAATTTCGAATCGTCGTAGAAGGTGGCGTCGTCGACGCCAAGCCATGCGCGCAGGCGCGTGCCGCTCGCATCGCTCCAGGGTATCCCCGACGCGTGCACCCGTGCACCGGGCGCCTGACCCACGATGAGAATGCGCGCCTGTGCCGACGCGGCCAGTACCGGCCGCGGTGCATGGGGCAGCTTCGACGCGCAAAGCGTGCAACTGCGAATGTCGCTTAGCAGCTTATCGAGCATGATGATTCCGTAGTTGTTTGCCGGGGGCACGGCGCTGTCGGAACGAACCGACTGGTTCGACGCGGCCGCATAGTCTTATGCCCCCGAAGAGACTGCGCCGTGGGTAGTAACGGCCGGATAGCTTAGCATCTGCTCGCAATCGACTACTGCGATTCCGGCGACGAAGCCTGTCGAACCCGCACCGCTTCACGCCTCGCCCAGGCCGCGATACATTCCGATACCTCGCCGACACACGTGGGATACATAGCGCGCTTCTAATCGCTGCATGGCGCCGGGCGCGAGCGTTGTCAGCTCGCCTGAAGGACATTGAACACGTGTCGTCAGAGTCCCGTCGATAGATCAATTGCAAACGATAAGGAAGCTCGCAAATGACTGGCGACAAAGTGTGGTTTATCACCGGCTGTTCCGCGGGGCTGGGGCGCGAGCTTGCCGAAGCCGTGCTCGCGAGCGGTCATCGGCTCACCGCTACGGCGCGGGACACGGCACGGCTGCGGGCTCTGGCCGACAGATACGGGGATCGCGTTCGCGTGATCGCGCTGGACGTGACCGACCCGGTCGCGGCGCGGGACGCGGTCAGTCTCGCCGTCGAGCAGTTCGGCCGTCTGGACGTGCTTGTGAACAACGCGGGCTACGCCGACCTGGCTTCAATCGAAGACGCGACCGATCAGGCGCTGCGCGAACAGATGGACGTCAACTTCTTCGGTGTTTGCAATCTCAGCCGCGCAGCGTTGCCGGTGATGCGCAAGCAGCGCGCCGGTCACATCATGCAGATTTCGTCTGTCGGCGGACGCGTTGGAGGACCGGGGCTCGCGGCCTATCAGGCGGCGAAGTGGGCGGTAGGCGGCTTCTCGGAAGTGCTCGCCAAAGAGGTCCGCGACTTCGGCATCAAGGTCACGGTGATCGAGCCAGGGTCGATGCGGACGAACTGGGCCGGTTCGTCGATGACCATTGCGGAGATCAGCGAAGCCTACCAGCCGGTCATCGGTCCGGTGGCGGAGCGCCTGCGCCGCAGTGACGGCAATCAGCCGGGCGACCCGGCGCGCATTGCCCAGGTGCTGCTCGATATCGCCGAAGTGCCGGCGCCGCCGTTGCGCCTGCTGGTCGGCAGCGACGCGGTAGCGGTAGCCGCCGATGCCGCGAGGTTTCGCGCCCAGGAGGACGCCGAATGGCGCGCGGTCAGCGAATCCGTTGCATACCCGCCTGCTGACACTGCACACGTCGCGCAAGCCACGCAAGCCGGCGGCGCGGATTGATACGGCCGCGATCCGCCGGACCGCTCACCGTCGTCGTTCACCTCCGATCCTGATTTCGCCATGCGCCCATTCAGCGCCTTCTTCGTGCTCATCGGCACCTTGCTCACCGCGAGCGGGTACGGGGCGACGTTTTTCCTGTCGATGCATTTCCGGTCTCTCGGGGGCAACGATCTGGATACCGGACTCGCGCTGGCGGAAGCCACGGTCGGCACACTGGTAGGCGTGCTCGTGGTGGGCCGGTTCGCGCGGCGTATCGGCAGCGCGCGCACCACCGCGCTCGCGGCCCTGTGTATTGGCCTCGGCGTGATCGGCTTTGCTGCGGTCGACCGGATGAGCGCACCTGGCATTCTCCCCGGCTTTCTCGTGGGCTTCGGCTGGGGAGCGTTCTGTCTCGCCGCGCCCATGTCGTTGACGGAACGCACGACCGACGCCGATCGCGGATCCTGGTTCATGCGCTTCGGCACGATCCAGATGGCGGGCATTGGCGGCTGTCCCGCCGTGGCCGCAATGGCGATCCGTTCGTGGCACTGGCCGCTCACCAGCGTGTTCTACGTGGTCGGCGGCTTATGCGCGGTCGCCGCGCTGATGCTCGAAGCGTTCGGGCGTGTATCGCCGCACCGGGACGAAGCGCCGGTGCAGCAGGACTGGTTGCGCGAGTCGGGTGCTGTCTGGCGAACGCGCGCCGCGTATCCAATCGTGATGATTTCGCTGTGCGCGTGCGTCTTTTCGGGGTCGATGACGTTTCAGATGTCCATCATTCGCGGCACGCATGCGCAAGCCGGCACGTTCTTCAGCCTCTATGCGGTGACGGTCGTCGTTGCGCGATGGCTGCTCACGCGCGTCGTAGTCAGGCTATATCACGGAGTCGCGACCAGGCTTCTGCTGGCGATCATGGTGCTCGGCACCGCGGCCATGTTCGTCGTGCCGTACCAGCCGGCTTTTCATTCGATAAGCGCAGTACTGCTGGGCATCGGCTACGGGCTCGTCTATCCGACCATCCAGGCGCAGGCCGTGAACGACTGCGCGGCGACGCACCGGCAGCCCGCGCTCACATGGTTCGTCGTGGCGTACTTCATCGGCACGTTCGGTTTCCCGGCGGTGGCTAGCTGGGTGCTGGTTCATATAGGCACGCCCGCGTTGATCGCATTGATGGCGGCCTGCGGTGTCGGCGCGCTTGTCCTCGCGGTCATGCGGGACAGGCACGCGATTGCGCCGTTGTCCAATGCGTGACGGAGCTCGGCTTGCTCGTGGCGTGCCGCGCGACTTCTGCTGTAGCTGATTGGTATGCCGCATGAAGCGACCGTCGCTGACGATAGCCGCAAGCGTTCGATGGGCCGGATACATTTCGATACGTCGCCGAAACACCGCCGATACATTGCGCAGTTCAAATTGAAACACCCCTGATTCGCAACGGCGCAGCGAAAGGCGTCGCAGTCGCTGCGGCGAAGCAGGTGCGCGGCGTCACGTCGATGAGTAGCAAACCGACGCTGCGCGAGCAAGGCGGCGTTAAGCGCGAGCTTTTGCTCTTCCCACTACGAACATACCGGCTTCTGGAGATCAGTCGATGAGAGTGCTATCCGACGACGACATCGTGGTTCGCACATTGCTGAATGTCCTCGATCCTTCCGCGGAACAACTGGACGCCTGCGCGCGGAAGAAGCCCGTGCCGCTCAAGCGGTGCCGCATAGGCACGCGTTCGCCGATGGCCGACGCATCCCACCATCGCGCGAGCCGGCCGGCCCGGATTGCGGTAGTGGAATGGTTGTCGCCGGCGACCATCAGCGTATCGTGGAGCGACTCGTGCACCGGGCGCTACGCCGAGCAGATATGGTGCAGCGGACTCGCGCGGGTCAGTTCCGTATGCGCGCTGACAGGCCGCGCAGTCAGACGCGGCGACCGGATATTCCGCCCGCGTATCCGGCAGATGCGGGTGCCCGGCAATCGCGATCAGGTGATCCTCGCGGAGGCGATCGGACAGCGCACCGATCTGCCAATAGAAGGCGCTGCCGGCTGGCCGTTTTGAACCGCTACACGTGCGACTGGATGCATGCCTGCATATGGTTGGCATCGACACTGGAGGCTACATGAGTGAACTATGGCAATTGTCCGCAACTGAACTGGCGAGGCGTGTGAGAACGCGTGAAGTGTCCGCTCGCGAAGCGGCGCAGTCCGCGCTTCTACGTCTGGATGCGGTCAATCCGCTCATCAACGCGGTGGTGGCCCACCGGCCCGAGTGGGTGCTGGAGCAGGCAGACAGCGTCGACCGCGCGATTGCTCGCGGTGAAGATCCGGGGCCGCTGGCGGGCGTGCCTGTCACGACCAAGATCAATACCGACCACGCGGGTTTCGCCACCACCAACGGCACGCGTTTGCAGGAAAACCTGGTGGCCGAGGTGAATAGTCCCGCTGTCGATAATCTGCAAAAGGCCGGCGCCGTGCTGCTCGGCCGCAGCAATTCGCCGACTTTCGCTCTGCGCTGGTTCACCTCCAACCAGATTCATGGACGCACGCTCAATCCGCGCGACCCATCGCTCACGCCGGGCGGGTCGTCGGGCGGCGGAGCAGCGGCAGTCACCGCGGGTATCGGGCAAATTGCGCTCGGCACGGATATCGGCGGCTCGATACGCTATCCGGCTTACGCATGCGGCATCCACGGACTCAGGCCGACGTTCGGACGCGTGCCCGCGTTCAACGCGTCGTCGCCCGAACGCCCGATCGGTGCGCAATTGATGTCGGCCACGGGTCCGATGGCGCGCACGGTGGCGGATATTCGCCTCGGCCTCGTTGCACTCGCCGCGCCCGACTTGCGCGATCCCTGGTATCTGCCGATGCCGCTCGAAGGACGCGCGGTGCCGTTGCGTGCCGCGCTTTGCCTGCGTCCGGGCGGCCTGCAGATCGTCAAGGAAGTCGAGCACGCGTTGCTGGACGCGGCCCAACGCCTTCGCGACGCAGGCTGGCGCGTCGACGAGATCGACGACACACCGTCGATGCGCGAAGCCGCGCAATTGCAGGAACGTCTGTGGCTCGGCGACGGTTTCGAGGCGCTGGCCGACTCGGTGGCGCGCGACGGCGACCCCGGCGCGCAAGCGGTGGTGAACGCGGCTCGCCTGAAAGTGAAAGACCTGCCGGCCGACGTGATCAGCCGGTCGCTGGTGCGCCGCACGACCTTGCTACGTGAATGGCGGCTGTTTCTCGATCAGTATGCGGTCGTGCTGATGCCGGTGTCGGCGGAGCTTCCGTTCCCGGACGATCTCGATCAGCAAGGCGCGGCGGGCTTCGACCGCGTATGGGAAGCGCAACTCACAATGCGTGCGCTGCCTGCGATGGGTCTGCCGGGTCTTGCCGTCACGACGCAACTGGTGAACGGCGTGCCGGTGGGTGTGCAGATCGTGGCCGCGCATTACCGCGAGGACTTGTGTCTGCTCGCGGGTGAAGCGATCGAAGCACGCGGTACACCGCTTTCGCCGGTCACTCCGCTTACGTCGCTTACGCCGCTTACGCCGCTTACGCCGCGCGTCTGAGCCGGCATCGCACGGGCTGCATGAAGCGCACAGGCGGCGGTTGCCGGCTGTGCGAGCGTATGCGTCGGTTAGCTTACCGGTGCCTGATACGCTGCCAGCGCCTGGCCGAGAATCTCGCCAGCCCTGCTTTGTGCAATGTGCCGGCCGATTGCCGCGAGGTCGGTGTCGCCGGAGGTGGCGATCAACGCGTAGCTCTGCTTCGCCTGTCTCCAGGTCACCACCTGCATCGTGTTGACGTCCTGCTGCGCGAGCGCGGCATCCGGCTTGTCATCTCTCATCACGCATAGCGAAACCGGCAAGCCTTTCTCCGGCAGGTAGACGATCTGCACCAACGGCTTGTTGTTAAAGCGCAGCCGTTGCACGCGCTTGAACGTCAGTCCGAGCGAACGCAGGTCCGGCACGTGGATCGACAGTCCGTCGTCGCGGCGAATGTCCTCGACGATGTGCGCAAGGCCGGTAATCGGCAAGTCGGACGCAACGGTTTCCCGCGTATAGAGCCGTTGATAATTGACCGCTGCGATGATCCACGGCGATACGCCTGCCGGGATAGCCTGTTGTGAAAGCGTCTGCCCGACACCGCCGGGGGCGCTGCTTCCCGCCAGGCGCAGCACGACGGCGCAACAGAACGCACCGCTTACGAATGCGAGCGCGGCCCACGGAGCCGCGGCGCGAATGCGTGCGCGCACCGGCCGGGCCCACTGAATACCTGTGTCGGAGCCTGAAGCCCCGGACGGCCCGCGCATACGCAAGGACCACGGGCTGCGGCCGCTCGCGCGCGAAGCCCACGCCGCGGCACGATCGTTCCTGCCCACGGCTCTCATGCCAGGAGCCGGCGTTTGCGCTTCTATCAACTGCGCAACGTTGCGCGTGAGGCTTTCCGGAACCGGTGGCAGTTGCTGATGCTGGAACGCCCGCCGATACGGCAACGCCGACGCCCTGAGCAATGCGACGCGTTCGGCGACATCGGCCGAGACGACGATTGTGCGTTCGACTTCCTTGCGCTCGCGCGGCTGCAAATTGCCGTCGACGTACGCCATGAGCAGGATGTCGTCCATAGTCAAGCCCCCTGGTCTCTGCTATTACTCATTACTCGCGCGAGCCACGCTTTTTTGTTTTTCGCTGAACAGGGCCCCGATGGTTTGCCGGGCCCGCGAGAGGCGGCTCATGACGGTCCCGATAGGGACTCCCAGGGTTTGCGCCGCTTCCTGATAGCTGAGGCCCTCGACCGCTACCAGCAGCATCACCACGCGTTGCGCGTCGGGTAGCCGCTGCACGGCTTCGACAATCTGTCCGTCCATCGCGTGTTGTTCAGGCGTGCGCGCGGCGGGGTCGGCGACTGTTTCGAGAAATTCGTCGTCCCAATCCATGCCCGAGCGACTGCGCACGCTGCGCGCACGCAACTCGTTTATCCATGTGGACTGCACGATCGAAAACATCCAGCTAAGCGGCGCGGTGTCCGGCTGAAGCTGATGCGCGCGTTCGAGCGCCCGCACGCAGGCGCGCTGCACGAGGTCTTCGGCGTCGTGCCGGTCGCCCGAAATGCGCAGCGCGAATGTCCACAGGCGTGGAAGCATCGACGGAAGCAGGGCGGACAGATCTGCTGCGGTCATCGAATCGGTCCATCGCCGGATACCATGCGGCCGCCGTCCGCCGGCGCAGGCGTACGCGCGGTCTGTTCACGCAGGTACGCGACCTTCATTCGCACCGCGGGTCGCGGCCGCGCCGTACTGCGTTTCGATTCCTGCGTGCCGTATGCGGCCGGCTGCGATGTCTGGTCTGTTTCCATGGAACGATGCGGATGCGCTGGCTAGTCGACATCACATAAACACGCACAGCCGGTGATCTATTCCATCGCGGCAAGCGATGCAGGATGACAAGGACTGAACACGCGTGCTCTAGCCGTTTGCGCGCGAACGTGATTTCGAACGCCAACGCCAATGCCCACGCCGCCCGTTCACGGCCCGCAAGCGTCAGCAAGCCGCTCGCTCAGCGCACGAAGAAACGCGGTTCTGTCGACGGTGGCGGGAAGTGCATCGGCGAGCCGGTTGTGAAAGGTCGCGGTGTCGACGCCCAGCGCAGCCCGCTGCGCGACGATCCGGGCGACGGGCCCAATATGCGTTGCAAGCTGCCGTGCGGCTGCTTCGATATGCGCGGCATCGGGCACGCGTGCCTGGGTGGAAGCGACGCGTGCCGCAGGTTGAATGCTCTCGCTCACCGGCCGCGAAGACGCGCCTCCCTGCGCGGCGGTATGCCGTTGCAACAGCGTGTCGAATTGATGACGTGTCGCTTCGTCGGGAAGATGACGCGCGAGTTGTGCCGCCAGCATGCGCGGGTTCGTTGCGTGTGCCGCCGCCCGCCGCACGAGCAGCGACGCAACCGGCCCAACGTGGTGCGCGAGCCGCTCTTCGAGCTGCGCCAGCAATTCCGGAGGCCAGACGACAGAATCGGCGGATACGGCGTGAGCAGTAGCGGTGGCGGCCCCTGGTGAAAGCGGTGGTGCAAGCGCCTCGCGATTCACCGGCGCCGCGACCACCGTCTCGTCCGGATCGCGTTCTGCCGCGAGCGTATCCAGCAGGCCTATCAACTCCGCGCGCCAGCTTTGCGCGGACAGGTAGCGTGCCTCGGGCTCTTTTGCAAGCGCCTTACGCACCATCGCATCGAGCGAGGCGGGAAGGCCAGGCGTTTCGCTCGACGGCGCCGGCGGCATGCCGTTCAACACCTGTTGCATGACAGCCGCCGATGAGCCGGCAAACGGGCACTTGCCGGTCAGCATCTCGTACAGCACGACGCCCGCGGAAAACAGATCGCTGCGTGCGTCGATCGGTGCGCCCGTGTACTGCTCGGGCGACATATACGCAGGCGTGCCGATCATCATGCCCATCTGCGTCAGACGGCCCGTGTCCACTTGCGCGATGCCGAAGTCGGCGATCTTGCATTCGCCACGCGGCGCGATCAGCAGATTGGCGGGCTTGATGTCGCGATGGATCACGCCAGCCTCGTGCGCATACGCCAGCGCGTCCAGCAACTGCGCGAACCACGCGAGCGTGCGCGCGAGCGGCAATCTCGTGCCATGCAGGGCCTCTTTCGCGAGCCGTGCGGTGAGCGTTTCTCCGCGCACATATTCGAGTGCGATAAACGGGACGCCGTCGGCCTCGCCATAGTCGAACACACCGACGATATGCGGGTGCACGAGCCGCCCGGCCGCGCGCGCCTCGTTGATAAAGCGCGCGGGCAGTTCCGCGTCGGCTGCGCTGCTCCCTTGCTGCGAGTCGCGCAGCAACTCGGGGTTGATCGTCTTGAGTGCGACTTGCCGCTGGATATGCGGGTCGGTGGCGAGATAAACGGTGCCCATCGCGCCGCGGCCAAGCACGCCATCGACCAGATAACGGCCGATCTGCCGCGGCGCTCCGCTCGTCGCGGTCATGGTTGCAAGCCGTGCGGCACGGTTGCGGCCGCACCGGTCTCGTCGAGTATCTCGAAGGCCGTCACGAGACTGGTGCGCATTCTTCCGAACGACACCGCGAGCGAAGCGATCTCGTCGCTACCGCGTGTGGGTAAGTCCACTTCGCCGAGTTTGCCGAGGCTGACTTCGTCGGCGGCACGCGAGAGAGCCTGCAGGCGCCGCGTGACGAGCACATGCACCATCACGTTCAGGACCACCAGCACGACCGCGAACACGACGCTCAGGGCGGTCATGAAGCTGCGCCACAGCGCCCGGCCGCGCGCGATCGATTCCGACATCGGCACCGACACGAACTCTGCGCCGATCACGTCGTTCATGGTCCAGCCGAAACCGTTCGCCGGCCCGTACTTGTCGAGCATGGTGCGCGGCGCCGCCGACGGCGTGCTGTGACACTGCATGCAGGCGGCGTCCGTGATCCGGCTGGGACGCGCCAGAAACAGCAGATGTTCGCCGCCGGGAGTGCGCCGCTCGCCAGTCACCTCTTTCAGCGCGGGCTTGTCGTGCAGATGCGCAATCACTTCTGTTTCCCAATCGGTCGGGCGATCGCGTAGGTTGGTCGGATTGAGCATCGTCGAACGATACGAGAAGTTCGGGAACGCGCCCTGCAACGTATTCAGCATTTCAATCGCGGAGAACGCGGGCACGGACTCGGGCACGAACGAATACTGAATCTGTGTCGAGAGTAACGGCGTGATGTGCTGAGCCGTGTAATTCTGCATCGCCTCGGCGGCGCTCATCAGCACATTGGCGTCGTGCCGGGTTTCGTCGAGCGACTGCTGCTGCAGCACATGATTTGCGACGATGCCCGCCGCGCTCAGTCCAATCGCGAAGATTGCGATGAACACGAGATTGAACTTGATGGCGAGTGACAGCTTCATGGTCGAGCCCATGCGGATGAGTAGGATGAGTAGGCAGAAACGGGAGCGGCTGTGCCGGCCCGCGAGCCGGGTCGCGGATGTGGCTGCGCGAGCGGCCGCCAGTCCGGCAGCTCGCGCAGGTGTTGGCGGATGTCGCGGCGGAACGCCGGATCTGACAGGCGTGCGCCGAAGCGTTGAGTAAAGCGCGTGGCCGGGTCTGTTCGCACCGCAAGCGCGCTGCCGAGCCAGTCGGACACGTCCGCGTAGGTCACGGGGCGTGAGCCGGCTGCCGATGGGCTCGCCGGGCGCGGCGCGGCCGACGCGGCCGGCTCGGGTCGCAGCGGCAGCGGGCGCAGCGCGTCGCGGAACGCGAGCGGCATCGCGGCCACGAATGCGGGGTCAAGGCGTGCCGAAACGATAACGCGTGCGTTGGTTTTGGAAAGCCGCGCGAACTGATGAGTTGGTATCGCCGTCTGCGCCGCCTTGTCATGCGGCTTGCCGAGCGTGACCAGTTGTACGGACCCACTTTCGCAGAACACAGCGTTCGCGTCGTCGCCGGCATAAGCCGGCGTGGACGCGGCAATCACGAGCGCGCTGGGGGCGGCCGGCATGACACGCATACGCTCAGTCTCAACGACGGGCACCGCGCAATTGGCCCCGGCGCAAACATGCTGCACCTTCAGCCAGCCGCGTAGCAGCGCGACACGGCCATCGCGCGCAAGCAACACCCGAGTGTCACTTCCCAACGCAAGCACATTGCCCGTTTCGTCCTGCATCTGAACGATGCCATTGGAATCGGGCGGAGTTTCGACGATATCGTCTGGCGCGAGCCGTTGGCCTGAGCCGGCCCGATACACAGTGCTTTCGTGGATCGTCGTCACCGGTGCGCCGGTTTGCACGATCGTCCAGCCGGCGTGCGCATACGGTGCGAGCGCGAGCAGGCAGAGGGGTAAGAGCCGCATCGGTGCAATCGCAATTGGGCGCAAGCGTGTGGGATCTTCGGATGATGTCATTGCGTGCCGTGTACTGAAGCCACTGTTCGATAACCACTGTTGCTGACTGAACAGCCGGCTGCCCGGATTTATTCCGGCACGTCACGACGAATGTCGCGGCGTCGCGCGCTCGCGTGGGTTCCCGCGAATTTTCAAAGCAATCATTCGAGCGACGGAATATTCACGCCGGCCCAGATGTTCTGGTTGCGGAATGCGGTTGCGTCGGTGTACGAAAGCTCTAGCAGATCGATTCACAAATCACGGAATAGATCGCGAGTCTGCGCTGTTGTGTGAGCGTGGACGACGGCCGGGCATCAGCACCCGGCTCATTCGAATCCCGAACCTGAATGCATCCAGAGGAACGAGCGTATGGCAACGAGACAGAGCAGTCAGAAATTCATTGCGCGAAATCGTGCGCCGCGCGTACAGATCGAATATGACGTCGAGCTGTACGGTGCGCAGAAGAAAGTGCAGATACCGTTTGTGATGGGCGTGATGTCGGACCTCTCCGGCGCGAATAGCGGCGATCTTCCGCCAATAGAAGAGCGCAAGGCACTGGAGGTGGATGTCGATAACTTCGACAACCGCATGCAGTCGATGAAGCCGCGAGTGAACTTCAACGTTCCCAATACGCTGACTGGTGAAGGCAATCTCGAAGTGGACATGACGTTCGAAAGCATGGACGACTTTTCGCCCGCGGCAGTCGCGCGCAAGGTCGATGCGCTCGCCAGGCTACTGCAGGCACGCACGCAACTGGCGAACCTGGGCACTTATCTCGACGGCAAGGCCGGCGCGGAAAAACTGATTGCCGAGGCGCTCAAGGACCCGGCGCTGCTGCAATCGCTAAGCGCCGCTCCGAAGCCCGTTGACACCGAACCCGGACAGGAGTGAGCGCGATCATGGAAAGTCAGAAGCAGTTGGACACAGCCGCGCAAGGCACCCTGAGCGAAACCAGCGACTTCGCCGCGCTGCTCAACAAGGAGTTTCGCCCGAAGAACGAACGCGCGAGAGAGGAAGTCGAGGCGGCGGTGCGCACGCTCGCCGAGCAGGTGCTGCAGGATTCGAACATCGTCTCCGACGACGTCACGCAAACCATCAATGCGTATGTCGCGGAGATCGACCGCAAGCTCAGCGAGCAGTTGAACCGCATCATGCATCACGAGGAATTCCAGAAGCTGGAAGGCGCGTGGCGTGGCCTGCATCATCTGGTCACGAACTCGGAGACCGATCCGATGCTCAAGATCCGCGTGCTGAATGTGTCGAAGAAGGAGTTGGGCAAGAACCTCAAGCGCTTTAAAGGCGTTGCATGGGATCAGAGCCCGGTGTTCAAGCGCGTTTACGAAGAAGAATATGGTCAGCTTGGCGGCGAACCATACGGCTGCCTGATCGGCGACTACTACTTCGATCACAGTCCGCAGGATATCGAACTGTTGCGCGGCATCTCACAGGTGGCCGCCGCGGCCCACGCACCGTTTATCTCCGCCGCCGATTCCACCTTGCTCGGCATGGAGAACTGGAGTGAGCTCGCCAACCCGCGCGATCTGTCGATGATCTTCACGACGCCGGACTACGCGGGCTGGCGCTCGCTGCGCGAAATGGACGACGCGCGCTACCTCGCGCTGACGATGCCCCGCACGCTTGCGCGGCTGCCTTACGGCGCAAAGACCGACCCTGTCGACGAGTTCGATTTCGAAGAAGACACGGAAGGCGCCGATTCGTCGAAATACACATGGCAGAACGCGGCCTATTCGATGGCGGTGAATATCAACCGCTCATTCAAGCTATATGGCTGGTGCACGCGCATTCGTGGCGTGGAGTCGGGCGGTGCGGTCGAGAATCTGCCGGTTCACACTTTCCCGAGCGACGACGGCGGCGTGGATATGAAGTGCCCGACTGAAATTGCGATCACCGACAGGCGTTCGGCCGAACTCGACAAGATGGGCTTGATGCCGCTCGTGCATCGCAAGAACTCGGATGTCGCCGCGTTCATCGGCGCACAGTCGGTGGCGAAGCCGGAAGAGTACGACGATCCGTCGGCGACCGCGAATTCGAATCTCTCGGCGCGGCTGCCGTACATGTTCGCGTGCTGCCGCTTTGCGCACTACCTGAAGTGCATCGTGCGCGACAAGATCGGTTCGTTCAGCACGCGCGAGCAGATGGAGAGCTGGTTGTCGAACTGGGTGATGAATTACGTCGACGGCGACCCGGTGAATTCGAGCGAAGAAACCAAAGCACGCAAGCCGCTCGCCGCCGCGCAGGTCGTGGTGGAGGAAGTGGAGGGCAATCCCGGCTACTACACGTCGAAGTTCTTCCTCAAGCCGCATTACCAGTTGGAAGGCCTGACCGTGTCGCTGCGGCTCGTGTCCCGCCTGCCGTCCGCGCTCGCGGCGTAGGCGTCCCGCACCACGTCACCATGCAGAAAACCCGTCCGCGGCGCAAACGCCACGGGCTCCACGTTCGCCGCACCGGCGAGCACACTCATTAGCAACGGGAAGAGGTCAATATGGCATTCGATATGCACCTGAAATTCGGCGCTGGTTCGGTCACGATCCAGGGCGCGTCCAACCATTCGAAGCACAAGAACGAAGTGCCGATCATCGCGTGGTCCTGGGGCGTCAGCAACACCGGCAACCTTCACACTGGCGCGGGCTACGCGTCCGGCGGCAAGGCGAACATTCAGGACATCACCATCACCAAATACGTCGACAGCTGTTCGAACGCGATTCTCAACGCCTGCTGTACGGGCGCGCGCCTCGACACTGCCTATCTGTACGTGACCAATGCGACCGGTCAGCAAACGGACTTCCTGACAATCGAATTGAGCGAAGGCGTGCTGATTACGTCGGTGGCGACCGGTGGCAGCGGCGGCGATGAGCGTCTGACCGAAAACATCACGCTGCACTTCGGCAAGTTCAAGTATTCGTTCCAGCCCCAGGACGACGAAGGCAAGGCGAGCGGCGGCACGAAGGACTTCACGTTCGACATCCAGCAGGTCGCGAAACAGTAAGCGAGTTGAGGTGCGGGACGATAAGGTGATTCGCACGATAAGGATACCGAACGGATGGCGGAGCTAACCCCTCAGGAGCGCTTGCAGCCCTCGTTGCTCGACCGGCTCACCGACATGGCGCCGGACGAGCCCGACGAGAGCCGCGAGCAGCGCGTGATCACGGCGGCGCGCCTGCGCGAGTATGTGACGCGTGACATTGCCGCGCTGCTGAACTGCACGCGGCAGTGGGACGGCGACGGTCTTCCGGGACTCGATCACGTCGCTAACTCCGTGCTGAACTTCGGTATTCCGGATCTGGCGGGCGCACCGTTGTCCGGCATCGACGCAGGCATGTTGCAGGAGCGTATCCGCACAGCGCTCATCGACTTCGAGCCGCGCCTGATCGCGGACACGGTGCAAGTGGCCGTGAATATCGACGACGCGGTAATGAACGCACGCTCGCTGAGTTTTCGGATCGAGTCGCAGATGTGGGCGCAACCGATGCCGCTTGCGCTCTATCTGCATACCGACGTCGATCTCGAGACCGGTGAATTCCGGGTCTCGCAACATTTCGGTTGACTATCATGGACCCACGTCTTCTCAGCTACTACAACCGCGAACTGCAGCATGTTCGCGAGATGGGCGCGGAATTCGCGAGCGCCTATCCGAAGATCGCGGGGCGCCTCGGCATGGAGGGCTTCGAATGCGCCGATCCCTACGTGGAGCGGCTGCTGGAAGGCTTCGCGTTTCTCGCCGCACGCGTGCAATTGAAGCTCGACGCGCAATACCCGGTGTTCACCCAGCATCTGCTGGAAATGATTTATCCGCACTATCTGCTGCCGATTCCATCGATGGCGGTGGTGCAGATGCATCCGGACGCGACGCAAGATCTGCCCGCTGGCGGCCACACGGTCGCGCGCCACACGGTGATGCGCAGCCTGAAGGGTTTCGGCGACCGCACCGCGTGTGAGTATCGGAGCGCGCACGAGGTCACGCTGTGGCCGCTCGAACTGGCCGAGGCGCGCTATTTCGACACGCCGGCCGCGCTTGCCGCCGCCGGTCTCGTGCCGCCGCCAGGGCGCGAGGTCCGGGCGGGGTTGCGGCTGCGCTTCTCCACCCTCTCCGGGGTGCAGGCGAACATGCTGGCGCTCGACAGCCTTCCGATCCACTTGGCGGGAGCGGACGAACTGCCCAACGTCGTGTACGAGCAGATGCTCGCAAACGGTGCGGGCTACACGATCAGGGCGCGAGGCGCGCATGAAGGCCAATTCGTGAGCGAGCATCACGACGCGGCGGCGCTGCGCGCAATCGGCTTTGGCGAACACGAGGCGATGCTGCCGTACGGCGACCGTTCGTTTAGCGGCTACAGACTGCTACAGGAATATTTCGCGTGCCCGGAGCGCTTTCGCTTCGTCGAATTCAGAGGACTGCGCTCCGTGCTCGCTCGGGCTCAGGGCAATGAGTTCGAGATCGTGGTGTGGCTCGACCGCGGTGCTGCCAGGCTGCATAACGCGCTCGACGCCGGCAACTTCCGGCTGTTCTGCACGCCCGCGGTCAACCTGTTCGAGCAGCGGGCCGACCGGATTCATCTTCAGCAAGGCAAGACCGAGTATCACGTGATCGGCGATCGCACCCGTCCGATGGATTTCGAGGTGCATAGTGTGCTCGACGTGCAAGGCTACGGCGACAGTCAGGAACCGCAGCAAAGCTTTTTGCCGTTCTATGGCGGCACGTCGCGCACCTGGCATCACGCGCAGTCGGCGTTCTATACGTTGCGCCGCGAGCCGCGTCTTCTTTCGGGCCGGCAATTGCAGAACGGCGCGCGCTCCAGCTATGTGGGCAGCGAGACGTTCATTGCGCTCGTCGACGCAAACGACGCGCCGTACCCGACCACGCTGCGTCAACTCGGCTTGCGGGTGTTATGCACCAATCGCGATCTGCCGTTGCATATGCCGGTCGGCAAGTCGTACACCGATTTCACGCTGGATACCGACGCGCCGGTCGCATCGATTCGCTGCATCGCCGGTCCGACCCGGCCGCGCGCGCCGACCGCTACCGGCGAGACCGCGTGGCGGCTCATCAGTCATCTGCAATTGAATTACCTGTCGCTGTTCAACGAGAGCCGCGACGACGATGGCAGCAAGGATGGCAACGACGAAGGCGAGCAGAACGCCGCCGCATTGCGCGAGATGCTCGGCCTCTATCGCGACGAGTTCGACGCGGCGGCGCGGCGGAGAATCGAAGGCATCAAGCAGGTCGCCGCGAGAGCCGCCACGCGCCGCGTGCCGGTGCCCGGACCGATCACCTACGGGCGCGGGCTCGAAATCACACTGACGTGCAGCGACGCGGCCTTCGAGGGCAGCAGCGCGTTTTTGCTCGCGTCGGTTCTTCAGCATTTTTTCGCGCGCTACGTCTCGCTGAATTCGTTCACGGAGACCGTCTTGCGCACCTTCGAACGTAACGAGGTAGCCCGATGGCCCGCCACACCCGGCAAGCGTCCAATCCTCTAGCGCCCGATCCTCTGGCACTGGAAGCCGCGCTCAGCGAACGGCCGTTCGACTTCGAATTTTTCGAGGCAATGCGCCGGCTCGAATGCGCGTATCCGGACCGTCCGCGGCTCGGACATTCGACGAAGCCGGCCGACGATCCCGTGCGGCTCGCGCATGCGGCGACGCTCGAGTTTGCGCCGCGGGGCATCGAGCGCTTCGAGCGCGGAGCGGCGGGTTCGCCTGGCAAGCTATACGGGCTGTTTCTCGGCCTGTTCGGACCGAACGGTCCGTTGCCATTGCATCTGACCGAGCATGCGGTCGAGCGTCAGCGCAACGCGAAGGACACGTCGCTGGTGGCGTTCGCCGACATCTTTCATCACCGGATGCTGAGCCTTTTTTACCGCGCGTGGGCCGACGCACAGCCCACGGTTCAACTCGATCGCCCCGACGAAGACCGCTTTCGCACGTATGTCGGCGCGTTGATTGGAATGGCCGCGCCGCAACTGGAGGGACGCGATGCGCTGCCGGATCGGTACAAGCGCTTCTTCGCCGGCCGGCTGGTGCCGCAGGCGCGCAATGCCGAGGGGCTCAGGAGCTTTCTCGCGCATTACTTCGGCGTGCCGGTGGCGGTGCTCGAGTTCATGACCGGCTGGATGCAGTTGCCGCGCGACGCCCATCTGCGAATGGGCATTGCGGTGGCGTCATTGGGCCGCGACGCGACGCTCGGTGCGCACGTGCGCGGCGCGCAGCAGCGCTTTCGCTTGCGAATCGGGCCGCTGCCGCTTGGCGAGTTCAAGCGTTTTTTGCCGGGCGGCGATGCGCTCGCCGAACTGGTCGCCGCGGTCAAGCTCTACGTGGGCGGAGAAAAACGCTGGGACGTGCAGATCGTGCTCATGAAAGAAGAAGTGCCGGCGACGCATCTCGGCCAGATGGGTCGCATGGGTTTCAGTACATGGATGGGTCACTACACGAAGCCCGTCGATGCCGACGACGTCGTGCTGACGCCAGTCGACTGAGGCCATGCGAATGCATTGCACCGACGCACTCGCGTCCTGACTTTCAACCGGCGGCATCACGCCGATCACCCCATTTCAAAGGATCGCCATCATGGCCGAGATCAGTCGCGGCGCGCTGTTCGGCAAGCTCAATTCGCTTGCCTACCGGAGCATCGAAAGCGCTACCGTGTTTTGCAAACTGCGCGGCAACCCGTACGTCGAAATCGCGCATTGGGTGCATCAGATCCTGCAATTGCAGGACTCCGATCTGCACCGGATCGTCAGGCGCTTCGACGTCAACCCGTCGAGTCTCGCTCGCGATCTCACCGCAGCGCTCGAGCGTCTGCCGCGAGGCAATACGACGATCAGCGATCTGTCGGCCGACGTCGAGGAAATGGTCGAGCGCGCCTGGGTCTTCGCCACGCTGATGTTCGGCGAGGCCCAGGTTCGCACGGGCTATCTGCTCGTCGGCGCGCTGCGCACGCGCCATCTGCGTAACGCGTTGCTCGCGTTGTCGGCTGAGTTTGCGAAAGTGAAGGCAGAGGCGCTTGCGGACGCGTTCGGTGAGATCGTCGCGGGATCGCCGGAAGACCGCCTGGAGGCGACCGACGGCTTCCGTTTGGGCGCGGCGCCCGCGCCTGGCGAAAGCAGTGGCTCCATTGCGCCGGCGCAGATGGGAAGACAGCAGGCGTTGCAGCAGTTCACGGTCGATCTGACGGCGCAGGCTCGCGACGGCAGTCTCGATCCTATCGTTGGCCGCGACGGCGAGATTCGCCAGGTCGTCGACATACTCATGCGCCGCCGGCAGAACAATCCGATGCTGGTCGGCGAGGCGGGCGTCGGCAAGACCGCCGTCGTCGAGGGCTTTGCGCTGCGGATCGCGCGCGGCGATGTGCCTCCGGCGCTGAAGGACGTGGTGGTGCGCACGCTGGATGTCGGTCTGTTGCAGGCCGGCGCCAGCATGAAGGGCGAATTCGAGAACCGGCTGCGCCAGGTGATCGACGAAGTGCAGGCGTCGCCCAGGCCGGTGATTCTCTTTATCGACGAGGCCCACACACTGGTTGGCGCGGGCGGCGCGGCCGGCACCGGAGACGCCGCAAACCTGCTCAAGCCGGCGCTCGCGCGAGGCACGCTGCGCACGATCGGCGCGACGACGTGGGCCGAGTATCGCAAGCACATCGAAAAGGACCCGGCATTGACGCGGCGGTTCCAGACGGTGCCCGTCGACGAGCCGGATGAAGAAAAGGCCATTCTAATGATGCGCGGTGTCGCCAGCGTGATGGAGCAGCATCACCGCGTGCAGATTCTCGACGAGGCGCTCGAAGCGGCCGTCAGGCTGTCGCATCGTTATATCCCTGCGCGCCAGTTGCCGGACAAGTCGGTGAGCCTGCTCGACACGGCTTGCGCGCGGGTGGCGATCAGCCAGCATGCGACGCCCGCTGAAATCGACGACATGTCGAAGCGGATCGAGGCGCTGGAGACCGAACGGAACATCATCGAGCGCGAAAAGAGCGTGGGCATCGACGTGACGGCCCGCGAAGCGCGCGTCGCTGTTTCGCTCGACACGGAACGCGCGCGCCGCTCGCAACGCGAGTCGGAGTGGGCGAGAGAGAAATCGCTGGTCGAGCGGATTCTGACGCTGCGTGCGCAACTGCGCGGCGATAGCGCGGTGGTCGATGGGACAAGTGACGACGTCGCGCAGCCGGCAGAGGCCGAGCCGGATCGGATAACGCAGACGGGCGCGGCCTCTGCGCCCGACCCTTCCGCGCGCGCGGAAATGCTTGGGCGTCTCAGGCGCCTGCAAGCCGAACTCGCCGAACTCCAGGGCGAGGCTCCGTTGATCCTGCCGAGCGTCGACTACCAGGCGGTCGCGTCGGTCGTCTCCGACTGGACGGGCATTCCCGTAGGGCGGATGGTGCGCAGCGAACTGAAGACCGTGATGAATCTGGCGACTGTGCTGGGCGAGCGCGTGATCGGCCAGGATCATGCGATGGAAGCGATCGCGAAGCGGATTCAAACCTCGCGCGCCGGCCTCGACAATCCCGATCGTCCGGTTGGCGTGTTCATGCTCGCGGGCACTTCGGGCGTCGGCAAGACCGAGACCGCGCTGGCACTGGCCGAGGCGCTGTACGGCGGCGAGCAGAACCTCATCACGATCAACATGAGCGAGTTCCAGGAGGCGCATACGGTATCCACGCTCAAGGGTGCGCCGCCGGGCTATGTCGGCTACGGCGAGGGTGGCGTGCTGACGGAAGCGGTGCGTCGCAAGCCGTATTCGGTCGTGCTGCTCGACGAGATCGAGAAGGCGCATCCCGACGTGCACGAAGTGTTCTTTCAGGTTTTCGACAAGGGCGTGATGGAAGACGGCGAGGGCCGCTCGATCAATTTCCGCAACACGCTGATTCTGCTGACGACCAACATCGGCACCGAACTGATAGCGCAACTCTGCAGCCGCCCGGCCGCCATGCCGGATGCCGACGGGCTCGCGAAGGCGCTGCGCGAGCCGTTACTGGACGCGTTTCCCCCCGCGCTGCTCGGCCGGCTCGTGGCCATTCCGTACTTCCCGCTCAGCGCGGACATGCTGGCGCGAATCGTCACGCTGCAGTTGAACCGCATCAAGCGGCGCGTGGAGGAGCGCTACCGCGTGCCGTTCGACTATGACGACGCGGTCGTTCGCCTGATCGTCGGACGCTGTACCGAGAGCGAATCCGGCGGCCGGATGATCGACGCAATTCTCACCAACACGATGCTGCCCGCAATCAGCCGCGAGTTCCTTGCGCGGTTGATCGACGGCGGCGAGGTGCGGCAGGTTCGCGTGAGCGTGGAGCAGGGCGATTTTGCATATTCGTTCGACTCCGCTGCGTGCCTCGATCAACCTGGTCTCCATGAGGAGGTTTGAAAGTTGAGAGCCATTCCAAAGGTCATTCATATCATCTGGATCGGCGGCGATATCCCGCAACGGAATCGCGATTGCATCGTCACGTTTCCAAGGATGAATCCCGACTGGGAAGTCAATCTCTGGATCGACGCCAACCAGTTGCTGACCGGCGAACGCCGCCGGCAGATCAGCGACCAGAACGGAGCGCAAGGCCTTGGGCGCGTTTCCGCGGCGCAATGGCAGGAAGTCGCACAGGTGCTGGGAAAAAAAGGAGGCGATGCAGCCACGATCCGCTATCTGGAAGAGTATCTGAATCAGCGCGGCGAGACCCTCCGAGGCATGCGCGCGACGCAGGTCAACTCGATCATCAACTTTTGCGAGGAGAACGGGATCAAGCTTCGCGAAGTGCAGCGCGACCTGAAAATGGGCAAGAACGCAGCGATTTATCGCAGGGAACTCGTCAATCGCGGCGCCAACTTCGGTTCGGCCAGCGACATTCTGCGCATCGAGATTCTTCTTCAGTACGGCGGCATTTATGCGGATACGGACGTCAGTTGCGTGAGTCCGCTCGGCGACATCGTCTGCCATCAGTCTTATCCGCGGTTTTCCGCCGTGAATCCCGTGTGGCACAACGGCGTAAGCGAAAACGACTGGACCAGCGCGGACTGGTGGCAAGCGAATATTCGCGGAGATCAACCGCCTCCCATCAGCAACTCGATCATTGCAAGCCACGCCGGCAGCAATGGCCTGAAGTCGTATAAAGCGCTGATACACAGCAGGTTCCGTTCGCTGAAAACCAACGACGAGCTGCGCACCGAGTACATGGAGGACGTGCGCCGCAGCACGATCCGGATGACCGGCCCCACGGCCGCAGCCGAGAGTTCGGGCTTCACGAAACTGCGCGACCGGATGTTTGAGGACCAGGTCCACTCGCAGGTTCCGGCACAGAGTCTGGAGAACAAGATGTTCATGCGCGACAACTGGTATTTCCCCATGTACAAGGTGAGAGACAGCTACTTCCACGACTGGCTTTGACGCTCGAGTTGCAAGTCGCCCACATACAACCAGCGTCCCCCGCCGCGCGCGCCGATTTTTTTACTTCACGAGGAAGGAATAGATCGCGAGACCCGGCTGTTGTGTTCTTCGAGAGACGAACCAACCGCGTCGGGAGATAAGGCGATGCCAGCAGCAAAGAGCAACGATGGATTCGCGGAACTGTCGACACTGAGCGACAAGAATGTGGTGCAGTTCGTGACGAGGCTGATCCAGAACTTCGAGCACGGATCGAATCCCCGCTTCACATACAAGAACGTGCTGGCCGACGACGCGAAAGACAACAAGTCGAAGTCCGTGAACCTGATCTCGAATGCCGTCGTGATTCCGTGGACAGTGAGCGAAGAAGACGGTGCGCAGGACGTTCTGTTTCTGTCCGCGCATGTGAACGCCACGCTGAAAATCGGTCAGCTGAAAAAGACCTCGCCGCTCAAGATCAATGTCAGCAAGTTTCATCTGACGGTGCGGCGCAAGCGTGTGCAGGACACCATCGAGGACAGCGGCGTGACGGTCGATGTCGGACCCGAGTCGATCCACATCGGCGGTGCGAGTGACGGCGGCTGGGACAAGCGTAGCGACAACCTGGAAACGCTGCGCAAAAAGCTGATAGAGGATTCGGCGCTGCCCGCAAAAGAAACCTTGATCACAAAGGAAGCACTCAAAGAGATGCTTGACGGCTGGGTCTCGGTGTCGCGTTTCAAAAGCGAGATTCGCGAGAACTTCAGAACGTCGCTCGAAACACAGGTCGAGAAAAACGTGAAGTCCGCGGCGAACCTGCCGAGGTTCAGCGTGGACGTCGTCCTCTAGCACGCATGGACGCACGCACCATCGCACAGCTTCGTGCGCCGTACTGACCGGCTCCGCACACAACCCCGCTTTCGTCAATCACATGGCTCACGCAATCACGCTTGCCTCGAACCTCGGCACCAGTCTGCTGTTCTCGAACATGACTGCGACAGAATCGCTCGGCCGTCTGTTTTCATACCGGATCGAGGCGATCAGCAAGAACCCGCAGGTCGATCTGCGCGCACTGCTCGGCACGCCGATGACCGTCAAGCTCGTCACCCCGCAGGGCTATACGCGGTACTTCAACGGCATGGTCAACGAGTGCGAGCAGGGCGGCTTCGTGAACATCGACAACGTGCGTTACGCCGTCTACACCTTCGGAGTCGTGCCCAAGGCGTGGTTGGCGACGCGCCGGCGCGACTGTCGCATCTATCGAAGCATGAGCGTGCCGCAGATCGTCAAATCGGTGCTCGCCGATGCCGGCTATGCGGACGTAAAACTGAGTTTGAGCGGCACTTACGCGCCGCGCGATTACTGCGTGCAATACCGCGAGAGCAGCTTCGATTTCATCAGCCGCCTGATGGAGCAGGAGGGCATCTACTACTTCTTCACGCACGCGGACGGTGTCCACACGATGGTGCTTGCCGACGCGCTCGGCGCGCATTCGCCCGTGTCCGGTTTCGAGCAGATTCCCTATGCGCCGCCGACCGGGCGCGGCAAACGCATGAAGGCGTCGATCAGCGACTGGACCACTGCGCGCGCGATGAATGCAACGCGTGTGCAACTGGACGACTACGACTATCTGAAACCGAAGGCGTCGCTGCTCGCCACCGAGGATGTCACCGATAAGGACGATGCCCACAGCGTGAGCGGTCTCGACATCTACGACTACGCGTACGACTACGTCGGCCACGACCAGCGTCTGCAGGACGGTCAGCGCTACGCGCAGGTGCGCGCCGATGCGCTCAACGTGCCGATGCTGACGAGCGCCGGGCACACCGACGCATGCGGCGTCACCACGGGTGCGTTATTCAGGCTGAAGGACTTTCCGCTTGCGGACGCCAACCAGGAATATCTCGTGATCGAAACCGAGATGCGGCTCGTCGAGCCGGACTACGTGACGGGCGGCGGCGCGGACGAAGGCGAGGAACCGTTTCGCTGCGCGTTCAGGGCGATTCGCAGCCGTCAGCCGTTTCGCACGATGCCGCTCACGCCGCGCCCTGTGATTGCCGGCCTGCAGACCGCGGTGGTCGAAGGCAACACGCCGGAGGACATCGCAGTCGACAAATACGGCCGTGTGCAGGTCACGTTCTTCTGGAACCGCCCGGCCAAACCAAACGCGCAGAGTTCCTGCCCGGTGCGCGTCGCGCAGATGTGGGCGGGCAAGCGCTGGGGCGCGCAGTTTATTCCGCGCGTCGGACAGGAGGTGGTGGTCAGCTTTCTCGACGGCAATCCGGACCGGCCGCTGATTATCGGCAGCGTCTATAACGCGGACAACATGCCGCCGTACAGCCTGCCCGAAAACCGCACGCAGAGCGGCGTCAAAAGCCGCAGCCACACCGGCTCCACCGAGGACTACAACGAAATCCGCTTCGAGGACAAAAAGGGCAGCGAAGAGGTGCTGATTCATGCGCAGAAGAATTTGCGCGAGGAATCGGAGCATGACCACGACGTGCAGGTGGCGCGCAATTACACGGTGACGGCCGGCAAGCAGATCAGGCTGGTGACCGGACTCGCGAGCATCACGTTGAACAGCACGGGTGAGATCGCGATCGAGGGCACCAACGTTACCGTGAATGGCGAACTGAACGTGGCGATGACGTCGGGGCTCGCGATGGAACTCAATTCCAAGGCGAATCTGAACATCAGTTCGATTGCCGCGATGGAGATTCTGTCCGAGGCCGACTGCCTCGTGCAGTCCACCAACCTGCAACTGATCGGCACGGCCACCGCGATACTCGGCGGCGCGGCGCCGATGATCCTGCCGCTATGACTACGCTCTTCGACGCTGCCCGGCAGATGCGGCTATCCGCGCCGGCGAACGCCCGCCTGGAACCAGGCATGACGCCGCGCGCCGCCGTACAGACGCTGCTCGACGACGGACTCGCCGCCGACGCGCTGAGCCTGCTCGCGCGCCTCTTGCCGCGTCGCTACACGGTCGCGTGGGTATGTCAGTGCGCGAGCCGCCAGCCCCTCGGCGCGCACGACCGCGAAGGTGTCGCGCTTGCCGAAGCGTGGGTGCGCGATCCGGGCGAAGCGCAGCGCGCCGCCGCGGCATCGTTTGCCAACGAGCACCGCTACCGGACGATCGGCGCATGGGCCTGTGCCTCCGCCGGCTGGACCGGCGGCAACCTGAATCCCCGATACGGGCAGCCGACGCCGCCTCCCGAGCATCTGAGCGCGATTGCCGCCACGGCGGCCGTCAGCTACATGGCCGCGCTGGTCCCGGCGCAGATCGACGCGCGCCGCACCGCGTTCGTGCGAGACGCGCTGAGCCTGCTCGGCATCCCTAACGATATGGACGGAGCGACGCAATGAGCACCGCGCACAATCTGATTCTCTCGGTGCAGGGCGAACGGGCCGAGCGTCTCGGCGGCCGGCGCGAGCACGTGTTCGACTGTCGCGACGGCAGCATCGGCCGCTCGGAAGACTGCGACTGGGTGCTCGGCACCGAGGGTGTGTCGCGGCTGCACGCTCTGGTGCGCTATCTGAACGGCCTCTATTTCGTCGAGGACCGCAGTACCAACGGCATGCTGCTCAATGGCGCCGCGCTGCAAAGGGGCGATCCCGCGGCGCTGAAAAACGGCGACCGGCTGCAGATCGATACATTCGAAATCACGGTGCGTCTTTCCGGCGCGACGGCCGGGCAGGACGATACCTCGCGCGACGTTTCGCGCGACGTTTCAACAGATGCCCGCAAAGCGGCGGTGCCCGCGCCCTTGTCGCCAGCGTCGGCACCGCCGTTGCCGGCCTCTCACGTGGGAGCGGCTCGCGCGCAGAACGCCGAGCCGCTCGATCTGGGTCTGCTGCTGCCGTCCGCGCGTGCCGGCGCATCTGGCGGCGCGGGGTTTGCGGAAGGGCTGATTCCCGGTGCAGCCGATGCCGCAGCGGCGGGCGCGAGTCTCGATCCGCTCGCGCTATTCGACGCGCCGCCTTCTTATTCCGACGAGGCTGCGCCCGCAGGTCCGCCTGCGCCGGACTGGAACCACATGCCGGCGGTCGCGGACCGCTTCCGCCCGCCGCAAGTCGAACTGCCGCGAACAAGCGGCCCGCTGCTGCCGGACGACTGGGACGCAACCGGAAGCCGGGTCGAACCGCGTTCCGGGCCGCAACGGGAGCCGGTCGATGTCGAGCCCGTCGCCGGGACGTCGGCGGATGTAGCGCAGGCGACGGACTCACGGCAGCCGGCGGATTTGCGGCATGCGTCGCCGGCTATCGTGGATTCTCCCGCTTCGGCTCCGGCTCCGGCTCCGGCCGCCGCGCCGGTCTCATCGATTCCGACGGGCGCAGCGGCTCCGTCAGTCGATCCGGCGGCAGCGGCTCCGCTCACCGATTCGTCACCCACGCCGGCAACGTCGCCATCGACATCAGCATCAGCCACGCCACCGACGCCACCCACGCCCCCCGACCCAAGCCCCGCCGCAACCAGCGCGTCACCGCCAGCATCCGCCGATGCCGATGCCGATGCCGATGCCGAGGCGCAAGCGCAACAATTGACCGACATGCTCCACATCGCCGTCGACGCGATGATGGACGTGCTGCGGGCCCGCGCCGAGCTGAAGAACCGCTTCCGGCTGCCTGCAACGCTGATCCAGCGTTCGGAGAACAATCCGCTCAAGTTCGCGCCGACCGCGCAGGAAGCGGTCAGGCGGCTGTTCGCGCCGCCGGACGGCGGCTTCCTGTCCGGCAACGCGGCGCTCAACGATGCCGCCGCCGACATCCGCAATCACCAGATGGCCATGCTTGCCGGCGTGCGCTCGGCATTCCAGTCGATGCTGGCCCAGTTCGATCCCGCGCGCATCGAGGAGTCCGAAGGCCGCGCGCGACGCTTGCCGCTCGGCGGCCGGCCGCGCCACTGGGAGCGCTACAAGGAGCAGTTCGACGCGCTAACCCGAGACCCCGACGAATGCTTTCGGCGCCTGTTCGGCGACGAATTCGCGCGGGCCTACGAGCAACAGCTCGCGCACCTCAAAGCCCGCGCGGCCGACGACCCGCCGCAATAGTCGCCGCGGTCGCCGCGGTCGCCGCGTCAGCGCACCGCCCGCAGCCGGGCGGCGCACACAGAACTCTTGATCGAACCGACGACATGACCCACCGCAACAAAGTCATATGGAGCGAAGGCCTGTTTCTGAGGCCGCAGCACATGCAGCAGCAGGAACGCTACTTCGAGCGCTACGTGGAACTGCGCGCGGGCGGGCTGCGCCCGCATGCGTGGGGCTTCCAGGAGCTCGAACTCGAACCCGACCTGCTCGCGATAGGCAAGCTCGGCATCAAGCGCGCGCGGGGCGTGTTTCCCGACGGCACGCCCTTTTCGATGCCGGGCGACGATCCACTGCCGGCGCCGCTCGACATCGATTCGAACTGGCGCGATCAGGTCGTTCATCTGAGCTTGCCGCTGCGCTCGTCCACGCGGGCAGACAGCGGATGGACCGGCGCGGGCGCCGCCGATCAGCTATTGCGCTATCGGGTTCGCGAGACGGAAGTGCACGACGCGTCCGGCAGCATGGAAGGGCTTACCGTGCTCGAAGTCGCGGGCATGAGCACGCGGCTCATGCCGGAGTCGCAGCCCGCCGAGGGACTGATGCAGATTCCGCTCGCCCGCGTGATCGAGTGCCGGGCCGACCGGCGCGTGACGCTCGACGACGGCTTCATGCCGAGCGCGTTGCAGACTCAGGCCGCCGAGCGTCTGGTGACGTTTCTGTCGGAACTGCTCGGCCTGCTTCACCAGCGCGGCGAAGCGCTCGCGAGCCGCGTCACGCAAACGGATCGGGGCGGCGCTGCGGAGATCGCCGACTTCCTGATGCTGCAGGTCATCAACCGTTACCAGCCGCTCGTTGCGCATCTGGCCGAAGCGCCGCTGCTGCATCCCGAAGCGCTGTACCGGCTGCTGCTCGAACTGGCCGGCGAACTGGCCACCTTCACCGCGCCGGCCAAACGCGCGCAGAGCTTTCCGGCGTACCGGCACGAACTGCTGCGGGAAAGCTTCGAGCCGGTGATCGCCGCGTTGCGGATCGCGCTGAGCGCCGTGCTCGAACAGAGCGCGGTGCCGATCCCGCTGCAGCAACGCAAGTACGGCGTGTGGGTCGGCGTCGTGCCGGATTCGACGCTGCTCGACACGGCAACCTTCGTGCTCGCCGCGCGAGCCGATATGAAAGCCGAGGACATGCGCCGGCAGTTGCCCACGCAATCGAAAATCGGGCCCGTGGAGAAAATCCGCGACCTCGTGAATCTGCAACTGCCGGGCATCGGCGTGTCGTCGATGGCGGTCGCGCCGCGCCAGTTGCCTTATACGTCCGGCTTCGTGTATTTCGAGTGCGACCGCGGTTCGGCGATGTGGCGAATGTTGAAGACATCCGGTGGCATCGCGATGCATTTCGGCAGCGGCTTTGCCGGCCTCGATCTTCAACTGTGGGCGGTTCGCGCATGAACACCGCCAATCGCAACGATGAGCCGGCCGGGCGCTTCGACGCCACCGTGATCCGTCCGCAGCCGCAAGCCGGCGCCGACGACGCAACGCGCATCATGCCGCGGCACACGCCTTCGCGCGGCCACGAGCAGGCCGCTTCTGCCGCGCCGCGTATCGAACTGGGCGAATTGATGAGCGGCGTCGTCAATCCGCTCGTGCGCGCCGCCAATCCGCTGCTGCTCCTCAGCGTGCAGTTGCGGCACAGCGTGGCGGCGCCCGCCGATGTCGCGCGGCTGCGCGAACAGGCCGTCGCGCACGTGCACAGCTTCGAGCGTCACGCGCAGGATGCCGGTGTCAACACGCAAACCGTGATGGCCGCGCGCTACGTGCTGTGCACCATGCTCGACGAAGCCGTGAACAACGCGCCGTGGGGCGACCTGAGCGGATGGGCGCAAAAGACGCTGCTCGTGACGTTTCACGGCGAGACCTACGGCGGCGCCAAGTTCTTCCAGATTCTCGACCGGCTGAGCGTGGACTTCTCGCGTCATCTGGATCTGATCGAGATGATGTACATCTGCCTCGCGCTCGGTTTCGGCGGACGCTATCTGGTGGAGCCGGGCGGCCTCGGGCGTCTGGCCGACATTCAGGACGATCTGTACCGCCGGATTCGCGGCTTGCGCGAAGCGCCCGCTGCCGAACTGGCGCCGCACTGGCGCGGCGTGGATGACCGCCGCAATCCGGTCATGCGTCATGTGCCGCTGTGGATCGCCGCTGCCGCGTCGGCGGTCATTGTGATCGGTGCGTTCCTGTACTTCTTCACGCGGCTGAATGCGCTCGCCGAACCCGTCGGCGCGCAGCTTGCCGCGATCGGCACAGGCAGCGCGCCGCCGCCCGCCGGGGCCGCTGCGCCCAGGCCCGCTCGCCCCAGCCTGAAGGCGCTGCTTGCGCCGCTCGAGCAATCGGGCGCGCTCGCCGTGGACGAGCAGGCCGACGGCCGCGACACGATACGCCTTGCGGCAGGCGCGCTGTTTCCTTCGGGCGGAGCGGATCTTTTACCCGACGAGATTCCGCTGCTGCGCCGCGTGGCCTCGGCGCTGAACCAGGTGCGCGGGCGCGTGATCGTGGTGGGCCATACCGACGATCAACCGGTGCACTCGCTCCGATTCAAGGACAACTTCGCGCTGTCGACGGCGCGCGCGCAGAACACGCTGGCGGTCCTCGCACAAGGACTCGACGATCCGCGCCGGCTGGAGGCAAACGGTGCCGGTTCGTCACAGCCGATCGCGACGCCGGCCGATCTGCCGGCGAACCGGGCGCGCAACCGTCGCGTGGAAATTCTGTTTATCCCGGAGAACTGAACCCATGAACACGCTGAAAACCTGGGTCAAGTCCCGGTGGTTCACGCACGCGCTCGGCCTGCTGCTGATCGCGGCACTGATCTGGCTCGGCGGCCCTTACGTGGGCATTGGCGAGCGCGAACCGCTCGCGAGCGCGGCGGCGCGGGTCGCATTGATTCTCGCCGTGGTGCTCGCATGGGTGATCGCCTTGCAGGTCCTGCAATGGAGAGCGCAGCGCAAGACTGCACGGCTTTCCGGCGACCTCGCGGGCCAGGAACCGCAGCTCGCCGCCGCGGAGCCCGGCAGCGAGGAGCGTGCGCAACTGCTGCAGCGCTTTCGCGAAGCAATCCACACGCTGCGCAAGACACGCCGCAACGGCAACAACCTGTACGCGCTGCCGTGGTATGTCGTGATCGGGCCGCCCGGCTCGGGCAAGAGCACGCTGCTGCAAAACTCCGGTCTCGACTTTCCGTTGTCCGAGCGCTTCGGCAAGGACGCGTTGCGCGGTATCGGCGGCACACGCAACTGCGACTGGTGGTTCACCGACGAGGCCGTGTTTCTCGACACCGCGGGCCGCTACACGACGCAGGATTCCGACGCGCAAGCCGATGCAAGCGCATGGCAGTCGTTTCTCGCGCTGCTGCGCCGCTATCGCAGGCGCCGGCCGCTGAACGGCGTCATCGTGACGATGAGCGTGTCCGATCTGCTCGGCTTCGACGACGCCGCGCGCGAACAGCATGCGCGCGCCGTGCGCCGGCGCCTGGACGAACTCGCGCAGCACCTGAAAGTCGCCGTGCCCGTGTATCTCGTGTTCACGAAATGCGACCTGGTGGCGGGCTTCGGCGAGTTCTTCGACGACCTGGGCGCTCAGTTGCGCAGCCAGGTGTGGGGCGTCACCTTCCCGCTGGGCGCGAGCCTCGACGGCAGTGCGTCCAGCCGTTTCGCCGATGAATACGATCTGCTGCTCAACCGGCTCAACACGCGCCTGATCGAGCGCCTGCACGGCGAGCGCGACCGCGGCCGGCGTGCGTCGGTGCTGAGCTTTCCGCAGCAACTGGGTGCGTTTCGCGAGATCGCCCGGCAGTTCGTCGAGGCCGCGTTCGGGCGTCACGAGTACGGCACGCCACCGATGCTGCGTGGCGCTTACCTGAGTTCGGGCACCCAGGAGGGCGCGCCGATCGACCGGATACTGGGAGCGGTCGCGCGTACCTTCGGCGTCGACGCCGCGCGAGTGCAGGCCGGCGCCGGGCAGCGGCACACCTACTTCGTCGAGCGCCTGCTGAAGGATGTGCTGTTTCGCGAGTCGGGTCTCGCGGGCACGAATCCGCGCTTCGAGCGGCAAAAGCTCTTCATGCAGGCCGCCGCCTATGCGGGCCTCGCCGTCGTGACCCTCGTGCTGGTCGCGGGATTCGCGACCAGCTATGCGCGCAACCGCGCGTTCGTCGCGGAAGTTCAGGGCGCGCTGAAGGACTTGCCGGACGCCGCTACGCTTGCCGGCGCGCCTGACCTCAAGTCGTATTTCGCGCGGGCGCTCGCGCGGCTCGAGGTGATCTCCGCGACGCAGGACGCCGCGGGTCAGTACCGCGCGCATGTGCCGTGGTCGATGCGCTTCGGGCTGTATCAGGGCAACGCGCTCTTCGCGCAGGCGCACAGCGCATATCTGCGCGAGCTTGACGGCACCTTGCTGCCGGGCGTCGACCTGCGGTTTCGCGAAGGTCTCGTCGAGAACGCCAGCAATCCGCAAGCGCTCTACGACGATCTGAAGGGCTACCTGATGCTCGGCGAGCCGCAGCATCTCGACGCGGACGAACTGGCCGCGCTTGCGCGCGTCGAGTGGCAGCGGCTGTTTCCGCAGGACCCGGCGATTCGCACTGCGCTCGACAAGCACTTCTCCGCCCGGCTCGGCGACCCGCAGAAGCCGCGCGCACTGCCGCTCGACAACGCACTGATCGCTCAGGCGCGCTCGACGCTGAAGACAGCGGACGTCGCCACGCTGATCTACGGCAGCGTGCAACTGGACGCGGGCCGCTCCGGCGCGTCGCCGGTGCGGCTCGACCAGTCGCTCGGGTTGCTGGGCAACGTGTTCCGCCGCAAGAGCGGGGCGCCGCTGTCCGAGCCTTTGCCGGTTCTTTTCACGCGGCCGTATTTCCAGTCCGAGGTGAGCGGCGGGCTAGACCAGTCCGTCGATCGTTTCGTGAAGGACTACTGGGTGTTCGACAGCGGGCGTGTCGATCCGCTAGCCCGCTCGCGCTACGAACAACAGGTGCTGACGCTCTATGAGCAGGACTACATCCGGAACTGGGATGCCTTGCTCGCCGATCTGCAATTGCAGCCGGTCACGAGCATTCAGGACGCGAGCGCGATGGCCGCGAAACTGTCCGGACTGAGTTCGCCGCTAAAAGCGCTGCTCAACCTGGTTCGCGACAATACGAGCGACATGTTGCGCGCGCCGGCAAGCGCCGCGGCGGCGGGCGCCGACTCGCTGGCCTCGCAGGCGCGGCTTGCGGGTGAAAACATCGCGGCGAAGCGCGCGCTGAACACGCGCCTCGCGGGCGAACTGCGCAACGCAGGCGCGCCGCTGCCCGTCGGCGTCACGCTCAAGGCGGGCGATGCGAACCCGGCCGGCTCGCGGCAGCCGGGCGCGGCCATCGAAGAACATTTCGCGCAGATCGATCAACTGGGCACGGGCACGGGCACGGGCGCGGGCGGCGCGACGCCGCTCGACCATACGTTGGCCGTCCTCGATCAGCTTGGCAAAACCCTGCTGACTATGAACGACCTGGGCGACCCTGCCGCGCAGAACAGTCCGGCGCTGCTTGCCGCGCGCCAGGAAGCGGGGCAACTGCCGCCGCAGGTGGCCGGGCTGATTCAGGGGCTCACCGGCAAGAGCGCCGATCTGGTTGCGAGCGGCGGGAGCGCGGCGCTTGCCGATCAGTTTCGCGCGGCGGCGGGCAGCGACTGCGCAAACTTCGTCGATGGACGCTATCCGTTTGCGGCAAGCGGCGGCTCGGATATCCCGTTGCAGAATTTCGCCGAACTGTTTGGCAACGGCGGCAGATTCGACAGTTTTTTCAAATCGACGCTTGCGCAGAGAGTCGATACGGGCGGCCGTGCATGGCGCTGGAAACCGGGCGCGCCGCCGGGACCGCAATCGGTGCTGGCCGGCGCGCAGGCCGCCGACGACATCCGTCAGATGTTCTTTCGCAGCGGCGCTCAGGTGCAGGTCGGCTTCACGCTGCTCGCGCCGCAGTTCGAGGCGCCCATCGCGCGGGCCGTGATCGAGATCGACGGGCAGAAGTACGACTATTCGGCTAGCGGGGCGTCGAGCGTCGCGATGGCATGGCCGGGCCCGCAGTCGGGCCACGTGTCGGTCAGCGCTTTCGATGTGGCCGGCCGTCCGCTCGGCACGCCGTTGCGCTTCGACGGCGAATGGGCGTTCTTCCATGCGCTCGACGCCGCTCGCCTGCAAAAGCAGGGCGATCTTCGCTATCTGGCGACCTTCGATTTCGACGGCCATGCTCTGAAGCTGCCGATCCAGCCGGCGAGCCTGCGCAATCCGTTCGACAGCAATGAAGTGCGGCGCTTCAGGTGTCCGCGATGAGCGGCGCCGTCGGCTTCTACGGCAAGCTGCCCGGCGCAGGCGACTTTGTGCGGCGCCGGCTGCCGCCCGATTTCGTCGATGCATGGGATCGCCACTTCCAGCGCGCGGTCGAGATCGGGCGGCGCGAGACCGGCGAGCGATGGGCGTCCGCCTGGCAGCACGCCGCGGCATGGCGGTTCGTGCTTCCGTCACAGGTATGCGGCAACGGCTCGTGGTGCGGTCTCGCCGGTCCGGCCGTGGACCGTGTCGGCCGTGCATTCCCGACCGTGCTGGCGGCGCGCTGTTCCGGCGAAGTCGCGGAGCTGTTTGGCAATCCCGGCTGGTTCGACGCGCTCGAGCGGGTGTACCGCAGCGCTCAAGGCGAGGCAGTCAGCGTCGAGACGTTCGACGCGCGCGTCGTGACGCTGCCCCGGCCATTCAGCGACGCGCGCGATTTGTCGGCGCTTTGGCGCGAGTTGCCGTGGGACAGCGGGCAATGGGAATTCGGCATAGCGGACAGCACGTGCGCCGGCCTGATTCTGAGCGAGGCATGGCGCCAGCTTTGCATGAGGCCGGGGCCGTGGTGCCTGTGGTGGACCGCGGGCGCGGCGCGATTGCTGGCGACGCGCGGGTTGCCGCGCAGTTATGCGGCGCTGCTTGCGCCTTCACGCCTGCCGGCTCTGGACGTATATGGGCTGCACGAACTGGAGGAACTGCACAGACCGCATGGAGCGTATCGACAGTATCAACCGCACGAGCAACCCTTGCGCGCTGACGATACTTTTAGCTCGTCGGATATCGATGCAGGCGACGCCGCGTCGGCAACGGCAGCCTCCGCCTCCGCAAGCGAGCCTTTGATCGCGACCTCGAGCAGTCCCGACCTCGTCCCTCGCACCGCGCCGATCGGCAGCACGACGATGTGGCTGGACAACGGCCGCACTTTGCTCGTGAGCGCCGACGACGGTCCGCCTGACCCACGCCGCGTGGCCGCGCGCGGCATCCGCGAGACCGTGCTGCTGAACGCGCCCGACGCCCGGATGCTGAGGGCCGGGCTGATGTCGCTCCATGCGCGGCTGCGTGATTCAAACAGTGAAGCAAGCCGTGAAGCAAGCGGGGCGGCTGCCGAAAACGGCGCGGCTGTCGTCGTGTGTTTCGACGGCTCATCAGCCCGCGTGATGCGCGTCGGCGCCGCGGCGCTGTGGCACTGGCGATCCGGCCAGTTGCTCGCGCCGTTCGTCGAGCGCGCAGCGGGCACGGGCGGCGAGTTGGACGATCTGCTGTTCGGCGACGCATGGCTCGACATGCCCGGCATCGGCGCCCACGGCGATCCGAACTGCGAGGAAGCGGCGCTTTCGCTCGAACGCGGCGACCGTCTGCTTCTGCTCGCCACACGCGAACTCACGCGGCTTTCGCGCGACTGTCTCGCCACGGCGCTGGCGCTGCCGACCTGCGACGACGCGCGCGCCTATCTGGCGAATGCGGCCGGGCTTCGTGCGCCGTCCGCAGAATGGCCGCTCGCGGTCGTGGAGATAGACGCATGACGACGGTCTGCCGCTCAGCCGGCCACACGGAAACGGGTAACGTGCGCCGCCGTAACGAGGACGCGATCCTGGTGCGCGACGACCTCGGACTGTGGGTCGTCGCCGATGGACTCGGCGGCCACGCGGCCGGCGACTACGCCAGCACGCTGATCGTCGAGCGGCTGGGTGCGCTGACTCGCGACGCCGACGTGAACGACTTCATTGCGGCCATCGAAGATACGTTGCAGCAGGTCAACGCCGAGCTGCGCGCGGCAGCCGCTCAGCAGCAGGTCGACGTGATCGGCTCGACGCTCGCGCTGCTGGTCCACGCCCCGGCATTCGTGCTGTGCGGCTGGGTTGGCGACAGCCGCGTCTATGTGCACGAAAACGGCGCGCTGGTTCAGCTCACGCGCGATCACGTGCACGGTCAGCCAGCCGACATCACACAGTTCGGCACGCGCGCGCCGGCAGCGGGGGCGGGGGTGCTGACACGCGCAATCGGCGTCGAGGACACGCTGTTCGTCGACTGGGCGGTGGCGGGCAGCCGCCCAGGCATGCTGTTCCTGCTGTGCTCGGACGGGATCAACAAGGAACTGAGCGACGGCGAACTGGCCGACGCATGCCGCGATCCGCACACCCCGCAGCAGCTTGTGGACCGCCTGTTCGCGCTGTCGCTTGCGCGCCGCGCCCGCGACAACCTTTCCGCCGTGATCGTACGGCTTGAAGCAGCCTGATAGACCTTCGATGAACGACATCTACTCACGCCTCGGCGCCGGCGGCGCGCGCGCACGGCAACTGTTCCTTCTGATCGAGGCCCGCGCACGGCGGTTGTTCGCGCGGCGCGCCGAGCCGGTTTCGTCTTCTTCCGTGTACCGCCGCGAGCAAGTGGCGCTCGATGCGAGGCCTGCTGACGCCGACGACGGCCTCACTGTCGTGCAACCCGCAGTGGGGGTTTCATCGCGCGCATCGTGGGACGACGCGACCGTCGTCAAACCCGCGAGCCGTTCCGTCAGCCACGCGGGATCGGAAGAAGTCCGAAGCAGCGATGCGAACAACAGCGATGTGAACGGCAGCAGCGCCAGCGATAGCAAGTCCAGCGACAGCAGCCTGAACCGCGATACCTGGCAGCGCGTAGCTCAGGCACAAAGTAGCGATCATGCATCGGTGGGCAAGCTGCTCAAAGGACGTTTTCTGCTCGAGCGCGAACTGGGGCGCGGCGGCATGGGCGTTGTCTATCTGGCGCGCGACGAGCGCAAGGTCGAGGCCCGCGACCGCGATCCCTACGTGGCCGTGAAGGTGCTCAACGACGAGTTCCGCCGCCACCCGGATTCGCTGATTGCCTTGCAACGCGAAGCGCGCCGCGCGCAACGGCTTGCTCACGACAACATCGTGCACGTCTACGACTTCGACAAGGACGGCACGATCGTTTTCATGACGATGGAGTACATCGACGGCACGGATCTGCGCACGCTGATTCGCGAGCGTCCTTCGGGAATGCCGTTTCGCGAGGCGTGGCCGCTGATCGACGCGATGGCGCGCGCGTTGCAGCGGGCGCATGCGAGCGGCATCGTGCACTCGGACTTCAAGCCGGGCAATGTCATGGTGACGCGCGACGGCGTGCCGAAGGTGTTCGACTTCGGCATCGCGCGCGCGGGGCTCGCTGCCGCGGGCGCGGCCGGTGAGCAGACCGTGTTCGATGCCGGCACGCTCGGCGCAATGACACCGGCCTATGCGAGCCTCGACATGATCGAGGGCGCGGCGCCGTCGGTGCGCGACGACGTGTACGCGCTCGGCTGTGTGGTTTTCGAGTTGCTAACCGGCCGCCATCCGTTCGACCGGCACAGCGCCGACGTCGCGTTGCGCGAGAGTGCAGTGCCGCCGCCAGTGCCGGGTCTCGGGCGGCGTCAATACCGGGCGCTGTGCCAGGCGGTGGCTTTTCGCGGCGGCGAGCGGTTGCAGACGGTGGGCGCGCTCGTCGAAGGGCTGCGGCCGAGGAAAATGCGCGAGCGCCTGTTGCCATATTGCGCGGGCGCTCTCGCCGTGGCGGTGCTCGCCGCAGGCGCTTCCGCATGGCATAGCCAGCATCGCCATCGGCAACTGGAGGCGACCATCGCGCGCTTTGCCGATAGCGATCCACGGCACTACGCGAACGAAGACCAGGCCGTCGCGGCGCTCGCCTTGCTCGGCGTGGACGAGCGCGAACGCCTCGTGCTGAACCAGAACGATCTGATCCAGCGCTTTCTCGCAAGCCGGCTCGACGCGTACTGGAGCCCGCCGCTCGGGCGAATCGATTATGCGGCCGCCCAGCACGTGTTTCAGATCCGCGACCAGTTGAAGCTGTTTTCGCCGGAATTCGACGTGCGGCGCAAGCAGATCGACGATGAGCGCGCCGACATGCTCGCGAAGCTTGCAAGCAGCCTCGACGAAGTGCTCGATCGCGACGCGTTGTTCGACGACCAGCCGGGCAGCGCGGCGGACATCCTGCAGCGGATTCGCATGCTCGACCCGGGCAGCGCGTTGCTGAAGAGTCCGCAGATCGAATCGCGCTACGACGCCGCGATCGGGCAATCGCTCGACTCGGCCAGGTTCGACGAAGCGCGGGCGCGGATCGCGCTGGCCCTGCAACTGTTTCCGGACTCCTCGCGCTTGCAGCGGCGGCGCGGACAACTGGCGGCCGCAGCGGCATCGGCGACACAAAATCATGGGACGCCTGCCGCCGCGATGAGCGTGCCCGATGCGCGCCGCTCGCTCGTGGAACTGGCGGCTAATCCGTCAGCCAGTGCATCGTGGCTCGACGGCGTGAGCCGGGCGATGAGCGCGCTGCAAAACGACGCTTCGCCGGAAACCGGCACCGCAATAGACGCGCTCGCCGACGGCATCGTCGCCGCGGCGTCTCGCGTGACCGATCCGCTGCTGGCGCATCGGACGCTGGACGTCATCGAGGTCGGCTTGCGTTATGCGCCGCATTCGCCGGGTCTTTCCGCTCAGCGTGACCGGATGCTGCAGTTGTTGCAGCAGCAACGCATCGACCAGTTGACGGCGAGCGGCGACGCGGCTGCACAAATGGACGCGCTGCGGCTCGCCGCTGCCGCCAACGACGGAGCGCGTGCTCTCGCGGCACTCAACCGGATGCGCGCGTTGGAACCCGGCAACGCGTTCCTCACGAGCGGCGCGCCGCAGCTCGTTGCCAACGCGTATCTCGGCGATGCTCGCGCGCTTGGCCGCGCGGGCCATCTGCAAGACGCCGCTCGCGTCGCCTCGCAGGGTGCCGACGCGCTTTCGGGCGATCAGAAACTCGGCGACGCGGCGCAACGCTATCTGCTCGCCGCGGCAATCCTGGCCGCGCGCGATCAGCCGATGGCCAACCCGGATCTGCAGGCGCTGCAGGCACGCTTCGATACCGCGCAGGCAGCCGACCCGGAAGCCATGAAGCAGATGGAGCGCGACATCGGCGCGAGCATCGCGTTGCCGCCAGGCGGCTTGAGCGCGCTGCTGGACCAGATCAAGGCGCGGGTCGAAAGCGGCGACGCGGCGAGCGCGGCGGCGTCGGTTTCAATGACGCTGCCCCCGCGCAGCGACCGGCACAGCCAGGCGAACGCATGACGGGCAGCGAAATGCGGCGGGCCGGACAGCGCAGACGGGCGGCGCGGCGCGACACTCAGGCGGAGCTTGCAGCGACGACACAGGAGGAGCCGGGCATGCGCGAGCAGCGGGTCAACGACGCGTTGCGGGTGCTCGATGAAATGCATCGGCTTGGCCGCATCGAACGCGATGCATATCGGCAGCGGCGGCGACGCTTGCTTGATTCGCTCGTCGGCGAAGCGCCCTCCGATGGGCGCGATACGGTGCGTCGAAGCGTCCCTGCCGGTGCCGCACGGCGCCAGCCCGTGCCGATTCGGCGGCGCGATGCCGGCAGCGCGCAGATGCCTGTGAACCGAGGCCGCTCGTCCGCGCTATGGATGCTGCTGATGCTACTGCTGGTCGCGGTGGCCGGCGCGCTTGCCGCCGGCTGGTTGATGCTGACTCGTTGATGCTGGCGTCATGATCGCCGCTGACGGCCGCGATGCGGTCTGCTGAACGCGCCTCCGCGGCCGCACCTCGCCGGCCACGCCTCGCCGGCCGCGCTTATTCGCTCTCGGAACCCGACAATGTCTGAAGCTCCGACAGCCCGCCTGGCGCGATGTCCCTGAGCACCTCGGCGAAACTCTTGCCGACGAGGCGCCGCGCGCGTTTGAGCAGAACCGGTAGCGGGCTCGAAGGTTCGACGCGCTCGTAGTAGTCGCAAATCTCGTCGAGCCGCCGGATCACATCGGCCTGGCCGGAGATTCTCGCGTTGGCCGGCTCATGCGTGGCGCCCTCGTGCGGCGACACAGGCGAAGACGAAGACAAGTCCAGAAGCGAGCCCGACAGCGAGGCCGGCGACGCGCCGACGCCCGCTTCCGGTCGTCCAGGAAACCGGCGCTGCACTTGCGCATCGACGAATTTTTTCAGCTCCGCGATATCGCCGCACAACAGCGCCAGGTCGGGGCTCGCCGTGCCGAGTTTTTCCCGCACCAACGCAACGATGGCTTGCGCATGTTCCTGTGCTTCTGCGAGCGTTGCGGCCGATTGCGGTAATTGATCCTCCGGGCAGTCCATGCAACATGCTTCGAGATCGACGAGCGTCGGAGCCGGCGCGCCGTCCTGCGACGGCGACGCGTTGATCGCGCCCGTCGCGACGCGCAGATCGCGCAGCGAAAAGCGGCCCAGACGCGGCGACTGCACAAACGGAGCAAGCCTGAACATGCCGAGCGCGCTTTGCGGATCGCCAAGCGGCATCAGCGCATTGGCGCGGGCGGTGGGGTCGTTGTTATCGTCTGCGTCCAGTTGTGGATGCACATGGTCCCAGTAGCGTTCGAGCAGCCCGCGCACGAGGCCGAGGCCCGCGGCCCATCCGGACAGACCTTCTCTACGGGTTCGAGCAGAACACAGGTGAACCGCGACGCGCAGATCTTTCGTGCGCGCGAGCAGTGCGCCGGCGGCGCTTGCGACTTTGTCCCAGTCGGGTTCCTGAGCCGCTTTCAGACTGTCGCCCATGGCGCGCTCGGGCGTCGGTGTCGCCAGCAGTTCGAGTTCGGTGAAGGCGGGATCGTATTCCAGGTTGAGCCCGGCCGGCGCCGCATCGTCGATAGGGGAAAGCAGGGCATTCGTCGTGTAGGAGTCGGTCATGTCGGACTGGAAGAGGGGAGCATGTGCAAGCGCGAGCGAAAACGGCGGACGCGCTCGCGTGATTTCGTTCGGTGTTTCCGGTCCATGACAGAACAACTGACGGCGAGCGGTTATTCCACCTGAGGCGGCAAAGAGGCGTGGCTGCCCGGAAGCAAACGTTTGACGCACGCTGTACAATCCGCGAACTCCTTCACCCGCAGGAACGGTCAGTCAGCAGCCGGCGCGCCGGACGGTAACCCTGCTTCGAGCCAGTCAATCATGTCAACAGCAGATGTCGAGAATCTGCCCAGTCTTTTACCGGGCATGCTGCCGCGGCTCTGGGCATTCTCTCTGCGCCTGTGCGGGAACCAGCACGACGCCGAGGATCTGCTCCAGCGCGCGTGCGTGCGGGGGCTCGAACGTGCTCATCAATTGCAGCCGGGCACCTCGCCTCTGAGCTGGATGTTCTCCATCGTCCATTCCACCTGGCTCAACGAACTACGTGCGCGCAACGTGCGCAGCCGCTCGAGCATGGAGTGGGACGACAACTTTCTCGAAACCGTGCCCGACCCAGGGGCGCGCAATCCTGCCGACAGCGTGAGCGAGATCATCGCGGCGGTGGAGCGTCTTCCCGACGCGCAGCGCACCGTGATGCTGCTCGTGGCGGTCGAAGGGTTCAGCTATGCCGAGGCGGCCGAGGTGCTCGGCGTGCCGATCGGCACGATCATGAGCCGGCTCTCCCGCGCGCGCCAGACAATCGGCGCGCAATTCAGCGACCACGATACGTCTTCGGCACGATCGTCGAAAAACCAGCGAGCGGCGCAATGAAGATCGATGATGCCAGCCTGTTGGCTTATGTCGACGGTGAGTTGTCGGGCCCCGAGCGCGAACAGGTGGAAAAGGCGATCCGCGAATCGGAAGACCTCGCGTCCCGCGTGTCGATGCTGCGCGCCTCGCAACTGCCTTATCGGCATGCGTTCGAACAGCAGGCGTTGCCGCCCATGCCGGAATCGCTGGGCCGTAGCGTCGACGCGTTGATCCGTCAGCATGTGGAGCGCGAGGGTGCCGAGCGGAGCGCGGGCGCTGACGCGGCAGAAGTGGCCCAAGCGGCAGAAGCGGCAGAAGCGGCAGAAGCGGATAACTCGCGCGGCACCGAAGAACAGCCTGGCGACAATGTGCGGCCGCTAAGGCCTCGGACGAAGTCGCGGCAATGGCTGTCGCTGCCGCAGTGGCCCACGTGGCCGAAGCTCGCGGTGGCGTTCGTCGCGGGCGCGTTCTGCTGCGGCCTCGCGCTGCGGCTCGTGCCGCAACTGGCCGGTGGTGGCGGCGCGCTCACCACGGCCTCTGACGACTCGGGCATGACACCGTGGATCAAGGCGGCGGCCGGTTATCAGAAGCTGTACACACGCGACACGGTCGCTCTGCTGCAGCCCGACATGAGCACCACGGCGACGACCGTTGCAGACATCCAGCAGGTGGATGAGCTGCCCGTACGGATTCCCGATTTGCGCAGCCAGGGGCTGACTTTCAAGCGCGTCCAGCGGCTGCGCTTTCATGGCAAGCCACTGGTGCAGATCGTCTATTTGCCGGAGAAGGGCGACCCGGTCGCGCTGTGCGTGCTGAAAGAACCGAAGGCGGATGCAGCGCCGTCGAACGCGAAAGTCGAAGGCATGAATGTGGTCGCGTGGCGGCGCGGCGAGGTGGGCTATGCGCTGATCGGCACGCCAGGTGCAGTCGATCTGGATGCGCTCGGCAGGCAGCTTTACGATGGCCGGGTATCCGCGACCGTCGGCGACAACCGCACCGGCACCGATGTCCAGCAGAGTTGAGCGCAACCTTAGCGGTTCGATGTGCGTGACGAGTCGCGCCGCATTCGCTGGTCACGCGCCGCTCGGGCACGCCGCGTTGAAGCGCACGCGCCGCCGGCCGCATAACGCATGAGGTTCGGCTACTTGCGCGATCAGCCGGCGCGTCCGCGATCATCGCGTCGCACATTGCGCACGTTCGCCGTATGCGCGATACCCGCGGCGCTCGCCGCTGTGTTCCTTTCTTGCGTGGGCTGGCTTTCTCCACGGCTGAACGCACGGCGCATCGTCAATGCGTTCGAGGCGACGACCACGCCGCACCCCGGTTTCAGGCGCAATCATGCGAAAGGAATTTGCGTGACCGGCCACTTCGACAGCAACGGAGACGGCGCGCTGCTCTCACGTGCCAGCGTGTTTGCGAAGGGGCGTTATGCGGTTGTCGGACGCTTGTCGATACCCGGCGGCGATCCCGGCGAGGACGACGCCGCCGCCACGGTGCGCAGCCTCGCGCTGCGCATGACGTTGCCACGCGGCGAGGAGTGGCGTCTTGCGATGAACTCCACGCCTGTGTTCCCGGTGCGCACGCCTCAGGCGTTGCTCGAGCAGTTGCAAGCGGATGCGCGCGATCCGCGCACGGGCCGCCGCGATCCGGCGAAGATGCAGGCGTTCCTCGACAGTCATCCCGAGGCCCGCGCTTTCAGGCGTTTTATCGAGCAGCATCCGCCGTCGTCGGGCTACGACAACGCCACGTACTACGGCATCAGCGCGTTCCAGACTATCGACGCGCACGGTATCCGTCGCTTCGTTCGGTGGGAAGTGGTGCCGGACAAGCCTTATCGTGCCGTCGATGCCGGCGATCTGCGCGATCCGGATTTTCTGTTCTACGATCTGTCGAAAAGTCTGCGCAAGGGGCCGTTGCGCTGGCATCTGTTTATGAACGTCGCCATGCCCGGCGACACGACCGACGACTCCACCCGGCAATGGGTGAGTTCGCCGCGCCGGCCGAGAATCGACGCAGGCACGCTCGTGATAGATCGCGCGCAAACGCAGATCGACGGTGCGTGCCGCGATCTTGCTTTCGATCCAACGGTTTTGCCGGACGGCATTGCGCCTTCCGCCGATCCGCTGCTTGCCGCACGATCCGCCGCCTATGCCGTGTCCCTGCAGCGCCGCACGAGTGAAGAAGCGGCGGCGCGGGCCCGCGCACATTGACGCGCGCACTGCCTCGGGTGGGAACGCACCGCCAGTACGGTTATCATGGAAGCCTTCGGCGGCACGGGCGTTCGTGCCCGCCGTGACGCCACTCACTCATTCACACAGCCCTTTCTCTCCTTAGCCTATCGTCCAATGAAGCCCGACGACAGCCAACTGATCGCGTATGCCGACGGCGAACTCAGTGCTCGCGAAGCGGCATCGGTCGAGAGCGCGCTCGCGCAATCCGCCGATCTGAGAGAGAGCGTGGCGTTGCTGCGAGCGTCGCGGCTTCCTTATCGCGAAGCGTTCGCGGCGCAGAAATTGCCGCCGCTGCCTGACGAACTCCGGCGGCGGATCGAGTCGATGGCGCAGGCCGCGGGGCCGCAGGCATCGAGCCATCGCGCGCCGCAAGCACAGCGTTCGCAGCGCCGCGTGTGGCTTGCCGCCGCTTTCATTGCGGGCGCTTTTTGCGCGGGCCTCGTGCAGCATCTTGGCGGATGGCCCGGCGCATCCGGCCATCGCGGAGTCTCCACGGCGGCCGTCCAGACGCGCTCGTGGATCAGCGTCGCGGTCGACTATCAGCGCATGTACACGCGCGAGACGGTCGCCAGTATCGTTCCCGATGGCGCCGCTGCCGCCCGCACTGTCGATGCGATTCGCAAGGTCGACGGCATCCGCTTGCGCATGCCCGATCTGCAGGCGGCGGGGCTATCGTTCAAGGCGGTGGAGCGGTTGCGCTATAACGGCAAGCCGCTCGTCCAGATGGTGTATCTCCCCGAGCGTGGCATGCCGGTGGCGCTGTGCGTGATGAAGGATTCGCGCCCTGACGAGTCCATCGCCCAGCGCGAGATGGACGGGATGAACGTCGTTTCGTGGCGGCAGAACGAACTGTCCTATGCGCTGATCGGCAAGCCCGATTCCGCCGACTCCGCCGATTTGCCGGCCATCGCCCGGCAGATATCGAACGGCAATGTCGACGATATGTTCTCCGGGCTCGACGCATCGTCGCGGCACGGGCGTGGCACGCGGCCATTCATCCAGGCACGAACGGGCTGAGTTGAGCCGCCGCGGCGAACATCCGCGTGAATTGATCCAGCGCGGGCAGCGTGTCGCGTCCGCTGCGTGTGATCCGGTAGAACGAAAATTCCACCTCTGGCCGGATCACGTCGATGCGCACCTGATAGTGCCGGCAGATGTGTTCGCAGAACGACGGCATGATCGCAACGCCCAGTCCTTCGTGAGCCATCGCGACCGCGGTCTGCAAATGACCGACAACCGTACGCCGGCCCGCCGTCACTTCTTCTTTCGACAACGACGCTTCGATCAGACGCTGCAACGGGTTCTCCTTCGGCAGGGTAATGAGCGGCAACCCTTCGAGCGCGCGCCATTGCACTCCGTCGCGCGGCACCTTGCCGATGCCATGCGCTCCTTCCACGGGCGACGAGACCACGACGAGCCGCGTCGGAAAGATCGGCACGCGGTCTATCCCGGACAACTGCGAGAAGAAGATGCCGTACGCCGCATCGAGATCGCCGTCCTCGACCATCTTCAGAAGCTCGCCGGGAGGACGGTCGACGAGTTCGATCTGCGCTTGCGGACTCGTCTCGGCGAAACGCGCAAGCACTTGCGGCATCAGACTCGCGGCGATCATCGGCGTGCAGCCGAGCAGCAGCGACGCCTGCTTCTGCCGGCCGAGTTCGTTGAGTTCGACAACGGATTTTTCAAGCGTGTCGACGATCTTCATCGCCGTTGGATAGAACAGGTGACCCGCCTCCGTGAGCGCAACCGTGCGCGTGGTGCGTTCGAACAGCCGGCAATCGAGCTGGGTCTCGAGCTCGCGGATGATCGCGCTCAGCGCCGCCTGACTCAGATGCAAGCTCTGCGCGGTCTTCGTGAAGCTCGACGCGTTCGCCACGCCGAGAAAGACCTTCAGTTGTTTCAGGGACAGATTCATGCGGCGGTCCTGTGGGAAGGGCACGAGAGGGCTGCCGGGATTCTATCGCCGCGCACGGGTGTTCGCGACCGGGACAACACCCGATCGCCCCTTACATGTCCATGACGATGCGACGGCACCGTTGCGCCGCGCCCGTCATGCAAACGCGTATCGCCCCTCCTCGTCGCGGACGATGGCGCGGGTTGCCGCCGTGTCTTCGAGCCAGCGCACGATCTCGCGGCCATCGCGCGTTCCTGTCGCGGACATGAGTTCGGTGAAACGCTTCGGACCGTGCTCGAGTGCGGCTTGCAGCGAATCGAAACGCGCGCCCGTCAGAACCGGCGGCGTGGGAACGCGATGTTCGAGATCGCGCTGTTCGCCGGGGCGCAAGAGCGGCAGCGTCAGGTCGAAGCCGAGTTTGGCGGTGACCGTTGCGCCGGCGAGCGACGGGTCCAGCGGCATCGCGCGCATGCCGCCATGCATCACCATATCGCGGTCCGCCTGGAAGCGCGTGGCTAGCGCCCAGTCCATCTGCTCGTCCGAGAAGATATCGATGTCGGGGTCGACCACGAACACATGCTTGACGTTGGCAAGCGACGCGAACACGGCGGCGATCGCGTTGCGCGCTTCGCCAGGCACACGCTGTTGCATCGCGACCCGCACGTTGAACATGCCACCCGTCGCGGGACTCGCGTACACCGCCCTGATCTCGCGCACGGCCGTTTCCAGCGCGCGCCATACGGTGACTTCGGTGCGCAGCGCGGCCAGTTGCGCGGTATCGGTGCGCGCCATCGTGCGGCCGCCGATCGTGCAGGTCTGGAACACAGCGTCTTTGCGATGCGTGATCGCAGTCAGATGAAACACCGGGTTGGTCTTGATGCCGCCGTAATAGCCGAGGAATTCGCCATAGGGTCCTTCAGGCTCCGCGTGGCCGCGCTCGTCGAGATAGCCTTCGAGAATGAACTCCGCGTCGGCCGGCACCAGCAGATCGCTGGTCACGCATTTGACGACGCCCATCGGCGCGCCGCGCAACGCGGCAACCAGCTCGAGTTCGTCGGCGGGAATGCGCATCGTTGCACCGACGTGATCGATGGGGTGCGTGCCGACGGCGAAAGCGATCGGCAGCCGCTCGCCGCGCTTCGAATGTGCGAGCGAGATCGCGCGCAGATCGGACGGCGCCACGAGATCGATTCCGGCGGTGCGGCGCCCGCGCAGCATCAGCCGGCGAATGCCGACGTTGGTCCAGCCCGTGTCGGGGTCGACCGCGAAGTCGATCGACGCCGAGATATACGGCGCGCCGTCCATATCGTGTTGCAGATGAACGGGCAGCGCCGTGAAATCGCAAGCGTCGCCGGTCAGGACCACTTGCTGAACGGGTGCCTGTGCGCGGCTCACTTCGACGAGCTTGCCCTTCGTGCGCAAACGGTCGCGCACGACTTCGAGCAACTGGCCGGGTGTCGTGTCGAACGCTTTGGCAAGGCGCGAGCGGCTCGCCGCCACGCTGCCCGCGAGCGGCACGCTGCCGCCCGCCGGTTGCGCGAACCAGACGGCGCGCGGATTGCCTTCCATGATCGCGGCGATATCGGCCAGATCGACGGGCTCGCTGCGTCTATCGAGTTCCGTTTCGTCGAGCGAGTCGAGAAAGCGGCGCAGCCGGAAGCGCTCGAGGTCGGGCAGTTCCGCGCCTTGCGCGGTGGAAGCGATGGTGGTCTTCGGTCTCAATGTCGTGTCCTTGTGCGAGGGGCGGCGCGCGGCCCTCAGAAGCGGGCTGACAGCGCAGTGGCTGCAAGATGGGCGGCAAAGCCGCTCGAAGCCGCGGGGGGCATCTCCGGAGCGAGATGCAGGAACTGCTTGACGGCGCGCAGCGTGACGGCGCTGCAGCCGAGCAGCGTTTCGGTGAGCGCCCCGGCTTCGGCGTCGAGCGAGGCGGATGCAACGACGCGGCTCACGAGCCCCGCCGCCAGCGCTTCGTGCGCGGAGAGCCGCGCGCGGCTCAGCACCATGTGTGCAACTGTCTTGACGGGAACGCGTCCGATCAGCGCCGACATGACGAGCGTCGGCGGAATGTCGCGCTCCATCTCGGGGATCTGAAACACGGCGTCCTCGGCGGCAAGCGCGACATCGCAAACGCCCGCGAGCGCGCAGCCCACGCCGATCGCCTCGCCGCGCACGACGCACAGCACCGGCACACGCACCGCCTTCAGCGCATCGTAGAGCGCGAGCGGCGGCGCGGCGACGACGCGGCGCAGCGTTTCCGCCGACGGCTTCGCGCCTGCCGGCGGCATCGGCGACTGGCGTCCTTTGCAGAAGTCCTTGCCGCTCGTGACAATGCGCACGAGCTTGGTGTCGTCGTCGATCGTGGTCAGGGCGGCGATGATCGCATCACTCATCGCCTGGTCGATCAGGTTGCCGTTCTCAGGACGGTCGAGCACCACTTCGAGCAACGCGCCCTCACGGCGGATAGTCACGGATTCAGTCGACATGAGCGCCTCCTTGCGCGCGGTGTATGTATTCCCAGATCACCCTGGGCGTGGCCGGCATCGCGAGTTCGTCGCTGCCGTAGTCGCGCAGCGCGTCGGCCAGCGCGTTGAAGATGGTGGCCGTAGCCGGCGTGATGCCGCTTTCTCCACCGCCTTTCACTCGCAGCGGATTGCCCTGCGTCGGATCTTCCGTCAGCTCCACGTTGAGCGGCGGAATCACGCCGGCGCGCGGCACGCCGTAGTCCATGTAGGAGCCGGTCAGCACCTGGCCGGTTTGGCGATCCATGTAGAAGCCTTCCGAGAGCGCCTGGCCGATTCCCTGCGCGAGGCCGCCATGCACCTGGCCTTCGACGATCAGCGGATTGATCGGCTGCCCCACGTCGTCCACCGACGTGTAGTTCACCAGCTCGACCGCGCCGGTGTCGGGGTCCACTTCGAGTTCGCAGACGGCCGCGCCGGTCGGATGGGCGGGCACGCGCGTGCTGACTTCCGCGTGGGCGTGCAGCTTTTTCGCCGATGGGTCGCCTGGCAGGCCGTCTTTCGCCACATGCTGCGCGATCCCGGCAAGGCTCACTCGACGGCCGCTCGCGGGCGCGGTGAATTGCGCGTCGGCGAATTCGACGCTCGCTGCGTCCACATCGAGCAAGACCGCGGCGACGCTCTTGCCGGCCGCAATGATCTGTTGCGCGGTATCCACGAGCAGCATGCCGCCGAGCCGCATCGTGCGGTCCGAGTGACTGCCGCCGCCGACGCTCACGAACGCGGTATCGCCCGTGCGCAGCTTGACGGCTTCCATCGGCACGCCGAGATGATGCGCGACCACCTGCGCGAACGTGGTTTCGTGTCCCTGGCCGGTCGACTGCGTGCCCGACACGATATCGATGCCGCCGTCGGCGCGCACCGTCAATTCGATGCGCTCACGTGGCGCGCCCACCGGCGATTCGATGTAGTTCGCAAGGCCGATGCCGCGCAGCCGTCCCTGTGTGCGCGACTGCTCGCGGCGCTCCGCGAAGCTGTCCCATTGCGCGAGCGTCAGCGCGCGCGCCATGTTGCGCGCAAAATCGCCGCTGTCGTACGTGAGACCCATCGGGCTGCGATACGGAAGCCTGTCTCGCGGCACCAGATTGCGCCGGCGAATTTCCGCGCGATCAATACCTAAGCCGGCGGCCGCAAGATCGAGCATACGTTCGATCACATGCGTCGCTTCGGGGCGGCCCGCGCCGCGATACGGCGCCGTGGGCACGGTGTTGGTCAGGACCGCGCTCACATGCACGGCGGCCACCGGTACGTCGTAGACGGTCGTCATGATGCGCGTGCCGTTCGACATCGGCACATACGAGACCGTGTGGGCGCCGACGTTGCCGATCCACTCGTTGTCGATGGCAAGCATGCGGCCGTCTTTCGAGAAACCGATTGTCGAGCGGATGATCGCGTCGCGCCCCTGGTAGTCCGACAGAAACGCTTCGCTGCGATCGCTCGTCCATTTGACCGGGCGTCCGATGCGGCGCGCGGCCCATACGACGGCAAGCTGTTCGACATAGATGAACGAGCGTGGCCCGAAGCCGCCACCGGTATCCGGGCATACCACGCGCACGTTCGCCGGCGGCACTTTCAGCGCCGCGGCGAGGCAAAGCTGCTGGCGCACCGCGCCCTGACTGCCGGAGATCAGCGTGTAGACGCCGGTTGCCGCGTCGTACGCGCCGATCGCGCTGCGCGGCTCCATCTGGCAATTGACGAGCCGGCTGTGATGAAACTCGCGGCGCACGACATGATCCGCTTTGGCGATGATCGCGCGCGCGGCGTCACGATCGCCGATCTGGGTCTGGAAGCACAGATTGCCCGGCGCGCCATCCCAGAGTTGCGGCGCACCGTCCTGCATCGCGTCGTTGCCGTTGATCACAGCGTCGAGCACGTCGTAGTCCACGTCGATCAGCTCGGTCGCGTTGCGCGCCTGCAGCGGCGTCTGCGCGATCACCATCGCGATCGCTTCGCCCACATGGCGCACCCGGTCGACCGGCAGCGGGAGATGGGGCTGATTGAAGATCGAGCCGGTCAGCGAGGTGAGGAAAGCCTTCTTCGTCGCGTCGATGGCATCGACGGGATTCGGCACATGGTCCACCCCCTTGAAGCCGTCGTCGAGATAATCCTGACCCACCAGTACCGCGATCACGCCGGGCGCTTCGCGGGCGGCGGCGATGTCGATCGAACGCAGCACGGCGTGCGCATGGGGCGAGCGCAGAAACGCCGCATGCAACTGTGCGTCGACTTGAATGTCGTCCGTGTACTGGCCGTTGCCGGTGACGAAGCGCTGGTCTTCGACGCGAGGTATCGGTTTGCCGATCATGACGAGTGAGCCTCCGTCCTGGCGAACGGCGCATCCGGATACATTTCGCGAGCCGCGTGGCGAACGGCCTCGATGATGTTCACATAGCCCGTGCAGCGGCAGATGTTGCCCTCCAGCGCATGAGCGATGCTCGCCTGGTCGAGCGCCGGCTCTTGGCGCAGATAGAAAGCGCTCGCCATGATCATGCCCGGCGTGCAGAAGCCGCATTGCAGACCGTGGCACTTAACGAAAGCAGCCTGCACCGGGTGCAGCTTGCCGCCGCACGTTGCGTTGAGACCTTCGACCGTGACGACCTGGCCGCCGCTCGCCTGCGCGGCCAGCACGGTGCACGACTTGACGGCCTGACCGTCGAGAAGCACGGTGCACGCGCCGCACTGGCTCGTATCGCAACCCACGTGCGTGCCCGTGAGGCGCAACTGCTCGCGCAGGAATTCGACCAGCAGCGTGTTGTCGGGCACGTCGCGCGCGACATCCGCGCCGTTCACCTGCAATTGGACATCAACCATGATTCACCTGTGTTTCCGGTTCTTGCGTTCATTGCGCGGCCTGGCTCGCTGCGCTCAGCGTCGCGTTGAAGCGTTTGAAGAATTCGGCGGCGAGCTTGTTCGCCACGGACGTAACAAGCCGCGAGCCGATCTGCGCGAGCTTGCCGCCGACCTGCGCGTCGGCCACGTAGGTGAGCAGCGTGCCGTCTTCGGCATCGGCGAGCGTCACGGTTGCGGTCATCTTGCCGAAGCCCGCGATACCGCCTTCGCCCTGGCCTACGATCCGGTAGCCGCTCGGCGCATCGAGATCCGACAGTTCGAGCGTGCCCTTGAAGCGCGCCTTGACGGGCCCGACCGACGCCACCACCACCGCCTTGTAGCGGTCTTCGCTTTCGGCCTCGAACGATTCGCAACCAGGTATGCATTCCTGCAGCACGGCTGCGTCGTTGAGTCCTTGCCAGACCTGTTCGCGCGATGCCGCGATGGTTTGCGATCCAGTAAATTCCATTCTTGTCTCCTCGATGAGCGTCCGCTCTGACGACGCAGTTACGACGCGGTTACGACGCAAGCAGCGCCTGCAGTGCGCGGCGGGTATAGGTTTCGATCAGATGAGCGCGATACGGCGCGGACGCGTTGTCGTCGTCGGGGAGCGTATTGCGGTCGATGCAAAGCGACGCGAGCGCCGCGTGCGAAAGGTCCTGCTGCAAGGCGTTTTCCGCATCGAACCAGCGGAACACCGACGCGCCCGCGCCCGTCACGGCGACGCGGATCGTATCGTCGTACTGGGCGATGAAGACGCCGGCCACCGCGTAGCCGGACGCGGGATGCCGGTACTTGGCGTAGGCCGCGCGCAGCGGAATCGCAAATTCGATTGCGGTCACGAGTTCGTCAGCGTGCAGCGCGGTCTCGAAGGTATCCACGAAGAATTCGTCGGCGGGAATGCGCCGTTGCGACGACGTGACGACGTGCGCATTCAGACCGAGCACGGCGGCGGGGTAGTCGGCGGCGGGATCGTTGTTGGCGACCGAGCCGCCCAGCGTGCCGCGGTTGCGCACCTGCGGATCGGCGATCACGCCAGCCAGGCTGGCAAGCGCCGGAATCGCGCCGCGCACGACGCTCGACGCCGCAACCTCGGCGTGTTTGCTCAGCGCGCCAATGCGTAAAACGCTGCCGCGCACTTCGATGCCACGCAGCGCGTCGATGCGCGTGAGATCGATCAGATGCGAGGGCGCGGCGAGGCGCTGCTTGAGGGTGGGAATCAGCGTCATGCCGCCCGACAGCGGCCGCGCTTCTTCATGCTCGCGCAGCCAGCCGACGGCTTCGTCAAGCGATGCGGCGCGCAGATAGGTGGTCTCGTACATGGTGTCTCCTGCATCGCGCGCATTGTGTTGGCGCGCGTGCCTGACTGCTTAGCGCGGTCCGTTAAGGCTCCGAGAGCCAGTTTTCGAGTGCGGTCGCCAGCGCCACCGGCACTTCGTTCATTGCGTAATGCCCTGCATTGGTCAAGGTTTCGACGGCGGCGTTCGGATACCACGTCAGCCACGTGCGCGCCGTCAGCTCCGCCGTGATGGCCGGGTCGTGTTCGCCCACGAAGAGTTTCACCGGCGTGGGATTGCCTTCCACCTGTGCGGCAAAGTCGCCGGTGGCCCAATGCGGCAGATAGGCCGCGAAAGCCTCGCGGCGCGATTCGCGCTCCGATTGCTGCGCGAGGTGCGCGCTCCATCGTGCGGCGAGCCGGCTGCCCGTCGAAAAGTGGATGATGCCCGCGCGCTTCGTCACGTCGCCGATTGCGGCGGCAAACATCGCGAGACGCGTGTCGTCCATGCGCGAGCCGCAGGCGGGAACGGCCGACACCCCCGCCATTTTCACGATGCGCCTGGGCGCCGCCAGCATCGCCCGCTGCATCGCCATGCCGCCCATCGAGTGGCCGATCAGGCTGAAGCGCTGCCAGCCGAGATGGTCCGCGAGCGCAAGTACGTCGCTTGCCACTTCGTCGAAGGTGAATTCGCCGTCTTTGTCGCGCGAAAGCCCGTAGCCGCGATAGTCGAAGAACGCGTAGCTGAAGCGCTCGGGATCGAGTGCGGGCGTGAGCGCGTTCCAGTCGGCCGAACTGCCGAACCAGCCGTTCAGCGCGATGACTTTATGCGGGCCGCCGCCGAACTGCGCGAAGCCGTTGAGCGTCGTCATGGTTCAGTGTTCTCCGTGCGGCAGCGCGTTTGGCGCGTGCGGATACGGCAACGCCGGCGCGATGCGCGCGCGGCACTCGCCGAAGCCGATCGACACTGCGCCGGGCGCGCTCGCACGCGCACTCAGCACGATCTCGTCGCCGTCTTCGAGCGCGATGCGCGATTCGCCGCTCGGCAGCGCAAGCGGCTTCTTGCCCGCGTCGGTCAGTTCGGTCAGACAGGCGCGCGATTCATCGCTCGCACCGGAGATCGTGCCGCTGCCGAGCAGGTCGCCCGTGCGCAGGTTGCAGCCGTTGCTCGTGTGATGCGCGACCATCTGCGCAAACGTCCAGTAGAGATTGTCCAGATGCGTGTGCGTGATTCGCACAGGCTCGATGAGGTCGCGCCGCATCGCAGCCGTGGACAGTTGTGCGAACAACTGCAGGTCCAGACCGCCGCTTTGCTGGTCCTGCACGCCGTGAAGATGCGGCAGGATCGCCGGATCGCCGGCGGCGCGTGCGGGCGCCGCCTTGCGAAACGGGGCGAGCGCTTCGTCGGTGACGATCCAGGGCGAGATGCTCGAATGAAAGCTCTTTCCAAGGAACGGCCCCAGTACCTGCTCGAACCATTGAATGCTCTTCGCCGACCAGTCGTTGAGCAGACAGTAACCGAAGATGTGCGCGCGGGCGTCGTCGATCGGAATGGCTTGCGTCAGCGGGTTGCCGCGGCCGATCACGGCAGCCAGCTCCAGTTCGAAGTCGAGCATCGGCGCGGGCCCGAAACACACGCGGCCTTCCGCGTCGCGATACTGGCCATACGGGCGCCGCACTTCGCCGCCACTCACGCGCAGCGACGAAGCCCGGCCGTGATACGCGATCGGCAGCGATTTGAACGCGGCCGGCAGCGGATCGGCGAGGCCCTTGTAGCGGCCGTGGCGCTCGGTGTGATGAAGCGACGTCAGAAAGTCGGTGTAGTCGCCGATCGTGCACGGCAGTGTCAGTTGCACATCGTTCATGTGCGGCAGCACGGCGTCGATCGACGATTCGAGCCGCGAGCGTGCGGGCGCGTTCTGCGCGAGCAGCGCCGACAGTGCGCCGCGCAACGCGCTCACATGGCGGGCGTCGAGCGCCATTAGCGCGTTCAGCGTACCGTCGCGAACCGACGCGCAGGCGAGCGCCGCGTCGCCTTTCAGCAGCGCCGTGTCGTGCAGCGCGCGCAAATCGACGATGCGATCGCCGATTGCGACGCCGATGCGCAATTCGCCGCCGCGCACGAATGCGCCGAACGGCAGGTTCTGAATGGGGAAATCCGCGTTGCCGGCGTTCGCCGATTCGATCCAGCTGCGCCGCGCCGGATCGTGCGTGGAATTGAGCGCGCTCATGCGGGGCGTGTCTCCGATACTGCCTTGTTCTTTTCAGCGGTCCAGGCGTCGAGCACCGGCCGAGCCCGCATTCTATAACCCGCGAGTTCTTCGGCGGGCGCGACGGGCACCGTTAGTTCGACACGCAAGCCGTTCGGGTCGAAAAAATAGATCGAGCGGACGAAGTGATGATCGGTGACGCCGAGCACCTCGACGCCATTGTGGGTCAGCCGCGCTTTCATCGTTTCCAACTGTTCGAGCGTTGCCAGGCGCAGCGCGATGTGGTTGACCCACGCGGGCGTATTCGGCGAGGCAAGCGCGGCGGTTCCATCGCCGAGATCGAAGAAGGCGATGTTCGAGCCGTCCGCCATTTCGAAGAACAGATGCACGTAGGGACAATATTCGCCGGTGCTCGGCACGCGGTCCAGGCGGATGACGTGCACGAGTGGCAGACCGAGGATGTCTTCGTAGAAGTGACGCGTTTCCTCGGCGTCGCGGCAGCGCCACGCAAAATGATGCAGGCCGAGCACCGGCGCTGGAGGTTCGAGATGGATGGACACAGTGTCTCCTGGTATTGCTGGATCGTACGGGGCAGCGTCGCGCGAAAACCCGGTGCGGGTCAGACTTCGATCGCGTCGACGTTGTATTCGAACAGCCAGTTGTAGCGCTCCTTCACGCGCTCCTCGCTCCACTCGCGGTCCACATAGGCGGCTGCGCCTTCCGCATGGGCAAGCTGCGGATTGTGAAAGCGCGTCGCGTTGGCCGCCGAACCGCGCACGACTTTCGCGGTGCGTTCGAGCCGCAGCGCCTCATAGCGTTGCAGTGCCTGCGGCACGTCGTGCGTATAGCGTTCGAGACAGCGCGCGAGCAGATAGCCGTCTTCGATCGCCATGCCGGCGCCTTGCGCGAGAAACGGCAACGTCGGATGACAGGCATCGCCGAGCAGCGTCGCGTGGCCCTGGCTCCAGCGGGCCATCGGCTCGCGCACCATCAATGCCCATTTATACGGAATGTCGATCGCGGAAATCAGCGTGCGCACATCTTCGTGCCAGCCTTCGAAGTCGGCGAGACATTCGTCGAGCGTGCCGCGTTCGGACCATGATTCGACTTGCCAGCCCGACTTCTCGATCGCGCCGACGAAGTTGACGAGCCCGTTGCCGCGCAGCGGATAGTGAATGACGTGCGCGCCGGGGCCGACCCAGTTCGCGCCGTAAGGCGAACGCAAGTGCTCCGGCAGCTTGCTCGCGTCGATCACGCCGCGCCATGCCATCACGCCGGAAAACACGGGCTCGTCAGGGCCGAAGAGCGCGTGCCGCACGCGCGAATGCACGCCGTCCGCACCGATCAGCAGATCGCCTTCGCAGGTTTCGCCATTGAGGGCCTGCACCAGCACCTTGCCGTTCTGTTGCGAGAAGCTCTCCACCTTATGGTTCAGGCGAATGGCGTCGGGTTTCATGGAGCGCACCACGTCGGCGAGTTTCTGATGCAGGTCGGCGCGATGCAGTGTGAAGTAGGGATAGCCGTAGGTCTCGCGCGATTGCGCGCCGAGATCGAACAGGCGCCATGTCTGGCCGGTGTTCCATAGACGCACGCGCTTGCCGAGCGGTTCGCACGCAAGGCCCTCGAGCGCATCGCCCGCGCCGAGCTGGAACAGCACGCGGGTGGCGTTCGGGCTCAGTTGCACGCCGGCGCCGATCTCCTTGAGCGCCTGCGCCTGCTCGAACACCGTGACATCGAAACCTTTTTTCAATAATGCGGCTGCGGCCGTCAATCCGCCGATACCGGCGCCTGCAATAACTATCTTCATTCGACGATTCGACCTTTTTCGTAATGAGCGCTTTTATCGATCTTCGTTATGAATCGATCGATAATCTTTATAAGTAGCCAACGCGGTGAAATCGGGAATCACTTTAATTCAGCGAATCGCGCGAAAGAAGCAAATTAATCCGAATGGATCATCACTGAAATTTGATAATCGGAACAGGCGCTGTGACAAGGGCGCGGTGGCCCTGAACGGGAGAGACTGCGGCGCGCCTACATGCCCCAGCGCTGCACCGTGGCGGCGTCCAGCCCGAACAGGTCGAGCACGCGGCCGAGCGTGTGATCGACCATGTCGGTCAGCGACTCGGGATTCGCGTAGAACGCGGGCACGGGCGGATAGACGATGGCGCCGGACTCCGTTACCGCCGTCATGCTGCGCAGATGGCCGAGGTGCAGCGGTGTCTCGCGCACCATCAGCACGAGGCGGCGGCGCTCCTTCAACGTGACGTCCGCGGCGCGCGAAAGCAGGCCGCTGGTCATGCCCGTGGCGATTTCCGACAGCGTCTTGATCGAGCAGGGCGCGACGATCATGCCCATCACCGGGAACGATCCGCTCGAGATCGACGCGCCGATATCGGTGTTGGAATGGCAGACGCTCGCCATCGCGCGGATGTCGGCGACGCTGAAGTCGGATTCGTGAGCGAGCGTCACCTGCGCCGAGCGGCTCATCACCAGGTGCGTTTCGATTTCGAGCTTGCGCAGCAGTTGCAGGAGCCGCACGCCGTATATGACGCCCGACGCGCCGCTGATTCCAACCACCATGCGCCGCGGCAGCATGCCTCTTATATCCATACGAGTCTCCAGACGCAGATTCTTAATGCCGACGCGGCGGATGGTAGCACCGGGTTCTGGCTAATAGAAGCGTGGGTGCCAATTAATCGCGCTTACCTGGTATTTTCACCGACCATTAAAAGCTTTATTCGTTTTGTTCGATGAGTTGATAAATAATTCACGATTCAAAAGCCTAAATCCATTCGCTACACTCCCGGCAACATCTGGAAGACGGCAGCGAACCGCGCAGCAGACCGGCGCCTGTCACCCACATGGGGATCGGTCAGCAGACATGCGGCCGGCGACAAAAAAGACATTGGAGACATGGGTTGAAAACGACGAGTCTGTTCTCAGGTGCGTGCGCGTTGGTGCTGGGGTGCCCCGCGTTCGCGCAGTCATCGGTGACGCTCTACGGGAGCGTCGACGTGGGTGTCGATTTCGTGACGAACTCGCGCGGCGGGCATCTGTATCAGGAGTCGGCCGGCAAGCGCACGCCGGACCGTTTCGGCTTTCTCATCAAGGAAGACATTGGCGGCGGCAACACGGTTTTCGCGCGGCTGGAGTCGGGTTTTCTCACCAACACGGGCACGCAGATCAATCCGACCAGCTTCTTCAACCGGGACGCGTACGTGGGCATCACGAACAGCCGCTTCGGCTCGCTGAGTCTCGGCCATATCCCCGACTATGTGTACGAGTACGTGGGCGCGTTGAACAATTCGGTGCCGGGTATCTCGTCGTATTACACCGTGGGCAATCTGGACGGCCTCGCGAACACGCGCGCGCTCGACAACTCGGTGAAGTACGAATCGATCGACTACCGCGGTTTCCAGGCCGGTGCGATGAACGCCTTCGGCAACCAGACGAACTTCAGCGAAGGGCGTCAGTACAGCGTGGGTGCGCGCTACCAGAACGGCAGAGTCAAACTGGGCGCGGCGTATTCGATGTCGCACAACCGCACGGCCGACCTGTTCGGTATCTTCGGCGTGACCTCGGTACTCGGTCAGCGGCTCAAGCAGGGCACCCTGTTCAACGCCGACCGTTACAGCACGATAGCGGTCGGCGGCTCGGTGGTCGTGGGCGACTTCATTCCGCACGCCACCTTTACGGACGTGAAGCTCGAAGATCCGCAGGGCTCGGTGACGGAGCGCAACTATCAGGTGGGCGTCAACATCGACCTGAGCGGCGGCAAGCGCTTCTATGTGATGGGGATCTCGTACAACCGCTCCATGTTCGAGGGGCTGACGTACAACCAGTACAACCTGTTCATCACGCACTATCTGTCCAAGAGCACGCAGATCTATGCAGGCGTCGGCCTGCAACGGGCCTCGGGCACGAATGCGAAGGCGGAGCAGTTCGGCTATCAGCCGTCGAGTTCGAGTGCGCAGACGGTTGGACGTATCGGTATCAACCAGATGTTTTGACGTGACGCGGATGCCGTGTGCCGGGTAACGCGGCGGGCTTTGTTCACTAATTTCGATTTCATCATCGGGATTTTTTGATTCTGTCGCCCGCTGCCGGGCCGTATATTGAGGCTCCCGGCGCAGGCGCCAACGGGAAACAGAACGAAGCGGCGTGCGCGGCAACTGCGCCCACCGCCTGATCGGCATATTGGGACGCACATGCAAGCAGAGCGCACATTCAACATATCGACACTCATCGAAGAGCAGAAGACAGGACGTTTCGCGGTCGGCTTGCTGTTCTGGTGCTTCCTCATCATGCTGATGGACGGTTACGACCAAACGGCCGTGTCGTTCGCGGCGCCCGCCATCATCAAGGAGTGGCACGTCGCACGCGGCGGCTTTGGACCGGTCTTCGGCGCGGGTCTGTTCGGCACGTTGATCGGCTCGTTCATCTTCGGCTATTTCGGCGACCGCTTTGGCCGCAAGCGTGCGATCGTGTCGGGCAGCCTGTTTTTCGGTTTGCTGACGCTTCTGTCGGTGTGGGCAACTTCGCTGCACGAACTCATGCTGCTGCGTTTTATCGCCGGTCTCGGCATGGGCGGCGTAGTGCCGAATTCGGTTGCGCTCGTCGCCGAATACGCGCCCAAACGGTTGCGCGCCACATGGGTGACGCTGATGTTCTCGGGCTTTTCCATCGGCGCGGGGTCCGGCGGGCTGGTTTCGTCGGCGCTCATTCATCGCTATGGCTGGCCGGTGATGTTCGTCGTGGGCGGTATCGGCTCGCTCGCGGTCGCGTGCCTGCTGATCGTGACGCTGCCGGAATCCGCGAAGCTGCTGGTAGTGCGTCAGCGCAGTGTCGAAACGGTGCGCAAGCTCGTTGCGCGTCTGCGCCCCGAACTGGCGCTTCCCGCCGACGCGCAGTTCGTGCCCGGCGAAGTGCAGGAAAAGAAGCGCTTTGTGCTCAAGCTGATTTTCTCCGACGGCCTGCGCGCAATCACGCCGTTGCTGTGGATCGTATTCATCGTCAATTCAATGGCGCTGTACTTCTTGCAGAACTGGCTGCCCATTCTGATGGAAGGTGTCGGCATCAATCCGCAGAGCGCCGGTGTCATCACAACGATGTTCTCGGTGGGCGGCGTGCTCGGCGGACTGATCCTGTGCCGCTTTGTCGACCGTCACGGCGTGCTTGCGATCATCTCGTTGCCGGCGGTCGGCTGCCCCGTGGTCGCCTTCCTCGGGCATGGCATGTCGGAGGCGTGGCTCATGTTCGCCGTGTTCGCGACGGGTTTCTGCGTGGTCGGCGCGCAGTACGGGCTGTACGCGGTGGCGGGGATGATTTACCCGACCTCGTTCCGCTCGGCGGGCGTGGGCAGTGCAATCTCCGTCGGCAAGATCGGCTCGGTATCGGGGCCTGTGATCGGCGGAATTCTGCTGTCCATGCATCTGCCGATCTCGCAGATGTTTTACGCGGCGTCCGGACTCTTTCTCGTCGCCGCCATCTTCTCGACCGTGCTGGCGGTGTTGTACAAGGCGCGATTCGGCGAACAGCATAAACAGGACGACGCCCGCATCAAGGAGATGCGTTCCGCGCTGGGCGACTCCTGATCCGGACCAGACAGAAGCGTTCATACAATCAGCCGGCCGGCGCCGCAAACAGGCGAACGGCCGCAGCCACGGAGACCCGATGAGCCCGTACTTCGAACGTGCTTGTGGATGCGCGTCGGCGCGCGCCATGCGCCGCGCCGATGGGAGATACACGCGATGACTGTGCTTCCCGAAAGCGCTAGCGCTGTTGCCCCGGCCGTTGACATCACCGCGCTCATCGAGCGGCAGAAGTTGCGCGGGTTTTCGCTGGGCCTGATTGCATGGTGCTTCGTGATCGTGCTCATCGATGGCTACGATCAGGTCGCCGCTGCCTATGCGGCTCCCACGCTCGTCCGCGCATGGCACGTGAAGGCCACCGAGTTCGGTCATGTGTTCGGTTACGGCCTCGTCGGCGTGCTCGTCGGTTCGTTGCTGCTGGGCTTTCTCGGCGATCGCATTGGACGGCGTCTCACGATCATTTACGGCGTGTTGTGGTTCGGCATCCTGACACTTGCGTGCAGCCGGGCGGCATCGCTCGATCAATTGACCGTGCTGCGTTTTGTTGCGGGAATCGGCATGGGCGGCGTGGTGCCCAATACGGTCGCGCTGGTGTCGGAATATGCGCCGAAGGCACGCCGCGCGACATGGATCACGCTAATGTTCTCGGGCTTTTCGATCGGAGCCGGCGGCGGTGGCGCGATCGCTTCGTGGATGCTGCCGCGCTTCGGCTGGCCGGTTCTCTTCGAGGTGGGCGGCGTCGCGGCCATTGCGGTCGCCCTCGTGTCTTTCGCCGTGCTGCCCGAGTCCGTCCGTTTCCTGATCCTCAGGGGGCGGGCGCCGCGCGAAGTCGCCCGCATCGCTCGCCGTCTCGGTTCGGACAGGGTTCTCGACGACGCGGACAACCAGGCTGCGCGCTACGTCGTTCAGGACGAAACGCGTATTCGCGCGACACCGCTCGCGTTGTTCGGCAACGGTCTTGTCCGCGTGACGCCTTTGCTGTGGGCGCTCTTTGTCCTGAATTCGCTTGCGCTGCATTTTCTGCAGAACTGGCTGCCGATTCTGTTCAGCATGAGCGCGCTGCCGGCGGCGCAGGCGGCGAAAGCCGCGATGATGTTTCCGGTCGGCGGGACGGTCGGTGCGCTCGCGCTGTGCCGATGCGTGGACCGTTACGGCATAGCGGTGATTCTGTTGCTCGCTTTGGTCGGCCTTCCGGTTTGCATTTCGCTCGGCATGCCGATGCCCGCTCTTTGGCTCTACGGCGCGTCGTTCATGAGCGGGGTATGCGTGATCGGCAGTCAGTTTGCGCTGTATGCGGTGGCCGGCATGCTGTATCCGACGATGTTGCGCTCGGCCGGAGTCGGCTCGGCTATCGGCATCGGCAAGCTCGGCTCGGTAATCGGCTCGGTGCTCGGAGGCGTCCTGCTGGCGATGCATTGGCCGGTTGCCGATCTTTTCATGAACGTGTCGGGCGTTTTCATCTTCATTGCGCTGTTGTCCGTCTGGCTGGGCTTGAACCGGCGCCGCGCAGCAAGCCAGTCGATCGCGTAACTCAACGCCGCTTGACGCAACCAGGCGCGGCATATACGGGCAAGGCCGTGCGCGAGTCGACGCGTCATAGCGTCCACGGCATTGATCCGATTTCAAAAGCAGAGGTTCGCATCATGCTGTCCTTTTCCAACGCCTCCAACGCCTCCAACGCCTCCAACGCCTCCAACGCCTCCAACGCTTCCAACGCCTCCAACGCCTCCAACGCCTCCACCGCCGACATGGCCACACCGTTCTCCGAACCGGACCCGGTTAGCAACGCCGATGCGTTCGGCGCGACAGATCGTGCGGCGGCACCGGCCGGGCTGCGCAAGGCGATTTCGTTGCAGCAGCGCATTGCGTTGACGATGGCGTTGCTCGCCGCGCTGATGATCGCCATCGGCGTGCTCGGACTGGCGGGCGCATGGCGTGCGAACCAGGCGACGCGCGATACCTATGAGAACAAGCTGACGGCTGCAGTCCACATCGGTAACGCCGAGCTGCTGATGGCGCGTACCCGCCTCGTGCTCGGCGGTGCAATGGCCGCGACGGACACCGCGCGCGCGGGGGAGCAGATTCGCCATGCCGCCGACTTCCTCAAGCAATCGGACGAACAGTGGCGCAGTTTCGTGAACGAGCCGCACGAAGCGGGCGAAGCGTCTCTTATCGACGTCGCGACGCAATGCGTGTCGCGATGCGAGCGTTCCTCGACGCGCTGCAGTCAGGTGACCGGTCGACTGCGCAGCGGATCGGCGTATCGCAGTTGAGCACGCTGTTCAACGACATGAGCGCGGCGAACGACACGCTCAAACGCTCGCTGTATGCCAATGCGAAACGCAGCTACGACGACGCGGAACACTACTTCAAGCTTTTCTTTGCGGGATCGACGGCGATGCTTGCGTTCGGCATCGCCGCGGCGGCGTTCAGTTGGCTGGCGCTGCGCCGTGCGATCGTTGCACCGCTTCGCGACGCGCTTGCGCATTTCGACGCCATTGCGGCCGGAGATCTGAGCCGCACGGTTGCCCGTCACCGCGCCGATGAAATGGGACAACTGCTCGACGGACTGCATCAGATGCAGGCGCGGCTCGCGCAAACGGTAACGGCGGTGCGCGACAGTTGCGAATCGATCGGTACGGCCGTTGGTGAGATTGCTGCCGGCACGCTGGATCTGTCCGCGCGGACGGAAGAACAGGCGGCGTCGCTCGAGCAGACCGCCGCGAGCATGAGCGGGCTGACGGAGACGGTGCGCCGCAATGCGACGCGGGCGCAGCAAGCATATGGCGTCGCGCAGGAGGCGGCCTCGGCCGCGAACCAGGGCAACGATGCCGTCGAGGAAGTGAGCAAGACCATGGCCCGCATCGACGCCAGTTCGAGGAAGATCGCGGACATCACGGGAATCATCAAGGGCATCGCGTTCCAGACCAATATCCTCGCCTTGAACGCTGCCGTGGAAGCGGCGCGGGCTGGCGTGCATGGACGGGGCTTTGCCGTCGTCGCCGCCGAGGTGCGTTCTCTCGCGCAGCATGCGTCGACGGCTGCGAAGGACATTGGCGTGCTGGTGGCGGATTCCGTCGGCGCGGCGGCGGATGGCTCGACGCTCGTGACGCATGCGGAAGGCGCGATCCGCGCCGTGCTCGACGCAGCCGGACGCTTTCGCGAAGTAATGAGCGAGATGACTGCCGCGGCCGAGGAGCAGCGCGTCGGCATCGAGCAGGTCGACGCCGCACTGACCATGATGGATTCGATCACGCAGCAGAACGCGGCGCTCGTCGAGCAGGCGAGCGCATGCGCCCAGTTGCTCGACGAGCAGTCCCGGCAGTTGAGCCGGCAAGTCGCGGTGTTTCGCATCGGCGCCGCATAGCGATGCCGGTGCGGTGCGATCTTGCCTCAGCGTGCGGCGCTTACGACCTACGACTTACGACTTACGACTGTGACGACACCTGCTCGCGCCACCGATACGCCTGCTGCCATCCAAGCAAACGCTTGAGCTTCTCGTTACTCAGCAAGGTCTCGAACTCGCCGAGCGGTTTTTTGACCGGCACATTCGGGTAGTAGGTCTTCAGCAGTTCGGCAACCGGGCGGTCCGAAGAGACGTCGTCGGCGGCGACATTCATCACCGTGTAGCCCAGCCCGTCTTTTTCAATGCCGAGACGGCAGGCCGCCGCGAGATCGCGGCCGTCGATATAACTCCATGCGATGCGCTTTCTCAACCCAGGGTCCTTCAGCCAGACGGGGAATTTCCGGTAGTCCTCGGGATCGAGTACGTTGCCGATACGGAAGCAGTAAATGTCCGAGCCCGTGCGCGCATGAAACGCCTTGGCCGTCACTTCATTAATGACCTTCGACGTGGCGTAGCTGTCCATCGGGTCCACCGGGTACTCCTCGTCGAGCGGAAAATACGCCGGGTCGCGATGGCGATGCGCGAACACCACGCCGTATGTCGTCTCGCTGGAAGCCACGATAACCTTCCTGATGCCGAGCTTCGCCGCCGCGTCCAGCACGTTGTAAGTGCCCATCACGTTGATGCGGAACACCTCGTTGTCGGTCGTGACGAGAATGCGCGGAATCGCCGCGAAATGCACGACCGCGTCAATCGGCTTGGGCTCGATGTCGTCGTCGAATTCCTTCGCCGTTGTAGTGGATGCGAACGCATTGAATACCTGTCCCGCATCGGTGATGTCGGTGATCAGGGTTCGCGCCGTGCCTTTGGCCATCGGTACGCGATCCACATTGAGCACTTCATAGCCGTGCGCCACCAGATCCTCGACGACCCATTTGCCGGCAAGTCCGCTGCCGCCCGTCACTATCACTCGCTTGGTCATGCCTTGTCTCCTTTACAGTTCATAAAGCCGTCCGGTTTTGCCGCGCCGTTGATCACACCACTCGCATCCTAACGCCGCGCCTCGCGCTAATGCTGTGACGCGCGTCATAGGCACGGGGCCTTTCATCGCGCTATCCGCACGCAATCTACGGGTGAATCCCGATACGGATCTATGACGGGCGTCACAGATTTCCGCGGGCCGGCGCTTCTATGATCTGTTCCGGGCTTGTAAAGAGGAGCGATCGGTGACCGCAATATCGTCGAAGAAGGAACCCCAGCCTGCGCCGTCGCGTGCCGCGGAACGGATCAAGGCGTGTCTGCGGATACGCGAGCTGAACGTGCTGTCGGTGCTGCTGCTGGTCGGCTTGCTGATCAGCGTCTTCTCGCCATACTTCCTCACGACCAACAACCTGATGGGCGTGTTCCGCTCGTTTTCGCTGATCGCGCTGATGTCGATCGGCATGATGCTCGTGATCATTACAGGCGGCATCGACCTGTCGGTGGGCTCGGTCATGGGCTTGTCCTCGCTCGTCACCGCGCTCGCCTTCCAGCACGGTTACAGCGCGCCGGTGGCGATCGGCGCGGGGCTCGGCGTGGGACTTGCCGTCGGCGCGTTCAACGGCTTCATGATCACGTGGATACAACTGCCGCCTTTCATCGCGACGCTGGGCACGCTGTCGATCGGCCGCGGCCTCATGTACATCGTCACCAAAGGCGTGCCCGTCACGCCCGACGTGCCCGACAGTTTCACCTTCGTCGGTCAGGGCTATATCGGTTTCGTGCCCTTTCCGGTCGTCATTCTTCTGGCGATGACAGCCGTCTTTTCCATCGTCATGCGGCAGACGCGCTTCGGCCGTCATGTCTATGCGACGGGCGGCAACGAAGTGGCCGCGCGCCTGTCCGGCGTGCGCACGGCCCGCGTCAAGTTCTCGGTCTATGTGCTGTCCGGACTGATCGCGTCGATGGCGGGCGTCATCGCGTTCTCGCGCTTCGTGTCGGCGGAGCCGGCCTCCGGTTTCGGCGCCGAACTCGACGTGATCGCGGCGGCTGCCATCGGCGGCGCGAGCCTGTCGGGCGGCGCGGGCAGCGTGGAAGGCGCCATCATCGGCGCGGCGCTCGCGGGAATCATCACGAACGGCGTGGTGCTGCTCAATATCGATACCTATGCGCAGCAGGCCATCACCGGCTGCGTGATCCTCATTGCCGTCAGCATCGACATCTGGCGCGTGCGCCGCAAGGAACGCTAGAAACGCTAGAAACACGAGTCATACCGAATGCCGCGAACACAACATCAGGAGACATGCATGAAACTCACGCAACGTATTACCGCGGGCGCATTGGTCGCGCTGGCCGCATCGGTCGGCACAACGGCTCACGCGAAGGACGCTAAGGATATTTCGGTGGCCGTCATTCCCAAAGTCGCCGTGCCGTTCTTCGACGACTGCAACAAGGGTGCGAAAACGGCGGCCGACAAAGCCGGCGTGAAATACCAATGGGTGGTGCCGCAAAACACCCAGGGCTCCACGCAGGTACAGATCATCGAAGATCTGATTTCAAGGCACGTGGATGGCATTGCGATATCTGTCAATGAGCCGAAGTCGGTCGAGAGCGTGATGAAGCGCGCGGAGCAAAGCGGCATCAAGGTGCTGACGTACGACTCGGATTCGCCGAAAAGCGGCCGGTCCATGTATATCGGCACGAACAACGAACAGGCGGGCGCCACCATGGCCGAGACAATGGGCAAGGCGCTCAATGGTCAGGGTGAAGTCGCGATCATCACGGGGCAGCTCGGCGCGGTCAATCTGAACGAACGCATTGCCGGCATCAAGAAGGGCCTGGCGAAGTATCCGGGCATCAAGGTGGTCGAGACGCAAGGCACCGACGACGACCTGGCGCGCGGCGTGTCGGTCGTCGAAACCACGCTGCGCGCGCATCCGAACCTCAAGGGCATTTTCGGCGTGAGCCAGGTCGGCGGGCCGGCGGTCGCGAAAGTGCTCAACACGCGGGAATTCGGCGCGATGAAGGGCAAGCTCGAAGCGCTCGCCTTCGACGATCTTCCTGACACGCTCAAAGGTCTCAAGGACGGCTACATTCAGGGCATCATGGTCCAGCGCCCGGTGACGATGGGCTCGCTCGCGGTCGACCATCTCGTCGCGCAGATCCAGGGCCAGGAAGGGCAGCCGAAGGACATCGACACGGGCGTGACCGTGGTCACGAAGGACAACATGACCAGCTATACGAAGTGATGAGCCCCGTGACAGGCGTTCCGTTTCTGGAGATGCGCAACATCTCCAGAACCTTCCCCGGCGTCAAGGCGCTCGATCGCGTGAATCTCGAGATCCGCGCGGGCGAAGTGCTCGCGCTTGCCGGCGAGAACGGCGCCGGCAAAAGCACGTTGATGAAGATACTCACCGGTATCTATGCGCCCGACGCAGGCGGCACGATTCTCATCGAAGGGCAGGAAGTCACGCTGGCCGACAGCCATCACGCTCGCGCGCTCGGCGTGAACATCATTTACCAGGAACTGGCGGTCGTCGGCAATCTCACCGTCGGCGAGAACATCTTTCTCGCGAGGGAACCGCGCACGCGGCTCGGGCTGATCGACCGTCCGCGCATGTATCGCGAGGCGCGCGAGGTGCTGGCCACCATCGACATGAATATCGATCCCGCCACGCGCGTGAGCGAACTGAGTGTCGGACAGCAGCAGATGATCGAGATCGCCAAGGCTTTGTGTGCGCAGTCCAGGGCCATCATCATGGACGAGCCGACAGCGTCGCTCAGTCATCACGAAACGGGCATACTGCTGCGAATCGTCAAGCGCTTGCGGGAACGGAACATCGCTGTGGTGTATATCTCGCATCGTCTGGAGGAAATCTTCGAACTCGCGGATCGCGTGACCGTGCTGCGCGACGGACGCACGGTCGGCACGGCGCCGATTGCCGAGATGACCCGCGAGACGCTCGTGCGCATGATGGTGGCGCGCGAGTTGAGCGAACTCTACGGCGAGCCGGATTCTCATGCGAGCGGGGAGGCCGTGCTCGAAGTGCAGGCGCTGTCGCTCAAACCGGTCAGAGGGGCGGCGCCCCGCATTCGCGACGTGAGCTTCACGTTGCATCGCGGCGAAGTGCTTGGCATTGCCGGCCTCGTCGGTTCCGGGCGCACCGAAATAATGGAAATGATCTTCGGCATGCGGGCATGCACGGGATCGATCAGGATCGACGGCAAGCCGGTGGAGATCCGCAATCCGCACGATGCAATCAGAGCCGGCATGGGCTTCGTTACCGAAGACCGCAAGGCCCAGGGGCTCGTGCTCGGCATGAGCGTGCGCGAGAATTTCAGCCTCACGCATCTCGAGCGCTATTCGCCGTTCCAGTTCGTCCAGCCTGCGCGAGAACGCGAGAGCTGCCAGCATTTCGTGCGCATGCTGGGCATCAAGACGCCGGGCGTGGAGCAGAAGGTCGTCAACCTGAGCGGCGGTAATCAGCAGAAGATCGTGATCGCCAAGTGGGTCGCGCGCAGCCCGAAAGTGCTGATCGTCGACGAGCCCACGCGCGGGATCGACGTGGGAGCCAAGGCGGAGGTGCACGCGCTGATTGCGAGGCTCGCGGCCGAGGGCATTGGCGTGATCGTCATCTCTTCCGATCTTCTCGAAGTACTTGCCGTGAGCGACCGGATTCTGACGGTGCGGGAAGGCCGCATTAGCGGCGAATTGAGCAGGGCGGAAGCATCGCAGGAAAAGGTGATGGCACTCGCCACCGCCTGAAAATCATTCAACGAAGTAACGGACACGAACATGACCACGATCGTCGTTATACATACCGGCCCAGTCACGGTCGACCCGCTCAAGGCGCAATTCGCCGCGCAACTCGCCGATGCGCGGGTCGTCAATATCGTCGACGACAGCCTGCTCGCCGATGTGCGTTCGGCGGGGCACCTGACGCCCGAAGTAACGCGCCGCCTTTATAGCTATATGGCGAACGCGGAAGCGCTCGGCGCGGACATCATTCTCAACGCGTGCTCGTCGGTGGGCGAGGCGACCGATTTGCTGCGCGGCATGATCCGCACGCCAATCGTCAAGGTGGACGAAGCGATGGCTGACGAGGCCTGCGCGCTCGGACCGCGAATCGGCGCGGTCGCTACCGTGTCCACGACGCTGGAGCCCACGGTGCGCCTCATTCGCAGGAAGGCTGTCGAGCGCGGCGTTGAGATCGAGGTGACGGAATGCATCGCGCAAGGCGCATTCGAAGCGCTGCTTGCGGGCGACGCCGCGAAGCACGACGACATCCTCAAACGCGCGATTATCGAGCTTGCTGGACAGGTGGATGTGATCGTGCTCGCGCAAGTCTCGATGGCGCGCCTCGTGCCGTCGCTCGGCTCGCTGCCGGTGCCTGTGCTGTCCAGTCCGCAGAGCGGCGTGGCGTCGGTCAAGCGCGCATTAGCGGCGCTCTGAACTCGCGCGGCGCCTGGCTTGCGCTTGCCGGTACGGCCGTAAAGCTGGGCGCTCTTGTGATGTAGCGCGTGACGAACGCAGGCGTCAGCACGATCTTGCGCTCGTGCATGTCGACGAAGCCTTCCGCCTTCAGGTCGCTGAAGTGCCGGTTGACGGATTCGCGCGACGTGCCGATGAATTCCGCCAGCTTGTCCTGTGCGATCGGCAAGTCGATCAGGATGGTATCGCCGTGCTCCGGGTGCTCGTGGGCCGCACCGACCTGGCCGGCGAACATGACGAGGATGTTGACGAGCCGCTTTCTGACATCGTGCAGCGAGAGATTCTCGATCAACTGCTGTGCTTCCTGCCAGCGCAGATAGTGATTGCGCAGCACGAACTGATTGATGACGTCGTAACGCGCGAGCAGTTCCTTGAAATCGGCCTTGCGGATATAGCAGACCATGCTCGGCGTCAGCGCCTGCGCGTGATGGGAATAGTTCTCTTCGTTGAGCACGTCGCCGTCGCCGAAAATCATGCCCGCCTTCACGAACGCAAGCGTGATTTCCTGGCCGTCCTCGGTCAGACGGTAGAGCCTTACGCTGCCGCTCTTGAGCAGGTACACGTGCTCGCTCGATTCGTCCGGCCGATAGATGACGGCGTTCTTACGCAGCGTGCGATGGTCGCTAAAGGCAGGCATGACCTCGTCGAGGCAATGACATTCGATCAAAGAGAGCAGTTCGCTCTTGCCGACAAACCACATTGTCGTCTCCTTAAATTTGCCTTGCGAATGCAGCGCCCATTCAGGCTTTTGTAATAGCGCGGCGTTGTGCGATTCATTCTACACACCGACCATAAAAACGCGCTCGGCACAGCGCGTTCAGCACTTTGCAAGGCGTCGCCGCGCAAGCCGGATTTTGCGCAACGCAGCGCGGCGAGAAGCGTGCATCGACAAGGATGAGCGTCCGGACTTGCTGCGCGTGCGACACAATTCGCGGCTCGTGAAGGGCGGCAGACGCGAGAAAAAACCAAGGGAAACTCCCTACAAAAACATCAGATGTCTGATGTATATTGGGCGCAGTGACGAGCGAGAGACAACATGCGCCTGAGCGTAGAGCGATCGATGAGCGACAAGATTCAGGAGTCGCTGCTGACCATGATTCGTGAGCGCAAGCTCAAGCCGGGTGACCAGATTCCTACTGAGCTGGAGCTCTGCGAACTGCTTGGCGTCGGCCGTTCGAGTTTGCGCGAAGCAGTGGCGCAAATGATCTCGCATGGACTGCTTTCACGGATTCAGGGGCGCGGCACCTTCATCAGACAAATTTCGTTGAAGCTGCAAGGTGGCCTCGATGATCTGATGTCTGTAACTGACATGATCAGGAGCGTGGGCGCCGTACCTTCCACGAGCCGTATTCAGATGGACAGCATTGCCGCATCGGAGAGTCTTGCCGAGAAGCTTGGAATCGCGCCCGGCGACAGTTGCATCCGCATCGAACGGGTGCGCCGCGCCGACGATGCAATTGCCGCTTATTGCATCGACACGATTCCGAAAACGCTTTTCGACGAGGCGCAGGGTGAATTGGGCGAATCGCTATTCGGCATGTTCGCGCGGACTGGCCGGCGTTTGTCGCATACGCACACGTCGATACAGCCCACCATTCTCACGCCGCGCGATCTGCCCGAGTTGGGCGATGGTTTCGGCATGTTTCTGCTGCTGGACGAAGTGGATTTCGATCAGAGCGGCGAGCCGCTTTGCTATAGCAACGACTACTACAACACGAGCATCTTCAAGTTCGACCTGGTGCGCAAGCGTCGCTAAAGACGTCTTTGGTCGATGGGCGCCGGAAGCAACATCGGAGGAGGCACCGATGGAGTTTGAAGCCTTTACCGCAAGCGAGCTCGCAGCGTATCTCGGCGCCATTCCCAAGGTGCGCGCGCTGCTCGGCGAGCCGGACGATCTGGACGTCGCCGAAGTCGGCGACGGCAATCTGAATTATGTGTACTTCGTGACGAATGCGAAGGCGCCGCAGCGCAGCGTCGTGGTCAAGCAGGCTCCGCCCTTTTTGCGGCTGGTCGGCAAGACGTGGCCGCTGTCGTGTCAGCGCATGGAGCACGAAGTCGCGGCCCTGCGCCGCTTCGGCGCGCTTTGCCCGCAGCATGTGCCCAAGGTGTATCACGCCGACAGCCAGCGTTTTCTGATGGTCATGCAACGGCTCGCGTCGCATTGCATTTTGCGGCAAGGGCTGATGAGCGGCATGACCTATCCGAAGCTCGCGGCGCATCTGTCCACCTATCTCGCGCACACGCTCTTTCATGGCTCGGATCTGTTCCTTGCGCCCGACATCAAAAAGCAGGCGGTGAGCGCAGCCGTCAATGTCGAACTGTGCAGGATCACTGAAGATCTGGTGTTCACGTTTCCTTTCGAAGATCATCCGTCGAATATTTATAGCCCGGCCTTGCCGCTATCCGCGCTTGAACGTTTGAGAACGAACGAAGCGTTGCGCATTGCCGCGGGCGACATGAAGTGGGCATTCATGAACCGCGCGGAGACCTTGCTGCACGGCGATCTGCATACCGGCTCGATCATGGTCAACGAGGACGAGACGTTCGTGATCGATCCGGAGTTCGCTTTCTACGGGCCGATGGGTTTCGACATCGGCGCGGTGCTGGCCAATCTCCTTCTGGCCTATTTCTCGCGCGACTGGCATGGCCGTGCTGACGGAGGCGACCCGGCGGCTTACGAGGAATGGCTGCTGGCTCAGGTGATCGGCATATGGAACGGCTTTAGCGAGCAGTTCGTTGCGCTGTGGCGCGATCACGAAAGCCGCAGCGAGCGCCGCTTCATCGGCGGACAGGGGCAGACACGCGCGCTCGAAGGCTATTGCGCGCATTTCATGCGCCGCCTGCTTGCCGATACGCTCGGTTTTGCCGGCTGCAAGATGATCCGCCGCATCGTCGGCATGGCGAAGGTCGCCGACATCACGCGCATACCGGATGCGCAGGCGCGGGCGCGAATCGAAGTGCGTTGTCTGCGCTGCGCCGAAGCCTTGCTCGTCGAACGCGAGACGCTCACCGACATCGAGCAGGTCGCCATGCTCGCGCGCGAGATTCGCCGCGAGACGCCTGTACACGTTTAACGCACACGGAGCTTTCATGGTTGCGCAGTCCCTGTTCCCCGCGCTGGCCCCTACGATCGAATGGCGCGACGGCGATCTTCTGCTGCTCGATCAGACTCGCCTGCCGCATGAGATCGTCGTGGAGCATGTCGCCGATGCAGCCGCAGTGTGGCGAGCCATTCACGAATTGCGGGTGCGCGGCGCGCCGGCCATCGGCGTCGCGGCGGCGTATGGACTGTGCGTCGCTGTTCAGGATGCCCGCGCATTGCCGCTCGCGCAGTTTCGGGCGGAACTCGAACGGCGCGCACGCTGGCTCGACACCGCGCGTCCCACTGCCGTCAATCTGAGCTGGAGCCTCAGACGCATGCTGCAACGTGCGCTCACGTGCGGCGCAAGCGATACCGCTGCGCTTTACGCTGCGCTCGTCGACGAGGCGCAGCAGATCCATGCGGAAGACCAGGCGCTGTGCGAAGGCATCGGCCGTCATGGCATGCCGCTTATCGGACAGGGCAGCGGCGTGCTCACGCATTGCAACGCGGGGGCGCTTGCCACGACTGGCCTAGGCACTGCAACCGCGCCGATTTACGCAGCGCATCGCGAAGGCGTGACCTTCAAGGTATTCGCGGACGAAACGCGGCCGCTGCTGCAAGGCGCGCGTCTCACCGCGTTCGAATTGCAGCAGGCGGGCGTCGACGTGACACTGATCATGGACAGCGCGGCCGCTTCGATCATGTCGCAGGGACTCGTGGACCTGGTGATCGTCGGCACCGACCGCGTGGCGGCCAACGGCGACTTTGCCAACAAGATCGGCACGCTCGGGGTTGCCATTGCAGCGAAGCATTACGGCATACCGTTCTACGTGGCGTGCCCGTCGTCGACGCTGGACTTTCGCACGCCGAGCGGCGCGCAAATCGAAATCGAGGAGCGCTGCGACGAAGAAGTCACGCATATCGCGGGACAACGCACGGCGGCGCCGGGCATCAAGGTCCGCAATCCCGCATTCGATGTCACGCCGCAAGAACTCGTCACGGGTTTCATTACTGAACGCGGCATCGTGAGGGCGCCGTTCGAACGATCGCTCGGCAGTCTCTTTCCGGCGGCAGGGAACGCGGCATGAGTGCGGCAACGGAGCGCGCGTTGCGCCGGGACATTGTCGAGACCTCGCTCGAGATGGAGCGGCTCGGCATCAACCAGGGCACTTCGGGCAACGTGAGCGCGCGCCTCGGCGATGGTTTTCTGATCACACCGAGCGGCGTGCCGGCGCGCGAGCTGCGCGAAGACAGCATCGTGTGGCTATCGCTCGACGTGGCCGACGACGCGGACGTGCTGCGCGAAAAGCGTCCGTCGTCCGAATGGCGCATTCATCGCGACATTCTTCGCGCGCGGCAGGAGATGCATGCGGTCGTGCATACGCATTCGATCGCGGCCACGGCGATGGCAATTCATGGACGCGACATTCCGGCGCTGCATTACATGGTGGCGGCAGCAGGCGGCGATTCGATTCGCTGCGCGCCGTACGCGCTGTTCGGCACACAGTTGCTTTCGGACCATGCGCTCACGGCGTTGCAGAACCGCCGCGCGTGTCTGCTTGCGCATCATGGCGTGGTCGCGCTGGGTGTCGATCTGGCGCGCGCCGTCTGGCTCGCGCACGAAGTGGAAGTGCTGGCAAGGCAGTATCTGCTCGCCTGTCAACTGGGAGCGCCGCCGCTTCTGTCGGGTGAGCAGATGGACGAGGTGCTCGAAAAGTTCAAGACGTATGGCAGGCGCAAGGAAGCCGAGCGTTAGCACGCTTGCTTGAAGGAAGTGGTCGTTCGCATCGCAGTGAAGAAATCCTACAACGGAGACAGCTATGGCCTGGAGTTCAGCAAGATTCGACGGATGGGACGTATTGGGTAAATCGACCTGCGCGGTGTTGCTGTGTGCGGCAGCCGCGCTTGCCGGGTGTTCGAAAAGCGACAACAGTTCGACCGGCAGCAGCTCGACCGGCAGCGCGAGTGAAGCCGCGAGCGCGCCGGCGAGCGCGCCCGTGGCGAACGCAGCGGGCGGCAAGACGAAGATCGGCTTCTCGGTCTCTACGCTCAACAATGCGTTCTTTGTCGGCCTCAAGGCGGGCGTGGAGAAGGGCGCCAAGGAGCAGGGCTTCGATCTCGTGCAGACCAATGCGAACGGCGACGCGCAGCAGCAGGTCAACGACGCCATCAATCTTCTGAGCCAGGGCGTGACAGCACTGGTACTCAATCCGATCGATTCGAAGGCCATCATTCCCGCTGTCGAAAAAGCCAATGCGATGAACATTCCGGTGTTCACGCTGGATCGTGGTTCGGATGGCGGCAAGGTCACGTCTTTTGTTGCATCCGATAACGTTGCGCTAGGGCAGACGGCCGCCAAATGGATCGCCGACCAGTTGACGAAGCGTTACGGCTCGGCGAAAGGCAACGTGGTCGACCTGATCGGGCTCGTCGGCACGACGGCCGCCACCGATCGCGAGAAGGGCTTTAGCGACGAGATCGCCAAGTATCCCGACATCAAGGTGGTCGCGCGTCAGGAAGGCGCATTCGATCAGGAGAAGTCGCTCAACGCGATGACCAATATCCTGCAGAAGTATCCTCAGATCGACGCGGTGTTCGGTGCTAACGACGACAACACGGTCGGCGCGGAAAAGGCCATCGACAATGCGGGCCGCTACAAGCCGCTCGACGACAAGCAGCACATTCTGGTGATCGGCGCAGACGGCACGGCGCAGGCACTGTCGGCGATTCGCGCGGGCAAGCAGGACGCGACCATTTCGCAGAACCCGATTCAGATGGCCGCCAAGTCGCTGCAATTCGTCGCGGATTACACCGCGAAAAAGGACGTGCCGGCGAACTATGCGTGGCCGACCCTGCTGATCGACAAGTCCAATATCGATTCGGATGCGACGAAGAAATATGGGCTGTGGTCCGAGGAAGTCAAACAGTAAGACGGGTCGCGGGCTGCGTTGCAGCGGACGGTGCGCGCAGCCCGCAAACGGAATGAGGCGACATGACAGTGCAAGCCGAAGAACGGGAGCGCGTGCCCGTCGAGACACCTGTGCCGCTGCTGCGCATGCAGGGCATCGTCAAAAGTTTTCCGGGCGTGAAGGCGTTACGCGGCGTGAGTCTCGAATTGCAGGCCGGGCATGTGATGGCGATCGTCGGCGAAAACGGCGCGGGCAAGTCGTCACTCGTCAAAACGCTGTCGGGCGCGTATGAGCCCGACGAAGGCACGATCGAAATAGACGGCGTGCCGCTGGCGCGCGGCACCCATGCGGCCATCGACGCAGGCGTCGCCGTGATCTATCAGGAACTCTCGCTGATCAACGACATGACGGTGGCGGAAAACCTGTTTCTCGGCCGCATGCCGGCGCGCAAAGGTTTCCTCATGCAGCGCGAAGCCAATCGGCTCGCGCGGGCGGCGCTCGCGCGCGTGGGCCTCGACGATGTGCCGCCGTGGATGCGCCTCGGCGATTTACCGCTCAACAAGCGCCAACTGGTCGAAGTTGCGAAAGCCATTACGCGCGATGCGCGCATTCTCGTGATGGACGAGCCGACCGCCGCGCTGCAAAGCCAGGACATCGTCAATCTGTACGCTGTAGTGCGCAGGCTGCGGGCGGCGGGCATGGGCATCATCTTCATTTCGCATCATCTGGAAGAGGTGTTCGAGCTGGCCGATTCGGCGGTCGTGATGCGCGACGGCGCGACCGTCGGCGCGCGTCCCATGTCGCAATGGACCGAAGCCGAACTCGTGCAGGCGATGGTCGCGCGCAATCTCGAGTCGTTCTATCCGTGGGAGCCGCGCGATTACGGCGATGTCGTGCTCGAGGTGCGTGATCTCGCCAGTGCGCCGCTGCTGCGCAATGCGAGCTTCAAGGTGCGCGCGGGCGAGATTGTCGGCATAGCGGGAATCGCGGGCGCGGGGCGCACCGAACTGCTGAAAACGATCTTCGGCGCGCTGCCTGCGACGGCCGGCGAGATACGCGTCAAGGGCAGGAAGATCTCGAATCATTCGCCGACCGAAGGCGTGCGTCATGGCCTCGTCTATACGTCCGAGGATCGCAAGCTGGAGGGGCTCGTGCTCGATGCCAGCATCGAAGAAAACATCGCACTGTCCAGTCTGAAGGCGCTGGCCACGGGCGGATTCGTCAGCCGCGCCAGAAAGCGGAAACTGGCACGCGACGCCAGCACGCGCTTTAACGTGCGTTCGTCGTCGGTCCTGCAGGTCACGGGCACGCTGTCCGGGGGCAACCAGCAGAAGGTGATTCTCGGGCGCGCTACCGCAACACAACCCGTTGTGATCATGCTCGACGAGCCGACGCGGGGCATCGACGTAGGGGCGAAGACGGAAATCTACGCGCATATGGTGTCGATGGCGCGCGCGGGCGCTGCGGTCGTCATGGTGAGTTCCGAATTGCCGGAACTGCTCGGCATGTCGGATCGCGTGCTCGTGATGTATCGCGGCAGCATCGTGACGGAAATTGCGCGCGACAACGCGCATTCCGAAGCTGTCATTCAATGGGCTACAACAGGAGCAGGCGCATGACCTCCACGGCAGCCAACCGCGCGGATACGGAGGCGCTGTCGCGCCGCGTGATTCGCCAACTGAGGAGCGGAATCGGGCCACTGTTCGCGGCGCTCGTGCTGATCTGCATCGCGTTGTCGATTGCATCGCCCGAGTTTCTGACGACCAGCACGCTGACCAACATCATGGTGCAGGTGTCGGTGGTCGGCATAGCGGCGGTGGGCGGGACCTTCGTGATCATCACGTCGGGGATCGACCTTTCGGTCGGCTCGCTCGTCGCGTTGACCGGCATGGTCGCCGCGACTGTGATGGCGGGGTCCACGCCGGGCGCGGTCGGCCTCGGCATTGCGGGGCTATGCGTGGCGCTCGCGGTCGGCGCAGCCGCGGGAGCGTTGAACGGCCTCGCGGTGGCGTGGCTGCGGCTCGTGCCCTTCATCGTCACGCTCGCGATGATGGCGATGGCGCGCGGCCTCACGCTCGCCATTTCGGACGGCCGCACCAAGTTCGATTTCCCGAATGCCTTCACCGCGTTCGGCGCGAAGACGGTCGCGGGCCTGCCCATGCCGATGATCGTCATGCTGGTGATCTTCGCCATCGGCCATGTGTTGTTGCGCAAGACGACGTTCGGCCATCAGGTGTTCGCAGTGGGCGGCAATCAGGAAGCCGCGCGTCTTGCGGGCATCCCCGTGCATCGCGTCGTGTTCCTCACTTACATGCTGGCCGGCGTGACGGCCGCGATTGCCGGGATCGTGCTGGCGGGGCGGCTCAATTCCGCCCTGCCTTCCGCGGCCAACGGGCTGGAGTTGCAGGTCATCGCGGCGGTCGTGATTGGCGGGACGTCGCTTGCCGGCGGGCGCGGGTCGATTGTCGGAACGTTTATCGGCGTCGTGCTGATCGGCGTGATCAATGTGGGATTGTCGCTGCTCGGCGTCAATCCGTTCTGGACGCAGTTCATACAGGGCGGCGTCATCTTCGCGGCGGTCCTGCTGGATGCGCTCAGTCAGCGGCGCAAGCAGTAAGCGCCTTATTGCATCTGTGAAAGCACCCCAAAACCGGAGGAGCAGCACGTGAAGAAAATCATCAATGAACCGGATGTCTTCGTCGACGAGATTATCGAAGGGCTGCTTGCCGCCCATCCGGCGTGGATCAAAAGCGCAACGGCCGACAAGCGGGCGCTGGTCCGCAAGGACGCGCCCAAAGAGGGGCGCGTGGGCATCGTGACGGGCGGCGGTTCGGGTCATCTGCCCGGCTTTCTCGGCTACGTGGGCGAGGGTTTGTGCAGCGGCGTCGCGGTGGGAAACGTCTTTTCGTCGCCGTCCGCCGAGCAGATTCTGGAGGCGACCAAGGCCGTGAACGGCGGCGCCGGCGTGCTCTACGTCTATGGAAACTACGGCGGCGACGTGCTGAACTTCGATCTCGCCGCCGATCTCGCCGAGCCGGAGGGCATCGAAATTCAGACAGTGGTGCTGACCGACGACGTCGCTTCCGCACCGAAAGAGCGCGCCGCGGACCGCCGCGGCGTGGCGGGCATGCTGTTCGCGTTCAAATGCGCGGGAGCGGCAGCGGAGCGCGGCGATTCGCTCGACGACGTGGCGCGCATCTGCGGCAAGGCGAACGCCAGTTGCCGCACCATGGGCGTCGGCCTGTCGCCGACGATCCTGCCCGCTGCCGGCAAGCCGACCTTCACGCTGCCTGAAGGCGAGATGGAGATCGGTATCGGTATTCATGGCGAGCCCGGCACGCACCGCGGCAAGCTCGAATCCGCGGATGCCATTGCGGAGCGCATCACGCGCGAAATTCTCGACGACCTCGACGCGGAGAAAGGCTCACGCGTGGCATTGCTCGTCAACGGCCTCGGCGCGACGCCACTAGAAGAGCTGTATCTGCTCTATCGACGTTCGGCGCGCCTGATCGCGGATCGCGGCCTGAAGGTGGCGCGCTCCTATGTCGGCGAATACGTGACGAGTCTCGAGATGGCGGGCGCATCCATTACGGTGATGCTGCTCGACGACGAGCTTCAGGCGCTGCTCGAAGCGCCGGCGAATTCGCCGTTCTTCCGCGACGGCACGGCATCCTGAAGAGGTCCGGCAATGACTGTATCCAGCAAGGAAATGCGTGAGGTTTTGACGCGCGCACTGAATGCGCTGCCGGCCCACGCCGACGAACTGCGCGAACTCGACGCGGCATTGGGCGACGGCGATCTCGGCATCACGGTACGCGCAGGATCGGCAGCGGTGGTGAAGGCGCTTTCCGCACTGCCCGACGAAGCATCGGTTGCGGATGTGCTGCTGGCTGCCGGCAAGGCGTTCTCGACCGCCAACCCGTCAACGTTCGCGGCGCTCGTGGGCGGCGGCCTGCTTGCTGCTGCCAAGGCGACGGCCGGGGTACAGAGCGCCGGGCGCGCCGACGCGCTGACGATCGGGCGCGCGGTGGCGGCTCGCATCGTCGAGCGCGGCAAGAGTCAGGTCGGCGACAAGACCGTGCTCGATGCGCTTGTTCCGAGCCTCGACACCCTGGAGGCATCGGAAGGCAGCGCCGTCGAACTGCTCGACGCGATGATCGCGACGGCGCAGGCGCAAGTCGCCGCCACGGCCTCGATGCAGTCGCGAAAAGGCCGTGCCGCCTGGGTGCAGGAACGGAGCATCGGCCATGCGGACCCCGGTGCGACCGCTTACGTGCGCTTTCTGGAGGCGCTGCGCACGGCGTTTGCCGCCTAGGGCGACAGAGAGCACGTTCATTGACGGTGCGGGCGGGTTCGCAGCCGCGCTGCCCGCGCCGGAGAAAGCGTTCGCGGACGCGGCGATAGGTGTCGGCTGTCGCCGCGTCCGCAGGTTATCGCCCTCCCTGGTAACCGAAGCTCATGCGCCCGCACGTCCATAGCTAGTCCACGCTGCCTCCCGCGTGTCGACCCTACGCGGAGCATGCGCGCCTGCGCTTTGCTGGCGGCTTGCTCGCGTTCGAATGCGTGCCGCGCATGATTAGCGACACGCCGCCGCCCAGACTCCCTAATTCCCAATCTGCCGTTTTGATCACTTCGATCATAAAAATGAGCGATTTGCGCAAGTCTGCCGACCGCAGTACACTTGGACATGATCGTTTCAATCAAAAAAGCGACCGATCCGATCAAAACCCAATCAGAGCGGAGACTGGCATGGCCCAAATAAACATCAAGCGCGGCATCGAACGCGTACCCGGCGGCATGATGATCGTCCCCCTGCTGTTAGGCGCGCTCGTCGCGACCTTTCTGCCGGGCATGCCGAAGTTTTTCGGCTCGTTCACGAATGCGCTTTTCACTGGCGCGCTGCCGATTCTCGCGGTGTTCTACGTCTGCATGGGCGCGAGCATCGATGTCAAAGCGACACCCTATCTGCTCAAAAAGGGCGGGGCGCTGTTCGTCACCAAGGTCGGCGCGGCAATCGTCGTGGGCGTCGTGATGGGACATTTCCTCGGTGAACAGCCGATTTCGTCCGGGCTGTTCGCCGGCCTGTCGACTCTTGCCGTGGTCGCGGCGATGAACGACACCAACGGCGGGCTCTACATGGCGTTGATGGGCCAGTACGGCCGTTCTGAAGATGTCGGCGCGTACACCATCATGTCGCTCGAATCCGGACCGTTCCTGACGATGGTCACGCTGGGCGTCGCCGGCCTGTCCGCGTTTCCGTGGCCCACGCTCGTCGGCAGCATATTGCCGCTTGTTTTCGGCATGCTGCTCGGCAATCTCGACCGCGAAATGCGGGCGTTTCTCGGCAAAGCCGTCCCGGTCATGATTCCTTTTTTCGCGCTGGCGCTCGGGGCCAGTCTGGACCTGCATAAGGTTTGGCAGGCCGGCGTCCTCGGCATTGGTCTTGGCATCGCCGTCGTGATCGTTACCGGCATTCCGCTCTATCTCGCCGACCGTCTGACGGGCGGCACCGGAGTCGCGGGCACGGCCGCGGCGAATACGGCGGGCAATGCGGCCGCCGTGCCCGCGCTGATCGCCGCCGCCAACCCGGTCTACGCGGAAGCAGCGAAAAGCGCGACGCTGCTGGTGGCCGCCTGCGTGGTGGTGACCGCGATCCTGTCGCCGATCCTGACCGCCGCCGTCGCAAAACGCGTGCAGGTACGGCGCGAATCGAGGGAGCTGGCGCGATGAGCATGCTGATCATCGCCGACGATCTGTCCGGCGCGGCGGATTGCGCGATCGGTTTCGCGAGCGCGGGCTATCGCACGGTCGTCGCGCTCGAGGCGTCGGCGCAAGCGCTCGACGCCCATGCGGCCGACGTGATCGCCGCCGATACCGACACGCGCCGGCTGACGGCCGCCGAGGCCGCGCGGCGCACTGCGGCGGCCTGGCAGGCGTTGCGCGTACCGGGCCGGCGTCTGTACAAGAAGATCGACTCGACGCTGCGCGGCAATTGGGCCGCGGAAGTCGCCGCGCTGCAATCGCTCGCGGGTCTGGCGATCGTTGCGCCGGCATTCCCGGCGACCGGCCGGACATTGCGCGGCGGTCGTGTGTTGGTGCACGGCAAGCCGCTCGAAACTACGGATACCTGGAAGCTTGAAAACGCCGGCCGCGCCGCTGACCTGCATGCGATGCTGGCGGAGGTCGGTCTGTCGACGGCGCAACTGAACGTGGATGCGTTGCGCGAAGGCGGTCAGGCGCTCACGGCGCGGATCGCGGCGGTGGCGGCGAGCGGCACGCAGGCGCTGATCGTCGACGCAGAGACCAGCGAAGACCTGCTGACGCTCGCGCAGGCCACCACCCAAATGGATCAGGCGTTGTTCTGGGTCGGCTCGGGTGGCCTTGCTCGCGAGATCGCGAGCCTTGAAGGCTTGTTCGGCGCGCGAGCGGCAGAAGAGACGACAAGCGCTTCCGAACGGCAGCGAGAGAAACAAGAGAAGCAGCAGAAACAGCAAGACCATTCGCCGGTGCTGGTGCTGGTAGGCAGCCTGTCGGCGGTATCGGAGCGGCAGTGCGCGATGCTGCGCGATCGCGCCGGCATGGCGGAACTGACGGTGCCGCCAGGCGTGCTGCGTGACGGCGAACGTCACGCGGACTGGGCGGCATGGCAGACGCGCATTGGCGAGGCGCTCGGTACGCGCGCCGATCTCCTGCTGCGCATAGGCCGCGACGATGCGTTCGATCCTGCGGAAGGCGCGTTGCTGTCCGCGGCCCTTGCTGCGCTCGTCAAGCCGCACTTTGCGGCGCTCGGCGGCCTGATCGCCACGGGCGGCGAGACGGCGCGAGCGATGCTGAGCGCGGCCGGCATCGGCAGTATCGAACTGATCGCGGAGATCGAAGCGGGTGTGGCAGTCGGCAAGCCCGTCGCAACGTGCGCTTTGCGGCCGCATTTGCGTATCGTCACGAAGGCGGGCGCCTTCGGCACCGATCATGCGCTGTTCGCCGCCTGGCGCTATCTGCACGAAGCGCCGGCAGAACCGGCAGCATCCGCAGCACCGGCAGCCGCCGGAACCGGATTACACGACTCGGCCTGATCGCCGCGTTGGCGTAATCAGGCAGGCAGGACTGGCAGGACTGCACAGACATCAAGGACCAGGCAAAACACCATGAGCAACTACCTTCCCGTAATCGGCATCACGATGGGCGACGCAGCGGGCGTCGGCCCGGAGATCGTCGTCAAGAGCCTTGCGCACGACATCGTTTACAAGCAATGCCGTCCGCTCGTGATCGGCGATGCGCGCCGGCTCGAACGCGCGACTCAGATCGTTGGCGGCACGGCGAAAATCCGCCGTATCAAGGAGGCGGCCGAAGCGCGCTATGAGCCGGGCACGATTGACTGCATCGACCTCGATCTGATTCCCGACGATCTGCCGTTCGGCCAGTTGTCGGCAGTCGCGGGTGACGCCGCGTACCGGTTCATCGCGCGCGCGGTCGAACTCGCGGAGGCGAAGCAGATCGACGCGATCTGCACCGCGCCGTTAAACAAGGAAGCGCTGCACGCGGGCGGCCACAAGTTTCCCGGCCACACTGAAATGCTTGCGTACCTGACGGGCGTCGATGAAGTGTCGATGATGCTGGTAGCGCCGCAACTGCGCGTGATCCACGTGACGACGCACATCGGCATCATCGACGCGATCCGCAAGATCGAGCCGGGCCTCGTGCAACGCACGATCGAGCGCGGCAACGCGACACTGGTCAAGGCCGGCATTGCGAAGCCGCGTATCGGCGTGTGCGGCATCAATCCACACGCGGGCGAAAACGGCCTGTTCGGTTACGGCGAGGAAGAAGAGAAGATCGTTCCGGCAGTGAAAGTGTTGCAGGAGCGCGGCCTGGACGTGACCGGCCCGCTACCCGCGGATACGCTGTTCTTCCGCGCGGGCCGGGGCGACTTCGATCTCGTCGTCGCGATGTATCACGACCAGGGACATGGCCCGGTGAAGGTGCTGGGTCTCGAAGCCGGCGTGAACGTGACGGTGGGTCTCGAAGTCATCCGTACGTCGGTCGATCATGGCACCGCATTCGACATCGCGGGCAAGGGCATTGCCGACGAGCGCAGCCTGCTCGAAGCACTGCGCCAGGGCGCGGAACTCGCGACGCGGCGCGGCTGAACCCGCGCAATTAACGCCGAAGATGGCGTGCGAACCGTGGTGTAACATCGGCAGCCTTGTTACAGCAGAATCACACCCATGAAAGCGTCCGAGCGCCATCGCGCGATTCTCGAACTCGTCCTGACCGGCGACGCCAACGTAGAGCAACTGAGCGCCGCGCTCGGCGTGTCCGAGGCAACCGTCCGGCGTGACCTGACGACGCTCGCCAATCAGCGGCGGCTAGTACGCACCTATGGCGGCGCGACCGCGCTTATCGGCTCGCATGAACCGGAGGCGTCGCTCGAGGAGCGCAAGGCGACGCAGCGCGATCAGAAGGAAGCCATTGCGCGTGCGGCTGCCGCGCACGTGCACGACGGCGATACGGTATTGCTTGACGGCGGCACCACCTGTGCAGCGCTCGCGCGGCATCTTGGCTCGCGTGCTGATCTTCATGTGGTTACCAACAACCTGCTTGCCGTCATGACGCTTGCCAATGCACCGGGCGTGCATCTGACGCTGATCGGCGGCGATCTGCGCAACTCGAGCATGAGCACGCTCGGGCCGCTCGCCGAACTTTCGCTGAGCCGTTTGAGCGTGGACAAGGCGTTCCTGGGCGCCGACGGCGTGGTTGCCGGTTTCGGGCTTTGCGAGGCCAGCGCGCAGCAGGCGTATCTGAAGGACTGCATCATCCGGCGCGCGGCGCAGGTCATCGTGCTCGCGGACGCCGATAAGCTCGGCCGCTCGCGGCAGCAGCATTGGACTCCCCTCGAGCGCGACTGGCGGCTTATTACGTCGAGTGTCGCGGACGAGGCGTGTCTTGCGCCGTTCAGGGCGCTTCAGCGCGTCGTGGTGGAGACGGCCGATCTCGAGAACGCGCCGCTCGCTGCCACGCCCCGCGAAGCGGCGGTTCGAGGTACTGGAGTCGCTCGGGATTGAGCAGTGACGGCTGGTTGTCTGTATGGGCCAAGCCGCGCAGCAACAAATTCCGCAGGGAACCCGAGGTCGCCGTTGTTTTGCTCAACGATGGCGTGACTCCATACGTCATGGCCGCGTTACTTCTGCGATTGCATTAGCGCACGACGTGAGCGGATGCCGCGTGGCCTTTCACGCGAAGCACGTTGCCTTCCGGCGTGGTTTGCCGCGGAATCTCGGACATGTCTGGTTCTTCGTTGCGCAAGGTCTTTTGCGCAATACCTTGCTTCGCCACGAGCCGTGGAGCAGTTGCCAGCGCGCGCGGCGAACGCAGCTTTTTCGCGTGCAAGGCCACATGGCGTCGTACTGCGAGCCTGTGTGCGGTAGCCACCCGGTGCGGGGCAGTCGCGCGCGCCTCAGGCGGATTCCACACCTCCGAATAGGTGCCGGCCCCGAAAGCCATCGGCGCGAACGCCGCCGTCAGTAACGCAAGTCCAAGTTTTCTCACGATTCCCCCTGCCTGCCTGTCATTGCTGCCACTTTTTGCAAGCCATCGGCTGATGCATGCATCAGCCGTGGCAGCCTGCGCAATAGCGGCGGTTCCGTGTGGGATACTGTACATCCATACAGGTTTTATCGCAATGGGATCTGCTTGGGCTGGTCATGTCGGCAGCGCGAGGAGCAAGGGCCCTGCGGGCGATGTGGCCCGTGACGAAGTCCTCGCACAGTTTCCGCTCCGTGTATGATTCCGGCGGCGAAGCTATCACAGGCTGATTTGGTGCCTTGCGAGCAGGAACGGGGGCGTCGCCAGCGTCGTGGCGCGTGCGAACGTCTTGCCACTCGCCCAGCTTTTGCCGACGCGTCCGGCCGTCGTTCTAGCTGTTTCGCGGCCTTGGCATCGAACCTCATGGTCGGCGCAGGTTTTCGGCTGGCGAGTGAAAAAAGCTACGCTAACGTCTTGAACTCAGCAACCTGCAGACGACCGACTACTGATACGAAAAGCCCTTATTTCAAGGGCATTTGACAAAGAAGCACCCCGCGCGATACGCCTCTCGCGGGAAGACGAAGGAACCGTCCTGAATGCTGGCAGAACAACGTCATCAATACATCCTGGCGCAAGTCGCCAAAACCGGCGCGCTTTCGGTCGCCGAACTGGTGCGCGAATTGAACGTGTCGCGCGAGACGATCCGCCGCGACCTTAACGCGCTGGCCGGGCGCGGCCTGCTCGTCACCACGCATGGCGGCGCGCTATCGAGCGACCGGCGCGAACCCGATCTCGACACCCGCGAAGCCGCGAATGCGGGCGCGAAGCGTGCGATCGGCGAGCGCGCCGCGCAGTTCGTTCCGGACGGCGCGTCGCTGATCGTGGACTCCGGCAGCACCACGCAGGCCGTCGCGCGAGCCTTGCTCGACCGCCACCGCCTGTCGGTCTATACCAATGACTGGCGCATCGCGCTCTTGCTCGGCCGGCGCAATGACAACCGCGTCACGCTGCTCGGTGGCGAGCTTTCCGACATCGAAGACGCGACGTTCGGGCTCGATACCGTGCACCAGCTCACGCAATATCACGCGGACTTCGCCTTCATCGGCGCGGGCGGCATCTCGCCCGACGGCTATCTGACCGACTACAGCCGCATGGCCGCCGAGGTGCGCAGCCGCATGATCGCCGCCGCCGACACCGTGGTCGTCGTCGCCGATCATTCGAAGTTCGGCCGCGTGACGCCTGTGCGCATCAACGGTATCGAATCGGCGCGCTATCTCGTGACCGAGCTGGCGCCCGAGCGCTCGCTCGGCAAGGCGATCACCGATCATGGTCCGGAAATCGTGATTGCCTGAGCGACGCGCGCAAGCAGGCAGATGCCCAGGCCGCCGCGCCGTACGACGCGCGGCGGTTGCAAAAAGGCGCATGCAACACGCCCACACAACCGCCCGGTCACGCGTCCGCGCAATTCGTTCGCTGATACCCGCCACGCATCCGGCGGCAACGTCGGAATTCCCCGGCATGTTCTCCTGGCACTTCGTTGCAGCTTGGCTATTATTGGCGAATTGTGTCGTTTTTTGGAATTCGACAGAATGGTCATGGCGTTGTCATCGAAACCTGTGATCCTTGCCGTGCCCATGCAGGCGCGGCAGGCAGCGCGAAGGTCGTAAGCAGCTGTATGCCGGGGCAAACATCACGCGTTCGGGTTGTCGGCAATCTGCAATCCACACGGGACAGCGGCGCCGCCGCCGGGCAACATGCAGGCAAACGAGCAGTCAACACGCACGCAACGGTTACGCAAACAGCAAGCAGCACGCAACCAGCAAGCGAGCAGCACGCAGCGGACATGCAAGCAGCACGCAGGCAACAGATAAAAGCGCAAACGGCGCGGCCCACGCGCCGTTCAATCACAACAGGTATCGGGTTTTCCCGGCCGTCTGGTTTTAAGCCTTTCGGAGAAGCGACATGACAAAGACCAATTCCTCTCAAGCCACGGGCCTCGCACGCAAGCTGTTGCCGGCGCTGCTGGCCGCCACGTTGTTCGGCGGCGCGGCGATACAGGCGCACGCGGCCGACGCCGTCGTGCTCTACACCGCCGACGGCCTCGAAAATCTCTACAAGGACGTACTGCCGGCCTTCGAAAAGAAGGAAGGCGTGAAGGTGAACATCGTCACTGCGGGCAGCGGGGAAGTGGTGAACCGCGCGACGATCGAGAAAGATCAGCCGAAGGCCGACGTGCTCGTGACCTTGCCGCCGTTCATCCAGCAAGCGGACCAGAACGGTCTGCTGCAGGCTTATCAGAGCGCGAACTACAAGAACGTCCCGGCGATCGCGAAGGCATCCAATGGCGCGTGGGCGACCTTCGTGAACAACTACTTCTCGTTCGCGATCAATCCTGAAGTCACGAAAAACGCGCCGAAGACTTTCGCCGATCTGCTGCATCCCGACTACAGCGGCAAGATCGCGTACTCGAATCCGGCGACGGCCGGCGACGGCATGGCCGTGATCATCCTGACGTCGTCGCTGATGGGCGAGGACAAGGCGTTCGAGTATCTGAAGAAGCTCGAGCAAAGCGCCAAGTTCCACACCAAGGGCACGGGCTATCTGGACGTGCTGCTCTCGCGTAACGAAATCGCGTTCGCGAACGGCGATCTGCAAATGGATCTCGACGACGCGGCCAACGGCGGCTTGTCGCTCAAGCCGGTGTTTCTCGCGGCGGCGCCGGGCGGCCAGCCGACCACGTTCCAGTTGCCTTACGCGATCGGTCTGATCAAGAACGGTCCGAACCAGGCGCAAGGCAAGAAGCTGATCGACTATCTGATGTCGACGGAAGTGCAAGCGAAAGTGCCGGACATCTTCGGCATTCCTGGCCGCACCGACGTGCCGCTCGCCGGCAAGAACGGCGAAATGGTCAAGCAGGCCATCGCGGGCGTGAAGCTGATTCCGGTGGACTGGAATCAGGTCATGGCGAAGAAAGCCGATTGGACCGCGCGCTGGAAGAACGACGTGGTCGGTTCGTCGGGCAAGCAGATCGAAGTCGTCAAGCCGAAGTAACTTCGCAATACGCAGTAAATCTGGAACATGCAGCGCCTGCGCGATCTTTTTGAGCCGCCACGGCGCTGCACGCGCATCAATCTTGTTGGAGGATGAACCCGGTGAATACCGCCAGTCTTGCTGATCCAGGCGCGCTCGGCGCGTCGCCGGACGCCCTCGGCGCGGCGCGTTCGGACGCGCCCGGCGGCGTGCAGATCGACCATCTGACGGTGCGCTTCGGCTCGCGCACCGTGCTCGACGATCTGTCGCTGACGATCCAGCGCGGCGAGTTGCTGACCGTGCTCGGCCGCAGCGGCTGCGGCAAGACCACGCTGCTGCGCTTCATCGCCGGTTTCATCGAGGCGGACGGGTTGTCGGGCACGCTGACCGTTGCCGGTCACGATCTCACGCACGTATCGCCGCATAAGCGCAATCTCGGTCTGCTGTTCCAGAGCTATGCGCTGTTTCCGCATCTGTCGGTGTTCGAGAACGTCGCGTTCGGCTTGCGCGCGCGGCGCATATCGGCGAAAGACATCACGCGTCGCGTCGCCGATGCGTTGAAGCTCGTGCAACTCGGCGACGCCGGGCATGTGATGCCCGCGCAGCTTTCTGGCGGCATGCAGCAGCGCGTGGCACTCGCCCGCGCGCTGGTGATCGAGCCGGACGTGCTGCTGCTCGACGAGCCGCTGTCCGCACTCGACGCCAACCTGCGCGCGTCGGTGCGCTCCGAACTCAAGGCACTGCACGAGCGCCTGCCGCATCTGACGATTGTCTGCGTGACGCACGATCAGGACGACGCGCTCGTGCTGTCCGACCGCACGCTGCTGATGCGCGACGGACGCATCGCGCAGCTCGGCACGCCGCAACAGTTATACGACGCGCCGGCCGACGCGTTCGTCGCGCGCTATCTCGGCGCGGCCAATCTGCTGCCGCCGCAAGTCGCTTTCAGCATGGACGACGCGCGCTATAACGAGCGTGAGCGCGTCGCTTGTCTGCGGCCCGAGGCGCTGCGCATCGTGCCGCTCGGCGAAGGGCACTTGCATGGCGCGATCGCGTCGGTGGAATGGTATGGCGCGGTGTTGTCGGTTTCCGTCATGCTGGATGCAATGCCGAACGAACCGGTGCTCGTCACGATGCAGCGCGGCCACGGCATGATGCCGGAGAAAGGCGCGCGTGTTTCCCTGCGTTATGAGGCTGACGATGTCGTCCTTATCAAGCCCTGAGGCGCCGGCTTCGCTGACCGCGTCGGCATCGGCGTCGGCATCGGCGTCGGCGTCCGCTTCCGCAGCCGCCGACGCTCGCCGCAGCGCGAGCGCCGCTTCGCATCGCGCCGCGGTGAAGCGTCGCCAGCGCGCGGCGCAATGGCATCTGCTGTTCATCGCGGTGGTCGTGCTCGGACCGCTCGTCATCTATCCGCTCGTGCGGCTGGTGGCGCTGAGTTTGAGCGGGCCGCATGGCTTCGGTCTGCAAGCGTACGCGGCATTCTTCGGCAATCCGGAAACGCGCGGCGTGATCGGCACGACGCTGTGGATTCTGTTCGCGAGCGCCGGACTCGCGTCGCTGCTCGGCGTCGCGCTTGCCTCGCTGCTGTTCTTCAAGCCGTTTCCCGGCGCGCGCCTCGTCACGCGTTTTCTCGAACTGTTCGTCGCGTTCCCGTCGTTCCTCGTCGCCTTCACGCTGATCTTTTTGTACGGCTCGCAGGGCTCCGTGAGCATCGGCTTGCAACGGCTCTTTCATCTGCAAGCGCCGCCGCTCGATTTTCTGTTCGGCGTGGGCGGCGTGATTCTCGCGGAAGTCGTGTTCTACGCGCCGTTCGTCGTTCGCCCGACGCTGGCCTCGTTCGCCACGCTCGACATGCGTCTGATCGAAGCCGCCCGCAGCCTCGGCGCGAGCGGCTGGATGGTCGCGTTCAAGGTGATCGTGCCGCTCGCGTGGCCGGGCATCGCGGCCGGCACGATCCTGTGCTTTCTGCTCACGCTCAACGAGTTCGGCATTCTGCTCGTGCTCGGCAGCGCGCATCTGATCACGTTGCCGGTCGCGATCTACAGTTCGGCCACCGTCGATCTCGATCTGCCGACGGCCGCCGCCGGCGCGGTCGTGATGCTCGTCATGTCTTTGTCGCTGTACGCGTTGTACCGCCAGGTCAATCGCCGCAAGGTGAAAGGAGCGGGTCATGGCCGATGAACTCGATCCGACCGTGCTGCCGGTCATGCACATGAAGGCGCGGCCGGTGCGCCGCAGTCTCGTCGTCAGAATGCTCGGCGGATTGTTCCTCGGCTTTGCGGCGCTGTTGTGCTTCTGGCTTTTCGTGTTGCCGGTGATCGTGGTCGCGCTTTCGAGCGTGGCGGCTCACTGGTCGGGCACGATCCTGCCCGACGGCTTCAGCACGCGCTGGTTCGAGCGGCTCTCGTCGAGCGATTTCGACGCGCTGACGACGAGCCTCGAAATCGGCATGGGCGTCGCCGTGCTCGGCACGATTCTCGGGCTCTGGCTCGCGCTTGCGCTCGAAGGACGCGACCGGCGCGGCCTCGGCGCCTTCGTCGACACCATCGCGATGATGCCCAACGGCGTGCCGAGCGTCGTGCTCGGGCTCGCGGTGCTGATCGCATATCACAAGCGGCCGGTGGATTTGTCGAGCTCGGCGGCGATCGTCGTGTTCGTGCAACTCGCGCTGGTCCTGCCGTTCTGCTACCGATGCGCGGCCGCCGCGCTGCGCCCCGAATTGACGGTTCTGCGCGAAGCGGCCGCGAGCCTCGGCGCGCCTCCGTCGATGGTGCTGCGCCGCGTCGTGCTGCCGCAACTCGTGCCGGCGATCCGCGCGAGTCTCGCGCTCGGCTTCGCGTTGTCGCTCGGCGAACTGGGCGCGACGCTCACGGTTTATCCGCCGGGCTTCGCGACGGTGCCGATCGTGGTCGTCGGTCAGGTGGAGCGTGGTTATTACTTGCCGGCGTCGGCGCTGTCGCTGATCTTGCTGCTCGTTTCGCTTGCCGCGCTGCTCGTCATTGCCGCGCGCGTGCCGCGTCGCCGGATCGACTGAGCCCGCATTCACGATTTCCCTGCTTGCGTTGCGCGTCTGGCTCACGAGACGCCGTCGCGCAAACGTCCTTTTTGATGTGGCGAAATTTGTCAAAATGACCGAATATATGCAAGATGCTTCCGTCGATCCGATTGAGGTTGTGCGCAGGCATTCGCTGACGGCGCTGGTCCGCGACGAAATCGAAAGGCACATCGTCGAGGGCGAGCTTGCGCCGGGCGACAAGCTCAACGAAGCGGAGTGGGCCGCGCGTCTGCGAGTGTCGCGCGGGCCGGTGCGCGAGGCGTTTCGGGCGCTCGAGCAGGCGGGGCTCGTGCGCACTGAGAAGAACCGCGGCGTGTTCGTGCGGACGGTGTCGCTCGCCGAGGCGGACGAAATTTACGCGGTGCGCGCCGTGCTCGAGGAGGCAGCGTGCCGCATGCTGGCCGCGAGCATCGACGCGCAACAACTGGCGGTGCTGCGCGACTGGCTCGACGCGATGCGCACCGCGCTCGACACGCAGGACGCCGACGCGTATGCGCGTGCCAACGTCGCGTTTCACGATGCGATCGTGGCGGCGGCCGGCAATGTGAAGCTGTATGAGACGTATCGAAGGCTGGTGAGCGAGCTGAGTCTCTTTCGCCGCGCGGCGCTGGTCGTGCATGCCGACGCGATGGAGCGCTCGCTGGCCGAGCATCGCGCGATTCTGACCGCGCTGGCTTCACGCGACGCCGCGCGTGCTGCGGCGCTGATGCAGGCTCATGTGCACGGCGGCTTGCAGCGCGCGCATGCGGCGTGCGAGGAAAGCGGCGCGGCGGCAGGCCAGTTGGATGCGGCGCGATTTACGCCGGCGTCGGACGAGTGAAGCGATGAGGTGGGTTTAACCGATTGGCTCGAGCACGCGTGCGCGGCACGCAGGGACGGGAACAATGGCAAGCACGAACGAAGAAACGGTTGGGCGGATGATTGAAGTCAACGGCCGCCGCTACAGGCTGCCGTCGCGGCCGACGGTCGTGGTGTGCGTCGACGGCTGTGAGTTCGATTATCTCGAGGCGGCGGTCGCGGCCGGCGTTGCGCCGTTCATCGGCAAGATGCTGAAGGGCGGCGCGGCGTTCAAGGGCGATTGCGTGATCCCGTCGTTCACCAACCCGAACAATCTGTCGATCGTGTGCGGCGTGCCGCCTTCGGTGCATGGCATCTGCGGCAATTACTTCTTGGACCCGGACGCGAACGATGGTGCGGGCGCCGAAGTGATGATGAACGATCCGGCCTATCTGCGCGCCGGCACGTTGCTGGCTGCCGCGAGCGAAGCCGGTGCGGCGGTCGCCGTCGTCACCGCGAAAGACAAGTTGCGCCGCTTGCTGGGCTGGCAGTTGAACGGCATCTGCTTTTCGGCGGAAAAAGCGGACACGGTGACGCGCGAGGAAAACGGCATCGACGAAGTGCTCGGTCTGGTCGGCTTGCCGCTGCCCGACGTGTACAGCGCGGCGCTGTCGGAGTTCGTGTTCGCGGCGGGCGTGCGGCTCGCGCAAACGCGCACGCTCGACCTGATGTATCTGTCCACGACCGATTACATCCAGCACAAATTCGCGCCGGGCACCGAAGGCGCGAACGCGTTCTACGCGATGATGGACGGCTATCTCGCGCAACTCGACGCGCTCGGCTGGGTGATCGGACTGACCGCCGATCACGGCATGAACGCGAAGCACGATCCGCAAAGCGGCGAGCCGAATGTGATCTATCTGCAGGACGTGCTGGACGAATGGCTCGGCGCTCGCAAGGCGCGCGTGATTCTGCCGATCACGGACCCGTACGTGGTGCATCACGGCGCGCTCGGTTCGTTCGCGACAATCTATTTGGCACGCGATGTGAGCGCCGCGCAGGTGATCGAGCGTATTCGCGGCCTTGCGGGAGTCGAACTCGTGCTCGATAACCGCGCCGCGTGCGAACGCTTCGAGTTGCCCAACGACCGCGTCGGCGACATTGTTGTGATCGGCACGAAGCATGTCGTGCTCGGCACGCGCCGCGACGAGCACGATCTTTCCGGATTGACCGTGCCGTTGCGCTCGCATGGCGGCTTGTCGGAACAGGAAGTGCCGCTGCTTTTCAATCGGCGCGTAGAGGGATTGCCGACCGCGGACAGTGGCCGGCGGCTGCGCAACTTCGATATCTTCGACGTCGCATTGAACCGCGTGTCGGCATCATGAACACGACGCTGCGGGACCATCCGGCCTTCCGGGCGGAAACGCTGCGGCTCGAAGGCGAACGCGCGGCGCGTCCTCGCTCGTTCGACGTGTTCGATCCGTACACGGGTACGCGCGTGGGCACGGCGGCGCTTGCAAGCGTCGACGATGTGCGCGCCGCGTTCAACTACGCCGCGGCTTATCAGCCGAAGCTCACGCGCTATGAACGCTCGCAGATTCTCGAGCGCGCGGCCGCTTTGTTGCGCGAGAGAACCGAAGAGGCGTCGGATCTGATCTCGCTGGAATCGGGTCTGTCGAAGCAGGACTCGCGATATGAAATTGGCCGCGTCGCCGACGTGTTCAAGTTCGCCGCGATGGAAGCATTGCGCGACGACGGGCAGAGTTTCGCGTGCGATCTGACGCCGCACGGCAAGCGGCGGCGCGTGTTTTCGCAGCGCGAGCCGCTCGCCGGCGTGATCGTCGCCATCACGCCGTTTAACCATCCGATGAACCAGGTCGCGCATAAGATCGCGCCGGCAATCGCGACGAATAATCGCGTCGTGGTGAAGCCGTCGGAGAAGGTGCCGTTGTCGGCGCTTTATCTCGCCGACATTCTGTATGAGGCCGGTTTGCCCGCGCCGATGTTGCAAGTGCTGACCGGCGACCCGCGCGAAATCGCCGATGAACTCATCACGCATCCGCTGGCTGAACTCGTCACGTTCACGGGCGGCGTGGCGATCGGCAAATACATCGCGGCGAAGGCGGCGTATCGGCGTGTCGTGCTGGAGTTGGGCGGCAACGATCCGCTGATCGTGCTCGACGACGCCGATCTCGAGCGCGCGGCGACGCTCGCCGTGCAGGGCTCGTACAAGAACTCCGGTCAACGCTGCACGGCGGTCAAGCGGATGCTCGTGCAACAACGCGTCGCGGCGGATTTCGCCGAGCTGGTCGTCGAGAAGACGCGGGCTTGGCGCTTCGGCGATCCATTCGATGCGGCCAATCAGATGGGCACGGTCATCGACGTCGCGGCGGCGCAGCTTTTCGAATCGCGCGTGAACGAGGCGATTGCGGGCGGCGCGCGTTTGCTTGTCGGCAATCGGCGCAATGGCGCGCTGTATTCGCCGACGGTGCTCGACAGAGTTGAGCCCGAAATGAGCGTGGTGCGCGAGGAAACCTTCGGGCCGGTGTCGCCGATCATCACGTTCGACACGCTCGACGACGCTATCCGTATCAGCAACGGCACGCGATTCGGTTTGTCGTCGGGCGTGTGCACGAACCGACAGGACGCGATCACGCGTTTCATCAACGAGTTGCGGGTGGGCACGGTCAACGTGTGGGAAGTGCCGGGCTATCGGATCGAGTTGACGCCGTTCGGCGGAATCAAGGATTCGGGGCTCGGCTATAAGGAAGGCGTTCAGGAAGCGATGAAGAGCTTTACCAATCTGAAAATCTTTTCATTACCGTGGGAGTGACGGCGTGGCACTGAGTGTGAGCGACATCCGTTCGCTATTCGAGCAATATGGCGGCATCGCTTATAGCGGCGAACCGGTCACGCAACTCCAGCATGCATTGCAAAGCGGCGTGTTAGCGGAAGAGGCTGGCGCGAACGACGAACTCGTCGCCGCCGCGTTTTTGCACGACCTCGGGCATTTGCTCAATCTGCAAGGCGCGACGCCGACGGAGCGGGGCATCGACGATCTGCACCAGTACTTCGCGTTGCCGTTTCTGCGCGCCGTGCTGCCGGACGCGGTACTGGAGCCGATTCGTCTGCATGTGGACGCAAAGCGCTGCCTTTGCGCCATCGACGACGCGTATTTCGACCAGCTTTCCGCCGATTCGGTGCGAAGTCTGCAGTTGCAAGGCGGGATCTTCAGCCGCGACGAAGCCGAAGCGTTTCTCGAGAAGCCATACGCACAGGACGCGCTGCGTCTGCGTAAATGGGACGACCGCGCAAAAGAAGAAAATCGCGCGACGCCGGGTATCGATCACTACCTCGCAGTGGTTGAGCGCGTCATGCATAAGCGCGCGATTTCGGGAGTTTGAACGGTCCGGTTTTCATAGCTCGTGACGACCGTTCTCGAGCAATTTCCTTATGTGGAAATAACGCTTGCAAGGCGCCAGCCGGCTCGCTAGAATCTCGCTCTTTCGTGCTCCGGACGCCGGGGCACGGGAAGCGCGAGAGCCAATAGCGGCAAGGCTTCCAGCGGTGGCGGCAGGGTGAGTCAGTAGCAAAAACCTGTTGACGGCGCGACGGAAGTTCTTCATAATCTCGCTTCTCTGCTGCTGATGCAGCGACGCAGAACG
>Ga0307412_10000054_pt1 | contig 147105 bp, 100 predicted proteins | sample DK1Cmetagenome_3_FD_203823 | JGI IMG/M metagenome (GOLD analysis project Ga0307412, IMG submission 203823) | Maize rhizosphere microbial communities from greenhouse at UC Davis, California, United States - DK15-C-1 | ecosystem: Host-associated > Plants > Roots > Rhizosphere > Soil | place...
AGGACCGTGAAACGACTCCACGCCGATGATAGTGCGGATTACCCGTGTGAAAGTAGGTAATCGTCAGGCTCCCCAGCAGTGTCAGAAACCCCACCCCACAAAGGTGGGGTTTCTGCGTTTACACGGCGGAACAAAGGGCACGAAAATGCGGTGCGCCGTCACGGCCCGCCCATGCGCATCGCGCCCGCATAGCCGGTCAGTTCCAGATACGCACGCCCGAGCTCAGTACCATCGCGGCTCACCCGCGCCGCGCCTTCCCAGTACACCGCGCCGGTCGACTGCCGCGAATCCAGTTCCTGATCGTCCATCAGCGGATCGAGCTGCCAGGTCAGCGCGCCGGTCCTCACCGTCATCGCGACTCGATAGGACGTGTTGGTGCGTGGTGAACGCCATGTGCGGCGCGGCGCAACTCCTTCTTGCACTCTGTCCTATCGGCATCCTCCAAGCGCTAAAGCTCCATTCCCCCAGACCAATCGTATCCATTCCCAAGCCGCTTTTCCTTATCCCACCGGGACCTCCGTACCGCTTCCCCGCCTTAACATCACCATCAAAATACTGTATAAATATACAGTGATGACTCGTCGTCCCTACTCGATCGAGATCGGGCAGGGCGGAGCATTTTCAATGGAACGAGTGGTCTATGGCAGCAGCGATTCAGCTTGTGACAACTCCGCTGTCGTCGCAATTGCGGCGTCAAATGTGGCAGGGCAACGAGCTTGCCGAGGTGGATTCGCGTGTGGTCCCGAGTGGCCACACCGCGCTGGATCGCGTATTGCCCGGACGAGGCTGGCCCGCCGGTGGTGTGACGGAACTGCTGGTCGAGCATTGGGGCGCGGGCGAAATGCGCTTGCTGGCCTACGCGCTTGGTCATCTCACGAAGCAGGCGGGGCGGCATGTGATGCTTGTGGCACCTCCTTTTCAGCCGAGCGCGGCGGCATTGAAGGCGTGGGGCATCGATGTCGAGCGCGTGCTATGGGTGCGCTCGAACGAAGACAAGGCTCTTTGGGCCGCCACTCAGGCATTGAAGCAGGACGGCATCGGCGCGGTTCTGGTGTGGTTGTCGAATGCGCGCGCCGATAAAGTCAGGCGCTTGCAGGTCGCGGCTCAAGAATCGGCTTCATTGGCATTTTTGATGCGCCCTGTAGAGGCCGCTACGCAATCGTCGCCAGCGCCATTACGCATGATCTGCGAGCCGCTTTTGCCGGCTAATGCCGAGACGATCAACCGTCGTCAGTGGTTGCAGGAGATTGGCCTGTCGATTGACATCTTCAAGCGCCGCGGGCCGCCGCTTGCCGAGCCGCTTCGTCTCGTTCTGCCGCTGCAAGGCGTTTTGTTACCCGCGAACGGAGCAAGCAGCCATCAAGGATTAGAGACTCAACATGTTGTGGATCGCCGTCGCATTGCCTCTCTTGTCGCTGGAAGCGGTAAAACCGCTGACATCGCTTCCGGATGGTTCGTCCGCGAAGCAGAATCGGTGTGAGCCGAGCCGCGACGCAAACCCGCCGTGCGATGCCGGAAACATCGCCGACGCGCACTGCTATGCGCTCGCTGACCACGCACATATTCTGCTGCCGGACGTCGATGCCTTGCGCGCCGGTGTGCAACCCGGCCATTCGCGTTCCTACGCGCTGGCTTTGGCGCCGGGGCTCAAACTGCTCACCGCCGACGCCACCCGCGAAATTCAGGCATTCGAATCAATCGCGCTTGCCCTGCTGACGTACACGCCGAAGGTCTCGCTGGCCGACACGCATACCTTGCTGCTGGAAGTCGGCTCTGGCTTGAGGTTGTTCGGTGGCTTGCGAGCCTTGTTGTCGCGGGTGTCGTCCACGGTCGCGGAATTCGGTTATACCGCGCGTATCGCGTGTGCACCCACGGCGTGGGGCGCCTGGCTATTGGCGCAGGCACGCGCCAACCGGCACGGGCGCCGCTGGCATGTGGTGAAGGAGACTTCGCTCACGCGTGTGCTCGACCGCTTGCCCGTGTCGCTGCTGCCGGTTGCGCAAACGCATCGCGACGCGTTCGTGCATGTCGGATGCACGACCCTCGCCGATTTGCGTCAATTGCCCAGAGCGGGCGTGGTCCGGCGGTTCGGCGGCGGCATTCTGGATCTGCTGGCGCAGGCGTATGGCACGCGCCCCGATCCGCGCGAATCGTTTCGCGCGCCCGCGTCGTTTCATGCGCAGCTCGAATTGCCGTCGCGCGTCGATAACGCCGATGCGCTCCTGTTCGCCGCGCGTCGGCTGATCGTGCAGTTGGCCGGTTGGCTGAGCGCGCACCATGCGGCGCTGAGCGGTTATACGTTGCTGCTCGAGCATGAATTGGCGTCCCGCCATTCGCCGAAGACATCGAGTCTGAAGGTCGCGTGGGCCATACCGTCGCGTGATGCAGAGCATTTGATCTGGCTGTTGCGCGAGAAGCTGAATCAGACGGTTCTCGCGGCGCCCGTCATCGAATTGAAGCTTGTCGCGGATCAGATCGCCGAATACGCCGGCCAGTCCGACACTTTGTTTCCCATGCCCGAATCGGACGGTGAGTCGATCGCGCGTCTGCTCGAACGCCTGAGCGCCCGGTTGGGGCCGGAGAACGTGCTGCAAATGTCGGTGCAGGACGATCATCGCCCCGAACACGCCATGCGCGTCGAGGCGTACCAGGCTCAGGATTTTGCGCGCAAGAAGCGCTCGCAGGCGAAAGCGCGGCCCAGAATCAAAGCGGATAAAACCTGGCTAACCGATGAGTTGCGAAACGCCGCGGCTGAAGGCGCATCACCCTCGAGCGCGGCGGAAACGGAAACGGACGCGGAAGCGAAAAAGCAGGCCACCCCACGCCCATCCGCAGCGACGAACGCAAAAACCGCCACTGCCTTCACTCCTCAGCAAGCATCACAGCAACCACCTCAGCAACCACCCCAAGCCTCACTAAACCTCCCCGACAGCGCCTTACCTTCTCAACCTCGCCCTATCTGGATGCTCGATAAACCCCTACGCCTGATGATGCGTGATCAGCGGCCGATCTATCGCCGGCCGCTGAAAATGCTCACGCGTACCGAGCGGATCGAAGCGGGCTGGTGGGACGGCGATCGCGTCGAGCGCGATTACTACGTCGCCGCCGACGATCGCGGCCATATGTTCTGGGTGTACCGCGAACGTATCAGCGGCGATTGGTATTTGCAGGGTTTATTCGGTTGAGCATCATGACGGTATCCGCGTCCGCGCTTCTTCCTCCGCAGCCGCCCGCCTCGAATTTGCCGGCGTATGCGGAGCTGCATTGCCTGACCAATTTCTCGTTCCTGCGTGGCGCCTCGCATCCGCATGAACTCGTTGAACGCGCGATGCTGCACGGCTATAGCGCGCTCGCCATTACCGACGAGTGCTCGCTCGCGGGCGTCGTGCGCGCTCATTCGGCGTTAAAGGAAATCGGGGAAGAGCAGAACCGTCTGCGCAAGGAAATCGAGGACAAGCTGAAAGCGGCCCGGCCGCCCGAAGCCGGTCCGCTCCCGAAAGAAGTCTTGGACGAAGCGATACGACAGGAGGCCCTGGAAAACGAGGTGTTGAAACCTCTGCCTCAACTGATCGTCGGCAGCGAACTGAATCTGACAGACGCAACCGGCGAGCCTTTTTGCACCCTGGTTGCGCTTGCAGCGAACCGCAACGGTTACGGCAATCTTTCCGAACTGATAACGCTCGGCCGCTCGCGCGCGGAGAAGGGCAGCTACCGGCTGAGCCCGTCGGATTTCACCGATTCGTTGCCGCATCTCGAGCATCTGCGGACTCTGCCTGACTGTGTGCTGCTGCTTGTGCCGCAGCGCACGGCTACGCTGTCGCACACACTGCATTGCGCGCATTGGCTCGCGTCGTTCGCCGCCAACCGCGCGTGGATCGCGCTCGAACTTTGGCAAACCGGCAGCGACGATCTCCAGATCGACGCCTTGCGGATGATTTCGCAAGCGAGCGGCCTACCGCTCGTCGCGGCGGGCGGCGTTCTGATGCACACGCGATCGCGCAAGCCCTTGCAGGACACGATGACCGCCATTGGCCTGAACACGCCGCTGTCGGCATGCGGCCACGCGCTCGAAGCCAATGCCGAACGGCACATGCGCACGCGGGTGCGTCTGAGCAAACTCTATCCGCGCGATACGCTCGAGGAAACGCTCAATATCGCCGCGCTGTGCCGCTTCTCGCTCGACGAACTCAAGTACGAGTATCCCGAAGAACTGGTGCCTGCGGGAGAGTCGCCGTCGAGCTATCTGCGCAAGCTCGTCATGGCGGGTGCGGCGGAGCGCTGGCCGAACGGCCTGGACCTGAAGCGCATCGATCAGATCGAAAAGGAACTGAGCCTGATCGCCGATCTGAAATACGAAAAGTACTTTCTGACGGTGCACGACATCGTGAGCTTCGCGCGCTCCAGAAACATTCTTTGCCAGGGCCGCGGTTCGGCGGCGAATTCGATCGTCTGCTATTGCCTGCATGTGACCGAGATCGACCCCGTGCATATGAACATGCTGATCGAGCGCTTCATCTCGCGCGCGCGCAACGAGCCGCCCGATATCGACGTCGACTTCGAGCATCAGCGCCGCGAGGAGGTGATCCAGTACATTTATGCGAAGTACGGGCGTCATCGCGCGGCGCTGACCGCATCGCTGATTACTTACCACGTGCGCAGCGCATTGAAGGACGTCGGCAAGGCGCTGGGTCTCGAGGCATCGTTGATCGAGCGAATCAGCAAATCGCAGCAATGGTGGGACGGTTCCGAGGCAGTGGCCGGCTATCTCGCGGAAGCGGGTTTCGACGCCAACTCGCACATCACCAGAAATCTGATTCGCCTCACGAAGGAATTGCGGCTGTTTCCGCGGCATCTGTCGCAACACGTCGGCGGCTTTGTGATTGCGAAGGACAAGCTCTCGCGGCTCGTGCCGATCGAAAACGCGACGATGAAAGACCGCAGCGTGATCGAATGGGACAAGGACGATATCGACGCGCTCAAGCTGCTGAAAGTCGACGTGCTGGCACTGGGCATGTTGTCGGCCATTCGGCGCGCGCTGGAGTTCGTCGCGCTAAGACGCGGCTTTCCGCAGTTCCGCATGCAGGACATTCCGCGCGAAGACCGCGCCGTCTACGAAATGTGCGGCCATGCCGATACGGTCGGCGTGTTCCAGATCGAATCGCGCGCGCAGCAAAGCATGCTGCCGCGCCTGAAGCCGAACAAGTATTACGACCTCGTGATCGAAGTCGCGATCGTGCGGCCGGGGCCGATTCAGGGTGGCATGGTGCATCCGTATTTGCGCCGCAAGCAGGGCCTCGAACCGATCGACTACGCGAAAGACGAGCTGCGGCCCGTGCTCGAACGCACACTCGGCGTGCCGATTTTCCAGGAGCAGGTCATGCATCTGGCGATGGTCGCCGCAAAGTACACCGGCGAGCAGGCCGACCAGTTGCGACGCGCAATGGCGGCCTGGCGGCGCACCGGCAACCTCGCGAAGTATCAGAAGGACCTGAGCGACCGCATGTCGGCGCGCGGCTACGAGCCGGAATTTATCGACCGTATCTGCCAGCAGATCGAAGGTTTCGGCGAGTATGGTTTCCCGGAGAGCCATGCGGCGAGTTTCGCGCTGCTCGTCTATCTGAGCGCGTGGTTAAAGCGCTACGAGCCGGCGGCTTTTCTGGCCGGACTGCTCAATAGCCAGCCGTTGGGTTTTTATTCGCCGTCGCAACTCGTGCAGGATGCGAGGCGCCACGGCGTCAAGGTATTGCCGCCCGATGTGACGCTGAGCGACTGGGAATCGACCTTCGAGAAGCGCGATCGCGAAGGCGAGCGGATCGCGCCGGGCGAAACCTGTTTGCATCGTCAGCAGGCCGTCTTGTCCGCGCAGCAGTTGCGCGATCTTTCGCTGCGCCGCCTGAGAGTGAACCGGACGATCCGGCGCGCGGCGAAGCGGCTGACCGCGCGCGTGTTTCAAGCGCCCGGCACTTATGGCGCGCGCGGTCCCGCCGTGCGTATCGGTCTGCATCTGATCAAGGGACTCGCGCAGGCGGCTGCCGAGCGCATCATGGCCGCGCGCCGCGATGCGCCCTTTACGAACGTCGACGATCTCGCGCGACGCGCGGCGCTGACGCGGCGCGATCTCGAAGCGCTCGCGGCGGCGAACGCGCTGACGAGTATCGCGGGTCATCGGCGGGAAGCATGGTGGGCCGTGACCGCCCAGCATATTGTTCCCAAGCTGCTGCGCGATGCGCCGATCGCCGAAGCGCCGCTCGCGTTGCCGCAGGCCGACGAGGCCCGGGAGATCGTCGACGATTATGCGAGCCTCGGCCTCACGCTCAATCGTCATCCGCTTGCGCTGTTGCGCGCGCGTCTCGCGAAGCAGCGTTTTCGCACGGCGGCGGATCTCGCTGCGTGTCAGCACGGCACGCTCGCGCGGGCATGCGGCATCGTCACCGTGCGGCAGCGGCCGGGCACGGCGAACGGCACCATCTTCGTTTCAATCGAAGACGAAACCGGTTCGATCAATGTGATTGTCTGGCCGTCGCTGGTGGAAAAGCAGCGCAAGGCGCTGCTGGGCTCTTCGCTGCTCGCGGTCTATGGTGTCTTGCAGCGCGACGATGGCGTCGCCACTGGCGGCAATCAGGGCAACCCGGGCAACCCGGGCAATCAGGGCGAGCAAACCGCGCCTGCGAGTCAGGCGGGCAAGACGAGGCGGAAACACAAGGGCGAGGTGGTGCACCTGGTCGCTCATCGTCTGGAAGACTTAAGCGAGTGGCTCGGCGACCTGGCCACCGCGAGCCGCGATTTTCACTGATGCGCGGTTGAATGTGCGCTTGACCCGCGCTCGCCATAGCTCGCCGCTTCGCTCGTCAAACAGCCGTATCGCCGCGCCACGGAAACGCGGCGAGCACCTCGCGTATCGCCGTATCGAACGGCGTGCGCCGGCCAATGCCAAGCTCCTCGAGCCGCTCCGACGCAAGATGGCAGTTATGCGGGCGAGGCGTCGCATCGGTCGGCGTGTGCTGCGGCGTCAGGTGCGCATCGAGTTGCAGCGCTTCTGCAAGGCGCACCGCGATCTCGTACTTGGTCATCGGTTCGTCGCCCGACCAATGGACGATGCCGCGAATCGCGTTGCCCGCGGCATGACGCTCGAGCATCTGCCGGATCACGAACGCGACGTCCGGCGTGAAGGTCGGATAGCGAATTGCCCATGCGTCCATGCTGGCCGGCTGGCCGTGTGCCGAAGCCGACGCCGCAATCGCGGGCACGAGGCTCGTCACGGCGGACTCCGCCCAATCGACAATCGGCCCATACAGCAGCGGCAAGCGCAGCACACAGCCGAAGTCGGTCGTCGCGGTCAACGCGTGCTCGCCTTCGAGCTTGCTGCGCCCGTACGCGTTGAGCGGCGCGGGCACGGAATCCGGCCGATAAGGCGGATGAGTGCCGTCGAAAACATAATCGGTGGAAATCGACAGCGTCCAGGCGCCGCGCCGCTGCGCCGCGGCCGCGATCGCGCGCACCGCGTCGACATTGAGCGCGCGGGCCAGTTCCGGCTGACGCTCGCACACGTCCGGCCGACGCTCGGCGGCGGCAATCACGAGCGCATCCGGCGCTTCGCGTTCGACAAACTGCTCGATTGCCCGCGAGTCGCGGACATCGAGCGGGACAGTGTCCGGCGCAGGGCGGCTGAACGCGGTGCCGACGACTTGCCAGGCCGGCTGCCTCGCCAACTCGTCGACAATCGCGCGGCCGAGCAGACCCGACGCTCCAATCACGGCGACCTTGAACATGAGCGCGTCCGCCTAGCTCGCGGCGCCGCCGGCCGCGCCGCTCGCCGCGTCGGGCGATACGCCTTTCACCTCGCCTTTGACCGCGCCTTTGACTGTGTACCCGGCCTCGTCGATGGCGGCCTTCAATGCCTCCACAGATTGCGTCGATTCAACCGTCACGCGGCCCGCCGCCAGATCCACCTGAACTTGCGCGCCGTCGTCGTGCTCGCGGATAGCGTTCGTGACTGCAGCCACGCAGTGCTGGCAGCTCATACCTTCGACCTGGAATTCGGTTTTCATCGGATTGCCTCGCGAAATAACGTTGCGACAGTTGAATTATGCCTGCCGGACCGAATTTAAGTGGCTGACCTTCCCATCATGGGAACGTGTACGATCGAGCCGATCAGTGGAGAAACGGTGATGAATATTGGCGAAGCGGCCCGCGCGTCGGGCGTCACGGCAAAGATGATTCGTTACTACGAGAGCGTCGGCTTGCTGGCGGCAAAAGCACGCACGAGCGCCGGCTATCGGGTTTACGGGCCGCAGGAGGTCCATTCGTTGCGTTTTATTCGTCAGGCGCGCCGGCTCGGTTTCCTCGTGGAAGACATTCGACGGCTATTGGCGTTGTGGCACGACCGCACGCGCGCGAGCGCCGAAGTCAAGGCGATCGCGCTGGATCACGTGGCCGACCTGGATCGACGCATCGCCGAGCTCACTGAGATGCGCGACACGTTGGCGCATCTCGCGAACCATTGTCATGGCGACGGCCGCCCGGACTGTCCGATCATCGAGCGGCTCGCCGATGCGGACTTGCTTTGTGAAGACAAGCGCGCGGATTGCCACGGGCTACCGTCGGTGAAGGCGCGGCATTGAGAGTGCTGACGCGGGTGCAACCCGTAGGTCGCGCACCGAAGTTGTGCAAAAAGGACGGCGACCTGCCCGCTAACAAAACCCGCGGCGCTCAGAAGCCAAAGAAATCAAAGATCTTATTGCACCAAACGTGTGCGGTATTCCAAAATGGAATGCACATCATGCGAGCATTTCACTGGCGCGGTTGCACCATCAGCCTATAATTCGGGTTAATCCGTCTACGGGAAATCCCTGATGCCCAATCCACCGGGGATTCATTTGATCCTTGGAGAACATCATGTTTGCATACATCCTCGAAAAGCTGAGCACCTGGTTTGAAACTGCCGAACGCGATCGCCGCGAAGCGTATCTGGCGTCGTCGTCGGATATCGTCCAGCTCGAACAGCGTATCCGCTCGCTCGAAACCAACGGCTACTCGCTGTAAGTTTCAACTGGCGGCGCCAGCGTGCGGGTCGCACGGCCAGCGCAGTCGCAGTAAGCGGTAGAAGTGGTAGTTCAGTGTCAAGCCCCGTCTTTGCGGGGCTTTGTCACATCTGGGCCTTTGTGATCGCGAACCGGACGCCCAAACACGAGGATGGCGAATATCGACTAGCCTGCTGGCGCGTGTCGCGGTAAGGTAGGGCGTCGTCCGCGCAATCCGGCCTTGCCGACTCGAACCGGTCCGCCCATGTCTCCAATCCGCTCGCTTAAACCTGTCCTCGCTGTCGTTGCAATCTCGTTGGCTACGGTCAGTGCCGCATCTAGCGTATTTGCCGCGTCGAGTAATAGCCGCAAGCCGGTGATTCTCGACACGCAAAGCGGGATCAGCGACGGGCAAAGCGGCACGGTCCTGCAAACCGCGCCGCTTTCGCGGGAGCCCATCGTCGAAGCGCGCCCGATCGCAACGCCCACCGAACTCGCGCCGAACTCATCGGTGCCGATCATCGTCGCGCCTTATATCCAGTTGCCCGTCGGCGGCGCCGTGCCGCAGCCGCAGATCCAGCCGGGTCCGCCGCCGCATCGGCAATAACACAACTGCGCTGTCCCGGCCCGCAGCCTATCGGTCGCGCAGTACGCCGACACGTCCAGTCGTCACAGCGCGCCGGGCGCGGCCATTCGGGTTTGGGCGCATGGCGCGCCTGCAGTCGGACGACGACAATCTTCAGGCGGTCTCTCTCGCCCAAGTCCGCCGACGGTAGCCGGCCCAGCGACCGCATCGAACGAAAATACAAAAAGGAGACGACAAATGCCTTCTCACTGGATGCGGCGTGCCGCCGGCCTATGCGCTACGCTTTTTGCCATCGCGGCATTGGACGGCGTAGCGTTCGCGAAAGACACGCCTGAAAAGCCGGCCTTGACGATGGCCGTCGGCGGGTTGCCCGGTCTTTACTATTTGCCGGTGTTGACGGCGCAGCAACTGGGCTATTTCAAGGACGAAGGTCTCGACGTCACGCTCGAAGATTTCGCGGGCGGGTCGAAAGCACTCGAAGCCGTGGTGGGCGGCAGTGCGGATATCGGCGCGGGTGCCTTCGAGCACACGCTTTTCATGCAGGCCAAAGGCCAACATTACCGGGCTTTCGCATTGATGGGCCGCGCGCCGCAGATCGTGGTCGCGGTATTGACGTCGAAAGCCGACAAGATAAAAACGCTTGCGGACTTCAAAGGCGCCAAGGTCGGCGTGAGCGCGCCGGGATCGTCGACCGATCTGGTGCTCACCGTCGCATTGCGCAAGGCCGGCGTGCAGCGCAGCGACATCGCGGCGATCGGCGTGGGCAGCGGCGCGACCGTGCTGGCGGCGGTCGGCAACGGGCAGATCGACGCGCTTTCCAACGTCGATCCGATGATGACGAAGCTCACGCGCAGCGGTGCAATCAAGGTGCTGGTGGACACTCGCACGGTTAAGGGCACGCAGGAGGTGTTCGGCGGCACGATGCCCGCAGCCACGCTTTATGCACCCGAGAGTTTCATCCAGAAGTATCCGAAGACGACGCAGGCGCTCGCGAACGCGATCGTGCGCGCGGATCACTGGTTGCAGAACGCGAGCGATGCCGATCTGCTGAAGATGGTGCCGCCGGCTTATCTGCTCAACGATTCCGCGCTATATGTGGAGGCTTTTCATAACGTGCGCGACGCCTATTCGCCCGATGGTCTGATGCCCCCAGACGGCCCGGCGACCTCGTTGCGCGCGCTGGCGTCGTTTGATAACCGGCTCGATCCGAAGAAGATCGATCTGAACGCGACGTTTACGAACGACTTCGCGCGCAAGGCGGGGGCGCAACTCAAGTGAGCGCGCAATGCAGTTGACGGTGCGGCCGGAGCGCGCCGTCAATTGCGCGCCGCGCGCCCAGCCCGAATTCAATCGCCGCGATATTCCACCTTGAACTGCGCGGCCTTGTCCTCGCCGAGCGCGCTCACCAGCCAAGGCATCTGATCCTTCAGCATTTTGTGCAGCGTGTACGGCGGATTCAGGATGAACATGCCGCTGCCGAACAGACCAAAACCGTCTTCCGGCGGATTGCTGACAGTCAGGCTCACATGCAGCCAGTTGCGGTCCTGCAGTTTTTTTAGCTGCTCCGGAAAGCGCTGCGATTCCGGGCGCCTCACCTGCGGATACCAGACCGCGTACGTGCCGGTCGGAAAGCGCTTCAGACTCTCTTCGACGCAACGAAGCGTGCGCGTGTAATCGCGCTTGTCTTCATACGACGGATCGAGCAGCACCAGCGCGCGACGCGGCGCTGGCGGGAGCAGCGCGAGAATGCCGTCGAAACCGTCGCCTGCGTATAGCATTGCGCGACGGCCCGCATCGCGGAAGTTGTGGCGCAACACGTCGATTTCGGTGCTGTGCAGCTCGAACAGACGCATGCGGTCCTGCTCGCGCAGTTGCCGCCACGCGATGTACGGCGAACCCGGATAGAAGCGCAGTTGGCCGTCGGAATTGAGTGCGGCGACTTCATCGACATAATCGGCGAAGAGCGGCGGCAGATCGTTACGTTCCCACAGCTTTGCGATACCTGTCTGGAACTCGCCCGTCTTGACGGCGTAGCCTTCCTTCAGCGAATAGACGCCCGCGCCGGCATGCGTGTCGATATACCAGTAGGCTTTGTCCTTCTGGCCGAGATAGCGCAATAGCTGCAACACGACCGCGTGTTTGAGGACGTCGGCGTGATTGCCTGCATGAAAGGCGTGGCGGTAGCTGAGCATATGAGGAGACGCTGAAAGAGGCGTGCCGTTCCAGGCTGGAACCGGCGATGCGGATGCAATGCGGATGCAATACGGCGGCACGGCGGCAACGAGCGCCGGAGTGCAGCGCGGTCGCGTATTGTACGCGACGCCGGGCACCGCGCCGCACGGTGATTTGCCTAGTGTGCGCTTCACACCAGCCGATGCACCGCGCGCCGGCCACGCTTTTGCCGTGGCCGCGCAACCGGCGCGGTTCCCGCAGCGCTGTCAGTCGTACGCGTCGCCGATAATGCCTTCGATCCGCTCCTTGATCTCCGGCGTGATCCGCTCGGCGACCTCGGCGGACTTCATGTTCTCGCCGATCTGCTCGACGCGCGATGCGCCGGTAATCACAGTGCTGACATGCGGATTCTTCAGAATCCACGCAATCGCAAGCTGGCCGACCGTGCAGCCGAGTTCGTCGGCCACTTCGCCGAGCTTGCCGACCACATTGTTCTTGCCTTCATCGGTGACCTGTTTGCGCAGCCAGTCGTAACCTTGCAATTGCGCGCGGCTTTCCGCGGGCACGCCGTTGCGATACTTGCCAGTCAGAAGGCCGGACGCGAGCGGACTCCACGTGGTCAGCCCAAGGCCGATATCTTCGTAAAGACGCTTGTATTCCTGCTCCACGCGCTTGCGATGAAACAGGTTGTATTGCGGCTGCTCCATGACCGGCTTATGCAGATGATGCCGCTCCGCAATCTCGTAAGCAGCGCGGATTTCGTCCGCGCTCCATTCGGACGTGCCCCAGTACAACGCCTTGCCGCGCGTGATCATGTCGCTCATTGCCCATACCGTTTCTTCGACCGGCGTGTTCGGGTCCGGGCGATGGCAGAACACCAGATCGACATAGTCGAGCTGCAGACGCGCGAGTGATGAATCGATTGCGTTGAGCAGATACTTGCGGTTCAGCGTGTGGTACTGATTGGGCGCTTCCTGCAGTCCCCAGAAAAACTTGGTCGACACCACATAGCTCACGCGCGGCCATGCCAGTTCCTTGAGCGCCTGACCCATGATCTCTTCGGATTTGCCGCCGGCGTAGACCTCGGCGTTGTCGAAGAAGTTGACGCCCGCGTCGCGCGCGGCCGCGAGCGATTCGCGCGCCGCGCGATGATCGACCTGATTGCCGTACGTGACCCACGAGCCGATGGACAGTTCGCTGACCTGCAGGCCCGAGCGACCTAAACGCCGATAATTCATGCAATTCTCCTCGATAGTGAAGCGACCGGAATCCTGGCGGAACGCCTAGTTTAAATACATAAGCCTGGGCGTGCTTTTTACCGATCGATTCCATACGGTTCATGCACAATAGCAGGATTGGCCGCAGTGCAACATTCGGCCGAACGGCATAGGAGAAGGCCTATGCGCGCGTAATCGGCGCCTATGCCGTTCGGCTGACTTCACGCTGCGCGCGGCTCGTGGTCTCATTGCTCATCAACTGCATGGAGGTTCTGGATGTCGTCACTGAACACAAATCTGAATGGCAAGGTCGCGGTGGTTACTGGCGCCGCGAGCGGCATCGGCAAGCAGATTGCGTTGACCCTTTCGGCAGCGGGCGCGGCTGTCGCGATCGCCGACCTGAATCAGGACGGCGCGAACGCCGTCGCTGAAGAAATCAGGAAGGGCGGCGGCAAGGCGATCGGCATCGCCATGGACGTCACCAACGAAGACGCCGTCAACCAGGGCATCGACAAAGTGGCGGCCGAGCTGGGCTCCGTCGACATTCTTATTTCCAATGCCGGCATTCAGATCGTCAACCCGATCGAGAACTACTCGTTCTCCGACTGGAAAAAGATGCAGGCGATTCACGTCGACGGCGCCTTCCTGACCACGAAGGCAGCGCTCAAGCACATGTACAAGGACGATCGCGGCGGCATCGTGATCTACATGGGTTCGGTGCACTCGCACGAGGCGTCGCCGCTCAAGTCCGCTTACGTGACGGCCAAGCATGCGCTGCTCGGGCTCGCGCGCGTGCTCGCCAAGGAAGGCGCGAAACACAACGTGCGTTCGCATGTCGTGTGTCCCGGCTTCGTGCGCACGCCGCTTGTCGACAAGCAGATTCCCGAACAGGCGAAGGAACTGAACATCAGTGAAGAAGAAGTCGTCAAGCGCGTGATGCTCGGCGGTACTGTCGACGGTATTTTCACCACCGTCGAAGACGTCGCGCAAACCGTGCTGTTCCTCTCGACTTTCCCCACGGCGGCACTGACGGGGCAGTCCTTCATTGTGAGCCACGGCTGGTACATGCAATAAGGAGGCGTGATGGCGCAACGCAATCTCAAGCAGGCGCGCCTGGGCGTGCCGGGCAATGAGGGAGGTGCGGGCGCCGGCGCGGCGTCCGCCACGGCTCCGGGCTCGCGCATTCAAGTGCCGGACTACGAAACCATCGCGCTCACGCTGCAGGGCGGCGGTGCATTGGGCGCGTATCAGGCCGGCGTTTTTCAGGGGCTTCACGAAGCCGGCATTGAGCCGAACTGGCTGGCGGGCATTTCCATCGGCGCGTTGAATACCGCGATCATCGCGGGCAATCCGCCGGAAAAGCGGGTGGAACGGCTGCTGCAATTCTGGGAGACCATCTGTCAACCGGCGTTCGGTTTGCCGCTGCCGGCCTTTATCGAGCACGCGTTCTTCAACTCGAGCGACGCCGTGCGCAAAGCGTTCACAGCGACGCAGGCGCTCGGCGCACTCGTCGAGGGACAAAAGGGCTTCTTTGTGCCGCGCTTTCCGCCGCCTTTGCCAACGGTGTCGGGACCGCCTCAGGCGGCGAGCTATTACGACACGGCGCCGCTCAAAGCCACGTTGGAAAGCCTGTGCGATTTCGACCGCATCAACTCGCGGGAAATGCGTGTGTCCGTGGGCGCGGTCAATTGCGGCACGGGCAATTTCGCGTATTTCGACAATACGCACACCACGCTGAGGGCCGAGCACTTCATGGCGTCCGGTGCGTTGCCGCCAGGTTTCGCGGCGGTTGAAATCGACGGCCAGTATTACTGGGACGGCGGGCTGATGTCGAATACGCCGCTCTACGAGGTGATGCAGACCACGCCGCGGCGCGACACGCTCGCGTTTCAGGTCGATCTGTGGAGCGCAATCGGGCCGGTGCCGGACAGCATCACCGACGTGCAGGGGCGCATGAAAGACATCCAGTATTCGAGCCGCACCCGTCTCGTGACCGACATGCTGCAACGCTCGCAACGTTTCCGGCATGTGCTGCGCGAGGTGCTGGACCGTGTGTCGCCGGACCAGCGCGACGACCCCTGGTGCAAGCTCGCGGAAGATCTATCGTGCTCGAAGCGCTACAACGTGATCCATCTCATCTACCGGCAGAAGGAGTACGAAGGGCACTACAAGGACTTCCAGTTCGGCTTGTCGACCATGCGTGAGCATTGGCAAAGCGGGCTGGACGACATCCGTCATTCGCTTTCGCAACCGGACTGGCTTGCCATGCCTGATAACGACGCGGGTTTCGTCACGCACGACATTCATCGCGACGGGCGCTGACAGGGGAGTCGGCAAGTTCTGAGCCGCAAACATAAACGGCGCCCTTCATGGGGCGCCGTTTGATATTCAGCTTCAATAAAAGCGCACCAAACGCACCTAAGCGCGCTTTGCAAAGCGCCTTACTTCAACACATGCGCAACGGCGTTGGCCACCACGTCGAGGTTGCGCGTGTTCAACGCGGCCACGCAGATGCGGCCCGTGCCCACAGCATAAATGCCGAACTCTTCGCGCAGACGGTCGACTTGCGGCGCCGTCAGACCCGAGTACGAGAACATACCGCGCTGCGCATTGACGAAGCTGAAGTCGCGATCCACGCCGCTCGCCTTCAGGCGCTCGACCAGACCGTTGCGCATCGCGCGGATGCGGTCGCGCATTTCAGCGAGTTCCGTTTCCCACGTGGCGCGCAATTCCGGCGACGCGAGCACCGCCGCGACCACGGAGCCGCCATGCGTCGGCGGGTTGGAGTAGTTCGTGCGGATCACGCGCTTGAGTTGCGACAGCACGCGCGTGGCTTCTTCCTTGCTGCCCGTGATGATGGACAGTGCGCCGATACGCTCGCCGTACAACGAGAACGACTTCGAGAACGACGACGAAACGAACACGTTCAATTCCGACGCGGCGAAGAGGCGCACGGCCGCAGCGTCAGCTTCGATGTTGTCGCCGAAACCCTGATAGGCGATGTCGAGGAACGGCACCAGGTTGCGCGCCTTGACGACTTCGACGATCTGCTTCCACTGCTCGACGCTCAGGTCGACGCCCGTCGGGTTGTGGCAGCACGCATGCAGCACGACGACCGTGCCCGCGGCATAGCTGTTGAGCGCGCTCAGCATGCCGTCGAAATTCACGCCGTGCGTATGCGCGTCGTAGTACGGATACGAGACCACCTCGAAGCCCGCGGCTTCGAAGAGCGCGCGGTGGTTTTCCCAGCTTGGATCGCTGATCGCGACCTTGCCGTTCGGATTCAGCCGCTTCAGGAAGTCCGCGCCGATCTTCAGCGCGCCCGTGCCGCCCAGCGCTTGCGCCGTCACGACGCGGCCCGCGGCGATCAGCGGCGAATCGTTGCCGAGCAGCAGCTTTTGCACGGCTGCGTCGTAGGCGGCGATACCTTCGATCGGCAGATAGCCGCGCGGCAGCGCCGCTTCGACACGCGCCTTTTCCGCGTCGCGCACGGCGCGCAGCAGCGGAATCTTGCCTTCTTCGTTGAAATACACGCCAACGCCGAGATTGACCTTGGTGGGGCGCGGGTCGGCGTTAAAGGCTTCGTTCAGGCCCAGAATCGGGTCGCGGGGAGCAAGTTCGACGGCGGAGAACAGAGACATGGTGGGTGGCCAGCAGTAGTGAAAAGAGGGCGGCTACGAGCATGCGCGACCGTGCCGGCTGCGTCTGATGCAAACGCAAACGCCGGATGACGCAAAACGCGGACAGAGGCAAGCGAGCGCAACTTCGCATTGTAACGAATCTGCGAACGTTTTCGGACGATAGCGCCCCTTGGCGGGCTCATTTGCTTGAAAAACAGGCAGGGCGCCGCTAAATGCAAGAGGGACTGTTCTCGCGCCGCTGCCGTCCTACGCGGATCCGTGCAGTCCGTGCCCGATCCGACTTTCCGCAACCCGTTAGAATAGTTTTTTGCCCAAGGCGCTGCCGTCCCCATGTCCGAACAACATCTGACCGAAGCCGAAGATACGCTCGACGAATCCAAATTCGTCCGCTTCGAAGGCTCGCCGTTTCAGCTTTACCAGCCGTATCCGCCCGCCGGCGACCAGCCGACGGCGATCGAGACGCTCGTCGAAGGCATCGAGGACGGTCTCTCGTTCCAGACGCTGCTCGGCGTGACCGGCTCGGGCAAGACCTTCACGATGGCCAATACCATCGCGCGGCTCGGCCGTCCGGCTATCGTGTTCGCGCCGAACAAGACGCTCGCCGCGCAGCTTTACTCGGAGTTCCGCGAGTTCTTTCCGCGTAACGCGGTCGAGTACTTCGTCTCGTACTACGACTACTATCAGCCGGAAGCGTACGTGCCGCAGCGCGACCTGTTCATCGAGAAAGATTCGTCGATCAACGAGCATATCGAGCAGATGCGGCTGTCGGCCACCAAGAGCCTGATGGAGCGGCGCGACGTGGTGATCGTCGCGACCGTGTCGGCCATTTACGGTATCGGTAATCCGTCCGAATACCACCAGATGATTCTTACGCTGCGCACCGGCGACAAGCTCGGCCAGCGCGACATCATCGCGCGGCTGATCGCGATGCAGTACAACCGCAACGAAGCCGACTTCCAGCGCGGCTCGTTCCGCGTGCGCGGCGACACGATCGACATTTTCCCGGCCGAGCATGCGGAAATGGCCGTGCGCGTGGAATTGTTCGACGACGAAGTGGAAACGCTGCAACTGTTCGATCCGCTTACCGGCCGCGTACGTCAGAAGATTCCGCGCTTCACCGTGTATCCGTCGTCGCATTACGTGACGCCGCGCGATACGGTTGTGCGTGCAGTCGAAACCATCAAGGCCGAGTTGCGCGAGCGGTTGGAGTTCTTCTATAGCCAGGGCAAGCTTGTCGAAGCGCAGCGGCTCGAACAGCGCACGCGCTTCGATCTGGAAATGTTGCAGGAGCTGGGTTTCTGCAAAGGCATTGAGAATTACTCGCGGCACTTTTCCGGCGCGGCGCCCGGCGAGCCGCCGCCTACGCTGGTCGATTACCTGCCGCCAGACGCGATCATGCTGCTCGACGAGTCGCATGTGCTGATCGGCCAGTTGAACGGCATGTACAACGGCGACCGCGCGCGCAAGGAAAATCTGGTCGACTACGGTTTCCGTCTGCCGTCCGCGCTCGACAACCGGCCGCTGAAGTTCAACGAGTTCGAGCGCAAGATGCGCCAGGTCGTGTTCGTGTCGGCCACGCCCGCGGACTATGAAAAGAAGACTGCGGGCCAGGTGGCCGAGCAGCTCGTGCGCCCCACCGGACTCGTTGACCCGGAAATCGAGGTGCGCCCGGCGCGCAGCCAGGTGGACGACGTGCTCGCCGAAATCAACGAGCGCGTGAAGGCGGGCGACCGCGTGCTCGTGACCGTGCTGACCAAGCGCATGGCCGAGCAATTGACGGAGTTTCTCGCCGACCACGGCGTCAAGGTGCGCTATCTGCACAGCGACATCGACACGGTCGAGCGGGTCGAAATCATCCGCGACTTGCGGCTCGGCACGTTCGACGTGCTCGTCGGTATCAACCTGCTGCGCGAAGGTCTCGACATTCCGGAAGTGTCGCTCGTTGTGATTCTCGACGCCGACAAGGAAGGTTTCCTGCGCGCCGAACGCTCGCTGATCCAGACGATCGGCCGGGCGGCGCGTAACGTGAACGGCAAGGCGATCCTGTACGCGGACAAGGTGACGGATTCAATGCGCCGCGCGATCGACGAAACCGAGCGGCGGCGTGCGAAACAGATCGCCTTCAACCTCGAGCGCGGCATCACGCCGCGCGGCGTGGTGAAGCGCATCCGCGACATTATCGACGGCGTATACAACGTCGACGACGCGCGCGCCGAGCTGAAAGAGCAGCAAACGCGCGCCAAGTTCGAGGACATGTCCGAGAAGCAGCTTGCCAAGGAACTGAAGCGCCTCGAAAAGCAGATGATGGAGCACGCGAAGAACCTCGAATTCGAGAAAGCCGCTCAAACGCGCGACCAGCTTGCGTTGCTGCGGCAGCGCGTGTTCGGGGCGAATGTCGGCGATCACGTATCGGGCGTCGAATAAATCACGCGGCGGCCCAAAGCAAGGACAAGAACAGGGCGCGGCAATCCGCCGCGTCCTGTTCTTTGCATCCGAAAAGGCGGCTTGGCCCGCCTGCCATCTCCCACACGTCGTTTCTTAAGACACCCTTAAGACCCTGCTGCCATAAGGCTTCGCGTGCGTTCGTATTTGTTCCGGCAAGCGAACAATGATAAACTCGCCCAATATTGAGAATGGTTCGCATTAACGTTCAAATATGCGATCTGCTTCGGTTGGTTGTCCGACGCACTGTTCCAATGGGATCGAATCGAGTCAGATAAAAACAAGGAGTTTCAATGCGGATTTCTTCATTTGTGCGCGCTGGGGTTGCAGCGGCGGCGGCCGTCGCGGCGCTGTCGGCAACGGCGGCCGAGTATCCGATCGGCAAGCAGCAGATTCAGGGCGGCATGGAAATCGGCGCGGTGTATCTGCAGCCGATCACGATGGAACCGGAAGGCATGATGCGCAAGGCGTCGGACTCTGACATCCACCTGGAAGCCGACATCCACGCAGTCAAGAACAATCCGACCGGTTTCGCGGAAGGCGACTGGATGCCGTATCTGCAAGTGCGTTACGAACTGACGAAGGCCGGTTCGAAGGACACGCAAAAGGGCGATCTGATGGCGATGGTCGCCAACGACGGCCCGCACTACGGCGACAACGTCAAGCTGCAAGGCCCGGGCAAATATCACCTGAAGCTGACCGTCGAAGCGCCGATGCAAACCGGCCACATGGCGTTCGGCCGTCACGTCGACAAGGAAACCGGCGTGGGTCCGTGGTTCAAGCCGTTCACGCTTGAATACGACTTCACGTTCGCCGGCATCGGCAAGAAGGGCGGGTACTGATCTCCACGCTTTGCCGCAGCGGGTCGCATCGCAGTATGCGAGCCATCCGTGGCAAATGAGTGAATGCGAGTGAATGCAGCAGGCGGCGCGTGGAGTCATGCCTCGCGCCGCGTTTTCTGGAAACACCAATGAGAATCAACCGAAAGATCGCAGTCCTGGCATCGTCGATTCTGCTGGCGGGCGCGGCTCAGGCAGCCGATCTGCTCACCTTCAAGCTCGAAATGAACGACGGCAAGCTGACGCCGGCGCGCATCGAAGTGCCGGCAGGGCAGCGCATCAAGATCGAGGTGCGCAATACGGGCAAGGGTGCGGCCGAATTCGAAAGCGTGCAGTTGCGCAAGGAAAAAGTCCTCGCGCCGGGCGCCGATTCGTTCGTGGTGATCGCTCCGCTGTCGCCGGGCGAGTACAAGTTTTTCGACGATTTTCACCAGCAGGCGCAGGGCGTGATCGTCGCGAAGTAGCGGTGCTGGCGAGGCGGACGCGGGGCCTGCGGCCCGCCGTCGCCAGCGACAGCAGTGGCAGTGCAGAAGGGAGTGCTTGATGGGTCAGATTCTATTCATCGTGTGGCGGGAAAGTGTCGAGGCGTTGCTGGTCGTCGGCATTCTGTACGCGTGGCTGAAAAATGGCGACGACGACGCGCGCCGCGGTTTGCCGTACCTGTGGGGCGGCGTCGTGGCCGGCCTGATTGCGGCGGTGGCGCTCGGCGCGGCGCTCGTCGGTTTCACCGAAGTGCTGTCCGGCGACGCGCAGGACTACTTCCAGACCGCGATGGTGCTGGTCGCCTGCGTGCTGATCGTGCAAATGGTGCTGTGGATGAAGCAGCACGGCCGCTCGCTCAAGCGCGACATGGAACGCTCGCTGCAACAAAGCCAGCGCGACTCGAACTGGTGGGGCGTGGCGCTGCTCGTCGCACTCGCCATCGCGCGTGAAGGCAGCGAGACGGTGATCTTCCTGTACGGCCTCGGCTTCGGCCAGTCGGGTCATGTGGACGGCACGCAGATGCTCGCGGTGCTGATCGGCCTCGCGCTCGCGCTGCTCACGTTCTACGTGCTGCAGTTGGGCGGCAAGGTCTTCTCGTGGCGGCTCTTTTTCCGCGTCACGGAAATCATGCTGCTGTTCCTGGGCGCGGGTCTGTTTCAGACGGGCGTCGACAAGCTGATCGACAAGGAAGTCCTGCCGACCATCGTCGACCAGTTGTGGAACACGTCGGGCATTCTCGACGATTCGAGCACCTTCGGCTCGCTGGTCGCCACGCTCACCGGCTATCGCGCGCATCCGGCGCTGATGAACCTGATCGCGTACGCGGTTTACTGGGCGGTCGTCTATCTGCTGCTGCGGCGCGCGAACCGCAAGCCGGCGCAGCAGGCCGCAGGGCGCGCAGCATGAGTACGTTGATGACCCGTCCGGGGCGGCTCGCCGCGGCGGGGCAGTGGATGCAGCGGCACGGTTCCGTGATCCGCGGCATCCAGTGGGTCGTGGTCGCCGTGTATGCGCTGCTGATCGTGGTGCCGGCGGTGATGCCGCTGCCCGACGACAGCGCGCATTTGTGGAACAACCTGACGCTTGCCGCGCAGTTCGTGTTCTGGGGCATCTGGTGGCCGTTCGTGCTGCTGTCGATGGTGATGCTCGGACGCGTCTGGTGCGGCGTGCTGTGTCCGGAAGGCGCGCTCGCGGAGTTCGCCAGCAAGCACGGCCGCGGCAGGGCGATTCCGCACTGGATGCGCTGGGGCGGCTGGCCGTTCGTCGCGTTCGGCATCACGACCATTTATGGTCAGATGGTGAGCGTGTACCAGTATCCGAAAGCGGTGCTGCTGGTGCTCGGCGGCTCGACGCTCGCGGCTATCGTCATCGGTCTGCTTTACGGGCGCGAGAAGCGCGTCTGGTGCAAATACCTCTGCCCCGTGAACGGGGTTTTCTCGCTTCTGGCGCGCCTCGCGCCGTTCCACTACAAGGTCGATGAAGACGCGTGGCGCCGTTCGTACAAGAACGGCGAGCACGGGCATCGCGTGATTCCGATCAATTGCGCGCCGCTCGTGCCGTTGCGCAACATGAAGGGCGCGTCCGACTGCCACATGTGCGGCCGTTGCAGTGGCCACCGCGACGCGATTGCGCTGACGTGGCGCGCGCCGTCGTCGGAAGTCGTGCAACTCGGCGACAAGCAGGCGAACGTGTGGGACACCGCGCTGATTCTGTACGGCCTGCTCGGCATCGCGATCGGCGCATTTCACTGGACCGCCTCGCGCTGGTTCATCGACCTGAAGATGTTCTTCGCGACCTGGCTCGTGGATCGCGACATCACCTGGCCGCTGCAGACCAATGCGCCGTGGTTCCTGTTCACGCATTACCCGGAACAGAACGACGTGTTCTCGTGGCTCGACGGCACGATGGTGATCGGCTATATCCTCGCGACGGCGCTCGTCTACGGCACCGCGCTGCTCATTCTGATGATGGGCGCGACGCGCACGCTCGGACGTTTCAGCAGCGTGCGTCTGCATCATCTGACGCAAGGGCTGATTCCGCTTGCCGGTGCCGGCGTGTTTCTGGGTTTGTCCGCGACCACGCTGTCGCTGCTGCGCGCCGAGCATGTGCCGTTGTGGTGGGCATCGGACGTGCGCATCGCGATTCTGGCCATCGCGAACGTGTGGAGCGCGTGGCTCGCATGGCTCGTCACGCGACGTTACAGCGAGCACTTCGTGCGGCGCGGTCTTGCGATGCTGTGGTTCATCGCGGCACTGGCCGTGGTGGATAGCGCGTGGTGGTTGATGTTTTGGGGCTGGGCGTCGAAGTAGACGAGTCTTTCGCGCAATCCGTCCCGTTCGCCTCGATCTCGAATCGTAGGCCGCAAAAACAAAAGCCGTGGAGATGACCTCATCTCCACGGCTTTTTCATTGGCATGACCGTGCACGGCGTTTCGTGCGCGCGTCGGCGGGAACCGAAAAAAGCGGCCTGGCTGGCTGCGACGGCTGGCTTGGTGTCTGCACGAAGGGGTCTAGTTCTCACGTGCAAGCCGTCGTGGCTGGCTAATGCCCAACACCTCTCTAGGAGGTGGTCCCCACAATACCTGGTACTGAAATCCGGTTGGTCGTTACTTCGTCAGAATCAGCTTGCCGAGACGCGTGGCGCGCAACTGGTACGTCTCGCCGTTGTGCACGATGCTGATGTGACTGTGTCCTTGCAGCAAAGCGTCGCTGCGCAACACGCGCTCGCCCGTTTCCGCCGATTCGTTCGCCCGGCTGGCAGCGGGCCTGACCGCAGCCGTCGATGTGACCGCCGCCGATTTCGGACGGCTGGTCAACGCGGCAGCCGAACGGCGCAGGCTGAGCGTGGTAGGGCGAGTGGTATCGGTCATTCGTCTTTGCCGTTGCTTGATTCGATGGATGAATTCTAAATGATAACCATTCCTATTTACAAGGGGCAGAAATTCATCGGATCAGAGTTTCGATAGTCGGGGAAGGTGGGTGGTACAGCGCGCGTTGCGGGCTGGACCCGGTCGCGGCGGTGCGAGGCGGCGCGCCTTCGGTTGTAACCGAAGGCGCGGCTTCCGCCCGTTGCAACTCGCCAGCGCGGCCCCGGCCGTTGACTAACGTTCGCTACGGCGAGTCAGTGCAGCGAACCCGGCTCCTGTTTCGCCTGCACGAACTGACGGATTAACCGCACGGTATCGATGTCGTTCTCGCGATACGCGGACTTCACGATCTCCTGCGTCTGCACGGCGTCCTGATCGTTGGATACGGGCAGCGTGGTCGCATATTCGAAGCGCAGGAAAAGCTGCAGCTCGTCCGGCTGTTCGATGGTCATGGTCAGCGAGCCGCCGACGTAATCCGCCGTCGGCAGGATGTCGTAGCGCACGCTTTGGCTTTCGTGCAGCGTGACGCGGTCGCGGACCGTCGCCTGGCCGTAGTGCAGCTCGCGTTCGAGCGTATTGCCTTCGCGCGAAAGAATCGTGCAACTGTCGAGTCCGATCACGAACAGTTGCGGCTGTTCGGCGCGCAGCACGAGCCCTTCCCACAACTGCTCGCGGGTCATCGAGTCGACAAACGGGTTCAACGGATCGTTGATCTGGATAAGGTGTTCGAAATTCAAGACGACAGCATCCTATGAAAGCGTTGCAAGCGCTGCAAGCGTTAACGCAACACGGCCGGCTACGCGCTTGCCGGGCCGTTCGCAAGTCACGCGACGGTCAGACCGGATCGGATCGTGATCGAGCGCGTGAGGATCTTGTGAACCGGACACGCATTGGCAATTTGCAAGAGCCGTTCCCGCTGTTCGTCGGACAGTTCGCCGTGCAGCGTGATTTTGCGGTCGATGGTCGAGCCTTCGTCGCCGGTTTCGATGTTCAGCGTGACGTGCACTTCGTCGAGCGGCCACTCTTTGCGTTGCGCGTACATTTTCAGCGTGACCGACGTGCACGCGCCGAGGCTCGACAGCAGCAGCGAGACCGGCGTGGGGCCGCGATCGCCGCCGCCGAGCGATTCGGGTTCGTCGGCGAGCCACGTGTGCTTGCCGTCGTCGAAATGGACCTGATAATTCGTCGAACCGATATGGGCGGTGACGGTGGCTTCTGCCATGCGCGCTCCTATGCAGGGACCAAAATCGCCGCGCGCGGCGGTTCTATGGCCTGAAAGGTCGGAGAGACGGGCGCGCGGCAGGAATCGCTATTGTGAACGAAGTCGGCGGCATTTGCGCCATGAGGCCGCCTCACACCGTACTTTGGCGCGGGGCTGGGTAGAAGTGGCTGTGGTTGCACGCGCGCGGCGTGGCGCCGCCCGCGCGCGTCCCGTTCAATGCGTGATCGCGCCCATCCGGCCGGCCTGATAATCGACCACCGCCTGGCGGATTTCATCTTCCGTGTTCATGACGAACGGACCGTAACGCACCACGGGCTCCTTCAACGGCACGCCGCCGAGCAGCAATACCTCAAGCGGTTCCGCGCCCGCTGTCAGCGTGACCGCGTCGCCGTCGTCGCTAAACACCACCATCTTGCGCGCGTCGATTTCCTGGCGCCCTTCGCCCTCGCCGTAAAAGCCCTTGCCCGACAGGCCATACGCGAACACGCGATAGTCGGCGGGCACCGGCTGACGAATCGTCGCGCCCGGCTGCAACGAAAAGTGCTGATAGAGAATCGGCGTGCGCGTTTCGACGGCGGCTTTTACGCCGAGCGCCTCGCCCGCAATCACCTTCACGCGCACCTTGCCGTCCGCGGAAGTCGCCACCGGAATCTTCGCCGACGGCACGTCCTGGTAACGCGGCGCGATCATCTTGTCGCGCCGCGGCAGGTTCACCCACAGTTGCAGGCCATGCACGCGGCCGCCCGTACGCACGAACGACGGGTCGGGCATTTCGCTATGCACGACGCCCGCGCCGGCGGTCATCCACTGGACGTCGCCGGCCTGCAGCGTGCCCGAGTGGCCTGCGGAATCCTTGTGGCCGAACTGGCCTTCGAGCACATACGTCACGGTTTCGAAGCCGCGGTGCGGATGGTCCGGCGCGCCCTTGGCTTCGCCGGGCGCGTAGTCGATCGGTCCCATTTCGTCGAGCAGCAGGAACGGATCGAAGTCCATCAGCATGCGGGTGGGAAAAGGGCGGTGAACGACGAAGCCGCCACCTTCAGTCGTGCGAACGGCGGGAAACGTGCGTTCGATCGTGCGTGTCGTGCTCATCAATGTCACCTCGAAAATTCGGGAATAGCGTTGTTTTTGAAACATAGGGCTATTATAGGGACCGTTTTTCGGGGCGCCAGCCGCCGCCACGCAATGGATTGTTCTATTACTGGAACGATAGATGAAGATCGATTCACACAACCTGAACGACCTGATGTATTTCTCGCAGGTCGTCGAACATGGTGGCTTTTCCGCCGCCGAGCGCGTGCTGGGCATCTCCAAATCGCGTCTGTCGCGCCGCCTGACCGAGCTAGAAGCGTCGCTTGGCGTGCGGCTTCTGCAGCGCTCGACACGTAAGCTCGCGCTCACCGAAGCCGGCCAGCTTTTCTACCAGCATTGCCAGGCGATGCTGAGCGAGGCGCAGGCGGCCGTGAACGTCGTGCAGCAATTGCGCTCGTCGCCGCGCGGCACCGTGCGCGTGAGCGTGCCCGTCACGGTCTCGCAGACCATTCTGTCGACGATCCTGCCTGAATTCATGCATCGGTATCCCGAAGTGCGGGTCGTCATGCGCGTAACGAACCGCGTCGTCGATCTGTTCGAAGATTCGATCGACGTCGCATTGCGCGTGCGCTCCGATCCGCCGGAAAACGCCAATATCGTCGTGCGTCCGCTGTGGCGTACGCAGCAGATGCTGGTGGGCGCGCCGAGCTTGCTGCAGCAGAACGCGCCGCCGTTGCAGCCGAACGATCTGGCGCGCTTCGAAACGCTCGACGTGCCGACGACCGACGGCCGCCACGTCTACCACCTGATCGCACCCGACGGCAGCCGTCACGTGCACGAACACGAGCCGCGTCTCGTGACCGCCGACCTGTCGACGATTCGCGAAGCGGTGCTGTGCGGCGTCGGCATCGCCGCGTTGCCGGAGATGATGTACGGCGCCCCATTGCGCACCGGCCAATTGTCGCCGGTTATGCCGGGCTGGACCTTTCCGGCGCCGCAGTTGTACGCCGTATTCGTGTCGCGGCAGGGGATGGTGCCGGCCGTGCGCGCTTTCGTCGATTATCTGGTCGAGATGCTCGATCCCGATGACGGCAAGCACATCTTGCCCGAATGCCCGGCGCCGGCCGAGCGGCCCGTTTCGCGAACCGCGGCGGCGGTGTCGCCCTAGCAGATCGCGCGCTGTGCGGCATCGTTTTTAGCATTGAAGCGTGGCCTGTCATGAGTACTTTCAATCAGCGTTTGCTTGAATGCGCGAGCCCACGGCGCTATATTGAAATCCCTTCGCTAAGGAGTCTCTTATGCGAAAACTCATGGCCGCTATCATAGCGAGCCTGATAGGGCTGACCGCGCTGTCCGTGTCGAGCACGGCTGTCGCATGCGGTAATCCGAGCCAGCAGTCTTCGACCGAAGGCAAATGATCCCGCCGCCCGAAGGCGCCGAGCGCGCACAAAAAAAGGCCTTCATCCGACGATGAAGGCCTTTTACTTTTTAGCCCCTGTTTCAAGGGCTTTTCTTCATTTTCCGACGATGCGGGGCATGCTCGGCCAGCGTTTCAACGCGCTCACTTGCCCTTGGGCTGCGTAACGAAACCGATCTTCGTCAGGCCGCCTGCCTGCGCGGCCGACATCACCTGCGCGACCTTTTCGTAAGGCACTTTACGATCCGCGTCGAGATGCAGTTCCGGCTGCGGATTCGCTTGCGCGGCCTCTGCAATTTTCGCGCTCAACTGCGCTTCGTCGACCTTCTTGTCGTTCCACAGCACGTTGCCGTCAGCGTCGACCGCGACGGTGACTTGCGCGGGCTTCGTGTCTTCTTTCTGACTGCTTGCATGCGGCAGATCGATTTTCACCGCGTGACGGATCACGGGAATCGTCACCATGAAAACGATCAGGAGAACCAACATGACGTCGACGAGCGGCGTCATGTTGATTTCGTTCATCAGGCCGTCGTCATCGTCGCCGGCGAAGGGGCTCATTGCCATCGTGTGCCTCGTCGTTCAGTGCGCTTTAATTGGCGCGAGCGGCGAGACGCAGGCCGTCGCGCTTGGTCGACGACAGGCGCGCGCCCGTCACGAAGAATGCGTGCAGGCCATGCGCGAAGCGGCTCAGCTTCGCCACGATCGCCTTGTTGGCACGCGTCAGGGCGTTATAGCCGAGCACGGCCGGAATCGCAACGAAGAGACCGAACGCGGTCATGATGAGCGCTTCGCCGACCGGACCGGCCACCTGGTCGATCGACGACTGGCCGCTCGCGCCGATGGCGAGCAGCGCGTGATAGATGCCCCACACCGTGCCGAACAGGCCGACGAACGGCGCGGTGCTGCCGATCGACGCGAGAATCGCGAGACCGCTTTGCATGCGCGCGACGCTTTCGTCCATGGTGTCCTTCAGGCAACGCGTGACCCAGTCCGACACATCCATCCGGTCATGCAGATGCGGTTGCGTCTGATGGTGATGATCGGCGGCTTCCTGGCCCGACAGCGCGAGCGCGAGGAACGGATTGTCTTGCGGCGTCGACGCGCCGGCGCCGAGCTTCTTCACGCCGTCGGCGAGATCGTCCGAATGCCAGAACGCCTGCTCCGCGTTCTTCGTGAGGCGGTTTAGCCGCATCACGTTCCATCCCTTGATGACGATCACGCTCCACGACATCACCGACATCACCAGCAGCGCGAGCGCGATGCCGCGCGTGACGAAATCCCCTTGCGCCCAGACGTGCGCCAATCCGTAGTTTTGCATTGCAATTCCTTTATTTTGAAATCCGCTTCAATCTTCGAGATTGAAGTTGTAAGGCTGGGTGTAGGCGGCGCGAATGGGCTGGCCGTCCTCGAGATAGGGCTTGCACGCGCTCGCATGCGCGGCGGCGAGCGCGGCGTCGTCGAGACGGCTAAAGCCGCTGCTCTTCTTCAATTCGATGTTCTCAAGCTTGCCGGTCAGGCCGACGACGAACTTCACATAGGCGGTGCCGGTCTCGCCGCGGCGCCGCGACAGCGCCGGGTAGTCGGGCTTCGCGATGTTGCAGTCGAGGTGCGAGACGTTCTTCGGCGCGGAGATTTCCATCGTCTGACGACCGATCGCGGGCGCGGCCGGTGCGGCAGGCGTCGGCGGCGCGGCGGGAGCGGCGGGAGCGGCGGGAGCGGCGGGAGCGGCGGGAGCGGCCGGCTCCGGTGGCGCGACCGTCACGGGCGACGGCGCGGGCGCCTCGCGCAGCGGCGCGGGGGTGGGCTTCGGCGTCGGCTTGGGCTGCACCTTCGGCTTGCTGTGGACCGGCGGCGTGGGCGTGGGCGGCGGCGGCGCGACCGACTGCACCGCGGCCGGCGCGGCAACCGGCGCGGGCGGCAGCAATTGTGCGGTCATCACGCGCGACTCGAGGGCGGGCTGCACCGGGTCGTGACGCAGTGTCAGGATCACGGCGAGCAACGCGACGTGAACCGCCGCGACCAAGGCGGTCGCGGTCAGGACGCGGGGATTCATTCGGTTGGACGAAGCCGGTGCGGCGCCGGCTGAAACGGTATGCGAAGCCTGCATGTTAGCGTGGCGGCGCGCTGTCGATGCAGCACGCCTGACAATACTTCGTCATGTTCGGAAGATCAGCAGCGAAATACACAATGTGGTCACGAAACCAATCAGCAATTCCATCTCGGGCTCCTTTGACGGGTGAGCGGGTCGCTGGCTGGCAGGAATACTGGCTTGCTGACGGCAGTGGACTAAATAAAAAGCGCTCGAAAGCGCCGAATGATGAGCATCAAAAACGCATCTCAACGCGAAGCGGCGGGGGCAGTGCGGCAACAAGACGGCGCAGGTGCTTTTGTGCGCCTCGCGCCGCGTGTCGTGAACTTGCCTTAAGCCGCCTTGCGTTCGTAAAACGTCACCGGCATGGCCTGCTGATGCTCGAAGCCGCACCGGCTCGAGCACACGCCGCTTTGCATCATCACGTCGCGCACCGAGTCCGCGCATTTACCGCAGCAGGTGGCGACGCCGAGCTCAAATTGCAGCTCGTCGAACGAGTCGACGCCTTCCGCGATCGAGGCACGGATCTTTCGGTCAGAAACAGACTTGCAGACACAGACAATCATGGCGGGCGTCATAGCTAACGTTAATGCGAATTATTATCATTTTGTTTGGCCGGTTTGGCAAGCGTCTCAGGTGGTTTTTTGTAACAAAACCAGACTCTTAGAAGGGTTTCGACTATGACGCGACGGCGCGGGCTGGCGGCGCGCGGCGCAGCGGAGGGTCCTTAAACCGCATAAAAACGCGCGCGGTGGCGTCGGAAGAGGCGTCAGAAACGGCGTCGGAAACCGCGCCGAAAGGGCGCTAGGCCGGCTGCGACGAGAGGGCAGCGGTACGGCGCGACGGAATCAGCACGCGCTCGACCTGCGCGTCCATGTTCAGCAGCGTCGCGACAAGCTGCCGCAGATGCGTGCCGTTGTCGGTGGAATAAAAGCGCGGCGGCGGGGCGCCTGCCGTTTGCGGCGTCGCCCGCATACCGTGCTGTTCGAGCACGCGCTCGAGCTGGCGGGCAATCGCCACGCTCGTGTCGATCAGCGCCATCCGGTCGCCGACGATGTCGCGGATCGCCGCATCGAGAAACGGATAGTGCGTGCAGCCGAGCACGAGGGTATCGGCGCCGGCGGCGAGCATCGGCTGAAGATAGCTTGCGAGCAGCGCGCGCAGCTCCGTCGAACCGACGTCGCAGCGCTCAACGGCCTGCACGAGCCCGTGACCGGGCTGACAGATGAAGCGGCAATCGGCCGCGTAGCGCTCGAGCAGCGCCTGAAAACGGGCGCTGCGCAACGTGACCTGGGTGGCGAGCACGCCCGCCACGCGCGTTTTCGATTGCAGCGCGGCGGGCTTGATGCCCGGCTCGACGCCGACAAGCGGGATGCTCAGCTTTTCGCGAACCAGCGCGATGGATTGCGCGGTCGCCGTGTTGCAGGCCACAATCAGCGCCTTCGCGCCTTGCCTCGCGAGCCACTCGCCGATGGCGAGTGTCCGGTCCGCGATGAAGTCGTCGTCGCGCTCGCCGTAGGGTGCGTACAACGAATCGGCGACGTACAGCAGCGCCTCGTCGGGCAATTGAGTCCGAACCGCCCGCAACACCGACAAGCCGCCGAGACCCGAGTCGAAAATGCCGACGGGCGCGCGCGAAGCCACACCCGGCAGAGCGATTGATGCATTCGAAGACGGCGATTCTGCTGGCATGGGCGATCGGGACGCGCGGCGCTGCGGTCAGGCAAAGCGGGGAAAAGGGAAGCGGCCAAGTATATCGCCAGCGCGGCGCATGCTATCCCCAATGAATAGTCGGTAAGCTCATGCGCCGGTGCGTGGCCTTGCGATGCGACCCGCTTAGGACTCCACCGAGCCCATCGCGGTTTGCTGGTAATTCTGAATGCCGACCTTGTCGATCAGGTCGAGTTGCGTTTCGAGCCAGTCGATGTGCTCTTCGGTGTCGTCGAGAATCTTCACGAAGATTTCACGCGAGATGAAATCGCGAACTGATTCGCAATACGCAATAGCTTCCTTGCAGGTACTCTGCGAAATCTGCTCGAGCTTCAGGTCGCATTCGAGAATCTCTTTGGTTTCCTCGCCGATCAGAAGCTTGTGCAGGTCTTGCAGATTCGGCAGACCGTCAAGCATGAAAATCCGTTCGATCAGCCAGTCGGCGTGTTTCATTTCGCCGATCGACTCGTCGTATTCATGCTTGCCGAGTTTCTCGAGACCCCAATGCTTGTACATCCGCGCGTGCAGGAAGTACTGGTTGATCGCGGTCAATTCATTCTTCAACTGAGCGTTGAGATACTCGATAACTTTCTTGTCGCCTTGCATGATCTTTCCTTGGTGGGGACTTCAATTTTTCAACAACAATAAACGCCATGCCTGAAAAAGCCAAGAGAACAGAACATCTTGACGCGGTTCCCGGCTTTGCATGTGACGCATGCCGCCCATGAAAAAAGCCGGGACCGCGGCCCCGGCTTCTCAGTACGCTTGACGCGTCAGGCGGCCAATCAGACCGTTGCGACCGGAATCTTGCCGATCTTTGCCTGCCATTCCTTCGGGCCGGTCTGGTGCACCGAAGTGCCGTTCGAATCGACCGCGACCGTGACCGGCATGTCCTGCACGTCGAACTCGTAGATCGCTTCCATGCCGAGGTCTTCGAATGCCAGCACCTTCGCGCTGCGGATCGCCTTCGACACGAGATAAGCGGCGCCGCCCACGGCCATCAGATACGCGGCCTTGTGCTTCTTGATGGCCTCGATTGCGACCGGTCCGCGCTCGGCCTTGCCGATCATCGAAATGAGGCCGGTTTGCGCGAGCATCGTCTCGGTGAACTTGTCCATGCGCGTGGCCGTGGTCGGGCCTGCCGGACCGACTGCTTCGTCGCGCACCGGATCGACCGGGCCGACGTAGTAGATCACGCGATTCGTGAAGTCGACCGGCAGCTTTTCGCCCTTCGCCAGCATATCGGCGATGCGCTTATGCGCGGCGTCGCGGCCCGTCAGCATCTTGCCCGACAGCAGCAGCGTCTGGCCCGGCTTCCATGCGGCGACTTCTTCGGGCGTCAGCGTGTTCAGATCGACGCGCTTGCTGGTTTCCGTATTCGGTTCCCACTGCACCTTCGGCCATGCGTCGAGCGACGGCGCTTCGAGCTTCGCGACGCCCGAGCCGTCCAGCGTGAAGTGAGCGTGACGCGTGGCCGCGCAGTTCGGAATGATCGCGATCGGCTTGGACGCGGCGTGCGTCGGCGCGGCCATGATCTTCACGTCGAGCACGGTGGCGAGACCGCCGAGACCTTGTGCGCCGATGCCGAGCGCGTTGACCTTCTCGTGCAGTTCGACACGCAGTTCCTCGATCCAGTCTTGCGGGCCGCGTGCGATCACGTCCTGAATGTCGATCGGGTCCATCAGCGATTCTTTTGCCATCAGCATGGCTTTCTCAGCCGTGCCGCCGATGCCGATGCCAAGCATGCCCGGCGGACACCAGCCTGCGCCCATGGTCGGCACGGTCTTCAGAATCCAGTCGACGATCGAATCCGACGGATTGAGCATCGCGAACTTCGATTTGTTCTCCGAGCCGCCGCCCTTGGCCGCGACCTGCACGTCGACCTTGTCGCCCGGCACGATCTCGTAGTGAATGACGGCCGGCGTGTTGTCTTTCGTGTTCTTGCGCGCGCCTTCGGGCGGGCTCACGATCGACGCGCGCAGCACGTTGTCGGGATTCAGATAACCGCGGCGCACGCCTTCGTTGATCATGTCCGTGACGCTCATCGTCGCGCCGTCCCAACGCACGTCCATGCCCACCTTCACGAACACCGTGACGATGCCGGTGTCCTGGCAGATCGGGCGCTTGCCTTCGGCGCACATGCGGCTGTTGGTGAGGATCTGCGCGATGGCATCTTTCGCGGCCGGGCTCTGTTCGAGTTCGTACGCGCGGCCGAGCGCCTGGATGTAGTCGAGCGGATGGTAGTAGCTGATGTACTGAAGCGAATCAGCAATGCTCTGGATGAGATCTTCCTGTTTGATGACGGTCATGGCTAAGCTCGGTGGGGACAGTGCGCTTCTTTCTGTTCGCAGGCTATGCGGTCAGTCGTGCGCTTTCAGGGGAGAGGAACCGGCGGAACCCAGCGGCTGCAAATCCGCGGGTTCCTGAAAATGAGTGGGATGCGTGTGCGTGGTGAGGCGGTCGACGAAAGCCATCACGAGCGCGGAAATCAGGAACGCGACGTGGATGATCACCTGCCACATGATCGCGTGCGTCGTGTTCTGGTCCGGGCTGATGAACGTCTTAAGCAGATGGATCGACGAGATGCTGATGAGCGCCATCGAGAGCTTCACCTTCAGCACGCCCGCGTTCACGTGATCGAGCCATTCCGGTTCGTCAGGATGACCTTCGACACCGAGCCGCGACACAAAGGTCTCATATCCGCCGATGATCACCATGATCAGCAGGTTCGAGATCATGACCACGTCGATGAGGCCCAGCACCACGAGCATGATGTTGGTTTCGTCGAGCGTCATCGACGCTGTGACCAGATGCCAGACTTCCTTCAGGAACAGCACCACATACACGCCTTGAGCGACGATCAAGCCGAGGTAGAGCGGCACCTGCAGCCAGCGGCTCATGAAAATGACGGCGGGCAGCGGGCGCATGGGGCGGCGTGAACGCGCGGAGTCGGGTCGCGAAGCGGACATAGGCAAGAGTCGGATCTAACGCAGGTGACGGAACGTGAGCCAAATGTGCCGGGCCAGCGTGCGGGTCACGCGCGCGGGTCGGCACGCAAAGCGAGGCGCGGACGGCGCGGCGCGGCGCGGGCGCACAACAAGATGTGAGCCGCGGCGCTCGTATCAGCGCGCGCTATTGTACAGCGTCGGCCGGACTTGCTGCGGTGCGGCGGGCAGGGCGGCGGCGCGTCATCCTGAGACGCGCGATTCGAACTGGAATGCGGGCGGCTAGTTCAGTTAGCATTGTGTTAGCCGCTTGAACGCGAGGTTAAGTGGGCCCCCCGTAAGCGCCTCGTTGCGCGAACGAGCGTCAACAGCATGCTGTTTTGTGCAAAGCGTCGTACGAATCGCATAAGGGTTTTTGCGGGCACGCCGATGCGGCTCGCGTAAGTGGCTGGTAAGTTGCACCGCTTATGGTTCAACATGAGAGCGGACGCGGCCTCGCCTCCATTCGTGCTGCATTGCCGTACGAGTAAAGGAGAGGCGGGCCGGCCGCGGCGCGGCGATCCATCGCGGGTCGCTCGCGCGAGGGCGGGAGACAGCGCGCCGCAATCGTGCTTCGATTGCGGCGTCTACATGACATGGCGCACGAACGTGCGCCGGCACAGGTTTTCATCTTCACCAAGGGGTTGTCGATGTCTGCGATTGAATCGGTTCTTCAGGAACGCCGTGTTTTCCCGCCATCCGCGCAAGCAGCGGCCGGCGCCACGATCTCCGGCATGGACGCTTACCATGCGCTGACCGCCGAGGCGGAGCGGGATTACGAGGGCTTCTGGGGGCGTCTTGCTCGCGAGACGCTAAGCTGGAACAAGCCCTTTACGAAGGTGCTCGACGAATCGAACGCGCCGTTCTACACGTGGTTCGAAGACGGTCAGCTCAACGCGTCGTACAACAGCATCGACCGTCATGTGGAAGCGGGCAACGGCGAGCGCGTCGCGATCGTGTTCGAAGCCGACGACGGCACCGTCACCAACGTCACCTATCAGGATCTGCTGCAACGTGTATCGCGCTTTGCGAACGCGCTGAAAAAGCGCGGCGTGAAGAAGGGCGACCGCGTGGTCATCTATATGCCGATGTCGATCGAAGGCATTGTCGCGATGCAGGCCTGCGCGCGTATCGGCGCGACGCACTCGGTGGTGTTCGGCGGCTTCTCGTCGAAGTCGCTCAACGAACGGCTCGTCGACGTGGGCGCGGTCGCGCTCGTGACATCGGACGAACAGATGCGCGGCGGCAAGGCGCTGCCGCTGAAAAATATCGCCGACGAAGCGCTTGCAATGGGCGGTTGCGACGCGGTGAAGAGCGTGATCGTCTACAAGCGCACGGGCGGCAAGATCGCGTGGGACGAAGCCCGCGATCTGTGGATGCATGAACTCATGCAAGCCGAGTCCGATCAATGCGCGCCCGAGTGGGTCGGCGCGGAACATCCGCTTTTCATTCTCTACACGTCCGGTTCGACGGGCAAGCCCAAGGGCGTGCAGCACAGCACCGGCGGCTATCTGCTGTGGGCCGCGCAAACCATGAAGTGGACCTTCGACTGGAAGGCGAACGACGTGTTCTGGTGTACCGCGGACATCGGCTGGATCACGGGCCATAGCTACATCACGTATGGTCCGCTGACGCTCGGCGGCACGCAGGTCGTGTTCGAAGGCGTGCCGACTTATCCGAATGCCGGCCGCTTCTGGGACATGATCGCGAAGCACAAGGTGACGCTCTTCTATACGGCGCCGACTGCAATCCGCTCGCTGATCAAGGCCGCCGAAGCGGACCAGAAAGTGCATCCGAAAAGCTACGACCTGTCCACGCTGCGCATCATCGGCACCGTTGGCGAGCCGATCAATCCGGAAGCGTGGGTGTGGTATCACGAGAACGTCGGCGGCGGCCGTTGCCCGATTGTCGATACGTGGTGGCAGACCGAAACCGGCGGCCACATGATCACGCCGCTGCCAGGCGCCACGCCGCTCGTACCCGGTTCATGCACGCTGCCGTTGCCGGGCATCATGGCCGCGGTCGTCGACGAAACCGGTCAGGACGTGCCGAACGGGCAGGGCGGCATTCTCGTCGTGAAGCGGCCGTGGCCTTCGATGCTGCGCAATGTGTGGGGCGATCCGGACCGCTACAAGAAGAGCTATTTCCCCGAGGAACTCGGCGGCAGGCTGTATCTCGCCGGCGACGGTGCGGTGCGCGACAAGGAGACCGGCTACTTCACGATCATGGGCCGCATCGACGACGTGCTCAACGTGTCCGGTCACCGTCTCGGCACGATGGAGATCGAATCGGCGCTGGTGTCGAATCCGATCGTCGCTGAAGCCGCGGTCGTGGGACGTCCCGATGCAACGACGGGCGAGGCGGTGTGCGCGTTCGTCGTGCTGAAGCGCGCGCGCCCGGAAGGCGAAGAGGCGGTGAAGCTCGCCAATGAACTGCGCAACTGGGTCGGCAAGGAAATCGGTCCGATCGCGAAACCGAAGGACATCCGTTTCGGCGAGAACCTGCCGAAGACGCGTTCGGGCAAGATCATGCGCCGTCTGTTGCGCTCGCTTGCCAAGGGCGAGGCGATCACGCAGGACGTGTCCACGCTGGAGAACCCGGCGATTCTCGATCAGCTCGGCGAGTCGCTGTAAGGCTATTCTGCTCGCGCTGGGATCACGCTGGGATCATTCCGGCGCCTATGAAGGGCGGAGGCGTGTCGATCGATGCGCCTCTCGCCCGATGCCGCGTTCCGCGTTCCGCGATCGGCGATCCGGCATCGCGCGGACAATCCCGATTGCCTGCGCGGTGCCTTTTTGATACATAGGCGCATGGCCGCGCCGCACTCCACCTCTCATGCCACGCACAATCCCCCGCCCGAACCGCCTGCGGTGTCGGAGGCGTTGGCGCGCGCGCATCAAAAGTATTGGCGCTTTAACGTCACGTTGATCGCCGCGTTGATGAGCGTTGGCTTCGCGGTGTCGTTCCTGTTGCCGCTCGCCGCGCCGATGCTCGCGCATGTGCGGATCGCCGGCTTCAGCTTGCCGTTTTACTTCGGCGCACAGGGCGCGATCCTGATCTACCTGGCGCTGATCGTCGTCTATATCCTGTCGATGCAGCGCGCGGATCGCCGGTTGCAGCGCGCGTTTCTTGCGGATGCCGATGCTGCTGCCGCTGCTGTTGCCGACGCGAACGACGTCGAGAATAGCGCTGTAAATCAGGCTGTAAGTCGCACAACGGACGCCGCTGCGAACCGCATTGCCGCCGATTCCGGCACGCGCGGACTCTAAGCCGATGAAGCTCACGAACCGGCTGATCCGCGCATACGCGTTCTACACGCTCGGCTTCCTGCTGTTCATCTATGTGATGTGGCGCATCGAGCGCACAACCGGTCCGGGCATGTGGATCGGCTACGTGTTTCTGTTCGTGCCGATTGCCGTGTATGCAGTGATCGGCTTGCTGTCGCGCACGTCCGATCTCGTCGAATACTACGTTGCCGGGCGGCGCGTGCCGTCGGCGTTCAACGGCATGGCGACCGCGGCCGACTGGCTGTCGGCGGCGTCGTTCATCGGGCTCGCCGGCTCGATCTACGCCACGGGCTACGACGGCCTCGCTTACCTGATGGGCTGGACCGGCGGCTATTGCCTCGTCGCGTTTCTGCTCGCGCCGTACGTGCGCAAGCTCGCGCGCTATACGATTCCCGATTTCCTCGGCACGCGTTTTTCGAGCAATGCGGTGCGCGGGCTCGCGGCGTTGTCCGCGATTCTGTGTTCGTTCGTCTATCTCGTCGCGCAGATCCAGGGCGTCGGTCTGATTGCGACGCGCTTCATCGGCGTCGACTTCGCTGTCGGGATTTTCTGCGGACTCGCGGGCATTCTCGTGTGCTCGTTTCTCGGCGGCATGCGCGCGGTGACGTGGACGCAGGTCGCGCAGTACATCATTCTGATCGCCGCGATCCTGATTCCTGTTTCGATGATCGCGCACAAGGACGGACTCGGCTGGGTGCCTCAATTGAGTTACGGCCGGTTGATGGAGCGCATGGAGAGTCTCGAGAAGCAGGTGCGCGACGAGCCGCTCGAGCAGACCGTGCGCGACGACTATCGACGCCGTGCCGCATTGATGCAGCAGCGGCTCGACATGCTCCCGCATTCGTTCGTCGAGGAGAAACTGCGGCTCACGCAGCAGGTGGCCGATTTGCGGCGGCGCAATGGTCCGCTGCGCGAAATCAAGGAGCGAGAAAAAGCGCTGGAGCAATTTCCACGCGATGCCGCCGCCGCGCAGGTCGTGTGGACTCAGCAGCGTGATGACATGCTGATGCGCGCGGCCGCGCCGCTGCCGATGCACGAGCCGTTCCCCACGGTAAGCGATGAAGACCGGCGCATGCACGAGCGCAATTTTCTTTCACTGCTGCTGTGTCTGTCGCTCGGCACGGCAAGTCTGCCGCATATTCTGACGCGCTATAACACGACGACGTCGGTGGCGTCGGCGCGTCGCTCGGTCGGCTGGACGCTGTTTTTCGTGGCGCTTTTCTACGTGACCGTGCCGGTGCTCGCGGTGCTGATCAAGTATGAGATGTTGACGAATCTCGTCGGTCATCACTTCGCCGATTTGCCGCAATGGCTCACGCAATGGCGCAAGGTCGAGCCGACGCTGATCAGTCTCGCGGACACCAACGGCGACGGCATCGTGCGATGGAGCGAAATTCAGATGCAGCCCGACATGGTGGTGCTGGCCGCGCCGGAGATCGCGGGCTTGCCGTATGTGATGTCCGGCCTGATTGCAGCGGGTGCGCTGGCCGCGGCGCTCTCGACAGCCGATGGTTTGCTGCTCACGATCGCCAATGCTTTATCGCATGACGTGTATTACCACATGGTCGACCCGGGCGCGTCGAGTCAGCGGCGTGTGACGATTTCAAAGATCCTGCTGTTGGGCGTGGCGCTGTTTGCGTCGTATGTGGCGTCGTTGAATACCGGCAACATTCTCTTTCTGGTCGGCGCGGCGTTTTCGCTCGCGGCATCGAGCCTGTTTCCGGTGCTCGTGCTCGGCGTGTTCTGGAAGCGCACGACGCGCCTTGGCGCCGTGGCCGGCATGCTGGCGGGGCTGCTCGTGTGCATCTACTACATCGTGTCGACGTATCCGTTCTTCGCGCAGATGACGGGCTTCGCGGGACCGCGCTGGTTCGGCATCGAGCCGATCAGCTCGGGCGTGTTCGGCGTGCCGGCGGGTTTTCTGGTGGCGGTGGGTGTGAGTCTATTTGATCGGAAGCCGGATGCTTATACGAGGGCGTTGGTGGATTATATTCGGCATCCGTAGGGGCGTTGCTGTTTAACATGCGGAGACGGTGAAGTAGTCAGAAAGACTGCTTTGGCATCGTGGGATGCTTTTTCCAAGCTTGCGTTTCCCGTCGCAATCAATCGACTGCTCGGATCATGTTGCAGCATCACCACTTGCAGACGCCTTGAGCGATTGCATTTGTGTTAAGTAAAAATCCCGTCGTCTGATTTTTCTTTTTATTGGTGTAGACCATGGAGGAAACGTCGGTTCCGTGAGTAATCATTTCGTATTGCCCGGTCGCCTGTCCGTTGTATATCTCAATCCAGGTTGTAGTTTCCTGATCGGGCGCATCCTTACTGAGCGATTCGCCTTCTGAGTTGGCGAGGACCAGCGGAATCGGCTGTTTTGAGTTTTGGTATTTAACGAACGCAGACGAGAATTTGCTCGATGCGTCGTAGTAGGTGCGCATCTCGAGGTTGATCGGTTTTCCGCTAGTAGACGTGAAGCAGAATGTCTCGCTCGTTACTTCGGCGCTCGCGACGAGAGGCAGAAGGAAAAGCGCTGTGGCGAAGGTGGACTTTATGAGCATTTGAACCTACGTAATTCTTCGCGGGTAGCCGTGCGACCCGATCAGCCGAAGGTCAGTCGTTGATCGAATGTAACGATGAGTCCCACAGATCCGCGGAAATCGCCCAGCTTTTGCTCGCGATAGCACACTGCGCCCGAGTAAAGCCGGCGTTGCACGACCTACTACGATGTGCCGACTATCGTTTGTTTGATACTCCGATCGCAAGCCGAAAAAACAAAAACCCCGTAAATCATCGATTTGCGGGGTTTTGCGCGAACTTCTGGCGGAGAGAGGGGGATTCGAACCCCCGATAGGCTATTAACCTATACACGCTTTCCAGGCGTGCGACTTAAACCGCTCATCCATCTCTCCGCGGGGAGCCGAATTATAGCAAACTTCGGGCCGTCCGCCAGACCCTTTGCGAGAATCGCATTTGACCGGCGCACAGGCCGACGAACGGGGCGTCAGGTGCCGACGCGCCTGGCACGTGCGAACGGCGATCGGCGCAGCAAAGTTCGCCATTAAGTACACGCACCGCCGTATCGGCGGCAGGGCCGAGCGCTCCTCACCGCTTCCCCTCGCCACCTCAAATCGACGCACGCCCCAACCACTCGCGCACATAAAGAGAATGCGACGCCCGCACCGCCGAAGGCTCACGAGATTTCGGTGTCCCAACGAAAAGAAATCCCAGCACGCGCTCCGACGGCTCAAAGTCGAGCGCGGCCCGCAGATTCGGATCGTAGGCGTCGGCGCCCGTCGCCCAGAAGCCGCCGTAGCCGAGCGCGTGAATCGCGTTGAGCATATTCATCGCGGCCGCGCCGACCGACAGCAGTTGCTCCGTTTCCGGCACATGCGAGTCCGCGCAAGGCGCCGCGGCGATCACGATGATAAGCGGCGCCGTGTACGCAAGCTGCCGCCGATGCTCCAACTCCGCGCGAGGCTTCGCAGGCTCGCGACGCGCCGCGACATCGACGAGCACATCGCCAAACTCGGCCCGCGCGTCGTCGCGTATCAGTGCAAAGCGCCACGGACGCAGCGCGCCATGATCCGGCGCCCGCATCGCGGCATCGAAGATCAGACCCAGCTCCGTCTCGCTGGGCCCCGGCTCGGCGAGTGGCCAGTGCGACTGACGCGAGAGCAGGGTGTCGAAAAAAGCGTGCTGCGGCCGTGACGCGGTGTCGTCCACGTTGCCGCTTTGCGAGTTGTCCATGACGAGTGCCTCGAGTTTCCAATCATCGCCGATGATGGCGACAAACGCATGACAATGCAAATGATTCTTATTTGCTTGTCTGATGAAACGTTTTGGCTTAAGCTCCTTTTCCGCAGCCGCACACGTTTGCGTGAGGCTGCGAGAACGGCGACCAAAAGCAGAACGTCGCCGGCCTTGACATGCACAGCGGCCGACGAGTAAATTTAAATGCAAATGATTCGCATTTAAATGCGAAACGGATAAGCCGTCGATCGAAGTGAAGCAGCAGCGCTTTGATGTTGAAGGCACAGAAGGGCAGCCGACGCCTTCACCCGATCAACCAGACGTACACAACTTCGTTCAGCAAGGAGCCGCGATGAGCTGGGGTGACGAAAACAGCAATTTCGTTGTCGTTGTAAATCATGAAGAACAGTATTCGATCTGGCCTGACTACAAGGCCATTCCCGCCGGCTGGCGCGAAGCGGGCAAGTCCGGCAAAAAGGACGAATGCCTGCAATGGATCGACGAGGTCTGGACGGATATGCGTCCGCTGAGCTTGCGCAAGGCGATGGCCGAGAGCGCAGCGGCCGACCGCGTGACCAACTCGTGATGCGCGAGCATTGAACCGATGAGCTCGCCGAATCGCACGCCGAATGTGCCTGAGATGCCCGACGCGCCCACCACGCTGACGCTCGTCTGCCTCGCGCATGCCGGCGGCAGCGTGGCGCTGTATCGGGACTGGCAGCATCGGCTGCCATCGTTCGTGCAGGTGCGCACACTCGAGCTGCCGGGTCACGGCATGCGCCGCTCCGTAGCGCCGCATACCGAATGGCCAGCGCTCGTCGCGCAACTCGCGGACGAACTGCTCGCGCTCGTCGATGGCGGCGCTCCATTCGCGTTGTTCGGCCACAGCATGGGTTCGCTCGTCGGACTGGAACTCATGCATGCGCTGCGCGAGCGGGGCAAGCCGGCGCCCGTCTGGTTCGGTGCATCGGCAACGATCTCGCCGGCGCGCCGCAAACACGAAACGCATTGGCTCGATTGTTCGCATGACGAAATGATTGCATGCCTGCGCGAGCGTGGCGGGACGCCGGCCGAACTGCTCGACGACGCGGATTTCATCGACTTTATGTTGCCGCTGCTGCGCGCCGATTTTCATTTGTGCGGCACGCATCCGGCGCGTATGACGACGCATACGATGGCGCGCGCCGGCACGTCGGCTGGCGGCGCGGCGCTGGACTGTCCGATCGACGTATTCGTCGGCCGCGACGATCCCGCCACGGCCAACAGCACAGACGTCGATGCGTGGGCACAACAGACGCGCGGCCCATGCGAGGTGCACTGGTTCGACGGCGGGCATTTTTTCATCGACACGGCGCGCGATGCCGTACTTGCAGCGGTCGCCGAGTCGCTCGCGCAACGAATGCAAGAAGCGCAACGAACACATCAACCGCAAACCGCACAAGACCCGCAGCCCGCCAACACCACGACGCAACCGTTGCACCGGGCCCTCGCGTGACTCGCTCGCGCGAAACGCCCAGCAACCAACACTCGCAGTTTGAGGCAACCCGGATAAGGACCGAATGACCATGAGCCAGGCTTCGCTGCCGATCTTCGATTTCTCGCCGTTCGTTGGCCACAGCGAGCGCTACGTCGCGCTCATCAAGCAGTTCGCGGCGGCGCAGCCGTTTCGCAGCGCGACGGTCGACGAGTTGCTGCTCGACGACGATTTCCATCGCCGCCCGTTGCGTCCCGAGGACTTCGAGTTCCTCAAGTTCATGAAGCCGGTGCGCGAGCACAACGTGAGCCGTCTTCCGGCGCTCGCGTCCGGGCGCACGCTGATGTCGATCTACGAGCTCGATCTCGCGCGTCCGCCGCTGAGCGCCGAGCCTGCCGACTGGCAACGCTTCACCGATTTCTATAGCGAAGACACCCGCCAACTTGGCGCGCAGATCGCGCCGTTTCTCGAAGCGTACGCATTCGAGTACCTGACGAAAGACGTCGACACGAGCGAAGATGTCGGCGCTGCGAGCGCGCGCATCACGCGCATTGTCGACGACGAGCTTGCGTTCTGGAGCGCCACCTTCGAGCGGCTCATGCGCAACGACTACCTCGAAGAAGGGCTGCGCTTCATCATGGTTCAGCGCTGGGCGCTCGCGGTCTCCAAGCGCCGCGCGCTCGCGCGCGCCGGCGCAAGCGGCTTCTTCGACATGCTCCCGCCCGGCGAGCGGCCCAGCCTTCATCGCGAAACACCTGGCGACGCGCTGTTCGAACGCGTCGCGTCGGCGAGCGGCGTAACGCGTCGGCAGCACGCGTACTGGCAGTTCTATCTGCCGACCAGCACCGCGAAATGCAACCTGTTGTACGCACTCGCGCGTCGGCCGGACCGCGCGTTTGGCCTCATTGGCGCGGCATTCGCGGCCGAAGCCGAATGGCTCGCTTTCGGTTTCGCGCTCGAACGCGCCTGCGCGCACTTGCAGCCGGCTGGCCGAAATCATACGGATGCCGAAGCATTGAAAAGCGCGCTCGAACAGCGTTGCGCGGGAGCATTGCGGCGCGTGGCAGACAATTTCGGCGCGGCGGCGCGTGCGCAGTACGTGCAAGGCATCGTCGCGGGCGAGCGGCTTGCCGCGCGTGGTCGCTGGGATCTCGGCGAGCAGTTGCGCTGGCTTGCATCGATTCGCGAGTACGTTGCGTTCGCGCATCGCATCAGCGCGCGCATCGACGCCGAGTGCCCGGGCATCGACCGCGAGACGTTCGTCGAACCGCACGAAATGTGTTCGACGACGCACGTGCACAACGATCATCGCCTCGTCACGATCGAGGAGGGCGACATGCTCTTTTGGGGCAACGTCGGCATGCAGCACGCAATGCACAAAGGCGACATGGTGCTGATTCCCGATGGACGTCTGCATGGCTCGACGGTGGTGTCGAACGAATGCACGTATCACCAGCCGATCATTCCCGATGCGTGGATCGAGGCCCTCGTCGCCGAGCTCGACGAACCGGCGACGGCCACGACGTAAGCGAATACAAACAAGAAGAAAACCGCAGCACCATGCAGGCGCCCACGGCGAAGATCGACAACAGAGGTGCCTCTTCCCCACGACAGTATCGACGTCCCGGCCACGCGGTCCGGGATGCCTCGCGCGTTCGGCGCGCACAACAGTGGGTCAGGAAGAGAGAGCGAACGATGCAAGCAGGCAACAGTGCTGTCGGAGAGGCCGATCGATTCGAGGTCAGCGACTGGAAGAGCCGGATCATTGCCGGCAAGGCGACGGGCGCGGCGGTGTCCGCGCCCGCGTGGCTGGACGCTTCATACGCGACGCTGCGCGAGCAGGTGCTCGATCCGGCGTATCCGTGCTTTTTCGGCACGATGGCGGAGCGTCGCGGCGAGATGTTCTATTCGTTCGTGAACGGCCGCGATCTGCGCGATCTTCCCGCGACGATGCAAACTTTCGCGGAGCTCGCGGTGCGGCCGGAGTACAGGAGAAACAACATCGCGGTATTCTTCGAGCCGGACCCGGAGCCGCTTTCGCACGATGCATATCGAACGCTTTTCTGGGGCATTCTGCAGCGGTTGCACGACATCGACCCAGACCCGGCGGCAGACCAGCAGCCGGACCCGATGGATGAAGCGTGGGAGTTTTCATATGCGGGTGTGCAGATGTTCGTGGTGTGCGCGTGTCCGTCGTTTCGCGCGCGCCATAGCCGTAATTTAGGTCCTGGAATGGTGCTGCTGTTCCAGCCGCGTTCGGTATTTGTCGATACCATCACGAACAAGGTGATTGGCCGTGAGGCACGCAATCAGGTGCGCAAGCGTCTGGAAACATGGGACGACATTCCCGCGCATCCGGATCTCGGCTTTTACGGCGATCCGGGCAACCTCGAATGGAAGCAGTACTTTCTGGACGACGCAAACGCGCCCATCGAGGAACGCTGTCCGTTCTTGAAGCGCCGCGCGCAGGCCGCGGCACATTCGGCGCAGGCGCGCCGTCATGTGCCCGCGCACGGCGCGCGTAACGAACACGAAAAAGCCTTCGCGCATCGGGACGATGCGCGGGGCGCCGATAACTGACGCGGCCCCTTGCATTGACGCCGCGACGAAAGGAGCTTCATGTCCGTACTTTTGCAACTGGTCAGCAAATCGCGCTGGATGATAGCGGTCGCGTTGATCGCGAGCGTGCTTGGCGGCCTCGGCAATGCCGCGCTGCTCGCCCTCATCAACCAGGCGCTGGTCGCGACGCCCGATGGCCTCGCGCGGCTCGGCTTGCAGTTTCTCGCGGTGGGCCTCGGCGTGCTCGCGATGCGCGCGCTCGCGCAGTCGCTCTTCATGTGGCTCGGTCAGCAGGCGAAGGCGACGCTGCGCATGCGCACGATTCGTCGCATCGGCGACGCCGCGTTTGCGCATCTGGAAAAGCAGGGCGCGGCGAAATCGCTCGCGGTGCTCACGCAGGACCTCGATACCATCGTCGTGTTTTTCGTGAGCCTGCCTTCGCTCGCGATGCAAAGCGCGGTGATCGTCGGCTGCCTCGCGTATCTCGGCTATATGTCGTGGCCGATTCTCATCGTCGCGATCGTGACGATCGTGCTCGGCATGACGGGTTTCCGCTACGCGCATAGCCGCGCGATGTTTCATCTGCGGGCGTCGCGCAAGCGCGAGGACGATCTGGTCAAGCACTTCCGCGCGCTCTTTGACGGCGCGAAGGAACTGAAGCTGCATCGCGCCCGCAAGCACGCGTTCGTCGAAGACACGCTTGCGAGCAACGTCGAAGCGGTGCGCGTGCAGCGCACGCGCGGCTACATGTTGTACGCGGCGGCGTCGAGCTGGGGCAACTTCATTCTGTTCGCGTTCATCGGCCTGACGCTCTTCGTGTTCGCGCGCTACATCCGCGTCGATCCGCATGTGATGTCGGGCTACGCGATCGTGTTCGTCTACATGATCATGCCGATCGAAGCCGTCCTCGCCGCGATGCCGAGCCTGAGTTCGGCGCGCGTCGCACTTGAGCGCATCGAGCAGGTCAATGCCGAACTGCCGCGCGAGGTGATGCTCGAGCCGTCTGTCGCGGCATCGTTCGAAAGCATTGCACTCGACGGCGCGACGCATCGCTACTTCCGCGAAAAAGAAAACGAGGTGTTCACGCTGGGACCGATCGACCTCACGTTCCGTCCGGGCGAACTCGTGTATCTGATCGGCGGCAACGGCAGCGGCAAGACGACGCTCGCGAAAATGCTGGTCGGACTTTATGTGCCGGAAAGCGGCCGCGTGCTGCTGAACGGCGAGCCCGTCGACGAAGCGCGGCGCGACGCCTACCGTCAACATTTTTCGGTCGTATTCAGCGACTTCTTTCTGTTCGACACGCTGCTCGGCATGCACACCGACGGACTCGATGCGCTCGCGCAACAACTGCTCGCCGATCTGCAACTGGATCACAAGGTCAGCGTGAAGGACGGCAAGTTCTCGACGCTCGATCTGTCGCAAGGGCAGCGCAAGCGGCTCGCGCTTGTCGTCGCGTATCTGGAAGACCGGCCGTTCTACGTATTCGACGAATGGGCCGCGGACCAGGACCCGCTTTTCAAGGACGTCTTCTACAAGCGTCTGCTGCCGGAACTGAAGGCCAAGGGCAAGACCGTGCTCGTCATCACGCACGACGACCGTTACTTCCATCTCGCCGAGCGCTTTATCAAGCTCGATTTCGGCCAGATCGTCGAAGACGGCTCGGGCGCCGCGCATGCCGCGAGCCTCGCGTCCGCTTATCACTGATCAGGATTCACCGCTCATGAATGCCAATCCGTCCGTTATTTCCGCGTCCGCGCAGCTCGCGCATGGCGAGCCGATGTACGAACTCGACGGCGTGTCGTTTCGCATCGGCGAACGCGTGCTGTTGCATCCGCTTGCGCTCACGCTGCCGAAGGGACGCGTGTGTGGTCTGATCGGCCACAACGGCTCGGGCAAATCGACGCTGCTCAAACTGCTCGCGCGTCAACAGTCGCCGAGTGCGGGCACGCTGCGTTTCGCGGGCCGTCCGTTGCGCGAGTGGGAGAACCGCGAGTTCGCGCGTCAGGTCGCGTATTTGCCGCAGCAGCAGCCCGCGGCGAGCGGCATGACGGTGCGCGAACTCGTCGCGCTCGGCCGCTATCCGTGGCATGGCGCGCTTGGCCGCTTTACCGGCGTCGACGGCGAGAAGGTTCATGAGGCGATGGATCTAACGGACATCACGCGTTTCGCGGATCGCGCAGTGGACAGCCTGTCGGGCGGCGAACGGCAACGCGCGTGGATCGCGATGCTGGTCGCGCAGGACAGCCAGTGCCTGCTGCTCGACGAGCCGATCTCGGCGCTCGACATCGCGCATCAACTGGAAGTGCTCGACCTCGTGCGTACGCTGAGTCAGCAGCGCGGTCTCGGCGTGGTCGTCGTGTTGCACGACGTCAACATGGCAGCGCGTTTCTGCGACGACCTGATTGCATTGAAGGGCGGTCGGCTCCTTGCGAGCGGCAGCGCGCACGAGCTGATCGAAGAAGAGATGCTCGGCGCGATTTACGGCGTGCCGATGGGCACGGTTGCGCATCCTCGCGGCGGCACGCCGATTAGTTTCGCGTATTGATCGATTGATCGTCATGTGCCGGGCCGCGTTTGCATCGCTGTGATGCACCGTAACCGGCACCGCATGACCCGCATCACATAACGGCGTTCCCAAGAGACGCCTTGCTCCCCGCAATGACTACGAAATTGACGCCCGCCGTCGCAACGCATGCGACGGCGGCGATCGCTGTACGCCGCGCGATGCGGCCCAGCGCGACGACGGCCGCGCGGCGCGCGGCAAATCTCGGGAGGCGAGGATGTCTGTTATCAATACGCCGCGCCACGATGGCGCGGACAAGCACGCGGCGAATTGCGCTGCTCACGAACACGCGGTAAGCAATACGGCGGCATTCGATGACGCGCCGTTCCAGACCGCGGCGGCACCCGCGAACGACCTTGTCTCGGTGATGAAGCTGCACGTCGCCGAGCGCCCCGATCAACTGGCAGTGCGCTTTCTCGTCGACGGCGACACCGACGCGCACGAGCTCACCTACGCAGCGCTCGACGTGCGCGCCCGGCGTCTTGCCGCGGTCCTTCGCCAACACGGTGCGCCGAACGACCGCGTGCTGCTGATGCTGCCGAGCGGGCTCGATTACGTCGTGTCGTTCTTCGCGTGCCAGTATGCGGGAATGATCGCGGTTCCCGCGTATCCGGCCGAAGCGCTGCAAAGCGGACATATCGAACGGCTGCGGCGCATGTCGGGTGACTGCATGGCGCGCATCGCGGTGGTCGAGCGCGCATCGCAGGCGTCGCTTGCTGCGTTGAATCACGAGCCGGGCTTGAACGGCGCGACGCTCGTGTCGCCGGACGAAAGCAGCGACGACGGCTTCTGCATCGAGCGCGCCGAACCCGATGCGGTCGCGTTCCTGCAATACACGTCCGGTTCGACCGCGTCGCCGAAAGGCGTCATCGTTAGTCATGCCAACTTATGTGCGAACGTGAGTGCAATGTCGCGCGGCATGGGTTGCCGCGCCGGCGACCGCATGTTCTCGTGGCTGCCGCTTTATCACGACATGGGACTGATCGGCAGCGTGTTGATGCCGGTGCTGTGCGGCTTCCAGGTCACGCTGATTTCGCCGCTGCATTTTCTGGAGCGGCCGGCGCGCTGGCTCGCCGGTATCGCACGAGAACGCGCGACCGTCACGGGCGGCCCCGACTTCGCGTATCGACTCTGCACGGACCGCGTGCGCGATGCGCAGCTTGCAGGACTCGACCTGTCGTCGCTGCGTGTGGCGTTCTGCGGCTCGGAGCCGATTCGCCAGACGACGCTCGACGGTTTCGCCGCGCGCTTTAGCGCGCACGGTCTCGATCCCCGCGCGATGTACGCCTGTTATGGGCTCGCTGAGGCAACGCTGTTTCTGACCGGCGTCGAGGTCGGCACAGGTTCGCCTGAGACGCGCTTTTCGGCATCGGCGCTCGCGCAGCCGTCGCCGATTGCGCGGGCCGTCGCTTCGAACAACGAGAGCAATGACGACAGCAAGGCCGTCGTCGGTTGCGGCGTGACGGCGTTCGGCCACGAGCTTGCAATCGTCGACGCGCGCACAGGCGAGCGCTTGCCGGAGCGGCATGTCGGCGAGATATGGTGCGGCGGCCCGAGCATCACGCACGGTTACTGGCAAAACCCGGAGGCCACGGCCGCCGTGTTTCTCGAAGACGCGCCCGGTTTCCGCGGACGCTGGCTGCGCACCGGCGACCTGGGTTTCGTCGACGGCGGTCAGTTGTTTTTTTGCGGACGGCGCAAGGACATGATCGTGCTGCGCGGCGAGAACGTGTATCCGCAGGATCTCGAAACAATGCTCGCGGATCGCGTCGAGTGGCTGCGCCGTGGGCGCATCACCGCGTTTCCGGTTGAAGCAGCGGATGGCGCCGAAGCGATCGGCGTCGCGGCGGAAGTGCCGCGTGGGAGAGCGCGGCAGGTGTCGCCGGAGACGATTTTCGATGCGATCGCGGCCGCGCTCGGTGACGCATTTCAGTACGAAGCCGCGTTGATTCTGCTGCTCGAACCCGGCGATTTGCCGCGTACTTCGAGCGGGAAACTGCAGCGCAGCGCGTGCGTTGCCGCATGGCAAAGCGGTGCGTTGGTGCCGTTTGCGGTGCGTGATTCGAGATTTGCTCCGACGCAAGGTGCCGCGATGGGTGCACTCGCTTCAAACACGAAGGACGGTGCATTAACGCCGACCGCGGAAGTTATCGCCCGCGTGTGGAGCGAGGTGCTCGACGTGCCGACACCTTGCGCATCGGATGATTTCTTCGCGCTCGGTGGGCGGTCGCTGCTGGCCGCGAAGGTTGCGTCGCGGTTGCGCGCGCAGTTCGGGCGTGAAGTGCCGGTTGGTCTGCTGTTTAGCCATCCGAAGCTTTGTGCCCTGGCGGATACGCTAGATAAGCGCTGGGTGGTCCCGTCGCACGACGCGTCAACCGTTGCCGCTCTCACGCGCCGCGCTGAAGGCGAGCGCGGCGAGGCGCCGCTCTCGTTGCCGCAGGAACGTCTATGGGTATTGTGGCAACTCGACCCGGATAGTCCCGCGTACAACATCTCGGCGGCGCTCGCGATGAGCGGTCCGCTCGACGGCGACGCCGTGCAAAGCGCGCTCGATGCGCTGGTGCATCGTCATGAGATGTTGCGCACGCGTTTTGACGATAGCGGCGACGCGCCGCGTCAACTGATTGCGCCCGTAGAAGACCTGGCGGCTGTTTGCAACGCGTGGCATTGGGAAACCGTCGACGCACGCAACCTAACCGACGACGCCTTCAACGCGCAATTGCGCCGCCTTGCCCGCGAGCCGTTCGATCTGACGCGCGGTCCGTTGTTTCGCGCGACGCTGTTCATCCGCGACGATGAGCGACATGTACTGCATTTCGTCATGCATCACATCGTCGGGGACGGTTGGTCGATCAATGTGCTGCTGCGCGATTTCGCTGCTTGTTATCGCGCGGCGCAGCAGGGCGCGGAGCAGGCACTAAACGCGCTGCCTGCGTTAGCGATCCAATACGCCGATTACGCCGCGTGGCAGCGCGAGCGTTTCGCGATCCACGGCGGCGCGCAACTCGACGCGCAACTCGACTACTGGCGCGGCCGTCTCGCGGGTTATGACACTTTGCTCGATCTGCCGACCCTGCACGAACGCGGCCGTCCTTATGAGCCTCGCGCCGCGCGCGTCGGCGCACACATTCCGGCTGCGCTTGCGAGCCGTTTCGAGTCGCTTGCGCGCGCGGAAAACGCCACGTTGTTCATGGTGCTGCTCGCCGCGTTTGCTGCGCTGCTCTCGCGCTACAGCGGCGCACAGGACGTGGCGATCGCGGTGCCCGTCGCCGGCCGCGACCGGCTGGAAACGGAGCCGCTGATCGGCTTCTTCGTCAACACGCTCGCGATACGCGCGTCGGTGAAGGGCGCGAAGCCGTTCGCCACATTGCTGCGCGAAGTGCGCGACGACAGCATCGACGCGCAGGCGAATGCCGACGTGCCGTTCGAGCGCGTCGTGGCCGCGTTGCACTCGGGGCGCCGTGCGGGTGGCAGTCCGCTCGCGCAGATCAAGTTCGTGCTGCACGACGAGTTCGACACCGCGCTCGACCTCGACGGCGTGCATTGCGCGTTGATCGATGCGGACGCAAGCGACGCGCGCTTCGAACTCGCGCTCGACGTGCTGCGCGAGGGCGACCACGGACTGCGCTGCGTGTTCGCGTACGCGGCCGAGCTTTACGACGATGCGTTCGTCGCGCAGTTCGCGTGGCACTACGTCTCGCTGCTCGAACAGGTCGTGGACACGCCGCGTTGCGCGATCGGCGAATTGCGTCTTGATGACGAAGAAGCGGCCAACAGTGCGTCGCCGGTTGCGGGCGCGTACGCGCTCTGAGCGCGCTGCTTATCGCGTGTCGACGCGCATCGACTCATCTCGGCCCGCGCATACGCGCGCGGGCGTCAGACATCTGAATACATCTGCATTCTTCACGGATACCATGCAAGCCATCCATTTCGATACCGATTTTTTGCCCGCCCGCGTCGCGCGGTTTGCCATCGAACGGGCCGACGCCGTTGCGCTTGTCGATAGCGAGGGGCCGCTGTCGTGGCGCGATTTGTGGGCGTGGTCGGGGCGGCTTGCCGCGGCGCTCGCCGACCAGGGCGTGCGGCCGGGAGACCACGTGGTGCTCGCGTTACCGCGCTGCTCGGCGCTCGTCGCGGCGATACTGGCGGTGTGGCGATTGCGCGCGTGTTACGTGCCGCTCGATCCGGCGTCGCCGCAAGCGCGGCTGCGCTGGCAGGCTGAGGATTGCGGCGCGCGGGTGGTTGTGATGGGCGGGGCTTTAGGGGTAGTGGTCGACGCGAAGCCCGCAGCGAACGCTTCAACGAACCTCTTCACAACTGCCGCCACAAACTCAGGCGCTAACGCCACACCAAAGTCAGCCGCGCCCTCATGGCTACCCGACGGCATCGCGACGCTGAACCCACACACGCTACGCGACGCTACTAACAGCGCCGCACTCGCCGCTCATCTCGGCGATGCCGCCGCCAATCCGCAACCCACCGACGGCATCCTCCTCTGGCCCGCCTACGTGATCTACACATCGGGCTCCACTGGCCGCCCGAAGGGCGTCGTGCAAAGCCATGCCGCGCTTGCTGCATATTTGCGCGGCGTCTCCGAGCGCCTGCCCGAGGACGTCGCGAGCGCCGCGTATCTGTCGACGCCTGCCGCCGATCTCGGCCACACGTCGTTGTTCGGCGCGCTCTGGCACGGCTGGACGCTGCATCTGATCGATGCCGACATCGCCGCCGATCCCGACGCCTTCGCTGCCTACATGCACGCGCATTCCGTCGAGCTCCTAAAGATCGTACCGAGCCATCTCGATGCGCTGTTGCAGGCGCAGTTGCCCGAGCGCGTGCTGCCGCGCCGTTGCCTCGTGATGGGCGGCGAGCCCGCGCCGACGCGTCTTGCCGAGCGCATCGCGGCGCTGCGTCCCGAATGCCGGTTGATCAATCACTACGGGCCGACCGAGACCGCTGTCGGCGTGCTCACGCGCTGCGGCGCGCAAAGCCGCGCGGCGACGTTGCCGCTTGGGCAACCGCTCGCGCACGCCGACGCACGCATCGTCGATGCTGACGGCAACGCGGTGCCGAAGGGCGCGGCGGGCGAGCTGTGCATCGGCGGCGCGAGTGTCGCGTATGGTTATCTGAACAGGCCGTCGCTGACGGCTGAGCGCTTCGTGCCCGACCCCGACGGTCGGGGCACGCGGCTTTATCGAACGGGCGACCGCAGCCGCCGTCTGCCGGACGGCGAATTCGCGTTTCTTGGCCGTCTCGATGACCAGGTGAAGATCCGCGGCTTTCGTGTCGAGCCCGAAGAGATCGCCGCGCGTCTGCGTGCCGAGGATGGCGTGCGCGACGCCATCGTGATCGCGCACACGGATAGCGAGGGCGCGGCCAGCAGCGCGCCGCGCCTCGTCGCCTATCTGAGCTCCGCCGAGGCGCTCGACGTCGACGCGATCCGCGCGCGTCTCGCCGCGGAACTGCCGGACTATATGGTGCCGTCGTCGCTGCAAGTGCTCGGCGCGTTGCCGCTCACCGCGAACGGCAAGATCGATCGCGCCGCGTTGCCCGCGCCGCAGCAACATGAGGCCGCGAGCGCCGCGTGCGTCGAGCCGCGCAACGACACCGAGCGCACGCTTGCCGGGATCTGGAAACGTGTGCTGAAACGCGAGGACATCGGTGTAACGGACAACTACTTTGAGATCGGCGGCGATTCGATTCTCAGCTTGCAGATCATCGCGAAGGCGCGCAGCGCGGGGCTCAAGCTGACGCCGAAGCAGATGTTCGACTATCCGACGATCGAGGCCGCAGCGCGTGTCGCGGTGGCGGTGGTGGGGAATGCGAGTGCTGGGGCGGGCACGCAGGCGAGCGGCGGGGGACGCGTTGGCGCATCGGGCGGTGCGTCTGCGTATGACTTCGTGGGTACTCGCGTCGACACCAACGCCGCCACCAACGCCAGCAGCGCCAGCAGCGCCACCAACGCCACCAACGCCACCAACGCCACCAACGCAACCAACGCAACCAACGCAACCAACGCAACCAACGCAACCAACGCAACCAACGCAACCAACGCCACCCCAACCGCGGCAGCGGAAGCCGCGAGCGCCACCACACATCCATCGCCCACCGCGCAACTCGCTGCCGGCGACGACCTCGGGTTCGCACAAGCCGGCGCCTCCCGCGAGTCAGTAGAGGCCGTCTATCCGGCCACGCCAATGCAGCAGGGTCTGCTATTTCACGGGATGCTCGACGGCGAGCCCGGCATGTACGTATCGCAATTGCGTCTGACGATCGACGCGCTGAACCTCGACACGATGCGCGCGGCGTGGCACGCGGTGATCGCGCGTCATCCGGTTTTGCGCACGCGTTTCGTGTGGCCTGCTGGCGGCGAGCCGTTGCAAGTCGTCGAGCGGCACGTACGTATGCCGTTCGAAGTCCATGCGTGCATCGTTCCTGTTGCGCCTGGTTCGTCGGATACCACGTCGATAGATGCTCAGTACGACGACGCATATGAAACCGCGCGGACGGCGCTCGTCGCGCGCGGTTTCGAGCCAAGCGTTGCGCCGCTGATGCGCGTCGATGTATTCGAGCGTCCCGACGGCGCGCACGATCTGTTGTGGACTCACCATCATGCGCTGACCGACGGCTGGAGCACCGCCCAGGTCGTCACCGAAGTGGCGCGCGCGTATGCAGCGCTCGACGCGGGCGAAGCGGCCGACGCGTCGCCTGGTGCGCCGTATGCGGATTACGTCGACTGGCTGCGCAACCAACCCGACACCGAGGCGTTCTGGCGCGCACGGCTCGCGACGCGCGATGACCCAGCGCGTCTTGCCGATGCGCTCGGCAGTGCGTTCCGATCATCGTCGTCGAACGGTGTCGACGGTTCGGTGGCGCAAGCACTGATCCGCGAACTCGACGGCGACTCACACGCGCGACTGAAGCGCGCCGCGCAGCGTGCACAGGTCACGCTGAACACGCTCGTGCAGGCAGCGTGGGCGCTCGTGCTCGCGCGTTTTTCGGGGCGCACGCAAGTGGCATTCGGCATGACCGTGTCCGGTCGGCCGGTGGAGCTGCCGAGTGCGCAATCGATCGTCGGTCTCTTCATCAACAGCTTGCCGCTGTGGGTCGATGTGAAGTCCGATGCGCCGTTGCGCTCGTGGCTCACCGCGTTGCAGCGGCATAACGCGGAGTTGCGCGAAGTCGAGCACACGCCGCTCGCGAGCTTGCAGCAGTGGGCGGACTCGAGCGTCGACGCGTTGTTCGACAGCCTGATCGTGTTCGAAAACTACCCGCTCGACGACGCGCTCGATGCGATCGGCAGCGTGCCGCGCGTGCGCGCCGTCAACGCGCACAACCGCAGCCATTTTCCGCTGATGCTGGTCGTCGCGCCGCGTCACGTCGGCGGTGGCGATGCACTGAGGCTCGAGTGGCATCGGCATGCGGCGCGTGTGCCGGCGGAAGACGTCGCACGCGTCGCCGAATATTTCGAGCGGATGCTGGATGGCCTCGCGAAGGCGCTTGTCGACGGCAATCGCGCCGATGTGCGGCTGCGTGATCTGACGAGTGATCTTGCTGCTGATTCTGTCGCCGTTGCTAAAGCGGCGTTTGCCTACGAGCCGGTGACCGCGCGCATTGCTGCGCAGACGCATGCGCGGCCTGACGCTGTTGCACTCGTCGATGGCGATGAAGAGGTGACGTATGCGCAACTCGATGCGTGGTCGCGCGCGATTGCGCGTGAGTTGATTCGACTCGGCGCAGGAGCGGAAGTGCGCGTAGGTGTCGCGATGCAGCGCTCGGCGGCGCTGGTTGCATCGCTGCTTGGTGTGCTGCGCGCGGGTGCCGCTTATGTGCCGCTCGATCCGTCGTATCCGGCGGAGCGGCTTGCGCATATCGTCGACGATTCGCAGTTGCGTTTCATCGTGACCGATGCGCCGAGTCTCGCGCAGCATCGGGCGTTGTTCGGTACGCGGCCGACGCTCGATGCTGTGGCGTTGCGCGATACGTTGCCGAATGATGAGCCGCTCGACGTCGCAATGTATCCGCGTCCGCAACAACTCGCCTACGTGATCTACACCTCGGGCTCAACGGGCACACCAAAAGGCGTAGGCATCACACACGAAAACATCGCACGCCTGTTCGACGCAACACAATCCCGCTTCGCGTTCGATGCAGCCGATGTCTGGACCCTGTTCCATTCGTACGCGTTCGACTTCTCGGTATGGGAAATTTTCGGCGCGCTCGTGCATGGCGCGCGTCTCGTGATCGTGCCGCACTGGAGCGCACGCGAACCCGCGGCGTTTCATGCGCTGCTGCGTGAACAGCAGGTGACGGTGCTGAACCAGACTCCGTCGGCCTTCACGCAACTGACGCACGCCGACGATGACAACACGCTCGATTCACTGCGCGTGGTGATCTTCGGCGGCGAGCGTCTCGAGCCTGCGTCATTGGCGCGATGGGCGGACGGCGCACGTCGCAAGGGCGTACTGCCGACGCTCGTGAACATGTACGGCATCACCGAGACAACGGTTCACGTCACGCATCGCACGCTCGATGAGGCGGCGTTGCGCGATGCGCGCAGCGTGATCGGCGCGCCGCTCGACGATCTCACGCTGCATGTGCTCGACCCGGACATGAACCTCGTGCCGGTGGGCGCAGTCGGTGAGTTGTATGTAGGCGGCGCAGGTCTCGCGCGCGGCTATCCTGGCCGCGCCGAGTTGACGGCGCAACGCTTCGTACCCGATCCATACGGCGCACCGGGTGCGCGTCTGTATCGCTCCGGCGACCTCGCGCGACGGCTGCCCGATGGCGACCTCGAATACCTCGGCCGCAATGACGATCAGGTGAAAATCCGCGGCTTCCGGATCGAACCCGGAGAGATTCAGTCGGCACTGCTTGCGCATCCCGAAGTGCGCGATGCTGCGGTGCTGGTGTCGGGAGGCGGTGCGAATGCAAACGCCAGTGACCAGCGCCTCGTCGCCTACATCGTGCCGCGCGAAGAACCGCATACGCGCGACATCGCGCGCTGGCAGACATGGCTTGCCGCGCGTTTGCCGGCGCACATGGTGCCGTCATCGTATGTGGAGATGGAGCGCTTTCCGCTGACGCCCAACGGCAAGCTCGATCGACGCGCGTTGCCTGCGCCCGAGACCGTGGCCAACGCGGAGGGCCGTGCGTCTTACGTCGCCCCGCGCGACGAGATAGAGGCGCGGCTTGCAGCGATCTGGCAACAGGTGCTCGGGGTTGAGCGTGTCGGCGCACTCGACGATTTCTTCCTGCTCGGCGGGCATTCGCTGCTGGCGGTGCGCGTCGTGTCGGCGGTGCGGACGGCCTTCGGCGATGCGCCAGGATTGCGCGCGTTGTTCGAGCATCCGCGGCTCGACGACTTTGCGACGCTGCTGCGCGGCGCGCAAATTTCCAGCGGTGATGCGCTGGCGCAGGCGTCGGAAGTAGTCGGCGCTTTTATTGCTACTGTGGACACCAGTTCGTCTGATGCGCGCGCAGTGCCAGCCACCACAGAACAACTATTCACCAACACACCCACTCAATCCACCCTAACCGCACCGATCCCTCTATCGCCATCGCAGCAAAGCCTGTGGTTTTTATGGAAGCTCGACCCGCAAAGCGCGGCATACCACGTGAACGGTGCGCTGCGTTTTGACGGCCGCCTCTATGTCGATGCGTTGCGTGCCGCGTTCCGCGCGCTGACCCAGCGACACCCCGCACTGCGAATGCGTTTCGCCGAAGTAGAGGGCGTTCCGTTTCAACATATCGATGCCGCGAGCCACAGCGAAATCCGCCTGCTCGAACTGCCGCCGACAGAAGGGAGGTCCGCGTCCGATGACACAGACAACGCCGGCGACAAAGCACTGACCGATTGTCTTTCAGCGCTCGCCCGCATGCCTTTCGACCTGACCGCCGAGCCGCCGGTACGCGCAACGCTCGTGCGCATCGACGAAAATCGTCACGCGCTGCATCTGGTGCTGCATCACATCGTCAGCGACGACTGGTCGATCGGCCTGTTGTTCGCCGACTTCTCGCGCCTCTATCGCGAGCATTGCGCGGCAGCGCTCACGGGTTCCGTCGAACCCGCCACTAACGATGCGAACGACGCAGCCGAATCAGCGGCTGCCTATCGCGACATCGTCGCCGCACACGCCGCGCAACTCACACCCGAGCGCGAGTCCGAACAACTCGCATGGTGGCGCACCACGCTCGCCACCGACGACGATTCCCCCGCGACGCTCGCGCTACCCTACGACCGCGTTCGCACCGGCACGCGCCGCGCGCCTGGCGCGCGCCATCGCGCACGCGTGCCGGCCGCCACTGCGAATGCGCTGCGTGCGCTCGCGAGCAGGCATCGCGCGACGCTCTTCATGACGCTTCTCGCTGCGTTCGACGCGTTGCTCTATCGATACTCGGGCCAATCCGACATCCGCATCGGCGTGCCGCTCGCGGGCCGCGATTTGCCGGATACGGCGAACGTCGTGGGCTTTTTCGTCAACACCGTCGTGATCCGCACCGCGCCGCGCGGCGAGATGCGCGCGGCGCAACTCATCGACGATGTACGCGAGCGGTTCTTCGACGCATACGCGAACCAGGACGTGCCGTTTGCGAGCGTCGTCAAGGCGGTGCAGTCCGAGCGCGATCTCACGCACACGCCGCTTTTTCAGGTGCTCGTGAATCAGCAGCAGCGCCACAATCTGACGACATCGTTTGGCGATGGGTTGCGCGTGTCGCTGCAGGAAGTCGACAACGGCGAGGCGCAGTTCGATCTGATGCTCAACATTGCTGAGGGTGCCCGCGACGCGATCGACCTGACGTTCACCTACGCGACCGATGTGTTCGACGCGTCGACTATCGAACGGCTCGCGCGCAATTTCACGGGATTGCTCGAGCAGTGGAGCGCGGCGCCGCAGGGAAGGCTTGCGTCGTTCGAATTGCGTGAGTTGCGTGACGACGCGGCGCGTTGTATGCCCGCCGCGTTTGCATACGAGCCGGTGACTGCGCGCATTGTTGCGCAGGCGCATGCGCGGCCTGACGCTGTTGCACTCGTCGATGGCGATGAAGAGGTGACCTATGCGCAACTCGATGCGTGGTCGGGCGCGATTGCGCAGGAGTTGATTCGTCTCGGCGCGGGAGCGGAAGTGCGCGTAGGTGTCGCGATGCAGCGCTCGACGGCGCTGGTTGCGTCGCTGCTCGGCGTGCTCCGCGCGGGCGCGGCGTATGTGCCGCTCGATCCGTCGTATCCGGCCGAGCGCCTTGCGCATATCGTCGATGACTCGCAGTTGCGTCTGATCGTCACCGATGCGCCGAGTCTCGCGCAGCATGCGGCGTTGTTCGGCACGCGGCCGACGCTTGATGCTCTAGCGTTGCGCGATGCGTTGCAGAATGATGAGCCGCTCGACGTCGCGATGTATCCGCATTCGCAACAGCTTGCCTACGTGATCTACACATCCGGCTCGACGGGCACACCAAAAGGCGTGGGCATCACGCACGAAAACATCGCACGCCTGTTCGACGCAACACAATGCCGCTTCGCATTCGATGCAGCCGATGTCTGGACCCTGTTCCATTCGTACGCATTCGACTTCTCGGTATGGGAGATCTTCGGCGCACTCGTGCATGGCGCACGGCTCGTGATCGTGCCGCACTGGAGCGCACGCGAACCCGCGGCGTTTCATGCGCTGCTGCGCAAAGAGCGCGTGACGGTGCTGAACCAGACGCCCTCGGCATTCACCCAACTGACGCACGCCGACGATGACAACACGCTCGATTCACTGCGCGTGGTGATCTTCGGCGGCGAGCGTCTGGAGCCTGCGTCATTGGCGCGATGGGCGGACGGCGCGCGTCGCAAGGGCGTACTGCCGACGCTCGTGAACATGTACGGCATCACCGAGACAACGGTTCACGTCACGCATCGCACTCTCGATTACGCAGCGCTGCATGATGCGCGCAGCGTAATCGGCGCGCCGCTCGACGATCTCACGCTGCATGTGCTCGATGCCGATATGAACCGCGTGCCGGTGGGCTCGGTCGGTGAACTGTATGTAGGCGGCGCGGGTCTCGCGCGTGGGTATGCTGGCCGTGCAGAGCTCACCGCGCAACGCTTCGTGCCCGATCCATACGGCGCACCGGGTGCGCGTCTGTATCGCTCCGGCGACCTCGCGCGACGGCTGCCCGATGGCGACCTCGAATACCTCGGCCGCAATGACGATCAGGTGAAAATCCGCGGCTTCCGGATCGAACTCGGAGAGATTCAGTCGGCACTGCTTGCGCATCCCGAAGTGCGCGAGGCTGCGGTGCTGGTGTCGGGCGGCGGTGCGAATGCAAGCGCCAGCGACCAGCGCCTCGTCGCTTACATCGTGCCGCGCGACAAACCGCACACGGGCGACATCGCGCGCTGGCAGACATGGCTTGCCGCGCGCTTGCCGGCGCACATGGTGCCGTCATCGTATGTAGAGATGGAGCGCTTTCCGCTGACGCCCAACGGCAAGCTCGACCGACGTGCGTTGCCCGCACCCGAGGACGTTGCCAACGCGGCGCAAGCCGTCGCCGCATCGACGCCCGCCGAGGCCGCCTTGCTGACCGTGTGGCGCGCGGTGCTGGGGCGCGACGACATCGGCGTGACCGACAATTTCTTCGTGATCGGCGGCGATTCGATTCTGAGTCTGCAGATCGTCTCGAAGGCGCGCGATGCCGGTTTGCAGGTCACGCCGCGCATGGTGTTCGAAGCGCCGACCGTGCAACAGCTCGCGCGCGCGGCGCGACCGTTGGCCGCTGAGTCGGGGTCGACATCAACGTCCACGTTCACCACGGCTGCGGACGCAGTGCACGGCGCGAACGGTTCGTCATCTTCCGATTTGTGGCGCGCGCTCGGCCTCACGCCCGAGCATATCGAGGACGTTTATCCGGCGACGCCGCTGCAAGCCGGCTTGCTCTATCACACGCTCGCCGACGCCGGGCAGGGCGCGTACTTGAATCAGATGCGCGCGACGCTGTCCGGCGCGCTCGACGTCGCCGCGATGCAGGCCGCGTGGCAGGCCGCGCTCGAACGCCACGCGATTTTGCGCACGGCTTTCGCGTGGCAGCATGGCGGCGCCGTCATGCAGATCGTCCATCGCAAGATCGCACTGCCGTTCGAGACGCACGATTGGTCAGCCGCCGCGGACTACGACGCGCGTCTCGCCGAGTGGCGCGCGCGCGATCTCGCGGACGGCATCGCGCCCGACGCCGCGCCGCTGATGCGTATCGCGCTCTTCGTTCGCGACGCGCACACCGCCGACCTCGTGTGGACGCACCATCATCTGTTGCTCGACGGCTGGAGCGTGTCGCTGCTGTTCGCCGAAGTTCTGCGCGATTACCGGATGCGCGCGAGCGGTGCTGCCGCGGCGTTCGAAACGGCGCCGCCATATCGTCAGTACGTGGAATGGATTCGCGAGGCCGCCGACGATCCCGCGACCGAGACATGGTGGCGCGCGTGGGCCGCGCGCGCCGACGATCCCGCGACGCTCACTGCGAGTCTCGGGGAGCCGCGCGCGGCCGAGCCCGGCGCGCATGCGCGGCGCCGCGCGCTCGACGAAACGCTCGTCGCGCGCTTGCAGGCGACGGCGCGTCGTCACGAGATCACGCTCAATACGCTGATGCAGGGCGCGTGGGCGGTGCTGTTCGCGCGCTATGGACATCGGCGCGGCGTCGCTTACGGCACGACGTTCGCGGGACGGCCGGCGCATCTGCCGGGCGTCGAACGGATGCTCGGGCTGTTCATCAATACGTTGCCGGTGTGCGTCGACGTGGACGCGAGCGCTGAACTCGGCGCATGGTTGCGCAAACTGCAAGGCGAACTGACCGAGCTGCGCCAGCACGAACACACGCCGCTTGCGCGCGTGCAGCAGTGGAGCGGGCGCAGCGGCGATGCGCTGTTCGACAGCATCGTCGTGTTCGAAAACTATCCCGTCGATGCCGCTCGCAACGGCGATGCGGGCCTGAAGGTCGCGTCCGTCGATTCAATCGATCCGACGCATTACCCGCTCGCGCTGGCGATCATTCCGCGCGGGCAGACGCTTTCGCTCGAATGGGCGTGGGACGGCGAGCGCATCGACCGCGAGACCGTGGGGCGGATCGAAGCGCAGTACGAAGCGGTGATTGTGCAGATGGTCGATGATGTGGAGCGGCGGGTTGGATCGTTGACGTTGCCTTTGCAGCGTGAAGCGAAGCCGCTGACGTCTTATGCGTTCGAGTCGCTTGGGATGGCGCTTGCGGCGCAGGCAAAGCGCACGCCGCAGGCGATTGCGCTGCGCTGTGAAGATGAGTCGCTTACGTATGCGGAACTTGATGCGTGGTCGGCGGCGGTGGCTGCACGGCTTGTCGCGCGAGGTGTCGGTGCGGAGCGGCGCGTGGGGCTGTGCGTCGCGCGAGGGCCTGCGCTGATTGCGGCGCTGCTTGGGATCATACGGTCAGGTGGTGCGTTTGTGCCGTTGGACCCCGATTATCCGGCCGCGCGCCTGGCGCAGATGATCGGCGATGCCGGGATCGTGCAGGTTGTCGCGGATGCGGCGAGTGCGGCGCGGGTTGGTGAGGTGCTTGCTGAATGTGAAGTACTGGACGTGGGTTCGCAGTCACTGATGGAGCGGGAGTCGGCAGACCACACCGACATCGCGCTGCACCCCGACCAGCTCGCCTACGTGCTCTACACCTCGGGCTCGACCGGCCGGCCAAAGGGCGTGGGAGTGAGCCACGGCGCGTTATGGACCCACCTGCGGGACTTCCTCACAACCTACGGCATCAGCGACGACGACACAGTCCTCCACTCATCGACGATCAATTTCGACGTCGCGTTGCACGAAACGCTGCCCGCACTCCTGCGCGGCGCGACGGTGGAAATGCGCGGCGTACAGCCGTGGGATCTGCAAAGCCTGAGCGAACGGCTGGTGAAACGGCAAGTGACATTCGCGCGGATTCCGACGGCGCTGTGGCAGCAGTGGCATCGTCATGCGCCGTCGCGCGCGCAGCTTGCGCTGCGCCAGGTGACGGTCGGTGGCGAGGCGCTGCCTGGCGACGCGCTCGCGCGCTGGCGCGACGGACCGCTCGCGGACATCCGGCTCGATAACCTGTACGGACCGACGGAGACGACAGTCGCCGCGTTGTATCGCCACACTGTGGCCGACGATGTTCACGAGGTGACGGTGCCGATCGGCCATCCGTATCCGGGCCGCACGGCGCGCGTGTTCGACGCATTCGGTGATGAAGCGCCGGTCGGCGGGCTCGGGGAACTGTGCATCGGCGGGCCGACGGTGGCGCGCGGTTATCTGGGCCGCGCGGGTCTCACCGCGGAGCGCTTTGTGCCCGATCCGCACGGCGCGCCGGGCGCACGCATGTACCGCAGCGGCGACCTGTGCCGCATGCGCGCGGACGGCACCGTGGAGTTTCTCGGACGGCTCGATCAGCAGGTGAAGCTGCGCGGGCAGCGCATCGAACCAGGCGAGATCGAGGCGGTGTTGCGTCAGTGCGAGGGCGTGCGCGAGGCGGCGGTGATTGTCGTCGGAGAAGGGCAGACGCAGCGGTTGGCGGCGTATGTGGCGGGCGAGGGTGATGCAGTGGAGGCAACGACAACCACATCACCCGCCGTCGACGCCGCACGCCTTCTCCGCGAACTGGAGCACAAGCTCCCCGGCTACATGGTCCCCTCATCGGTGACGATACTCGCGCGGCTGCCGTGGATGCCGAACGGCAAGCTCGACCGCGCCGCACTGCCCACACCGCAGACGGACGCGCGCGAGTGCGTGGCGCCATCGAACGAGATCGAATCGGCGCTGCTGTCGATCTGGAGCGCGGTACTCGGGCGCGACGATCTGGGCGTCACCGACAACTTCTTCGAAGCCGGCGGCGACTCGATCCAGAGCCTGCAGATCATTGCGCGGGCGCGCGAAGCGGGATGGCGGCTGACGCCGCGGCAGATCTTCGAGCATCCGACGGTGAGCGGTCTCGCGCAGCGCGCGCAACGGCTCGATTCGCACATCGCGCATGAGGCCGACGACGGCGCGCCGCTCGCGCTGACGCCGATCCAGCGGCTGTTCTTCGAGCGCTATCCGCAAGGCGAATCGCACTGGAACCAGGCGGTGCTGCTGAAGGTGAAGGGGCGGCTCATGCCTGAGGCGCTCGAGCGTGCGGTCGCGGCCCTGGAGGCACGCCACGACGCGCTGCGTCTGCGCTTCGTAAAAGAGGCCGGGGAGTGGAAGCAGACCGCGGTGACGGAAGCGACGAAGGATTCGCAAACCGCCATCGTCCGCCACGAAAAACTCTCGTCGCTCGCAGACGTCGCAGCCGCCTGCAACAACATCCAGTCGAGCCTCGACATCGAGCGCGGCCCAATCTGGCGCGTCGGCCACTTCGAAACTCAAGACGAAACCCGTCTGCTGATCGCGATCCATCACCTGTCAGTGGACGGCGTCTCCTGGCGCGTGCTTCTCGAAGAACTGCAAACCGCCTACGACCAAGCAGAACGCAACGAACCCATCCACCTGCCGGCCTCGTCGATGCCCTGGCGCGCATGGGTCCGCGAACTTCATCAGTATGCCGAATCAACTGCCGTCAAATCCGAAGCAAACTGGTGGCACGAGGCGCTAAGCGTCGTCGACGCTGCTCCCGATCTTCCACTTCGCGCACCCGCAGGCACGCGCGTCGCCGAAAGCGAAACGATCGACTGGACACTCGATGCACGCTGCACACGCGAACTGCTGCACAACGCATCGCGTGCGTATCGGACGCGGGTCGACGAACTGCTGCTGGCCGCGCTCGCGCAGGCGCTCGGCGCCCGGAGCGGCGCGGCTGAGATCGCCGTCGAACTGGAAGGCCACGGCCGCGAGGACGTGATCGACGGCGCGGATCTGAGCCGCACCGTCGGCTGGTTCACGACGCGTTTCCCGGTCGCGCTGCCCGCGTCGCCCGCCGCGCCTGGCGACGCGCTCATCGCCGTGAAGGAACGTGTGCGCGCCGTGCCGAACAAGGGGCTGCATTGGGGATTGCTCGACGCGAGCCGCACGCGGCCGCGCCCCGCGATCAGCTTCAACTATCTCGGGCGCTTCGATCAGTCGTTCGATCCGGCGTCGCGTTTCGCCTTTAGTTCCGAGGATGCCGGCAGCAGCCACGGCGCCGGCGCACGCCTCGATTACGCGCTCGACCTGAACGGCATCGTCACCGGCGACACGCTGTTGCTGCGTTGGCGTTTCGACCCGGCGCGGATCGATCGCGAGAGCGTCGAGCGCATCGTCGATACTTTCGGTCAGCATGTCGACGCGATGATCGCGCATTGCGTCGCCGCGCCCCAAGGCGCGACGGCATCGGACTTCTCTCTGTCGGGCCTCGATCAGACGCAGCTACGCGCGCTGAACCTGGCGCTTGGCGGCATCGCCGACATCTATCCCGCGACGCCCTTGCAGCAGGGTCTGCTTTATCACAGCGAGTTGCAGCGTGGCGAAGGCGTCTACGTGAATCAGTTGCAATTGACGCTCGACGGCCGCCTCGACGCCACCGCGCTGCGCGTGGCCTGGCAGGCCGCTATCGCGCGCCACGACATGTTGCGTACGCGCTTCGAGTGGCGTCATGGTGAAGCCGCATTGCAGATCGTGCAGCGCGAAGCCGTGCTGCCGTTCGCAGTGCACGACTGGCGCGATGTGCAGGACTACGATGCACGTCTTGCCGAGTGGCGTTCGGCGGATGTCGCCGCGGGCATCGACCCGTCGCGTGCGCCGCTGATGCGCGTCAATGTGTTCCGCCGTCCCGATGGCCGCTTCGATCTCGTGCGCACGCACCATCATGTCCTGACGGACGGCTGGAGCGGCGCACGGCTTCTCGCCGAAGTCTTCGACGACTACGAGCGCGCGTTGGGCGTCACGCACGCCGCTGCGCACGCCGCTGCACACGCCCCCGCGCATACACCGCCGTCGTATCGTCGTTACGTCGAATGGCTCGCGGCGCAGCCCGATCCGCGCGACTGGTGGAGCGAGCGCCTGAAAGCCGCCGACGATGCCGGCACCTTGACCGCGAGCCTCGCCGTTCCCCTCGACACGGCTCCGAGCGAACCCGCGAGCGCGGCGCGCAAGATCGCGCTGAAACTCGACGCGCCGCTCGATGCGCGCGTGCGCCGCGCGGCGCAGCGGCATCGCGTGACGCTCAATACGCTGATGCAGGGCGCGTGGGCCGTGCTGCTCGCGCGGCTGAGCGGCAAGCAGTCGGTCGCGTTCGGCGTGACGGTGGCGGGGCGCCCCGCATCGTTGCCTCACGCCGAGGATATGTTCGGGCTCTTTATCAATAGCCTGCCGGTGTTTTCGACGGTGCGCGGCGACGTCACGATAGCCGCGTGGCTCGACGCGTTGCAGTCGTACAACCTGCAAATGCGCGAGGTCGAGCATACGCCGCTCGCGTCGTTGCAGCAGTGGGCGGGGCGCAGCGGTGACGCGCTGTTCGACAGTCTGATCGTGTTCGAGAACTATCCGGTGGCGACGCGCGCGGCGTCGGCGCAAGCGGGCGCGCTGCGCGTCGACTCCGTCGATTCATTCGAGCGCACGCACTATCCGCTGACGCTGACGATTCTGCCGGCCACGCGCATCGAACTGCAATGGCAGTGGGACAGCCGGCGCGTTGCGCGCACGCAGGTCGAGCAGTTGCAGCGGCAATACCTCGCGCTCATCGATCAACTCGCCGATGAAGGTGAGCGCGCGCCGCGCTTCGTCGGCGAACTCGCGGCGCGGCGCGGTGCGCCGCAAGCCGAGCCGTTGCTATTGCCACCGCCCGCGCTGCGCGCCTGCCACGAGCGCTTTGCGGTCGAAGCCGCGCGCGTGCCGCAGCGCATCGCGGTGCGCCAGAACGGCAAGGCCCTCGACTACGCGACGCTCGCCCGCTGGTCCGTCGCAATCGATGCACGCTTGCGCGCGAGCGGCGTCGCGCGAGAGGAGCGCGTGGCCGTCTGCATGCGCCGCTCGCCCGCGCTGATCGCGAGCATGCTCGGCGTGTGGCGAAGCGGCGCGGCTTATGTGCCGCTCGATCCATCGTTCCCGGCCGAACGCCTCGCGGGCATGCTGGACGATGCGGGCGTTACGCGCGTCATCGCGGATGACGAAGGCCGTGCGCGGCTCAGTGGTGCGCTCGACAACCGCATCGTGTTCGAAGCGGGAAGCGGTGAAGATGCCTTGGTCCACGACGCAGCAAGCGCACTGCCGCCCATATCGCCGTCCACGGATTCGCAGCTTGCCTACGTGATTTATACGTCGGGCTCGACGGGCCGGCCGAAAGGCGTTGCAGTTTCGCACGGCGCGCTGGCACGGCTGCTTGCAAGCGTCGGCATCGCGCCGGGACTTCATCAGGATGACGTACTATTGTCGGTCACGACGCCGTCGTTCGATATTTCGCTGCTCGAATTCTGCTTGCCGTTGACGCGAGGCGCCTGTGTCGAAATGGCCGACGCGCAAACGGTGGCGGACGGCGCGGCGCTTGCGCGGCTTATCGACGAAAGCGGCGCGACGTTCATGCAGGCGACGCCGAGCGGCTGGCGTCTGCTCATCGAATCCGGTTGGCATGGGGCGTCGCGCGGGCGGCTTACCGGCATCGCGGGCGGCGAGCCGTTGCCCGCCGATCTCGCGGCGCAGCTTGCGCAACGCGGCGTCGAGTTGTGGAACCTGTACGGTCCCACGGAGACGACGATCTGGTCGAGTTGCGCTCGCGTGTCTGGGAGTGGACCTATCACGATCGGTCGCGCGTTGCATGCGAACGCGCTGCGCATCGTCGACGCGAGCGGGCAGTTGACGCCGCAAGGCGGCGTCGGCGAGCTGTGCATCGGCGGCGAGAATCTTGCGCGCGGTTATCTGGGCCGCGCCGGTCTCACCGCCGAGCGCTTCGTGCCCGATCCCTACGGCGCGCCGGGCGCGCGCATGTATCGCACCGGCGACCTGTGCCGCGAGCGGACCGACGGCGAATTTGAATGTCTCGGCCGGATCGATCAGCAGGTGAAGCTGCGCGGCTATCGGATCGAACTCGGCGAGATCGAGGCGGCGCTGCGCGAGTGCGACGGCGTGCTCGACGCGGCCGTCGCGCTCGTGCCGGGTGCGGGCGATGCCGAGGCGCGGCTCGTCGCGTATGTCGTCGGTGCAGTTGTTAATGAGCCTGATCGTGAAGCGCGCGCGGTGCCGGCCGGTTGGCGGCAGATGCTTGCCGCGCGGCTGCCCGGCTACATGATTCCGGCGGCGCTCTATGCGATCGACGCGTTGCCGCGCACTGCGAACGGCAAGCTGGATCGCAACGCGCTCGCGCGCTTCGAGACGACGCCTGCAACCGAGTCGTCGTGGGTCGAGCCGTCGGGCGAAATGGAAATGCTTATCGCGCGGCTTTTTGGCGATGTGCTCGGGCTCGAGCGGGTCGGTGCGGACGATGATTTCTTCGCGCTCGGTGGACACTCGCTCGCGGCTGTGCGCGTCGTTGCGCGGTTGTCGGAGCAACTCGGCCGCAAGGTTGCGCTGGCCGCGCTGTTTGAGCAGCCGACGCCGGCGCTCTTGGCCGCGTTGCTTGACGATTGCGTCGATGCAGAGGCTTCTGGCAGGGCTTCGTCGAACGATGAACTGCAGGCGCTCGATGGGTTGTTCGATGGACTCGATTGAAATCCGCGAGGGAATTGCGGTTGCGCAATGGCGCTGTTCGCCAGGTCGGCGCGCGCACGGTTGCATGGTCCGCGTCGAATGCATCGCTTGCTTAGCGTTCAACGCGAATCGCGCGTGGGCGAAGCCGTGCCGTCGATATATCCGCGTCACGTCATCAGCTCGCGCAAGCAAGCGCATGCACGACGAGACTGCGCGGCTCGAACTCAACGACTCAAGCCGCTCATTGCTCAAAGACAAACATCACACGCGGCCGCGAAGCCGCGTTGACCTATTCAGATTGCCACTATGCTGACTACGATTCGCAACGAACCGGCTGCGACGGTTGCTTCTACTGGTTCTTCCGCTGCCGCTAGCGCTACCGTGAGCGAAGCGCCGAGGCAGGCGCTGGCGATTGCGCGCAAGTACGCGGCGCTGTCGCCGGAACGTCGGCGGCGGTTTCGCGAGAAGGCGCGCGAGCAGGGTATCGATCCCGCGCGTCTGCCGATTGTGCCGTTGTCGCGCGAAGTTGATGACGCAACTAAATCAGCAGACGCAGAAGCGTCGAGCGCCGATGCGTCTTCTTCGTTTTCGCGCGCGGCAACTTATCCGCTCGCTCCCGCGCAGGAACGTCTGTGGTTCCTCTGGAAGCTCGATCCGCTGAACCCCGCGTATAACCTGTCGCGCGCGCTGCGTTTGACGGGGCATCTCGATGTGCGTGCATTGCGCCGTGCGTTCGATGCGCTCGTCGCTCGCCACGGCGCGTTGCGTGCACGCTTCGTCGAGACGCGCGGCGTCGTCGCGCAGCGCATCGCCGCCGACGCGTGCTACCTCTGGCGCGAACATACGCTCGACGATCCCGCGAAATTGCGCGACGTGCTGCGTGCCGCCGCGCGCGAACCGTTCGATCTCGAGCAAGGGCCGCTGCTGCGCGTCGACCTCATCGCGATCGATGCGCAATGTCATGCGCTGTCGATCGTCGTGCATCACATCGTGTCCGACGGCTGGTCGCAGGCGCTCTTCGTTCGCGAACTGGCGGCGCTGTATCGCGCGGCGCTCGATGGTCAGCATGACGCGTTGACTTGCGTACTGCCGCCGCTCGACATTCATTTCGGCGATGTCGCGGCGTGGCAGAACGAATGGGAAGACGGCGCGTTTGCCGACGATCTTGCGTACTGGAAACAGCGCCTTGGAGCCGAGCGTCCCGCGCTCGAATTGCCGTTGGACCGGCCGCGAGCAGCGGTGCGTGGCGTCGAAGGCGGACGCGTGCGGCGCGATGTCGGCCCGGCTCTTGCCGAGCGTCTGCGCGAACTCGCGCGCGCACAGCGCACGACGCTTTTCACCGTGTTGCTCGGCGCTTATGCCGCGCTGCTGTACCGCTACGGCGGTCAGCCGGGCTTGCGGATCGGCGTGCCGTCGGCGGGACGGCAGCGCAGCGAGAGCGAAGGGCTAATCGGTTTTTTCGTCAACACGCTTGTGATCGATGTGGACGTCGACGGCACCATGCCGTGCGGTACGCTGCTGTCGCGACTGCATGAGCGCGTGCTCGAGGCGCATGCGCATCACTCGATACCGTTCGGCCGCATTCTCGACGCGTTGCGGATCGATCGCGAGCTCGGACGTTCGCCGCTGTTCCAGGTCATGTTCAATCTCGAGCAGGCGACGAGCGAGGCATCGGTTGCGATGCCCGGTCTCGTCGTTGAGCCGGAGGCGGGCGGCACGGATACGGCGCGTTTCGATCTGGTGCTGAACGTCGTGGACGATGGGCGCAGCTTGCGCCTGATGTTCAACTATGCGGCGGATGTGTTCGACGTTGGCACAGTGGAGCGGATTGCATCGCAATACGACGCGGTGCTTGAGCAGATGGTTGATGATGTGGAGCGACGGGTTGGGTCGTTGATGCTGCCTTTGCAGCGTGAAGCGAAGCCGCTGATGTCTTATGCGTTCGAGTCGCTTGGGATCGCGCTTGCGGCGCAGGCAAAGCGTACGCCGCAGGCGATTGCGCTGCGCTGTGAAGATCAGTCGCTCACGTATGCTGAACTTGATGCGTGGTCGGCGGCAATTGCTTCGCGGCTCATCGCTCGAGGTGTCGGTGCTGAGCGGCGCGTGGGATTGTGTGTCGCGCGGGGACCGGCGCTGATTGCGGCGTTGCTTGGGATCATACGGTCAGGTGGTGCGTTCGTGCCGTTGGACCCGGATTACCCGGCCGCGCGCTTGGCGCAGATGATCGGCGATGCCGGGATCGTGCAGGTGGTCGCGGATGCGGCGAGTGCGGCGCGGGTTGGTGAGGTGCTTGCGGGGTGTCAAGTAGTGGAGGTAGGGGCAATGGCGGTAGCTGCGGCTGCTGCGGAAGCGCACGCGAAGGCGAAGGCGCAGTCACAGTCGCAGTCGAACGTTGCTTCAGCGGCGCCACGGACGGGCGCAGCGCGCGAGTCACTGATGGGCACTGAGACACCGCAACACTCTGACGCAGAAACGATGATAAGCACAGCCACCGAGCAAGAGTCGAAGCGGCACATTGACGTTGTGCTGCACCCCGACCAGCTCGCCTATGTGCTCTACACCTCGGGCTCGACCGGCCGGCCAAAGGGCGTCGGCGTGAGCCACGGCGCGTTATGGACGCACCTGCAGGACTTCCTCACAACCTACGGAATCAGCGACGACGACACGGTCCTCCACTCATCGACGATCAATTTCGACGTCGCGTTGCACGAAACGCTGCCCGCGCTGTTGCGCGGCGCGACGGTGGAAATGCGCGGCGTACAGCCGTGGGATCTGCAAAGCCTGAGCGAACGGCTGGTGAAACGGCAAGTGACATTCGCGCGGATTCCGACGGCGCTGTGGCAGCAGTGGCATCGTCATGCGCCGTCGCGCGCGCAGCTTGCGCTGCGCCAGGTGACGGTCGGTGGCGAGGCGCTGCCTGGCGACGCGCTCGCGCGCTGGCGCGACGGACCGCTCGCGGACATCCGGCTCGATAACCTGTACGGACCGACGGAGACGACAGTCGCCGCGTTGTATCGCCACACTGTGGCCGACGATGTTCACGAGGTGACGGTGCCGATCGGCCATCCGTATCCGGGCCGCACGGCGCGCGTGTTCGACGCATTCGGTGATGAAGCGCCGGTCGGCGGGCTCGGGGAACTGTGCATCGGCGGGCCGACGGTGGCGCGCGGTTATCTGGGCCGCGCGGGTCTCACCGCGGAGCGCTTTGTGCCCGATCCGCACGGCGCGCCGGGCGCACGCATGTACCGCAGCGGCGACCTGTGCCGCATGCGCGCGGACGGCACCGTGGAGTTTCTCGGACGGCTCGATCAGCAGGTGAAGCTGCGCGGGCAGCGCATCGAACCAGGCGAGATCGAGGCGGTGTTGCGTCAGTGCGAGGGCGTGCGCGAGGCGGCGGTGATTGTCGTCGGAGAAGGGCAGACGCAGCGGTTGGCGGCGTATGTGGCGGGCGAGGGTGATGCAGTGGAGGCAACGACAACCACATCACCCACCCTCGACACCGCACGCCTTCTCCGCGAACTCGAGCACAAGCTTCCGGCCTACATGGTCCCGTCATCGGTGACGATACTCGCGCGGCTGCCGTGGATGCCGAACGGCAAGCTCGACCGCGCCGCACTGCCCGCACCGCGGATGGGCGCGCGCGAGTGCGTGCCGCCATCGAACGAGATCGAATCGGTGCTGCTGTCGATCTGGAGCGCTGTGCTCGGACGCGACGATCTGGGCGTCACCGACAACTTCTTCGAAGCTGGCGGCGACTCGATCCAGAGCCTGCAGATCATCGCACGGGCGCGCGAGGCGGGCTGGCGGCTGACACCGCGGCAGATCTTCGAGCATCCGACGGTGAGCGGTCTTGCGCAGCGTGCGCAACGGCTCGACTCGCACATCGCGCATGAGGTCGACGACGGCGCGCCGCTCGCACTGACGCCGATCCAGCGGCTGTTCTTCGAGCGCTATCCGCAAGGGGAATCGCATTGGAACCAGGCGGTGCTGCTGAAGGTGAAGGGGCGGCTCGTGCCTGAGGCGCTCGAGCGTGCGGTCGCGGCACTGGAGGCCCGCCACGACGCGCTGCGTCTGCGCTTCGTAAAAGAGGCGGGCGAGTGGAAGCAGACCGTAGCGAGCAGAGAGTCTGCGGACACGCTGACAGAAGCGACGGACGATTCGCAACCGTCACAAGCGTCGCAAGGCTCACAAGTATCGCTGTCGTCAGAGGAACCGCGGACAACACACGTATCGCAGCCCGCCACCCCCACAGTCCGCCACGAAAAGCTCCCCTCGCTCGCCGACCTCGCAACGGCCTGCAACAACATCCAGTCGAGCCTCGACATCGAGCGCGGCCCAATCTGGCGCATCGGCCACTTCGAGACTCCAAACGAAACGCGTCTGCTGATCGCGATCCATCACCTGTCAGTGGACGGCGTCTCCTGGCGCGTGCTTCTCGATGAACTGCAAACCGCCTATGAACAAGCAGAACGCAACGAGCCCATCCAGCTACCAGCCCCGTCGATGCCCTGGCGCGCATGGGTCCGCGAACTTCATCAGTATGCCGAATCATCGGAGCGTGTCGCTGAACTCGCATGGTGGCAAACCGCGCTCGACGCGCCTGCATTGCGCGCCGGCCCGCTGTTTCCGGCCATCGAGCGAGATCCGCAGCCGCAAAAGACGCTGCTGAAAAAGCTCTCGCCCGAACTCACCGCGGCGCTCCTGCGCGAGGCGCCGCGCGTGTACCGGATGCGCGTCGACGAAGTGCTGCTTGCGGCGCTCGCGCGCGCCATCGGGGATGCGGTGTCGCGTGATGAAGTGCTCGTCGAACTGGAAGGCCACGGTCGCGAGGATGTCATCGATGGTGCCGAGCTGAGCCGCACCGTTGGCTGGTTCACGAGCCAGTATCCGCTCGCGTTGCCGCGCGGCACCGACGCGGCCGATGCGCTGCTGCAGGTGCGCGAGCGTCTCGCGGCCGTGCCGTTGCGCGGGCTCGGCTGGGGCCTGCTCTCCTGTTGCGCGGACGCCGCGAGTCGGTCGGCGCTGCGCGCGCTGCCCACGCCGGAGATCGGCTTCAACTATCTGGGCCGCTTCGATCAAACTTTCGACGATGCAAGCCGCTTCGGCTTCGCGGCCGAAACGCCGGGCGACGCCATCGCACCCCGCGCGCGGCTGCCCGACCGTGCGCTCGACATCAACGGCTGGATTTCCGGCGATTCGCTCGCGCTCAACTGGGGCTACGCGCCGCAGTTCGTGTCGGACGCGCTCGCCGAAAAATTGCTGGCGTCGTTCGAGTCGTCGCTCGTCGCGCTGGTCGAACATCTGCGCACCGCCACATCGCAACAGCAACCGCAACAGCCACAACAACCGCAAGCCCGCAAACCGCGCCCACCCGTTCCCGAGTCCGTCGAAACGCTGGCGCAGCGCGACACCATCGCCGCAAGCTGGGCCGCGCGCGCCGTCTACGAGGCCAGCCTGCCCGTGCCTCCCGCCGATGCGCTCGCCGCCTGGTTCGCGCGACGCCGGCCGCAAGACGCAAACGCTCGCGCCCAGGCCGCACCATCGCCGGCCGTGCCGCTCAACGCGCTCGGCGCGCCGGCCACGCTGTTCTGTCTGCACCCCGGCTACGGCATGGTCGGCGAATACCGCACGCTCGCGCAGGCGCTGAACGGCCGCGTGAGCCTGATCGCCATCCAGGCCCCGGCTGTGCGCGGCGATCCGTGGCAAGGCGAGACGTTCGAGGCGCTCGCTGCGCACTACGCCGACAGCATGGAGGCGCTCCAGCCGGACGGCGATTACGCGCTGCTCGGCTGGTCGTTCGGCGGCCGGCTCGCGATCGCCATCGCGGAACATTTCGAGCGGCGCGGCATGCGCGTGTCGTTCGTCGGTATCGTCGATACGGCGACGCATCGGGAGGAGGGCGCCGGCTCTGCCACCACCGTCAACGAAGACGAAGGCGAAGACAGTGCGCCGGCCGCCGCGCTCACGCTGCTCGACAACGCCGGTCCGTCGCTGCTCGGCGACGCGCTCGCCGCCGACGCGTTGCACGCCGATTTGATGTCGCGGCATGTACTGCCGCGCATCGCCTGCGATCTGCATGTGTGGCGCGCGCTGCGCATCGCCGATCCGCGGCGCAGGATGGCGTGGGCGGAGCACACGCGGGGCCGGCTGCACGAGTTCGACGTCGACGCGACTCACTCGAGCATCGTCCACCATCCGCTTCTTGCCGCGCAGCTTGTGCAGTGGTTCGCACCATCGGCGTCGCAAAGCGAGGCGACGGCACGCACTCAGCCCGATCCCGCCGCCGATTTCCGCCGCTAGCATTTGCCAGCCGCTGGCGCGGCGGGCATGCGTTTTCGCCCGCCTCGCGCCAACGGCTGTGTCTCCCGTTCCCCACAGTTTTATTCACATTGAATGCGAACGATTATTGTTTACATTACTATCCCGTCTTGAGAGAATCATCGGGCACCAGGCCGGCGTCCGCGCGTCTGGCTTGATTCGGGGATAGAAGAAAGGGGATCAAGAAGAATGAAGGTTGAGAAAGCCGGGAAATGCGTTGCTTTGCGGGAGCGCGGCTTGCCGCACCCGCGTCCGATTTACGTCGCGTTGATGCTGGGTCTGGCCAGCATTGGCGCGCACGCGCAGGAATCGCCGGCCGCTGCATCGGGCACGGACGCCGCGAAGGAATTGCCCGCCGTACAGGTCCGCAGTTCTGCTGAAGATCCGCTAGGGCCGGGCGTCGGCTATGTCGCCAAACGTTCGATGACCGGCACCAAGACGGATTCGTCGCTGCTCACGAATCCGCAGAGCGTGTCCGTCGTCACGCGCCAGCAGATGGACGACCAGGGCGCGCAGACCGTCGACCAGGCGCTGCGCTACACGCCGGGCGTCTATTCGCAGGACGGCACCGACATCCGTTTCGATCAGCTTTACGGCCGCGGTTTTCCGCTGGACTCGTATCTGGACGGCCTGCATCTGTACCAGTCGCCGCGCTTCGCCACGCCGCGCATCGACCCGTACTTCATGGAGCGCCTCGAAGTGCTGCATGGTCCGGCGTCGGTGCTGTACGGGCAGGGAAGTCCGGGTGGCCTCGTCAACTACGTGAGCAAGCTGCCGATGGAGCAGCCCTATCACGAAGTGATGATGCAGATCGGCAACCACAACAACTATCAGTTGGGCTTCGACCTGAGCGGTCCCGTCGACAAGAACGGCACCGTGCTGTATCGGCTCACGGGTGTCGCGCGCACTGCGGAGACGCAGGTCAGCGACATCAAGGACCAGCGCCTTGCAATCGCGCCGTCGGTCACGATCCGGCCGAACCGCGACACGACGTTCACGCTGCAGGGCAGCTTCCAGCGCGACCCGAACGGCGGTCTGTTCAACCCTGTGCCGGCAGGTGCGACATTGTTTAGTAACCCGAACGGTCAACTCGGGCCGGACAAATATTTCGGCGATCCTGATCGCGACGGCATGCATCGCACGCAGTACTGGTTCGGTTATCAGTTCGATCACGCAATCAACGACAAGATCAGCGTGTCGCAGAATCTGCGTTATCTGCATATCGACCAGCATTATTACCAGACCTCGGTGACGAGTGCGCTCGGCGCGGATCAGCGCACGGTGTCGATGTGGGGCAACGTCGACAACGAGCACTACACGCAATTCCAGGTCGACACGCACGCGCAGGCGAAGGTAGCGACGGGCGCCGTTCAGCACACGTTGCTGTTCGGTCTCGACTATCAGCGCTCGATGCTCGGCGACACGGAAGGCAACTCCGTCCTCGGTACGGTGGATCTGTACAACCCGAACTTCTCGTCTCTACCGACGCAGCAGGCCAACACGCGCCTCGATTATTCGTTGAGCACGGTCGGCGTGTATGCGCAGGACGAAGCGCGCTGGCGCAACTGGGTGCTGACGTTCGGGGTGCGCCAGGACTGGACGGGCGGCAATCAGCAGACCACCTTACTCACGACGGGAAAGGGCAGCATTTACCACACGAACGATCATGCGTTCACGTGGCGCGCGGGCCTCGCGTATCAATTCGAAAGCGGCATCGCGCCGTATGTCAGCTATTCGCGGTCGTTCCAACCGGTGCTCGGCGCGACCTATTCGGGCGCTCCGTTCTCGCCGACGAAGGGCCGGCAGATCGAAGCGGGCGTGCGTTATCAGCCGAAATGGTTCGACGGCTTCTTCTCGCTCGCGGCGTTTACGCTGACGCAGGACAACGTGTCGGTGGTCGATCCCGATCATCCGGGCAACGCGATACAGACCGGCCAGACGCGCTCGCGCGGCGTCGAGTTCGAAGCCCACGCGAACGTCACCGCCGATCTGAAAGTGATTGCGTCGTACACCTATCTGAACCAGCAGGTGACGAGCACCACGACGCCCACCAGTTTCGGCAAGCGTCCGACCATCGCGCCGCGCAATACCGCTTCGCTGTGGGCCGATTACACGTTCCACCGCGGACCGCTGCGCAACTTCGGCGTCGGCTCCGGCGTGCGTTATATGAGCAGTTCGGCGGGCGATGCAGCGAACACCTTCACCGTGCCGGGGCGTGTGCTCGTCGACCTCGGCGCGCACTACGACATTCAGAACTGGCGCCTGTCGCTCAATCTGAACAACGTGTTCGATCGCGAGTACATCTCGTACTGCACGACCGCCTCAGTGTGCTACTGGGGCGCGACGCGCACGGTGCTCGGAACGGCGCGCTATCAATGGTGATCGGCATGACGAAGGGCCCGGCGGATCGCATGCGGCGCACGTCGCCATGACGGCAAGCGTGCGCTTTAACGGCAAGCGGCGCCTCGCGCTTGCGGGGTTGGGCGCCGCCGCGCTTATGGCGGCGGGCGCACGGTCGGCGCGCGCGGCGGATGCGGCGGGCGCCGTTTCTGCGGCCGCTTCGATTTCAGGCTCGGCCGCAGGCTCCGCAGCGGCGCCCGCCGCTCGCGTCGTCGTGCTCGACTGGCCGCTGACGGAAGTCGTGTTGTCGCTCGGCGTTGTGCCCGTCGGCGTGTCGCGTCCCGCGTGGTATGCGAAGCTCGACGGCGTTCCGGCGTTGCCGCCGTCGGTCGTCGATACCGGCTTGCTGTATCAGCCGAACTTCGAAGTGCTCGCGGCGCTAAAGCCCGAGCTTATCGTCATCACGCCGTGGCATGCGCCGCTGCGCGGGTTGCTCGAACGCATCGCGCCGACGCTGACGGTGCAACTGTTCGGCCCCGGCATCGACGTCTATCCCGCTGTTCACGCCGCGACCCGCAAGCTCGCCGACGCGCTCGGCCGCAACGCGGCGGCCGATGCGCTGTTCGCGCAAGCCGATGCCCGCGTCGCCGATGCGTCCGCGCGTCTCGCGGGCTTTCGCGCGATGCGGCGTCCCGTCTATCTACTGCGTCCGATCGACGACCGTCACATCGCCGTATTCGGCAGAAACAGCCTGTTCGGCGGCGTGCTCCACGCGCTCGGAATCGATAACGCGTGGCAAGACTTCGCCGATCCGCAAGGCATGACCGAAGCGGACCTCGGCGCGCTCGCACGACATGCCGATGCGCAAGTCGTCACGATCGGCGTGCCGTCCGGCGTCGCGGCGCAACTCGCGCGCAGCCCGTTATGGGGCGCACTGCCGTTCGTGCGGCAAAACCGCGTCCAGCACATCGGCCCGTTGCCGGCGCTCGGCGGCCTCGTCGCGTCGATGCGTTTCGCCGACAGCCTCGCCGGCGCGCTGCAAGGAGTCACCCAATGAACCGCTCGACGGCGACTGTCACCGCGGCCGCGCCGCGCGCGTGGCGGCTGCCCGCGCTGCTGCTGATGCTGGCCGCGTGGCTCGTTTATCACACACTGTCCGCGCGGCTGCCTGTCGCGCAATGGCCCGGCGCGCTGTTGCCTCGCGCCGATGCCACGTTGCCGCAGCTTGTCGTGCGCTACGGCTGGCTGCCGCGCTTCGCGATCGCGCTGATCGCCGGCGCGGCGTTGTCGCTGGCGGGCGTGGTCTTTCAGCAGGTGCTGCGCAATCCGCTTGCCGAGCCGCTCACGCTCGGCGTGTCGGCGGGCGCGTATCTCGCGTTGACGATCGCCGCGGTGGCCGCGCCCGCGCTCGCCGTCGATATGCGCTTCGCGGTCGCGCTGGCAGGCGCCGCGCTCGCGATGTTCGCCACCATGGCGATGACGTGGCGCAAGGGCTTCGCGGCAGTCTCCATCGTGCTCGCGGGCATGATCGTGAATCTGTACTGCGGCGCATTGTCAGTGATCCTGACGATTGTGTTCGAGCGTTCGTTGACGTCGGTGTTCATCTGGGGCGGCGGCTCGCTCGTGCAAAACGGCTGGGCGAGCGTCGTGTGGCTGCTGCCGCGCGTGCTCGCCTGCGGCGTCGCCACGGCGCTGCTGGTGCGTCCCTTAACGCTCTTTTCACTCGACGACGGCAGCGCGAGCCAGCTCGGCATGTCGCTGAAATGGACGCGTCCGCTCGCGCTCGGCGTCGCCGTCACGTTGAGCGCGTTCGTGGCGAGCGCAGTCGGCGTGATCGGCTTCATCGGACTCGGCGGGCCGGTGCTCGCGCGCCTGATGGGCGCACGCCGCGTGCGCGATCAGTTGCTATGGGCGCCGTTCGTCGGCGCACTGTTGCTCGCGATCGCCGATCAGGCCGTGCAGAGTTTGCCGAGCGTACTCGGCGAACTGCTGCCGACGGGCGCGGCGGTCGCGCTGTGCGGCGGCCCGCTGCTGCTGTGGATGCTGCGCCGCGTGCATATCGAGGCGCCGCGTCCCGCGTCTGCCGAGAACGCGCCGCCGCGTCGTGCGTTAACGATGCCGGCACTGCTGCTCGGCGGCCTGCTTGTAGCCGCGGTCGTCGTGTCGCTGCTCTTTTCGACGACGCTGCACGGCTGGCAATGGACCGGCGCGCAGCAATGGAGCGACGTGTGGTTCTGGCGCGTGCCGCGCCTCGCCGCATCGCTGGGCGCGGGGGTGATGGTGGCGCTCGCGGGGACGATCCTGCAACGCGTCACCGGCAATCCGATGGCGAGCCCCGATCTGCTCGGCGTGAGCGGCGGCGCGATGCTCGGCATGCTGGCCGCGGCGGTCGTGGCGAGCGCGCCGTCGACGCCCGTGCTGCTCGCGGGCTCGTCGGCGGGCGCGCTGATCTGCCTCGTGACGATCGTCGCCCTTGGCCGCCGCAGCGGTTTCGCGCCGGAGCATGTGCTGCTCGCGGGCATCGCCCTCAGCGCGTTTTCGCAGGCCGTGGTGATGCTCGCGACGGCGAGCGGCGGCGCGTACGCGAACCTGCTGCGTCCGCTGCAATATGGCTCGACCTACCTGATCGCGCCGGCGACGGCAATCGCCGTCGGCGCGTGCACGGTCGTCGCGGTGGTCGTCGCGTATCTGGGCGCGCGTTGGCTCGAGATCCTGCCGCTCGGCGCGAACGTGGCGAATGCGCTCGGCGTCGGCGCGCAACGCGCGCGGCTCATGCTGCTCGCGCTGGCCGCGATCCTCACGGCGGGCGCGACGGTCGTGATCGGCCCGATGTCGTTCGTCGGCCTGATGGCGCCGCATCTCGCGCGGCTGCTCGGCTTTCCGCGCGCGCGTTCGCAGATGCTCGTCGCGGCGCTGATCGGCGGCTTGCTGATGGTGCTGTCGGACTGGCTCGGCCGCAACATGATTTTTCCGCAGCAACTGCCGGCGGGCGTGATCGCGACGCTTCTGGGCGGGCCTTATCTGATGTGGTTGCTGCGTCGTTGATGCGTCGAACAAGTTGAGCCGAGGCGCGCATCGCGCGCCTCATGACTCTCGACGAACCCCGCTGCGTCAGAACGAAAACGTCGTATTCAACATCACGAGCCGCGCTTCGCCGACCGCGATAATCAGATTGCTGTTGCTCGACGGATAGTACGTTTTGTCGAACACGTTCTTCACATTCAGTTGCACATGCGTCGGGATCTTGCCGATCTTCGTGTCATAAGCGGCGAACAGGTCTGCCACGACATAACCCGGCAACGTGAAGCTGTTGGCCGTGTCGCCCGGACGCTTGCTCACTAGCCGCGCGCCGCCGCCAAAACGCCATTGCCCCGGCAGATACGGCAGCATCGTGTCGTAGACGGCGAAGACACTGCCGGTATGGCGCGCCGCATTCACGAGGCGCGTGCCGTTGTCGCGGTCGGTTGCGTTCGTGTACGCATAGCTGCCGATCACGCTCACGTGCTGCGTGACCCGTCCGGCCACATCCATCTCGATGCCGCGCGACCTCGCGCTGCCCACCGTCTCCGTCGTATCGCCGACCGTGACCGCCACATTGTTCTTGTCGATCTGATAGACGGCGAGCGTGCCCGTGATGCCGTGCGCGTCGAACTTGAGGCCCGATTCATAGACGCGCCCACGCTCCGGCGCGAGCGGCTCGCTGACTTGCGTGGCGACGTTCGGCACGAACGATTTGCTGAAATTCGCGTACGCGGACAGCGCCGGCGTGAGCCGGTAAACGAGGCCGAATTGCGGCAGCCATACCTGCCCATGCGAGTGATCGGCGATCACGAACGGACGGCCCACGCCCGACAGTTGCTGCCAGTTCTCCCAACGCAGGCCGCCAACGGCGATCAGCCTGTCCGTCAGATGAACCGTGTCCTGCGTCACGACGGAATAGGTATGCACCTTCGACAAGCTGTCGCTCTGCGTCGCGCTCGGCGTGCCGCCCGGCGACAGTTGCCCATAGACGGGGTCGAACAGATCGAAGCCCGACACCGCCTTGCCGCGTATCGTGTCGCCGCGGAAGCTGCGTTGACGCTCGTACTCGCCGCCGACGTACAACTCGTGACGCATGCCGCCGAGCTTCAGATTGCCGAGCACGCCGACGGTCGCGATTTCGTCGGAATCGTTGCGCTGCAGGTTCGCATCCGACGAGCGGCTCATGATGCCGGTCTTGCTGTTGAACGCCGTCGCGCGCGTGATGTACTGGTCGTAGCGGTCGCGGCTCCATCCGTAGGTTGCGCGCACGCGCCATTCGTCGGAAAAGCGGTGTTCGATTTTCGCGCGCAGCGTTTCCTGCTCGCCTGAGTTTTGTGCCCACGCTTCTTCATAGCGCGTGTAACGCAGCGCATCGTCGGGATGACCGTTGACGAGCACGGTGCCGCGGTCGAACGGCGTCGTGTAGTCGACGTACTGGTAGCTCACGTCGATCGACGTATTCGCGTCGTGCCACGACAGCGACGGCGCGATCAGCGCGTCGCGCTGGCGTCCGAAGCTGCGCCAGTAGCGCGCGGTGTTGTACTCGCCGGTCAGGCGAAACGCGAGCGTGCCGCCCGCGACCTGGCCCGCTTCGCCGATCGGTCCGGTGAGGTCGAAGCTCGTGCCGCTGCCGCGATGGCTCGTGTAGTTCGCGGAGACCGAGCCGTGAAAAGTGTCTTCCGGTTTGCGCGTGATCAGGTTGATCACGCCGCCTGGCTCCTGGATGCCGTAGAGCAGCGAAGCGGGGCCCTTGAGCACTTCGACGCGGTCGATCGTCGCGAGATAGTTGTGAAGCGTCGGCGAGCGCATGCCGTCGACGAGAATCGAGCCGTCGTCGTTCGAGCCGAAGCCGCGCTTGATGAACGCATCGCGCGTTCCGCCGAGCGTGTTCGTTTGCGTGATGCCGCTCACGTTGCCGAGCACGTCGTCGAGCGTGCGCGCCTGCTGGTCCTGCATCACGCTCGAGCTGACCACCGCGACGGACTGCGGAATGTCGCTGATTTTCGTCGCGATGCCGCTCGCGGTTTCACTCGTGCGCGGACGATAACCGGCGGTCGGGTCGGCGAGCGCGGCGGCCTGCACGGCGACCGCCGGCAGTTCGGTGGGGGCGGCGGTCGAGGCGGCGGGCGGGGCGCTCGCGGCATCCGGCGAAGCGGCGGCGGCGAGTGCGGCGGGCGCGGTCGCCATGTACATCAACATCGAAAGGGGAATGCGGAGGCCGCGGCGGCGAGGGCGGCCTGGCGGCGCGGAGGTTTTGACGAAGCGCATGGATGGTTTGAACGACAGATTCCTGGACGACGCGTATCCCGCACCAGAGCGGCCGGGCAGCTCAGCGGCGTCGGTTGTTATTAAGGATGCGAGAGGATAATGTAAATGAGAATGATTATCAAATGAAAACATAATGACGCGGACTCGCGGATGCCCACCGCGCCAGCAAGACCGGCTGCGTTGCTCTAAACTAGCCGCCGCTCACGCCAGCCACGCCAGCCACGCCAACACTCACGACCTCGATGCCTCCCGTTCCCGCCGACTCCAGCGACACCGCCGATTCCTCCTCCGTCAGCCTGCCGAAGCAACCGGCGTTTCAACGCTTCTGGTGCACGCGCATTCTCTCGTCGCTGTCGTTTCAGATGCTCGCGGTCGCGATGGGATGGCACATCTACGCGCTCACGCACAGCGCGTTCGCGCTCGGCCTCGTCGGACTCGCGCAGTTCCTGCCGATGTTCCTGCTGACGCTCGTCGTCGGTCATTTCGCGGACCGCTACGATCGCCGGCGCATCGCGGCCATCTGTCAAAGCCTCGAAAGCGTCGCGGCATTGCTGTTCGCGTGGGGCACCTTCGGCGGATGGATCAGCGCACCCGTGATCTACGTGCTCGCTGCCTGCGTGGGCGCGGCGCGCGCCTTCGAATCGCCGGCGGTCGCGTCGCTGTTGCCCGGCGTCGTGCCGCGCGGGCAATTGCCGAAGGCGACGGCGTGGGCGACCTCGGCGAACCAGACCGCGCAGATCGCCGGTCCCGCGCTCGGCGGTCTGCTTTACGGCATCGGCCCGGGCGCCGCTTATCTCGCGTGCACGCTGTCGTTCGCCGCCGCGGCCACGGCCGTGTGGGGCATTCCGCTGCGCGCGAAGCCGGCGAGCCGCGCGCCCGTCACGCTCGAATCGGTGTTCTCGGGCATCGCGTTCATTCGCAAGCAACCGGTGATACTCGGCGCGTTGTCGCTCGATCTGTTCGCGGTGCTGTTCGGCGGCGCGACCGCGCTGTTGCCGGTGTTCGCACGCGACGTGCTGCATACCGGGCCGCTCGGGCTCGGCCTGTTGCGCTCGGGCACCGCGATCGGCGCGCTCGCGGGCACCATCTGGCTCGCGCATTTTCCGCTGCGCAACCGGCCGGGCGCGGCGATGTTCGGCGGCGTGATCGCGTTCGGCGTGGCGACGCTCGTGTTCGGCATGTCGCATCAGTTCATCGTGTCGCTGCTCGCGCTGATGGCGCTCGGCGCGTCGGACACCATCAGCGTCGTCGTGCGTCTGTCGCTCGTGCAGCTTCGCACGCCGGATGAAATGCTCGGACGCGTGAGCGCCGTCAATTCGCTTTTCATTGGCACATCGAATCAATTGGGTGAATTCGAATCGGGTATCACCGCCGGCTGGTGGGGCGCGCGAACGGCGGTGCTGGTCGGCGGCATCGCGACCATCACGGTCGCCTTGCTGTGGATGAAGCTCTTCCCCGAATTGAGGAACACGCGTTCGCTCGAACGCGAAGAGGAACTGGCGCCGAGCGCCTGAGCGGCACGCGGCCTGGCACGGCGCGCGACTCTCGTTCGATGAGAAGCGGCTTCTCGTTCAGGCCGGCTACCGCGCCGCGGCTCATGCGCGTAAGGTTGAGCGCGTCACTTGCGGGAATGCCCGCCAAGGAGCCGTTTCATGACACACCTGGACTCGCACCAGCACGCTTATCCGAGCGACATCGCGTTCACGCCCACGGTCAAGGCATTGCAAAGCCGCAATGGTTCGCGCGATGCGTATGCGCGCATGGAAGAAGAACACGGCTGGCAGACGCGTCTCACGCCCGACGTCGCGGGTTTCATCGAGCAGCAGACGAGCGTGTTTCTTGCGACCGTCAGCTCGGAAGGGCAGCCGTATATCCAGCATCGCGGCGGTCCGGCCGGTTTTCTGCGCGTGCTCGACGATCACACCATTGCGTTTGCTGATTTCGCCGGCAACCGGCAGTACATCACGGCCGGCAATCTCGCGGAAAATCCGAAGGCGCATCTGTTTCTGATGGACTATGCGCATCGCCGGCGCATCAAGATCTGGGGCGAGGCGCGCGTGGTCGACGACGATCCCGCGCTGCTCGCGAAGCTGATGCCCGAGGGTTACAAAGCGCGCGGCGAACGCGTGATCGTGATGACGGTGCGCGCGTGGGACGTCAATTGTCCGAAGCATATTCCGCAGCGTTTCGGAGCGGCGGATGTAGCCGCCGCATTGCAGGAACGCGACGAGCGCATCCAGCAACTCGAGGCGCAAGTGGCCGAGCTTAAACGCGAGGCAGCGCTTCGCGGCGATTGATGCGCGCGCACTCGTTCCGTAGAATCGTGGCGCTTAGCGCGTGACATATGACGCTTGCTTGCAAGCGCAACGATTCGCGCGATCACGAGGAGAATGCGCATGAGTCTGCACACCACGGAGCCGATCGCGGCGACCGTTTATCGCGGCAATTCTGTTGAAAACACGCACCGCGCGCATGTCGCGGTTGTCGATGCCGCCGGCCGCCTGCTGTATTCGTTCGGCGATCCGTCGCGCGTGACCTTGGCGCGTTCCGCGGCCAAGCCGGCGCAAGCGCTCGCGGTGCTGGAAACCGGCGCGCTGGAGCGCTTCGGTTTCGACGATGCGGACCTCGCGCTGATGTGCGCGTCGCACAGCAGCGAGCCGCGTCACATCGAGCGTGCGCGCGGCATGCTCGCGAAGGCGCAGGCAAGCGAAGCGGATCTTCGCTGCGGCGGTCATCCGCCACTCTCCGATGCCGTGTACGCGGACTGGATCAAGCGCGATTTCAAGCCGGGCGCGGTGTGCAGCAACTGTTCGGGCAAGCACGCGGGCATGCTGGCCGGCGCACGTTCGATCGGCGCCGCGCTGAGCGGTTACGAAGAGCCGGATCATCCGTTGCAAGTGCGCGTGAAGCACACGGTCGCCAACGTCTGCGATCTGCCGGACGAGGGCGTGCAATGGGCGATCGACGGATGCAATCTGCCCACGCCGGCCTTTGCGCTGGACCGTCTTGCGCGACTCTTCGTCAAGCTGGCCGCTGCCGAGGATGAAGTGTCCTCCGGCGCGTCCAACGCTGAGCCTACTTCGCGCACGGCGGCGCTCGCGCGCATCTATCGTGCGATGACGGCTTATCCGGAACTGGTGGCAGGAGAGGGCCGCTTTTGCACGCTGCTGATGAACGCGTTCGAAGGCGCGCTGGTCGGGAAACTCGGTGCGGACGGCAGTTATGCGATCGGCGTGCGCGCGTCGAAGCAGACGGCGGCGCACACAGGCAAGGAGGGCGCGCAAGGCGCACTCGGCATCGCGGTAAAAGTCGAGGATGGCAACGTCAGCATGCTGTATGCGGTGGTCGCCGAAGTGCTCGCGCTGCTCGAGATCGGCACGGCTGGACAGCGCGCGAAGCTCGACGCTTTTCACGCGCCCAGAACGCTCAACACGATGGGCGTCGCGACGAGCCGCGTCGTGTTTTCGGTTGCGCTCGCAGCGGCTCGGTAAAGCGGGTGTGCGTCGTTAGCGCTGGCGCGGCGCGGCCAGGCGCGACCGTGCACACGGCCGCGCGGCCGCTTCACATCGTCACGCAGCAGCCTCGGCCGCGGACATCAGCGCAGTACGTATCGCATGCGCGAGCTCGCCCGCCTGGAACTTGGCGACATAGCCGTTCGCGCCGGCGTTCTTCACATGCGCCTCGTTGGCCGCGCCCGTCAGCGATGAATGGATGATCACCGGAACGTCGCGCATCCGCTCATCCGCCTTGATCTGGCGCGTCAGCATGAAGCCGTCCATCTCGGGCATTTCGAGGTCGGTCAGCACCAGCGCGATGCTGTCCTTCACGCGCACGCCGTTGGCCTCGGCTTCTTCCGCGACCTGCTGCAAGGTCTGCCAGGCCTCTTCGCCGGTCTTGGTCATCACGAACTCGGCGCCGATCGCGGTCAACGCCTGCTCGATCAGCTTGCGGGCAAAGCCGGAGTCGTCGGCGGCAAGAATCTTCGCGCCCGGGCGAATGCCCAGCGCATCGCCCACCGACGTCGGGTCCACGCTCGGATGCTGCGACGGGAACACGTCGCGCAGCACCTGCTCGACGTCGATCACCTGCGCGAGCCGCGAGTCGCCCGTATTGCCGTCGATCCGCGCAATGCTCGTGACGAGATTGCCGCCGGCCGCGCCTTCCGCGGACAGCACCTGATTCCATTCGAGGCGCACGATGTCGTCGACTTCCTCGACCGCGAACGCCTGCGTCGAGCGCGCGAATTCGGTGACGAGCAGGATGTTCAGGCCGCGCGTGGGCTCGCAGCCCATCAGCCGCGGCAAGTCGATCACGGGGATGATCTGCCCGCGAATATCGACCGCACCCATCACGAACGGCGACGAACCGGCGATCGGCGTGACCGGCGGCATCGTCGAAATTTCGCGCACCTTGAACACGTTGATGCCGTAAAGCTCGTGCGCGTCGCTGCCGGGCACCGAGCCGAGCCGGTACAGCAGCAACTCGAATTTGTTGGAACTGGTCAGGTTGGTGCGTTCGTCGTGCGCGCGGTTATCTACTGCCATCGAATCTCTCCGGGATTGCGGTGCGTGGGCGCGCGCTTGCGTTGGTTGATGCCGACGCGCTTCTTACTTTCTGTTATCGGCGCGGCTGCCGAAAAATTCAGCGGCTCGCCGGCTTTTGCTGGCAATCCCTGGGTGCGCGCGGTTTTCGCTCACAAGCGGACGGCATTCGTGTGAAGGTTACCTAACGTTACACAAGCGACAGCGTCGTATCACATGGCATCGGGCGCGGCTTCTAGAATTTTTTCCGACGATCGAATGCGGCGCTTTGCGGCGCTTCACGGCAGCAGACGAGCCGGCCGCGGCCTCTCGCGCTCACATGTCCTCGCGCGCCGCATCGTTGCCGTTTCGCTTCCAATCCAAGGAGAACGTATGACCCGCTTGCCTCTCGCCACCATCACGAGCGCCTGCATGGCCAGTCTGCTGATGCTCGCCGCTTCCGCCACGACGGCCAGCGCCCAGACCGCGCCCGCCGCCGCGCCGGACGCGGGCCGTCTGCATGCCGCCGACCAGACGTTCATCGCCGAGGGCACGCAGGCCGTCGCCACGCAACGCGATGCGGCGCGCATCGCGACATCGCGCTCGACCGACCGCGACGTGAAGGCATTCGCCGAGCGCGTCTCGGCCGACAACGCCAAAATCACCGACGCGCTGCGCGCGGCCAGCCCGCGCGGCGTCGACGTGCCGAAGAACGACCCCGACACGGCAGTGCTGGCGAGCATCAACAACCTGCGCGGCGCCGAGTTCGACAAGACCTATATCGAGCAGGTCGCGCTGGCCGGCGAGCAGAAGGCGCTGTCGGCGCTCCAGGCGGAAATCGCCTCGGGCCGCGATCCGCAGTTGAAGGATGCGGCGAAGAAGGCGTTGCCTGTTCTGCAGGAGCATTACGCGATGGCGCAGGAACTGGCGCAACGCAAGCATCTGCCGGCAGCAGCGCACTGAGTTTGCGGAGGCGGGCGACGCCGGCGACGCGTCCGCGCCGACCGGCGTAAACTGAACCTCCGTTCAAACGACGGCTATGCCACGGAGATTCATCAATGGAATACAGACATCTGGGTGCGTCCGGTTTCAAGGTGCCGGTGCTGAGTTTCGGTACGGGCACGTTCGGCGGCAAGGGCGAATTTTTTGAGGCGTGGGGCGCGACCGACGTCGCCGAAGCGCGCCGTCTGATCGACATCTGTTTCGATGCGGGCGTCACGATGTTCGACACCGCGGACATCTATTCGCGCGGCGCATCCGAGTCGGTGCTCGGCGAAGCGCTCAAGGGCAAGCGCGACAAGGCGATCCTCTCGACCAAGGCGACCTTTCGTTTCGACGACGGCCCGAACAACGTGGGCTCGTCGCGCTTTCACCTGATTCAGGCGGTCGACGCGGCGCTCAAGCGCCTGCAAACCGACTACATCGACCTCTTTCAGTTGCACGGTTTCGACGCGCGGACGCCAGTCGCCGAAGTGCTGTCCACGCTCGACGACCTCGTGCGCGCGGGCAAGATCCGCTACACGGGCGTGTCGAACTTTTCCGGCTGGCATCTGATGAAGTCGCTCGATACCGCCGACCGCTACGGCTATCCGCGCTACGTCGCGAACCAGACGTATTACTCGCTCGTCGGCCGCGATTACGAGTGGGAGCTGATGCCGCTCGGCATCGATCAGGGCGTGGGCGCGGTGGTGTGGAGCCCGCTCGGCTGGGGGCGTCTGACGGGCAAGATCAAGCGCGGCCAGCCGTTGCCGCAGCAAAGCCGCTTGCACAAGACCGCCGACATGGGCCCGCCGGTGCCGGAGGACTACCTGTTCCGCGTGCTCGACGCAATCGACGAGATCGCCGTCGAAACCGGCAAGACCGTCCCGCAGATTGCGCTGAACTGGCTGCTGCAGCGCCCGACCGTGTCGACGGTGCTGATCGGCGCTCGCAATGAAGAGCAGTTGCGGCAGAACCTGGGCGCGGTCGGCTGGAATCTGACGCCCGAGCAGGTCGCGCGGCTCGATGCGGCGAGCGCGGTGCGGCCCGCTTATCCGTACTGGCATCAGGAAGGATTCGCCGAGCGCAATCCGAAAGCGGTTTAAGCGGGCGAGTCCGGGCGCATTTTTAGGTGCGTTGGTTGGCGGTGCCGCTTCCGCAGCGCCCGAAACCAACGCGCGCCTCAACCCTCACTGCCCAACCCTCAATGCTCAACCTTCAAGCCAGCCCGCCGTTCGCGCGCAGCACCTGGCCGTTGACCCAGCCGGCCTCCGGACTCGCGAGGAACGCCACCACCGAAGCAATATCCTCCGGTTGCCCGAGGCGCTCGAGCGGCGGCATCTTCGCGAAGTGCTGGATCTGCTCCTGGGTCTTGCCGTCGAAAAAGAGCGACGTCGCGACCGGTCCCGGCGCGACCGCGTTCACGGTGATGTTGCGCCCGCGCAGTTCCTTCGCGAAAACGTGCGTGAACGTTTCGACCGCCGCCTTCGTCGCGCTGTAGATCGCGTAACCCGGCATGTTCAGCGCGACGGTCGTGCTCGAAAAGTTGACGATGCGCCCGCCGTCGTTCATGCGGCCCGCCGCTTCGCGCAGCGTGTTGAAAGTGCCGCGCACGTTGATGTCGAACGTGCGGTCGTACAACTCGTCACTGGTGTCGGCAAGCGGCGTCGGCTGGATCACGCCCGCGTTGTTGACCAGCACGTCGACCTTTCCCAATTGCTGCTCGGCTGTCTCGAACATGCGGCGCACGTCGCCGGCTTTCGACACGTCCGCCTTGACCGCGATCGCCCGGCCGCCCGCCGCCTTCAGTTCGGCGACGAGCGCTTCGGCTTCGTTCGAGCTTGCCGCGTAATTGACGACGACGGCGAAACCGTCGTTCGACAGACGGCGTGCGATGGCCGCGCCGATGCCGCGCGAGGCGCCGGTCACGATGGCGATCTGGGCGTTTGTTGTCGTGTTCATGATGCGTTTCCTTGTCAGTAGTGGATCGGTGAGTGAATGATGAACGCTTTCTGTTCTGAGATAATCGGGCCGGCTTCACCATCATCATTCCACTTGCTTTAACAAAACGAATCAAAGGGCACGCCAAACATGGACCGTTTCGAGGAAATGCGCGTTTTCGTGCGGGTGGCCGAGCGCCAGAGCTTCACGCGCGCGTCCGACGACCTGCAGATACCGCGTGCCACCGTCACCAATCTCGTCAAGCGGATGGAGGAGCGGCTCGGCGCGCGGCTGCTCGAGCGGACCACGCGCACGGTTCGTCTGACGCCGGACGGCCAGGCGTACTACGGCCGCTGCGTGCGGCTGATCGCCGATCTGGAGGACGCCGAAGGCTCGTTCTCGAACCTCGCGCCGAAGGGCCTGCTGCGCGTGAACCTGCAAGGCACGCTCGCGCGCCACTTCGTCGTGCCGTCCTTGCCGGCGTTTCTGACGCGCTACCCGGACATCGAACTGACCATCGGCGAAGACGACCGGCTGGTCGATCTGGTGCGCGAGGGCGTCGACTGCGTGCTGCGCGCGGGCAACCTGCAGGATTCGTCGATGGTCGGACGGCGCGTCGCGCAACTGCCGCAAGTCACGGTAGCGAGCCCGGCCTATCTGGAAAAATATGGCGAGCCCGCGGACCCGTCGGCGCTCGCCGCGCACCGCGCCGTCAACTATGTGTCGAGCGCGACCGGCAAGCCGGTGCCGCTGGAATTCAGCATCGAAGGACGCAATACGCCGATGCTGCTGCCGGGCGCGGTGTCGGTGACGGGCGTCGAACTCTACACGGGCTCGGCGCTCGCCGGGCTCGGGATCGTGCAGGTGCCGCGCTACCGCGTGCGCGACGAACTGGCGGCGGGGCGCCTGAAGATCATCCTCGCCGGCTTCCCGCCGCCGCCGCTGCCGGTGTCGGTGCTGTATCCGCAGAACCGGCAACTGTCGTCGCGGGTGCGCGTGTTCGCGCAGTGGCTGCGCGACATCTTCGAGACGGCGGCCACCGCGTAAGCGGCGTACTTCGCGGCCCGTGCGCCTACGCAAACGCGCATGCGCGGCTCGTGGAAAACTGTATAGATATACAGTATAGTGTCCAACTGCACGCGAGCCGCGGCGCGAACGCCGCCGCTCCGTTTGCACCGAACTTGCGCGGTCGCGAGGCGTCCGTGAGAGGTTGTCCACTCATTCAGACGGTCGAAAAATTGTCATCCAACGGCATTATCAAGATTCGCGGCGCGCGCCAGCACAACCTGAAGAACGTCGATCTCGACGTCAAAACCGGCGAAATGACGGTCGTCACCGGCCCGTCCGGTTCCGGCAAGTCGAGCCTCGTGTTCGACACGCTTTACGCGGAAGGGCAGCGGCGCTACGTCGAAACGTTTAGCGCTTATGCGCGGCAGTTCCTCGACCGCATGGACCGGCCGCAGGTCGACCGGGTGGACGGCGTGCCGCCCGCCATCGCGATCGACCAGACCAATCCGGTGCGTAGCTCACGCTCCACCGTCGGCACCATGACGGAGCTGAACGACCACCTGAAGCTGTTGTACGCGCGCGCGGCCGAGCTGTTCGACCGCAAGACGGCGCGCCAGGTGCGTCACGACACGCCGGAGACCATTTACGCGGAATTGCTCGAGCGCACGGCCGGCAGCGATCCGCGGCTCGTCGTCACGTTTCCGGTCGAGTTGCCGGAGTCGGCTTCCGAGCAGGAGGTCGAGCAATGGCTGTCGGCAAGCGGCTATACGCGCGTGCAGGCACAGCGCGAGGTCGATTCGCCCACCGGCAAGCGCAAGCTGCTCGACGTGGTCGCCGACCGCTTCCGCGTGGCGCAGGCCGACAAGCAACGGGTGGTCGAGGCGATCGAGGCGTCGCTCAAGCGCGGCGGCGGGCGCGTCAATATCTACGTGTTGCCGCCGGCTTCAGACGCGCCGCTCGCGCCAGAGGCGCAGCCGGCCGAGCCGGAAATCTGGCGCTTCTCAACCGGGCTGCATAGCCCGGAAAGCGACCTGCGTTATGCCGATCCGCAGCCGGCGCTGTTCTCGTTCAACTCGGCCTACGGCGCGTGCGACGTCTGCCGCGGCTTTGGCCGCGTGATCGGCGTCGACCTCGGCCTCGTGATCCCGGACGCGCGCAAGACGCTGCGCGACGGCGCGATCAAGCCGATGCAAACGCCCGCGTGGAAGGAGTGTCAGGACGATCTGATGCGCTACGCGGCGAAGGCCGACATCCGCCGCGGCACGCCGTGGGGCGAACTGACAGACGCGGAGCGCGACTGGGTCATCAACGGTTCGCCGGACTGGAACGGCAAGTGGCAAAGCCAGTGGTACGGCGTCAAACGCTTCTTCGAATATCTCGAATCGAAAGCGTACAAGATGCATATTCGCGTGCTGCTGTCGAAGTACCGCAGCTACACGCCGTGCGAAACCTGCGGCGGCGCGCGTCTGAAAACGGAGTCGCTGCTGTGGCGTCTCGGCAGCAAGGCTAATGCGGACCAGGTGCTGGCGCCCGCGCAGCGCTTCATGCCGCGCGGCGTCGAATGGAACCGCGCGCAGCTCGAGGCGCTGCCGGGCCTCACCGTGCACGACCTGATGCTGATGCCGATCGAGCGCATCCGCCGCTTCTTCGACGAAATCAGCTTGCCGAGCGCGCTGCTCGACGACGCGCTCAAGCTGCTGCTCGCCGAAGTACGCACGCGCCTCAAATATCTGTGCGACGTCGGGCTCGGCTATCTGACGCTCGACCGGCAAAGCCGCACGTTGTCAGGCGGCGAAGTGCAGCGGATCAATCTGACCACGGCGCTCGGCACGTCGCTCACGAAAACGCTGTTCGTGCTGGACGAACCGAGCATCGGCCTGCATCCGCGCGATCTGAACCGGATCGTGGAGGCCATGCATCGTCTGCGGGACGCGGGCAATACGCTTGTGGTGGTGGAACACGACCCGTCGGTGATGCTCGCGGCGGATCGGCTGATCGACATGGGGCCGGGACCGGGCGAGCGTGGCGGCTCGATCATTTTCGACGGCGCGCCCGAGTTGATCCGTTCGTCGGGCACGCTGACCGGCGAGTATCTCGGCGGGCGCCGGCACGTCGCGGACGCGGCGCACTGGTCGCAGCGCCCCGTGGACGCGAGCACGCCGCGCATCGTGCTGGAAGGCGCGACCGAGCACAATCTGCGCGACGTTACGGTGGAAATTCCGTTGCAGCGGCTCGTCTGCGTGACGGGCGTGTCGGGCTCGGGCAAGTCGACGCTGTTGCAAGACGTACTCTACCCGGCCATGGCGCGGCACTTCGGCCTCGCCACCGAATCGCCGGGCGCATTCCGCAACCTGACCGGCGCGGATCAGGTTACCGACGTGGTGTTCGTCGACCAGTCGCCGATCGGCAAGACCGCGCGCTCGAATCCGGCCAGCTACGTCGGCGCGTTCGACGAAATCCGCAAGCTGTTTGCGAAGGCGCCGCTCGCGCAACAACGCGCCTACGGGCCGGGCATGTTCAGCTTCAATTCCGGCGACGGACGTTGCCCGACTTGCGGCGGTTCGGGTTTCGAGCACATCGAAATGCAGTTTTTGAGCGACGTGTACCTGCGCTGTCCCGATTGCGACGGGCGCCGTTACCGCGCGGAGCTGCTCGAGGTGAAGATCGAGCGGGGCGAACCGGCGCGTGCGTTGAGCATTGCCGACGTGCTGGAGTTGACCGTCAGCGAAGCCGCCGCGTACTTCGCGAACGACGCCGAAGTGTTGCGCGTGCTGCAGCCCATTGTCGACGTCGGCCTCGAATATGTGAAGCTCGGTCAGCCGGTGCCCACGTTGTCGGGCGGCGAAGCGCAGCGGCTCAAGCTCGCCGGCTTTCTCGCCGAATCGGCCCAGGCGCGCAGTGCGCGCAGCGCGAAGCAGGCCGTCGCCAAACGGCTTTTCATGTTCGACGAACCCACCACGGGCCTGCATTTCGACGACATCGCCAAGCTGATGCAGGCGTTCGGCAAGCTGCTCGCAAGCGGCCATTCGCTGATCGTGATCGAGCATAACCTCGACGTGATCCGCGCGGCCGACTGGATCATCGACCTCGGTCCCGAAGGCGGCGACGGCGGCGGCCGCGTGCTGTGCGCGGGCACGCCCGAAGACGTCAAGCGCTGTGCCGAATCGCATACCGGTGTGGCGCTGCTGCAGTACGACCGCGCAATGAACGCGGCGGCAGAACCTGCAGACGCGGCCTCGCAGGGCATCCCGTTGCAGAAGGCGCTGAGCGCGGCGCGCGCGCGGCGTGCGATCGAAGGCGAGGACGTCGTGCGCATCGTCAACGCGCGCGAGCACAACCTCAAGGCGCTGGACGTCGACATTCCGCACGGCAAGTTCAATGTGATCACCGGCGTGTCCGGTTCGGGCAAGTCGACGCTCGCGTTCGACATTCTTTTCCACGAAGGCCAGCGCCGTTATCTCGAATCGCTGAATGCGTATGCACGCTCCATCGTGCAGCCGGCAGGGCGCCCCGAGGTCGATGCCGTGTACGGCATTCCGCCGACCGTCGCGATCGAGCAGCGCCTGTCGCGCGGCGGTCGCAAGAGTACCGTCGCGACCACGTCCGAGGTCTGGCACTTCCTGCGTCTGCTCTATGTGAAGCTCGGCTTGCAGCATTGCATTCACGACGGCACACCGGTTACGTCGCAGAGCGTCGAGTCAATCGCGGCGCAGTTGCTGCGCGACCATAAGGGGCAACACGTCGGCTTCCTTGCGCCGCTGGTGGTGAACCGCAAGGGCGTGTACACCGATCTGGCGAAGTGGGCCAAGGCGCGCGGCAATACGCATCTGCGGGTGGACGGCGAATTCGTGCCGGTCGACCCGTGGCCGAAGCTCGACCGCTTCCGCGAACACACCATTGAGTTGCCGGTCGCCGACCTGATCGTGTCGGCGGACGACGAAGCGCAATTGCGTCATGCGCTCGACCAGACGCTCGAAATCGGCAAGGGCGTGATGCATCTGCTTGCGCCGCTCGACGGCTTGGACCACGCGATGAACGGCGGGCTGCCCACCGCGAAACTCGGCGCCGTGAAAGTGCTGTCCACCAAGCGCGCGTGTCCGGTGTGCGGCACGAGCTATCCGGAGCTCGACCCGCGCATGTTCTCGTATAACAGCAAGCACGGCTGGTGCACGACCTGCGTCGGCACCGGCCTCGCGCTCACGCGCGAGCAACGCGCCGCGTATGACGACACGATCGTCGTCGACGACAATCGCGGCCGCGAACAGAGCTTGCCGTCGGAAGAGCAGGAACCGGAAGGTCTCGTCGACGAACCGTGTCCGGATTGCGCGGGCACGCGGCTTAATCTCACCGCGCGCGCGGTCACGTTCGACGCGCATGCGATCACCGACGTCGCGCAGTGGACCGTGTCGGACACGCGTGCGTGGATCGACGGTCTGCGCATGACCGGGCGCGATGCGGAGATTGCGCGCGACGTGGTCAGCGAAATCGGCAGCCGCTTGCAGTTTCTCGAAGAAGTCGGGCTCGGTTATCTGAGCCTCGACCGCGCGGCGCCGAGCCTGTCGGGCGGCGAGGCGCAGCGCATCCGGCTTGCCGCGCAGTTGGGCAGCAATCTGCAGGGCGTCTGCTATGTGCTGGACGAGCCGACCATCGGCCTGCATCCGCGCGACAACCAGATTCTGCTGAACGCGCTGCGCAAGCTCGGCGACAAGGGCAATACGCTCGTGGTCGTCGAGCACGACGAAGATACGATCCGGCGGGCCGATCACATCATCGATATTGGTCCCGGCGCGGGCAAGCGCGGCGGCACGCTGATCGCCCAGGGCAGTGTGGCCGATCTGTCGGCGCAGCCCGAATCGCTGACCGGGCAGTTCCTGGCCTCGCCTATCGTGCATCCGTTGCAGCCGCGCCGCAAAGTCGTCGCGCCGGGCAAGCGCGCGGCGGCGGTGCCGGAGAACTGGCTGACCGTGCATGGCGGCAAGCTGCACAATCTGCGCAACGTGACGGTGCATATTCCGCTGTCGCGGCTCGTCGCGGTGACGGGCGTCAGCGGTTCGGGCAAGTCCACGCTCGCGCGCGACGTGCTGATGGCCAACCTGCTCGACGCGGTCGGGCGTTCGGTGTTGTCGTCGCCGGCTACGCGGCGGGCGCGCGCCGCGGCGCAGGACAAGCAGGCCGCGAATCAGCAGGCCGCGCGCCGTTCGAGCGTACTCGCGCGCAGCGCGCCGCGTGCGCCGCTGAACGTCACGCATGCGTGGCAGGGCTGCGATTCGATCACGGGTTGGGAAAGCATCGACCGTGTGCTGGAGGTCGATCAGACGCCGATCGGCAAGACGCCGCGCTCGTGTCCCGCCACGTATATCGGCGTGTGGGACGCAATCCGCAAGCTGTTCGCCGGTACGCTCGAAGCGCGGGCGCGCGGCTACACCGCGTCGCGCTTCTCGTTCAATACGGGCGAAGGCCGTTGCCCCGCTTGCGAAGGCCAGGGCGTGCGCACCATCGGCATGAGTTTCCTGCCGGACGTCAAGGTGCCGTGCGACGTGTGCCACGGGCAGCGCTTCAATCCGGAAACGCTGGCGGTGACGTGGCGCGGCAAAAATATCGGCGACGTCCTGACCATGGAAATCGACGAAGCCGTCGAGTTCTTCGCGCCGATCTCGAACATCGCGCACCCGTTGCAGTTGATGAAAGACGTGGGGCTCGGTTATCTCACGCTCGGTCAGCCGTCGCCGACGTTATCGGGCGGCGAGGCGCAGCGGATCAAGCTCGTCACCGAGTTGAGCAAGGTGCGCGACGACGTGACGCGGCGCGGTCAGAAGCCGCCGCATACGTTGTACGTGCTGGACGAGCCCACTGTCGGCCTGCATATGGCCGACGTCGCCAAGCTGATTCGCGTGCTGCATCGTCTCGCGGACGGCGGGCATAGCGTCGTCGTCATCGAACACGATCTGGATGTGATCGCCGAGGCGGACTGGATCATCGACCTCGGTCCGGAAGGCGGCGTGGGCGGCGGCGCGATCGTCACGGCCACCGACCCCGAGGGAATCGTGCAGGTCCGCGAAAGTCACACCGGAGCCGCGCTGAGGCCGGTGCTCGAGCGCGTGGCCAACGCAGGCGCTGGCAGCGGCGCAGGCGTCGGCGCTGTGCGCGAACCGGGCGAAGGCACGAACGGCTAGCGCGCCGTTTCCTGCTACACAACGGTCTCGCGTCTCGATGCAGAGACGCGGGACTGTTGTCGCCTGTCTGTGTCCCTAATTGCGTCCCGAACCGCTCCGCCGACCGCGTATTAACTCCGACGAATCCAGAAGGCGAAATGAAGGACTTTGCGCGTTATTAATCCGACGAATCAAAATTGATGTTTCAAAAGTGAAACATTTTTCGATGCGTCGAAGCGCCGCATATTAACGCGTTAATTCCACGAGTGGAATGCCGCGCGCCTAATTGCCAATAGAAATGGCGCTGATTCGAGACTCGCGAATAACGGATGCAATTAAAAGGGCCAACGTCGGCGGCCCGTGTGTTCAGCTTTGAAACATTTTTCGTCATCGCCCGAATGCGGCCTGAAGCGGCTGATGCGCGGTGAATCGACACGTTACCACAGCGTGGCGTGGAGACGCACGGCGTGTGCGGCTGCGCGGGCCCGCCGCTCGCGCGGACGGTATGTTTTTCCGCTGCATGTGAATGCATTGTCACTTATTACTTGCATCAAATGAGAATATTTTTCGTCGTACTTTTATTCGATGATCATTTCGATAGTTTTCAAATTTACTAATGCGGTTCATTCGGCTAACATCGCTGATAATCTCTGAAGCGGCGTTTGCCGATGTCGAATTGCGATTATCAATTCACTGATATCGTCGGAGCAACGCGCGTCTCGTCCAACCATGTAGACATTTTGAGGAAGACCATGTCCCACATTCACGTCGATTCCGCGAGGGTTACCTGGTTACACACGCCGACCGTCAACGTTCGCACTGCCGCGCGCCGCATCGGCGTGCTGCTGTTCGACGGGTTCTGGCTGCTGGGCCCCGGCACGGTCGTCGAAATGTTCCAGACCGCCAACGAACTGGCCGGCACGCGGCCCGGCGAAGAGCCGCCGTATGAAGTGCAGTTCCTGTCGCTCGACGGCGGCAGCGTGCCGAGTTCGTCGGCGGCGCGCATCTGGACCGACCGTATCGACACGCGTTTTGGAACCGGCTTCGACGTTCTCTTCATCGCCGGCGGACACGGCGCGCATCAGGCGGCCCGCGACCAGCGGCTGCTTGGCTGGCTGCGCACGGTGCAGGCGCGCACGCGGGCGATCGAAACCATCGGGGAAGGGCGGCTCGTGCTCGAGGCGGCGAACCCCGGCGACCCGGAAGCGCTGCAGATCAATCGCTATGGCCACGGCGCTGCGGACGCCATCCTCAGCGCGGCGAACGATCGCAACGACTGCGCGCGCAGCGCGCTGATGTTCATCAAGCGCGATCTGGGCGCCGAACTCGCGCGCAGCGTCGCCGAGCGCGTGATGCCCGGCATGGCCGCGACGTGGGTGCCGCTGCCGTCCGAGGGCGGAACGCTGAGCGTCGCTGAGAAGATTCGCGCGGCGGCGCGCTGGATGGAAGCGAACTGCGACCGCCCGGTCTCGGTCGCCGACGCCGCGCAGGTCGCCGCCATGAGCGAGCGCAATTTCCTGCGCCGCTTCAAGCATGAAATGCACGTCACACCGTCCGACTATCTGCTACAGGTGCGGCTGCGCATTGCATGCAACTTCCTGACCGAAACCGAACTGCCGGTCGACAAGATCGCGCGTCGCAGCGGCACCGGCAACGGCGACCGTCTCGCCAAGATCTTCCGCAAGCGCATGGCGTTGTCGCCCACCGAATATCGCGCCCGCAGCCGGCTCGCCGCGTCCGAGCTCTGACAATCAATCAGCGCGCCTTTGAGGCACGCGCGTTTTACAACCGCCACGCGCGAGCGCGGCGGCATCCGGGTGTTTGTCGAGCAGCTTCTTACGGGCACAGTGGCAATGGGCAACCAGGTGTTGGCAACGGCACTACCGGAAGTGAAACTTATCGAACCCGAGGTGTTTGGCGACGAATCCGGTTTCTGTTACGAGAGTTTCAGCGCGGACGAGTTCATGGACGACGTCGCGCGCGGCTTCGAGTTCGTGCAGGACCGGCATCTGCGTGCGGTGCACGGCGTGCTGCGCGGATTGCACTATCAGGTGCAGCGTCCGCAAGGCCGGTTGATGCAGGTCGTGGTCGGCGAGATCTTCGACGTGGTCGTCGACGTGCGGCTCAAGTCGCCCAACTTCGGCAAATGGTGCGGCGCTTATCTGAGCGCGGAAAATCATCGGCAGGTGTGGGTGCCGCCTGGTTTTGCGCACGGCTTCGTCGTGCTTTCCGAGGTTGCCGAATGTCTGTGGAAGGCCACCGAATACTGGTTCCCGGAACTCGAGCGCTGCATCTTGTGGAGTGATCCGGATATCGGCATTGAATGGCCGATCGGCTTCGAGCCGATCGTCGGCGCGAAGGATGCCGGCGGGCGGCGTTTGTACGAAGCGGAGAACATGGTGTAGGGGCAGCGGGGGTTGCCACCCCGCAACCGCAGCCCTAAGTCCATCTACATCTAACGCCCAGCCGTCACCGCCCCGACGCTCGCGGCGACCACGAGCACCATCCCGGTAATCTGCAAAACGCCCATCGGCTGATGCAATACGATGAAGCCGGCCACCGCGCCGATCGCCGGCTCGACACTCATCAGGATCCCGAACGATCCCGCCGGCATATGACGCAGCGCCACCATTTCGAGCGCATACGGCAAGAGCGGAACGAGTATCGCGAGGCCCGCGGTCGCCACCAGTTGGCCAACTGCGACGTGCATGCCGCTTTCGGCGAGACCAAACGGCGTGGCGACGAGCGCCGCCGCGATCAGCGAAACCGACAGGCCCTCGAGTCCGGCAAACAGCTTGCCGGTCTTTTTCATCAGCACGATGTAGCTGCCCCAGCCGCAGGCCGCGGCGCATGCAAGCAGGACGCCGAGCGGTTCGCCGACCCAGCCGGCGCCATCGCGCGAAAGCAGCACGACGCCCGCGATCGCGAGCGCCGGCCACAGCAGCGCGCGAGCGCGGCGCACCGCGAACGTCGCGACCGCCAGCGGGCCGAGGAAATCTATCGCTACCGCAAGTCCAAGCGGAATGCGCTGAAGCGCCGCGAAAAAGCACAACGTCATGCCGGCCATCGCGGCGCCGAGCGCGCCCGCGGCGAACCAGTGCGCGCGCGAGTAGCTGCGAAAGCGCGGGCGCACCAGCACCGCGAGCACGAGCGCGGCCCAGGCGAGACGCAGCCATGTCGTGCTGAGCGAACCGTAGACGGCCATCGTCGGTTCGGACAGTGCGGCGCCGAATTGCACGCTCGACATGGACAGCACGCACAGCAACGCGGCGCCGGCTGCGGCACGCGTGGGCTTCGTCATGTTGGGCGTCGGGTCGGCTGCGCACTTGATCGTCGTGTCCTGCATGGGTCCTCTTCGCGTCGATGGGAAAGGTCCACCTATCTTATCGGCTCCCACGCTACTAAGATAAGTTGATATTTCTTATGCAGGCTTCAGGAATCGTGATGACCCGTGACCTCGACAGCAGTCTGCTTCGCACCTTCGTGACCGTGGCCGAGACCGGCGCGGTGGGCGCGGCGGCGAGCCGCCTTGCGCGCACGCAGGCTGCCGTCAGCATGCAGTTGCGCCGTCTCGAAGAGGATCTCGGCCAGCGCCTGCTCGACCGCTCGCCGCGCGGCGTGCAGCTTACCGAAGCCGGTCATCTGCTGCTGCCTTATGCGCACGCAATTCTCGGCGCGAGCGCCGATGCGCGGCGCGCGTTGAGCGCCGGGCAGGTGTCGGGCACGGTGCGGCTCGGCATGCTCGAGGACATCGCCGTGGGGCGTTTGCCGCGTGCGTTGCGGCGCTTCTCGATTGCCTATCCGCGCGTCGCGCTGGAAATCGTCGTCGACAGCAGCGCCGCGTTGTCAAAGCGTCTCGCGGATGGCGGCCTCGACGTCGTCGTCGCCGATCCCGCGCTCGTGACCGGCACGCCGCTCTTCACATGGACGCAGCCGCTGTTCTGGGTCGGCGCGCGCGGCTATCTGCGCGAGGCCAGCGCCCCGTTGCCGCTGGTCGCGTTCGGCGAAACCTGTCTGTGGCAACAGAACGTGTTGACGGCGCTGCGCCGGGCGGGCATCGGCTGCCGGGTCGTCTGCACGAGCACGAGCTTGCCGGCAGTGCAGTCGGCGGTCGAAGCGGGGTTGGGTGTATCGGTATTGCTCGAAGGCAATATTCGTTCGGAGTCCATGAGGATAATCGGACACGCCGATGGCTTGCCCGATGCGCCCGTTGCGGATTTCGGCCTGTTCATGCGTGACGTCGGGGGCGCGCATGCGGCGGCGGTGCAGACGTTGCAGCGCTTTCTATGCGAGGAACTGCATCTTGGCTCGCGGACATTCACGCGCGAAAGCGAGCCGCATGTGCAATCGGCGGAATGACGAGCGTTTGACGTTGTCTTTGACGGACAGCACCGCGACGAGCAAAAACAGATGTGCTGCGTTGCGGGAGACCCGGCCGGGCGGCAACTATTGCAATAGACCGTGGCAGCTATTGCAACAGGTTGCCGGTACGCGCGCCGGGCCGGGTATTCCTCCGCTTACATAGCGATGCGGCGATCAGCGCCGCATCACGCCCATCAGCAAGGTGACGAGGAAAATCACCACGAAGATGAAGAACAGCACCTTGGCGATCTCCGTCGCGCCGGCGGCGATGCCGCCAAAGCCGAATACCGCGGCGATGATTGCGATGACGAAGAAGATTGCAGCGTATCGAAGCATGAGGCCTCCCACCGATAGAAATGCTGGATTGACGTAAAACGGCGGCTCGCAGACGGTATGGCGCACCTGCCGCGAGCGATCTGCCGGCGAGCGAAGTCGAGCAATACGTGTGCCCACGGGTAAAGCTCGCGCAAGCGGCCTCGAGTTGTCGCTTCCGTGCAACAACGCGCGCTCCGGCTGCCCAGGCCGCATGAAATCCAATTGCAAGGTAAACCGATGCTGACTAATTTGTAATGCGTCGCCGACCGGAAAACTCACCTATGCGCTTTTGCTTTGACGGCAACGTTTGCGCGCATGAATAACGTCGCTGGATTAAACAATTTCATCGCGACAAATATGCTCTGACGGATAAAAGGGCGCTGCTCAAATCTGAAAACGTTAATTAAGCGTTAACATTTGACGGCTAAAAGTCTAAACATGTAATGCTTTTACGGCTTTAATGAGCCGTTCGTTTGCAAACAACTGCAAAAAATCCCGCGAACCTCCTTGCCAAGCGCTTGAGTGCCAAGCCAGAATGCGTCGCTAGACAGATTCCGCTAGTGCTTCGCCGCCATCATTAAAAAAGTTTGAGGCGAAAACGGAGGCCGGCAAAATCCGCAGGAGCCTGCGCGAAAAATCGGCTCCGGGATAAACGAATCAAAAAAAGAAACGCACGCTGCGGCGGGTTGCATTTTCCCGATTTCGCGGCGGGCGCGGGGTGACGCATAAAATCAAATAAAGGCCGGGGTGGCTATGTCAATTAGAGTTTTGTCGATTTTCGGCACGCGGCCGGAAGCCATAAAAATGGCGCCGCTCGTCAAGCAAATGGAGGCCGATGCCGGAATCGACTCCGTGGTGTGCGTGACCGGCCAGCATCAGCAGATGCTCGACCAGGTGCTCGAGCTCTTTGCAATCGAGCCGGATCACAATCTCGCGGTCATGACGGCCAACCAGACCTTGAACGGCCTCGCGTCGCGTCTGATCGCGTCGCTCGACGAGGTCCTCGCCACCGTGCAGCCCGATCGCGTGCTCGTGCACGGCGATACGACCACCGCATCCGCTGCCGCGCTCGCCGCATTTCACCGCCGCATTCCCATCGGCCACGTCGAAGCGGGTCTGCGCACGCGCGATCTGACGCAGCCGTGGCCGGAGGAAATGAACCGCCGCATCGTCGACGTGATGAGCGATCTGATGTTCGCGCCGACCCCCAGTTCGAAGGAACGGCTCGCGGAGGAAACGCTGCAGGGGCGCGTCGTCGTCACCGGCAACACCGTTATCGACGCGCTGAATCTGACCGCGGCGCGCATCGACAGCGATCCGGCGTTGCGCGCTTCGCTCGACGCGCGCCTGCCGTCGATCGACGGCGCGCGGCCCATGCTGCTCGTCACGGGCCACCGGCGCGAGAGTTTCGGCGCGGGCTTCGCGAACATCTGCGCGGCGCTCGGCGATCTGGCCGACGGCGGCAGCGTGCAGATCGTTTATCCCGTTCACCTGAATCCGAATGTGCGCGGCCCCGTGCAGGAATCGCTCGGCGCGCGGCGCAACGTTCATCTGATCGATCCGCTCGACTACCTCGGCTTTGTGCGCCTGATGCAGCGGGCGTCGCTGATCCTCACCGATTCGGGCGGCGTGCAGGAAGAAGCGCCGGCGCTCGGCAAGCCGGTGCTCGTGATGCGCGACGTGACCGAGCGTCCGGAAGCGGTCGCGGCCGGCACCGTGCGCCTCGTCGGCACCGAGCGCGCGGCGATCGTGCGGGCCGTCAGCGCGCTGGTCGACGATCCGTCCGAGCGCGAACGTTTCGCACATCGCATGAATCCGTATGGCGACGGACAGGCGTCGCGGCGCATCGTGGCCGCGCTCACCGGACGTCCGTTCGACGAATTCGCGCCCGAAGCGTTGGCCATTTCACCGGCGAGTTCGTTGGTTAACTCACCGGCGAATGCGGCGCCTCGCATCGCCGAGAGCGAGTTCGCGAAATAAAGCCAAAGCCGCGCGCGAGCAGGCAGCGGTTTTTCACCGGAGCGGGGCACGCATACGCGCGCGCCGGCTTCAGGGCGCGGTCCAGCGAACACGCGGCGATGCCGATATTGCAGATAGCACGACTGGCGCAACGGGGCATGCTCCGCGGCGCCGTCGAACTCCAGCAAATCGCGCAGCCCACGGCAGATCGCGGCCTCACTCGTCACTCCTTGCTGATTCAACCCACGCCGGGCAATCCCGGCTTTGCCGGCCGCTGGCCGATCCGAGTCAAGACAACATGATGCTCACTACCAAGCTGCGAATCCAGGCCCGCGATGGCCGCCAAACCCGCGTCCCAAGCCTCCGGCTGAGCGCGTTCGCCGGGCTGCTGCTGTTCGCGTGCAGTGCTCAGGCACAGCAGCCCGCCGACATCGCCGGCAGCTTCGCGCAACTCGGCCACGGCCGTCTCGCGAGCCGCAGCATATCGCTGGCCGAACTCGGCATGCGCGATCCGCTCGTGCTGCGCGCGCCGGACGCCCGCCAGGAACTGTATCTGCCGGTGCCGGCCGGCGTGCCGCTCACGGACGCGAGCCTGCAGATCGACGGCGGCTATCTGCACGGCAACGGCGGCCGCGTCACGATGCTGGTTTCGCTCGACGGCTCGCCCGTGCTGTCGCGCAGTCCCACGCAAGAACAGGGCGACGGCTCGGCGACGCTCGGCGTCGACGGCGCCGCGCGGCCGAGCGGCTTCGTGCGCGTCGGTCTCGACTGGTCGTCGGTGATCAACGACAACGTCTGCACGGATCAAACCGCGATCGGCAATGTATGGCGCGTCGCGCCGACCTCGCGCCTGACCTATCGCTACGATCCCGACGCAATCGTCGATCTGCGCGGCGCATGGAGCGCGTTGCCGCACAAGCCGGTCGTGATGCTCGGCGCGCGCAGCGTCGCCGCCCCCGCGTTCGACGCGGGCTGGCGCGTCGAGGCGCTGCTGCAGCGCGAAGGCCGCGCGCCCCTCACGCGCGCGTGGCCCGCTGCCGGCGATACGGTGGATCTGACTGGCATCGACGTGCCTGCGCCGTTGCGCGCGATTCCCGCTTTCGCCGCGCTCGCCGCGGGCGGCTCGCATAAGCTCGCGAATGCTGCCGAAGCCGGCGCGTTGATCGCCGTCGCGCCTGGCGCTGCGTTCGCGCCCGACGTGATCGTCGCCGACGACACGCTGCGTGCGAGCTTGAAGACTTCACTCGACGCATTGCGCGAACAGGTGGCAGGCGCATCGCCGGCCGCGGCCGATGCGTTCGACGCGTGGCGCGCGCGCGCCATCGATCCGGTCGCGAAGCCGCTTGCCGCCGGCGAAGTGCGCGTCGCGCACGTGGGCGGCCAGGCGGCGATCGTGGTGGGCGACAACGACGGCGTCGCGGTGCTCGCGCATACGTGGCGTTCCATCGACGTCGCGAGCCGCCTCGTGGTTCATCAGATCGACAACGCGCCGGATGCGCGCGGCGAGCAGATCGCGCTGTCGCTGCTCGGCGGCGAGCCCCGCACGCTCGACGTGCAGGGGCGCGCAAGCTGGGACGCGAGCTTCGATCTCGGCGCGGCCTCGCGTGACGGCAAGCTGCCGGACGCCGTCGTGCTCGACGTGAGCGCGGCGCCGACCGTCGACAATTCCGCGCAGACCGCTTCCGTCTATTTCAACGACGTGCTGATCGGCTCGCAACTGCTCAACGCCAACGGCAAGCCGCAGCGCATCACCGCGCACGTGCCGCGTTTCGCGCTCGCGCCGCGCAACCAGTTGCGGGTCGAATTTCAGCGCCCGCCGGAGGGCGGTTGCCGTGCACGCGATCCGGGCCATCCGATCGCGGTCCTGGCGAGCAGCCACTTGCGCCTCGCCGACGCCACGCTCAGCGACGACTTCACCGGCATGGTGGCGCGCTTTGCATCGCAGGCCGAAGTAATCGTGCCCGCCGCTTATCTCGGCGACGCCACCGGCGCACTGCCGCGCGTCGCGCGTCTTGCGAACGCGAACGGCATTGCGCCGACGCGTGCGACCTTCAGCGTGGCCCGCGACGGCGAGGCGGTCAAGCCGCAAGGCGCGTTTCTCGCCGCGGATGTCGCGCTCGCCGATGAAAAGAGCCTCGCGCGCCTGGCCAAAGACCGCCTGTCGTTCACCGATTCGTCGGGCAAGATGCTCGCGGATCTGTCGGGTCTGAACCGCGTCGGCGTGATCGAGGTGGTGAGTTCGGGCAGCGTGCAGGGCGTGTCCTACCGGAGCGTCGGCGACGCGCCGGCCGTGCTGCCGGCTTCGCTGCAACTGTCGCGCGGCGACGTGGCGATCGTCGACGGCAGCGGCACGCTGCGCCAGTTCGATGCGCGTCATCCGGGGCAGGTGGTCGACGCGAGCGACATCGAAGGTCCGTGGTTCATGCGAGGCTGGGTGCGCTGGGGCTTGCCCGCCGCGCTGATCGGCTTGCTGATCTTGCTCGTGCTGATCGCCAACGGCGCGCGCCGCAGAAGCCGCGACAACTCGCGGAACAAGCCGTGAGCATCGCGCTAATCAAATGGTATGCGGGCTACGCGGTCGCTCACTACTACCACGGCCTGGAATACTTCGCGGCGCTGGTGGCGTTCCTGATCGTGCTGTCGAGCATCGACGATCTCTTCATCGATCTCTGGTACTGGAGCCGCATGATCTACCGCCGCGTGACGGTGGAGCGCACCTATAAGCCGCTGACCGCCGCGCAGCTCTACCAGCGCGAAGAGCAGCCGCTCGCGATCATGGTGCCCGCGTGGCACGAGTACGACGTGGTCGCGGCGATGATCGAAGATCTCGTGCGCGTGATGGACTACCGCAACTATGTGGTGTTCGTGGGCACGTATCAGAACGATCCGCAGACCATCGCCGAAGTCGAGCGCATGCGCCGCCGCTACAAGCAGTTGCGCCGCGTGGAAGTGCCGCATGACGGGCCGACGTGCAAGGCAGATTGCCTGAACTGGGTGATCCAGGCGATCTTCGCTTACGAGCAGGAAGCGGACATCGAATTCGCGGGCGTCGTGTTGCACGATAGCGAAGACGTGCTACATCCGGTCGAGCTGCGCTTTTTCAATTACCTGTTGCCGCGCAAGGACATGATCCAGTTGCCGGTCGCATCGCTCGAACGCAACTGGTTCGAGCTTGTGGCCGGCACTTATATGGATGAATTCGCCGAGTGGCACGCCAAAGACCTTGTGGTGCGCGAGAGTCTGGTGGGCTCGGTGCCGTCGGCCGGCGTGGGCACCTGCTTTTCGCGGCGCGCGCTGCTTTCGCTGATCGCCGAGACCGACAACCAGCCCTTCAACACCGAGAGTCTCACCGAAGACTACGACGTCGGCGCGCGTCTCGCGAAGATGGGCATGCAATCCATCTTCGCGCGCTTTCCCGTGCAGTTCGCGACACGCCGCAAGGCATGGTTCGGCTTCGGCCGCGAACGCGACATCACGGTGACGATGCCTTTGTGCGTGCGCGAGTTTTTCCCCGATACGTTCCGTACCGCTTATCGGCAACGCGCGCGCTGGACGCTCGGCATCGGCTTGCAAGGGTGGAAGCAGACCGGCTGGAGCGGTTCGCTCGCGAATCGCTATCTGCTGTTTCGCGACCGCAAGGGAATCGTCACGGCGTTCGTCGGCATGATTGCGTATGGGCTCGTGATCCAGTTCCTGCTGTTCGCGGGCGCCGATCTGCTCGGCCTGATGCCTGGTCTGATCGCGTCGCCGTTCGCCGACTCGCCGTGGCTGCGCGCGTTGCTGTGGGCCAACGCGGTGGCGCTCGTGTTGCGCGTCGTGCAGCGCATCTACTTCGTCACGCGCCTGTATGGCTGGGAGCACGGCGTGCTGGCGGTGCCGCGCATGGTGGTCGGCAACTTCATCAATTTCATGGCCGTTGCGCGGGCGTGGAAGATGTTCATCGTGCATCTCGTGACGGGCAAGCGGCTCGCATGGGACAAGACCATGCACGATTTTCCGTCGGCGGATGGTTTCAACAATCGCCGTCAACGTCTTGGCGAGCTGCTGCTGTCGTGGCAGGCGATCGATCCCGACCGGCTCGAGCAGGCGCTCGGCGAGAGTCATGCGCGCGAGGCGCCGCTTGGCCGCGTGCTGATGGCGAAGGGCTGGCTCGACGAGGAAACGCTTGCCGAGGCGATCGCGTTTCAGACGGATCTGCCGCGCGGTCGACTGAACCCCGTCCAGCTTCACGACGATGCCGCGTGTCTGCCGCTCGAGACGATCGTGCGGCATCGCGTGCTGCCGCAGATCGACGCGGCACAGGGACGCACGAAGCTGCTGAGCGCGAGTCCGCTCGCCGACGATGTGCTCGCCGAGTTGGGCGCGCTGATCGATGGGCCGATGGTTCAGGAAATCGTTCGCGAGGGCGAGATTGCGGCGGGTTTGCGCCTGCTGCGCGGCGTCGATGTGGCCGCTTTGGCAGACGTGGACGCAGGCGCGCCGCTCGTGCGCAGCGTGCCGTTGATCGGCGATCTGCTGATCGAACATGGGCACGTGCGCCGCGAGGCTTTCGAAGCCGCGATGCAGCACTATCGTCCGGACCGCCACGGCCGTATCGGCGACTATATGGTGGCGCGCGAGGTGATCTCGCTTGCCGCACTCGACAACGTCATCCAGGAACAGCGCCGCCTGCAGGCCGCGTTGGCGGCAACACAATGATCGACTCGATTTTTATGCGGCGCGCAGATGCGCTGTGCGTGGACGCGGTTGCTGTTTCGCTGCGTTTTCGGGGACTTTTTGCGGCAACGCGCGATGTGCGCGAGCGTCGGCTCAGCGTATGTGCGACGCCATTCGTGTTGCATGCGATTGCTGCGGTGGTGCTTGTCGGTGCATCAGGCGCGGCGTCGAATGCGTATGCGCAGAGCGGAGCCGCTTCGGCACCGAACGCGCAAAGCGCACCGAACGCGCAAAGCGCGCAGAACGCACCGAACGCGCTGCCGCTAAGCGGCGCCGCCTATCGTGTCGCGCAGGAAGCCTATGCCGCTTACGCTCGCGGCGATTATGCGGGCGCCGTCGCGCGAACTCGCGAGGCCATTCGCCAGCGGCCCGATCTCGTTTCGCTGCGCGTGCTGTTGGCCAATTCGCTTGCCGCGCAGCGTCGTTATGGCGAAGCGAGCCGTTCGCTCGGCGACGCGATCGCGCAACTCGGCGCCGACCCCGCGTTGACCTCGCGACGCAAGCAGATCGACGCTTTGAGTGTGTCGACCCGCGCGGTCGCACACGGCAGCCGTCAGCAGGCGGGCGATCCGAATGCGTTGAGCGGCGCGGCGCTGAACGCCGCTCAGCATGCGTACAAGGCGTATGCGGCGAAGGACTTCGCGGCCACGGTCAGGTATGCCAACGACGCGCTCGCGCTGCGTCCCGATCTGCTGCGTCTGCACTTGCTGCTGATCGACGCGTCCAGCGCGGCCGGCGACGACGCGAATGCGTGGGCCGCCGACCTCGATGCGATGAAGCGTTTCGGCGATAACGACGAGTTGCGCTTGCGTCGTGGCTTTATCGGCAGCAGGCTCGCGCCGAAGTCCGCGGCCGCCTCCTATGAAGCGCGCCGGCAGCACGATGACGCACGCGCCGCGTTGCTCGCACGCGATGCGGTGTCGTATGCGCCGGATCGCGTCGGCTACCGGATGCAGTTGATCGACGCGCTCTTTGCCGCGAACGATCTGCCGGCGGTCGAAGCCGCCGCAAGCGCTGCAATTGCCGATTTTCCGGCCGATGGCGCGTCGCTCATGCCGCTCACGTTGCGCGGCTACGCACTCGCCGCGCAAGGCCGCGCGTCGGATGCCGACACAGACTTCGCTCGCGCGTTGAAGGCCAACCACGCAAGCGAGCGAGACCAGCGTGTGGCGCGCACGATCATCGCCGATGTATGGATCGCCGCCGCCGAGCCGCAACGCGCGCTCGATCTGCTCGCGCCGTTGCCGACGAAAAGCGACGATACGGATGCCGCGATCGCGCTGCGTCGCGCGCGGGCGCGAGCTTCGTTGAGCCATCCGGTCGCGAGTTCGCTTGATCCGCTGCGGCGGCCGATCATCGAATGTCTGCTCGATGAATACGGCTCGAGTTGCTATGTCTATGCTGCCGATCCGGGCTTTGCCGCGGCGCGCGCAGCGCAGAAAGCATCGGCGGCGAACGATAAAGCCGGCGCATTGCGCGATGCCCGCGACGCAGTGCAAGCCGCGCCGGACGATCCGCAGCATCGCGTGCAATTGATCAACGCGCTGGCCGCCACGGGCGACAAGGGCGACGCGCGCGAGGCAAACGACCAAGCCCGTTACATGGTGAACGCGGGCATGCTCGACGCGCTGCCCGACATGACGGCTGCCTACGTCGCGCAACGCGCGGGCAATGGGCGCGTTGCGTACGAGCGCTTTACGATGGCCGACAAGGCCGGCGCATTGCCGCCAGGCGCGACCGCGGATGCCGGCTATGCCGCGATGCACGCGCATCGCAACCGCGAGGCCGCGCGGTACTTCGAGCGGGCCGTCGATGCGAGTGCGGCGCCGTCGCCGGACACGGAAAGCGTCGCGACGCCGACGCCCACGCTGACGTCCACTTCGACCCCCGCGCAACTGAACGACATACGCAGCGCACACGCGGACGTCACGCGCAACTGGGGCTTTAACGCGTCGCTCAATTATCGCGGCGCGGGCATGCAGCCCGGCTATGCATCGTCGCCGACGCCGGGTACGTCGAACAACTGGCAAGGCGGTGTCGAAGCGTACTGGCGGCCGTTCGGCAGTCTCGGCGAGCGGATGTTCGAGGTCTATGCGCGCGGCTATGAAAGCTTCGGCGTGAAGAACGGCGGCGCGAGCGGCGTCGATACGTTGCAGGCGACGGTCGGCGCGCGCGCCAAACCGTTCACGCAGATCGACGCGATCGTCGCGTTCGAGCGCATCATTCCGATCGGCTCGCGCGTGAATCCGGACTGGCTCGCGCGGCTCGCATATTCGGGCGGCTTCGGCACCGAGCGTCGCGTGGACGTGCCTGCGTGGTGGACCACGCGCATTTACGCGGAAACGGGCGCGTATCTGAACGCCGGCTCCGTGTATGCAACCACCAACGTGCAAATGGGCCGCACGTTCCGGATGGACAGCTATAGTCCGAAGTGGACCGTGTTCCCGTATCTGGTGGTGGGGGCCGACTACGATTCGAGCGTCGACCACAGCATTCCGCTCGGCGCTGGGGTCGGCATCTCGACGCGCTACTGGTTCCGCGACAGTCAGTACGACGCGCCGCGCTCGTACGTCGATTTGTCGGTGCAGTACCGGCTGAAAATTTCCGGCGACGATCGCGCTCGCGGCGTGTTCTTTGGCGCTGTGTTCGCGTATTGAACCAGCGCAGTTCCGTTCCAGTGTCATGGAGTTGCATGTCGAAGGCTGACGACAAACACGCATCCGATTCACGCGAGGGCAGTGCGCGGGCCGCGGGTCCGCGCTCGCCGCGCCGTCGCACGCTGCTCGCCGCGGGTGCGTTGACGGCGGTGTTCGGCGGCTGTGCAACGAACCGTCCCGGCGGTGCGGACAGCCTCGCGCAAGGGGTGGTGTGGCAGCCGGACTCGGACCATCTCGATCCGCGTGGAGACTGGCAGCGTCTTGGCGTAAGCGAACTGCTCGTGCAGTGGACGGCGGTGGACGGCACCGCTTATCTGTCAGGCGTGGACGCGTCGGACGGCCTGAAAGCCGCCCGCCGTTTGCCCGACTGGACGCGCATCGCCGACGAGCCCTGGGCGCGCAATGTGATCGTCGGTCTTGCGGGCCGCTTCGACGAAACGTCGGCGCGCGCGCAAGCGGCGCAACTGATCGAGCAATCGCGCAGGCTGCTCGCGGCGCGGCCGCCGGTTCGCGTCGCGGGCTATTACTTTCCGGTCGAAGTCGATCCGACGTGGGAAGGCGCGAGGGCGCTCGGGCCTTTGCTCGACCGGCTGCCGCGGCCTTTGTGGATCAGCGTCTACGACAATTCGAACCGCGGCGGGGAAGCGCTTGCCGCGTGGCTCGACGGCTGGCTGCCGCACGACGTCGGCGTATTTTTCCAGGACGGTTGCGGCGTCTATACGCGCGGCCCGGCCGCCGCGCGCGCTTATGCGGACGCGCTGGCGACGCGGCTCGGCGAGCGCCGCGTGAGGATCATCGCCGAGGCGTTTCGTCCCGGCACGGGCGGCGCGTTTCGGCCGGCGAGCGCGGCGGAACTCGCGCCGCAACTGTTTGCGTATCGCGGCCATCGGGTCTATCTGTTCGACGGTCCGCATTATGTGTCCGCTCAGCTTGTGGAAGAATTGCTGGCTGTCGAGCGTCCGCGGAGTTAACGGCGCTGGTGCGCGTTGCGCCAGGCTGTGACCGCTTCGACGCGATGGCTTCACGCAACTGATTCAACGCACCTGATTCAACGCAACTGCGTCACCGCCAGCAACAAAATCATGCTGCCGATCGCGCCGTCCAGCACGCGCCACGCAGTGGCACGGCGAAACAGCGGCGCGAGCGCACGCGCGCCCCAGCCCAGTCCGATGAACCACACGCAGCTCACCGCCATCGCGCCGACCGCGAACGCCACGCGTGCGCCGTCCGGTTCGCGCGCGCCCGCGGTGCCGATCAGCAGGAACGTGTCGAGATACACGTGCGGATTGAGCCACGTAAAGGCGAGCGTCATCAGCACGATCGGCAGCGCGCGTTGCGCGGGCGGCGCGCCGTCGCCGGTGCCGGCGTCCATGACCGCATGCCCCGGTCGCACCGCCCTACGCAGCGCGTTAATGCCGAACCACACGAGATAGGCGAGCCCGACATACAGCATGACGTGCACGAAGACCGGATAGCGCTCGACGAGCACCGACGCGCCGCCGACGCCTGCGCTAATCAGAATGCAGTCCGACAGCGCGCATACCGCGACGATCTTGCCGACATGCGAGCGCATGATGCCTTGCCGCAGCACGAAGGCGTTCTGTGCGCCGATGGTCACGATCAGCGACGCGCATAACGCCGCGCCATGAGAAAAAGACAGCCAGTTCATAGTCGATCCAGTAGACGGGAGAAGCGAATGTGGCTAGTCTGCGGATTCCGACTGGATAAGAGAAGCTAATTTAGCTAACGTCGATTAAGGAACGCTAATGCTCGACTATGCGCTGCTCGATGCGCTCGCCGCCGTGGTGCGGCACGGTTCGTTCGACCGCGCGGCGAGCGAGCTGAACGTCACGCCCTCGGCGGTCTCGCAGCGCGTCAAGCTGCTCGAGGAGCGGGTGGGGAGTGTGCTGGTGAAGCGCGGCCAGCCGTGCGTCGCGACCACCTCCGGCGCGTTGCTGTGCCGTCATACCGAGCGCGTGCAATTGCTCGAAGCCGAACTGACCGGCCGCGTGCCCGCGTTGCCGGGCGGTCTCGTCGAAGCATGGCCGACACTGCGCGTCGCGGTCAACGACGACAGCGTCGGCACCTGGTTCATCGATGCGGTCGCGCCGTTTTGCGCCGAGCGTCAAATGCTGCTCGACCTCGTGATCGACGATCAGGATCACACCGCGCAGCGCATCCGCGACGGCAGCGTGCAGGGCGCGGTGACCACGCAGGCGGAGCCGGTGCAAGGCTGCCGTTCCACGCGTCTTGGGCGCATGCGTTATCTCGCGGTCTGCTCGCCCGCGCTTTTCGCGCGTCATTTCGCGGACGGCGTCACGCGCGACAGTCTGCGCCGCGCGCCGTGCGTCGATTTCAATCCGAAGGACCAGTTGCAAAAGCGCTTCATGCGCCGTATCACGCGGGCGGAAGTGGACCCGCCGTTGCACTGGATTCCGCACGTCGCGGGATTTTTGCGTGCCTGCGTGACCGGGCTCGGCTGGGGCATGTGTCCCGAACGCATGATCGCCGCGCATCTCGCGAGCGGCGAACTTGTGGAGATGGCGCCCGGCAAGCATATCGACGTCGATCTTTATTGGCAGAGCTGGCGTCTGTCGATTGGCTGGCTCGACGATTTCAGCGCGGTGTTGCGCAAGCGCGCCGCCGAGTTTCTCGATTAGAGGCGCAGGCCGCGTTACAGCAGCAACTCGATCGAGTGAAAAAGCCGGCGCTGCTCGGGATCTTGCGAACGCGCGCCCTCGTCGATGACTTCACGCAGGCAGCCCAGGAAACAGGTCGCCGCCGGACTTTCCGGCGCACCGCGGCGCGCGGTGATGCTGACCATCGTTTCGTCGACCGTTTCGCGCAGCGGCAGCGCCCACAGATTCTCTTTCGCGAGCGTCACTTCGACGAGCGGCCACGGAAAGATGCTCAGCATGTCGGTATGCGCGAGCAGCCCCAGCACGACCGCGAGCGAATGCGCGAGATGGATCGTGTGCGGCACGCGCATGCCGCGCTTGCGGAACAGATTATCGGAGATCGACTCGCGGCTCGCCGGGTCCCAGTTCAGCACCCATTCGGCGTCCTCGAGTTCGAGCAGGCTGCGGCAACCGGCTTTCGGATGATCGCGCCGCGCGACCACCGCCGAATGCGTCGAGAACAGCGGCGTGTTGTGAAATTCCGATACCGGCGACGCGGGCGGCGGACGGCCGATCGAGAAATCGAGGCTGCCGTCGCGCAGCCGTGGTTGCACGACCGCGAGCAAGCCTTCGAAGAACTCAAGTTGCACTTCAGGCATGCGTTGGCGGAAGCGCTGCACGGCGGGCGGCAGGAACGTCAACGCGACCCACGGCGTGACGCCGATCGACAGCTTGCCGGCCGCCGCGCCGCGCATCGCTTCGATTTCCGCCTGCGCCCGCTGCAATTGCCCGAGCACGACGCGCGCGTGTACGACGAGCGCGCGGCCGAACTCGGTGAAGGCGACGCCGCTCGCGCTGCGCACGACGAGCGGCGCGTGCAGATCCGCTTCCAGTTCCCGCATCGCCTTGGTCACCGCGGCCGGCGACAGTCCGAGTGAACGCGCGGCGGCCCGGATACTTCCGGTATCCGCGATTGCCGCCAAGGTGCTGAGCTGATGGAGTTTCATCTAAGAGACGTCGAGTGAGGCGGCAACCGGGAGTTGCCGCCGCAACGATTCTACGCCTGCCTGTCAAAAAAGCGCGTCGCTATGCTGGGTTCACGCATTGATAAAGGAGACGCACCGTGAACACCATGGCCATTCCAGCGGGCATTGCCGAACTCGAAGACGAGATGATCGCGCTGCGGCATCGCATCCACGCGCAGCCGGAGCTTGCGTACGAGGAATTCGCGACCGGCGATCTCGTCGCCGAACGCTTGCAGGAGTGGGGCTACACCGTGCATCGCGGACTGGGACAGACCGGCGTTGTCGGCCAGTTGAAAGTCGGCAACGGGACGCGCCGGCTCGGCCTGCGCGCCGACATGGACGCGCTGCCTATCCACGAAACGACGGGGCTGCCGTACGCGAGCAAGGTGCCGGGCAAGATGCACGCATGCGGTCACGACGGCCACACGGCCATGCTGCTCGCCGCCGCGAAGCATCTGGCGCGCGAGAAGTGCTTCGACGGCACGTTGAATCTGATTTTTCAGCCGGCCGAAGAGGGCCTCGCCGGTGCACGCAAAATGCTCGAAGACGGCCTCTTTGAGAAATTTCCCTGCGACGGCGTCTTCGCGATGCACAACATGCCGGGCTTTCCGACCGGAAAGTTCGGATTCCTGCCGGGTTCGTTCATGGCTTCGTCGGATACGGTGATCATTACCGTGACCGGGCGCGGCGGGCACGGCGCGATGCCGCACAAGGCGGTCGACCCGGTCGTCGTGTGCGCGCAGATCGTGCTGGCGTTGCAGTCCATCGTGTCGCGCAACATCGCGCCGCTCGATATGGCGATCATCACCGTCGGCGCGATTCACGCCGGCGACGCGCCGAACGTGATCCCCGAAACCGCCGAGATGCGCCTGTCGGTGCGCGCGCTCAGGCCCGAGGTCCGCGACCATCTGCAGGAGCGGATCACGGCGGTGGCCTGCGGACAGGCGGCCGTCTACGGCGCGCGGGCGCGGGTCGACTATCAGCGCCGCTATCCGGTGCTCGTCAACGATACGGAAATGACCCATCTCGCGCGCCAGGTCGCGCTCGACTGGCTGGGCGAAGAAGGGTTGATCGACGGGATGCAGCCGCTCACCGGCAGCGAGGACTTTGCGTTTCTGCTCGAGCGCTGCCCCGGCAGCTACCTGATCATCGGCAATGGCGACGGCGAGGGCGGCTGCATGGTCCATAACCCGGGCTACGACTTCAACGACGCGTGCCTTGCGACGGGCGCGGCTTATTGGGTCCGGCTCGCGCAGACGTTCCTCGCCTGACGCGCTGAGGCGCTGACGCGCTGAGGCGCTGACGCCAGCTTGCCGCGCATCGGCATCGACGTAAAGAAATCATGGAGACACGGATGGACTATTCAGCCGCACAGCACCCCGCCGCGCACGACGCGTCCAGCGACGAACCCGCCCACGGCACGCAGCGCGCGAGCCGCGCGAAGGCGATTGCCGCGATCACGCTCGGCAACGGGCTCGAGTTTTTCGACTTCACGATTTACAGCTTCTTCGCCACGATCATCGGCAAGCTGTATTTTCCGGTCGAAGGACAGCTCGCGCAGTTGATGCTCGCGGTGGGCACGTTCGGCGTGGGCTTCATCATGCGTCCGGTGGGCGGCGTCGTGCTGGGCGCTTACGCGGACCGCGCCGGCCGCAAGGCGGCGATGGGCCTCACGCTGTGGCTGATGACGCTCGGCTCGGCGATCATCGCGTTCGCGCCGACCTATGCGGCGATCGGCGTGGCCGCGCCCGTGCTGGTGATCGTCGCGCGTCTGGTTCAGGGCTTTGCGTTGGGCGGTGAGGTTGGCGCCTCGACGTCGCTGCTGATGGAGTACGGCAGCGATAAAACGCGCGGCTTCTACGGAAGCTGGCAGTTCGTGAGCCAGGGCATGAACACGGTCTGCGGTTCGCTGCTGGGGGTTGCACTCGCCGCCGCGCTGTCGACTGCGGCGCTCGAAAGCTGGGGCTGGCGCGTGCCGTTCGTGATCGGCATGGCGATGGGGCCGATCGGCATCTATATCCGGCGTCATCTGAACGAGACGCTGCCCGGCGTCGAAGACGGCAACGCGCCGGTGAACGCTGACGCGGCCACGCAGCCGGTGCGCAAGCTGTTTCGCGACCATTCGCGCGCGATCTCCGCGGGCGTCGTCACGACAATCGGCGGGACCGCGGCGAATTACATCGTGCTGTTCTATCTGTCCACCTACGCGATCCGCATCCTGCATTTGCCGATGTCGTCGGCGCTGTGGGCGGCATGGACCGCCGCGGCGGTGACGGTGGTGTGCTCGCCGTTCGCGGGCGCGTTGTCGGACCGCGTCGGACGCAAACCCGTTCTGTTGGTCTCGCGCGTATTGCTGATTGCAGCCGTCTATCCGGCGTTCATCGCGATCAACGCGTCGCCGACGGTGCCGGTGCTGCTCGCCGTGGTCGCCGCGCTGGCCGTACTGGTCGCGTTCACGGCGGTGCCGAATATCGTGATGCTGCCGGAGCTGTTTCCACGCGAAATCCGCGCGACGGGGATGTCGATTGTCTATTGTCTCGGCGTGTCGATTTTCGGCGGATTCGCGCAGTTTTTCGCGACGTGGCTGATTCAGCTTTCCGGCAGCAACCTTGCGCCCGCGTGGTATCTGATCGGCTGCGGATTGGTGTCGTTGGTGCCGCTGCCGTTCATGCGGGAGACGGCGGGGCGAGCGATAGATTGATGTACAGCGTGATGTCTGCGGCGCATCGCGCGCCGCAGACCGGGTGGTTTTCTTCAGCCGCGTTCGTTCGCGGCTTCGCTTTATCTGACCGCCGAGCCGCCGCCGCCCGCTACCGCTTCGCCATCTTCCTCCGCGGCGGCATCGCGCGTCTCGGGCATCGCCGCCCACACCAGCAGCACGGCCAGCGCGCCCGCGGCCGCGAGTCCGAAGAACGCGACCGCATTGCCGAAATGATCGGCGATGAAACCGGCCGCCGTCGTGCTCAACGTCGCGCCGATGCCCGCCGCCAGCCCGAAGAGGCCAATGCACAGGTTGTAGCGCCCCTTGCCGCCGGCGACGTCGGCGGCAATCAGAGGCAGCATCACGCCGAACACGGCAGCGCTGAGACCGTCGAGCAGTTGCACCGGTACGAGCAGATACGGGCTGCTGATTCCGGCGAACAGCAGCGCGCGGATCGGCAGCGCGGAAAAGCCCAGCAGCAGGATTGGCCGGCGTCCCCAACGTTCCGCCGAACGGCCGACCCACGGCGACATCATCGCGACGATCGCTTGCGGCACGATGATGCACGCCGCGATCACGAGCTGCACGTTGTCGCCCATGCCCGCAGTGACTTCGCCGGCGGCGAGATTGAGCATCGCCGCGTTGGACAAGTGAAACAGCACGATGCAGGCCGCGAACAGCAGCATGCGCCTGTCGCGCAGCAGCTCGCGCAGACTTTCGCGCCGCTCGATCTGCTCCGGCGTCGGCGCGGCTTTCGGCAACTGGATCGTGTCGGTGCGCTGGATCATCGAGAGCGCGACCAGCGCGGGCACCGCGAGCCCCGCGGTCAGCCAGAACACCGCGCGCGGCGAATAGTATTCGCCGAACACGCCCATCAGGCCGGCCGCGACCGCGCTGCCGATCGACGCCCAGCGCGCGTTGCGCCCGAGCCGGTCGCCGAGATTCGCGCGCCCGACGAGCGCGAACGAAATTGCGGCAAGCGCCGGCGTCAGCATGCAGCTCGCGAATCCGTGGAAGACTTCGGCGGCGATCACCGGCAGCACCGTCGGACTCGTGGCGAGCAGCACCGCGCTCACGATGATCGCGAAGATCGCCCACGCGGCCGCGCCTTTCTTGTTGCGCAACGCGTCGACGGCGGCGCCGCCCGGCACCTGGCTCACCATCGCGCTGATGGTGCCCACCGAGAGCGCCATGCCGATCTCGCCCTGGGTCCACTTATGCGACGCGAGATACGACGCGATGAACGGACCGAAGCCCGTCTGCACGTTTGCAACGAAGAAGTTCAGCCAGTCGAGTGCGCGCAGACTTCGCGCGGTAACCATAGTGCGGCCTGTCATCGGACCGCCCGTGCGTTTGAACCGGCCGCGGAGGTTGCCGCGGAAGCAGGAGCGGAAGTGGGCGCCGCAGCAGCCGCAGGCGCGGTCGCTGTGGACGCAGGCGCAGCAGCAGCGGCGGGCGGCGCGGGCGACACCGCGCGGATCGGCTTATCGCTGGCGTAGGGCGGCGCCGCGTTGATCTGCGCATCGCTCAAATCGATTAGCGGATGCAGCTCCTTGTCTTTCGTGACGAAGCGCAGCGCCGACCAGTTCGCGGCAATCGTGCGCCGCTCGGTGCTGACCATGCCGTTGACGTCGAGCACGACCGCCTGCGGCTGCGCGCTGGCGTCGATCAGCACGTCGATCACGCGGCCCACCTTCGCGCCGTTCGAACGCTCGACGGTCGCGTCGATCAGCGGCAACTGCATCGCCGCATTCGACTTGGCCGGATTCACCGGCACCGCCGACGGATTCAGCGTGATCGGCGCGGTTTTCGCGGCCGGCGTGAAGCGGAACGCGTTCCACGCGAAATTGACCTTGCGGTCGCCGACACCCAAAAAGCCTTGCAGATTGACGACGACTTCACGCGGCTTGCCGCTCGCGTCCGCGATCATGTCGACCGCCCGTCCGACGACCTTGCCGTCCGGCTTCTGCACCTGGCTGTCGAGCAGCGTATGCGCGTCGTTGCGCTCGATCGTGCGCACGAGGATCAGCGGCGGAGGAGGCGGCGGCGGGGGAGGCGGCGCGACGACGGGCGGCGGCGGCTCGACCTTGTGCGGCTTGACGACGGGCTTCTTCGGCTTCTTCGGCTGCTCGGGCTCGGCGGCTTCGGTTTCGACGGGCTCAGGCGCCGATGCGGCCACGGGCGCGCTCGCGGCTTCGACCGGCATCACCGTGGCTTCGACGATCGGCGCCTGCTGCGTGCCCCACAGCAGGCTACTGCAACCGGACAGCGCGAGCAGCGCCAGCAGCGCGAACGCGGCGAGAAGGGTTTGACGCCATGCGGGAAGCGAAAAGCCGCCACTCATCGGGGAAAACTCCATGGACCGGTGCGGCTTTCGAGGGGCCGCGGTTGGACAGTACGGCCAAGAGTTTAACCCGCGACGTCGGCGGGCCCGTTTTCGGGGCGTGGCGAGCGCGCCGCGGCAAGCACGCTTCGTGCCGCGGCGCGCTGCAAAGGTACGCGGCTGAATGCGCGACTGAGTGCAAGGCCGAATGTTCGCCCACGCGTTCCTGCTTTGCGGACATTGCAGAGTCCAAAGCTATCAAAAGGCTTTCATCTGTCCTATCTCAGCCGCGAAGACAGACAGCCAGGCGGTAGGTGTAAACACGCGGATCGACGACGACCTTCGCCGTCGCTTAAACGATATAAGCATCGCGACATGCCGGGCATGCCATCCATGCGATGGGAGATATATCTGCATTGGCCTACATTTCGAGACACAAAACGAGACACAAAAAAACACAAAGCGGGCCGACGCAGACAAACGCGGACAACGCGCTTCATCGCACGCACACATCAATTAAACCAACGCAACGAGACGAACCTGATGACGGCCACTTCGACGGCCGTTTCAGCATGCTGATAAAGGAGGCACTCATCATGATGGAACCCCACGCCCAGCCGCTTTCCGAAGCCGGCGCCGAGTCATTCGACACCAAGGGCTTTCTCGACCGCTACTTCCAGATTTCCGCGCGCGGCAGTTCGCAGCGCCAGGAAATCGTCGCGGGCATTACGACCTTTCTCGCGATGGTCTATTCCGTGTTCGTGGTGCCGGGCATGTTCGGCAAGGCGGGCTTCGACACGAGCGCGGTGTTCGTCGCCGTGTGCCTCACGACCGCGTTCGGCTCGCTGCTGATGGGCGTGTGGGCGCGTCTGCCGATCGCGATCGGCTGCGCCATTTCGCTGACCGCGTTCACGGCGTTCGGCCTCGTGCTCGGCAAAGGTTTGCATCCGACGGTCGCGCTCGGCGCGGTGTTTCTGATGGGCGTCGTGTTCACGGGCATTTCCGTGACCGGCGTGCGTTCGTGGATTCTTCGCAATCTGCCGACGGGCATCGCGCACGGCACGGGCATCGGCATCGGTCTTTTTCTGCTGCTGATCGCCGCCAACGAAGTCGGTCTCGTCGTCAAGAATCCGGGCGCCGGTTTGCCGGTCGCGCTCGGCAACATCACTGCGTTGCCGGCGCTGATGTCGGTCGCGGGACTCGCGGCGATTTTCGGGCTGGTGCGCCGTCGCGTGCCGGGCTCGATCCTGATCGTCATCGTCGCCATTTCGGCGATCGCGCTGCTCGTCGATCCGGCCGTGTCGTTTCATGGCGTGTTCGCGGTGCCGTCGCTGAGCGCGCCGGGACACGAGTCGCTGATCGGCGCAATGGACATCAAGGGCGCGCTCTCGATGGCGGTGCTGCCGAGCGTCCTCGCGCTCGTGATGACCGCGGTGTTCGACGCGACCGGCACGATCCGCGCGGTCGCCGGACAAGCGGGTCAACTCGATGAAAACGGCCGCATCATCAACGGCGGCCGCGCGCTGACGGCGGATTCGGTCAGTTCGATTTTCTCGGGGCTGCTCGGCGGCGCGCCGGCTGCGGCCTACATCGAATCGACGGTCGGCGTGGCGGCCGGCGCGAAGACCGGCATGGCGGCGGCGGTGGTCGGCCTGCTGTTTCTCGGCGTGATGTTCTTCTCGCCGCTCGCGGGCCTCGTGCCTTCATACGCGACGGCGCCCGCGTTGATGTATGTCGGACTCCTGATGCTCTCGAACGTGAGCAAGCTGCATATGGACGATATGGTCGACGCGATGTCGGGTCTCATGTGCGCGGTCTTTATCGTGCTCACGGCGAACATCGTGACCGGCATCATGCTCGGCTTCGCGACGCTCGTGATCGGTCGCGTGGTGAGCGGCGAATATCGCAAGCTGAACGTGGGAACAGTGGCGATTGCGCTCGTGCTGGTGGGGTTTTATCTGGGCGGCTGGGCGATCTGATCTGATCGCATGATGTGATAGTTGATGCAGCGCGCGCGTGCGGCTGGTTGCTAACCAATGCCGCGCGCCGCGCTCACAACGCCATGTCGAATGCAGGCTTGAGAAACAGTTCGATCGCCATCACGGCGAGACTCATCACGGCCGCCGACAAGGTCAACGTGCCGTACTCGTCGTAGCGTGCATCGTAAAGGCACGCGACGACGAACAGAATCGCCAGCAGATTCGTCAGCCAGTCGAAATTCAGCGCCAAAGTCATCGATCCAATCCGGGCTCATGGGCGGCTCGAATGTCGAACCGCGGGGCTCAGCTTCACGCGCAAAACTGCGTGGTTTAGCTGAGCGCGATTCTATCGAGTTGAGCTTACGGATTAGCAACGCCGGCGCTTACACAACTTACACCGCTTAATACACCGCTTAAGCCGCGAGCCCGGCCATCATGTCGCGCTCGATCCATTCGATCACCGACGTGCGCTTCGGCTGCCAGCCCAGCAGTTTGCGCGCGCGCTCGCCGCGCACGCGGCTGTTCGAACCGAGCCCGTACGACGCCATTTCGTAGCCCCATTCTTTTTGCGCTTCGTCGAGCGGCCAGTCTTGCGGCTCGCCGAGCTTCATCGCGCGGGCAATGGCGGCGCTCATCTCGCGGAACGACGCTTCACCGCTTTCGACGAAATAGAACATGCCGGCAGGGCCTTTCTCAAGAGCGAGCCGATAGAGTTCCGCGACGTCGTCGATATGCACGTTCGACCACGTGTTGCCGCCGCTGCCGACATGGCGCACCACGCCGCTCTTTTGCGCCTGCCGCACGAGGCGCGGCAACTGCACGCTCGCGCTGCCCGCCACCGCGCCGTGTCCGTAGATCAGCGTATTGCAGAGCACCGCTGAGCGGATATTGCGCTGTGCCGCTTCAAGCACCTGACGGTCGATCGCGACGCGCGCCGCTTTGTCCGCGGTCGGCTCAGGCAGCGCGTCTTCGTGATAGATGCGCGCCTGCGCCGCTTCGCCGCCGGACGCATCGCCGACGATGCTCGAGCCGCTCGTATGCAGAAACGGTTTGCCGGAGCCGGCGAGTCCTTCGATCAGCGCGCTCACCGCGCCTTCGTGATCGCTGCTTGCCGCGTTGATGACGGCGTCGGCGGCTTGCGCTTCGGCGATCAGCAACGCGCGGTCGTCGAGCGTGCCGATAACCGGTTCGATGCCGAGCCGCTTCAACTCGTCGCGATGTTCGGGCTTGCGGATCAGACCGCGCACCTGATGACCGGCGCGCACCAGATGCGCTGCAATCGAACCGCCGATAAAACCGCTTGCGCCTGTAATGAAAATCTTCAAGACGTTCTCCTGAGTGCCTGAGTGGAAACACGATGACAGGCATGCAGTATCCGCCGTCTTGATTCTCGCAAAAAGCGTGTTAGTCTCAAATCAATCTTGACTTGAAATCAATAATGAAAACTTCCACGGACGAGTTGCTGGTGTTCGTCAGCGTGATCGACAGCGGCTCGATCACGGCGGCCGCCGAGAAACTCGGGCAGACGGTTTCCGGCGTGAGCCGCGCGCTCACGCGCCTCGAAAAAAAGCTCGACACCGCGCTCGTGCGGCGCACCACGCGCCGTCTGCAATTGACGGAGGAGGGCGAAGGCTTTTTGCAGCGGGCCCGCGCGATTCTCGACGCGATGGAAGAAGCGGAGGAATCGGTTGCGCGCAAGCGTCGGCGGCCGTCGGGGCGTCTGCGTGTCGATGCGGCGTCGCCCTTCATGCTCCACTGCATCGCGCCGCATATGACGGCGTTTTCCGCGCTGTACCCGGAGATCCGGCTGGAGTTGACCAGCAGCGAGCGCATTGTCGATTTGCTCGAGCAGAAAGTGGACATTGCGATCCGCATCGGCGCGTTGCAGGATTCCACGCTGCATGCGCGCGCGCTCGGCAGCAGCAAGCTGCGTGTGGTCGCGAGTCCCGCGTATCTCGCCGAGCATGGCGAGCCGAAATCGGTCGACGCGTTGCGCGAACATCGGCTGATCGGCTTTACCGCGCCCGAGCATCTGAACCGCTGGCCGTTGCGCGAGCGCGGCAAGCGGGCGGGCAAAGGCGCGAGCAAAGGTGCGAGTCGTACTGATCGTGCCGGCGGCAAGCCCGAGCCGCTGAAAATCCAGCCGTCGATAACGGCGTCGAGCGGCGAGACGCTGCGCCAACTCGCGCTCTCCGGCTGGGGCATCGCCTGTCTCGCCGATTTCATGACCGCCGCCGACATCCGCGATGGACGGCTCGTGCCGATCCTCGGCCATGTGCTGCTCGACGAGCGTCAGCCGGTCAGCGCCGTCTATTACCAGAGCGCGTCGCTTGCCGGGCGCGTGCAGTGTTTTCTGGATTTCATCGCGGCGCGCGTGCGCCTGTAGCGGCGCGTTCGACGCCACCGCCATAAACAAAGCCTGCGGCTCTGACGAGCGCGCGGGCTTTTTTACGTGGGTGTTTTGTCCATGTGGCGGCGTAAATTATGAAGGTGTATATACAAGCTATGCGCGATTGAGCGCGCTGCGCTCTTAGTCGCTTCGCCCTCGGTACGGCGGGCCTGCACGCCTACATCAACTACCAGCATTGCCTTAGTGGAAAGCCCTGGGCCTCGAATCTTAAAAACAAGTTGTATATACAAGCCGCGGCCGCTAGACTTTCTGAAATTGTATAGACAGGACAACAACCATGATGACTCTGAAGCCCGGCCACCTGACCCTCCCGCAACTGCGCCAGATCGCGCGTGCCCACGTGCCGCTGAAGCTCGATCCCGCCAGCCACGCCGCCATCGACGCCTGCGCAAAAGCCGTCGCGGACATCGCCGCGAAAGGCGAGCCGGCCTACGGCATCAACACGGGTTTTGGGCGTCTCGCGAGCACGCACATTCCGCACGATCAGCTCGAACTGCTGCAACGCAATCTCGTGTTGTCGCACGCGGTCGGCGTGGGTGAGCCGATGTCGCGTCCCGTCGTGCGTCTGTTGATCGCGCTGAAGCTGTCGAGCCTCGGCCGCGGTCATTCGGGCATTCGCCGCGAAGTCATGGAAGCGCTGATCACGCTGTACAACGCCGACGTGCTGCCGGTGATTCCGGTCAAGGGTTCGGTCGGCGCATCGGGCGACCTCGCGCCGCTCGCGCATATGTCGGCGGTGCTGCTCGGCGTCGGCGAAGTGTTCGCGAAGGGCGAACGCCTGCCGGCCACCGAAGGCCTCGCGCTCGTCGGCCTCAAGCCGCTCACGTTGCAGGCGAAGGAAGGTCTCGCGCTGCTGAACGGCACGCAGGCATCCACGGCGCTCGCGCTCTACAACATGTTCGCGATCGAAGACCTGTACCGCACCGCGCTCGTGGCGGGCGCGTTGTCGGTGGATGCAGCGGCTGGCTCCGTGAAGCCGTTCGACGCGCGCATTCACGACCTGCGCGGCCATCAAGGACAGATCGACGCCGCCGCGGCGTATCGCTCGCTGCTGCAAGGCTCGGGCATCAACGTATCGCACGCCGATTGCGACAAGGTGCAGGACCCGTATAGCCTGCGCTGCCAGCCGCAAGTCATGGGCGCCTGTCTCGATCAGATGCGTCATGCCGCCGACGTGCTGCTGCTCGAAGCGAACGCCGTCTCGGACAATCCGCTGATTTTTCCCGACACCGGCGAAGTGCTGTCGGGCGGCAACTTCCACGCGGAGCCGGTTGCTTTCGCCGCGGATAATCTCGCGCTCGCGGCCGCGGAAATCGGCGCGTTGGCCGAGCGCCGCATCGCGTTGCTGATCGACGCCACGCTGTCGGGTCTGCCGCCGTTCCTCGTACGCGACGGCGGCGTGAACTCCGGCTTCATGATCGCTCACGTGACGGCCGCCGCGCTAGCGTCGGAAAACAAGACGCTCGCGCATCCGGCTTCCGTCGATTCGCTGCCCACGTCGGCCAACCAGGAAGATCACGTTTCGATGGCGACGTTCGCCGCGCGCAAGCTCGGCGACATCGCCGAAAACACGGCGAATATTCTCTCTATCGAATTGCTCGCCGCCGCTCAAGGTGTCGATCTGCGCGCGCCGCACAAGACCAGCCCGAGCCTGCAAAAAGTGATGGACGCGGTGCGCAACGACGTCGCGCATTACGAGCTCGATCATTACTTCGCGCCGGACATCGCGGCGGTGACGCGTCTCGTGCAGGACGGCACGATCGCGAAGCTGAGCCCGTTCTCCTTCGTCTCAGAGCAGTAAGCGGACAGCGAGCGGCAGCCAATGAACGCACCGGCCTACCAGGGCATCAAGGACTTTATCCTCGCGCGCATTCATGCGGGCGAATGGGGTGAAGGCGACCAGGTGCCGTCCGAAAACGAGCTCGCACGCGAATTCAACGTCGCGCGCATGACGGTCAACCGCGCGTTGCGCGAGTTGACCTCGGAGCAGGTTTTGACGCGCGTGCAGGGCTCCGGCACGTTCGTCGCACGTCCGAAGTACGAGTCGACGCTGGTGGCGATCCGCAGTATTTCCGACGAAATCGTCGCGCGCGGGCATCGCTATCAGGCGAAGGTGCTGCACATCGGCGCGAGCATTGCGGACGCCGCGCTCGCCGAGGAAATGCAGGTTAGCGCGGGCAGTCCGGTGTTTTTCTCGCGCGTGCTGCATTTCGAAAACGACGAACCGGTGCAGCTCGAGGAGCGCTGGGTCAATCCGGCCGTCGCGCCCGAGTATGCATTGCAGGACTTCACGAACACCACGCCGAATCAGTACCTCGTTCGCGTCGCGCCGCTGCAGCGCGTCGAATACCGGATCGAGGCATTGGCGGCGGACGGCGACACGCGCGAGCTTTTGACGATGGACGAACTCGAACCCTGTCTCGTGCTGCATCGGCGAACGTGGTCGCAAAGCCAGGTCGCGTCGATCGCGAATTTATGGCATCCAGGCAGCCGCTACCGTTTCACCGGACATTTTTGATCCGCTTTCCGAGCGATTTTCCCCGACACATTCTGATCATCTTTACGCATTCCGAGGGCCACCATGAACAACCCGAAACACATCGACCCGCGTCTCGATCCCACTCGCACGATCCGCGCGCCGCGCGGCGCCGAAAAGACCTGCAAGACCTGGATCGCGGAAGCCGCGTATCGGATGATCCAGAATAATCTGGACCCCGAAGTAGCCGAGCATCCGCATGCGCTCGTCGTGTATGGCGGCATCGGCCGCGCGGCGCGCAACTGGGATTGCTTCGATCAGATCCTCGCATCGCTGAAGGACCTGAACGAAGACGAGACTCTGCTGATTCAATCGGGCAAGCCGGTCGGCGTGTTCCGCACGCATGCCGACGCGCCGCGCGTGCTGCTCGCGAACTCGAACCTGGTGCCGCATTGGGCGACGTGGGAACATTTCCACGAACTCGATCGCAAGGGCCTGATGATGTACGGGCAGATGACGGCGGGTAGCTGGATCTACATCGGCAGCCAGGGCATCGTGCAGGGCACGTACGAAACGTTCTTCTCGGTGGCGAACCAGCATTTCAACGGCGATCCGAAGGGCCGCTGGATTCTCACCGGCGGTCTCGGCGGCATGGGCGGCGCGCAGCCGCTCGCGGCCACGATGGCCGGCTTCTCGATGATCGCGGTGGAGTGCGACGAGACGCGCATCGACTTCCGTCTGAAGACGCGCTATGTCGACAAAAAAGCGAAGACGCTCGACGAAGCGCTCGCCATGCTCGACGAAGCGAAGCAGGCGGGCAAGCCGGTGTCGATCGGTCTGCTCGGCAATGCTGCCGACGTGTTCGCCGAGTGCGTAACGCGCGGCATCACGCCGGACTGCGTGACCGATCAGACGAGCGCGCACGATCCGATTCACGGCTACCTGCCGCAAGGCTGGAGCGTGGAAGACTGGCGCGAGCGCATGAAGACCGCGCCGGATTCGATCGTCGTGCCGGCGAAGCAGTCGATGGCGAAACAGGTGCAGGCCATGTTGACGTTGCAGCAGCGCGGCGCGGCCACGCTCGACTACGGCAACAACATTCGTCAGATGGCGCTCGAAATGGGCGTTGAAAACGCGTTCGATTTTCCGGGCTTCGTGCCGGCGTATATCCGCCCGCTGTTCTGCGAAGGCAAGGGGCCGTTCCGCTGGGTCGCGCTGTCGGGCGATCCCGAGGACATCTATAAGACGGATGCGAAGGTCAAGGAACTGATCCCCGACGATCCGCATCTGCATAACTGGCTCGACATGGCGCGCGAACGCATCGCGTTCCAGGGCTTGCCGGCGCGCATCTGCTGGGTCGGCGTGAAGGATCGCTATCGTCTCGGCCAGGCGTTCAACGAAATGGTGAAGAACGGCGAACTGAAGGCGCCGATCGTGATCGGCCGCGATCACCTCGATACCGGTTCCGTCGCGAGCCCGAATCGCGAAACCGAATCGATGAAAGACGGCTCGGACGCGGTCAGCGACTGGCCGCTGCTTAACGCTCTGCTGAATACGGCGGGTGGCGCGTCGTGGGTGTCGCTGCATCACGGCGGCGGTGTCGGCATGGGCTTTAGCCAGCACTCGGGCGTCGTGATCGTCGCGGACGGCACGGACGCCGCGAAGGAACGCCTCGGCCGCGTGCTGTTCAACGATCCGGCAACGGGCGTGATGCGTCACGCGGATGCGGGCTATGAACTCGCGCAGCAAACCGCGCGTGAGGCGGGTCTCAATCTGCCGATGCTGGGCCGTTGAGCATGACGCTCGCGGGCAGCATGGCGACGCTCACGTTGATCGGCGGCGCGCAACTCGTGGCGTCGCCGTGGAAGAACGGCGGCGGCGTGACACGCGAGGTCGCAGCGTTTCCCGCGGATACGGGGCTCGACACGTTCGTATGGCGCGTGAGCGTGGCGGACGTTGCGCAAGCGGGGCCGTTTTCGCGCTTCGCCGGAATTGATCGCACGCTGGTGTTGTTGTCCGGCGCGGGCATGCTGCTCGATGAAGCGCAAAGCGGCGAAGCTGTGACCACGCATGCGTTGACGCAGGCGTTCGATACCGCGCGCTTTGCCGGCGAGGCGCACATCGACGCACGTCTCGTCGACGGTCCGACGCGCGACTTCAATCTGATGGTGCGCCGTGACCGCGCGCAAGGCGAGCTGGACGTGTGGCACACGACGCAGCAGCAGGCGCCAGGCGAACGCACGTTATCCGCGGATGTCGCCCTGCTGTATTGCGCGAGCGGCGCCATTGCAGTCGCGTTGGGCGATGCAGAAGCAGATTCACAAGCGCAACGGCTCGAACCAGGCGACACGTTGCGCATCGACGCTCCGAACAATCTCTCATGCAGGATAAAAGGCGAAGGCGCGTTGCTGGCAATCCGCATTCGCTACACGCAACCAGCAGCAGCGAGCATCCGATGAAGCAAACTGTCTGGCATCAACTGAAACTGTGCCCACAGGGCGACCCCGACCATACGCTGCCCGACGCGGCGATCGCCGTTGAAAACGGCACGATCGCGTGGCTCGGTGCGTCCGCCGATCTGCCTGCGCAATACGCCGCGTGGCCGCGCGAAGAGTTGCACGGCGCGTGGGTGACGCCGGGCCTCGTCGATTGCCATACGCATCTGGTGTACGGCGGGCAGCGCGCCGATGAATTCGCGCAGCGCCTCGCGGGCGTCAGCTATGAAGAGATCGCACGTCAGGGCGGCGGCATCGTGTCGACGGTGCGCGCCACGCGCGCTGCGACCGAACAGGCGCTGTTCGACCAGTCGGCCGCGCGGCTCGAGCCCTTGCTTGCCGAAGGCGTGACCGCAATCGAAATCAAATCCGGTTACGGGCTCGACCTCGACAGCGAGCGCAAGATGCTGCGCGTCGCGCGCGAGTTGGGCGAACGCTATCCGGTGAGCGTCTACACGACGTTCCTCGGCGCGCACGCATTGCCGCCCGAATTCGCGGGCCGCGCCGATGCGTATATCGACGAAGTCTGCAACACGATGCTGCCCGCGCTCGCGGACGAAGGTCTCGTCGATGCCGTCGATGTGTTCTGCGAGCGCATCGGCTTTTCGCTCGAACAAAGCGAGCGCGTGTTCAACGCGGCGGCGCGCTACAAGCTGCCCGTGAAAATGCACGCAGAGCAGTTGTCGAATGGCGGCGGCACCGCGCTTGCCGCGCGCCATCGCGCGTTGTCCGCGGATCACCTCGAGTTTCTCGATGAAGCCGGCGTCGCCGCGATGAAAGAAGCCGGCACCGTCGCCGTGTTGCTGCCCGGCGCGTACTACTTCATTCGCGAGACGCAACTGCCGCCGCTCGATCTGCTGCGGCGTTATGAAGTGCCGATTGCAATTTCGACCGACAGCAATCCGGGCACGTCACCCGCCACGTCGTTGCTGCTGATGATGAACATGGCGACGACGCTATTCCGCATGACCGTGCCCGAAGTGCTGAAGGGCGTGACATCGAACGCGGCGCGCGCTCTCGGCAAGGCGGACCGTCATGGTTCGCTCGAAGCAGGGCGCGCTGCCGACTTCGCGGTCTGGTCGGTCGACTCGCTCGCGGAGCTCGCTTACTGGATCGGGCGTCCGCTGTGCTCGCGGGTCGTGCGTGCAGGCGAGACGGTTTATGCCGCGCCTTCGCGTGCTTCTCGTGCTTCTCGTGCTTCTAGTTCTTTTACACGCGACGCGAACTGAGTCAGGACCTGAGAGATGACACCAGAAAAACAGTCGCTATTCGCCGAACACGCGTACCTGCCGGACGGCTGGCGCCGCAACGTGCTGCTCGAATGGGACGCGGACGGCATGTTGACGGCAGTCACGCCGGACAGTGCGGAAATTCCCGCAGACGTGCAGAAAGCCGCGGGTCCGATATTACCTGGCATGCCGAACCTTCACTCGCATGCGTTCCAGCGCGCGATGGCGGGCCTCACCGAATATCGCGCCGCTTCCGGCAACGGCGCCACCGACAACTTCTGGAGCTGGCGCGATCTGATGTATCGCTTTGCCGCGCGCATCACGCCCGAAGGATTGGCGAGCGTCGCGCAATGGCTCTACATCGAAATGCTGAAGGCGGGCTATACGTCGGTGTGCGAGTTTCATTACGTGCATCACACGCCGGAAGGCAAGCGCTACACGAACCAGGCCGAACTTGCACAACGTGTCGTGGATGCGGCGTCGGCGGCCGGCATCGGCATGACGATGCTGCCGGTGCTCTATCAGTACAGCGGTTTTGGCGCGCGCGCGCCGCGCGACGATCAGCGGCGCTTCATCAACACGCCGGAAAGTTTGCACGAACTGCTCGCCGCGTTGCGCGCCGCTCGCCCTGAAAACGCGGCGTTGCGCTATGGCGTGGCGCCGCATTCGTTGCGCGCGGTGTCGGAGCAATCGCTGCGTGCCTTGCTCGACGGCCTGGACCGCAGCGCGCCGGTTCATATTCATATCGCCGAACAGACCGCCGAAGTCGACGCGTGCATCGAAACGGAAGGCGCGCGTCCGGTGCAGTGGCTGCTGGATCGCTTCGACGTCGACGGAAGATGGTGCCTCGTGCACGCCACGCATGTCGATGCAAACGAGACGCTCGCGCTCGCGAAGAGCGGTGCCGTTGCGGGCCTGTGTCTGACCACGGAAGCGAATCTCGGCGACGGTATTTTTCCGGCGCACGAGTATCTCGACGCGCAAGGGCGCATCGGCGTCGGCTCGGATAGCCACATCGGCGTCGACTGGCGCGCGGAATTGCGCCTGCTCGAATACGGGCAGCGTCTGACGCGCCGGCAACGCAACGTGCTCGCCTCGGCACACACGCCCTATGTGGCCGATCGTCTTTTCGACGCGGCGCTCGAAGGCGGCGCGCGCGCCACGGGTCGCGCGACCGGTGCATTGCAAGCCGGCCATCGCGCGGATTGGCTCGTGCTGGACCCGGATCACGCGAGCATTGCCGGACACGCGCCGAATAACTGGCTCTCGGGCGTCGTTTTCTGCGAGCATGGCGAGACGCCGATCCGCGACGTGTACGCAGGCGGCAACAAGCTGGTCGAGAATCGCCGGCATCGCGACGAAGAGGGCGCTTACGCGCGCTATCGCACCGCGCTCGCGGAGTTGCTCAAATGAGTTGACGCGATGCACGCAACCGCACGCGCGGCGTGCCCGCGTCACCGCAACGTTCTTCCGATTCAGGACTGACATGACTGCTTCGAACACTCCACCGGTTTTCACGCTGCATCGCGGCAACCTGCCGATGCTGATCTCGATCCCGCATCTGGGCACGCAGATCCCCGCGGACATCGCCGCGACGATGACGCCCACGGCGCTTCGCACCGACGATTGCGACTGGCATCTCGACCGGCTTTACGCATTTGCGAAGCGCATGGGCGCGTCGATCATCGCGCCGACTTACGCGCGCTACGTGATCGACCTGAACCGTCCTCCCGACGGCGCGAACCTGTATCCGGGGCAGGACACCACGGGCTTACTGCCCGTCGATACGTTCGACAAGGAGCCGTTGTATCGCGAAGGTCATCTGCCGGACGATACTGAGGTGGCCCGTCGTCGCGACGCTTACTGGATGCCTTATCACAGTGCGCTCGCAGGCGAACTCGCCGCGCTCAAGGCGCAGCACGGCAAAGTGCTGCTATGGGAAGCGCATTCGATCCGCTCGCGCGTCCCGCGTTTCTTCGAAGGGCGCTTGCCGGACTTCAACTTCGGCACGTCGAACGGCGCGAGCGCGATGGCGGGTCTCGCCGAGGAATTGGCTGCGATCGTCGAACGGCATGGCGTTTATTCGGCTGTCGCGAATGGGCGCTTCAAGGGCGGCTACATCACGCGCGAGTATGGTCAGCCTTCACAAGGCGTGCATGCGGTGCAACTCGAGTTGTCGCAAATCACGTATATGCAGGAACAGTTGCCGTACGCGTACGATGAAACGCTTGCCGCGAAGATCCAGCCTTTGCTCGAGCAGCTCGTCGCGACCGCGTTGGAGCGCGTGAAGACGGCGTGATCGCGGGCGCGAACATCTCGCGCGCGAGATAGACAACCAAAAAAGAATGGCCTCGCAAAAATGCGAGGCCATTTTCATTCGCGCGACGCTTGGCGTGAGCGTCCGCCGCCGTTACCCTCTATGCGAGGCAAGCTTAACGGCAGTGGCGTTCCCAGTGGTGATGCACGCGCACCTTCTTGCAAACTTCGTGATGGTGCCCAGCGGCCTGTGCGGGAGCGATTGCGCTGAAAGCAGCAGCGGCTGCGGCAAGAGCCAGGACGATCTTCTTCATTACAAAACCCTTAATCAGTGTTGTGGAGTTGGCGGTGCAGCAGGACGTATGCCGCACGGCACGCAAGCATGCCACATCGACGGCTGCTGCGGAGGAACGCCGCCGCTCCGCCGGTGTCAATCCTCACGGCGGATGGCGCAAAAGGCCGTCCGCGTTGACGTGGAGCAACGCGAGCCGGTCTCCGCACAAAGTTCGCGTGATGTGCGGCGTGCCGCTTGCAAGCGAGGCCGGGCAACGGCTACCCTTTCAGAATGATGACGCTCGTCACGGCGTCGTCTTGACATCGGGCAAAAAGATGGAAGACCCCGCAATGGAAGATTCCGACGAATTGCTGCTTCCCGTCTGGCGCGCGAATCTCGTGCTGCTCACGCGCGAGGTGGGCGCGGCGAGTCGGCTCGCGCGCATGATGACGTTTTCCGCGAGCTATCTGAAGTTGATGTTGTCGGGCCAGCGCGAATTCAGCGAGGAGTTCGTGCGCGGCATCGAAGCGGTGACCGGCTTGCCGAATGGCTGGATGAACGCGCCGCATACCGAAGACGAGATTCCGCCCAACGCGCGCGCCGCGATCGACAACGAAGAGCCGCAGGCGCGCTTTCGCGGCACCGCGCATCCCGCGCGAAAAAAGACCGTGCTGCGGCCGCCCGAGCCGATTTTCGGCCAGAGCGCGCCTGCCAAACGTATCGAGGACGAAGCGCTGGACGCGGAAGCGCATCGGCGTCAGGCGTACTTTCGCAAGGTCCGCGAGCTTGCGCTTCAGGAGGTCCGGCGTTTCGAGCGGCATCTCGCGCATGCGCCTGTCGAACTGCCGTCGTTGCGCGCCAAGGTCGAAGAGGTGATTGCCGCCGCCGATCCCGACGGTCCGATACAGGCCGATCTTGCCGGGCGGCTCGAACAGATCGAGAAGCATCGGCATTTGCTGTTGCGGCATGTGGAGAGCCTCCAGGCGTTGCTCGCGCAACTCGGCGAGGGCGACGGATGAGCGGCGCGGCCGGTGGCCTGCTCACGGGGGCATTACGCGGGAAAGAGCGGTCATGACGCGGTGCGTGAGCGTCCTGAGTTGCATGAAGCTGCTGCGCTGCCTGCGGATCGCCACCGCGCTCGCACTAGGCGCGGTAGCGTCTGCCGCTTTCGCCGACGGCGCAACCCCCGATCCCCTCAGCGACGACCGCGCGCCCTACACAACGGAGCGCGACGTTCATCTCTTCGTGATCCAGAAAGACGGTTCCATCGAGGAACACGACGACAGCGTGTTGCGCGCGAACACGGCGAGCGGCGTCGACGACATCGCGCAACGCTACGTCTGGTTCAACAAGGACATCGAACAGGTGCAGTTGCTCGCCGCCGAGACGATCGACCCGGACGGCGCGACGCACACGGTCGGTCCCGAAGCGATCCGCGATATTCAGGAGCCACGCTCGGCGGGCGCGCCGAGCTTCCAGGACGGTGTGTTGCGCACGGTGATTTTTCCGGGCGTCGAGCCCGGCTCGCGCGTCCATCTGGCGTTTCGCAAGACGCGCGCGAAGCCGTTGCAGGCGGGCACGTTCGCGTATCTCGTGGAGCCGACGCGCGAACCGGTCGAGGATCAACGCCTGATCTTCGATCTTCCCGCCGATGTGCCGCTGTATGCCGACGCGCGCGGCTACACCGCATTGCCGCCCGTCAGCGAGAATGGCCGCACGCGTTACGAATTTCGCTACCAGCATGGACCGTATGCGCGGCTCGAAGCGGGCGCGGTCGGCTATGCGAATTGGGGCGATCGTCTGATGGTGTCGACCGTGCCCGACTTCGCGAGCTTCGCCGCGCGTTATCGCGGTCCCGCGACCGACGCCACCTTCGACGATCCCGCCATAGTGCGGCTTGCGCAGTCGCTCACCGCGCGCGCCGCGGACCCGCGCGAGAAGGCGCGGATACTCTACGACTGGGTGCGCATGAATATCCGCTACGTCGCGCTCTTTCTCGGCGAGACGGCGGCGATTCCGCACAAGGCGGCCGACATCCTGCGCAATCGCTATGGCGACTGCAAGGACCACGTCGCGCTGTATAGTGCGCTGCTGGCCGCGGTCGGCATTCGCAGCGAGGCGGTGCTGCTCAATCTCGGGCCGTACTATAGCCTGCCGGACGTGCCCGGTTATGGCGCGAGCGCGATCAATCACGCGATTATCTGGATTCCTGAACTATCGCTGTACGCGGACACGACCGCGGGCGGCGTGGGCTTCGGTTATCTGCCCGCCGCCGTGATGGACCGGCCCGTCTTGCTGGTCGGCGAAGGAACGCTGTCGCGCACGCCCGCCACTCAAACGCGCGAGCGCACGGCGCGCGTGCAGATCGACGTCGATGAAAACGGCACCGCGAATTACGCCTATCGCGTGGAAGATGCGGGCTTCACGGCCGAGATCGAGCGCAATATCTTTCGACGTGCGTCGCGGCAGCGCACGCAGCAGATCGCCGGCAATCGTCTGTTGCAAACCGGCCTGCATGGCAGCGCGCAATTGCGCACGGGCGACGTCGCCGCGACCGACGGGCCGTTCGCGACGTCGATAGAGGGCAAGCTCGAGCACTTCATATGGAGCGACGGCGCGACCGCTGTGCCGTCGCTGACGAGCTTCTCCGGCGGCATGGGTTCGCAGGTGCAGGCATGGCTCGCGGAGCCGGCTCGCACGCAGCCGTGGACCTGCATCGGCGGCGCGTTCGACGAGACGCTCGAAATCACGCTGCCGCGCTTCGCGAAGATAACCGACATGCCCGTCGATACCGATGCCCACGACAAGTTCGTCGCGTTTTCGTCGCGCTATGTATTCGACCCGGCGGCGCGCGTGTTGCAGATCAGGCGGCAGCTTCGCGCCGCCTTCGGACACCAGATGTGTTCGGCAGAAGAGTTTGCCGCGATGAAGGACGACCTCGTGCGGATCGAGCGCGACCTCGACGCACAGATCGTCGTCAAGGCCGCGCGGCCTGCGTTGAACCGCTAACGGAAACTAAGGCCGCTCAGCTCCCGCTCTTCGTCACGACCGGAACCCACGCGCCGTTCTTCACCTGATACAACGTCGACGCGCCGCTTTTCAGCGCGCCGGTGTTGTCGAACGAAATTTTGCCGGTCACGCCTTCGAAGTCGATCGTCTTGAGCATCGGACGGTAGTCGTTGGGCGACGTCGATTTGGCCTGCTGCATCGCCTTGATCGCGGCCCACGCGCCGTCGTAACCGAACGGCGCATACGACAGAATCTCGCCGCCGAAGCGCTTCTTGAACTTCGCGGAGAAGTCCTTGCCGCCGGGCAGTTGCGCGAGCGGGCGGCCGTATTCCCAGGCCATCACGCCTTCGGCCGCGTCGCCGGCGAGCTTGATGAACTCGGGGTCTTCCACGCCGCCGCCGCCCACCAGTTGCGCCGTCACGCCGAGCTGCTTCATGCGCCGCGCGAAACCGGCGGCCTGCGTATCGAGCCCGCCGAAGAAGACCAGGTCCGCGTTCGCCGCCTTGATCTTGGTGATCTGCGTGCTGAAGTCGACTGCGTGATTATCGGTGTATTCGCGCGCGACGATCGTGCCGCCATGCGCCTTCACCGCCTTCTCGAACTCGTCGGCTTCGCCCTGACCAAAAGCGGTGCGGTCGTCGATGATCGCGATGCGCTTCGCCTTGCTCACTTCGACCGCATAGACGCCTGCGTTGCCGGCGTTTTGCGCGTCCGTCGAAATCACCATGAACGTGTTCGCGAAGCCGCGTCCGGTGATGATCGGGTTGGTCGCCGCCGGATCGATTACGGGAATGCCGGCCTGCTCGTAGATCTGCGAGGCGGGAATCGTCGTGCCCGAATTGAAGTGGCCGACCACCACCGAGACGCCCGAGTCCACCAGTTTCTGCGCGACCTGCACGCCGATGCGCGGGTCCGCCTGGTCGTCCTGCGAGACGATCTGGAACTGCGCAACCTTGTCGCCGATCCTGATCTTCTGCGCGTTGGCTTCCTCGATGGCGAGCCGCACGCCGTTTTCGAGGTCCTTGCCATAGCCGGCGTTCGCGCCCGTCATCGGCGCGGCGAAGCCGATTTTCACGGGCATGTCGTCGGCGAAACCGGCGAGCGGCGCGACCGCAAAGAGGGCGCCGACGAACAGGGCAAGCGGTTTGAGCGTGGTGTGGTGACTCATGGTCTCTCCTTACTTCGACAGTTCGAGTGATGAAAGCGGCAAAGCGATGACGCGGCTCGGCGCTGACAAAGCGAGCGGGTTCCCGCGGGCACGAAGGCTCGCGATACACCGTGCGGAGTACGTGTGGTTGTATTCGCACGCCGGTCATGTGGCGCGAATATAGGAAGCCAATATGCGGCCGTCTTGGCAGTTCGCGGCGCTTTGAATGAGGATTTCGGCATAAGCTCGCGAGGGGGGCCGCGAGCGTTGATGGGTGCGGAAGCGGGAGTGCGGATTGGCGCACACATGCATGGAGACATGTGGCGAAGTGGTGGGCTTAACTGGTTGCAGGTGTCGAAGCTATGTGTTCAACACACAGCACGAAGATGCGCGCGAACACGATGGCCGCGGGGTGCAAGAGGAATGCGAGAGAAGCGAGCAACAGGACGCGCGAGCCCATGCCCGCGCGCTCGCCTAAGTAACCAGCGTTACCGCTCGCCTTGCTGACGCAGCACTTCTTCGCGCAGACGCAGCAGCGGCGCTTTGGTTTCGTCGTCGGCCCACGTGTCGAGATCGTCGATCGCGCGCTGGCAGCCGTCGAGCACGAGGTCGAGGTCCACCGGCACGCCGTTGTTCAGCGCGAATTCGATCGTCTCGGCGAACTGCTGGCAGTCGTCTTCGCCGTACGAAATGTCGAGGTTGTCCGCGATTACTTCGGCAATGTTGCTGCGCGCCTTGTCGTCGGGCGTCACCATGTCGATGATGCCGCGCGCCACGGCGGGCGAGTAGTAAAGCGCGATGTCGAGCCACTGCGCGGGGTCGAAGTCCGGCTGATCGAACTGGTTCTCGAAGAACTCGATGGCTTCCTGTTCATGCACCTCGTCGGCGTCGACGCTGATGCACAACTGCTCAAAATACTCTTCCCGCTCGCTGCGGATATAACCGTCCATCGATGCCTCGTCTGCTGAATGCCGGATGCCTGAGAAAGTCGCCGCGCGAAGCCGCAAAGCCGCAAAGCCATTATCGGCTCGCGCGTGCGGCACGCATTATAGGACGACCGGCCGGCTGACAAGGTTCCTGGCGGCGCAACGCCGGCAAGCTGCGGCCCGCACCGCACCGCACGATGCGCAAGCTAGGCGGTCTCTGCCACCCACGCGTCGAACCATTCGCGCGGCTGCGCGATTTCGTTTTGCGCGGGCACCAGTTCCAGTTCGTAGCGCCCGGCTTGCCACGTCGCCTTGACGACCGCGTTGACCGCGGCGAGCGTGTGCTCGAACGCGCCGCGAATCGTGTCGCCGAGCAGCGTGCGCGCGACGAACACCGCACTCGTCAGATCGCCGACGCCGACCGGCTGCCGCGCGAACGGATAGAGCGGGCGCTGGCCCATCCACGCCTCGCGTTCGGTGACGACGAGCATGTTGAAACGATCCGCGGGACTGTTGCGATCGAGCAGGTGTTTGACCAGCACGAGCTTCGGTCCGCGCGCGATGATCTCGCGGCACGCGGCGACGGCTTCCTCGAGCGTCTCGATCTCGCGGCCGACGAGCCGCTGCAACTCCGTGTGATTCGGCGCCATCGCGTCGGCCACTTCCGGCATGGTGTCGACGAGAAACTGCTGGATGCCGGGCTCGACCTTGCAGCCGCTTGCCGCGCCCATCACCGGATCGCAGAAGTACCAGGCGCGCGGATTCGCGGCCTTCACGGCCTTGACGATTTCCAGCACCGACTGCGCCTGCTCCGGCGTGCCGAGATAGCCCGACAGCACCGCGTCGCAGCGCGGCAGCATGCCGATTGCGCCGATGCCTTCGGCGAGTTCTTCCATCTGCGCGGCGTTGATGGCGGTGCCGGTCCAGTGGCCGTATTGCGTGTGATTCGAGAACTGCACGGTGTTCAGCGGCCACACGTTCACGCCAAGCCGACGCATCGGAAACACGGCCGCGCTATTGCCCGCGTGCCCGAAAACGACATGTGACTGAATGCTGAGAACGTTCTTCGTCATGGTATGGCTCGCGCAGGCGGACGTGCGCGATCGGTGAAAACGGGAGGGATGCGCGGCGGCGCTGTTCGGGCATGAGCCCGCTACGCCGCGCGCAGGACTGCTTCATGTATTGCAAGAACAATGCACGGTCTGCATCGTAGGGAAACAATACAGGAGTTTGCCGCAAGCCAGTTGATCCGTCCCCGTGCTGTTGCGCCGAACCATCACCGGCGACGGCTCGGGCAGGATCAGGCCAGCTCGCGATAGAGCGCGAGATAGCGGTCCGCCGACGCGCCCCAGCCGAAATCCTGGCGCATCGCGCGGCGCTGCGCCGCCTTCCATTCGGTGCGCCGGCCGTGCAGCGCGAACGCACGGCGGATCGCGGCGGTCAGGCTGCGCGGCGTGAAGTCGTCGAACACGAAGCCGGTCGCGAGATCCTCGGCGAGGTTTTCAAGCGATGCGTCCGCCACGGTGTCCGCGAGACCGCCCACGCGATGCACGAGCGGCAGCGATCCGTAAGCCAGCGCGTAAAGCTGCGTGAGACCGCACGGCTCGAAGCGCGACGGCACGGCAATCACGTCGCTGCCGGCGATGATCGTGTGTGCGAGTTTTTCGTCGAAGCCGAGTTCCACCGCGACCGATTCCGGATGCGTCTGCGCGACGCGCTTCAGGCCGTTTTCGAGCGCCGGGTCGCCGGTGCCGAACACGACGAGCTGACCCCCGCGCTTGACGATCTCCGGGACGGTTTCGAGCAGCAGGTCGAGACCCTTCTGTTCGGTCAGGCGGCTCACCACGCCGAACAGCAGCGCATCGCTTTTTTGCGCGAGGCCGAAGCGTTTTTGCAACGCCTCCTTGCACGCGAGTTTGCCGGCGAGCCGCGTCGCGGTGTAGCGGTGCTCGAGGAGCGCGTCGTTCGCGGGGTTCCAGACCGCGTAATCGACGCCGTTCAGGATGCCGCACAGGTCATGCGCGCGGCTGCGCAGCAGGCCGTCGAGTCCGCCGCCTTGCGCGAGCGTTTGAATTTCGCGCGCGTACGTCGGGCTCACGGTCGTGATGCGGTCGCTGTAATAGAGCCCGGCCTTCAGAAACGACAGTTGTCCATAGAATTCGACGCCGCGCATGTTGAAGAAATCATCCGGCAGGCCGAGCTGGCCGAACTGATGCGCGGGAAATACGCCCTGATACGCGAGGTTGTGCACGGTAAAGACGCTGCGCGCGGGCGCCCGGCCGTGCTGCCGTTCGGCCGCTTTCAGATAGGCGGCGGCGAGCCCCGCGTGCCAGTCGTGCGCGTGGACGATCTGCGGCGACCACGCCGGGTCGAGCTGCTGCGCGAGTTGCGCGGCGACCCAGCCGAGCAGCGCGAAACGCTGCGCGTTATCGCCGTAGGGTACGTGCTCGTCGTTCAGATACGGATTGCCTGGCCGGTCGTACAACGTGGCCGCCCGAATCATGTAGACGACGAGTCCGTTCGACGGCAACGTGCCCTGTTCGAGCGTGACGCCCGGCGCATCGAAGCGGCGGCCCAGTTGCGCGACCGGACGCAGGTCGTGCAGGCCGGCCGCCACAGCGGGAAAGCCGGGCAGCAGCACGCGCACGTCGGCGCCGCGCTCGACCAGCGCGGACGGCAGCGCGCCCGCGACGTCGGCGAGACCGCCCGTTTTCAGGAGGGGATACAGCTCGCTGGCGACGTGTAGGGCGCGAATCGTCATAGGCTCGGTCTCGTTCCTTTAAAGATGTGACGGTCGATGCTTGCGGGCTGCTCTGGGCCGCTGCGGACGGCCGCGCGGCACCAGCGCTCATTAGTTCACGTCCTGCCGCAGCGCCTCGGGCGTGACGAGCACGACGCCTTCGTCGGTACGATAGAAACGTTCGGCGTCGCGCACCGGATCTTCGCCGATTACCGTGCCGTCCGGGATCGTGCAGCCGCGGTCCACGACCACCTTCTGCAAGCGGCAACTCGCGCCGACGGTGACCTGCGGCAACAAGACTGCCTCATTGATATTACAGAACGAACTCACCTTGACGTTCGACGACAACACCGAGCGCGAAATCTGCGAACCCGAGATCACGCAGCCGCCGCACACGATCAGATTGTTGCCCGAGCCTTGCAGCCCCTTCAGGTCGCGCACGAACTTGGCGGGCGGCAGTTGCTCCTGGTAAGTCCAGATCGGCCAACTGCGGTCATAGAGGTCGAGCGTCGGGATCGTGGAAGCGAGGTCGAGATTGGCGGCCCAATAGGCGTCGATGGTGCCGACGTCGCGCCAGTACGGCTCGACGTTCGGATCCGACGACACGCACGACATGCTGAACGGATGCGCGATCGCGGTGCCTTGCGTGACGACGCGCGGCAGAATGTCCTTGCCGAAGTCGTGATCGGTATCGACGCTCGAGATGTTTTGTTCGAGCAATGCGTACAGGTAGTCGGCGTTGAACACGTAGATGCCCATGCTCGCGAGGGCGGTATCGGGCCGGCCCGGAATCGCCGGCGGGTCGGCCGGTTTTTCGACGAAGCCGGTGACGCGGCGGTTTTCGTCGACGGCCATCACGCCGAAGGCCACCGCGTCCATGCGCGGCACTTCGATGCAGCCGACCGTGCAATCGGCGCCGCTCTCCGCGTGGTCCGCGATCATGCGCGTGTAGTCCATCTTGTAGATGTGGTCGCCCGCCAGCACGACGACATACTTTGGACGAATCGAGCGGATGATGTCGAGGTTCTGGAACACCGCGTCGGCCGTGCCGCGATACCAGTGCGCGCCTTCGACGCGCTGTTGCGCGGGCCACAGATCGATGAACTCGCCGAACTCGCCGCGCAGAAAACCCCAGCCGCGCTGCAGATGACGCAGCAGCGAGTGCGCCTTGTACTGCGTGACGACGGCGATGCGCCGGATGCCGGAGTTCAGGCAATTGGACAGCGCGAAGTCGATGATGCGGAATTTGCCGCCGAAATGTACGGCCGGCTTGACGCGTTTGTTGGTGAGCGGACCGAGCCGGGTGCCGCGTCCGCCGGCCAGTACGATGGCGAGAGTGGTGCGTTGCAGATCGTTCAACCGTGCCGGCGTATCCATGTCTGTCTCCTTTGTCGACCGCAGTTAGCGCTTTAGCGCTTACTGCGGTCCCATGTAATCGTTCCGTTGTGCCATGCAATGAATGCCTCGCTTGCTTCCCCGATGCGGCTGGTCGATCGCTTCTACATTGTTTCGCGTTTGATTCGCGTTTGATTCGCGTTTGATTCGCTTTTGATTCGCTTTTGATTCGCGTATTGCGGCTGCTGCGCTGGCGAGCCCGTCCCGTAGTTCTAGCACTGAATGGCCTCGCGCGGGCGACGTTTCTCGGCTGCGAGCCGCCGACGCGCCCAACTGCGAACCTTCGGCCGAGGCGCGCCGACGCTCCGTGCGCCACGGCACATAGCGAGCGAGGTTCCGTGCGCAATATGCGTGCCACGCGATGTGCCGCACGGCGCGGCGTATCGCGGCGCCTCGTGGAGAAGCGGGCTGTGTGCGTGCCGCTGCGCGGTCGCGATGGGCGTCGTAGAATCGTCCGCGATTGCGCGGCATGTCGGCGGCCGCCTGCCGCGAACTTCTAATGTGCGCTGACAGCCGCCTCCATCCGCATCCTTTTCCCGGCTTCTTCGATAGAAAAATGTCCATCAGCTTTCGCCGCCTTTCATTGCTTGCAACGTTGAGCGCCGCCGCATTCGGCGCCGCGCCGGTCGCAGTTTGTGCCGCATCTGCGGCTTCTGCCGAAACGCTGGCGACGGGCTCGGTCGGCGCGTTGTCGACCGTATCCACCGCCGCTTCAACCAGCAGCGCATCCGAAACCACCGCAGCCGGCGGCAATGCCGGCCCGGCCTACGGCCCCGAGTTGCAGGGCTTCACCTATCCCGAACCTGTCGGCCAATACGACTTCACTTCGCAAGGCGTTGCGCTGCATATGGCCTACATGGACGTCAAACCGGCGCACGCGAACGGCCGCACGGTCGTCCTTCTGCATGGCAAGAACTTTTGCGGGGCGACGTGGGAGGCGACGATTCATCGTCTGAGCGAAGCGGGTTATCGCGTGATCGCGCCGGATCAGATCGGCTTTTGCAAGTCGAGCAAACCGGAGCACTATCAGTACAGTTTCCAGCAGCTCGCGCGCAATACTCATGCGCTGCTCGAGTCGCTCGGTGTGAAAGACGCGACCATCGTCGGACATTCGACGGGCGGCATGCTCGCCGTTCGCTATGCGCTGATGTATCCGCGCGAGACGCAGCAACTGGTGCTCGTCAATCCGATCGGGCTCGAAGACTGGAAGGCGAAGGGCGTGCCGTCGTTGTCGGTGGACGACTGGTATCGGCGCGAACTGAAGACCAGCGCGGACGGCATTCGCCGCTATGAGCAGTCGACGTACTATGCCGGCCAATGGCGCGCCGATTACGAACCGTGGGTGCAGATGCTCGCGGGCATGTACCGGGGGCCGGGCAAGCGGATCGTCGCGTGGAATTCGGCGTTGCTATACGACATGATTTATACCCAGCCGGTGGTCTACGAGTTCGGGCAGTTGAGCATGCCGACGCTGTTGCTGATCGGGCAGAAGGACACGACCGCGATTGGCAAGGACGCGGCTTCACCCGAAGTGCGCGCGAAGATCGGTCATTATCCGGAGTTGGGGAAGGCCGCGGCGAAAGCGATTCCGCATGCGACGCTGGTTGAGTTCGCTGATCTCGGTCACGCGCCGCAGATGCAGGACCCGGATGCGTTTCATAAGGCGCTGCTGGATGGGTTGGCGACGGTGCAGGGGAGTCGGTGAGGGTTTAGACGGCTCTTTGTCGTGAGATCGTGCTTCTATTTTGCTAACCGGCAGCGGCTCGACTGCTGCACACCATGAACCAACCCCGGAGTACGACCTTGACCAAAGCGCGCGCCGTGCCCATGCCTGGCAACAGCGTACTCGCGCCGCTCTACGCGGGCGCGGATCTTTTGGACGCCTTTGCAATCCGACTGCCCGCGGGGGCCAGCGATGATCTTGAGGTGTTGGCACGCGCCGCGTTCGAGCGGCAGGCGTGGTGGATTCGTGCGCTCACGCGTGTCCGCGATCTGGTGATGGCGACGGTCGGCGTCAAATCGTCTCTCGACGTCGGTCTTGCCGCAGCGGCGCGTGGGCCGGTTATCGGCTACTTGCCGCTGCTGTCGAAGAGCGCGACGGAGCTGGTAGTCGGCGCGGATGACCGGCATCTGGACTTCCGCGCGACCATCCAACTACGCGGCGACGCGGCAAATGGGCGAGAACTGCTCGCGGCAACGGTGGTGCATTGCCACAACAGATTGGGGCGAATCTATCTTGCGACGATCGCGCCGTTTCATCGCGCGATTGTGCGGGCCAATCTGGAACGGGCAGTAAGAGCAATGAGAAGCTAAGCGTCTCGCTCGCAGTACCCGCGTTTGTCCTTCTTGGCTCGCAGCGCAAAGTCCACGCTGCGAGCCAACCACTCCCGCGCAAAACCGTTACGGCTGAGGCTGAGCAAACACATCAGTGCGATTGCCAAGGTTCCCGGAGTTCGTCTGCACGAAGAACGGCACGAAGCTCGAGCCGATCGCGGCCAACCCCTGATAATCCCCGACGAAGAAGCCCTCGGCATCGGGCGCGGTCTTGAGGTCGAATGCGCCCGCCACGTGTGTTTCATTGGCGAACGTCGCTCCCTTGTCCGTCGATGTCGTCTGCCAGATATCCGTCGGTAACGTCGTGGTGTTGCCATCCGCCAGATTGCGGAAATCGTAGTACGTCACTGCAACGGTCCCCGACGAATTGACGTTGATGCTCGGATTGAATGCCGGCCGTCCCGTGGGCGTATTAACGCGGATTGGTGCGCTCCACGTGCTGCCGCCGTCCTCTGAAGTAGACAGCGCGATCTCGTCGTAGAGCCCGCCATTGAAGCGCGAATCCTGCCAGACGACATACAGTTGCCCCGTCTTCGGATCGATCGCGGGCTCGGGAATGATGTCTCCCGAACGCACCGCTTCGCCGGTGTTCGGATCGAACACCGATACGGTCTGCAAACCCGAGATGATTTTCGGCTTGGTCCATGTCGCGCCGTCGTCGGTCGATTTGATGAACGCCACCTTGCCGGCCGCTTTCGAAAACGGCGGAGAGATCAGGTCGAAGAAGTCATAGAGCGTTCCGTTCTGCGAGTTGACGACGATCTGGTTGCCGATCGTCTGTTGCCGGGAGGGCACCGTCACGATCACCGATGGCGGACTCCATGTCAGGCCGCCATCGGATGTCTTCGAGAACATCGATGGCCCGCGGAAGGCGGCCGTGTGCGTGTTGGCGTACGGATTGCCGTTCGGCAATTCGAGCCGGTCCCACACGGCGTAGGCGACGCCTGCCTTGATCGGATTGGCCGTCACCGATTCCTTGTCGTTGAAGAATTGCAAGGTCGGTTCGTTGTTGGCGATGATGGTGCGCGGGCTTGCCCAGGTCAGGCCGCCGTCCTTCGAAACCGAAGCGAGCACCGCGTTGCTGTTGTTGGATTGATTGAACGAGATCGACACGGCGTACGCGGTTCCATCGGGGCCGATCGACACCCACGGATCGGACGCGCGCTCGTAATCAGTCCCGCCCGCGCATGCGGTGAAAGGCAGTGCAGCCGGCGTGGCCCATGTCAAACCGCCATCGAATGATGGGCGGGCAACCAGGCCGTGTGCGCCGCCGTTGTCCCATCGGTCCTGCTGCCATACGCCGATCAGGTTCGACGGATTTTTCGGGTTCGTGGCGACCCACGGCTCGACTTCGGCATTCCCATAGTTCGTGCCGGGGCCGCCGATGGTGCAAGTGGCAAAAAGGCTGGGGCCGGACACGAGGACGGGCGCGGCCCGACTGGTCGGAATGATTGCGGCGAGTACAAGAGCGAGCGGAACGCTGCTCAGAAATGCACGGGGCTTGTTGCAACGCATGGAAGGCTCCTTCTCCATTGCGACCTGTAGCAGCCCACGGTAGCGCGCCGGCAGTTGCGAAAGAAGTGGAGTGGCGTTGCACCTTCGCCGGAAGTCTTAACGATGGCATCGTCGGCGCGCCTTGTTTCCGCCATTATTCGCTCGCCATACTCACTACCGCTTCAACTGCCACAGACCGCGAGCGCTGATCACCGCCAGCGCGTCGGTCACGGTTTCACTACGCAATATCAAGTGGTTTTTTCACGCATCGGAAAACGTCGTCACGGTATGAGCGGACGCTTTGCGAAGACCGTCTTTTGTCAGATGCGTGGATTGGACTTTAGGTCGCGGCAACGGTCGTTGCGGGAATTTTTTGTAACGATTGAAAGCGATACACATTCTTGTTTGTCGTTCCGGTCTGCACCTGCTCGCGAGCATCACGACGCAATCGCCGGGCGTGCGTTGCACGCCGAAGCGCCGCTGCCTCTGACGCGAAATGCGCAGCGGCGAATGCAGGCTTATGGAATTCGACGTTCCATTCTGATCGTGTACGGGTGCGACGACCCGGCCTTCGTGCGCCTTCTAACTCCACGATGCTCCTGCCTGTGACCCTCACTCATAGGATCACAAGACGCCTTCTTGCCTCGGTTTCGTTTGCTTAAAGTGACACCACTGCAGCAGCTTTCCTTCTGTCCCACTGCTGCAAGCACAGTTACTTCGCCACTTTATTCAACGACAACCTTTGGAAGAAATCATGAAATCGCTCATCAATGCTGTTGCAGTCGCCGCCGCCCTTGCCATCCCCGCAGCATCGTTCGCTCAGTCGAACGATCAGGTCACCCGTGCGCAGGTTCGCCATGAACTGGCGCAACTCCAGAAGGCTGGATACCGTGCTGGCCAAGGCGATCAAGCGTTCTATCCGGCTCAGATCGAGGCCGCCACCGCACGTGTGGCTGCGGAGGAAAAGTCCGCGAGCGGCTTCGGCGGTGCAAACAGCGGTTCCTCCGCCAGTGGCGCACCGGCGACCAACGGCGTCCGGTCTCTGTATTCCGGCCGTTGATTCAACGCCGCGAACGATGTCACGACGAAATGAACGGACCTTGCTGCGCCCTAACCGATTGCAGAGGCGAAGCACTGACTACATAGCCGTGTCGTCATGACAGCGTTGCCGGCAATTCGCAACTCAAATTCGCAACTCACCTATCACGCATTGGAGAACGACATGAAAGTACTGATGGTTTTGACCTCGCACGATCAATTGGGCAACACCGGCCGCAAGACCGGCTTCTGGCTGGAAGAACTCGCGGCGCCTTACTACACGTTCAAGGACGCGGGCGCCGAGATCGTGCTGGCCTCGCCGCAGGGCGGCCAGCCGCCGCTCGATCCGAAGAGCAACGAGCCGGCCAATCAGACCGACCAGACACACCGCTTTGAAAACGACGCGGCGGCCAAAGCGCAACTCGCGGCAACCGTGCGCCTCGACAGCGTCTCCCAGGCGGACTTCGACACGGTGTTCTATCCCGGCGGCCACGGCCCGTTGTGGGACCTGGCCGAAGACTCGCATTCGATCGCGCTGATCCAGTCGTTCATCGCCGCCGGCAAACCGGTTGCACTCGTGTGTCATGCACCGGGCGTACTGCGCCACGTCACCACGGCGGACGGCAAGCCGCTGGTCGAAGGCAAGAAGGTGACGGGCTTCACGAATTCGGAAGAAGCCGCGGTGGGCCTCACCGAGATCGTGCCGTTCCTCGTTGAAGACGAAC